>FWPV01000773.1_pt1 | contig 96336 bp, 86 predicted proteins | sample 2228371 | NCBI WGS metagenome assembly FWPV01 (sample SAMEA103939776, study PRJEB20133) | metagenome
AGCTACAGTAACTGATTTTCTCATGGATCGTACCTCCCCTTTTTTGGTGGATCCTCCAGGAATGGAACACGTTTCTTGCTTTGCTTGTCAAGCAAAAGTTTTTGAGGGCTGAATATGACCACGCCCTCACAAAAGTACATGGGCTTACGAGGGGTACAGTTGTGGGTGCCAGTGGGGTTGTGCCCCGGCTTGGGTAGGCCCTTTCTTTTGGGACGAGCAAAAGCGCATGCTTTCAGAAACCCATTGACCAAAAGAAAACAATAAGGAAGGTGGGTTTTGGTTACCAATCACGCCTGGGCGGGATGGGTGGCCAGCCTGATATTCTTACTTGCAGCTTACGTGACAGACCCCCATGGGGGTTTCCACCGCATAGGGAAAGAATCTCTTTCTGAGCCAAAGGGCTACATTCACCAGGCTTATGAGCACCGGTACCTCCAAAAGGGGCCCTATGACAGTGGCGAAAGCCTGCTGAGAAGCAATACCGAATATCGCAATTGCCACTGCTATGGCCAGCTCGAAGTCGTTGCTGGCTGCAGTGAAGGACACTGCCGTGGTCTGGGCGTAGTTGGCCTTGAGCTTGTATGCCAAGAAGAATGTCACGAACCACATCAGGAAGAAATAAATGGCCAGGGGGATGGCCACCCTGAGCACATCCAGAGGTAGTGTGATGATGTACTCACCCTTGAGGGAGAACATCACGACGATGGTGAAGAGCAATGCAACCAGGGTGATGGGGCTGATCCTGGGGACAAAAATACTCTCATACCACTGAAACCCTTTTACCCTTATGAGGCTGAATCGCGTGATGACCCCTGCGATAAAAGGGATGCCCAGGTAAATGAAGACCGTCTTGGCTGCTTCTGCTATGGAGATCTCTACCTCCAGCCCTTTGACCAGACCCAGCCAGTTGAGGCCCACTGTGATAAAGATGTAGATATAGACTGCGTACAGAAGCACCTGAAACACGGCGTTGAACGCCACAAGTCCAACCGCCAGTTCCCTGTCACCCTCGGCAAGCTCATTCCACACGATGACCATGGCTATGCACCTGGCCAAGCCCACCAAGATGACTCCTATCATGTACTGCGGGTAGCCTCGAAGGAAAATGACTGCCAAAAGGAACATGACCAGAGGTCCCACTATCCAATTCTGGATCAGGGACATGGCCAAGAGTCTTTTGTTCTGGAATACCTTGCCCATCTGCTCGTATTTCACCTTGGCAAGGGGTGGGTACATCATGAGGATGAGACCCATGGCTATGGGAACAGATGTGGTGCCCCACTGAAGCCCTGCTGTGAACTGGGTCACAGAGGGGGAAAAATACCCGATCGCCACCCCGACCGCCATAGCCATGAATATCCAAAGGGTGAGGAATCTATCCAGGGTTGAAAGCTTCTTGCCCGCAGGGTCTGTCATGGCGCTTAGCCCCCTATTTTTCTTAACATGCTGGCCCTCGGCTCACGCTCCCCTCACTTTTGATGAGACAGGCTCAGGAGCTCCGGGAGCTTCTCCACGAATTTTCGGATCTCGTCCCTTATGCGACGGTAATGACCCATGGCTTCCTCTTCGCTCTTGGCCGAGAGGGCCAGAACCGGCGGATCCTTGAAGCTGCGGTGCAGGACCCCCACCCTGGCCGGAAACACCGGACAGCTCTGTTGGGCCTGGTCGCACAGGGTAATGACGAAATCAAATTCCAGGTGTGCCAAGTCTTCGATGTGCTTGGAGCTTTGGCCCGATATGTCCAACCCGACCTCGGCCATGGCTTGGACGGCTCTGGGATCCACCACCCACGGTGATGTGCCTGCGGAATACACCTCAAGGCGGTCTCCCAGGATCTTCTTGGCCCAGCCCTCGGCCATCTGACTTCTGCAGGAGTTGCCCGTGCAGAGGAAAAGGATCCTTTTCTTTTCTTGGAGATCTCTTTGGTTCATTGGGAAAGCCTCCTTGAGGCCCTCCGACTTCTTTGTTGGGCCTGCTTGCGGCAGATCTCTTCACGGTTGATCTTGGATGCCTGCTTCAACAAGGCCCGGATCTGAGGATCTTGCTCCAGCCATTTTTTCAGCTCAAAAAGGAGGGAGGCACTGTAAGGCTTTGGAGGGGAGGGGTTCCAAAGGTAATGCACCCACATGCCCTCCTTGTGCGATATGACAAGGCCGGCCTCTGTGAGGATGCGCATATGTCTGGAAACACTGGGCTGGGAAATGCCCAAAAGCTCAGCCAGCTCGCACACGCACATCTCCCTTTGTTGGAGCATCTTCATGATGCGCATGCGGTTGGGATCCGAAAGCGCCTTTAGAACTCTTATAAGATCGCGCATTGACCGGGACCTAGTAGTTCCACATTTAGCTAATCGGCTATATAACTCTACTGCCTCCTTGGAACCATGTCAAGCACAGCTATACACAGACCGGATTATCCCCCTGGATATTTTGTCTTCTGGGGCCACCTCCCTTTGTTGTACCATTGGGGCACGAGCGAATTGGGGATTCTTGTGTTGGGCTTCGGGCTTTGCCAGAATGTTGCAAAAAGGGCCTGAGATGGGATGGGCCCAAAGGGGTGGAACAGGTGGATAGACTTCAGGTTGGAGAATCGGACATAAAGATTGCCCAACTCGTGGATGTGGCCCGAAAAGCTTTGCCTGTGGCCCTAACCGAGCAAGCAGCGGCCAGGGTAATTGAGAGCCGCAAGATGGTGGAGCAGTGGGTGAAAGAAGGCCGCAAGGTCTACGGGGTGACCACAGGATTCGGGGCCCTGGCGGATGTGGCCATTCCTTGCCAGCAGGCCAGGGTGCTTCAGAGAAACGTGCTATTGAGCCATGCCGCAGGGGTGGGCGAACCCCTTCCTGAGGAGGTGGTGCGGGCGGCCATGCTTCTTCGGGTGCGAGATGCCGCCTTGGGGCGCTCGGGCCTGAGCCTGGAGTCGGTCCAGCGCATAGTGGATTTTCTGAACCTGGGCGTGGTGCCCGTAGTGCCTTGTCAGGGCTCCGTTGGAGCCAGCGGGGATCTTGCCCCTCTGGCCCACATGTTCCTGCCCCTCATCGGTGAAGGGGAGGTGCTCTACAAGGGAAGGAAGCTGCCAGCAGCCCAGGTGCTTGGTGAACTGGGCATGGAGCCTCTGGAGCTGGGCCCTGGAGAAGGCCTGGCCTTGATCAACGGCACCCAGGTCATGACTGCCATCGGAGCCCTGGCCTCATGGGACGCCCATGAGCTGGCCCGCACGGCCGATGTGGCCTGTGCCATGAGTCTGGAGGTCTTGCTAGGCACAAGGACCGAGTTCGACCCCAGGATACACCAGGCCAGATCTCACCCAGGTCAGGCGCTTTCAGCCCGAAACATGCTCAAAATCACGACCAAAAGCGAGATAATCTCCTCCCACAAGGATTGCTCCAGGATCCAGGACGCATATACCTTGCGTTGTTCCCCCCAGGTCCACGGTGCCAGCCGTGATGCCATTGAATACGCCATCAAGGTGGTGGAGACCGAGATGAACTCCTCCACCAACAACCCATTGATCTTCCCGGAAAGCGGGGAGTTTCTCCTGGGCGGCAACTTCCACGGGCAGCCCATCGCCATTGCCATGGACCTTCTGGCCATAGCCGTCTCAGAGCTGGCAGACATCTCCGAGAGAAGGATCGAGAGGCTGGTCAACCCACAGTTGAGCGGGCTTCCTGCATTCCTCATTCAAGACGGCGGACTGAATTCAGGCTTCATGATAGCCCAGTACACGGCTGCGGCCCTGGTTTCGGAGAACAAGGTCCTGGCGCATCCCGCCTCGGTGGACTCCATCCCCACCTCAGCCAACAAGGAGGATCACGTGAGCATGGGTACCATAGCTGCCCGCAAGGCCCGAGAGGTGGTGAAGAACTCCCAGCAGGTCCTGGCCATAGAGCTTCTGTGCGCTGCACAGGCCCTGGATCTCTTCACGGACATGAGGGCGGGTCAGGGCACCCAGGCAGCCTACAAGGTCATAAGGGAAACAATTCCGCACCTGGACAAGGACCGCTTCCTGGCAGCAGACATGCAAGAGGCCCTCAGATTGTTGAAATCCTCCCATGTGTTAAGGGCCGTAGAGGAAGTGGTGGGCCCCTTGGACTGAGGCTTGTTGACCGAGAGCTGACAAAGGTGATTGAATAGCCATTGTATAGACTTTTTTCGAGCCTGCTGAAACAAGGCTACAAGAAGGGATGCTTTGGGCAACAAGGAGGCTGTCATGAATGAAACACCCAGGGAAAGGCTCATCCGGGAGCTCAAGATAGGCTGTGGAGAGCCCAGGCCTATCAGGGCTCCGCGTGGGAGGGAGCTGCACTGCAAAGGCTGGCATCAGGAGGCAGCCCTCAGGATGCTTTTGAACAACCTGGATCCGGATACAGGCGAGAGACCCCAGGAGCTCATAGTGTACGGGGGCTTCGGCAAGGCCGCCAGAAACTGGAGGTGCTTTGATGCCATAGTGATGTCCCTTCTGGAGTTGGATGCCGATGAGACACTGCTTGTGCAATCGGGCAAACCCGTCGGGGTTCTGAGAACCTACTTTCACGCCCCAAGAGTGCTCATAGCCAACTCCAACATCGTACCCCACTGGGCCAACTGGGAGAATTTCCACGAGCTGGACAAAAGAGGCCTGATGATGTACGGCCAGATGACCGCGGGCTCCTGGATCTACATAGGCACCCAAGGGATCTTGCAGGGAACTTACGAGACATTTGCCTCCTTGGCAGAGCGGCATTTCGGAGGCTCTCTGGCAGGAAAGATAGTGCTCACGGCCGGCCTCGGTGGCATGGGCGGGGCTCAGCCTCTGGCTGTTACCATGAACGAGGGGGTGGCCCTGTGCGTGGAGGTGGATCCGGCCAGGATAAAGAGAAGGCTTGAGACCCGCTATCTGGACCTCCAGGCCATGGATCTGGATCAGGCATTGGCCATGGCCCGAGAGGCGGCCCAAAACAGAAGGCCTCTTTCCATAGGAGTTCTGGGCAATGCTGCCGAGGTGCTGCCCAGACTTCTTGAGATGGGCTTCGTGCCCGATGTGGTAACAGATCAAACGAGCGCGCATGATGAGCTAAACGGCTACATTCCCTCTGGCATGAGCCTGGATGAGGCCCTGGCTCTGAGGAGGGAGGATCCCAAGAAGTATATGGAGCTGTCCCTGGATTCCATGAAGGTGCATTGCAAGGCCATCCTGGACTTTCAGGCCAGGGGAGCCGTTGCCTTCGACTACGGCAACAATCTAAGGGGTCAGGCCTTGAAGAGGGGGCTTGCCAATGCCCTGGACTATCCCGGGTTTGTCCCAGCTTACATAAGGCCCCTGTTCTGCGAGGGGGAGGGGCCTTTCCGCTGGGCCGCCTTGTCAGGAGACCCCAAGGACATCACCGTGACGGATCACGCCCTCATGGAGGCCTTTCCCCAAAAGAAGCGCATGGTGCGCTGGCTTACCATGGCAGAAGAAAAGGTGGCCCACATGGGACTGCCTGCTCGCATCTGTTGGCTGGGTTACGGGGAGCGCGACAAGGCCGGGAAACTTTTCAACGATCTAGTGGCATCAGGAGCCGTCAAGGCCCCCATTGTCATCGGGAGGGATCATCTAGACTGCGGTTCAGTGGCTTCCCCTTACAGGGAGACCGAGGGCATGAAAGACGGCTCTGATGCGGTGGGGGACTGGCCACTTCTCAACTGCATGGTGAATGTGGCCTCTGGGGCCAGTTGGGTCTCCTTCCACGACGGAGGTGGAGTGGGAATAGGCTATGCCCTCCATGCAGGACAGGTGACCGTGGCCGACGGCACTGCAGAAGGCGAGCTAAGGGTGACCACTGTTCTAAGAAACGATCCTGCCACGGGCATTCTCAGGCATGCCGATGCAGGATACGAGACTGCCATAGAGGTGGCCAGACAAAGGGGTGTGAAGATACCCATGATAAACATGTTCAGATGAATCAGAGGGAGGTGAGCCTCGGGGGCTCAGGGAAACTGCTCTTTGGCAAGTCTTGAGTGGAATCAAGAAAGGGGTTGACGGTTCAGGAGGCAGAGGAAAGCGGGGCCTGGCCAAGGGTGGAAGGCGATTCTGGATCTCTCGAAAGCTGGGGCCTCAAGAGGGGTGGAAGAGGTTTTTTCTTGGACGCGGGTGGCAAATGGAGCTATTTCTGGAACAGTTACTAAACGGCCTTGCCATAGGAGCCCTCTATGCACTGATGACCCTGGGGCTTGCCCTGGTCTACGGTATCTTGAGGATTCTGCATGTGGCCCACGCAGCAATATACAGCGTGGGGGCCTACCTGGGGCTTTGGGTCTTCAGCTGGAGCGGGAGTCTTCTTTTGGCCGCTTTGTTGGCCATGGCTGGCTGCGCTTTTCTGGGAGTGGCCATCGAGAGGCTGGTATACTTCCCTTTGCTTCGATATCCCCCATATGTGCCACTCATAGCCAGTATAGCGGTGCTTCTGGGCACCGAAGAGGTCTGTAGGCTCATAGCCGGTCCTTATATCTTGGCCTTTCCGGCCCAGGTGCCACTTCCTTCCTTGAAACTTGGACCCCTGCTTTTGTCCCCTGCGCTTTTGGCAGTTTATATCACCACCGGTGCAGTGTTGTTGGGACTCTGGTACATAGTGGGCCGTACAGAGCTGGGACTGGCCATGAGGGCCACGTCCCAATCCAGGATCATGGCAGAGGCCCTTGGGATGAACACCCACTTGATCATAACCCTTACTTTTGTCTTAGGTTCAGCCATAGCTGCCCTGGCAGGCATTCTGGTGGGGATCTACTACAACCAGGTCTATCCCACCATGGGGGCTGTGCCGGCTTACAAGAGCCTGGCCATCATCGTGGTGGGAGGCCTGGGTTCTGTGTCAGGCTCTGTTGTGGCGAGCCTTCTTCTGGGTTTGGCCGAGACCTTATTGATCGGTTTCGCGGACATTCCGTTGCCCAGGGATGCCCTGGCCTTCATGGCCATGATCGGGGTGCTCATGTGGAGGTCTGAGGGGCTTTTCGGCTCCAGGTAAGAGGCTCAAGTGGAGGCCTTGGAAAGATGAGCGGGTATCTAATCACAGTGCTCACAGTCATAAGCATTCAGGCCATAGCAGCCTGTGGGCTCAATGTCATAGTGGGCTTTGCGGGGCAGATCTCCCTGGGGCATGCAGCCTTCATGGCTCTTGGAGCTTACGCAACGGCCATGCTTTGCACCAAGGCGGGCATGGGATTCTGGAGCGCCCTTCCATTGGTGCTCATTCTGAGCGGCAGCATAGGGCTTCTGCTGGGGCTTCCCAGCCTCAGGGTCAGAGAGGACTTCCTGGCCATCACCACCATAGGTATTAACTTCATAGTGGAGGCAGTGTTCCTTTACACCCCGTTTTTCGGCGGGGCCCTGGGCATCTCCGGGATCCCCAGGGTCTATTTCCTGGGCGAGCCCCTCAAGGGCCCTGGGTTCTTGCTGCTTTGCCTTGGGTTTTTGGCCTTGGTAATGGCGATTTGCTGGTGGTTCACACGTTCTTTTGCCGGGCTGGCCTGCTTCTCCCTCAGGGAGGAGGAGGCAGCTGCCTCGAGTCTGGGAATCTCGCCTGTGAGGTTCAAGCTCCTAGCCTTTGTGATGGGCACGATGATGGCCGGGCTGGCAGGTGCCCTCTACGCCCATTACATGCGCATGATCAATGCCACGGATTTCAATTTCCCTTACTCGGTCATGATGCTCTCCATAGTGGTTCTGGGAGGCATGGGCACGCTGTGGGGTCCACTCTTGGGGGCCGCGGTTCTGGGAAGCCTTCCAGAGATCTTCAGACCCCTGGTGGATTACAGGATGCTCCTCTACACGGCACTTCTGCTTCTTATGATCCGTTTTCAGCCTGGAGGTCTCCTGGGAGAGCCCAGCCTGGGCAGAAGGCTCTTGAGCAAGATGATCCCGGGCAAGAGGGTGGAGGAGGCGGCTTGAGGGAAATTCTTCTGCAAGTCAGAGGACTGCGAAAGCGCTTCGGCGGTCTTCAGGCAGTAGACGGCCTGGATCTGGATCTTCACGAGGGGGAGATCTTGGGTCTGATAGGGCCCAATGGGGCAGGCAAGACAGTGACCTTCAACATGATAAGCGGAGTTTATGCGCCCGATGAAGGACAGATCATGTTCCGGGGAGTAAGGATAAACGGGCTTGGACCCCACAGGGTGGCGGCCATGGGAATAGGGCGCACATTTCAAATAGTCAAGCCCTTCTCGGAGCTCACGGTATTGGAAAACGTGATAGCAGCCTTGGGGGTTCGTAATTACGGAAGTTTTGGGAGGGTGTGGGAGAGGTGGGACAAGGATTCCTATAGAGCAGAAGCCATGGAGAAGCTCAAGAGGGTGGGCCTGGAGAAGCTGGCCTGGAGGAAAGCCGGGCTTCTCCCCTTGGGAAACCTAAGGAAACTGGAGATCGCAAGGGCCCTTTGTGTGACCACGAGCTGCCTTCTTCTGGACGAGTCCTTTTCAGGGCTCAGGCAGCAGGAGATAGAGCAGATAGAGAACCTGGTCAGGGAGATAAGAGAGTCGGGTGTAGCGGTGCTGCTCATAGAGCACAACATGCGCGTGGCCATGGGGCTTTCGGACCGTTTGGTAGTGCTAGAGCACGGCAGGAAGCTCTGTGAGGGAAAGCCGGGGGAGGTGAGCATGGACCCCAGGGTCATAGAGGCATACCTGGGCGAGGCAGGGGGCTGATGATGCTCCTGGAGGTGCAGGACCTGAGGATCTCTTACGGCAACCTGGAAGCAGTGCACGGGGTCTCCTTTCACCTGGAGGAAAGGGAACTTGTCTCCATCATCGGGGCCAACGGGGCTGGAAAGAGTTCTATCATGAACGGGATCATGGGCCTGGTTAAGCCCCGCGGGGGCAGGATCCTGTTGGAGGGAAGGGATATAACATTTCTGCCTGCTCACCAGCGGGCCAGGCTGGGCATGAAGATGGTCCCGGAAAGGGGGGTGGTCTTCCCGCTTCTTACAGTGTATGAAAACCTCATGACAGGTCTTTACCGACAAGGCCACAAGGTGGATCTTCAAGAGAGGCTGGCATGGATATACGGGCTCTTCCCAGTGCTCGGAGAGAGGCGGGCCCAAAGGGCCAAGACGCTCTCCGGAGGAGAGCAGCAGCAGCTGGCCATTGCCAGGGCCCTCATCTCATCTCCCAGGCTGCTTCTGGTGGACGAGGTTTCCATGGGGTTGATGCCCAAGCTGGTGAGCCGGGTCTTCGATGTCTTGCGCCGACTGAACCAGGAACATGGCCTCAGCATCCTGCTTGTTGAGCAAAATGCCTTGGCCTCCCTGAGAGTCTCCCACAGGGCCTACGTGTTGGAGACAGGGGAGGTGGTGCTAGAGGGGAAAGCCCAGGAACTCATGGATCAGGAACAGGTAAAGAAGGCTTACCTGGGACGTTGAGGGGAATGTAGCAGGGGGATTCAAACCACAGGGCCCATGGAAGGCCCTAGTTCGTAAAAGAGGAGGGGCATGATGAAAGGTGGCAAGATAGGATGGTTGGTTGGCTTGGTGGCTCTGGCCTGGCTCTTGGGTCCGGCCATGGCGGCTGAGGAGATCAAGATAGGGCTCATGGTGCCCCTGACCGGGCCGGCTGCGGCCGATGGGCTCAGCGCTTCCAATTCCGTGAAGCTGGCTGCCGAGAAGGTCAATGCAGCAGGTGGGCTCCTGGGTAAGAAGGTGGTCCTGGTGGAGTATGACGACAGGGCCGACGCCAAAGAGGGCATAGCCCTGGCCAGAAAACTCGTGGAACAGGACAAGGTGGTGGCAGTTGTGGGAGGCTCTTACTCGGCCCCCAGTAGGGCAGTAGCCCCAATTTTCCAGGAAGAAGGGGTGCCTTTTGTGGCTGCCTATGCCGTGCACCCGGATGTCACCAAGGCAGGAGATTACTGCTTCCGTAACGGCTTTCTGGGGCATGTGGAAGGCGGGGCCGCGGCTTATGTGGCTGTAAATAAACTCAAGGCCAAGAGAATAGCGCTTCTTACCACGGACAATGATTTTGGTCGGACCCTGGTAGAGGGTTTCAAGAAGTATCTTGCCAAGCACGCCAAGGACGTGCAGGTGGTCTCGGAGCAGGTCTATCCCTTTGCAGAGAAGGATTTCAAGGCATATCTGGCCAAAATCAAAGAGGCCAATCCAGACCTCATCCAGGTCTCGGGTTATTATTTCCACACCGGGCCCACCCTGAAGCAGGCCAGGGAAATGGGAATAACCACGACCATCATGGGCGAGGAAGGTGCGGATTCCCCCAAGCTCTTCGAGATAGCTGGCCAGGCAGCAGAAGGCTTTATCATGGTCACCAATTTGGACCGGGATGACCCCAGGCCGGTGGTTCAGACATACATAAAGGAATACAAGGAGCGCCACAAAATAGCCCCGGACATGGTGGGAGCTTCGGCCTATGATGCCTTCATGCTCATAGCAGATGCCATAAAAAGGGCAAAGAGCCTGGACAAGAAGGCCATTCGCAAGGCCTTGGCCGAGACCAAGGATTATGACGGGCTCACAGGTGTGATCAAAGGATTCACCCCAGAGCGTGAGGTTATCAAGAACGTGCAGGTCCAGATAGTCAAGAACGGGGAGTTCCGGCATTTCGGTGTGGTCACGGACCCGGAGGTTATCACACCTTGAGCCCAGGCCACAGGAAAGGGGGTCAGGTCCATGGCCGGCAACTGGATCGAATGTGTTCCTAATTTCAGTGAAGGAAGGCGCCTGGAGGTCATAGAGGAGATCCTTGTGCCCTTTCGCAGCACGCCTGGGTGTTTCCTCATGGACCAGAGGCCAGACAAGGATCATAACCGCCTCGTGGTGAGCCTCATAGGAGAACCTCAGGCCCTGTGCAGGGCACTTCTGGATGCCGCAAGGGTGGCTGTGGAGCGCATAGACCTGAACCAGCACACCGGGGCGCACCCCCGCATGGGGGCGGTGGATGTGATCCCCTTTGTGCCTCTTGCCGGCACCAGCATGGAGACCTGCATCCAGTTGGCCCGGGACTTTGGCCGCTTGCTCCACCAGGAGACGGGGGTTCCCATCTATTTCTATGAAGAAGCTGCCCTGAAGCCAGAGAGGAAGCCCCTGGAGGCCGTGCGCAAGGGCCAGTTCGAGGGCCTGAGGGAGGAGATATCTCTACCGGAGAGGCACCCGGATGTGGGACCCCCCAGGCTACACCCCACAGCCGGTGCCACGGCCGTGGGGGCCCGGAAGTTTCTCATAGCCCTCAACGTGAATCTCAGAAGCCGGGATCTGGCCATGGCCCAAAGGATCGCCAGGGCGGTGAGGGCCTCCAGCGGTGGGCTTGCATACGTAAAGGCCATGGGGGTGGATCTGGCCGAGAAGGGGATGGTGCAGGTTTCCATGAACCTGGTGGACTTCGAGAAAAACCCGCTGTACAGGGCCGTGGAGATGGTGCGCAGCGAGGCACGCAGATGGGGTGTGGAGGTGGCGGGCTGTGAGATCCAGGGCCTGGTGCCTGCATCGGCCCTGCTGGAGAGCGCTGCCTATTATCTGCAGCTGCATGAGCTGGAGCCTTCCAAGGTCATAGAGATAGCATTGCTGGGGCTTCTGGCCAAGGAGAAAGAAAAAGGGATCTGAGCAATGATCCAGAAGCTCTTTAGAAATGCCAGGATCTACACCCCCTGGGATCAGGGCGTGCCTGTGGGAGGCCCGGCACAGGAGACCTGTGTCAGATCCTGGAGAAGGGGTGGGCTCTTGGTGAGAGACGGGCTGGTGCAGGCAGTGGGTGATGAGCAGGAGATTCTCAGGCTGGCCCTTTCCCAGGAGATCCACCAAGAGGTGGACTGCGAGGGTTCATGTTTGATCCCAGGCTTCGTGGACCCTCATACCCACATGTGTTTTGTTGGTGACAGGGAGGAGGAATTCAGGGAGAGGCTCTCTGGGGTCTCTTACCTGGAGATCCTGGCCAAAGGGGGTGGTATTCTCTCCACGGTCAGGGCGGTCAGGGAAGTATCTGAGGAGGAGCTTCTGGAACAGAGCCTGGAGCGAGTACTGAGAGCCCTTTCTTTAGGCACCACGACCCTGGAGATAAAAAGCGGCTATGGGCTTGAGACAGGAGCCGAGCTCAAGATGCTTAGAGTCATCAAGAGACTCTCCCTGGAGACCCCCATGGATGTGGTGCCCACCTTTCTCGGGGCCCACGCTGTACCCGAGGAGTATAGGGAAAACCCCGGGGGGTACCTGGATTTGTTATTGGATGAGATGCTCCCTGAGGTAGCGGCCCAGGGCATAGCCAAATTTTGCGATGTCTTTTGCGAGCAAGGAGTCTTTTCCACGGAAGAGACCAGGAGCATCCTAAGGAGGGCATCCCAGTTGGGGCTTGGCTTGAAGATACATGCCGATGAGGTGCATGACACAGGTGGAGCAGCCCTTGCCGCCGAGTTGGGGGCCACCTCGGCCGAGCACCTCCTGGCAGCCTCTGAGCAGGGGCTTAGGGCCATGGCACAGGCCGGGGTTGTGGCCGTATTGCTTCCTGGCACGGCATTGAGCCTCAAGAAGCCTTATGCCAGGGCAAGGGAAATGATTAGGATGGGGCTTCCTGTGGCCTTGGCCACGGATTGCAATCCCGGCTCATGCTATCTGGAGGGCATGCCCTTGGTGTTCGCCTTGGCTGTCCTGGGTATGCAGATGTCCGTGGAGGAGGCCCTGGCAGCTGCAACCTTAAACGCCTCTTATTCCATAGGCTTGGCCTCCAGGGTTGGAAGCCTCAACAAGGGAAAGCAGGCCGATTTCCTCTTGCTGGACGGAGCTTCCCCGGCTGTCTTGGCGTACAGACTCGGGGCTGAATCGTGTATTCAGGCCGTTTACAAGCGGGGGGAGCAGGTGGCATGAGCCTCGAGAAGGATCTCCCAGGGCCTTTCCGGGAAGGGATAAAGGCACTCCTTAGGGTGCTTGACCCCCAGGACAATTCCACAGGCGGAGGGGCAGCCTCGGCCGTGGCAGGGGCCATGGCAGCAGCCCTGCTGGCCATGGTGGGAAGGCTCTCTTTGGGAAAGCTGGGCATGGAGCCCAAAAGCTTTTATGACTCGCTTGTGAAAGAAGCGCAAGATTTGGCCCAAGTTCTCATGCTGGGAGCACAAGAGGATGCACAGGCCTTTGAGTTTGTCATGGCAGCTTACCGCATGCCCAAGGCGGATGAAAAGGACAGGCAAAAGCGCCAAGAGGCCATTCAAAAGGCCCTGGAAAAAGCGGCCCAGGTGCCACTTGAAAACGCCCGGGTTTGCGCCAGGGTGCTTGAGCTTTGCAGGCTGATGGAAGATCATTACAATCCCAGGGCCTCTTCGGACTTCAACTGCGCCAGGTATCTTGCCAAGGCGGCCCTCAAAGGTTGCCTAGAGAACGTATCCATTAATCTTTCCCATCTGGAATCCCCTGAACTGGTGGAGAAATTAACCCAGGCCAGCCAAGAGCTGGAGACCTGGGTTGTCAGCTTTTGATTCCCGAGCAAAAAAAAGGGTTGACTTCCTCAGGTATTTACAGATATAGATAACAGCCACATTGTGGCATCTGCCTTTTGTCCCCAGGTAAAAGGGCAGAAGAAATACTTCAGGGGAGGCATGAGATGGCGTCAGCAAGACTGCTGGTATGGATCGCCGCTGGTTTGATGAGCTTAGGGGCTGATGCCCTGGCCAACGGGCACAAGGACATGATCAAAGGTCCTTTCAAGAGCGGCTCGGAGGTTACGGCCACCTGCCTTGGATGTCACGAAAAGCAAGCCAAGGACTTCATGGGAACCGTGCACTGGAGCTGGTCCAGAACCCAAGAGGTTCCTGGAAAGGGCAAGAAGGATCTGGGCAAGAAAAATGCCATAAACAATTTTTGCATCGCCCTTCCCAGCAACTGGCCTCGCTGCACAAGCTGCCATGCTGGGTACGGTTGGAAGGATGCCGGATTCGACTTCTCCAAGGCTGAAAACATTGATTGCCTCATATGTCACGACACCACAGGCACTTACAAGAAAACTCCCACTGGAGCAGGCATGCCCGACCCCACGGTGGACCTGGAAAAAGTGGCCCAAAATGTGGGTAAGACCAGCCGCGCCACCTGCGGGGCCTGTCACTTTTTCGGTGGCGGTGGCGACCACATAAAGCACGGCGACTTAGATAGCTCCCTAGTGGCACCACCCAAGGCCATAGATGTGCATATGGGCACAGACGGCAAGAACATGAACTGCTCCTCCTGTCACAAGGCCAAGGATCACATCATTCCGGGATTGGCTCTTTCGGTTTCGGCCAAGGGTGAGGCCACTCTTGGCTGCACGGACTGCCACACTCCCTCCCCTCACAAAAACGCTGTGCTCAACAAACACTTCCAAAGGGTGGCCTGCCAGACCTGTCACATCCCTTCCTTTGCCAAGAGTCTTCCCACCAAGGTCTGGTGGGACTGGTCCAAGGCAGGCCAGGATGTGGCCGAGCCTCCCAAGGATCAATGGGGCCAGAAGCTCTACGACAAGATGAAAGGGGAGTTCAAGTGGGCCAAGGACGTTGTGCCTACTTATCTTTGGTTCAATGGGTCCACGGAGAGATATCTGCTTGGTGACCCCATAGGGGACCCCTCCAAGGTACTCCATCTGAACCTACCCCTTGGAAACAAAGAGGACAAAAACGCCAAGATATGGCCTTTCAAGGTGATGCGGGGAAAGCAGCCCTTTGATGTAGGCAACAAAGTGCTGGCTGTGCCTCACCTCTTTGGGGGCTATTGGAAGCACTATGACTGGGGTAAGGCCATAGAGAGCGGAATGGCGGCTGCGGGTCTTCCTTACAGCGGAAAGTATGACTGGATAGAAACAGACATGTATTGGCGTGTGACCCATATGGTGGTACCCAAAGACCAGGCCCTAAGATGCACGGACTGCCACGGCCCCAAGGGGCGGCTGGACTGGAAGGCCCTGGGTTACGAGAAGGATCCTCAGAAAAAAAGCTAAGCCATTCCCAACACCAAAGGAAAAAGGGGGGAGAGGAATTTCTCTTCCCCCCTTTCTTTCAACCCAACAGCTCCGCCTCAGCTTAGGGGCTTGGGCGGAGTCAGGAGTGCAGCTCAAAAACTGAGTCTTTCCATTACCTGGGCCGCTGCTTACCCGCATATCTTCCTTTGTTCCTCCTCCCTCAGTTCCCTTCTCAGGAACTTGCCCACCTTGGACTTGGGTAGCATGTCTCTGAACTCTATGTACTGTGGGACCTTGTAAGACGCGAGCCTTTCCTTGCACCACTTGATGAGCTCGTAGCCGCTGACACCCTTTATGTCCTCCTTGAGAACCACGAAGGCCTTTATCCGCTCTCCCACCTTTTGGTCGGGCACGCCCACCACGCTGGCTGCTATGACCGCCGGGTGCTCTTGAAGCACCCTTTCCACCTCGGCTGCTGCCACTCTGTAGCCCTTGTGCTTGATGAGGTCCACGGAGCGATCCCTGAAGTAAAGCCATCCGGCTTGGTCTATCTCAACTATGTCTCTGGTTCGATACCAGACCTCACCGCCCATCTTGATGAAGCATTTCTCTGTTTCTTGAGGCTTTTTCCAGTACGTTTCAACGGCGTAGGGAGATGTGGCCAGAAGCTCCCCGGGCTGTCCTGGAGGCACTGGCTCCAAAGTATCCGGATCCACAAGCCTGTACTTGCTCCCAGGAGATATCCTGCCTGCAGCTCCTTCTGGTGGCTCGCCATCTCTTGCATAGCTCAATGAAACAGCCCCTCCGAGCTCGGTGCTACCATATCCCTGGTAAAGAGGTATGCCAAACTTCCTCTGCCATCTCCTGGCCACCTCCACGGGCATCACGTCTCCGCCTGTTCCACAATACCTGAGGGAGCTGAGGTCATATTGGTCGAGCCTGTCATGTTCCAGGATCATGCGGTACATGGCGGGCACGGCGAACATGCGGGTGGCCCTGTACCTCTGGATGTGGTCGAACATCCCATCCAGGACCACCCTCGGCAGAATTATGAGGGTCTCGCCCGTGATGAGCAGGGGTGTTAGACCATCCATCTGCCCTATGACATGGTAAAGTGGAGCCGAAAGAAGGGTTCTGCCCTCCCCAGGGTCCACCAGGCCTTCTGCTGCCTTGGCCCACTCCAGGCTTCTGGAAAGAAAAAGACCTGCTGAGATGGGGACCCCCTTGGGAAACCCTGTGGTGCCGCCAGTGTAAAGCATTACGGCTGTATCCAGAGGATCAGCCTCGAGGGGGGGAAGTGTTGCAGGATTGCCTTTCTTCAGCAGAGTTCTGAAAGGAATGAACTGTCTTCCCTTGGGAACATCCCCCCTGGGGACCCTGTCAAATCCTCTCCCAAATAACCTCTTCCAGCCTGGTACAAGGTCCACCATGTTGGTTACCACTACCCTTTCCAAAGGGGTCTGCTCCAAGACATCCAGCACATAGGAGACGTTGGTGTCCATACAGAAAATGGCTCTGGCCTCCACATCCTTGGCCATGTAATTGATGTCGTATGCTGTGTATACAGGTGCCACCATGACCGGTATTGCCCTGAGCCTCTGTAGGGCCAGCCACACCATTACAGTCTGAGGAAGGTTGTACAGGTAAAGGATCACCCTGTCCCCAGGCTGAATCCCCATGTGGTGAATGGAAGCTGCCAGCTTGGATACCATCTCCTGGAGCCGGCTGAAGGCAAAGGTTTCCCCGAGGAACACAAGGGCAGGCTTATGCCAGCGGTCTTTGCATATGGCCTCAAAGGAGGGGTAAATGGTCTGTTCGCGGATCGTTGTCATAGTGTCTGTTCCATGCCATATTTTTCACAAGGCCTGCCGCGGCCGGGATCATAACCTTGAGACATAGTAGAGGGTCCCATATCCGAGGACCTTTCCCTGTGGGCCTCTGGTCTTTCCGAGAGTGGAATCCCTACTGTTCTTTGTGCCTTGTTTGTCCTGGTGATTTCTCCAGCAGGACTCTTTAATACCCCTACACCCCCATGAAGGTGGATCTGACCTCCGGATTGCTCCTCAAATCTTTGCCTGTACCTTCCAGAGTCAACATTCCGTTCTGGATCACGTACCCCCTGTCCACCACAGGTAAAAGAGGTCTTGCATACTGCTCCATGACCAAAACCGTTATTCCCTGATCCCGGATTTGTTTTATGGCTTGAACGAGGTTCTTCTGCATGAAGGGACTCAGGCCCAAGAGGGGTTCATCCAGAAGCAGTAACTTGGGCTTGGTCATCAAAGCCATGCCTATGGAAAGCATCTGTTGCTCTCCCCCGCTGCAGAAGCCTGCCTTCCTTTTCCTCAGGTCTCTAAGAGGGGGAAAGATGCTATAGACAAAATCGAAGCTTTTTTGTACGTCCTTGTCCTTTCTGAGGTACGTGCTGATTCTCAGGTTCTCCTCCACGTCGCTCTCAGGGAATATGGGATGTCGCTCCCTGCTCAAGGCTATTCCCTTCCTGATGCGCTCGCTGGGCTTGGCCAAAAGGATCTCCTCGCCGCAAAACCAGATCTCCCCCATAAGGGTTATTCTCTCTCCACCCCTTCTCTCCTCCTTGACCTTCATGTCTATGATCAGGCCAGATATGGTGTTCATGAGCGTAGTCTTGCCAGCGCTGTTGGAACCCAGTCCACAGACTATCTCTCCCTCTCTGACCTCCATGGTAAGGTCGTTGAGAGCCAGGGCGTTCTCGAAGAAGACCATCAATCCCTTTACCTGAAGCATCTTGCCCGGTCCCATTCCAGATGTCCATTAGTAAGAGCAGGCCTCACTCCTCCACCTCGCTGCCCAGATACGCCTTTTGAACCTCTTCCATTTCCATGGCCTCCACAGGGGAGCCGTCGGCTATTTTCTGCCCAAAGTTGAGCACTATCACCCTTGTTGCAACCCTGAAGAGCTCTTTCAGACGATGTTCAGCCATGATGATGGTCAGCCCCTCCCTGTTGAGCTTTTCTATCATGGGAAGGGTGGCTGCCACCTCGGACATGGACATTCCGGAAAAGAGCTCATCCAGGATCAGTAGCTCCGGCCTCAGTGCCATGCACCTGGCCAGATCCAATCTTTTCAAATATCCGTGGGGCAAACTTCCAGCAGCCTTATACGGCACGAAAGAATCCCTCTCAAAGCCCAGATCATCCAGAAGATCTATGGCTATGTCGTCTCGCTCTCCGTATCTTCCACCCGTGAACTTCTTTACCCTAGGGGAATAAAGCGGAACTATCAGATTCTTGTAAGCGGGCAGTTTGTGCAAAGCCCTGGCCATCTGGAAGCTCCTTGCGATTCCAAGCTGCGCTATGTTGTACGGAGCCTTGCCGGTTATGTCTTTATCCTTGAAGATTACACTGCCGGAGGAGGGTCTCACGAAGCCTGTGATGAGATTTATCAAGGTGGTCTTGCCCGAACCGTTGGGCCCTATGAGTCCCACAAACTCCCCCTTGTTGACCTGGAAGCTGACCCGGGCCACGGCGGTCACGCCACCGAAATGCTTGGTCAGGTTTCTGACTCTGAGTATTATCTCTCCTGCCATAATCAGATCTCCACTTCCCTTTCGAACTGGTGGTACTTCCTCTCCAGGTAGTGGAATATGCCCTCTGGCAAGAGTACCAGTGCACCTATGAGGATGATCCCGTAAAGGGCTATTCTAAGCCCACCCAGGGCTCTGAGGGCTTCCGATAGGGGCACCAAGATGAAGGCTCCAAGGGTTGCACCCGCGAAGCTGCCTGGCCCTCCCACCACTGCACTGGCAAGAGGCAAGATGGTGTAATCCAGGGCAAAGGCGGATCTTCCTACGAACTGGTAATAATGGGTCATGAGAGCTCCTGCAAAGCTGCCCACCATTGCAGCGATGAACACGGCCTGAGCCTTGTACCAGTAAGTGTTTATGGCCCCTGCCATGACGACCCTGTCATCGTCCTTTATGCCCCTGAGCACCACTCCGAAGTCCTCATTTATGAGCCTTCTGAAACCAAAAAGGACAAGTGCCACTGATACGGCCGCCAGGTACATGGCCAGCCAGGGGCTGGGAAAAGGGCTCAAAGACAGTAGCCCGTGGGTTCCACCCAGTATCTCCAGGGTCTCTATAAGGTGTGAAAACAGAAGTGGCAGGATCAGAGTCACCATGGAGAAATAGACCCCCTTCAACCTGAGCACCGGAACGAGCAGTACGGTGCAAAGAAGGGCCCCTCCCAGGCTAGCTGCAGGGACAGTTAGATACACTGGCCATTTGAAATAGTGATTCAGTCCCCCGGCCACATAAGAGCCAACCCCGAAAAAGAGAGCCTGCCCCAAAGAGATGAGTCCCACCGAAGCCATGAGATCCCAACTAAGGGCAAGCATCGCAAACACGCAGGAGTAAAAGAAAACCTTTCCCCAGTATCCGCCCCCCAGAAGAAGGGGTATCAGAATCAAAGCCACTGTGGGGAAGAAGCGAGGCAAAAAAAGATATAGCATGTCTCGCAAGGAACAAAGCACATATATTGTGTCGCTTCTAGCCTTTATTCCCCTGTCTATTCTCTCCCTTCTGTACCTGCCAGAGTGATTCATTTCCATCACCATTTACTAACCAAGACATGAAGCTTCAAGGCTCAAAGTTTTCAACTCCTGCTCACCCCAAAAACCAAGATGATGGCCTGTATGAGACTCCATGAGTCCATGCCATGGCAGAGATAATCCCATATCAGGTTGCCTCCAAGCCTGCGCCTAAACCCTCTCTTCCAGCTCCTTATACTTGCCCAAAATGCCCGATGGCCTTATGGCCAGAACAATAACTATGGCCGCCAGGGTGACCACTGTCTGCCATTGGGCCCTAAGAAAAGTGGCCACCAGGATCTGAGAGAATCCTAAGATGAAGCTTGCCAGCAAGATCCCAGGGATACTCTCTAGGCCACCCACTATGCCCACGGCCAGCGCGTATATGAGGATATCGTATCCCAGCTCGGTATCCACTGAACCGAGAGGCAGGATGGTCAACCCGGCCACCACTGCCAAGGCCGAACCCAGAGCGCAGCTCAAAGAAGCGCTCCGGTCTGAATCTATTCCAAGGGATATTGCCGTCCTTTCGTTCTGGGCTATGGCTCTGAGGGACAGCCCCACCTTGGTCTTTCGCGTGAAAAAGTAGAGGAAAACCAAGAGGCATATGCCCATGGCGATGACGCTGATTCTCTGGTAATCCAACCAGACATCTCCCACCCTCAGGCTTCCTTTCACAAAAGCCGGAAGGGTATATGAAAAACCTGAAAAACCCAACCACCTAAGCACCTCAATTATCACTATGGCAACAGCCAGGGTCACTATGACCTCGTTTATGGCCAATCCCCTGAGTCTGAATATGAGGCCCCAATACATGAGAAACCCAGCAAAACCCACCACCACCACCGAGAGAATCCCTGCCAGAAGGTAAGGTAGCCCCAACTGGTTCATGAAGATCCAAGCGAGGATCCCACCAAACACATAAAAGGCCCCGTAAGCGAAGTTGGCCACTCCACTTATGCCGAAGGTGAGGCTGAAGCCGATGGCCATCAAGGCCAAGGCCATGCTGTTGGAAAGACCGTAAAAAAGGATTTCTACTACCTGTGCCATCTTAACCCCAGGGAAATCGCCCCTTTCCTCTGTTGAGGCAAGGGGCGATCTTACTAAGAACTGCCGGCTCGACTCAAGGCCATGTTTTCACTTGACCCATGGAGCCAGCTCTATCTTGCTCTCTGCCACCAGCTCAGGATACACTGCAATCATCTTCCCTTTTCTCCATTGGTAAGCCACTATGATGGAGCTTTCCTGGGGGTTGCCATCAAAAATCTGCTGGTGTGTTTGCTTGTCAAATTTTATCCTGCCTGAGACTCCCATGATGTCTGTGGCTTCTACGAACTGGACGAACTTGTCCGGGTCTTTGGAGGGCACGAACCCGGCCCTTTCTATGGCATCCTTCAATATGTATACGGCATCGTAAGCCGAGGATACGACCCTGGGGTCGTCCATGGGGGGGTATTTTTTCTGTTTCCATTTATCGTGGAACTCCACTGATTTGGGCAATGCTTTGACCGGGCTGGCCGTTCCCCCTGGGAATGGCATCACCAGCACATAATCCAGGTCCTCCCCATAAGTTTCCCAGGCCTTGGCAGATGTGACCACAGCAAAATCCAAGAAGAGCATGGTGGGGATCCTCATGGATTTCCACTGCTTGAAGCACACCGGTAGGGTAGGCATGTCTCCCACCACGTAGAGCATCTGGGCCCCAGAGGCCCTGGCCTTGCTGAGGACCGGAGAGAAATCGTTGGTGCCTACTGCCACGGGTTCATAGCCCACGGTCTTCCACCCCAGGGACTCAAGCTTTCCCTTGAGAGCATCGGATGCTGCTCTGGCCCAAAGGGTATCCTGAGCAATGATGAAGAGCTTGTCATGACCGAACTGCTTTCGTGCAGCGTCTATGGTGTTTGCGGCTGCTGTGCCAACGTATACAGAATTAGTGGTTGCCCGGAACCAGTACTTGTACTTGCCCGGGTCCCCTTTGAAGATCTCTATGAGTTTGGGAGTCTGCGCTATGGTCTGAATGGTTATGATCTTGTTATTGGCAATGAGGTCCATTGTGGCCACCATGGCCTCGGAGCGAAAGGGCGCCACGACCAAGGCATCTGGCTTTTCCTCGCTTATGAGCTTGTCCACTGCCATTAGGGCCTGCTGAACAGGGGTGCCGGGCTCCCCACAACGGGTGTCTGCAGTGACCAGCTTGAAGGGTCTTTTCACCCCCTCCTCCTTGACCAGGACACCACCTTGGGCGTTGATTTCCTCTATGGCCATTTCCACGGCCAGCTTTCCCGACTTGCAAAGGGGCTGGAAGAAAGAGGTCGGGAGCCCCAGGATTATGGGCTTGGAGCTGGGGATTCCCACGGAGGGAGCCAGGACCAAGCACAGTCCCAGACACACGCTCAGAGTAAGCACCTTCCCAAAAGCTCTTCTTTTCATTTCCCTTACCTCCTGTGGTCTTTGAACACTTATGGACTCCCAGGGAGATCGGACCAAGGATCCCCTGCCAAGATGGCCCAAACCTTGATTTGAGGAACCTGAGTTTTGCTGAGTTCGTGGCAGACTGTTACCAGAGGCGAAAGGAAGTGTCAAGAAAAAATATTAGCTTGCTCCTGGGGTTTGCTCCAAGGCTGGAGCATTGTGCTCGGCGCCGGGAGGATTGGCCCAGGCAGGTGACCTTGGGGCTGCGGTCCCTTTTGCCCTCAAATTACACTTTCGGTTCCAACTGCGGCCTCAAAAGAAATCCCAGAGGTCCCATGTGTGAGCACTTGTGAATCTCTTGGGTTTCCAGAAGTCCTGCCCCTAAGATTCAAAGAATCGGTGAAGTTAAAGGCAAGCTGGGGCGAAGTCCCCAAGCTCCCCCATCTTGGCAAATGATCCGTGCTAGAGCTTGGGGTGTCTTACCAGCCTATGGGTCTTATTAGTTTCGGAGCCTCGTGCACTAGGCTTTCTTCAATCCTGGAAGGATCGGAACCTTCCATCTCCACATATATCATCCTGGCCGAACGCCACTTTTCCAAGACCCCCAGGTCAGGTCTTCCCAGGGCCCTTGCACCGTTGACAGTGGCCATCTGGAGGATTTCCCCAGGCTTCAGCCATGGGAAATGGCAAGCCGTGAAGCTCATCTCCTCAAATAGGCTAAGGGTCTCAACGCTTGCCAGGGAGTCTGTCCCAAGGGCTGGTTTGAGACCACACTTCAGGAACTTCTCCAAGGGGGGAAGAGCCTTGTGAAGCCTCCAGTTGGACCTGGGGCAGATGCAGACTCTCACTCGGGAGCCAGCCAGGAGCTCTATTTCTGGATCGGTCACATGTATGAGATGCACAAGGAGGGTTTCTGAATCCAACAATCCCAGCCTGTGAGCAAGACCCACCGGGCTCAGCCCAAAACAATTCCAATCCCTGAAGTCGAAGCCCCGGCTTTCAAGAAAACTGGCCCATTTCCCTTGAGCAGTTTGAAGGAACTCCATTTCTTCCTCTGATTCCGCCAGGTGCAAGCAAAAGGGCAAGTTGGAGCTTGAACACAGAAGCTTTAGCTTTTGCAATAGCTTGGGGCTGGTTGTGTGGGGCGCATGTCCTGCCAGGGAGGAAGTTATGCCCGGATGAGCCTGTGATGGGGGACACACATCTCTTTCCTCACCCAGAAATTCATGCCAGACCACCCCTTCCAGACCCCAGAGACTCAGGTGTTCTTCCATGGGGAAAAGGGGGCCCACCTCACCCACAAGCCCCACCCCTGCATGCCGAAAAGCCTTCAATTCCTTCAAGGCTGCTCCAAGGGCTTGCTCATGAGAAAATTGGGATCTCTCGCGGATCATGGACTCCACCCAGGCCAAGAAGCCCCTGGATGTCTCCAGCCTTCCACGCAAGGCTGAAAGGGTAAGATGGGTGTGGGCGTTGACCAAGGCTGGCATCAGAATCCCAGGGCCGTGATCCAACAGCTTGAAGCCAGGAGGTTTTCTGCCCAGGGAGCCAATTTCAAGGATCTTGCCTTGGGAGATGGCCACGAAACCGTCTGGAATCCATGCACCTGGTGCCTGCATTATGAGGCGGGCCTTGTGGCAGGTGATCCCACTTCTCATGGGAGGGTCCTCAAACAGCTCTGTAAAGCACGTCCCTTTTCCTGGGTTGAAAGCCGGCCCTGAGGATCAAATCCTGTATTTCTCTTTCGCAAAGGCGGAAGCTCACCCCGGCTGAGGCCACGACGTTCTCCTCGATCATGGTAGAGCCCAGATCGTCGGCCCCGAAGTGAAGGGCCACCTGACCCACCTCAGGGCCCTGGGTCACCCAGGAAGCCTGAACGTGGGCAATGTTGTCCAGGACTAGGCGGCTCATGGCCAAGGTCTTGAGATAGGTCACTGCTCCTGCCTTGGGAGCCTTCAAGGTCTTGTTGCCTGGCTGGTAGGGCCATGGAATGAAAGCCGTGAATCCTCCTGTTTGGTCTTGCAGGTCTCTCAGCATTAGCATGTGCTCCAACCGATCTTCCAGGGTCTCCAGATGCCCGAACATCATGGTGGCTGTTGTTCGAAGCCCCAGTACATGGGCCTCCTTCATTACCTCCAGCCACTCGGCCGAAGAACACTTGACGGGCGAAACCTTTTTTCTGACTCTGTCCACAAGTATCTCGGCACCTCCCCCGGGTATGGAGCCAAGCCCTGCTTCCATGAGTTCGCAGAGAACCTGCCTGATAGTAAGCCCCCAATTTTCAGCCATGAACTGGATTTCAGGTGGAGAAAAGCCGTGAACCCACAGTCCCATGCCTTTCATGAGATTCAGCCTCTCTTTATGCCATGAGAGATCCAAACCAGGGTTCAGCCCCCCTTGATAGAGAATATGGGTTCCTCCCAGATCCAATGTCTCCTGACACTTGGCCCTGAGGGTTTCCAGATCCAGCTCGTAAGCCCCTTGATCTGCCCTAGACCTCCAGAATGCGCAGAATCCACACCGTGAGACGCATATGTTGGTATAGTTGATGTTGCGGTCCACGCTGTAAGTCACTACGGGATCAGGATGGAGGGAAAGACGCAGCCCATGGGCCAGTTGCCCTAATGTCAACAGATCCAGCTCCTTGTAAAGCCTCAGGGCCCTCTCCCTATCGAGCCTTCCATGATCCAGGATTCTCCTGGCCTCCTGTAAATCCATCAGTCATGCTCCTGGGTGAGGGGCCTGTGAAAGCTGTCTCTTTCCACGGCCTGGAAGCCCGAATCTTCTATGAGTGTCTTTAATTGATCCACTGTCAAACCTCTGGCCGTCTCAGCCCCGGCTTCATGGGCTATCTGTTCGTGAACTATCGTGCCCTCCAGATCATCTGCTCCGAAGTGGAGTGCCACCTGTGCCAACCTGTTGCCCAACATGACCCAATATGCCTTTATGCTGGGGATGTTATCCAGAACAAGACGGGCCGTGGCAATGAGCTTCAGGATCTCCACCCCGCTTGGGCTTCCCAGATGGGCCAGGGGAGTGTTCTTGGCCTGAAAGGGAAGCGGAATGAAGGCCTGGAATCCTCCTGTGCGGTCCTGCTGTTCCCTCAACTTGAGAAGGTGTTCAACCCTTTCCTCAGGGGTTTCCAGATGACCAAAGAGCATGGTCGCATTGGTGGGAATACCCAGGTTGTGTGCCACTTCGTGAATGTGGAGCCATCTTTGGGCATCAGCCTTTCGAGGAAACAGAAGGTTTCTCAGGCGCTGGGAAAAGACCTCGGCCCCTCCACCAGGCATGATATCCAGTCCTGCCTCTTTCATTCTAATCAGGCACTCCCTGGGGGAGATGCCTGCCTTTGCGGCCACATGATCCACCTCCACGGCAGTGAAGGCCTTGATGGTTACCTGGGGTCTGGCCTTTTTGAGGGAACTGAGGAGTTCCAGGTAATACTCCAGGTCCAGCTCGGGATGGCAGCCTCCCACCACATGAACTTCTCTCAGAGGCTCCACGGGGCTGGAACAAATTCTTAGGGCAGCCTCCATGGGATCCATGAGGAATCCATCCGAGGCTTGCTTGGTCCTGTGAAAGGCGCAGAAAGCGCATCTGTTTTCGCAGATATTGGTGTAATTCATGTGGAGGTTGCGGATGAAGGTGGCCTTCATGCCGTGGATCTCTTTTCTCTTGGCCAAGGCCAATCTTCCCAATGCGGCTAGGTCGGCTGTCTTCAAACAACAGAGACCATCTTGGAAGTCAAGCCTGTCTCTCTTTTCTAGCTTGTCGGCAACTGTTTTCAAACCGGTATCCATTTCTTGTTTGTCACTTCCCCAAGGCAGGGTATTCATCACCAAAGTCCTTCTTGACAAGAGTGACCACCTGGTCAATGATAGGACAGCTCGGTCTCAATGGCAAGGGCCAGGTTGGTTTAGAAAATGATATCAGGGGGTTTTCAGGCCCAAAGGAGGAGGCCATGGGAGTGACCAAGAAAAGTTTAGGGTTGCTTTTGGGGTTTTTTATCTTAGCGGCCTGGCTTGCTCCTGGGCCCTGTGTTTCAGGGGAGAGGGTCAGGGTGGGTCTGCTGCCTCTTACCTCATCGGCTCCCATCTTCATAGGGGTGGAGGAGGGACTCTTCGCCAGAGAAGGCTTGGATCTGGAGCTAAAATTCTTTCAGGCAGCCCAGCCCATTGCCGCGGCCCTTGCAGCCGGGGAGATAGAAGTGGGAGCCACGGGCCTTACCGCAGGCCTGTACAACGCCCTGGCCACAGGACTAGATGCCAAGATCGTTGCAGACAAGGGCAGGGAGTGGCCGGGCTACAGGCTCACCGGCATAGTGGTGAACAAGGCTGCCTGGGACAGGGGAATCAGAAGGGTGGAGGATCTGCGCAACCAGAGGGTGGGTGTCACCCAGATAGGATCAACCTTCCATTATATGTTGGGTAACATCCTGGAGAAACACGGTATAGCTCTGGGGCAGGTTCAGATCGTGCCCCTGGGGGGTCTCCAGGCTTTGGCAGAAGCCCTGGCCTCTCAGAAGCTAGAGGCGGTCTTCATGGCTCAGCCTCTTTGTACCGAGGCGGAAGCCAGGGGAACCGGCAAGGTTCTCGTTTGGTCAGGCGATGAGCTTAGATACCAGATTGCAGCCATATTCATGTCCGGAAAGTTCTGGGCCAAGAAGGAGGCGGCCAGGGCCTTCATGAGGGCTTACATCAGGGCCTGCAGGATATATCACGATGAGTGCCTGGGTCTGGATCCACAGGGAAACCCCAAAAGGGGGAAAAACTTCCATAGGGTCATGGCCCAGATAGGCAAATATACGGGGCTTGCTGAGGAAAGAATAGCAAAAGACCTCAGCTACAATGACAGAAACGGGGAGCTCATGTGGGAAGACATTCCTAGGCAGATCAGATGGTACAAGAACAATGGAATGCTCTCCCAGGAACCGGACCCCAAGAAGTTCCTGGACCCAACTCTTTGGGAGCAAGCCCTAAGGGAAGTGGGATCCTGAAGTGTTCACGCACATAGAAAAGATATCCAAGACATACAAAAACGGAAAAGCGGAACCTCTTGGGGCGTTGATGGATATCTCTCTGGACATAGGGCCCAGCGAGTTTCTTTGCATGGTGGGGCCTTCGGGATGCGGAAAATCCACGTTGCTGAGCATAGTGGCGGGACTTCTGGAGCCCAGCTCCGGGAGGGTTGTTTTTCGCGACATCACCCCTGGCAAGCCTCCCACGGGATTGGTGTTCCAGGAGCTGGCTCTTTTCCCCTGGCGCACGGTGGAGGGAAATGTGGGCTATGGGCTGGAAGAGTTGGGAATGCCCAAGAGGGAAAGACTAGAGAGGGTAAGACAACTGCTGGCCATGGTGGGCCTGGAAGGTTTTCAAGACCGTTATCCCCATGAGCTTTCGGGAGGGATGAGACAGAGGACTGCCCTGGCAAGAGCTTTGGCTCCTGAACCTGCTCTTCTGCTCATGGATGAACCGCTGTCTTCCCTGGATGCCCAAACCCGCCAGGAAATGCAGAAAGAACTTTCCCGCCTATATGAAAGAGGGGGAAGAAGCTTTTTGTATGTGACCCATGACGTGGGAGAGGCGGTTTTTCTGGGAGACAGGGTGGTGGTCTTGAGCCCCAGGCCAGGTCGCGTTATGGAAGTCCTGGAAGTGAACCTTCCAAGACCTAGGGACCATGAACTGAGAAGGGAGGCTTCATTCAATCTCTTGGTGAGCCATGTGGAAGCTCTTTTGAGGGGAGTATCAAGCTGATGGCAGAGCAGCTTCATAAAGAGGCTTACCTGGATCGGGTCAGGATAGGTTCTCTGGCTTCCAAGGGAGGCTTGGTTGGGGGATGGGGATTGGTGTCTCTGGGAGGAGTGCTTGTGCTTTGGGAGGCAGTGGGAAGATCTGGTTTTGTGGCACCCCTTTTCCTGCCGCCTCTTAGCAGTGTGCTCATGGACGGGTTTCTCATGGCCAAATCAGGGGAATTGTGGGCCCACCTGGGGGCGAGCCTCTGGAGGATCCTTTGGGGTTTTCTGCTGGGGGCATGTTTTGGGATCTTTCTGGGCCTGGCCATGGGCATATCCAGGAAAACAGACGCCATGGGCTACCCCATGGTGGCCGCCTCTTACCCCATTCCCAAGATCGCCCTGTTGCCTCTATTGATTCTGTGGCTGGGTCTGGGTGAGGCCTCCAAAGTGGCGGTAATAGGATTAGGGGTCTTTTTTCCTGTGTTGGTCAACACCAGGGCCGGTGTCAAAGAGGTGAGCCCCTTGTTTATCCAGGCGGCTGTCTCACTGGGCTCCACAAAGCCCAGGATTGCCCGTAAGGTGCTTCTGCCTGCCAGCCTGCCTATGATCTTTGCAGGCCTCAAGTTGGGGGCCGGGGCGGCATTGTTGCTGTTGGTCACAGCCGAGATGATAGCAGCCGAAAAGGGCCTGGGCTTCATGATCCTCTCTGCAGCAAACCTCATGCAGACAACAAGGCTACTGTTCGGGGTGCTTGTTTTGGCAGTGCTCGGGCTTTTATCCAACTGGCTCTTGGTGCGATTGGAACAGAAGTTGATTCCCTGGAAGGCTTAGCCCACGGAGCCTGGCGGTTCATTTAAAACCTTGACTGTTTCTCAGGCCGGCCTCTACATTGAAAAAATAGCTGGAATAACTCGAGTCCGTGATTCTTTCAGATCCAGGCGATCGAGGGGGAGCTCATGGCTTCAGCCGGGGAAAGACTCTGTTCCATCAGAAGGCTCATGGCTCAAAAAAACATTTCTGCTTACTTGGTGCCCTCTACGGATGAGCACCAAAGCGAGTATGTGCCAGAGCATGCCAGAAGAATTGAGTGGGTGAGCGGCTTTAGCGGCTCGGCCGCAACCCTCCTGGTGACCCACAGCGAGGCCTTCCTGTGGACTGACGGCCGTTATCACCTGCAGGCCAGCCAAGAGCTGGATCCAAGCCTCTTCACCTTGATGAGGGCTGGTGTGGAAGGAGTGGAGGAGCTGGAGGAGTTGCTTTGCAAGAAACTCTCCGCAGGCCAAAAGGTGGGCCTGGATCCAAGACTGGTCTCGATCCAGGACTTCAAGAGGATGGAGGAAAGGTTAGAGCCTTTCGGTATATTGCTTTACCCTCTGGAGGAGAACCTTGTGGATCTGATCTGGGATGGGCGGCCTTGCCCACCCAATGGCCCCATATTCCACCTGGACAAAGGCTTTGCTGGTATGGATGCTGGGGAAAAGCTGAGCCTGGTCAGACAGGAGTTGGAGAAAAAAGGTGTGGATGCCATGGTGACAGGGGCGTTGGACGAGATAGCATGGCTTCTCAACCTAAGAGGCTCTGACGTGCCCTATAACCCTGTTTTCCAAAGCTACATGGTGATAACGCGGGAGGAAGCTCTTCTCTTTGTGGACTCAACCAGGCTAGATCCTCAGGCCCGTGTCATGATCTCCCCTTGGGTACAGATACATTGCTATGAGCACCTGGGCAGTTTTCTCCAGGAGCTGACCTCCAAGACAACAAGGCTCCTGATTGATCCGGCAAGAACAAGCCATTGGGTAAAGCAACTTTTGGGAGAGGGGATCCCCATCAGAGAGTATCGAAGTCCAGTGGCCCTCCTGAAGGCTGTAAAGAATTCCGTGGAAAGAGAAGGCATGGCTTCCTGTCACAGGAGAGATGCTGTGGCCTTGGTTCGCTTTCTCAGATGGCTGGAAATGGAGGTTCCCAAGGGGGGGCTCACGGAGACAAAGGTTGCCAGTTATCTGGATCAGCTTAGAGCTTCCCTGGAGCATTATGCTGGGCCGAGCTTTGAAACCATAGTGGCCTATGGCCCCCATGGGGCCGTGGTGCACTTCAGGCCCTCCAGTGAAACGGACTTGGAGCTTGGCCCTGAGGGGATTCTTCTGGTGGACTCGGGTGCCCACTATCTGGACGGCACAACGGATGTCACCAGAACCGTGGCTCTGGGCAGACCCACGGCCCTCCAGAAGGAACTGTTTACCAGGGTTTTGAAAGGGCACATCATGCTGGCCGGGCTAAATTTCCCGAAAGGGACAACGGGAAAGCAATTGGATGCCCTGGCGCGGACTTACCTTTGGCACTCTGGACTGGACTACAGACATGGCACAGGCCACGGTATCGGTTGTTACCTCAACGTGCACGAAGGCCCTCAGGCCATATCCCCCAAGGACACCGGGGTGGCCCTGGAGGAAGGGATGTTTGTCACAAACGAGCCGGGCTATTACCAGGAGGGGGAGTTTGGCATCCGTCTGGAAAACGTGATGATGGTGGAAAGGGCTGAGGAATTGGACAGTGAATATGGCCCCTTTCTGAGGTTCAAGACAATCACCATGGTGCCTTTTGACAGAAAGCTCATAAACCTCAAAATGCTGACTGCCCGCGAACGGGACTGGGTAAACCGGTATCATAAGCAGATAATGCTATCACTGGGGCCAGAGCTGGAACCCGAGGAGGCGGCCTGGCTGGAAAGGGCCACCAGGCCCTTGTAGTGGGGCAGAGTTCTCCAAGACAACACAGATTTTAATTGCAGATTTGGTGCTCAAGGGTCTTGACAGGATGAAGCCTTTGGCTTTAAATGCAAATAGTTCTTATTCGCGGGGCTAGTATGGGGCGGCCAAAGGAAATGATTCTGACTCCCCAGAGGGAAGTCATACTGGATGAGCTTAGGTCTTCTCAGGACCATCCCACGGCCGAGGAAATCTTCCAGAGGATTCGCAAAAAGCTGCCGCGTGTGAGTTTGGCAACGGTTTACAGAAACCTAGAGACCATGTCCCGTGCGGGAATCATAAGAAAGATGGAGACAGCAGGCCCCAAGATGCGCTTCGATGGAAACATGTTTCCTCATTTCCACATGCGCTGTGTCAGATGCGCTAGGGTGATGGATGCCCCTGTGGAGCTCAGGGAAATAGCATCTCGCATTCCTCAAGAGATCCAGGGACACCAGGTAATAGGGCACAATCTGGAGCTAGTGGTTTTGTGCAGCTCTTGCAAAAGATGCTGATACAGGCTTTCCAAGGGCTTTAGGCCTTCCCGGACAAAAGGATCAGGCCAGCCATATTACTGAGGATAAGCAGGAGGTGATGTACACATGGAGCTACAGGGGACAAGGACCGAGAAGAATTTGCTTTCGGCTTTTGCAGGGGAATCACAAGCCAGGAACAGGTACACCTACTTTGCAAGCCAGGCTAAAAAGGAAGGCTATGAGCAGATAGCCTGGATTTTTCAGGAGACTGCGGATCAGGAAAAGGAACATGCCAAGCGATTCTTTGGTTTCCTGCAAGGGGGAGAGCTTGAGGTTTCTGCTGCCTTCCCGGCCGGCAGGGTGGGCAACACCCTGGAGAATCTGTTGGCTGCAGCCCAAGGCGAAAACTATGAACACACCTCTTTATACCCAGGATTCGCCCAGGTGGCCAGGCTAGAGGGCTTCGAGGCCATAGCCGATGTGTTCGAGGCAGTCTCTGTGGCAGAAAAACAGCATGAGAAACGTTACCGCGACCTGGCACGCAACATAGAAAAGGGCATGGTGTTCAAGAGAAGCCAGCCTGTTGTTTGGAGATGCAGAAACTGTGGGTACCTCCACGAGGGAACCGAGGCCCCGGACACATGTCCGGCATGCGCACATCCAAGAGCCTACTATGAGCTCTTGGTGGAAAACTACTGATATTAGGCCCAAGGGTAAATCCAGGCCTGGCACAAGAACTGCCCCAAACAAAAGAGGAGGTTTCTATCCATGATAGAAAGAGCAGGCATCGTGACATTTCAGGGCAATCCGCTGACCCTACTGGGTGAAGAACCCAGAATAGGAGAGAAAGCTCCTGACTTCCAGGCCCTGGACAACAACCTGTCCCCAGTGAGCCTTGGATCTTTGGCTGGCAAGACAATAATCATCAGCTCTGTGCCTTCACTGGACACTCCGGTGTGCGACACCCAGACCCGCAGGTTTAATCAAGAGGCCGCGGCCCTGGGGCCTGATGTGGAGATCTTGACCTTGAGCATGGACTTGCCCTTTGCTCAGAGACGATGGTGCGCTGCAGCCGGTGTGGACAGGGTGCGCACCCTCTCAGACCACAGGGAGGCAAGTTTCGGACTGGCCTATGGAACACTCATAAAGGAATTGAGGCTTCTGAGCAGGGCTGTTTTTCTTGTGGATCGGGATGGAATACTCAGATACGCCCAGTGGGTCAAGGAAATAACCCAGGAGCCCGATTACCAGCAGATCCTAAAAGAGGTCAGATCTCTGATCTGAAAAGCTCAAACACCAAGGAGATGGAAGCCCAAGCAAAGAAAGGAGGTTACCATGGCGGAAAAACTAGAGGTTTATAAATGTGAGGTCTGCGGCAACATGGTGGAGGTGCTCCACGGGGGCGTGGGGCAACTTGTCTGCTGCGGCCAGCCCATGAAGCTTTGCAAGGAAAACACCGTGGATGCGTCTTTGGAAAAGCACGTGCCTGTGGTGGAACATACCCAGGACGGGATCAAGGTGAGGGTGGGAAGCATTGCCCATCCCATGGAGGAAAAGCACTTCATAGAGTGGGTGGAGCTTTTGGTGGGGGATAAGGCTTACCGGCAGTTCTTGAAGCCCGGGGAGCAGCCCGAGGCATTTTTCCAGATCAAGGCTCCTGATGCTGTGGCCAGGGAGTATTGCAATCTGCACGGATTGTGGAAGGGATGATGGCATGTTAAGCGAAAAAATGGAAGAAGCCCTCAATGAGCAGCTAAGATGGGAATTCTTCTCCGCCTACCTTTACCTGGGCATGGCAGGCTACTTCCAGAGTCTGGGCCTAGGAGGGTTTGCCCACTGGATGAAGGTGCAGGCCATGGAGGAACTTACCCATGCAGGCAAGTTCTTTTCCTTCTTGAATGAAAGGGGTGGCAGGGCTCGGCTGGGTGCCCTGGAAGCCCCACCATGGGATTGGGACTCTCCTCTGGCTGCCTTCCAGGATGCCTTGAAACACGAACAGAATGTGACAGCCAGGATAAACTCTCTGGTGGACTTGGCCAGGGAACAACATGACCATGCCACGGAGATATTCCTCCAATGGTTTGTGACCGAACAGGTGGAGGAGGAGTCCTCGGCTACAGAGGTGATCCAGAAGCTGAAGCTGGCGGGAGAACATCCTGCGAGCCTCTATCAGCTGGACAGGGAATTGGGAACCAGGATGTTCACCATGCCTTCCATCGGCATCGCTTCCACCCAGGAGGTGAAAGCTTGAACCCAGAGCAAAAATACCAATGTCCGGGGGCCACTTGTGGATATATTTATGATCCCAAAAGGGGTGACAAGAAGGGCAAGATCCCTCCAGGCACTCCATTTCAGGACCTACCAGAGGACTGGAAATGTCCCCTCTGCGGCATAGGGAAGAAGTTCTTCAAACCGGTGGGATAAAGCCGTGAGACGGGCCCTGGGGGATCTCTCCCCAGGGGCTTCCCACCAAGGGTGGCTCTGCTTTTTTTTAAACCTATCCAGACACAAGACATCAGCCCTCATACCGGATAGACTGTAAAAGAGATGTCGAGTCCAGAACCGGAAGGCTCAGCCTGTCCTGTTCCGTTGGAGGCTCCCATGGCCCAGAAGCTAGAAGGTCCCATGAATCGACTTTCCAGGGAAAAGAGCCCTTACCTGCTCCAGCACGCCCACAATCCAGTGGATTGGTACCCTTGGGGGGAAGAGGCCTTTGCCAAGGCCAGGGCCGAGGAGAAGCCCATTTTCCTCTCGGTGGGGTATGCAACCTGCCATTGGTGTCATGTGATGGCTCACGAGTGTTTTGAGGACCAAGCCATAGCCAGGCTGCTCAATCAGTTTTTCGTGCCTGTGAAGGTGGACCGTGAGGAGAGGCCCGACGTGGACCAAGTCTATATGACCGCCTGCCAGGCACTCACGGGCCGGGGGGGATGGCCTTTATCTGTTTTTTTGACCCCTGATGGCAAGCCTTTCTTTGCAGGCACATATTTCCCCAAGGTGAGCAGAATGGGTCTGCCGGGTTTCGGGGAGCTGCTCTTGCATATAGCCAACCTCTGGCGAACAGACAAACCCAAGGTCATCAAGGCCGCTTCAGAGGTGGCACAAACACTGAATCAACTTCACCAGGCCTCCCAACAGACTGCTGCTGACACCTTGGACATCAAGTTGCTGCGCAGGGCGTATGAGGGCTTGTCCAGAACATTCGACACCCGTTTCGGTGGATTCGGCCAGGCACCAAAATTCCCAACTCCCCACCAGCTTTATTTTCTCCTTAGATGGCATGCCAGAGGCGGCCCCAGCTCGGCTCTGGAAATGGTAAACCACACCCTAAGGAACATGCGCTGGGGAGGCATATTCGATCAGGTGGGTTTTGGATTTCACCGTTACTCTGTGGACGAGAGATGGCTTGTGCCCCATTTCGAAAAAATGCTCTACGATCAGGCCCTGCTGCTCATGGCTTACTGTGAGCTTTACCAGGTTACGCAGGAGTCCATGTTTGCCCGAGTGGCAAGGGAAATAGCCCAATACGTCCTGGATAATCTCAGGGAAAGCCAAGGTGGTTTCCACTGTGCCGAAGATGCAGACACCCAGGGCAAAGAGGGGGCCTTCTATACATGGAGGCCGGATGAGGTTCGAGCTGCCCTGGGCGAGGAATTGGGAGATTTGATGTGTCAGCTCTATGGTATCACCCATGAGGGGAACTTCGAGGAGGGAGTCAGCATTGCCCACATGCCCATGGAGCCGGGGGTGTTTGCATCAAGACAAGGCATGACTTTGGAGCAGCTGGAAAACCTGATGGAAAGGGGCAGGCTGCTTCTCCTGGAAGCCCGAAGCCGAAGGCCAAGGCCTTTCAAAGACGACAAGATCCTCTCGGGCTGGAATGGCTTGATGGTGGCAGCTTTGGCCAGGGCTTCCTGGGTTCTGGATGAGCCATCCTATGTGAGGGCAGCGGCTGCAGCGGCAAGCTTCGTGCTGGGGGCCATGAGAGACAAAAGAGGATTGCTTTTTCGCCGTTGGAGGCATGGCGAGGCGGCTCAGGAAGGCTGCCTGGAGGATTATGCTGCCATGGTTTGGGGGGCCCTGGAGCTCTACGAGGCAACCTTTGAAGTGGATTGGCTAGAGAAGGCATTGGAAATGACGGGGATGATGCTGGATCTGTTCTGGGATGAGAAGAAAGGGGGGTTTTTCTTCACATCCAAGGAAGCCGAACAACTTATCTCCAGGCCCAAAGAGGCCTATGACGGAGCCATTCCTTCGGGAAATTCCATGGCTGCAATGAACCTGGCCCGCCTGGGCAGGATGTTGGGAAAGCCAGAGCTGGAAGAGAGGGCCTGGGCAACCCTAAGGGCTTTCTCAGGATCCTTGACTCGAGCCCCTGTGGCCCATACCCACATGCTCTTGGCTTTGGATTTGCTCCTGGGACCCACCCAGGAGGTGGTAATAGCAGGAGATTTGGATCAACCCTCAACGGCAGAGATGCTCAAAGAGCTCAGAAAGGGCTTTAACCCTAGACGTGTCTTGCTCCTGAAAGATAAAGGTGAAAAAGGCAATAGACTTGCTCACCTGGCTCCTTACGTGCTTTCCATGGAGCCAGGACCTTCAGGTGCCAGGGTCTATCTCTGTGAGGGGAACTCCTGTAGGGAGCCCCTGTCCAACCCCCGGGAACTAGAGGCAGCCTTGCACAAAAGCCCCCTGAGGGTCTGAAAAAGATGGAGTTTCACGGTAAATTACCACCAGGGTGTATAAAGATATTCAAAGGGCCATGATCCATGCTAGCTTTGGGAAGAAAACAAAATCAAAGGGTTTTTCAAGGTGCTGTATCCAGAGAGGGAAAACCCATCAGCAAGTATGGACCGTTTGGTGATGGGCCCGCAAAGCCAGGATCACTTTCTGGCCAAGGCAAGGGGGGCTAGAATCATCTGTAAAGACCTGGGAGTCAGCTTTGCACAGGGGCTGGTGAGAGAATTTGGGGGCTTGATGATTTTCCATGGGGCAAATAGGGTCCAACAGTTTCAATTCAATGATCGATTCTGAATAGCTGGGGGTGAAAATGGGTGAGATAGAGCTTAAGAAGGACATATATTGGGTGGGTGCAATTGACTGGAATTTAAGGGATTTTCATGGGTACTCAACACCCAAGGGCACAACTTACAATGCCTTTCTGGTCTTGGACGAGAAGGTGACTCTCTTTGATACCGTGAAGAGGGGGTTCAAAGATGATCTGCTAAGAAAGATTTCTGTGATCATAGATCCCAAGAAAATAGATTACGTGGTGGTCAATCATGCGGAGATGGACCACTCCAGCTCTCTTCCCGAGATAATGGACATATGCCGTCCCAAGAAGCTTTTTTGCTCTTCCAGGGGCAAACAGGCCCTCTTGCAACACTACCACAGGCCGGACTGGCCTTTTGAGGTGGTGGAGACAGGCCATGAGATAAGCCTGGGCAGGCGAACAGTCAAGTTCATAGAGACCCGGATGCTCCATTGGCCGGACAGCATGTTCTCATATCTGCAAGAAGACGCTCTTCTCATATCCAGCGACGCCTTCGGCCAGCACTGGGCCACAAGCGAGCGTTTTGATGACCAGGTGCCTGGAGCTGAGCTCATGGAGCATGCGGCTAAGTACTACGCCAACATTCTTCTGCTATATTCGCCCTTGGTCCAGAAGCTCTTGGGCGGGGTGCGCGAGATGGGTCTGCGGGTGGATATCATAGCCCCAGACCACGGCATAATATGGCGCAAAGACCCAGGGGCCATCCTGGGGGCCTATGATGCCTGGAGCCGTCAAGACAAGGCTCGCAAGGCCTTGGTGGTTTTCGACACCATGTGGGAGAGCACTGCTTCAATGGGCAGGGCCGTTGCAGATGGGCTAATCCAGGAAGGGCTCAGCGTGCAGGTCATGGACCTTCGTTTCACCCACAGAAGCGATGTGATGACTCAGGTTTTGGATTCCTCGGCCTTGATCTTCGGCTCCTCCACCCTAAACAATGGAATGCTTCCACGGATGGCAGACCTTCTTCACTATATGCGAGGCCTGAAACCCCAGAACAAGATGGGAGCAGCCTTTGGGTCCTATGGATGGAGCGGCGAAGGCGTGCGAATGGTGGAGCAGGCACTTCAAGAGATGAAGGTGGAGATTGCCTTGCCCTCGGTAAAAGTACAGTACGTGCCAGATGAGCAATGCTTGCAAGAGTGCGTGGAGCTGGGTCGCAAGATGGGCCGGCTGGTGTTGGAGAGGATGTGAGTGGTTCCAGCAGAAAGAGGTTGTTGGAGGCCTTGAAATCCCAGGACTGGCCAGCTTCCCTGGAGAACCTGAAAAAGGAGACCTCCAGGGGGCTGGTCAGCCAGGCCATTGCAGCCCTATCAAACCCTGAGCCCATGCTCAAGTGGAGGGCTGTGGAGACTGTGGGTTTGTTGGTCTCGAAGTTGATAAAAGAGGACAAGGAGTCTGCAAGGGATGTGATTCGTCGCCTGCTTTGGAGCCTCAATGAGGAGTCCGGAAGCATAGGCTGGGGAGCCCCGGAAGCCCTGGCAGAGATCTTGGCCAGGGACAAAGGCCTGGCACAGGAGTTTCTGCCTATCTTCGTCTCTTTCCTGAAAACCGGTGATTTGATGCGCATGCCTGAAGGCATAGCCCAGGGGTTTCTTTGGGGTGTTTTCAGGCTTGGAGAACTTTATCACGAGGAGTTGGGCAAATCAGATGTCCTAGAATCCATAAAGGCTTTTCTGGCTTCAGCTGATTCTTCAACCAGAGGAATGGCTGTGCTGGCCCTGAAAAAACTTCAAAGCTCAAAATTCCTCGATGGCACACACACCCTTTTCCGTGACCAGGCAATCTTCACATTCATGGACCAGGGAAAGATTCACCACATGAGCATTTCCGAGGTGCTCAACAAGTAAGAATAGCTTCTAAAAAAGCATCCTGAACACTTCACCACAGAGCCTGGCCGTGCTCAGACTCTGGGCATCAAGATGCGTAGAATGTCCCAATTTCCCGATTTCTGGAACTCCACCCCCAAAGAAAGACTGTCAATGCCGAGCCCTAAGGCCAGCGTACCAGCTTTATTATCACCTTCCAAATGAGTCACTGCCCTCATTACTTTGAAGGCCTTTTCCACCAACTTTGCCCCAGGGGCAGCAAGTCGATATTTTCCCGTGGCCTTAACCTCTATGTGGGTCTTCTCAGAGGAGTCTCGCCAAATTTCCACACTGCTTGCACTTTCCCTCAGTCCATAAAGTATCATGAGCCCAAGCAGCTTGATGGCCACCTCCTCGGAATCCCCAGTTATGTCAGAAGAGACACCGGCTGCACTGAGAAGGGCGAGTTCTGCCTTGGGATCTGATCCCGAATAACAATTGCAATACTCCTGCAATCTCTGGTGAAGCGTGTGTTTTTCCATAGCCATGGCCTTCCTCCTTGGGTTAACTAGTTTCTAAACCCAATGTTTTCTGCTGCCAATCTATCCTCAAAAAAGGAGTTTTCAAGAGGCCCCTTCTTTTTTTTCGAGGTTAATCCGATATAATCTAGCAAAGAGGCTCCACCATGGGCCCAGCCAACAGGGGAGGTTCACATTCATGAATGTCCTGAACGTCAAAGACAGACTTGACCAAAAGATCGAGAGCTTTCCTTACAAGGGAAAGAGTCTTCCGGTAAAAGAGGTCTGGATCCGGTGGCTTTCACAGGCCGGTCCAGAGGGGGCTCCAGAGTACGGCCTTAGGTTTTTCACCATAGGGCCTTGTGGGGAAATACCTATTCACAATCACTTTTATCATCAGACCATGTACATCTTGAGCGGCACCCTGAGTTGCGCCTGCCATGATCCCCAAACCGACAAGGTCCTGGAAGAAAAGATCCTAGGGCCTCACGACTTGGTCTATATCCCCAGCATGGAACCCCACAGCATGAGGAACCTGAGCTCTTCGGAGCCGGCCACCTTTTTGTGTTGCATTGCCAACGTTTATGAAGAAGAGAGCCTATGAACCCTTTGCTAACAAGCATTTGGAGAACCACCCAAGAGTGATGCCAGCCATGGATAACGGCTACTTCAGGGCTATTCAATACGATCTGGAAGATCTCCTCAAAGAGCTCTCCAGGCAGTGTTTGCAGATCAAACTTGGGCTCAAGGAAGAGCAACAGACCGGGGCCATCTACGCATCCCACCCGGTGGCCACAGACCTGGAGTCTATTTTATGGCTCAAGAAATTTGCTCAAGGGCAGTCCGATCCAGATACAAGAGAGAGAGCCATGAGGACCTATTTCGCCTGTGTAGGGCAATTCTCCAGAATGGACCTCTTGTTGAGAGACCAAGCCCTGGCGCAGTTCATGGTGGAAGCAAGGGTTCAGGTGGGAGACCAGGCCGTTTCATTGGCTGAGATGGAAGGGTGGTTGATGAGCCAGGAGGATTTCTATGGGAGGGAGGCCATCTTGGAGGCAGCCCGCCCTCTTTTCCAAAAGGCATCTTTGATGAAGGCCAAGATATGGGAGGGTCTTTGCAACATCCTTCAGGAGGATTTTGGATACAGTGGGTACCTGGAGTTCTTCCAGGAAAAAAAGGGATTGGATATTGAGGCCCTGGTTGCAGAGTGCCTGGAGTTCTTGGGAATAACCAAAGAAAGCTACCTGCGAGGAGTCCTTCCATGGGTTGAGTCCAGCCTTGGCAGAGAGCCCAGGGGTGTGAGCCATCTCCACATGCTCAGATTGATGCAGTCAGACGAAGTTGAGCTTCCCTCAGCGGGAACCGGTATTGTCAAGGCTTTCAAAAATCTATTGGATGGGCTTGGCTTTGAGGGTGTTGTGGGCTCCAGAATTCACCTGGATGTGGAGCCCAGGGAAGGAAAAGCAGTCTTGTCCAGGTGTGTGCCTGTGAGTGTGCCCCATGAGATATACATCACCTTGAAGCCCCTGGGAGGGCTTGGGGATCTGGAGGCTGGCTTGCACGAGTTGGGCCATGCTCTTCAGCTTTGCCATGCTGATCCAAAACTGGCCTATCCGTATCGCCACCTTCCCCGCTCCTATGCCCTCACAGAATGTTTCGGATTCTTGATGGAGGCCCTGGTGCGTGATCCTCAGTTTTTGTCTTTCCAACTGGGGCTTTCGGACAAAGAGGCTGAAGCCATATGCATTGAAAGGCGGAAAAAGGGTCTTTACGTGATCAGAAGATATGCTGGGAAGCTCCTGTTTGAAAAAGAATTTCTGGATAAGGCAGTTTGGAAGGATTGGGAGTGCTACCCCAAGTGGCTGGATTGGGCAACTGCCATGAGGCACGAGCCCTGCGAGGCTCTTTTGGACTTGGAGGAAGAGCTGTACTCGGCAGACTACTTAAGAGCATGGGCCGGAGAGGTTCTCTTGAGGGGATATATCAAGGAGCAGTTCGGCCCCCGCTGGTTTGTTTCTAGGGATGCAGGGGAGTTCCTTCGACGGCTTTGGGGCCCGGGGGAAAGCTTTGGGCTGGAAGAGGTTTTGAGTTCTCTTGGGTTAGGGGCACCTCGGCTGGAGGTGTTGTACAAAGATTTCCTGGAGTGGTCAGATTGAGGAAAGAATGAATTGACAATCAAAAACTTTTGGGATATTCAAGATGCCGTTAAAAGGGGAGCTTACCATCTTGATGTATAAGCTGTTGTGGGCCGCTTGAGGAGAAGAGATGTCCGGTTCCCATAAAAATCTGTTTCAGAGGCTCCGGGAGGCCCAGATGTGGACCAAGACGGAGCTTGCCAGGAAGGCCGGTATTTCGGTGCTTACAGTGGACCGGGTGGAGCGGGGTTTCCCGTGTCGTCTGAGCACCCAGAGGAAGATCCTCACGGCATATGGCTACAGCCTTTCGGAAATACGCAGGCTCCTGGATGAGGAGCTGGCCAGGCAGGAGGCTGAAACCAAGGCCCTGGAGAGCTTTGCACAGCCCCAAGAGGAGGTCTTGGAAAGCCACCGGCCATTGGAGGGGATATCTGTCATGGTAGTGGACGATGAGCAAGGCGTCAGGGATCTACTCAAGGGGCGCCTTCAGCACTGGGGATGCAAGGTGCAGCTGGCTTCGGAAGGAGAAGAAGCCTTGCGTTCATACAGGGCAAGCCCTCCTGACGTGGTGTTGATGGATATGGAGATGCCCGGCAAAGGCGGCCTTGCTGCAGTCGAGGAAATGATGGCCATAGATCCTCAGGCCAGGATCATTCTTATGACAGGCTCCTGGGACACTGCTCCTGCGCGAAGAGCCTTGGAGAGAAAGCTGGTGCGTTTGGTTTTGAGCAAGCCATTTCACATGGAGCAACTGGAGATGGCCCTGCGGGAAGTGGCCCCACATCTGCCCAGAGCCCAAAAGGACTCAGCCAAGACAGGAGCCGTGGCCTGAGCCCAAGTCATCCCTCCCGGACAAACCCCTACCTCCATTCTGCTTACACAAGCTTTGGGGAAAGGTAACCTTAGATATCGCAGGCTACAATTTTGACCATGAAAGGCCTATCAGAGATGGCTCCTTTGAATCCAGAGGCTTGAAGATCAACTGGCCAATGAACCTGCTCAACTTGGAGGGGGCAAGAAGCATTTGATTGTACCAAGGGTCTTGGATTTTGCTGGCATCAGAGCGCAGGGGCAAAGCGCACAATCGGTAACCAACAAGATAGATCCCACAGGGCAGTCAAAATTGGTTCACTGTGTGCGTGATGCAACTTTGCGTGGGGAACGGCCTTTCCTGGGGCCTGTTTCCCTTGGTATGCTTTCCCTGGAACCTTGGCTTGCATTTTGTAAGCTAGGGGGGCTCCACAGTTCCTCTGCACAAGGAGATTTTGGTGCAAAGGCCGATTCCCGTGCCAACAAAGAGGGATCCAACTCTTCAATGGCTTTCTCAACAGCCTCGAGATCCTCTTTGCCATCTGCCCGTCGGCTCAAGACCCTGTGCTTGCCCAAAAGGGCTTCTGGATCTCCTTTGGAGTATTCCAAGAGCTTATCATAACAGCTCAGGGCCTCAGACCATTGCTCCTGACTCTCCAGAATCTGCCCCAAGCACTTAAGGGCTTTTACATTTCCAGGATCCACTTCCAGGAGCTTCCTTAAGGTTTCCATGGCCTCCTGGGTCTGCCGGGTCTCCCAATAAGCCTCTACCAGTCCGGCAAGGCAGGCCCCGTTTCTCTTGTCCAGCAATAGAACCCTTTTGAAGTATTCTATGGCCTCTTCCCACTGACCCATACGTCTATACCCGTCTGCGATGCGAGACAGCAAAAGAACATTGTTGGAGTTATGATTTAGGGCAGTTTTCCAGATTTCCAAAGCGCTGTTGAGATCCGAACGGGCTGCATGGCAACTGCCTAGCCCAACCAGAGCATAGGGATTCTTTTCATCCACCTGCAGGACCCGCTCGTAGTAACTTGCAGCCAGGTCAAAACAGCCCTGCCTTCTATAATGGTCCGCTATCTTGTTAAGTATGAAAACATTGTCTGGAGATCTCTTTAGAAGTTCTTCCCACGCCTCGATGGCCTTCTCGGCATGGCCCAGGCCCAGGTGGGCATCACCGGCCCCGGCCAGGGCGTAAACATTGTCGGGGTTACCTTCCAGGATGCGCTGGAAATAGGACAGGGCATCCTCGAAACGCTTCATCTTCAGATAACAATTGCCTATCCCGTTTAGGGAGATCTCGTCTCTTGGCTCCAATTCCAAGACCTTCTCGTAATTGGATATGGCCTCCCCGAAATTGCCTGATTGTCTGTGAGCTTCGGCCAGACTTCTCAAGAGCAAAACCTGGTGGGGAAACCGGGAAATGCCTTCCTGAAGATGTTTGATTGCCTGGTGGGCTTTGCCTTCCCTCAACAACCGGTGGGCCACTCGGTAGATTTCGGAGGCACTCTGTCTTCTTCGGTTGGGTTTCAACACTTGAGGCTTTTCCTCCTGTAACACAGAGAATGCACAGACCCGTTTACGAGGCTGCCTGCAAAACTGCTCCTGGAATAGAAATCAGGCTCGATCAGCTTGCCGACCGGAGAAAGATTTGGAAAGCAAGAAGACTTGATTATGATTTGGCCATCCTGCTTCCCGGTGGATGCGTCTTTGAACGCCGGTTGCTTGATTTAAGCTACCTGATTTTAGCTATGGCATCAATCCATGTCAATCCTCAAGACCAGGAAAATCCAGGGATGCTCCCATGGCAGGAATCTCCAAGGTAGATCATTGCGCTGAACACAGCGCCCTTTGGACTTGATATTTCCAGATTCTTACCCTCGTTCCCTAATGGTAAATCAAGCTGTCCCATCTCCCAAGTCAATTCCTGGGGGCTGAATCACGTGCCAGGCCAGCCGGAGTCTTGGCCACATCTGCAACAATTGTTTGTTCACTTCGCGGCATGCCCAAGCCCACCCAGGCTCCAGATCAAGATCCATTGGTTGCATTCGAAGATCTGGAGGAGCGGATGCCGTGTTTCTTTAACTTGTAGTGAAGCGCCCTGGGTGAGATGCCCAGGAGTTTTGCAGCCTTCCTTTGAACCCCCCGGCTCCTTTCCAGGGCCTGGATTATCAAGCTTTTCTCCACATCTTCCAGTCGAACACCCTCTGGGGGTAGCTGAATGCGAGAAGATGATGCGGGCAAGGTCTCTGGAAGCATCAGATCAGGTAGCTGGATCAAAGGGCCTCTGGCAACCACCATTGCTCTTTCGATAACGTTTTCCAGTTCCCTGACATTACCAGGCCACGGGTACTTCATGAGCGCCTTTTGGGCCTCTGGGTGGATGTCTTTGGGAGAGTTGCCCTGGGGTTGCCCGTACTTGCGCACGAAGAAGCGGGCCAGGGGAAGAATGTCTTCCACCCTTTCCCTAAGAGGGGGAAGCTGTATGGGGACCACGCTCAATCTGTAATACAAGTCCTTGCGAAATGTGCCCTGCTGCAAGGCTTCCCTGAGATCCTTGTTGGTGGCCGCCACGATTCTGACGTCCACCTGAATGGTTCTGTTGCCTCCGAGCCTCTCAAAACTCTTTTCCTGCAGTACCCTGAGCACCTTGGCCTGCAATCTGGGACTCATGTCCCCTACCTCGTCCAAGAAAAGGGTGCCGCCGTGGGCCTGTTCAAAACGACCTATGCGTTGTTTTTCGGCTCCGGTGAAAGCTCCCCGCTCGTGGCCGAAAAGCTCACTTTCCAGGAGTTCTTCATGAAGGGAGGCGCAGTTGACTGCCAGAAAAGGCATCATGCGCCTGGGGCTGTTGAAGTGAATAGCCGCTGCCACCAGTTCCTTGCCTGTTCCGGTCTCACCCTGGATCAATACCGTGGCATCGCTGGAGGCTATCTTTCGCACCAGTGACATAACGGCTATCATCCTGGGGCTGTGAAGCACCATCCTCTTAAAGTCGTATATATGGGGTTCCCTGTGCCGGAGATAATCCAGTTCTCTTCTGAGGCGCTCTCTTTCGAGTATCTTGTCCATGAGGGTGGCAAGGTTTTCAGGGGCCTGGCCACCCACCACCAGGCTCCAGCGGGTTGAATCCAAGAAAACCTCAAAAGGCCCTGCTTCTTCTCTGTTGTTTACCAGGAGGATGACCGGGATGTCTTTGTCAAGGCCTGAAAAAAGCCGAAAAAAAGACTCCTGATATTTCTGGGAGGTTCCAGGGGCTGCCAACAGAAGGTTGGGATCCTCTTCTTGAAGTATGGTTTGGGCTTCCAAGGGCTCTGTGCAGGTATACAAGTGAAAACCCTTTTGAGGCAGGACCCGGCTCAATCCTTCCAGGAGGCCTCTTTGCCCAGACACGGCCAATATCCGCCAGGAAGGTTTCAGGATGGACTGCGAAGATGAAGGATCGGCCATGGGATCCTCCGGCCGGGCTCAATCCATGAGGCGTCTCATCAGTTCCCTGACCTCGAAGAGATGAAAGGGCTTTCTGAGCACATGATCCGCTCCGGCGTCCAAGGCCTCTTGGGCCACCTCCTGGCCGAAGCCTGTGATGGCCAAGATGGGCACCCGTTGGTCCACTTCCCTTATCCTGCGTACCAGATCAACCCCTTCTGAGGCAGCCAAGACCAGATCCGTTATCACCATGGCATAATAGTTCTCAAGCCAAAGCCTCAAAGCCTCTTTCCCGTTGGGAGCAGTATGAACCTCGTAACCCACGGTCTCCATGGTGTGCCTAAGCAGGCTCAAGACCCCTGGATCATCGTCCACTACCAGCACCCGTCTTTCACCTGCACGAAACATCCCACTGGCGCTCCTAGATCCCTCGGGGCTGGCCAAGAAATTCCACTAGGTTCTTGGCCCCTTTCCCCAAAACTTGAACAGCGGTGGGAATTATATTAGGATGCTTCGTGGCTTGCAAGGAAATCACATGCTTTTCTTTGAATGGGTTTAAGGCTTTGAAGAGCATGATGGGCTCAAAAGGTAAAATGCGGCGCTAGAGCTCCAAATCCTAGGAATCTCTTCGAGTCATGTCTCTTGAATCTTCTTTTGGCAGCAAGACAGTGAAGAGCGGTAATCTCTTATTCATGATGGCCCGAGCAGCCTCTAGCAGCAAGGAAGTGACATGCACTGTGCGCCATAAGCCCATGTTGGCGGTTTGAAATCCCATTGAGGGCAACAAGAATGATCTCATCTCGAGCCTTGGAAATTCCTCCCTTTATAGTAATGGATGTCCTGGAACGTGCAAAAGCAATGGAAAGGCAAGGTTTGGATGTGGTGCACCTGGAGGTGGGGGAGCCGGATTTTGACACACCCCCATGCATAGTGGATGCAGCAGTAGAGGCCATGCGTGCTGGGAAGACCCATTACACCCATTCTCAAGGTCTTTACGAGCTGAGGGAGGCCATAAGCGAATACTACAAGAAGCGCTACCAAGTGGAAGTGGATCCGGACAGGGTGGTGGTCACGGCCGGTACTTCACCCGCACTGCTTTTGGCCTTTGCATCGCTGCTGGAGTCCGGGGATGAGGTGGTGCTTTCCGATCCCCATTATGCCTGTTACCCGCATTTCATTAGGTTTCTGGGGGGCAGGCCCGTTTTTGTGGGAGTAGAGGAGCAGGACGGTTTCCAGTTGGATCCCCAGAAGATCATGCGTGCCATGACCCCAAGGACAAAAGCCATCTTGGTCAACTCGCCATCCAACCCCACCGGTAACCTTCTGGATCCGGATCGTCTGGAAGCCATAGGACAGATGGGCCCCACGGTGATCTCCGATGAGATCTATCATGGCCTGGTCTATGGTGGTAGGGAGCATTCCATACTGGAGTTCACGGATCGGGCCATAGTACTCAATGGCTTTTCCAAGCTCTATGCCATGACGGGTTGGAGGTTAGGATATCTCATCCTGCCCTGGGAACTGGTGAGGCCCATACAGAAGATCCACCAGAATTTCTTCATCTCGGCCAATGACTTCGGTCAGTGGGCGGCCATAGCTGCTCTAAGGAAGGCTCATCAGGATGTAGAGCGCATGAGGCTAATCTATGATGAAAGACGTCAATATCTCATCCCCAAGCTTAAGGAACTGGGCTTTGGTATCCAGGTGGAACCCAAGGGAGCCTTCTATGTGTTGGCCAATGCCAAGGCCTTTTCACAGAATTCATACGAACTGGCCTTTGACATCTTGGAGAAGGCAAGGGTAGGGGTAGCCCCTGGCATAGATTTTGGAAGCAATGCTGAGGGGTATTTGCGATTCTCCTATGCCGCTTCTTTGGAGCGCATCCAGGAAGGGATGGCAAGGCTGGGCAGGTACCTCAGGCAAAGACGAAATTGAAAATCAACGGGGAATGGTTCCTTGGTCTGGGCCAGGCAGGTCGGATTGATAGCTGTTGCCTCCAACCCCCCCCAATATCCTCGCACGGGACTTCCGGAGGTGGCCTTTGCAGGCCGATCCAATGTGGGTAAATCCTCCTTGATCAACGCCATGGTGGGCAGAAAGGGATTGGCCAAAACCAGTCAGGTCCCAGGCAAGACAAGACTGATTCACTTCTACCAGGTGGACAGGCTCTTTGTTCTGGTGGATCTGCCTGGGTACGGATACGCCAGGGTGCCGGAGTCCGTAAGAAAGACATGGAGACCCATGGTGGAAACCTACCTCATGCAAAGAAAAGAACTGAGGCTCGTGGTGTGCCTGTTGGATGTGAGAAGGACACCGGCTGAAATGGATTTACAACTCAAGGGCTGGCTGGAGGCCCAAGGGATCCCTTTTTTGTTTGTGGCCACAAAATTGGATAAGCTCTCCAGGGGGCAGGCAGCAACAAGACTCAAAGAGATTGCCCGGAGCATGAACATTTCCCCAGAGTTAATCCTGGGGTTTTCATCCCTCACAGGAGAGGGAAAAAGAGAGCTTAGAAGGGCCATCGTGGAGGTGGTCTCAGAGCGCAGGAGCTTGGGCCTGGAACCTCCCCTGGAGTGATTGCAGGGCTGGAGTACTGGGGGAGCCGGGCCGGGCAAAAAAGAGCTGAAAGAGGTTTTGCCCTGGCATTACCATGGGCCACAAAAGGTACCTTTGGGCGAGAGCTTTTTACCCTTGACAGAAAGAGGCAGAGTGGATTAAAGTTCCTCGGAAATTTTTCCGTGGTCTCTGCGGGCGAATGCGAAAGGTACTGTCGGTGCGGCGGAGGATGTAGCAGAAGGGGTCCATGGGTGATGAGGCCCATGGACCTCTTTTTGTGGGTTCTACTCACGCATGGGGGCCGCGCCGGGTGCTAAAGGAGGCGGAAGGCAATGCCCTCGCAATATTTACCCATTTTTCTTTTTTTGGTTGTAAATGTGGCCGTGGCGGCCCTAATCATCCTGCTTTCCACATATCTAGCAAAGCGAAGGCCCACCTCCCAGAAGCTCATGCCCTATGAATGCGGCATGGACCCTATTGGGAGTGCCAGGAGGCGTTTCTCGGTCAAGTTTTTCGTAATAGCAATGCTTTTCATCATCTTCGACATAGAGGCTGTGTTCCTGTACCCGTGGGCAGTGATCTTCGAGGATTTAAGGCTTTTCGGCCTCATTGAGATGGTCATCTTTATTGCCGTGCTTTTGCTCGGGCTCTTTTATGTCTGGAGGAAAGGGGCACTGGAATGGGAGTAAAGGGCGAGGGGCAGGGGTCGGTCATCCTCACGCAGCTGGAGTGGTTGGTCAATTGGGGCCGCAAGTCTTCCATGTGGCCATTGGGCTTTGGGCTTGCCTGTTGCGCTTTGGAAATGATAGCCACAGCAGGGGGAAGCCGTTTCGACATAGCTCGCTTCGGGATGGAGGTATTCAGGCCCTCGCCAAGGCAGGCGGACCTGATGATCGTGGCAGGCACCGTGAGCAAGAAGATGCTCCCCGCTGTCTTAAGGCTTTATGAACAGATGGCGGATCCCAAGTGGGTCATTGCCATGGGGGCGTGCGCCTCTACCGGTGGAGTGTTCGATACTTATGCTGTGGTTCAAGGCATAGATCGCTACCTGCCAGTGGACGTTTACATCCCGGGCTGTCCACCTAGACCTGAAGCCCTGTTGCATGGAATATTGCGTTTGCATGACATGGTGCAGAAGGGTATCGCCCGTGGGGCGAGCCTTCGGGGGTGATCCATGAGCCAGGAGCAAAAAGCAGTGGAAAAGCTCCAAGAGAAATTTCCTGAAGCCGTGGAGGAGGTGGGGGAATTTCGTGGTCAAAGCTGGGTGGTGGTTCGCAGGGAGGATTTGCTGAAGGTCTGCGAATTTTTGAGGGACGACCCAGATTTGAATTTCGACTTTCTCTCTTTTGTCTGTGGAGTGGATTATTTTCCCAGAGAGCCTCGTTTCGAGGTGGTGTATCAGCTCTATTCCACCAAGACTCACAGCAGATTCAGGCTCAAGACCAGGGTGAGTTCCCAGGATGCAACGGTGCCCTCTGTCACCTCGGTCTGGCCCACGGCCGACTGGCATGAAAGAGAGACCTTTGACCTCATGGGAATAATTTTTCAGGGCCATCCGGACCTTCGCAGGATCCTGCTTCCGGCGGACTGGGTGGGGCATCCCCTTCGCAAGGACTATCCTCTGCGGGGGCCAGAAAGCATATCCTGAACCGGCAGGCAGGTGAGAGGAGTGCGATGGAAGAGTCACGAACAGAGACCTTGATGTTGAATGTGGGTCCTCATCATCCCAGCACCCACGGGGTTCTGAGGGTGATCGTGGAGCTGGACGGGGAGAGGGTGGTTGACCTGAAACCCGATCTAGGATTTCTGCACCGCGGGGTGGAAAAACTGGCGGAGTCCAAGACCTACCACCAGTTCATACCTGTAACGGACCGTCTGGATTACATGGCAGCCTCTTACAACAACTTCGCTTACTGCTTGGCCGTGGAAAAGCTCCTGGGGCTGGAGGTGCCCCGCAGGGCTCAATATATAAGGGTCCTTATAGGAGAGCTCAACAGGATCTTCAGCCATCTTTTCTGGCTGGGCACCCACGCACACGATCTGGGGGCCATGACCCCTATCTTTTATGCCCTTCGTGAGCGGGAGGAAATAATGAACCTCCTGGAGATGTGCTGCGGGGGGAGACTCACACAGACCTATTTCAGAATCGGAGGGGTTGCGGCTGATCTCCCCGAGGGCTTCGTGCAGAAGGTGAGACAGTTCACAAGCCATTTTCCAAAACGGGTAGAGGAATATGAAACCCTCCTCACGGACAATCCCATCTGAGATGAGAGGGCTGTGGGGGTGGGGGTTTTGTCCAAGCAGGAGGCCATTGCCATGGGAGCCAGCGGACCCATGGCACGAGGATCGGGATTGGCTCTGGATGTGAGAAAGACAAACCCTTATTCCAGCTATGAAGATTTTGATTTCGAGATTCCGGTATTTCAGGAAGGGGATGTATATAGCCGATACCTTGTGCGCATGGAAGAGATGCGGCAAAGCACCAGGATCATAGATCAGGTACTGGATCACCTGCCTGATGGTCCCTATCTGGCAGAGGCGCCCAAGCTTGTTCCGCCTCCCAAAGAGAGAACGCTTACTGAAATCGAGGCGCTCATACACCACTTCATACTCTATGAAGAGGGATTCAAACCCCCTGTGGGCGAGGTCTATGCATGTGTGGAGTCTCCAAGGGGGGAGATGGGCTACTATTTGATTAGCGACGGAAGTCCCAAGATCTTTAGGTTGAAAATAAGGCCACCGGCTTTTGTGAACCTGGAGTCATTGGCCACCATGACCAGGGGAAAGCTGCTGGCAGATCTTATAGCCATTTTGAGCAGCGTGGATATAGTCCTGGCAGAGATAGATCGCTGAACCTGGCAGGCCAGCCAGGTTGTTGCTCACCCCGGGAGGGGGCCTGCCTGCAGATGCATGCGGTGTACAAAGAGACCTTCTTCATAGAAGGGGGTGATTTCAGTCGGGCAGGGACTGCGGCCAGCAAAGTGAAACAGATTCTCAAGGAAATAGGCCTGGAGGCTCATTATATAAAGAGGGCTGTGATAATTGCCTACGAAGCTGAGATAAATGTTGTCTCTTACGCCCACAGAGGGCAAATGATTCTGGCAGTGAGCCCCTCGGTCATAGAGATCACAGTTGAGGACACAGGGCCTGGAATAGAGGACATAGAGCTGGCAATGCAGGAAGGTTATTCCACAGCCACTGATTGGATCCGGGAAATGGGTTTTGGAGCCGGGATGGGGCTTCCCAACATCAGGAAGAACTCTGATTTGCTCCAGATAGACTCCAAACCAGGAGTAGGGACCCGCTTGCACGCACAGGTGCATATCAGGGAGTCCGGGGGAAAGCCATGAAGCTCCAGGAGGTGGTGGAGGCGCTGGGTCTGAAGGTATGCTGCTGCCAGGATCGTCTGGAGCGCCAGGTGAACGGGGCGTATGTGAGTGACTTGTTAAGCGATGTGATGGCTAGATCCAGGGCAGGGGACCTGTGGATAACGCTTCAGACCCATTTGAACATAGTGGCTGTGGCCACTCTCAATGATCTTGCGGGCGTGATCCTGGTCAACGGCCGGGAACCTGAGGATGCCACAGTGCGCAAGGCCCAGGAGGAAGGTGTGGTCCTGATGATTTCGGACCAGCCCACCTTCGAGGTGGCCGGCAGGCTTTACCAGATGGGGATACGGGGAGGCCATGGCCCTGGTTGAGATCCGGGCAGACCTTCACATACACACCTCCCTGTCACCCTGTGCAGATACATGGCGAATGACTCCTGGGGCCATAGTGGAGGCGTCCAGGAGCATGGGATTGGAGCTCATAGCCGTGTGCGACCATAACTCCATGAGAAATGTGGCAGCACTCCAGAAAAGGGCCGCAGAGGTAGGTTTGGCCGTGCTGCCGGGCATGGAGATAACTTCAGCCGAAGAAGTCCACCTGTTGGGGCTATTCCCGGATCTGGAAAGGGCCATGGCAATGCAGGATCTGGTGGACAAGAACCTCCCGGGAGAGAACATACCCGAGATCTTTGGTTACCAGGTCTTGATGGATGAGTGGGACGAGATCCTGGGCTCAGAGGACAGATTTCTGGCTGGGGCCACCACCTTGAGTGTGGAAGATCTGGTGCAGGCAATCCACGGGTATGGCGGCCTGGCAATAGCCAGTCATGTGGACCGGGAGGGATTCGGTATCCTGGGGCAGCTGGGTTTGATACCAGAGGGTCTTGAGCTGGATGCTCTGGAGATTTCCTGGGCCATGACAAGGCCCGAAGCCAAAGAGAGATTCCCCCAGATCAGGAAGTGGCCCTTGGTAAGGAGTTCGGATGCTCATAGGCCTGAGGAGGTGGGCAGAGCCTGGAGCAGGCTGAGGGTGGAGGAAGCCAGCTTTGAAGAACTCAAGCTGGCCCTCAGGGGCGAGAAGGGTCGCCTCTTGGTGGGGGGCGTCTGAGGCTTGGAGGACCTTTCACTCCACATCTTGGATGTGGCTGAAAACGGCCTTAAGGCGGGGGCCAAACAGATTCGGATAAGGATAGTGGAAGACCTGGTAGCTGACAAGCTGGAACTAGAGGTGGAGGACGACGGCAGCGGGATGGATCCCCAAATGACAGCCAAGGCCTTGGATCCCTTTGTGACGACCCGCACCACAAGGCGGGTGGGGCTTGGTTTGCCGCTGCTTAGGGAAGCGGCTCGCATGGCCGGTGGAGATCTGGAGTTGGAGTCCACCCCAGGCAAGGGGACCAGGGTACGTGCCACTTTTCAGCACAGCCACATAGACAGGAAACCCTTGGGTGACATGGGGGCCACCTTGGTGGGCATCCTGTTGGGGGGGCCCCATGTGGAAGTTCTGTACGAGCACATAAGAGAGGGCAAGAGTTTTTGCTTTGACAGTAGCCAGCTTCGCCGGGAGTTGGAACCCATTGGCCTTACCGAGCCGGAGGTCTTGATGTGGATTCGGGAGAAGGTCAGGGAGGGGCTTCTGGAAATAGGGGCCTTGGAGGCCTAAAGAGCGGGTTTATCCATCTAAAGGGGAGGGTGTGAGAGGGCCATGAGCCAGATGAGCCAGCAACCACTGGTGGAAATAGTGGATAGGATACCGGAAGAGGAACTTGCCAAGCTTGACCCAGTGATAGCCAAGTACGCCGGAAGGCACGGGTACCTGATACCGGCTCTGAAGGAAGCTCAGGAAATCTTTGGTTACCTGCCCCAGGAGGTTCAGACTCGTCTTGCCCAAGGGCTCAATGTTTCTCCCAGCTACATCTATGGGGTTGTCTCCTTTTATGCCTTTTTCACCATGATTCCCAGGGGGCGCCATACCATAAGGCTTTGCCTGGGCACGGCCTGTTACGTAAAGGGCGCCCCGGAGATCCTGGCAAAAATAGAGCAAGAGCTTTGTATTGGTGTGGGAGATACGACACCGGACAAGCGCTTTACGCTTGTGGAAGTCAGGTGCCTGGGGGCCTGCGGTCTGGCACCGGTGATGATGGTGGGTGAGGACACCCACGGCAACTTGGAACCAGGGACCGTCATGGACATCCTGGATCAATACAAATAGAGCAGGCCCAAGGGGGGTGATGGAGTTGCCCAAGCTAAGCATAGAGGATCTCAAGAAAATAAAGGAAAGGGAGATGGCCCGGATGACCCTTAGGGAAGGGGAACATAGGGCCAAGATCGTGGTGCACATGGGCACCTGCGGTATAGCGGCTGGGGCACGCAAGGTCATGGAGGCTTTCCTGGAAGCAGTGACGGAATCCGGGGCCAGGGATGTGGTGGTGACCCAGTCGGGCTGCGCAGGGCTCTGCAACCGAGAGCCCATGGCCACAGTGGAGATCGTGGAGAAGGCCCCGGTCAAATACGTGGATTTGAACCCTGAGAAAGCCAAGAGGATTTTTCAGGAGCACATCCAAGGCGGCCAGGTGGTGGAGGAATATGCCCTGGGTAGAGGCAGCGAGAGCACTGCAGGTTGAAAGAGGCCTTGTAAGAGGCCGCTGTTGAGAGCTTGACAGGGGAGCCGTCAGAAAAGACGAAAGCGGCTCCCGGGGAGGATCTGGACCTTGAAGACCTATCGCATGAACCTGATGCTCTGCGGGGGAACAGGCTGCATAGCCAGCGGAGCCCCCAAGGTGAAGCAGGCTATTGAAGAGGAGCTGCTCAAGAGGGGCCTGGCAGACGAGGTGCAGGTGGTCTTGACAGGTTGCAATGGCTTTTGTGCCATGGGCCCTATCATGACGGTTTTCCCGGACGGGATCTTTTACAACAAGCTCAAGCCAGAGCATGCTGCGCGGCTGGTGGAAGAGCATGTTTTGAAGGGAAGACCTGTCAAGGAGCTCTTGTTTGAGGAACCTGTGGAGAAGGAAAAGATCCCCCTTCTCAAGGACATAGGCTTCTTCGGCAACCAGAGGCTCATTGCCCTTAGGAACCGGGGGCTCATAGATGCAGAGCGCATAGAGGAATACATAGCCAGGGACGGGTACCAGGCCCTGGCAAAGGTTTTGACCTCCATGACTCCAGAGGAGGTAATAGAGGAGATAAAGATCTCAGGGCTCAGGGGCCGAGGTGGAGCGGGATTCCCCACAGGACTCAAGTGGGAGGAGTGCCGCAAGTATGATCGTTTCCCCAAGTACACCATCTGCAACGGTGACGAGGGGGATCCAGGGGCCTTCATGGACCGCTCCATCATGGAGGGAGATCCTCACTCGGTCCTGGAGGGCATGGCCATATCTGCATATGCCATAGGGGCGGAGAAGGGATACATTTATGTCAGGGCAGAGTATCCCTTGGCCATAAAGAGGCTCCAGATAGCCATAGAACAGGCAAGGGAGTCGGGGCTTCTGGGTGAGAATATCCTGGATACTGGCTTCAATTTCGATATCGAGATTTATCCCGGGGCAGGAGCCTTTGTGTGCGGCGAGTCCACTGCTCTGATGTACTCCTTGGAAGGCAAGCGGGGCATGCCTCGCATCAAGCCGCCCCGGTCCGCCGAGTCCGGACTTTGGGGACAACCCACGAATTTAAACAACGTGGAAACTTATGCCAATGTGCCCCCCATCATCCTCAACGGAGGAGCCTGGTTTGCCAGTATAGGCACCGAAGGCAGCAAAGGCACCAAGGTCTTTGCCCTGACAGGGGCAATAAACAACGTAGGGCTGGTGGAGGTGCCCATGGGCACCACACTGCGTTCCCTGGTCTTTGACATAGGAGGTGGAATTCCCAAGAAGAGACAGTTCAAGGCAGCCCAGTTGGGGGGGCCTTCCGGCGGCTGCGTGCCTGCAAACCTCCTGGATGTCGAGATAGACTTCGATTCCTTGACCGAGATCGGCGCCATGATGGGCTCTGGTGGCGTTGTGGTGATGGACGAGCGCACCTGCATGGTGGACACTGCCCGGTTTTTCACGGCCTTCTCGGTGGATGAGTCCTGCGGCAAGTGCATTCCCTGCCGCGAGGGGCTAAAGGTCATGTATGACAAGATGACCGACATCGTGGAAGGAAGGGGAAAAGAAGGGGATGTGGAAGATCTGGAGAAGCTGGGCAGGATGATCAAATCCACTTCCCACTGTGGACTGGGGCAGTCAGCACCCAACCCTATTCTTTCCACAATCAGGCATTTTAGAAACGAGTACGACGCCCATGTTAGGGATAAAAAGTGCCCGGCAAAGGTCTGTGTGGAGCTTCTGCTCTTTGAGGTTAATCCCGAGAAGTGCAAGATGTGCGGGATCTGTTTTAGGAACTGCCCGGTGCAGGCCATCGAGTGGGAGAAGAAGCAGGTGGCCCGCATAAACAAAGAAAAGTGTACCAGATGCAAGACCTGTATAGCCAACTGTAGGTTCGACGCCATAGATTGAGGGCCCACAGGTCAGGCAAAGGTTCAACCAGATCGTATCAGGGAACGGGGACCCATGATCACACTGAGCATCGATGGGATCGAGGTAACGGTAGAGAGAGGAGCCTCCATCCTGGAGGCTGCAGAGAAAGCAGGGGTGCGCATCCCTACTCTGTGCCATGACAAGAGGCTAATTCCTTTTGGGGCCTGCCGAATGTGCATGGTGGAAATCAAAGGGCGCAGGGGACTGCTGCCAGCCTGTTTCAACCCGGCCCGAAACGGCATGGAGGTGCTCACCCAGACCCCCGCTGTCATAGAGGCCAGGAGGCTGCAGTTGCAGCTTCTTCTTCGCCAGCACCCCCTGGACTGCCCTGTGTGCGAGGCTGGGGGGGCGTGCCAGCTCCAGAACCTGGTATTCGAATACGATGTGGACAAACTCCCCTTCCCCAGACAGGAGCCCAAGGGGAGCGTGGATCTGGCCTCCCATCTGATCAAGAGGGACATGACCCGCTGCGTGCTATGCGGCTGCTGCGTGCGCATCTGTAACGAGGTGCAGGGGGTAAATGAGATAAGCTTCGTCAACAGGGGCATACGCACGGAGATTAGCACCGATTTCGGGCGTCCTTTGGATTGCGAGTTTTGTGGTCAGTGCGTTTCGGCCTGCCCGGTGGGAGCCATGGTGGCCAAACCCCTCGGGCCCATAGCAAGGCCCTGGGAGGTGCACAGGACCCGAACGACTTGCGGTTTTTGCGGACTTGGATGCGCCATTGTGGCTGAGACCAAGGATGGCAAAATGGTCAGGGTATCTTCCCAATATGAGATGGGCACCAATGAGGGTAACCTCTGCGTGAAGGGCCGTTTTGGGTGGCCCCTGGTGCACAGCTCCCAGAGGCTCACCAAACCTCTTTTGAGGGAAGGGGATGGCTTTGTGGAGGTCTCTTGGGAAAAGGCCCTGGATCATGTGGCCTCCCGCTGGAATGAGATAAAGAGACAAAGGGGAGGCGAGGCCCTGGCAGTGCTGGGCTCTTCTCGACTGACCAACGAGGAGGCTTACCTTCTCCAGAGATTGGCCCGCGGGAGCCTTGGGACCCCTCATGTGGACCATGGAGCGGGAATCAGTTACAAAGGCCTCCTGGAAGGAATCAGACCCTTGCTGGGCTATGCCGCCAGTACAAACCACATGAAAGATATTCGGGACTCGGATGTCATTCTGGCAGTAGGCGGCAATTTCAAGGAAACCCACCCTGTGGCCAAGAATCAGGTGATTCTGGCCGCAGGTAGAAAAAAGTCCAGGGTTTTTGTGGTGGATCATGTACACACCTCCCTTTGTGACATCATGGGGGCCAAGGCCATCTACGTGAAGCCGGGCACAGAGGGTTTGTTGCTTCGCGGAATGATGCGGGTGATCCTGGAGGAGCAGCTCTGGGACAAGGCTTTTGTGGAGACCCGTACCGAAGGCCTTGAGAATCTAAAGGAGGCTCTCGCCAATCTGGATGAGGCCAAGGTAGCAGATTTGACAGGAGCCAAGGTGGAGGATATCAGGGAGTTGGCCACCTGCTTTGCCCAGGCTCCCACAGCCTGCATCATTGGTTCCCTGGAAACCCTGGGGGTTGGGGACCAGGTGGACCTGGCTGCAGCTGCAGCTTGCCTGTGTGTCTTGACAGGGAAGTTGGGTAAGAAGGGTTGTGGCCTGCACTTCTATGGGGAGAAGGCCAACAGCCAAGGAGCCCTGGATTTGGGCCTGGTGCCTGATCTTCTGCCTGGTTACAGGAACGCGGGGGATCCTCAGGCCAGGGAATTCTTCCAGGAGTTATGGCAGCTTCCTGTTCCCATGGGACCGGGTCTGACCGCCCGTGGAATCCTGGAGGGATGTCTAAATGGCAAGATAAAGTCTGTTTACATGGTGGCCGAGAACCCTGTGGGCACATATCCCGACAGGGACTGGGTCGAGAAATCCCTTAAGGCTGCCGAGTTCCTTGTGGTCCAGGACGCTTTCATGAGCGATTCGGCCCGAATGGCCCACGTGGTACTGCCTGCCTCACTCTTCATGGAGAAGCAAGGCTCCTTCACCAGCGTGGACAGGCGGATTCAGAGATTGGAGCAGGCGGTCAAGTCTCCTGGGGAGGCCAAGAGCGATTTCTGGATCCTGGGAGAATTGGCCAAGCGTATGGGCACGCCTTTTCCCTTTGCTTCTCCGGGGGAGGTCTGGCAGGAACTGGGCAAGGCCGTTGAGATATATGGGGGAGCCAGCCTGGAGTGTATTCCAGAGGAAGGGCTGGCCTGGCCAGTGGCGGCCAATGAAGAAAAGCTCGGCACTGGGATCCTTTACGAGGAAGGGTTCCCAGTGGGCAAGGCAAGGCTGGAGCTCAAGAGCTGGAGCCTGCCCCTGGAAAAAGGGGATGCCCAGACCTATCCTTTTGTCTTGCATCCACAGAGCCGATGGTTTCACTCAGGGACCTTCAGCACCTGGAGTTCCACTCTCATGGAGCTGTGTCCAGAGCCCACAGCCATGGTGCACGTGGAAGATGCCAGGGAAGCTGGTTTGAAAGAAGGGGATTTGGCCAGGGTAATATCCCCCAAGGGGGAGGTGGTGGCCAGGGTGAAGCTGCGCTACAGGGGACCCCGTAAGGTGGTTCAGGTGGCACATCATTTCCAGACACAGCCCCTGAACAGACTCCTGGAATGGAGTGGGGAGCTTGTGAGGGTTCGACTGGAGAAGGCTTGAGAAAAGAGCCTCAACGTTACCAATGGGATTCACATTCGGCGAGAGAGGGATGAGATGGTGAGCTTGGGAGCCTTGGTTTTGCTGCTGGTCAAGATCCTGCTGGCCCTCGGAGTGATTATGACGGCCATAGCATACATGACTCTCATGGAGCGCAAGGTCTTGGCCTTTTTGCAGGTGAGACTCGGGCCCAACAGGGTGGGTCCTTGGGGCCTGTTGCAGCCCCTGGCAGACGGCTTGAAGTTGCTCTTCAAGGAGGAGATCACGGTGGCAGGGGCGGATCGGTTTCTTTACTTACTTGCCCCAGCAATAGTGATGGTCTGCGCCTTGATGCCTTTTGCTGTGGTGCCCTTCGGCAAGGGAATTGTGGGAGAGAGCCTCTTGGGAATTCCGCTGGATCAGTTCGATCTCGGCAAAGGCATATTGGCGGACATAGACACCGGGATCCTTTTCATCTTTGCCATCTCCTCCCTGTCGGTCTATGGGGTGGTCTTGGGAGGCTGGTCCTCCAACAACAAGTATTCCCTTCTGGGAGCCACCCGGGCCTCTGCCCAGATGATAAGTTATGAGCTGGCACTGGGCCTCAGTGTGGTGGGAGTACTGCTTCTGACAGGGAGTCTTAGCCTGGTGAAAATCGTGGAGGACCAGGATTGGATCCTTAAGTGGAACTGTTTCAGACAACCCTTGGGATTTCTCATCTTCCTCATAGCAGGTTCTGCAGAGATATGTCGTACCCCTTTTGATTTCATAGAGTGTGAAAACGAGCTGGTGGCTGGTTATCAGACCGAATACAGTTCCATGAAATTCGGTTTGTTCTACTTGGCCGAGTACGGGCACTTGATCCTTCTTAGCTCGTTGGTGACGACTCTTTTCCTGGGCGGATGGCAAGGGCCGCTGCTACCGCCTTTTGTTTGGTTTTCGGGAAAGGTCTTCTTGATGCTCTTTTTCTTCGTGTGGGTGAGGGGAACGTACCCCAGGTTGCGTTATGACAAGCTCATGAAATTGGGTTGGAAGGTGCTTTTGCCTGCCGCATTGGTCAACATAGTGGTGACTGCGGTTATCTACAGCCTGTACTTGGGGGGCAAGGCGTGAGATCCTTCCAAAGGGAGGACAAGGGAGACTCAGAATGATCAGGCCACTCATCAAAGGACTCGAGCTCACTCTGAAACACTTCTTCTCACCGGCTGTGACCGTACAGTATCCGGAGGAGAGATGGGAGCCCTATCCCAGGTACCGGGCGCGCCACATCATGTACCAGCGACAGGACGGTCGTCCCAAGTGCGTGGTTTGCATGCTGTGTGCCACGGTTTGCCCGGCCCAATGTATCCGCATAGTTGGAATACAGGATGAAAAAGGGGATCAGTATCCCCAGACCTACGAAATAGATCTGGGGCGTTGTATTTTCTGCGGATTCTGTGTGGAGGCCTGCCCGGTCAATGCCATTGGCATGACCACCCATTACGAGTTGGACGGCGAAACCCGTGAGGCTCTGATCTTGGATCTGGAAAAGATCATGAAGCCGCCCAAGTGAAAAAGCTACCGGCAATGGAGTGGACCGGATAGCGAATCGGGGGGTATGAGAGGAAATGGAAGCCCTTTTCTTCTATCTTTTCGGTGGACTGGCACTTATCTCCTCTGTGCTGGTGGTGTTTCTGAAAAAGCCCGTGCACAACGCTGTGGCCCTTATCTTCACTTTCTTTTGCTTGGCCGGACTCTATTTGATATTGGGGGCTGAGTTCGTGGCCATCATCCAGGTGCTTGTGTACGCAGGAGCCATAATGGTGCTCTTCCTGTTCGTGATCATGCTTTTGAACCTGGAAGAAGAGGAAGCCATAGAGGGCAGGGGAAACAGGTTTCGAAGATGGTTGGGGGGATTTGCGGCTGTTCTGGTGTTCCTGCTTCTGGCTCCGGTTTGGTTGCTACAGGCCCTGCCTGTGGTCAAGGGGACTTTCCCACCCGAGAAGGTTCAGGAACTGGGCAACACGGTTTGGGTGGCAAGGCTTCTTTTCACAGATTATCTTCTGCCCTTTGAAGTGGCATCCATCTTGTTGCTGGCGGCCATTGTGGGGGCTGTTTTCTTTGCCATGAAACGCATGTAAGAAGCCTAGGTGGGGTTCTAAGGAGGCCCGAATGTTGAGTCTTTCACATTACTTGATCCTGGCGGCGGCCCTTTTCACCATAGGGGCCATGGGGGTCTTTGTGAGGAGAAACGCCATAGTCATATTCATGTGCATAGAGCTCATGCTCAATGCAGTGAACCTGACTTTCATAGCTGTGTCCCGCTATCTGCAGGCCTTGGACGGGCAGGTGTTCGTTTTTTTTGTCATGACCGTGGCTGCCGCAGAGGTGGCAGTGGGGCTGGCCATAATCGTAGTGGTGTTCCGAAACAGGCAGACCGTAAGGGTGGACGAGATCAACCTGCTCAAAGGCTGATCTTTATCGAAGAGCCAACCAGGTGGCCTGTGAGAGGGCAGTGCTGAGAGTGGCATGGAAATAGGGTTTCCAAGGAGCAAGGAGGGGCGTTTCCCATGATCGAGTATGTTTGGCTAGTTCCCTTGTGCCCGCTTGTGGGATTTTTCATCCACGGGCTCTTGGGGAGATTCACGCGGCCAAGTATCACAGGGCCCATAGCCTCTGGGGCCATAGGGGTCTCCTTTGTTGTGGCCTTCCTGGTGTTTATGGAGCTCTTGAAGCTTCCTCAGGAGCACAGATCCGTGAGTGTTAACGTATTCACCTGGGTGCTCTCGGGAAGCCTTCAGGTGCCGGTGGGATTCCTGGTGGATCCCCTTTCCGCGGTGATGATGATGGTTGTCTCGGGGGTCGGCTGCATCATCCACGTGTATTCCATAGGTTACATGCACGGGGAGGTGGGGTACAAACGCTACTTCACGTACCTGAATCTTTTTGTGTTTGCCATGCTGGTTCTCGTGAGCGCCAACAACTTCCTGCTCATGTTCGTGGGTTGGGAGGGTGTGGGTCTGTGCTCTTATCTGCTCATCGGCTATTACTACGAGAAGAACTCTGCCGCTGATGCCGGCAAGAAGGCCTTTGTTGTGAACAGGGTAGGGGACTTTGGCTTCATACTGGGCATGCTCTTGATATTCAGCGCCTTTGGCACCCTGGACTATAAGGAAGTGTTTCAAAGGGCCCCAGCGGAATTGGCAGTGGGAGGAGGCCTTGTGACAGCCATAACCCTGCTGCTTTTTGTTGGAGCAACGGGCAAGAGCGCTCAGCTGCCTCTTTACACATGGTTGCCTGATGCCATGGAGGGTCCCACACCTGTCAGCGCTTTGATCCATGCGGCCACCATGGTCACGGCAGGTGTTTACATGGTGGCCAGATGCAATGTGCTCTATGCCATGGCTCCGGTGTCCATGGGTGTTGTGGCGGTGGTTGGGGCTCTCACGGCCATTTTTGCCGCCTCCATTGGGATGACCCAGTTCGACATAAAGAGAGTCCTGGCGTACTCCACCATAAGCCAGCTGGGTTACATGTTTCTGGCCTGCGGGGTGGGGGCCTGGGCAGCGGGCATTTTCCATCTCATGACCCATGCCTTTTTCAAGGCCCTGCTATTCATGGGTGCAGGAAGCGTCATGCACGCCCTGGCCGGAGAGCTGGATATGCGCAAGATGGGCTCTCTTAGAAAATACATGCCCAAGACCTACGCCACTTACCTTGTGGGCACCCTGGCCATAGCCGGGATCTTTCCTTTTGCCGGTTTCTTCAGCAAGGATGAGATCCTCTTCAAGGCATACACCCAGGGAAACATCTTTCTCTGGCTCATTGGAGCTTCTGCGGCCTTCATGACTTCTTTTTACATGTTCCGAACCGTGTTTATGACCTTCCATGGGCAGTCCCGAATGGATCCCCACGTGGAGCATCATGTTCACGAGTCACCTTCGGTGATGACCGTACCTCTGATCATCCTGGCAGTTCTTTCAGTGGTGGGAGGTTTCGTGGGCCTGCCTTTGATACCCGGTGGGAATGCCATTGGGGATTTCCTGGCTCCGGTCATGAAGGGGCAAGAATTCCTGGCAGGGCATGCCCATGGAGAGCATCACTCCATGGGGTTGGAACTGGGGCTAATGGGCATTTCCCTTCTCATTGCCCTGGCGGGTTGGTGGATGGCCAGGACCTTTTACGTGCAGCAGCCCGATCTGCCCAGGAGAGCTGCACAAAGCCTGGGAGGGCTCTACAGACTTGTTTTCAACAAGTACTGGGTGGACGAGCTTTACGATGCCATTGTGGTGAACCCCATAGTGAGATTTTCCGTATGGCTCTGGCAGGTCTTTGATGATGGGATAATAGACTGGATAGCCAACGGCTTTGCCCTGGTTACCGGGCAAGCAGGAGCAATGCTCAGAAGGGTGCAGACAGGGCTGGTGCAGAACTATGCCTTGTCCATCCTGGTGGGCGTGCTGTTTGTCTTGGGTTACATGGTCTTAGGCTAAGCACTATTAAAAAACGGAGGGGCGGTTCTCATGGATCACGCATTCCCCGTGCTGAGCTTCATAATCTTTTTCCCGTTGGTGGGGGCCCTGGCCCTGGTCTTTACGGGCAAGGATCAGCACAAGGCTCTTCGTTCCATAGCCCTGGCGGTGACGGTGGTGGATTTCCTCGTCTCCTTGGTACTTTACAGAGATTTTCAGACCAACACCGCGGCCTTCCAGTTCCTGGAAAGAGTGGAGTGGATCCCGTCCCTGGGCATCACCTACAGCCTTGGCATAGACGGAATAAGCCTCTATCTGGTGCTTTTGACCACCTTGCTTACTGCCATCGCGGTGCTGGCATGCTGGACAGACATACAGGTAAAGGTCAAGGAGTTCCTGGTATGTCTGCTCTTCTTGGAGACCGGGATGATAGGTGTCTTTTGCGCCTTGGATCTCTTCCTGTTCTATGTGTTCTGGGAAGTGATGCTCATCCCCATGTATCTTCTCATAGGAATATGGGGCACACCTACCATGAGAAAGGTCTTCGGCAGGGAGATGCCTGCCAGGGTGTACTCGGCCATTAAGTTTGTTATCTTCACCATGGTGGGAAGCCTGCTCATGCTAGTTGCCATCCTGGTGCTCTACTTCCAGTACCACAGTGCAACAGGGGTGTACACCTTCGACCTACTGAAGTATTATGATTTGAATCTTCCCACCCACCTTCAGAGCTGGCTCTTTCTGGCTTTCTTCTTGGCTTTTGCCATAAAGGTGCCCATGTGGCCTTTTCACACATGGCTACCGGATGCTCACACCGAGGCCCCCACAGTGGGAAGCGTGCTTCTGGCCGCCGTGCTCTTAAAGATGGGTACGTACGGTTTTCTGAGGTACAGCATGCCACTTTTTCCCAATGCATCCCTTGCGGCCATGGGCTGGATCTCGGTGCTCGCCTTGATAGGGATAATCTACGGGGCGTGGGTGGCCATGGTTCAGAAGGATGTAAAGAGGCTGGTGGCGTTCTCCAGCGTAAGCCACCTGGGATTCGTGATGCTGGGCATGTTTGCCTTTACGATTCAGGGGGTTGAGGGCAGCATTCTTCAGATGATCAACCACGGGCTCAGCACAGGGGCCTTGTTTCTGGTAGTGGGCATGATCTACGAGCGGAGGCACACAAGACTCATAGCCGAATATGGAGGCATGGCCAAGGTAATGCCAGCCTATGCCGCCTTCTTCATGATATTCACACTGTCTTCCATAGGCCTACCTGGCTTGAATGGCTTTGTGGGTGAGTTCCTGGTGCTGCTGGGTACATTCCTTGTGAACAAACCCTTTGCCGTGGTGGCCGCCACTGGAGTAATCTTTGCTGCCGTGTACATGCTCTGGATGTACCAACGGGTTTTCTTCGGACAGGTGACCAACCCCAAAAACCTGGGGCTTCCTGACCTGAGCCTGAGGGAGGTGGTGGTGCTGCTTCCCCTGGTGGTGTGCATAGGCTGGATAGGGGTTTATCCCAAACCATTCCTGCAGAGAATGGAGCCATCTGTGGCCCATCTGCTGGATAAGGTCCATGCCAAGAGCGCGGTGGTGGTGGAGCTGGAGCAGGGGAAAAGGGAAAAGCAGTTCGCCTGGTTCAAGGCAGAAGGCCCAGAGAAGTCCAGGTGATGAAGGGGATATTGTATTGAGACAGTATACCAAAGACGCGAGGAGTTAGGCATGTCCTGGAGCATTCCCAGCGTGAATCTGTTGAGCGTGGGGCCCCATCTCATAGTGTGTGTCACAGGGCTCCTGGTGCTGACCTTGGGGTTCTTGTCCAGAAAGCAACTGGGCAGGCTTTCGCCATATCTCAGCCTTGCGGGAGTGATCTTGGCCTTCCTGGTGACCATGGGGCTCTGGGGCAAGAATGAGCCTGGTTTCGGCCGGATGGTGGTACTGGATTCCTTTGCCCTTTTCTTCCAGGCGGTGCTTCTTTTGACAGCCGCAGTGACCATACTGATCTCCATGGATTACCTGGTCCAGGAGGGTGTGGACCATTATGAATATTATGTGCTTATGCTTTTTGCCACCTTCGGAATGATGATGATGGCATCGGCCCAGGAGTTGATCATGATCTTCCTGGGCCTGGAGACCATGAGCATATCCATCTATGTGTTGGCCGGCTGGCGCAAGGAGCATCCCAAGGGTCATGAAGGGGCGCTGAAGTACCTGCTCCTGGGGGCTTTCAGCAGTGCCTTTCTTCTCTACGGGATCGCCCTGGTGTACGGGGCCACCGGATCCACCCATTTGAAAGACATTGCGGATTTCCTGGCAGGGAAGGGAAGCTCAGGCCGTACGAGCCTGTTGATCCTGGGAATGGGCATGCTGGTGGTGGGCTTTGGGTTCAAGGTGGCATCTGTGCCCTTCCACATGTGGACCCCGGACGTGTACGAGGGGGCACCATCTCCCATCACAGGGTACATGGCTGCAGGCGTCAAGGCAGCTGCTTTTGCGGCTTTCTTGAGGGTCTTCCTTTACAGTCTAGAGAGTTTACAAGCAGACTACTCCATGGTCTTGTGGGTCCTGGCCGTGGCTACCATGACCCTCGGGAATGTGGTGGCCATAGCACAGGAGAACATCAAGAGAATGCTGGCATACTCTAGCATAGCCCATGCTGGCTATATTCTGGTGGGCATGGTGGCAGGCGGGGAGGCTGCCAGCGCCAGCATCCTGTACTATGTCTTGGCCTATGCCCTCATGAACATGGGAGCCTTTGCCGTGGTGGTGCTTTATGGCAGCAAAGGAGAGGAGAATGTCCAGATAGAAGACTACAAGGGCATGGGAAGCCGCTATCCGGTTCTAGGGGCAGCCATGGCCCTCTTCATGTTCTCTCTGGCAGGCCTTCCCCCCACAGCCGGTTTCATGGGCAAGTTTTATGTGTTCTCCGCGGCTGTGGCAAAAGGATATGTATGGCTGGTTGTCATAGCGGTCTTGAACTCCCTGGTGTCCGTGTACTATTACTTCCGGGTGACCATCAAGATCTACATGCAGCCAGCGGAAAAAGAGATCCAGGGTGTGTGCTTCGGGGCTCCGGCCGTGGTGGCCGTGGTGCTCATGGCCGTGGGCACCCTTTGGGTGGGAGCCTTTCCCAACGCCTACCTGGAACTGGCAAGACAAGCTCTTCCCAAGCTTTTCTAGAGATTCGGGGAGCCCCATAAAAAAATAACTCCCTCGGACCAGGCTCCCATGATAGAGTCCAAAAGAAAAAGCCCCGCCTTCAAGCGGGGCTTCTTGCTGCTTGGTTTCTTGACCCTGACATGGGGTCTGGGCTGGCCCATCATGAAGCTGGCCCTGGCGGAGGTGCCCCCATGGAACTTCAGGACTCTGTGCCTGCTGGGAGGAGGCCTCATGATCTTGTCTCTGGCCAAGGGCAAGGGGGAAAGCCTCCAGGTCCCCAAAAGGGATCTGATCCCCCTGCTGATGGTGGCAGCGGTGAATGTGACCGGATGGAATCTGCTTTCGGCTTACGGAATACTGATCCTGGAGGCTGGAAGAGCCGCAATCTTGGCCTACACCATGCCCCTTTGGGCCTGTGTTCTTGGAAGGATCATGCTAGGGGAAAGGCTAACAACCTGGAGAGTCTTGGGATTGGGCCTGGGACTCTTGGGGCTTGCCCTACTGATGGGTCCAGAGGCCAAACTTGTGGGGAAAACCCCTTTGGGTAGTGTGCTGATGTTGGGAGCCGCCTTTTCCTGGGCCTTGGGTACGGTGCTGATCAAGAAGAGAGCCTGGAGCATTTCCACCAGGGTCTTTGCCGGATGGCAACTAATCCTGGGAGGTCTGCCAGTTTTAGTGGGCACTGTCCTTCTGGAGCAGCCCATTTGGAAGATTGAGATCTCCCTAAAAGCTTGTCTGGCCACTACCTATGTGGTCGTGGTGGGTGTTGTGCTGGGTTATTGGGGATGGCTGGAGGTGATCAAGATCTTCCCCGTGAGTGTAGCCTCCTTGGGTACCCTGGTGGTGCCAGCCATTGGGGTCCTTTCGGGTGGGCTTCTTCTAGGAGAACCCCTGGGCTGGAGGGAATTGGGGGCACTGGGGCTGGTGACTCTGGGTCTGGTAGGGGTGGTGGCAGGCCAAAGGGGGGAAGAAAAAAAGACCTCCTTAAAATGATGGTCCCTTCAGACAACTCAAATTCCCAACTCCATTGATTTGGGCCACCCCTTATCTGCCGAATATGGACCTGGCTGCAACCATCCTCAAAATCTGATTGGTTCCGGTGTAGATCTGTATGAGCTTGGCATCTCGCATCATGCGCTCCACCGGGAATTCCTTCATATATCCGTAGCCACCCATGACCTGAACCGCGTCTGTGGTCACCTTCATGGCCGTATCAGAAGCAATGAACTTGGCCATGGCGCAGAAACGGGGAATCAATTTCCGATCCCCTCTGTCCAGGTGAACGGCCGCCTGGTATGTCAGGAGACGAGCGGCCTCTGTGGAAGCTGCCATATCTGCGATCATGAACTGGATGGCCTGCAGATGGGCTATGGGCCTTCCAAATTGCACCCTTTGTTTTGCATAGGAGACCGCCTCTTCTATGGCCCCTTGGGCCAGCCCCACTGCCTGGGCAGCAGCGAACATTCGGCTTCCATCCAAACACTCCATCATGTTGGGAAATCCAGTGCCTTCCTCCCCTATCAGGTTTTCCTGGGGAAGGAATAGATCCTCGAAAAAAAGCTCTGAGTTGACCGAACCCCTCATGCCCATCTTGTTTTCGTTTTTACCGTAGTGGAGGCCCTTGGCATGTTTTTCCACCACAAAGCAACTCATTCCCCTGGCTTTTTCCTGGGGCTGGGTGTAAGCATAAACACATATGACATCGGCTACTGATCCGTTGGTAATGAAACATTTCTGCCCGTTTAACAGATAACCTCCAGGCACCTTGGTGGCCCTGCTGCGCATGGACAAAACATCAGAGCCGGCCTGAGGCTCTGTGGCTGCAAAGGCAGCCAGCTTTCCCCTGGCAAGTGCCGGCAGATACCGCTTTTGGAGCTGTTGGCTACCCCCGATGAGGATGGGCATCATGCCGTCGGCCTGGGCTATGAGGATGAGAGCCGAGGATGCACAGCTCTTGGCTATCTCCTCCACGATCATGGCAAAGAGCAAATACCTTGCTCCTATTCCTCCGTATTGCTCTGGAACAAGGGGTGCTAGGATGCCATTTTCGGAGAATAGCTCCACCATGTCCCAGGGGAACTCTCCCTTTTCGTCTATCTCCGATGCCCTGGGTTTGACCCGCTCGAGCCCTATGCGCCTCACGGTCTCAAGAATGAGTTTCTCCTCCTCTTCCAAATGCACCATGGAGCTTCCTCCCATCTTAGAATTGCAAACTCACCTGCTTTATGAGATCCGCCTGGAGAAACCAAAGCTCGAACCTGGGGGCCTCCCGCAGGCCCATCATCTCCTTTACAGCACGCACATAGTGCCATCCCTGATGGGAATAGACATGGCAGAGAGGCTCTATATCCTTTGGGCCAGAGATGCTGTCAGTCTTGTAATCCGCAATCACCCACCTGCCATCTAGCGGGTCCCTGTATAGAAGATCTATGGATCCAGCCCACAGCCCCACCGGGCCATGATCCCCTTGGTCCGGGGCCATAAGTACCGGTAGTTCCCGTGCCAAGACCTGATCCCTGATCTCCCGGAGCCTTGTCAAGATCCTACCTCCAGCCAGTCCATCCCAGATGTAAAGGGCCCTCTTTATGGCCCCTTGCGCCTCATCTGCCCCCAAAAGGTCCCCAAGTTGCTTCTGGATCCAGGTCCGCAACCTATGGATTTCCTTTTCCAGATCCCCTCCCAGTTCCATGAATTCCAGGGCCCTGTGGAGAGTTCTCCCCACCAGCAGAGCTGCCCGGCGGCCACTGCCTCTGACATCCGGAGGCAACTTGGCAGTGGTCAGACTCCAGGATTCCTCCAGGGCCAGGTGAGATTCTTCAGACATGGGGGATTGCCAGACCCTTTGCTGGTGAGAGTGGGCCCAATGGGCCAGGGAAGCCAGCTCTTCAGCCTCATCCATGATCCTCTGGGCAGAGTACTCCTCCTGCTCGGATCCCTCTGGCTGCGGACTGCCCGGGGCTGAATCCCAAAGGGCAGGGAATCTCCACACCACACCCCATTGATCCCTCACATTGTCCTTGCCTCTTTGGCTTCTAAGATCAGAGATGGCTTGATCCAGATCCGGGAGCCCTCCTTGGCGTTTATTGACCAGGCTGGCATAATTCTCTTGCCCTGAGGATGTTTTTCTGCCCCAGTCCCCTGCCATGACCAGCCTGTCCTTGGCCCTGGTCATGGCAACGTACAGGGTCCTTATGGTCTCTGCCCGGGATACCTCCTCCAGCCTTTGCTGGACCTGCAGATATCCGGGGCTGGGCAAGCCCATGAGACAGCATTCCCAACCCTGTGCCCAGCTCTCCACCCTGTTTTCGTAATCCTGGCCCGTGCGAATTGACTTGTGGGCCTGAACAACGTACACGTGTGAGAAGTCGAGCCCCTTGGCCTTGTGTATGGTCATGACACTTACGGCATCTTCCAGGGCTTCAGGTGGTGTGGCCTCTTGAAGCTCCCTCTGGCGCCTGACAGCTGACTTGAGGACCCTCAGGGCGGGTTGGGGCGCCCCTGGGCTTGCCTCCAGGGCGCGATAACACAACCTGAAGAAGCGCTCCAGATTGGCAACCCTGAAGGCGCCCAGGTATCTTGCCCCCTCTGTGACCTCCAACAAGGTAAGCTGGCGCATATGCTCCAAGAAAAGATCATGTGGCTCCTTCTGAAAAAACTCCCTAAGCCTGGCAATGGCCTCCACCGCAGCCATGAGGCTAAAATGCCAGCCGCCGATTCTTTGCAGGCCTGGTATGGAGAAAGGAGAGATACTCTTGCTCACCTCCTCCACCATCTCCTGGATATGGGAGATCTTTTGGGGATCGTTTCCGGATAGCTGGGCCATGGCCTCTGGAAACCCCCGGCTCCAAAGTTGAATCCATGCCACATCCGGAACTCCCACACTGGCCGATCTCAAGAAGCTTACCAAGGAGAGCTGGTCTGTGGAGTCCAAAACACAGCCCAGCAAAGAGATGGCATCCAACACCTCCCTTCTCCTGAAGTAGCTTTTATCGCTGGATACCCAATAGGGTATCCCAGCCTCCTTGAGAGCCCGGAGATAAACCTCCTGGTCCCCGGTGCTCCTCAATAGGATGCCTATGTCCCTCCAGTTAACCCTGGCCTCGGCGTGCAGCCGCAGGATGTCACGGGCCAGAGCCCTGGCCTCCAATTCTGTGGCCTGGGCCTTGGTGGTGCTCTTTGTCTCACCTGGCTCCATTGAGACCCAGTATTCCACAGGGGCCCACGCCCCTTTGGACAAGTCTTGAGAATCGAGCCTGTGCTGGGCCGGCAGCAGAGGCTGAAACTGGGGTTGAACTCCTTGCTTGCGAACCATCACAGGATCCATGACCCTTTGGACTTCCTCCAGGATGGCCGGAACCGAGCGGAAGTTCTTGCTCAGGAAGAAAACCTTCCCACCTCGGTCTTGGAGCTCTTGCAGGAACGAGTCATAGGCCCTAAGATCAGCATCTCTCCAGCCGTATATGGATTGCTTGGGATCTCCCACTATGAAAAGACCGGGCCTTGTCTTGGGTGGGCCCTCAAGGGCTATCATGCGAACTATCTCGCATTGGAGGATGTCCGTGTCCTGGAACTCATCCACAAGGAGCTGATCCATGGACTCACGAACCTGGGAGAGCACCTCAGGATGTTGGGCGAGGAGATCCCTGGTCCATCTCAGAATTCCTCCGAAACTCAATATCCCCCGCGAGCGCATCTCATTGTACATGCGCTCCAGCAGGAGGGCCAAAACGGCCTGAGCTTTCTCAAACAAGAGGGGCCTGAGCCTCTTTAGGTGGTTTATCAAACCATGGAGCATCTTGGCTGCACTGGATATTGCTTCTTCTATCTGCTCTATGGCCCTGGCCTCTGTCTTGTTGAATTTTCCCAAGGCCCACTGCCCCAGCACCTCCAAGGCCTGTTTGGGCCATATCTCCTGGATTCGTTGGCATAGCTCTTCAAGGGCTTCTATGCTGTCTAGGTGCAATTGGCCCAAGAGCCCACAGGTGCTCTGGAGGGCCTCCAGGACAGCCTTGGTGCGTGGTGAGCGGTTTTCTATGCCCCCCAGTGCTATTTGGGCCTGTCCCAGATCTGCCAAGGCCTGCTCCATGGAGCTTCGTATATTGGTTAACCTGATCTGGCTGAAGGCGTTCTGCCTTAGGGCCTCCAGGGGTACTCCATCCTGCACCAGATCCAAGAGGGCTTCCAGGATCTTCTCTGGACCCATCCCTTCCTGGAGGAGGATAAGCAGATCTGCATCCAAACCATTATCCTGGCCTGGGAGCAGGAGTCCCTCCAGAAGCTCTCTTGCCAGATCCTCCAGAAGCAGTCCCTCGGCATCCACTATTAATTGAGGGTGAAGTCCGGCCTCTAGGGGGAACCTGGATAGGATGGAGAGGCAAAAGGAGTGTATGGTCTGTACCGAGATGTGATCCAGGCTTTCCAGAAGTGCTCTGCCTCTTTTTCTCCAGATCTCACGGTCTTTTGGCAGGACCTCAGGATCCAAGGCAAGGGGTATCTTGCCCTGTTCCAACTCCGAGAGGGCTCTGGCGACCCTGGAGGCCATCTCCGCGCTGGCAGCCTCAGTGAAGGTTATGGCCTTTATTCTGCCCAAGACTCTAGCTGCGATAAGTTCTGAATCAGGAGGCTTGCTGCCTACCAGAGCCTGGCAAGAGGCTTCCAGTTCCCTTTGAGCCTTCATCCAGCCCTGGTTCATGCACCAAGAGAGGATGCGGGAAATAAGAACCGCAGTCTTGCCTGTTCCGGCCCCAGCCTCGAGTGCCAGGGGGATTCCAAACTCCCTTTGGGCCCAGGCCCTGGCTTGTGAGTCTTGCCTGGCTAGCTCCTCTTTGCTCAGCCTATGAGTCAACTGCTTCCTCCTGCTGCTGCTTCTTGCCGGCTGCTGGAAGCCGCCATAGTCTAAGAAAAGAACTCTCCCAGCTTCCCAAATCAGAAGCCACTGAGGAGATGGCCTGGGCCATTTTGAGTAGCCTGGCCCTGGCCCCGCTGTCGCCCCTTAGACAGGCCGAAGAGACCTCACAATACCTGCACCTGTCAGGCTCCTCTTTTCCTTCAGGATCCACCAGCCTGGGGAAGAAAACCCCATCCATCCAGCCCCTCATGAGAGAGTCCAGAACCCCCTGCAGGGCCTCTTGGAATTCAACCTGGTAGCCTTGAACCCTGAAGACCCTTTGGCCTGGCTCCAGATCGGGTTTTAGGAAAAGGTATCTGCCCACAACAGGTCCTTTTCCCAGGGCTGCCATGGCATAGGTCACTGCCTGGAGTCGCTCACCTCTGGCCACTGCTCTTAGGAAATGGTCGGCCTTGGTCTTATCTTTCACCACCTCCCTGGAGATGCTCCTTCCTACCTTGTAATCCGTGAGCAGGAGCCCGTCACTTTCAAGATCAACCCTGTCAGCCCTGAAACGCACTGCCACATCCATGCCTGCAGCCTTCACTTTCAACTTTCCCTCCAGCTCCACTCCCAGGACCTGCGGAAGAGATCCATCTGGGGACCAGTCCACCTCCTTGGCCACAAGGATGTAAGGCATGGCCCTGGTGCACAAAACCTGGTGCAGCCAGAAAAGGTCCATCCCCTGCTCCCACAAGAGTCTCTGGGCCTCTTGCCGCACTATCCTTTTCAACTCATCTTCCTCTGGCCAGGCTATGGCAATGGGCATGGCCCTACAGGCCTGCTCCAGAGTCCTGGGGGCAGCCTCGCCCAGGTGCCTGGAGGCTATTTTCTCCAGCACTGAATGGACCAGGCTTCCAATTTCCAGAAGGGTTATCTGGGGAAGGGCCTCCAGGGGGTCCTGGGGCACCTCCAGCCTCAGAATATGTTTCAAGAAACTCTGCCATGGGCAGGAGGCCATGGTCTCCAAGGTGGTCACATATGGGTCTGGCTTCCTGGGATCCGCAGCCAAACTGATGGGGCCTATGAATCCCATGTAAGGTCCCGCAGAAGAGGCCACCATCCTGCCTTCCTGGGTTCTAAGGTCCGGGTCCATCTCTTTCAATATGGCCAGCCGCGCCTGAGCAACCTCCTGGGCCTGCCAGGCTATTTCGTAGCGCGTACCAAGATCCTCCACACAAACCCTCAGGGCGGCCCCTAAAGGTACCCTGCGGCCCTCCAGGCCCAATTCAATGGCATGCTCCATGGCTGGCCTCAAACAAGAAGCGGGGAGCTTTGGGGCCGTGCTGGCTCGAGCTGGCTGGACCTCTGTGCTCAAGATCAGTCCATCCACCAAGGGAGAGGCTGCCATGGCCCTGCCATCCTCGTCTGTTGATTGCCAGGAGATGACCAGGTGAGGCGCCGAGGACAGAAGCTGACAGAAGAGATATCTCTCCTCCTGAAATCCAGTGCTCTTGATGGGAATGTCTGGCAGAAGTGGCAAGATGAGCTGTCTGACAGAATCTGGAATCAGGGGATCTTCTCTTATGGGCCTGGGGAAAAAATCCTTGTTCATACCCATGAGAAATAGGTGCTGGAAGGTGCGGGCCCTGGCTTCCATGACCTCAAGGACCTGCACCCCTGCTCCATTTCCTCCCAGGGGGAGCCTTCCATGTTGCTTGAAAAGCCCATCTAGAAGGAGGAGAAATTCTTCATAACTTAAGGGCACACCAGGGGGGAACTCGTGTTCTAGCTCTTGAAAGATTGCTCCAAGGCTCAACATGGCTGGATGACTCTGACCCCAGCCCAGCTCCTTTGAGACAAGCTCCTCAAGCCTGCTCAAGTGGGCCGAGATCTCCATCTGAGCATTTTGCCAGGAAGAGATGGCATTCTGGATGGAATGGGCAAGTTTCTGTATGCCATTTAGTGCTTCCAGAGGTACCCTTGGCCTGGGTGCCACTGTCTGCCCATCTGGTTCCTCTTCCGTGAGCCCCAATCTCATGGGAAGGGGATAGCCCCTTGGCCACTTCTCAGAGAGCACATCAAGCTTCAGTGCTGCCACTTGTGTGATTCTGGCCGCACCCAGGCACCTCAGGGCCAAGATGAGCTCTTGCTTCCCAGGAGGCGAAGCCTGGATCAAGCCCTGATCCAGCAGTTCCAGCCAAAGCTCCATGGGGCACCCTTTGTCTCGCCTGAGGAGCTCCAGCAGACCCTGGAGAAATCTCCCGGCCCTGTGCATGGGACCCTGGGCCGAGATACCCGAAAAAGGAATGCCCAGCCTCCTGAATTGGGTTCTTAGGGCCAGGATGTAAGGATCCAGCCTCCTGGCCACCACTGCTATGTCCTCGGGTCTGACTCTTTTTCTTATGAGTGCTTGGATGCGCAGGGCCACTTCTCTACATTCTGCCTGGGCCCCGGCAGCGTGGAACATCTCTATGCTTTTGGGCTCTGGGCTTAGTTCTGGATCTTCCCGCACAATGGCCTTGGTAGACAGCCTGCTCATGAGCCTGTGGGTGAAAGCACTGGAGGGATCCTTCTGGCTCCAGTGGCCCGGTCTGGGCGGATGGTCCAGAATGACGGTGCATTGGTGTGTCTTGATCAGAGTTTCCAGGAAGTCTGTGGCCAGTGCTGTGGTCTCAGCAAATCCGTGCACGATGATGGGTCCCTGCTCTTTGGAAAAGGCAACTCCTTGCTCAAGGGCCTCTTTTGCCCTGCTCAGGCAGCTAGAGAGAATCCCCACTGAGAAGCGATTCATGTCGGCAAGGCTTCGGGCTGCCACCCTCAAGACAGCCATGGCCCTCTGGATCTCCCTTGATTTACCCCTTGAGTCAAGGAGTTCCTCCAGCGCTTCCACATGGGCCTCTTCCAGGCCTGCCTCCAGGAAATCCAAAACAGTGCCCACAACGCTGCCCATACCATCCTTTAGATGCTGGAGTTCCTCACGGACAAAAGGCTCCCAACCGGCGTGTCTCCTTATGAGAAGCTCCACGAGGAAGGATGCCACGGGGCTCTTTTCACCAGTTCTTTCCAGGATCTCCACGGCGAAGCCATGGAGGGTCCGCACGCTCAACCCGGCCAGAGCTGGTCTTATTCGCCTGACCAGAAGCGCCGAGATGTGCTCTCTCAGGCTGCGGGATGGCACCAGGATTCCAAGAGTCCTTCCCAGAAGCTGCGGCTGGGCCGTGGAGGTGCACACCCAATTGTGGACCTCCCTCAGCAGGATGGCCTCTGCTGCCAAGGCGCCACGGGCTATGATGATCCTGGAATGAGGCTTGGTGTTTTCCATGGGCCCTCTTGAAGGGGTGCGATGAGCAAATGTTAAATGCTCTGAGGGGAGCTGGGCAAGGGCTGTGGCAAAATCAAAGGGGGCTTGGTGTGCAGGTTGAGTTTTGCGGCTGGGGTTCCCAGGTTGGACTCTCTTGGGCTAAGATGTTGCATTTGTGAACCAGTGGTAAAGATTTTGGGGTCATCAACCGGGGCAGGCATGGTTTCCTGGAAATCAGTGCCGGGCCCTTTATGCCTGGAGGCTTTGGTGTGGGACATAAGGGTGGTGCTTCTTGATTTGGGAAACGTGCTTCTTGAGTTCTCTCATCTGCCCATAGGCCAGGGGCTTGCCCGATACTCCAAAGATCCCCTTTTCAGTGATCCTCAAGAGGTGATCCGATATCTTTTCAAAGACAAGCCTGCGGCCGAGGACCCCTTCGATGAAGGCAGGCTTTCTCCAATGGAGTTTTTCCAGAAGATATCCGAGCATATGGGGCTGAGTGTCTCCTTCCAGGAGTTTGCGACCATCTGGAACTCCATCTTCAGGGAGCGGCCTGGCGCAAGAGATCTGGTCAGAATTCTGAAGGGCAGGGTGGCTCTCCACCTTCTTTCCAACACTAACGTGCTACACTTCCAACACTGCCTGACCCAGTTTCCCTGGCTTAGAGAATTGGATTCCTGGTTCCTCTCTTATGAGATGGGGATAAAGAAACCCCATCCCAGATTGTATGATCTGGTTCTGAAAAGTCTTGGCTGCCGGCCGCAGGAGATTCTCTACCTAGACGACATTCAGCAGAATCTGATGCCTGCTGCAACATTGGGTTTTAGGACCTGCTGGGTGAGGCCCGAGGCCTCCCTGGAGGATCTGGTCAGGCCCTGGCTTCCAGGCCTGCCCTGGGGAAGCCCGTGAAAGAAAAAGTTTTGGAGCGGTTGGCCCTGGTGGCTGCCCTGCCGCAGGAGTGTTGGGCAGTCCTGAAATGGCCGGGTTGGAAGAGAGTCTCTGGGAGCAAAGATGTTTCCATGTACGCTCTGGAGGGGCAAGGCAGGGTCCTGAGGCTTGCCGTAGGGGGAATGGGGGAGAGGAGGGCCAGAGTTGCCCTGGGGGTCTTGCTGGAGAGCTTTGATGCAGATGGAATACTTTCTTTTGGATTCGGTGGGGCTTTGGATCCTGGCCTCCAGGTGGGAGAGGTGGTGGTCGGGGGAGGAGCCTTGATGTGGAAAGGGCCTGGCCAGGTGGTTTTTGGTGATGATCTTCACTGGCCCTGGGAGGCATCTGGTCTAAAGAAAGCCTCAGTAATATCGGCCCCTGGATTTGTCTCCAAGCTAGAGGTGATAGGCGATTTACCTCTTATGAATTTTCCTGCTGTGCTGGACTTGGAGACCTTCGCACTGGCCAGGGATGCGGCAAGAAGAGGAATCCCCTTTTTTTCAATTCGGGCCATAAGCGATGAGTTTGCCTTGGATGTAGGGCCCAGGATTCGGAACTTGGTGGACGAGCAATACAGGATCAGGCCTTCCAGGATGCTTCTTTGGCTCCTGTCCAGGCCCTGGGAATGGCTCCTGCTCTGGAGGCTTTTCAGGCGCTCCAGGGTGGCTTCCAGGGCCCTGGGAAAGGTGCTTCATGAAGTGTTGATGAAATCATAGCAAACCCATAAGGTCAGTCTGGCATGGGATGTCTGGACTTGTAGAATGTGAGGGCCGCTGCCATGAGCATCAGGCTGCCTGCTATGAAGCTACTGGCTAGGCCGAGTGTTATATCCCCTATGGAGAAGGTGACGGCTATGTTGAAGATGAGGATTCCGACATAGAGGCCTGGCCCCCATAGTGCTGCCCATTTAAATCCCATGATGCATGGCCCTCTGGCCTGGGTTCCCCACCTGGCCTCCAAGATCTGCATGAGTTTCACCATGATCAATCCCACCAGGAACCAACCTGCAAAGTTGCTCATGGGAATGCCGAAGTAGTGGCCGGGGCTCCCATAGCCGTATATCTGTCCCAGGAACCACTTTTCCCCCTGGAGGGCCACTGGATCTATGATCACATCCAGAATGGTCATGAGAAATCCGGCCAATACCCACACAAACCTGCTTTGCCTCCATTGGCGCTCCCGGCCAAGGCGCCAGCCGCCCTCTTGCCTGGCCATGGGTGCCATGAGGAAGATGGCCGTTGAGTAACTGCAGGCCGCCAGAAAAACGTACGAGAGGGAATCCATGAAGGGCACCCCCAGGACCCAGATCTCCTTGCCCTTTGTGGCCTGGATGTAATAGTAACCACCGTACGGGAATCCACAGTGGATGGAGGAAAACTCAGATATAAAAGCCGTGAGATAGCCCAGGGGTAGAAATGCGAGGGTCACCCGGGGACCCAACTGAAGCCAAGATCCCAAGAGGTACAAGCCAAGAAAGATGAAAACATAGGGTCTCAGCAGAATCGTTGAGAGAAGCAGTTCCATTTTCGGCTCAGTGGGCTGTCAACGAAGGTTCCACAGGATCATGCGCCAAAGATCCAGGAGGCTATGTCCCAGCTCCCTCACCACAGTGGGCTCAAATCCGCAATGCATCATGCAGTGACGGCATCTGGGATCCTCGCCTCTTACGAACCTGTCCCAAGGAGTTCTTTCCATCAGCTCTTGAAAACTGCAATAGTGGTTGTCGGTTATCAGGTAGCATGGGGACTTCCATCCCGCCGGGTTTCTTGTGGGGTTACCCCAAGGGGTACAAAGCATCTTCCTTCGGCCGCTTAGAAACTCCAGATATGGTGGGGTGCTTATGATCCTGTATTTTCTAAACAGGGGCTCCAGCTGGATGAACTTCCCCACGATTTCCTCACGAGTCATGAAGATGCCGTCTTTTACTGTGTCGTAATGGTAAGCCGGGGCTAGGAGAAATCCATCCACCCCCTCCTTGGTGAGGATGTGGAAGAGCAACTCCAGCCTCTCTGGCTCGGTCTCTCTGTAGATGGTGGTGTTGGTGGTCACCCTGAAGCCGAATCTCTTGGCTGCCCTTATCCCCTCCATGGCCTTGTCGAAGGTGCCAGGTGTGCCTATGATGGCATCGTGGATCTCCCTGGGGCCGTCTAAATGCACGTTGAAGGTGAAGCGGGGAGATGGTTTGAAAAGCTCCAATGATTTCTCCAGCAACACCCCGTTGGTGCACAGATATATGTGGCGTCTTCGCCTCAAGACCTCCTTGACCAGAGCTCCCACCTGGCCGTAGAGCAGAGGCTCCCCTCCGGTTATGGTCACAACCGGTGCTGGGCATTGTTCCACAGAGTCTAGGCACTCCTGAAGGGTAAGCTCCTGCCCCAGGGTATCTCTGTATTCCCTGATGCGACCGCATCCAGTGCACTGCAAATTACACCTGTGAGTAGGCTCCAACATCAACACCATGGGAAAGCGCTGGATGCCCCTTAAGGCATTTCTCACAAGGTAAAGAGTCATGTCCAGATGAAGAGATAGGGGAAACTTCATTTTTGCTCCGTACTAATTTTTTCTTGGAGCTGGCCCGATGCGCTCTCGAAGAACTCCAGGGCCTTCCTGAACTCATCTATGTCCACGCAGGTATTCTTGCAAGGACCCTCCGGCCTCTTGTTGGGGATCCCTATGACAGGCACGTGCAGAGCCACATCCTTTATTCCGCTTGCCAGATCCCTCTCGCAGGCCAGGGCAATGATGAAATCCGGCCTCTCCTTCCTTATGGCCTTTCTAGCCTCCTCACCGCCTCCGGCAGTTGCAAGGGCGTGGGGGCGGCCATCCATGATGGCTCGGATCTCCTGCCTGGTTTCGCGGCTCAGGCACCTGGGCAGCAGCACCAACAGTTTTCTGGGCCTGCCTGGCTCTGTGTGAGCCCTGCTCAGCACGTTATTGACCTTTATGAATGAGTTGAAAACCCGATCCCTTGAAAGCCCGAACCTCTTGCCCAGCCAAACGCTCTTAGGCAAGAGCCAAAGCAGCAGTGCCTCGCTCCAGCGATATGGAAGAATACGGGCCTTTCCGCTGGTTGCCTCAATTATAAAGAGCAGGTAAATGAGGCTGGAGGCTCCCAGGGCTATCCAGAATCCCCACCTCAGAGGAACACTTACATGGGAGGGCCACTGTGCGAGTCTGGGGTTTACTAGATAGGCCCCCAGAAGGAGTAACCCCAAAAAGATCAAAAAAATGCCCGTGGCAAGGGCTATGAACCGGCCCTTGGGCTCGTCTATGTCTCCCTCTGGGGTGCCATCCCAGTCCTCCCACTCGTCCCCCAGCTTTCTGTCCGTGGCGTGACCCTTGGAGGCCGTGGTTTGGCCTTGTGAATCAGGCTCGAAGGTCATGGTTCTCAAACATCCTCTCTGACGTAGCCCATTTCCCTGAACCAGGCAACGGCCTCAGCCAAGGCCTGTCTGACCGGTCTTTGTGGGATGCCCAGTTCTCTCACAGCCTTGGTGGAATCGAAGAACATCTTCTTGGCCGCCATCTTGACCCCATCCAGGGGGATGCGGGGCTCTTTTCTGGTCACCCATTTGCAGATTGCCGCCTCCGCATAGGCCAGCAAGAGTATGGGCCACCTGGGAAGGCGTATGCTTGGGGCCTGCATCCCCGAGACCTGGGCCAGGATCTGGAATATCTCCCTCAGGGTCAGATTCTGGTTGCCCAGTATGTACTTCTGTCCGCTTCGGCCTTTTTCCAGGGCCAGCAGATGTCCTTCCACCACATCCCGGACATGGACCAGATTGAGACCAGTGTCCACATAGGCAGGCATCCTCCTGTTGAGGAAATCCACTATGGTCCTGCCTGTGGGGGTTGGCTTGCGGTCCTTGGCCCCCACGGGGGTGCTTGGGTTCACGATGACTACATCGATCCCTTCCCTTGCCGCCCTCAAGGCCTCTTGCTCGGCCAGGTACTTGGAGCGCTTGTAGGGGCCCACCAGGTCTTCCCATCTAACCGGAGTCTCCTCGGTGCCGGGTGAGCCATCCTGTGGAATGCCCAGGGCTCCCACTGAGCTTGTGTGTACTACCCTTTCGACCCCCATGGCGCGGGCAGCACTCAACACGTTTTTGGTGCCCCCCACATTTATCTCGTACATGTTGTGAGGATCAGGGACCCAAAGTCTGTAATCAGCAGCCGTGTGGAAGATGACCTTGCATCCTGTGACGCAGCGTTTCACGCTATCTGGATCCCTCAGGTCTCCCTCCAACAATTCCACATCTTTCTCAGGCAAGATGCCCCTTGCCTTTTGCTTGTCCCTTACCAGGCATCTGAGCCTGAAGCCTTTTTCCAGGAGGAGATCCAGCAGGTTCCCGCCCACGAACCCCGTGGCCCCTGTGAGCATAGCCATCATCTTGCCCAGAAGACCTCAGCTCTGTCCCCAGCCCATGGCCCTCCAGTACCTTCCCAGGGCCATGAGGGGGAAGCAGTTGCGGTAGTTGTGGTAACGGATCATGAAATATTTGGGGAACCCGGTCCCTGTGAAGTAGGCCTCGGGCCAGGTTCCATCCTCTTGCTGCTGAGACAACAAATACTGGATGCCCTTGGCCACCTCAGGACAGTGGGCCTCCCCGGCTGCCAGAAGCCCCATTATGGCCCAAGCCGTCTGGGAAGGAGTGCTGGGCCCCACTGCTCTCAACTCAGGCTTCCTGTAGCTTTCACAGGTTTCCCCCCATCCACCGTCCCAATTCTGGTGTTCCTTGAGCCACCTCACTGCCTTTCTGACATAAGGCTGGTTCATGTCCTCACCTATGGCCGCCAGGCCGCAAAGCACACACCATGTGCCGTAGATGTAGTTGACGCCCCAGCGGCCCCACCAGGGTCCGTCCGGTTCCTGCTCCCTGCGCAGGAATCTAATCCCTGCCCTAGCCGCAGGATGCTCCTTGCCCATCCCGAAATGTCCCATGAGCTCCAAGACCCTGCCTGTTAGATCTGCGGTGGGAGGATCCAGGTTGGCCTCCAGGTCAGCCCAGGGTATGCGGTTGAGGATCTCCTTGTCGTTGTTCACATCAAAGGCCCCCCAACCTCCGTTCTTGCTCTGCATGCCCAGGGCCCAGTTAAGGCCCTTCTGGATCCTGATGTCCTGAGCCGGATCCCCATCCAGCCACATGCGCTTCAAGGCCATGAGCACCACTGCGGTGTCGTCCACGTCAGGGTACCAATCGTTCTGGAACTCGAAGGCCCACCCTCCAGGCTCCAGGCGTGGATTCTTCACCTTCCAGTCACCATCTACCAGAATCTGTTTCCCCAGGAGCCACTCCGTGGCCTTGGCCAGGGCGGGATGGTCCTTGGGCAGTCCCGAATCCATGAGGGCTATACAGGTAAGGGGAGTGTCCCAAACCGGGGAGATGCAGGACTGCAGCCTCAGCTCCTGATCATCCTCTATGGTGAACCTCTCCAGGGCCCCCAGCCCTTTTTGTATCACGGGGTGATCCAGGCTGTAACCCAGGGTGCGCAGTGCCAGAAGGGAGTTGACCATGGCAGGCTGGATTCCTCCCCAGTCGCCGGTGGGCTCCTGGTGGGTGAGGATCCATTGTTCAACTCCCTTAAGGGCCCGATTTCTCAATGGCCTCACTGGAATTCTCTCCAGGTGTTTTAGCACCTTGTCCAGTATGTGGAATGCCCTTTTCCAACTCAGCCAGGGCGTGGGGGGTGACTTGCGTCCTGCACCAGAGCAATGCAGTTCCTCCACGCCATGGCCCTCTGGGAGGCTTACCACGGGCCTTCGGTCCAGGAGTATGGAGATGGGGATAAGGGTTGCCCTGGCCCAGCTTGAGAAATCATACACTGAAAAAGGTGCCCATCCAGGAAGCAGTATTATCTCAAGGGGCAAAGAGGGTAGCCTGTGCCACGGGTACTGGCCGAAGAGGGCCAGGAAGATACGGGTGAACACCCGGGTGGCCTCCACACCGCCCATCTTCAAGATGGCCTCGCGGGCCTTCTGCATGGCTGGGTCCTTTGGGGAGATCCCTGCCAGCTTCAGGGCAAAATAGGCCTCTGTGGTTGTGCTCACGCAGCCTGGAGCGCCATAGAAGATCCCCCAGGTGCCATCTTCCCTCTGCTGGCTCAGAATATAACGAGCCATTTTTTGCTCTTTCACGTGGTCCTCTATGCCCAGGAAACGAAACAGCATCAGGTACTCGGCAGTGATGGTCACGTTGGACTCTAGCTCGTACCACCACCAGCCCTCGGGGGACTGTTCTGCCAAGAAACGGGCCTGGGCTCGGCGCATGGCCTCCTGGAGCTCTTCCCGCGACGGGAGGGCCTGCTGCTCAAGCCCCGCTGCAATGGCCAGAACATCACTACCCCTCATGAAACAAACCTCCCCCCTTCTGCCAACGGGTTGTGTATATTCCGCCCATGATAATCAGAAACCCCCGATCCATCAAGGGCCTTCCCGCCCCAAGGCTTCGATGGAAGCTGCTCTTTGGGCACAGCCCCCAAAGGGCCAACCCAGTGATGCTTTATATAGGCCTTTCTCCCAGGCCATGGGGAGACTCCTGGCCACTAATCATCTTTGGGCTTGGGGCTCAGAACTAAGGAGCCTCCAGGTGCGCCTTTCCAGAAAGCTTCCCTGGACATGGCCTTCCATCTCCTGAAACATCTCCCATGGGACGGCCAATGTGAGCAGATTCCTGTCCAATAGCTTTCTCAGATAGAGCCTGGCCGATATGTCCGTTAGGCCCACAACGGCCCTTTGGGGTTCTGAGGCAGCCTCCCTGTACGGGAATATGCCTATGGTCTGGCATCCGGCAGCATAAGGGATTATCACATTCTGGTTGCCCGCTCTTCCATAGTTGGCCAGTATCACCATGGCAGAGAGCTGATCCGGATTCAGCAAAAACACTATGACCCTGGGCTTTTCCTTCTTGGGATCCACAAGGGAAAGGGGTTGAAACACAACAAATTTGGTTGGAACCTCCATGATGGGCATTTGCTCCACGAAGTCTTTTACCAGCTCCGGGCTCTTTAGATAACCCTCTCCATGGAGGAAATCTTCCAGGAACTCTTCATTGACCAGATCTTTTATTTTGGAGGCCGCCTCCTTTCCCGTCTCCCAGTGTTGATTGCCGGTGGAGAGGAATCTGTAAAAACACTCCAGCCCGCCCGGGAAGCTCATGTATTGATTCCCGAAGCCAAGGCCCACTCCACCACCCCAGCAACCGTAGCTCTCTTGGCTGAAGACCGCGGTCTTTCCCTTGGTTGCATTGGCCAGAAGCCACATGACGCATCCCCACTTACCGGGCTTGAACTTGAGGGCCTTGGCTGGCTCCTGATCTGTCCAGAGTATGGCAACGGGTTCCATCTCTAAACCCATTTTCTCAGCCATGCGGCTTTTCATTTTCTCCCCCTCCTCCACTTCTTGGCCTAAACGCCAGGATTAGTTTTTAACCGTCTGGGCCTGGACCCTCAGCAAAGCCACCTAGGCAGTAGGAGCCGATGGTGAAGCTGTCTGTGCTGGGTCACAACCACCCAGCATGATGGCGGCCACCAAAGGCGCCAGCAACCAGACCATCTTCAGCATGGATGCAATGGCCATCTGATGTCTCCATAAACAATGAGTGAATGTGCTCAATGAGCCGAGAAAGATTCCTGGAGAAGCCCTTCCAGGAGGATTTTCAGTATTTGATCGGGATCCTCTGGATAGGGATGGCTCTCAGGGTCTTCCAGCCAAAGGAGCAAGAAGCCGTTGAGGATGTTCTCCAGGGCCAGGGCAAGCACAAGGGGCCTGGCCAGTGTCCTGAATATGCCCCTTTGCATTCCAGATTCGAACACGAGGGCCAATCTGTGGAGAAATTCAAAATGGCGTTTTCTTATCTCCTTGTCCAGACCAGCCATGAGGTTGAAACTCGCTCCCTGCGTCTCTGACAAATAAAGACGGATCACCGAGACGCTGGAACCAAATAGCTGGCCCTTGGCTTTGACATAGTTGCGAAGCTTCTCCAGCTCATCCTTGCCCTGTTCCAAGGCACCAGTGAGGGTTTTGTGAAACCTCTCCGCCTGATCCAGCATGAGGGCTCTATAGAGATCCTCCTTGTTTCTGAAAAACCTGTAGAGGGTTCCTATGGCGAACTCCGCCTTGGCCGCTATCTCGTGCATGGATACGTTGTGATAGCCCTTCTCGGAGAAGAGCTCCAAGGCAGCCGAGAGCATCTCCTGCCTCTGCCTGAGCCTCTCTCTTTCCCTCCTGGGAAGCCGCAGATCTTCTTGTCCCACATCCACCTCCTGATGCCCAAGAACAAATATGAAGTATGATGTCATTTTATATAACAAGACGTCAGAGTATCATCTAGCAAATCCGGTGTCAATGGGATTTCCCCGGCTGACAGCGCCCCATGTAGAGCACCACAAGCCCCGGGTGTTGAGGGGAGAAGTCCAAAGATCTGATGGTAGCCGGGGCTGGCTCATCCCATTGCGAGGATGCCGGGGGTGTGATATTTTTTAAAATTCGAAGCTGTTGGAACGGGCTTCAGGACTTTGGGGCCCATGCAAAGCGAGCGCAACATCCGGCTAGTGCTGCAGTACGAGGGAGGCGGCTACCATGGTTGGCAGATCCAACCGGGAGCTGTCACCGTTCAGGAGGTCTTGGAAAAAACACTCTCCATCATAATCCAGGAGAGGGTAAGGGTGATAGGAGCCGGCAGGACAGATGCCGGAGTCCACGCCTTGGCCCAGGTGGCCCATTTACGCACTGGATCTTCGCTTCCGGCCAAGACGATCCAAAGGGCTCTCAATGCCCTTCTCCCCCATGATATAAGGGTTCTCATGGCAGAAGAAACAGATCCGGGATTTCACGCCAGGTTCTCGGCCCTGGCCAAGCGCTATGAGTACATGGTGTGGAATGATCCCGTAGAGAGCACATTTTATAGAAGGTACAGCTGGTGGATTCCCAGATCCCTGGATCTTGAGGCCATGAAAGAGGCAAGCCAAGCATTGCCAGGGGAGCACGATTTCGCTGCTTTCAAGGCCTCGGGCTCTGATGCCAGGAGCACCGTGAGGCGGGTTTTGGGCTGCGGATGGGAGCTACGGCCTCCACTTTTACTTTTCTGGATAGAGGCCACGGGATTTCTCAGGTACATGGTCCGGGGCATAGTGGGGACCCTTGTGGACATAGGCCTGGGCAAGAAGGGACCCCTCCACATGGAGAGGCTTCTCTGTGGTGGTGAGCGTTTCATGAGCGGGCCCACAGCTCCTGCCAGAGGGCTTTTCCTGGCCAAGGTGATTTATCCTGAGAAGTGGAGTTTGCCGCAAAGGTGGGAAGAAGGCCCTTGGAAGCTTTTCCCCGGGACTCCAGCTGAATTCCAAGCATCCAGGAGGAGGGAGGAGTAAGGTATGGGGGTTTTCATGGTCACAGGAGGAGCCGGCTTCATAGGCTCCCACATCGTGGACAGGCTCGTGGAGGAGGGTCACAGGGTCAGGGTGGTGGACAATTTCTCCACGGGCCGAAGGGAAAATCTTGCCCACCTGGAGGGCCATCCCCTGGTCCAGATTGCCGAAGGGGACATATGTGACTGGGAATTCATGGCTGAAGTCACCGAAGGGGTAGATTACGTGCTCCATCAGGCAGCCATTCCATCGGTGCCCAGATCCGTTTCCGACCCTCTTAGCAGCCACAGAGTCAATGTGGAGGGCACCTTGAGGGTTCTGCTGGCAGCCAAGGATGCTGGGGTGAGAAGAGTGGTATTCGCCTCTTCATCATCTGTTTACGGAGACATCAAAGAACAACAGAAGGCCAACTCGGCCAAGAGGGAGACTCTGCCTGCCAGGCCCCTTTCCCCTTATGCAGCAACCAAGCTGGCTGCAGAGGGTTACTGCATGGCCTTCTACAATTCTTACGGCCTGGAAACCGTTTCGCTGCGTTACTTCAATGTGTTTGGCCCCAGGCAGGATCCCAGATCCCAGTATGCCTCGGTGGTGCCCAGATTTGCCTCCGCGCTTCTCAATGGGAAAAGACCCATCATTTACGGAGACGGTCAGCAGACCAGGGACTTTACCTATGTTTCCAACGTGGTTGAAGCCAATCTACTGGCATGCAAGGCTCCTGATGCCCCGGGAAGGGCATTTAACGTGGCATGTGGCAAGTCGGTCAGCGTGATGCAACTTCTGGAGACCATGGCCGCTGTACTGGGTGTAAACCCGGATCCCGAGTTCCACCCCCCCAGAGCCGGCGATGTGAGACATTCCAAAGCCGACATATCCCTGGCCAAAGGAGTTCTGGGATACAGGGTCAGGGTTGGATTCAACCAGGGGATCCGCAGAACTCTTCAGGCCATCAAATGAGAATACAAGACAGGACCCCAGAGTTCCAGGGCGTTTCGAGTTGGGCTGCGCTCCACTGGCAAGAATTGCTTTGATCCAGGAGAGCGCAAAAGGCAGAAAGGAGATAAGCATCCATGAACATCTGTGTGGTGGGAGCAGGTTATGCGGGTTTGGTGACAGCAGCCTGTTTTGCGGAGTTCGGGCTTAAGGTGACCTGTGTGGACAAGGAGACAACGAAGATAGAGGCCCTTAGACAGGGCAAGGTGCCCTTTTTCGAGCCTGGCCTTGAGGAAATGGTCCAAAGAAACATGGCACAGGGTCGCCTGGTTTTCTCCCAGGATCTCCTCCAGGCGGTGCAGAACGCCTTGGTGATTTTCATATGCGTGGGTACCCCTTCCAAGGAAGACGGCAGCGTGGATTTGAGTGCTGTGGACGAGGTGGCAGGCCAGATAGGAGATGCTCTAAACGGGTACAAACTGGTGGTCACAAAAAGCACCGTGCCGGTGGGCACCACAAGAAGGGTGGAACAGATCGTGAGGGAAAGGAGCAAGGGAGCCTACCATTTTGATGTGGCCAACAATCCGGAGTTTCTAAGGGAAGGCTCTGCGGTGGAGGACTTCATGCGGCCCAACCGGGTGATAGTGGGAGCCGAAAGCGACGAGGCCAGAGCCATATTGAGGGATCTTTACAGCCCACTGTACCTCATCGAGGCTCCCTTCGTGATCACCAACATCCAGACCTCGGAGATGATAAAGTATGCCAGTAACGCATTCCTGGCCACAAAGATCTCCTTCATAAACGAGATGGCTCTTCTTTGCGACAGGCTGGGTGCCGATGTGTACCAGGTGGCAAGGGCCATGGGGCTGGATCAAAGGATAGGTCCCAAGTTCCTGCATCCGGGCCCGGGGTTCGGTGGGTCGTGTTTTCCCAAGGACACCAGGGCTCTGGCCCACTCGGCCAGGCAGGCAGGCTTGGAGCTGGAGATAGTTGAGGCTGTGATCCGTGTGAATCAAAGACAAAAAGAATGGGCCGTCAGAAGGATCGAGGAGGCCTTAGGCGGCCTGGAGCAAAAAAATGTGGCACTCTTGGGGCTTACTTTCAAACCCAACACCGACGACATCCGGGAAGCTCCGGCAGTGTATATCGCGCAGGAAATCCTGAGACGGGGAGGCAGCTTGAGAACATATGATCCTGTGGGCATGGAAAACGCCTCCAGGGTCTTGAACGGCCAGGTCATATTTTGTTCAGATCCCTACGATGCGGCTCAGGGAAGCCATGGGCTGGTCATAGCCACCGAGTGGAACCAGTTTAGAAACCTGGACATGGACCGAATGAAACAGTTGCTGCTCCAACCAGTGCTGGTGGATCTAAAGAACATCTACGACCCAGAGCGGGTAAAGGACAAGGGGTTCTCTTATTATGGCGTGGGGAGGAATTGATGGCCTCGCAGAGCAAAGTGGAAAAGCAGGCCATAGATATCCAGAAGAATAGGAAACGCAAAGGGGCCATCAGGGAATATGCCGAGGCTATACTCATAGCCCTGGCCGTGGCGCTGTTCATTCGAACCTTTGTGGTCCAGGCCTTCAAGATCCCTTCGGGCTCCATGATCCCAACCCTGGAGATCGGGGACCACATCCTGGTCAACAGGTTCATCTACGGCTTCAGGATACCTTACACCCGTGTGCGGCTTCTGCCCTTCACCATGCCCCAAAGGGGGGATGTGATAGTGTTCGTGTATCCTGAGGACAACTCCAAGGACTTCATAAAGAGGGTCATCGGGATTGGCGGGGACACGGTGGAGATAAGAGACAAGAGGATTTTCTTGAATGGACAGCCGTGGGAGGACCCTCACGGGGTCTATACGGATCCCAGGGTCATGCCCAGGAACATGGACCCAAGAGACAATTTCGGGCCGGTCAAGGTGCCCTCTGATCAACTCTTTGTGATGGGTGACAACAGGGACAACAGCCGAGACTCCCGATACTGGGGGTTTGTGCACGTGGGGGAGGTAAAAGGAAAAGCCTTTCTGATCTACTATTCCTGGGACAGCTCCAACCACGGCATCCGCTGGAAGCGCATAGGCAGGGTGATTCATTAGCCATGGCCATCCATGGGAGCAAGGCAGGCCCTTGCAACTTTAGGGAGATTAAAGCCATACCAAGCCTCTCTGGACAATTTGCCTAAAAGGCGAGAAACCAACGGGTCTGACCAGAGAGCCTTCCAACCCCTGGGCACTGGGGTCCCGAACCATTCTGGCCCCGGAAATGATGCGGCCCCAGCCAGGTGCCATCACATTGGAATGACAGGCCTTTTCATATGCCCTTGACTCTTGGGCATTTTTTTTGCTAATTGGCCCATTCAGGAATCTTCCCAAGGTTTCCGAAGGCTGTACTGGGGGAAGAAGCGAAAGGTCTTCGGAAAACCAGGAGATTCCCCGGGTCTTGGGAAAAAAGTGATAGACCTGGTAAGCACAAAATATGAAAAAATTCAAGGACCTGGCCTGGATAAGGCCCGGTTTTAACGGGCGGAGCCTCGACTTTTTCCAGAGGATTTCCCGTGGGTTTAAGTTGGAGAAGTCCCGGATTCAGTACTTGTGTGCGTCAGCGGGTGACGGGAAGGGATGCTTTTGAAATCCCACGTCAAGGGATGGTTGACGATTGGGGTTGGCTGTGTTACTAATTTTCGGGCTCAGGCAGTATTGGCGCCTTTTGTGAGATCAAAAGAAAGAAGAAGTCCCTTTTAGGGGGCCCATTGCCTTCCCAAGGGAAGGAAGCCTTTTGTGAGCAGCGATTCCTTGGAAGCCAAACTCATAATGGATGCCTCGGGCATGAGGCGGGCGCTCAGAAGAATGGCCAACCAGATGGGGGAGAAGCATCCCGGAGCCACGGATCTGGCCCTTGTGGGCATACGCACCAACGGCATCTATTTGGCCAAGAGACTGGCCAGGGAAATGGAGGCCATAGAAGGTATTCCTGTGGCAACAGGTGTCATAGATGTGACTCTTTACAGGGACGATCTTTCCAGGGGCAGGCCCAATCCCCTGGTCAAGCGAACCGAGATAGGCTTTTCGGTGGATGACAGGAAGATAGTGCTTGTAGACGATGTGCTTTTCACAGGCCGCACCACCAGGGCTGCCTTGGACGCCCTCATGGATTTCGGACGCCCGGCCATGGTGGAACTGGCGGTCTTGGTGGACAGAGGCCACAGAGAACTGCCCATACGTGCCGATTATGTGGGAATCCAGGTGGTTACAGCAAAAGAAGAGTCTGTTGTGGTGCACATGCAAGAGGCGGGCAAAGAGGATGAGGTGCTCCTGGTAGGTCCGGGCTGGAGGGAAGAGACTTGAGCTTCAATGCAAGTGCAAAGCTCTGGCAGAAAAAGGACCTGCTGGGTATCAAGGACCTGAGCGCCCAGGAAATAGGGCTGATTCTGGAGACAGCGGAATCCTTCAAAGAGATTTCCACCCGGGAGATCAAGAAGGTCCCAACCTTAAGGGGCAAGACAGTGGTGACGCTTTTTTATGAAGCCAGCACCCGCACCAGAACCTCCTTTGAAATAGCTGCCAAGAGACTAAGTGCCGATACCATAAACATCTCTGTGTCCACAAGCAGCGTGGTCAAGGGCGAGACCCTTCTGGACACTGCCCTCAATCTCCAGGCCATGGAGCCAGATATCCTGATTTTGCGCCACAACGCCGCAGGGGCCCCCAATATGCTGGCCAAGGCCCTAAGAGCATCGGTCATAAATGCCGGAGACGGCTTCAGGGAGCACCCCACCCAGGCTCTTCTGGACATGATGACCGTGAGGGAAAAGAAGGGGGATCTGAGAGGATTGCTTCTGGCCATCGTGGGTGACATAGCCCACAGCAGGGTGGCCCGGTCCAACATCTATGGTTTCACCAAGATGGGGGCTCGTGTCAGGGTGGTGGCTCCTCCTACCCTGATCCCCAGAGGCATAGAAAGCCTGGGGGTGGAAGTGTGCCACCATCTTCTGGAGGGTATAAGAGGTGCCGATGTGGTCATGGCTCTCAGAATTCAGAAGGAGCGCCTAGAGGGAGCCTTTTTCCCCTCAGAGCGGGAATACTCCCGCTTCTTTGGTCTTTCCAGGCGGGTTTTGGAACAGGCGGCTCCAGAGGCCCTGGTGATGCACCCAGGGCCCATGAACCGGGGAGTGGAGATATCCCCTGATGTGGCAGACGGACCTTTCTCCGTGATTCTGGATCAGGTAACCAACGGTGTGGCCGTTCGCATGGCTGTCTTGTACTTGCTGGCAGGAGGCATCCGGGGTGAGGATCTGCATTAAAGGAGCTAGGCTGATAGATCCCTCCCAGGGGATGGACGGACCTGCGGACATCTGGATCAGGGAGGGGCTGGTGGAAACCATCTGCAGGGCTGGAAGTTCCCTGCCAGGAGCCACGGAGCACACGAGGGTTCTGGATGCCAAAGGCAAGGTTGTGGTCCCGGGCCTGGTGGACATGCATGTGCACCTGAGAGAGCCAGGTCAGGAGTACAAGGAAACCATCCAAACAGGAACCATGGCCGCGGCTGCAGGAGGGGTCACATCCCTGGCCTGTATGCCCAACACAGACCCAGTGGCGGATCATGGGGCCGTCATAGAGTTCGTGCTGCACCAGGCTCAGAAGCATGGCAGCGTGCGGGTGCATCCTGTGGGAGCCATCACCAAGGGGCTAAAGGGTGAGGCTCTGTCCGAAATAGGGGAGCTCAAGGAGGCAGGGGCCGTGGCCATATCCGATGATGGCAAGCCTGTGGCCAATGCCCTTGTCATGAGAAGGGCCATGGAATACGCAAGAGGTTTCGGGCTTCCTGTCATCTCCCACTGCGAAGACAAATCTCTTTCTGGCCAGGGAGTGATGAATGAGGGCGAGGTATCCCTGGAGCTGGGATTAAGAGGCATTCCTGCGCTGGCCGAGGAGGTGATGGTGGCCAGGGACCTGCTCTTGGCCGAGTGGACAGGCTGCCATCTCCACATAGCTCATGTGAGCACAGCAGGCTCTGTGAGGCTCATAAGAGATGCCAAGGCCAGAGGGGTGAAGGTCACGGCCGAGGCCACACCCCATCACCTGATTCTGACCCAGGACGCGGTGCGCCAATGGGATACGGACACCAAGGTCAACCCACCCCTTAGGACCCAGCAGGATGTGGAAGCCCTTCAGGAGGCCCTGAGGGATGGCACCATAGACGTGATAGCCACAGATCATGCCCCCCATGCCAGGGTGGACAAGGAGGTGGAGTACGATTTTGCGGCCTTCGGCATCTCTGGACTGGAGACCCTGGTGGGGCTGACACTCATGTTGGTGGAGCGCGGTGTGCTAGATCTTCAGGAATGGGTCAGAAAGCTCTCCTGCAACCCTGCCCGTATACTGGGCATCAAAGCCGGAACCTTGGCTCCGGGAAGTCCTGCAGACCTGGTCATTCTGGATCCAGAGAGTTCCTGGAAGGTGGATCCGGCAAGGTTCTATTCCAAGGGCAAGAACACTCCCTTCAAGAACTGGACCCTCAGGGGCCTGGTCCTCCACACCATGGTGGCAGGCCGCACAGTATATAGCCTGGAAAGCTGACCTCCAGATCGACAGCTTCGGGAAAAAGCCTTGTCCAGGGTGGCACAAAAGAAGGGCATCTCCAAGGATCACGGTCCCGATAAGAGAGTGTCATGGGGTTAAAGGTCCTTTTGGGGGAGGGGAATGCTTTTGGGTGTTTGTGATGGTATGCCCTGGCTCTTGTACGGCTTTTCTCCAAGGCCCCACAAGGTGCACCTCCTCTGGGAGCTCTGGAATCAAGTGCCCTGAAGAGACATCTTTGGCTATGGACTCTGATCCCAGAGGGTCCTATGGGTTGGCTTCTCTGATGTAATTTCTTTCAGGTCTAGGTCAAAGAATTTTTATGGGGAAAGATGCGAGATGGAGGGATCTTTCTTGAAGTCCCATGAGCCTTTGGACACTGCGGCAGATTCCCAGCCCTCTGGGGCCAGAATACTGATTGTGGACGACGAGGAGGGAATGAGGGAGTTTCTGGGTATCCTTCTGCAGAAGGAAGGCTATGGGGTTTGCACTGCCACAAGCGGGGAAGAGGCATTGGAGGCAATGGAAAGGCAACGGTTCGATCTTGTGATCACAGACCTCAAGATGCCCAGGATGAGCGGCATCGAGTTGTTAAACGGCATCAAGGAGCGGGATCCGGATGTGGGAGTGATTCTTATCACCGCCTATGCCTCCACAGAGACCGCAGTGGACGCCATGAAGGGCGGGGCCTTTGATTACATAGCCAAGCCCTTTGACGTGGAAGAGATGAAGCAGGTGGTGCGGGGAGCCCTCAGGAGGAGGCTCAAGGAGGGGGCTGACAGGCTCCAGGCAATGGCTTCTGGAACAAGGATTTGCTTGGGCGAAATTCTGGGTGTCAGCCCTGCCATGCAGCGCATCTTCGATCTGATTCCCAAGGTTGCCCCAACTCCCACCAATGTATTGATAACAGGGGAAAGCGGCACGGGCAAAGAACTTGTTGCCCTGGCCATACATGACCACAGCCTTCGCAAGGATGGTCCCATAGTCACCATCAACTGTGGGGGCATTCCCGAAAACCTCCTGGAAAGTGAACTCTTTGGCTATCAAAAGGGGGCCTTCACGGGCGCTGTATCCAACAAGCCCGGTCTCCTGGAGCTGGCTCAGGGAGGGACCGTCTTTCTTGACGAGGTGGGGGAACTGCCACTCCCATTACAGGTGAAGCTGCTAAGAGTCGTACAGGAAAGGACATTTCAGAGGATCGGGGGCACCGAGCCCATTCACGTGGATGTGCGTTTCATATGTGCCACCAACAAGAATCTGGAAGAGGAGGTCATTAACGGGCGTTTTCGTGAGGATCTTTACTACAGGATCAACGTGGTCAATATTCACGTCCCACCACTTCGTGAAAGAAAGGAAGACATCCCTCTTTTGGCCGAGCACTTCCTGAAGAAATACGCCCAGGAGATGGGAAAGGATGTAGAGGGCCTATCCTCCTATGCTCTGGAGGTCCTGAAGAATTACCATTTCCCGGGAAACGTGAGGGAGCTGGAAAACATCATCCAGAGGGGGGTGGCCCTTGAGCAGTCCAAGCTCATCTTGCCTGACAGCCTAAGACTCGCAAGCTTCAAGAGGAGGGGCTCAGAAGAAGAGACCACCAAGGAGAAAACCAAAGACCAGATGCTGGGAAATGGTTTCAATCTGGAGGAGTGGCTTCAAGAACAAGAGCGGGAGTTCATTCTAAAGGCCCTGGAGCGGGCAGCAGGAGTCAAGACCGAGGCTGCCAGGCTCCTGGGAATAAGCTTTCGGTCCTTAAGATACAGGCTTGAGAAACTGGGAATGGAAAGCGACAAGGAAACCACATGACAATTTTTGTCACAAGGTGACAATTTACGGCACCAGAGTGCTCTGTCTTGTTCCAGTTCAAGGGTGGTCAAAAGAGGGGTTGGAATCTCTTGTATGGGCTTTTTTCAGCAGATGAGCCATCCCAACTCCAGAGGATAGAGGTTTTCCGTAAAGGGTGGGCCCTTGGATATTTCTTGCAGTTCTTCTTATTTGCCTTTTTCCCTGAGGCCCGCCCAGGGCAAGGGCATGTAAGTTGCTTGGATGCGGGATAAAACCTGTACAGCTCCTCATGGGGAGGATCTCATGAGTCAAACCCAAAAGGGTTTCACCCTCATAGAACTGATGATAGTTGTGGCCATCATAGGCATCCTGGCCGCAGTGGCGATCCCCAATTTCATAGGGTTCAAAAAGAAGGCCACCATAGCAACAGCAGCAGCAAATCTGGAAAATGCCAGGGCCGTGCTCTCAAGCTATGCAGCCGCCCAGGATGACTGGTGCTATCCGCCTACCATTAATAACTATGCAGACTTTGTTACAACTTTAACGAGTCACGGGCTTTCTTTCCCCTCCACGCCCCAAGGAGTCAAGTGGCTAATATTTCACGGATATTACAGGGACGAAGATGTCTGTACTTTTTACACGATTTCAGTTACTGCCGCCGACGGGGCCACTCGCCTGAAGGCCCTGCCCTCAGGAGTCTGTTGCAGCAGCGAGAGCGATCCTCCCAGCAACTGTGCCAACTATGCCAGCAATATTGTGCCATGTTCGGCCCTTGGTGTTCCTTGAAAAAGAAATGTCAAATGTCTTCTGCTCGGCTCATGCCTGGCTTGCTGGTAACTTGGAAAAGCCCTCCAGAAAGAAGGGGTGCTTGGATGTGGGAAATGGCCCTTGGGAGGCAAAGCCCAAAGATGCTATCGATTATTGAGCGGCATTTTGCGGCAGCGAGATTGACAAAATGGGGCAATCTGAAGGGCAAGGAATATTCTTGCAGCACGCATCGCAAGCCAAAAGACACTTGTTTGGAAAGTCTTGCCAGCAGAATTACCACTTATTCTGGGTGGCTGCCGCCGAAAGGATCTGAATCTTGGCTTTGCACGATGAATCCCTCTGAACTTATGGCATGGCCCTTGCATATGAAAAGCCGCGTGGAGTTCAGATGGAAAGGGGGGATGAAGGGGCTCAAGTCTGGAGAGGAAAAGCCGACAAGAAAAAAGGGACGTTCTAAAAAGTCTTAAATGACAAAGAAGGAGGAGAAAAAATGAAAAGAGGACAAAAAGGTTTCACGCTCATCGAGCTCATGATCGTGGTTGCCATCATAGGCATCCTGGCCGCGATCGCGATCCCCAATTTCATAAACTTCAAGAAAAAGTCCATAATCTCAACGGCTGCAGCAAACCTTGAGACTGTTCGCAGTTCTCTTTCCCAGTATGCAGCAGACAGTGACGATGGATGTTACCCAGACGCGATTGCTAATTTCGCTGATCTTCAAACTAAGTTGTCGAGCTATGGACTTACCTTTCCCGATAACGAGGCAGGAGTCAAGTGGGCTGGATGGGGCACATATGAGAGAGATGATGGTAATTGCACCTTGTATACGCTTACTGTGAGGGCTTCTGATGGAGACAGCAGCACTGGAACACAGCTGAAAGCAACACCGAGAGGTGTATGCTGTGATGACGAAGATGGTACATCTGGATCCAATTGTGATGCGTACGCTAAGAATATGGTAAAGTGCAGCCAATGGTAAAGTGCAGCCAAATTTTTTGAGTGTTATGCTAAATCACATGGAAGGCGCCTTGGTGGGGCGCCTTCCATTCTTGGGTGGCGGGGAAACTCTGAGAGCAAATCTACAACATTCTTTAGGCTGGGCTTTTGGATTTGCGGCTTTATGTTTTGCTGGGCTAGGTGGTGGCGGCAACGAACCTTGGTCTTCTGCTCTTAGGCAAGGTCTTCTCAGCCTCAGCGTTCTTTGGAGAATCTCTGCCCTTGTTATAGCAATCGATAAAGGCAAAAAAGACATATACTTTTTTTTACCTCTAAGTATTTTTTGTGGATTAAGCACTCTATCTTGGGTCACGTCAGACTGTGAGCTATCATCAAGGCTAGAACTTGTAGATATATTGTTATTTAGCTTTTTTGTGGTTTTGGTTATCTACCATACAGATGAGATTTATTTGCAGAATGGCATTAAGATACTCATTGCATGTAGTTGTATATATTCCCTCTATGGTATTTATCAAAGACTGGGAATGGGGCAAGTAAGATCGGCCAGTACTTTTTTTAACCCTAACTTTGCAGCGTCGTACTATCTTGCATCAGTGGGATTTACCCTCGGCTTAATTAATTCCTGTAAAAAAACTATAGGGTTCTGTCTCTGCATTAGTGCGATGGCCATTCTGATCGGAGGCCTCTGGTGCACTGAGTCCAGAAGCGGCCTTGCCGGGCTAGTCCTCGTGGCTGGGGTCTGGATATGGGCCAGCACGCGAAAGGCCCGCTGGGCCCTGGTGGGCGCGGTGGTTTTGGTGGCGGCCCTCATCATCTTTCCAAACCCGGCCAGGGACCGCCTTAGCAAAGGCACCAGCAAAGATCCTTATGCCTTTGACAGGATCAGGATCTGGGAGCAAACACTGAAGATCATTGGAGACTATCCGGTCATGGGGGTTGGAATAGGTAACTTTGAATACAGCACCCATGCGTACAGGTTTCCCCTGGAAAGAGAGATAGGACGTTTCGGCAGAATGTACCGGGACGCCCACAATTCCTACCTCCAGGTGGCGGCTGAGCTGGGCTTACCGGGCGCCGCCTGTTTGCTGGCTGCAATCCTCATCATATTCATAAGAATCCGGAGCCTCTTGCGCTTTTTTGCTGAGCCACCACAGGTAAAACAAAATCACCATTCCTCCCTTGAGCTCCAAGGCTCGCCTCCAGGCAGTTGCGAACAACCAGGCATCCACAGCACCTCAGCCAATGCTTGGGGTGAGCCGCAGCGTGCTGTTGCAAGAGCACACGTAATCTCAGCTCTACTTGCACTCGTGGCGGTGATGTCTCAAGCCTTTTTCCACGAGATCGTGGATTCCCCTCCCAGTGTTTTCCTGGCGGTATTGGCTGCGGGCATTGTAGGATACTACTGGAGGACCTTTGAAGGGCAAGCAAAGGGAACTCAAAGCAGTGAGTCCAAATTTCTACCCAACCCGTCTAGGCCTTCTAGGGGTATTCTTGTTCTGGTGGCCCTGTTTCTTGTCCTGGTGTTCTGGCCCCATTTCTCCCTGCGGGTATTCCTGGCGGATCTGGTCTTTAGAAAGGCTGAGCAGGCCGTACCCGTTACCGGATTCGAAGCGGCAGAGGGGCTTTTGAGAGACGCCATTCGCCTTAACCCAGCTCAGGCGTACTTCCACAAGGCTCTGGGAGAC
>FWPV01000774.1_pt1 | contig 96302 bp, 93 predicted proteins | sample 2228371 | NCBI WGS metagenome assembly FWPV01 (sample SAMEA103939776, study PRJEB20133) | metagenome
GTTGGTCACATACTGGGGCCGCACGATTTCCAGGTCCTGGAAGTGCTGGCGAATGTGGCCGGCCAGCTCACCCACGGTGGCGACGTGCCAGTAACGTACGGTGAGTCTGGACTTACTCGGCGCAGCAAGTCCCAGAACGTAAAACGTCGTTTGGTTCTCCTCGATGGCAGTGGCCCCCGTCAAAGGCATTTCGTAGAGGGACTTCAAGGCCCGAGTACCTTGGTCTGGGTCGTCTTTTGGGGGCTCGTCCAGCAATTGTGAGAGCCAGTTCTCCAAGGGGTGGGGCCGCTGAGCCCAAAATACCGTGGTGGCATCCCCCACCTGGAGGCATTGTTCAGAGGCCAGCAGGTGGTTGAGCGCCGTGGTGTAGGCGGCAGCAGCGCGCGCGCCCACTGGAGCATTCGCGCCCTGGCGGCGGCCGAACGAGCAGAAGGCCGGCAGATTGAAGGACACGATGTCCGCGCCGCTTGTCTGGGCGCCGCGAACGCGCTTGATCGGTGGGTGGATGCGCTGGATGGTGTCTTGTTCGCCGGTGACCAGGCACAGCCCCTGCCCTGCCGTATCCTCGGGGCGGACTTTGATGCTTTCGAGCACTTCGGGCAAACTGCAGGCGGGAGTCTCCTGGCCTGCGATCTTGAAGCTCAGATTGGCACCCGTCTGTACTTCCGGCCAGAGGGGATGGGCCTGAACCGAAGCGAAGTCGCCACGTTCGAGAAAATCGATCACAGGGCCGAGCTTTTGGCGAACGTCGTGGGGCAGGGAGCTGATGGTCCCCTTGAATGCCGTGTGCATGGCTTGCAGTCGCTGGTGATATTCTGCTTCTTCCTTTGGCCCCTTGGCCTTCTTGCCGGCGAGCTTTTTGGGGTCAGGCTGTCCCAGCACGTATTCCAGGTTTCCCCAAAGCAGATTGGCAGCGACGTTGACCGATTTCTTCACTGCTTGGGGTACCAGGAAAGGTTTGCCGCGTTTTTTCTTGCCCTCGTCTTCGCGGGTATCCTCGATGTGCAGGAATGTGCCATCGGGCTTGAGCACGATGAGAAAGGGGATCTCTTTGCGCTCCAGCCCTTCGGCAGGCAGGTCATCCAGCTTGCGTTGGTAGTAGTTGTAGAGTGCTTGCAAAATCATCGCCGCACCTCCACCCCTTCGAGATCGATCACCCCCTGCCGCATCACCGCGCGAAAGAACCCGGGCTTTATGCCGTCGGCGTAGTCCAGGTCATGGAGCATCCAGCCGAAGTCCTGATCCATGGCGATGGGTGGCTCCTGGCGGGCGGCAGCCTCTGGGTCTTCCACCAGCTCGAACCAGGCAGAAAACTCCCGGCAGCCCAGATAGGGTTGGTTGAAGCACTGCCCCTTGCGGGCACGGCGCTGGAACATGGCGAGATACTTGGCCGGGCTCTCGGGCTGACCCGCTTCGGGTTCTGACGCGAAACGGTTGCGCAGTTCCGGGTAGCGGTGGATATGCCTGGAGCCGTCCACCACATCGAAACGGGCATGGAGGCGATAGGCGACATCGCGCAGGAAGAGCCCGGCACGTTGCTGGCGCTGATCTTCGATGTAGAGCCCGCCGCTTTGCTTGGCCGTGGCTTCCGAGGCGATCGCGCCCACCTCGTTGCGGCGCACGGAGATCCACTTGATGGGCTTGAGCACCTCGATCTTCGTGACCGTCCAGCGGATCTCCGGCTTCCACAGAATGGATTCGAACACGGCACGTGCGGCGGACGGGGTGATGACGTCGTAGGACACCCGTTCCACCTTCATCTCTGGCCGGGTGAAGCAGGCGTAATCTCCCCAAGTTTTGAGGCACAGGGTTTTCGGCATCGTCTCTTTCCTCCCTCAGCTGACAATCAGGTCCTGGGCGGCAAAGACGCCAGCCTCCTTTTCGCAGCCCAGAAACCCGAAGGTTGCATCGTAAATGAGATCGCTCTGTTGCACGTACAGGCCGGGCAGGGCTTCCCGGACATCGCCCTGTTCGATGAGCCGGCGCAGGCAGTCGGGGTGCACGTTGACGGTGTAACGCTGGAGCTTGCGCAGCAGCCAACGATCCGGCTTGCCGGTGTCCAGTTGGGCGATGAGATCGAGCGATTCCCCCCAGCGCACGATCACAGGCAGGCCGGGGTCGTCGATGAGGCTGAATTTGTCCGCGGCCTCGCGGAAGCGGAATTCCAGCTTGCTGCCTGGCTTGAGCGACTCGCAGATGTTGGCCTTGTCCCAAGTGTTGACACTGGCAAGCAACAGACGGGAATAGCGATCGAAAATTTCTGGCGACAAGGCAGGGGCCGCATCCGTGGCGAGGAGCGCGTGTGTGGCCTGCTCGGCCTTGCGCAGCAGCCCTGGCGGCGAGAGTTCGGGCGGGACGAAGACATGCACCTCGCCCCGTTCGAGCCGCCCTTCCCGGTTGCAGCGTCCCGCCGCCTGGGCAATGGCGTCCAGCCCAGACAGGGCGCGAAACACCACAGGAAAATCCACATCCACCCCGGCCTCGATGAGTTGGGTGCTCACCACGTGCAGCGGGCAGACCGGCAGGCCGGCCTGCATGCGTGCCCGGTTGGCGGCCAGGCGTAAACGGATTTCTTCGATACGTTCTGCACGGTGGGCGCCGCAAAGATTGGTGGACAGGTACAGCGCGCCCGGCAGTTTTTCCGCCAATGCCCGGGCGTGGTTCTTGCGGTTGACGATGGTCAGTGCCTGGGGATGCGCCACAATGCTCTGTGCGACCGTTGCCCAATCCTGGGGCGCCAACGTCCTCGGCCAATGCACCTGTACGCGCTCCAGGGCGGCGTAGAGCTCCTCGGGCGCCTGCACCTGCCGCCCGCCCTGCATGAGTTCCTGCACATCGGACAGTCCGGCGAACTTCTTGCCGTTGACCTCGCGCGGACGGAAGGCCGGTTGGGTGGCGGTGCACAGCACGAAGGTCGTCCCATAGTGGGTGGAGAGGGCGCGGATGGCGGCCAGACAGGGATCCAGCCATTCCGGCGGCAGCAGTTGCGCTTCATCCAGAATCACCACCGCCTCGACGATGTTGTGTAGCTTGCGGCAGCGGGCGGGCTTGGCGGCGTAGAGCGACTCGAAGAACTGCACGTTGGTGGTGACGATGAGCGGGGCATCCCAGTTCTCGGCGGCCAGACGGCTTCGCAGATCTTCTTTGTCTGGGTCGAGCTGGCTGTGGTGCTCGACGACGGCGTCTTCTCCGAATACGCGCCGGAATACGTCCACCGTCTGCTCCAGGATGGACAGATAGGGGATGACGTAAATCACGCGCCGCTTGCCGTGAACCTTGGCATGGTGCAGCGCGAAGGCGAGAGAGGCGAGTGTCTTGCCACCGCCAGTGGGCACAGTGAGCGAAAAGAGCCCGCTGCCACGCTCGCCGCGGGCCCGTTCGATGCATTGCGCCAGCACCCGGGCGCGCAGCCGGTTGACCGGTGTGTCCGGTGCCTGGGCTTGCAGATTCTCCATGTAGGCGGTAAAGCGCTCGAGCAGCTCATCGATGGACGGATAACTGCGGCGCTGCGCTGCCTTGTTCGGGGACATGTAGGCCTCGGTGTCGAGGAAATCCGCGTCCACGAGGCACGAAAAGAGCAGGCGCAGCCATAGGTGCAGGTCTTCTGCCTTGCCTTTGGGGCGGCTTGTCGGCTTAAGTCCATCGGCTTCGAGAACGTAGTTTGGCGGGGCGGACGCGAGAACCTCCCGCAGATGACCTTCTGTTCTGGCACGTACCAGGCGTTGGTACAGACTGGATGGGTCGCCATTCCAGTCGGGCAAACCCGCATGGTGGCCGGCGATCAGGTAGGCGAGCAGCCGGCCTTGTATATCACCGAGCTTGTCGATGGCATGCACCGCACCCGCGGCGGAATGTTCGACACGCTGGCCCACACCCTCGATGTGGGCGTTCTCACGCTCGAAGCCGGACTGGTTGCGGATGTAGGCCTGAAAGGCCGGGCGATATTTACCGAGGTCGTGCCACAGGCCGGCCAGATGCGCCCAATCCTCGCCAAACGGGCGGGCAAAGCATGCAGCAAGCGAAGCAACTCCGGCCAGATGTTCGGCCAGATCGTGCGGCAGCTTCCACTCGCCGTTGGGCAGGAGCGCCACGTGGGCCACTGCCCTGTGTTTCGTGTCCATATAACACCCTATCGATTGTGCGTAATCTCCCCAAGCCTAAACCAGACGGTGGCTCACCAGATGAGCCACCCCGGAAACCCCGGCATCATGCCCCATCCCACAGCCATGCCGCCCCGCGCACGCCGCTGGATCCCCCGTGCACTAGCAACGCGAGCCGCGCATCCACCCGGTCGGGAAAGAAGTAGCGGCTCCAGCGTCGGTCATGCCGCGGCCGAGGACGATGACGGCGGCGCCGAGAATCTTGACGTCGTAGGCGCGGCCTGCGTGATCGAGGCGGAGCAGCTCTGCCTGCTTTTGGGCGAGGGCCGCAGAGGCGACGAGCGGGTCTACACCCAGGCTTTCGAGGGTCTGTTTCGGGACAGCGAACAACGACGCAACGAGTTCCTGCGGGCCATCGATTCGCGCCCCGTCTGAATCACGGAAGGCCGAATCCCCCGCCCCCCGGCGTGGCGATCTCCAGCACGTCATTGTCTCGCACCGCGACTGTGGCGCATCCCGGCAGGGCCTCCACCTCTCCGCTGGCACGAAGCAGCCTGTTACTGCCGGTGGCGCCGGGATTTCCATCCTCCAGGCCGAAGGGCGCCACCCTTCGATGTCCCGACAATATCGCCGCCTGCATCGGTGCCAGAAATCGGATGCGCCGCACCACGCCATCGCCGCCGCGTTGCCTGCCCGCGCCGCCGCTGCCGCGACGGATGGAAAACGCCTCCAGCAGCACCGGGAAGCGGCTTTCCAGCACTTCCGGATCGGTGATGCGGGAATTGGTCATGTGGGTCTGCACCGCGTCCATGCCGTCGAAATCCGGTCCGGCGCCGGCGCCGCCGCAGATGGTTTCGTAGTACTGGTGCTCGGCATCGCCGAAGGTGAGGTTGTTCATGGTGCCCTGGCTCGCGGCGAGCACGCCCAGCGCGCCATAGACCGCATCGACGATGGCCTGCGAGGTCTCCACGTTGCCGGCCACCACCGCGGCGGGATACTGGGGGTTAAGCATGGAGCCCGGCGGAATGAGGATTTTAAGCGGGCGCAGGCAGCCGGCGTTGAGGGGGATGTCCTGCCGCACCAGGGTGCGGAATACGTACAGCACCGCGGCCTTGCAGATCGAGGCCGGGGCGTTGAAGTTGTCGGGCTGCTGGGCCGAGGTGCCGCTGAAGTCGATGAGCGCCCGGCGCGCTTGCCGGTCGATGCAGACACGCACGCGGATCTGCGCACCGCTGTCCATGGCATAGGTGAATTCGCCGTCGTGCAGGCGCTTGATGGCGTCTCGCACCGCCGCCTCCCCGTGGTCCAGGGCATGATCCATGTAGGCTTCCACGGTCGCGAGGCCGTAGCGTGCTGCCAGCGCCCGCAGTGCCTGCGCGCCTTTTTCGTTGGCGGCGATCTGCGCCTTGAGGTCGGCCAGGTTCTGCGCCGGCTTGCGCGCCGGATGGGGCCCGCTGGAAAGCCACGCGCGCACCTCCGCTTCCAGGAAGCGCCCGGCGCTCACGATGCGCAGGCCGTCGCTCCACACGCCCTCGTCCTCGATCACGCGGCTGTCAGGCGGCATGGAGCCCGGCGTGATCCCGCCCACGTCCGCGTGATGCCCGCGGGAGGCAGTGTAGAACAGGACTTCGCGCCCCGCTTCGTCCCACACCGGCGTGACCACGGTGATGTCCGGCAGGTGCGTGCCGCCGTGATAGGGGGAGTTGAGCAGGAACACGTCCCCCGGGCGCATGGTCTCGGCAAAACGGTCGCGGATCGCGAGCACGCTGTCGCCCATGGAGCCCAGGTGCACCGGGATGTGCGGCGCGTTGGCGATCAGCTCGCCGCGCCGGTTGAAAATGGCACAGGAAAAATCCAGGCGCTCCTTGATGTTCACCGAGTGGGCGGTGTGCTGCAGCACGATGCCCATTTCCTCGGCGATGGCCATGAAGCGTTTGTTGAAGATTTCCAGCATGACAGGATCGGCCTGCGTGCTCACCGCAACCCTCCCGGGCAGCGGCGCGACCCGCTCCAGCACGATTTCGCCGCGGGGGGTGATTTCCGCCCGCCAGCCGGGCTCGATCACCAGGGTCGAGGTGGGTTCCATCACCAGGGCAGGGCCGGCCATGGTCTGCCTCGCGCGCAGGTCGGCGCGTAGGTAGAGGGGCGTGTCCTGCCAGCGGCCTGCGGCGAAGAGGCGCGCCGTTTCACGCCCTCTCTCTTGATTGGGGCGGGATGGGGAGAGGGTGAAATCATCCCACCCGGGAGAGGAGGGGTCGGTGACCACGCCCACGGCCTCCAGCACCAGCGCCTCGACGCGGATGGGAAGGCCGGCCTCGGCGAAGCCGTACAGGCGCCGGTACGCGGCTTCGAACGCCGCCCCCATGGCGGCGAGCGGGCCCCACGCCACCGGCAGCGCGGTATCGGTGCCGGCGTATTTCAGCTGCAGGGTGCGCCGCAGCCTCATCCGCTCACCCTCGACGCCCTGGGCGCCCAGCTCGGCCCTGCCGCGCGCGGCCAGGACATCGAAAGCCGCCTCGATCGCAGGCAGTGCGGCTTCGGTCAGTTCGCAGTCCATGGCCTGTTCGTACATGAGCCGCTGATCGGCCACGCCCATGCCGTAGGCCGACAACACCCCCGCCAACGGATGCAGGAAAATGCGCCGGATTCCCAGCGCGTCCGCCACCCGGCAGACCAGCTGGCCGCCGGCGCCGCCGAAGCAGCACAGGGTGTACTCCGCCGGATCGTGGCCCCGGGCCAGCGAGATTTTCTTGATCGCCTCGGCCATGTTCTCCACCGCCACGGCAAGGAAGCCTTCCGCCACTTCTTCCATGCTGCGATGGCCGTCGAGGCGGGCATTGATCTCGGCCGTCAGCTCGGCGAAGCGGATGCGTACCGCTTCCGCGTCGAGCGGCAGGTCGCCCCGGGGGCCGAACACGCGGGGGAAATGTTGCGCCTGGATGCGCCCCAGGAGCAGGTTGCAGTCGGTGACGGTGAGCGGGCCACCGTTGCGGTAACAGGCCGGGCCCGGCTGCGCGCCAGCGGAATCGGGGCCGACGGCGAAGCGCCGGCCGTCGAAGTGCAGGATGGAGCCGCCGCCTGCCGCCACGGTGTGGATGTGCAGCATGGGCACGCGCAGGCGGCAGCCGGCGATTTCCGTCTCAAAGCTGCGCTCGAATTCCCCGTCGTAGAGCGCCACGTCGGTGGAGGTGCCGCCCATGTCGAAGGTAATGATCTTGTCAAATCCCGCCGCGGCGCAGGTCTTCACCGCCCCGGCTATGCCCCCGGCCGGGCCGGAGAGCAGGCAGTCGCGCCCGCGAAACGCGTCCGCCTCAACCAGCCCGCCGTTGGATTGCATGAACAGCACCCGGGCTGCCGGCAGCGCCGCACGGATGCCCGCCACGTAGTCGGCCAAAAGCGGGGTGAGATAGGCATCGACCAGCGCGGTGTCGCCGCGCGCCACCAGCTTGATCAAGGGGCTCACCTCGTGCGACACGGCAACGTGGCGGAAGCCCAGCTCGCGTGCGATGGCCGCCGCCGCCCGCTCGTGGGCCGGATGGCGAAAGCCGTGCATGAACACGATGGCCACGGCGTCGATGCCGGCCTTACGCGCAGCGCGCAATTCGTCGCGCAGCGCACGGCTATCCAGCGGCGTTTCGACGGCGCCGTCGGCGCGCACCCGCTCGTTCGCCTCGATCACCCGTTCATACAGCACCTGCGGCCGCCGGATGTGCAGCGCAAAAATGTCCGGACGGTTTTGATAGCCGATGCGGAGGGCATCGCCAAAGCCGCGGGTGATCACCAGCGCAACCCGCGCACCCTTGCGTTCCAGCAGCGCGTTGGTGCCCAGGGTGGTGCCCATCTTCAGGACCTCGATCTGCGTGGCGGGCAGGGGAGCGCCTGGGGCGAGCCCCATCAGCGCGCGTATTCCGGCAAGCGCCGCGTCTGCATAGTGGGCGGGGTTTTCGGACAACAGCTTGTGGGTCACGAGCCGGCCGTCGGGCCGGCGGGCCACGATATCGGTGAACGTGCCGCCGCGGTCGATCCAGAATTGCCAACGGTCGCCAGACATGAGGGCTGCGAGTGTAGCACCCGGATACAATGCAGGGATGGAAACACCGTTTCGCATCGAGATTGTGGGCTGGCAGGACGCCGCCGCCCTGCTGCGGACGGTACGGCTTTCCGTGTTCGTATACGAGCAGGGTGTCCCCGAATCCCTGGAATGGGATGCCCACGATGCGGATGCGATTCATGCGCTGGCCGTGGATGCGGACGGTGCGCCGATCGGGACCGGGCGGCTGACGGTCCACCCTCCGCTCGGCCACATCGGACGCATGGCGGTGCTGAAACCCTGGCGTGGCCGCGGCGTCGGCAGCGCGGTGCTGGCGCGACTGCTGGCCGAGGCGCGCGCTCGCGGGATCACCCGGGTGGTGCTCAACGCCCAAACCCACGCGCTGCCCTTCTATCGTCGGCATGGGTTCGTTGCCGAAGGGCAGGAATTCGTCGATGCGGGCATTCCTCACTACCGCATGACACGCGTGCTTTGAGCGGTTTTCATGGACGTACCCACACCCGCTTCATACAATGCGGGTTTTTGACGCGCCCCGCCCCATGACCGTCATGCAACCCGGCACCACGTCCGAAAGCGTTCAGACTGCCCTGCACCAGGTGCAGGAGCTTCTGCACCGGCATCAGCTGGTGGAGGCGCTCGTGCACAAGCAGCAGGGGCCCAAACACGAGCTGGTCGAGTCGCTGGTGCACAAGCAGCACCTGGTGGAGCTGCAGAAGAAGCTGGACCAACTCCATCCGGCGGACGTGGCCTACATCCTGGAAGCGCTGCCCCTCGATCAGCGCCTGATCGTCTGGGATCTGGTCAAGGCGGAGCGGGACGGCGAGATCCTGCTGGAGGTGTCGGACGCCGTCCGCGAAACGCTGATCAAGCACATGGACTCGGACGAGCTGCTCGCAGCCGCCGAGACCCTGGATACCGACGAGATCGCGGACCTGGCGCCGGACCTGCCCCAGGACGTGATCGAGGAGCTGCTGCAATCCCTCGATGCCCAGAAGCGCGCCCGCCTGCAGTCCGCCCTGTCCTACGAGGAGGACACGGTGGGTGCGCTGATGGACTTCGACATGGTCACCATCCGCGAGGATGTCACCCTCGAGGTGGCGCTGCGCTACCTGCGGCGCCTGGGGGAGATTCCGGACCACACTGACAAGCTGTTCGTGGTGGACCGCAACAACGTGCTGACCGGCGTGCTGCCGTTGAAGCGTTTGCTGGTGCACGACCCGGAAGCCACGGTGGCCTCGATCATGGTCGAGGACGTGGTGGTGTTCCACCCGGAGGACTCGGCGCGCGACGCGGCGCAGGCGTTCGAGCGCTACGACCTCATCACCGCGCCGGTGATCGACAGCCAGCGCCGGCTGGTGGGCCGGCTGTCGGTGGATGCCGTGGTGGACTTCATTCGTCAGGAGTCCGAGTCCGAGAAACTGGGCCTCGCCGGTCTGCGTGAGGAGGAAGATCTGTTCGCCCCGGTCTGGAAAAGCGTGCAAAACCGCTGGGCATGGCTGGCCATCAATCTGGTGACGGCCTTCATCGCCTCGCGGGTGATCGGGCTGTTCGAGGGGTCGATTGAGAAGCTGGTGGCACTCGCCGCGCTGATGCCCATCGTCGCCGGCATCGGCGGCAATTCCGGCAATCAGACCATCACCATGATCGTGCGTGCCTTGGCCCTGCGTCAGCTGCACCCGGATCATGCGCGCAAGCTGTACATGAAGGAAATCGGCGTGGCCGTGATCAACGGCCTGATCTGGGGCTCCGTGATCGGGTTCATTGCCTTCCTGCTCTATGACAGCCTGGCACTGGGTGCCGTCATGACTGCGGCGATGACCCTGAACCTGACCCTGGCCGCCGTAATGGGGGTGACCATTCCGCTGGTGCTGCAGAAGTTCGGCCGCGACCCGGCGGTGGGATCCAGCGTCATGATCACCGCCATCACGGACAGCGGCGGCTTTTTCATCTTTCTCGGACTCGCCACCCTGTTTTTGCTGTAGAACCGTTCTCGGCCGCGTAACTTGCGCTAAGATACGTGCACGGCGGCGCCTTCCTCATAACAACATTTCCCGATGCACCTCGACCTGCTCGTGATCGGTTCCGGCCCCGGCGGCTACCGCGCGGCGGTGCTGGGCGCCCTGCGCGGTCTGAAGGTCGGCATCGTCGAAAAGGCAGAGTGGGGGGGATGCTGCCTCAATCGCGGCTGTGTCCCGAAAAAGACCTGGTACCATTCCGCCCGGCTCATCGCCGGCAGCAGAGCCTTCGCCAAGCGTGGCATTCAGGGCAGCCTTCAAGGCGACCTGCAGGCAGCCTGGGAGCATCAGAAAAAAGTCGTGCGCAGCGTGCGCGACAGCTATCTGGACTACATGAAGCGCTTGGGCGTCAGCGGCTTCGCGGCGACCGCTTCCTTCGTCGATGCCCACACCGTGGCGCTGGATGGACGGGACCAGATCCAGGCCGGGCACATCATCATCGCCACTGGGGGTTATCCCTACGTCCCCAAGCCCTTCCACCTCACCGATGGCAAGATCCTCACCAGCGACGACCTCTTCAGCCAGCCTCCGCCGCCCGGCACGCGGGTGGCCGTGATCGGCTCGGGCATCATCGGCGCCGAGTTCGCCTTCATCCTTGCCATGCTTGGCAAACAGGTCAGCTGGGTCGCGCAGCAGCAGCCCCTGTCCAAACTCGGTTTCAGCACCCCGACCCTCAAGCTGCTGATGGAGCGGTTTAAGGCCCTGGGCATCGAGCCCAGGCTGGGTCACCGTCCGGAGGCGGTCGAGATGTTGCCCGAAGGCGTGAAGCTGATCCTGCAGGGCGGCGCCGACGAGGTGGTCGCGGACTGGGTCCTGCTGGGCACCGGCAGGCGTCCGCACACCAACAGCCTGAATCTGGACGCCGCCGGCGTCAGCACCGACAGCCGTGGCTTCGTCAAGGTGAATGAGCACTTGCAGACCACACAGCCTCACATCTATGCGATCGGCGACGTGGCGAATCAGGTCATGACCGCCAACCAGGCACTGGCGGACGCAGCCATCGCGGTAGCCAACATCCTGGAACCCGGCTCCCGGCGGCAAAACCGCCGCGCCGTTCCGGCGCTGGTCTACTCGGCCCTGGAGATGGGCCGCATCGGCATGAACGAGGAGGAGGCCGAAGAAGCGGGCAAGGAGCCGGCCGTGGGCTTCGCCGCCTTCGAATCCAACCCGTGGGCGTTGGGCCAGGACGACACGGAGGGCTTCGTACGCCTCGTGGCCGACATGGACAGCGGCGAGTTGCTCGGCGCGGAGGTGGTGGGCGCGGATGCCGGAGAACTGATCCACCTGGTCGCCCAGCAGTATGGGCAGCCCGCTGTCCTGCGCCGCCTCGCCCAGAGCTTTTACAACCATCCCGCCCGCGCGGAAGAATTTCTGAACGCGACGGAAACCCTGGCGGCCAAGTGGGGGCTCACGCATCGGGTGTTCGGCGCGGACTGAGCGAAAAAATCGGGCGTGCCGGGAATAATCCGTGCCGCCCGGTGTTTACCCGGTCAGACACAGTTTTTTAACCCAGATTGTCCATTAGGACGCGGGAAGGCGCGAAGCCGATGATCGAGACAGGTTGCGCGTGACGGTCGCAGGCGAGGTTAAACACCTCGCCGAGAAGTAACGCGCAAGCTGGCCGATCAGGGGCGAGCGAGGCCCGCGTAGGCCTGCCAGTCGCATCCGGAGGCACCTCCATCGTCGTCTTGCACATCGTTACCAAAGGCATGGGCCGGTCTAATGGACAATCTGGGTTTAACCCGACCGGAGCAAACACCATGACAAGTCGCCATCTCATCCTCGCTGCGGCCTTTGCCGTGCTTCCCTTGAGCGTCCTGGCCGGCCCTGCCGATGATGCCAGGGACCATTTCGCCGCCATCGGCGCAGGTAACGTGGATGCCATCATGAGCCAGTACGCCGCCGACGCCACCCTCCAGTGGGTGGGGGGGCCGCTCAACGGCGTCTATGTGGGCAGTGACAAGATCAAGGAGGTGTGGGGCAAGTTCGCCAAGAACGGCCCATTCGAGGTGAGCGCCTCCAAGATCGAGGAAAGCGCCAACGACAAGGGCGCGACCGTGACCGCCAATGTGGAGTTCAAGGGCAAGGCCATCATCAAGGTCCGCTATGTGCTGGTCTACCGCGAGGGCCGGCTGGTGAACGAAATCTGGCAAATCGACCCGAAACTGGCCAGCGGCGGGTACTAGAATAGAAGCGGGCGCGGCAACGCGCCCATTCATTCAAACCCAAGGAGCCCAGCATGAAAACCAACGTTGGCGGTATCGATAAAGTCGTGCGCATCGTCGCCGGACTGATCCTGATCAGCCTGGTGTTCGTCGGACCCCAGACCCCCTGGGGCTGGATCGGCCTGCTGCCGCTGGCCACTGGCCTCATCGGCTGGTGTCCGGCCTACAGCGTGTTCGGCATCAGCACCTGCCCGTCGAAAAAGTGAGCGTGCCGGTCCGTGGGGGATAGCCACCGGCTGATCACCGAGCAGATCCCGCGCCTGCGGCGCTACGCCCGGGCGCTGGTGGGCGATGCGGCGCGCGCCGATGACCTGGTCCAGGACACCCTGGAGCGCGCCTGGGCCAAGTTCGCCCTGTGGCGGCGCGGCTCGGATCTGCGCGCGTGGCTGTTCAGCATCATGCACAACGTCTACGTGAACCAGTTGCGCGGTCGTGCGGGCCAGGACGCGGTGCAGCCCCTGGATGACGAGGCGTTCGAGGTGGCGGTGCCGGCGAACCAGGAAGAGGCGCTGGCGCTGCGCGATCTCGCGCGTGCGCTGGCGGCGTTGCCGCACGAATATCGCGAGGTCGTGCTGCTGGTCGGCCTGGAACAGCTGCGCTACGAAGAGGTCGCGCGGGTATTGGGCATTCCGGTGGGCACTGTGATGTCGCGCCTGTCGCGTGGGCGCGAGCGCCTGCGCGGCCTGCTGGCCGCTGAAAGGCCGCCGCAGCTGCGGAGAGTGAAGTGAAATGAGCGGGCTTAACGAGCGCGACCTGCATGCCTTCGTCGATGGGCAGCTCGATTCCCGGCGGCGGGCCGAGATCGAGCGGCAGCTGGCAGCGGATCCGCAAGCCGCTGCGCGCGTGGCCGACTATCGGCGCCAGAACGAAGCGCTGCACGCCCTGTTCGACCCGGTCCTGGACGCGCCGATTCCCGCGGCGATGCAGGCAACCCCCAGACCCCCTGTCTGGCTGCGTTATGCCGCTATGGTTGGCGTCCTCGCGGTCGGGATCTCACTCGGCTACACCCTGCCTGGCCTCGCGCCGGCGCCCGATGAAGGCGCCGTGTTCCTGCCGCGCCAGGCGGCAGTGGCGCACGCGGTCTACGCGCCGGAGGTGCTGCACCCCGTGGAAGTCACCGCGGCGCAGGAGCAGCATCTGGTGAACTGGCTGTCGAAGCGGCTGGGCGGCAAGGTGCGCGCGCCCAATTTGACCGCGGCCGGTTTCGAACTCATGGGCGGCCGCCTCCTGCCGGGAAACGGCACACCGGCCGCCCAGTTCATGTACCAGGATGCCCATGGTCACCGCCTCACCTTGTATGTGCGGCAGATGCCGGACCAGGACGGCACCGCCTTCCGCTTCGTGGAAGAGAACGGGCTAGGCGTGTTCTACTGGACCGACCGCGGCTTTGGCTACGCGTTATCGGGTTCGCAGGCCAAGCCGGTACTGCTGCAGGTGGCGGAGCTGGTCTACCGCCAGCTCAACCCGTGAGCCTGCATTCCGCCCGGTGGGGATGCGCGCCCTCGGGCGACCAAGGTGAGGGCCAGTCCAGGAAGCCATGCTGATCCGCCATCGCCCCGATATTCTGCCCTCGGAGATCACCGACCAGCGGCTGTACGCCGCGCGCCGGAACTTCATACGGACCGGCGTGGCCGCATTGGCCACGCTCGCCGCGCCTGCGTGGGGCCGGCAGCCCACGAGACTCTCCGCCCCGCGCAACTTCGCCTTCAGCACGGACGAAGCACCGACGCCTTATCGGGACGTGACCGGCTACAATAATTTTTACGAGTTTGGCACCGGCAAGCGTGACCCGGCCGAGTATGCCAGGGACTTGGTGACGCGGCCGTGGACGGTCTCGGTGGAGGGCCTGGTGAGACGGCCCCGGCTGTACGACATCGACGATCTCCTCAAGCTCGCCCCCTTGGAGGAGCGTATCTATCGGCTGCGCTGCGTGGAGGGCTGGTCGATGGTGATTCCGTGGATCGGTTATCCTCTGGCGGCCCTGATCCGGCAGGTGGAGCCCAGCGGCAGCGCCCGCTTCGTGGAGTTCACCACCCTCCTTGACCCCAGGCGCATGCCCGGGCAGCGCCGGGCGGTGCTCGACTGGCCTTACGTGGAGGGCCTGCGCCTGGACGAGGCGATGCACCCCCTCACCCTGCTGACGGTCGGGCTGTACGGCGAGGTGCTGCCCAACCAGAACGGTGCGCCCATCCGCGTCGTCGTGCCGTGGAAATATGGTTTCAAGAGCGCCAAGTCCATCGTGCGCATCCGTTTCGTCGAGCAGGCCCCGCAAACCTCGTGGATGCGGGCGGCGCCCCATGAATATGGCTTCTATTCCAACGTGAACCCCGCGGTGGACCACCCCCGCTGGAGCCAGGCGCGGGAACGCCGCATCGGCGAATTTCGCAAACGGGACACGCTGCCCTTCAACGGATACGGGGAGCAGGTCGCCGGTCTGTACGCCGGCATGGATCTGCGCAAGTTCTTTTGAGCCCGGCCGGCTTGGGGGCCGTGGCGCGCAGACGCGGGCCGGCATCGGCGCCGCGGCGGGGCATGCTGCTGAAGGCGGCACTCTTCGCCCTCTGCCTCGTGCCTCTGGCACGTCTCGTGTGGCTGGCTCTCAACGATGGACTGGGGGCAAATCCCATCGAGTTCGTCACCCGTTCCACCGGAACCTGGACCCTGGTGGCTCTGCTGGTGACCCTGGCGGTCACGCCCCTGCGACGTCTGACCGGCCGGGCGGAACCCCTGCGTTACCGGCGCATGCTGGGCCTGTTCGCGTTTTTCTACGCAAGCCTGCATTTCCTGACCTACCTGTGGTGGGACCAGTTCTTCGACTGGGCCGCGATCGCTCGCGACCTGCTCAAGCGGCCTTTCATCACCGCCGGCTTCACCGCATTCGTCCTGATGGTGCCGCTCGCGCTTACCTCCACCGATGCCATGATGCGCCGCCTCGGCCGCCACTGGCGCAGCCTGCATCGCCTGGTCTATGCCATCGCGGTGGCCGGGGTGGTGCACTATATCTGGCTGGTCAAGAGGGACCTGACGCAACCGATGGGATTCGCCCTGGCGCTTGCGCTGCTTTTGGCACTCCGGCTGCGCCTGCCGCCTGCGGCCAATAAAAAAGCGGAGGGGTAAACCCCTCCGCCGAGCGAGACGAGAGTTTTCGCCCTTACTTGAGCAGCGAAGCGACCGTCGCCATCGGCTTCGGAATGACCGGAGCGATCGGCGCGGGCGCAGGAGCCGGCTTGGGCGCAGCTTTCTTGGCAGCAGGTTTCTTGGCCGCCGCTTTCTTGGCAGCAGGCTTCTTGGCCGCCGCTTTCTTGGCAGCAGGCTTCTTGGCCGCCGCTTTCTTGGCAGCAGGCTTCTTGGCCGCTGCCTTCTTGGCGGGCTTCTTGGCCGCCGCTTTCTTGGCAGCAGGCTTCTTGGCCGCCGCTTTCTTGGCGGGCTTCTTGGCCGCCGCTTTCTTGGCAGCAGGCTTCTTGGCCGCCGCTTTCTTGGCGGGCTTCTTGGCTGCTGCTTTCTTGGCTGCTGCCTTCTTGGCTGCAGGCTTCTTGGCCGCCGCTTTCTTGGCGGGCTTCTTGGCTGCTGCCTTCTTGGCTGCAGGCTTCTTGGCCGCCGCCTTCTTGGCTGCAGGCTTCTTCTTCACAGCCGCTTTCTTTGCCGGCTTCTTTGCCGCGCCGGATCCGCCCGTGGCGCCCGCTGCGGCCATCTCGAGTGTTGCCATAGATAAACTCCTTTATGAAAGTGACGAGAAGCAATCAATATTGCGTGCGGACCCAGGGTCCCCACTCCCGCCGCGGCTTTTGGTGCTTCACGCCCCCAATTGACTCACGCGCAACTCTTACTTCCGTGACTCAGTTGAAAGCATCGCCGCTCGGTGACGCGAATGCTAGGAGAGGCAGCAATCGCGCACAAGCATCGCAACACCAAAAGGCGCATTTTTTTGTTGGCGGACAAGGGGTTCAAAACTTTAGTATTGATACGATACCAATTACCCAAGCCGGTGACTTACCGGAAATCGGCTACCATAGCCGTTTTCCAAGATAGGTTTCGAATCGACACAAACAGAGCGTGAAAAATTGTTTTGTCGCGCGGATGCGACAGTCTAGCGTGGGTCCGGCGGCAAAACGGCTTCCAGCGCGTACAGCTGGTCCACCGCCTCACGCCGCCGGATGAGGAACATCCGGTCTTCATCGACCATCACCTCGGCCGCGCGGGGGCGCGAATTGTAGTTGGAGCTCATGCTCATGCCGTAGGCGCCGGCCGAAAGCACCGCCAGCAGGTCGCCCGGCGCCAGGACCAGATGGCGCCGACGCCCCAGGAAATCGCCGCTTTCGCACACCGGCCCCACGATGTCGTAGGCACGCTGCTCGCCGGAGTGGGGCGCCACCGGAAGGATCTCGTGGTAGGCGTCGTAGAGGGACGGCCGCATCAAGTCGTTCATGGCGGCATCGACGATGGCGAAATGCCGGGTCGGGCCCGGCTTCAGGTACTCGACCCGCGTCAGAAGCACCCCGGCATTGCCTACCAGATAGCGGCCCGGCTCGACGATGAGGTGCAGGGCACGGCGCGCGAGACGCTGCTTGATCGCCTGCGCGTAATCCGCCACGGGGATCGGGCGCTCATCCCGGTAGCGGATGCCCAAGCCGCCGCCCAGGTCCAGATGCTCCAGTCTGATGCCGGCCATCGTCAGCCGGTCCACCAGCACGAGCACGCGATCCAGGGCATCGACGAAAGGCGCAAGCTCGGTGATCTGCGAGCCGATGTGGCAGTCCACCCCGCGCAAGCTCAGGTGGTCCAGACTGGCGGCTTGCCGGTAGAGATCGAACGCTGCCTCGTAGGGCACGCCGAACTTGTTTTCCTTCAGGCCGGTGGAGATGTAGGGGTGGGTCTTGGGATCGACGTCCGGGTTGACGCGGATCGAGACGGGCGCGCGCAGCCCGAGTTCACCGGCCACCGCATCCAGCGTGAGCAGCTCCTCCTCGGATTCCACGTTGAAGCAATGGATACCCGCCCGGAGCGCGGCGCGCATTTCGTCGGCCGTCTTGCCCACACCGGAGAAAACCACCTTGCGCGCATCACCGGACGCGGCAAGCACCCGCGCCAATTCGCCCCCAGAGACGATGTCGAAACCGGCTCCGAGGCGGGCGAAAAGATTGAGGATCGCCAGGTTCGAGTTCGCCTTCACCGCATAGCACAGGGTGTGGGGCACGCCCGACAGGGCCTGGTCGAAGGTGAGGAACGCTTCGGTCAGGGCACGGCGGGAATACACATAGACCGGCGTACCCACCGCGGCAGCCACGTCGGCCAGCGGGATCTGCTCGGCATACAGCTGCCCGTCTCGGTACTCGAACGGGCTCACTTCTTTTCCTGTTGCTGCTGGGGCGCGGTTTTGTCAGGAAGGGTGAGCGGACCTTTGAAGCCGCAGCCTTGCAGGGCAAAGGCGAGCACCCCTATGATGAGGAACAATCCGGACCGGCTCATGGCCGGGCCATGTTAACACAAAGGACTTTGCATGACGGACACCGAGTTCAACGCACTGGTCGACGAGACCCTGAGCCGCATCGAGGCTGCCCTCGAGGCAAGCGGCGCAGACATCGAATACGAAACCAGCGGCGGCATCCTCACTTTGGAGTTCGAAGACGGCAGCAAGATCGTCATCAACCGCCAGGGGGCCAACCAGGAACTGTGGGTTGCCGCCAAGTCGGGGGGCTTCCACTACCGCTGGCAGGACGGCGCCTGGCGCAATACCCGCGATGGGAGCGAGCTGTTTGCCTCGCTTTCCACCTGCGTCTCGCAACAGGCCGGCACGCCGGTCACTCTCGCTGGCTGAGCCGCCGGTGGCACCCGCAAGCGCCCATGCGCAAGAGTGCCTTTACCCTGCTTGAACTCACCGAGCGTCTCGGCAACGTGATCCGCGCCGAAATGCGCCGCCTCGGCGCCACCTACAAGCTGCATCCGGTCCATCTGCAGGCCTTGGGCTATCTCAAACAGGCCAACCGCTACAGCAATACGCCCCAGGCGCTGACCGAGTACCTGGGTCTGACCAAGGGCACGGTCTCCCAAAGCCTGCTGCTGCTCTACCGGAAGGGACTGGTGGCGCGCTATGTGGACCAGACAGACAAACGGGTGGTGCGGCTGCGCCTGTCCGCTGCCGGTAAGCGTCTGGTCAAGGACGCCCAGCTCGCGCCGGTCTGGCAGGCCGCGGCCGCCAATGTCAGCCCGGCGCGACTGAGAACCACGGTGCTGGTGCTGCTGGACACGCTGCGCAACCTGCAGGCGATGCACAACGAGCGCAGCTTCGGCGTATGCAATACCTGCGCACACCTGCGGCGCGAGAGCGCGCGCATCTTCCACTGCGGGCTCACCGGCGAGCGCCTGTCCGTCCCCGAGACGCGGCAGATCTGCCGCCTGCACACGCCGCCTTAGGGAGCACTGCGGTCGCCGCTGTCTCGCGGCGTACCGCCGCGTGGCCTGTCGTTACACTTCTGGATCACCGCCGCAAGGATGGCTTTTGCGCGGCTTCTCAGCCTGCTTCGGCCAGGCGGGCACGGGCGCGGGCGATGGCCGCCCGTACCGTGTCCGGCGCCGTGCCCCCCACGTGATGCCGCGCAGCCAGCGACCCTTCCAGGCTTAGGACCTGGAACACGTCGGCATCGATGCGGTCGGAAAACGTTCGCAGCGCCTCGAGGCCCAGGTCCGCGAGATCCACGCCCAGCTTTTCCGCCGCCCGCACCGCCCGGGCAACCGCCTCGTGCGCATCACGAAACGGCAGCCCCTTTCTCACCAGATAGTCCGCCAGGTCGGTCGCGGTCGCATAGCCTTCGCGCGCGGCAGTGCGCATTGCTTCGGCATTGACCCGCAGCCCCGCCACGAGATCGGCGAACAGGGTCAGGCTGTCCACCACCGTGTCGACGGTGTCGAACAGGGGCTCCTTGTCTTCCTGGTTGTCCTTGTTATAGGCCAGGGGTTGGCCCTTCATCAGAGTGAGCAGGGCCATCAGGTGGCCGAATACCCGGCCGGTCTTGCCCCGCACCAGTTCCGGCACGTCCGGATTTTTCTTTTGCGGCATGATGGAAGAGCCCGTGCAGAAGCGGTCGGGCAGGTCGATGAAGCCGAACCTTGGGCTCATCCACAGGATCAGCTCTTCCGCCAACCGCGACAGGTGCACCATGATCAGGGCCGCGGCGGCTTCGAATTCGATGGCGAAATCCCGGTCCGACACCGCATCCAGGGAGTTTTCGCACAGCCCCTCGAACCCCAGCAGTTCTGCCACCCGTTCACGGCGGATGGGGTAGCCGGTGCCGGCGAGGGCGGCACTGCCCAGGGGCAGGCGGTTGATGCGCCGCCGCGCGTCGCGCAGACGTTCGACGTCGCGCTGCGCCATCTCGAAATAGGCCAGAAGATGGTGGCCGAAAGTGACCGGCTGCGCCACCTGCAAATGGGTGAAGCCCGGCATGACGGTCTGCGCATGCCGCTCCGCCTGGTCCAGCAGCGCCGTCTGGAAGGCGCGCAACCGCGCGACGATACGGTCGACGGCGTCACGCAGGTAAAGGCGCACGTCGGTGGCGACCTGGTCGTTGCGCGACCGCGCCGTATGCAAGCGCTTGCCCGCCTCCCCCACGAGTTGGGTGAGCCGCCGCTCGATATTCATGTGGACGTCTTCGAGGTCCACCGACCATTCGAAGCGCCCGGCCTCGATGTCCTCCCGGATGCGCTCGAGCCCGTCGCGAATCGCCGCCAGATCCTGCGGCGACAACAGGCCCGCCTCCGCGAGCATCTGCGCATGGGCGAGCGACCCCTGGATGTCGAAGGGCGCCAGCCGCCAGTCGAAGCCAACGGAGGCGGTGAAGCGCTTGACCAGCGCATCCACCGGTTCGCTGAAGCGCCCGGACCAGGTACTTTCCGTGGGGGATTCGGGTTGCGTCGTCATAAGTGCTTCAGGACAATACAATTATGGCGAGTATAAACCAGAACACGCGCGAGCCCGTGACCTTGCCGAACTTCTGCAACCTCGGCGTCATGTTGCGCGTGCTGGTGCTCGTGAACGTCATGGGCCTCGCTGCGGCCCTGGTAATCGCCCCCACCTACGCCCAGCTCTGGTCGGCGTTGCAGGAGATCGCCCTGGTCATGCAGCCGACCCTGCTCATCGCCCTGATCGCTCTGTGCGCCCTGAGCCGGGTCCTGTCACGGATACCCTATCCGCTGGGACTCGTGGCGGTATTCGGCATCGCGATCGCTGCCGTCACCCTGGTGCGCCAGGTCATGCTCGCCCCCGTGTTTCCCTTCGAGGGCATGGGGCCGATCAGCCGCGATTGGCTCCTGACCGCCCTCGTGGTCGGGACACTGGCGGTGTACTTCCACATGCGCGCCCGCATCCTCTCCCCCGCCATTGGCGAGGCGCGCCTGCAGGCGCTGCAGGCACGCATACGACCCCATTTCCTGTTCAACAGCATCAACGCGGTGATGAGCCTGGTGCGCAGCGAACCCAAGCGCGCCGAGCGCGCGCTGCAGGACCTCGCCGACCTGTTCCGGGTGTTGATGCGCGAGAATCGGGAGCTGACCCGGCTGGAGGACGAGGTCAACCTGAGCTGGCAATATCTGGAGCTGGAGGCGCTGCGCCTCGGCGACCGCCTGCGGGTGGTCTGGCACATCGACAAGATGCCCAAGGACGCCCTGGTGCCCCCGCTGATTCTTCAGCCCTTGCTGGAAAATGCCGTTTACCATGGTGTCGAGCCCACCCAGGAGCCCGGCGAAATCTCGGTCAACATCTACCGCAGCCGTGACGAGGTGAACCTGGTGATCAAGAACCCCTATCACAAGGAAGGCAGCCATCACGCCGGCAACAAGATGGCCATGCAGAACATCCGGGAACGTCTGGCGCTGCATTTCGACGCCGAGGCGAGTCTGCGGGCCGAGGTACAGGGTAACACCTACTGCACCCACATTGTGCTGCCCTACGTGAAGGCCAAGGCCCCATGAGCGCCCTGAAGATCCTCATCGTGGACGATGAGGCGCCGGCGCGGCGGCGTCTTAACGAACTCCTGGAGGACGTCAGGCCCAGCCACCCGGTCACCGTGGTTGGCGAAGCCAGCCATGGCCGCGAGGCACTGGAACGTTTGCCGGAGACGCAGCCCGACGTGGTGCTGATGGACATTCGCATGCCGGTCATGGATGGCATCGAAGCGGCCGAGCATCTGCACAAGCTGGAATCGCCGCCGGCGGTGATCTTCACCACCGCCTACGACGAATACGCCATCCGCGCCTTCGAGGTCAATGCCATCGACTACCTGCTCAAGCCCGTGCGCGCCGAACGCCTAGCCGCCGCGCTGCAAAAAGCCAAGGCCGTGGCGGCGGCCAGGCTGGAAGCCTTGCGCGCCAGCCTGGGCACGGCACGAACGCACCTGTCCATCAGCGAGCGCGGCCGCATCGTACTGGTCCCCCTTACCGACATCATTTATCTGCGTGCCGAGCTCAAGTACGTGACGGTCAAGACGGCTGCGAAGGAGTATTTGATCGAAGAGTCGCTCGTCAAACTGGAGCAGGAGTTCGGCAACCACTTCGTGCGCATCCACCGCAATTGCCTGGTGGCACGACCCTTCATCGAGAGGTTCGAACGGGCGGGGCCGGAAGCCGGGGAGGAAGGCGAAGCCGCCGGCAGCGGCTGGGTGGTGGTGGTCCGGGCCTTGGGTGAACGGCTGCCGGTCAGCCGCCGCCAACAGCACGTGATCCGAGAATTTCGCCGCTAGTTCTTGGCGCTCGCCGGCAGGCGGAGGCGCGCGGTGGCATCGATGATGGCCTGCTCGAGGTAGCCCCCATAGAAATCGGCATTGGTGAATCCGATCAGGGGTTCGGTCAGTTCCCGCCCGCGCGCATCGAACAGCTTCACCGTCGGGGTGAAACCGACGCGGTGGCGTTGCGCGAAGCGGCCGTGGGTGGTGCGGTTGCCGTCGAAGTCGATGAGCTTGGCGCTTCCGCCCACCTCGACCTCCAGCAGAATCACGCGGTCGTCGTACTCCTGATTGAGTGTGGTGGGGATGAGGAATTCGTCCCGCACCCGGGCGCAGTAGGGACAACCGGGATCGCTAAAGAGGATCAGCACCGGAATCTGCTTTTCCCGTGAGAGTTTGCCCTGCACGCGCAGGTCGTCCGCGGCCGGCAACACGCCCCGCTCCACCGCGAGCGCCGGCAGCGGCCCCAGGCATGCTAAAATAAGCGCGAAAACACCGATGCTTAGCTTCATCATACCTTAATCGGCTGCAGCGCAGCCTCCTTGAGCCCGAGTCCATCCGTGTCCGCCGCCCGTCCCTCGCAGCTCATCATCGCCTCCCGCGAGAGCCAGCTGGCCCTTTGGCAGGCCCGCCACGTCCAGACCCAAATCCAGGGATTATACCCCGAGCTCAACGTCGGTATTAATGGTATGACCACCACGGGGGACCAGATTCTGGATGCGCCGCTGGCCAAGATCGGCGGCAAGGGGCTGTTCGTCAAGGAGCTGGAAGTGGCGATGCAGGAGCATCGCGCCGACATCGCGGTCCACTCCATGAAGGACGTGCCGATGACGCTGCCCCCAGGCTTCACCCTGGCGGCGATCGGCGAGCGTGAAGACCCCCGTGACGCCATGGTGTCCACCGCTTTCAAGACCCTCGCGGAATTGCCCGCCGGGGCGCGGGTGGGCACCTCCAGCCTGCGGCGCCAGGCGCTGATCAAGGCGCGTTACCCCCATCTGCTCATCGAACCCCTGCGCGGCAATGTCCAAACCCGCTTGCGCAAGCTGGACGAAGGCCACTACGACGCCATCATCCTTGCTGCCGCCGGCCTCAAGCGTCTGGGCCTCGGTGACCGCATCACCTGCCTGCTGGAGCCTGCCGAGAGCCTGCCGGCCGTGGGACAGGGCGCGCTGGGCATCGAATGCCTGGACTGCCGCCACGAACTCACGGAACTGCTCGCGCCACTCAACCATGCGGAAACCGCGGCCTGCGTCAGGGCGGAGCGCGCCTTGAGCAGACGGCTGGCCGGCAGCTGCCAGACGCCGCTCGGGGGGTTCGCGCGCATCGAGGGCGGACGTCTGAGCCTCGAGGGCTTCGTCGCCGACCTCGATGGCCGACGCCTGGTGCAGGGACGCTTGAGCGGGGCGCCGGAGGATGCAGAGCGCCTCGGCATCGCCCTGGCGGAGGACCTGCTGGCCCGGGGCGCCGACAAGATTCTCGCCGATCTGGGTATCGCCCCTTGAACGCAGCAGCCCCATTGGCGGGTGTCGGTGTGCTGGTCACCCGGCCCGCAGCACAAGCGCACGCGCTCGCCGCGCTGCTCGAGGCCGCCGGTGCGCGCCCGATCCTGTTCCCCGCCCTGGAAATCGTCGACCTGCCGGATCTCGCGCCACTCAATGCCGTGATCGACCGGCTCGATACCTTCGACCTGGCCATTTTCATCAGCCCCAACGCGGTGAACAAGGCCATGAACCTGATCCGTGCGCGCCGCGTCTTGCCGCCGCGCCTGCGCATCGCCGCCATCGGCAAAGGCAGCAGCAAGGCGCTCGCGGCGTTCGGGATCAATGAGGTGATCGCGCCTGACGCCCGCTTCGACAGCGAGGCGCTGCTCGAGTTGCCCGCGCTTGCGAACGTGGCCGGTTGGCGCATCGTGATCTTCCGCGGCGACGGCGGACGCGAACACCTCGGTGACGAACTGGTGCGGCGCGGCGCCATCCTCGAATACGCCGAGTGCTATCGACGCCGCAAACCCCAGATCGACAGTGGCAAGCTGTTATACCACTGGGCGCGCAACGAGATCGATGCCGTCACGGTGACCAGCACCGAGACCCTGCACAACCTGTTCGATCTCGTCGGCAAACTCGGCCAACAGTGGCTGAAGAAGACCCCCCTGTTCGTGCCCCACGAACGCATCGCCCAGGCCGCGCGCGGCCTGGGCCTCAGCGACGTGCATGTCACTGCCGGCGGCGACGAAGGCCTGCTCGCGGGCCTCATCACATGGAACCGCCTGCGCAAAAGCGGCTAGCAGTTCCTTGAAAAGCGCATTCAGCAGGGTCCCCTCCCGTCAAGGGAGCGGGAGAAATTCAACAAACTGCTAGAATTCCTTCATCGTGAATGCTCCGCCCGATCCCGTTCCCCCCGTAGCCGCGCCGGCACCCTCCGCGCAGCCGCGCCGCAGTCCTGCGCTCGCGCTCGCCGTGGTTGCACTGGTGCTCACGGCCGCAGGCTGGCTGACCCATCAGAGCCGCATCAACAGCCTGCGTGAGGAAGTGGCAGTGCAGCTCGACCGCGTCAACACCCAAAGCAACGAGAGCCGCGCCCTCGCCCGGCATGCCCAGGAGGCCACGGTCGAAGCGCAGGCAAAGCTCGCGTTGCTGGAACAGAAGCTCGCCGAATCCCAAAGCCAGCAGCTGGCGCTCGAGGCCCTGTATCAGGAGCTGGCGCGCGGACGTGACGAGGTGGTGGTGGCGGAAATCGAGCAGCTGCTGCTTTCCGCCAGCCACGAGCTGCAGCTTGCCGGCAACGTGCGCGCCGCCCTGATCGCCCTACAGGCCGCCGACGCCCGGTTGCAGCGCCTGGACCGGCCGCAGCTGCTGCCCCTGCGGCGCGCGATCGGCAAGGACGTCGAACGCCTGCGCGCCGCGCCGCTGGTGGACGTGGCGGGTTTGAGCCTGAAGCTGGACGGCCTGATCGAGCTCGCGGACACCTTGCCCTTGCTCCCCGGACAGCCCCGCGCCCTCACACAGGCGCCGGCTGCCCCCGGAAGCCCTGCGCGCTGGTGGCAACGCTTCGCGCGCGAAGCCTGGGAAGACCTCACCCATCTGGTGCGCATTCAGCATCTGGGGCGCAGCGAGCTGCCGCTGATCGCACCCGAACAGGCATACTTCGCGCGCGAGAACCTCAAACTACGGCTGCTCGCGGCACGGCTCGCCCTGCTCGCCCGTGACGAGCAGAGCTACAAGGCCGATCTCGCCGCGGCACAGCGCTGGCTTGTGGACTACTACGACGGCACCGACCGGCGGGTGCAGACCGCCGCCGCCCTGCTGCGACAGCTGTCGGCAAGCAACGTACGCGTGGACGTGCCGGATATCGCCGGCAGCCTGGCCGCGGTGCGCAACTTCAAGCCGGCGCCGGACCGGGGCGTGCGATGAAACACCTTGCCTGGGCGCTGCTGATCCTTGCGCTCGCCGTAGGCCTGGTGTTGGCCATCAGCGCCAACGTGGGCTATGTGCTGCTGGTCTATCCGCCCTATCGCATCGACTTCTCCCTCAACTTCCTGATCCTGGCCCTCTTCGCAGGCTTCGCCGCCTTGTACGTTGCGATCCGGGTCGTGGTGCATACCCTGCGCCTGCCGACGTATGTACGCGAGTTCAAGGCCGCGCGCCGCCTGGAAAAGGGCCGGCGCGCGAGCGAGGAAGCCCAGATTGCCTTCGCCGAGGGTCGCTATGCCCGCGCCGAACGGCTCGCGCGCGAAGCGCTAGATCTGGATGCCATGCCTGTGGTCAACGCCCTGCTGGCGGCTCAGGCCGCCCACGCCCAGCATGCCTACGCGCGCCGCGATACGTATCTGCAGCGCGCCGAAAAGTTGGGTCCGGAGCAAAAAGTCGCGCGTCTGATGGCAAGCGCCCAGTTCCTGCTCGACGAGCGCCGTGGCGCGGAGGCCTTGCAGCTCATCAAGCAGCTCAAGGAAACCGCCGGCAAGCACACCGGCGTGTTGCGCCTAGAACTGCGGGCGGAGCAGATGATGAAAAACTGGGACCAGGTGCTGGCAGTGCTGGCGCAACTGCAGAAGCGCGATGGGATCGAACCGGCCCACGCAGAGCAGCTGCGCATCAACGCGCACGTGGAGAATCTGCGGCGCAAGGCCCACGATGCCGGACAGCTGCGCGATTATTGGGCCAAGCTCAGCCCGGGCGAAAGGACCCATACCCGCATCGCGCAGACGGCGGCACGCTTTTTCCTCGCCCTCGGCGGCACCCGCGAGGCACGGGAAATCATCGAACAGAGCCTGGAGGCGCAATGGGATTCCACCCTGGCGGAACTGTATGGCCAGTGCTATGACACGGACGTGGTACGCCAGATCGAGCGCGCGGAACAGTGGCTGCAGACACACCCGCGGGACCCGCACCTGTTGCTGGCGTTGGGACGGCTCTGCGCCCGCCAGGCGCTGTGGGGCAAGGCACAGAACTACATCGAAGCCAGCCTGGCGGTGGAATCTACGCGCGAGGGACACCTGGCCCTCGCGCAACTGCTGGAAAAGATGAACAAGGCAGACGAAGCCTGCAAGCACTACCGGCAAAGTCTTGCACTCGAGGCGGAGACCTGAAATGCGACATCTGATCGCGATCCTACTGACGGCACTGCTCGCGGCCTGCCAGACCGGCCCCTACCCGGTGGATTCGCCGTTCTACGAGATTCCCGTCGGCAGCAGACTCATCCTGAAGCGACCCCTGGAATTTCCGCCGGACACCGTGAGCATCACCTTCGGACAGGGTCCCTCCGCTTCCTATTGGAGCGGCGCCGATGACACCTGCACCTTCCAGCTCTACCGCAAGAGCGATCAGGCGCAGCGCGTGGAACCCGACAGCTTCGAGATCGTCAAGGTCAGCCGTTCATCGAACCGTTTTGCGTCGGCGCCGGCACCGACCGGGTGGGTCCGCGTGGGCATCGGCGCCGGCGCCGGTGGCGGTCCGAGCCGTTATTTCTATGAGACCAATCTGTTCTTGCGCTCGGAAAAGCAGCCCAACGTATACCTCATGGCCTGCGAGCACGTGTGGTGGACGTCGGACAGCGTGTTCCGCGCGCGCCACATGACGGTGGCGGAAATCCGCGCCATCCTCGGTGACACCTTCAGCTTGGAGCTCGCCGGCCCCTAGCCTGCTTTCTTGACCGAGTCCCTCGCGAAGGTGAAAGCGTCGGAAAAGAACGCCTCTTCCGGCAGGCCGGCGGCAACGAGCTTTTGGTGCGCTTCCGCCACCATGGCCGGCGAACCGCAGGCATAGACCTGCAGACCGGACACGTCCGGGAAATCGGCCAGCACGCAGTCCTGCACGTGGCCGGTGCGGCCTTGCCACGCATCCTCGGCGGACGGCTGGGACAACACCGGCACGAATTTGAAGTTGGGATGCGCCGCCGCCCATTGGACGGGGAGGTCGAACATGTACAGGTCGCGGCGATGACGGGCACCCCAATACAGCGTCAGCGGGCGCTGGAGTCCGATATAAAACGCGTGCTCCAGCATGCTCTTGATGGGCGCGAAGCCGGTGCCGGTGGCCAGCAGCACGATGGGTCTTTCGCTGTCCTCGCGCAGGAAGAAGGTGCCAAGCGGGCCCTCAAAACGGAGAATGGCCTTCGGCTGCATTTGGTTGAAGACGTAATCGGTGAACTCGCCGCCCGCGACATGACGAATGTGCAGCTGGAGTTCGGCGTCGTCGTGGGGCGCATTGGCAAGGGAAAAGCTGCGCCGCCGGCCATCCTTGAGGATGATGTCGATGTACTGGCCGGCGAGAAACATCAGGCGCTCGCTGGCGGGCAGCTTGAGGGACAGCACCGCCACGTCCTCGGTCACCTTCTCGAGTTTCTGCACCCGGCAGGGCATGGTCTTGACCTGGATGTCCTTGGCCGCGCCGACTTCGCGGCATTCGATGACCAGATCCGACAGGGGCCTCGCGCAGCAGAAGAGGGCGAATCCCGCCTGTTTCTCCGCATCGCTCAGGGCAGTTTCCTGGTAGTCGCCGTAGTCGACCATGCCGGACACGATCTTGCCCTTGCATGAACCGCAGGCGCCGTTGCGGCAGCCGTAAGGCAGGGTGAAGCCCTCGCGCAGGGCGGATTCCAGCACGGTTTCGCCGGGCTCCGCGCGGTAGACGTGGCCGCTGGGCTGAATGGTCACTTGGAACGACATGCGAAACTTCCCTATAATCCCACCCCCTCACTGGGGGCTCGATGGATGCGGCGACTGTTGATCGTGGGTTGCGGTGATGTGGCGTTGCGAGCGGTCAAACGCCTGCTGCCGGCGTTTCACATTTACGCCCTGACCCACACGCCCGCGCGCGCCGAGAGTTTGCGCCGTCTCGGCATCACGCCGGTGGTGGGCGATCTCGACGTTCCCGAAACGCTCACCAAACTCGCGGGGCTGGCACACTGCGTGATGCATTTCGCGCCACCCCAGAACAGCGGCGAGGTCGACCAACGCACGCATCATCTGCTCGCCGCATTGGACAAGGGTGTGATGGTACCACAGCGACTCGTGTATATCAGCACCACGGGCGTGTATGGTCATTGCGAAGGCGAGTGGGTCGATGAGACCCATCGCACCCGGCCCGCCACCCCGCGCGCCAAGCGGCGCCTGTCGGCCGAAAGCCAATTGCGCGCGTGGGGGATTAAGCGCGGCGTGACGGTATCGATCCTGCGGGTGCCGGGCATCTATGCCCGCGACCGCCTGCCGCTCCAGCGCCTGGCGAGCGGCTTGCCGACCCTGGTGCCCGAGGAGGACAGCTACACCAACCACATCCACGCCGAGGACCTGGCGCGCATCGCCGCGGCGGCACTGTATCGCGGCCGGCCTGGACGCATCTACAATGCTGCCGACGACTCCAACATCAAGATGGGCGACTGGTTCGATCTGCTCGCCACCCGCCACAACCTGCCCAAGCCCAGGCGCGTGACCCGAGCCGAGGCGCAGACGCAGCTGCCGGAGACCCTGCTGTCGTTTCTCAACGAATCGCGCCGCGTGTCGAATCGGCGCCTCAAGCGTGAACTCCGTGTGCGCCTGACCTACCCGAACGTGGACGTGGGCACCCGTTAGTCCTCGCGGCGAAACTCGCCCTCGATGACGTGGCTTTCGTCGCGAGACGGTTTGGCGGCGCGCATTTTGGCAACGCGGCCACCCGGCCACAGCAACAGCACCAGGGCGATGAGGTCGCTGATCACACCCGGGAAGATGAGCAGCAGCCCGGCCAGCAGCCAACGACCGCTGCGCCAAAGGGCGTCGAATGGCAGCATGCCGGCTTGTACGGCGCCGACCAGCCGGCCGAGCACCGCGCTCTGTTCGGCGCGTATCAAGGCCACGCCCAGGACGGCGGCGACCACCAGCCAGGCCAGCAGCCACCAGCCGATGTGCTGCGCGACAAGCACCGCCACGCCCAGTTCGAGGAGGGGAAAAGCGAGTAAAATGAGCGGCACGATTCTCAGGGCCATGGTTGCCAAGTGGAGCATTTACTGGTTATTTCCAACCTGCCTGAGCGGGATAGCGCGGAAAGATTGGCGGCGCAACTGATCGAGCAGGGCTTGGCGGCCTGTGTGAACGTCCTGGCGCCTTGCTTCTCAGTCTACCGCTGGCAGGGCCGGGTGGAAACCGCGACCGAGGTGCCAGTTTTCATCAAGACCACCCGTGCGGCGTATCCGGCGCTGGAAGCTGCGATCCGCGCGGCGCATCCCTACGAACTACCGGAGATTATCGCAGTCCCATTGACGGTCGGCCTGCCGGCCTATCTGGACTGGATCGGGCAACAGATCCGCGGCTGACGCCAGCTTGCGCGCAAGAACCCACTGGAGAGGACGACCAATAATGACGAAAAACCTGTTGCGAACATTGAGCTTGCTGCTGGCACTCATCCCGTGGCTCGCTTCCGCCGTGGAGGAGGGGGACCTGCTCGACCCGGACAAGGCGTTCGCATTCTCGGCCAGGGCCATCGACGCCCGAACGCTGGAAGTCCGCTATCAGATCGCCGACGGCTATTACATGTACCGGGACAAGTTCAAGTTCGAGCTCGAGCCTGCCGGCGCCAAGTTTGGCAGCTACAAGCTGCCGCCGGGCAAAATGAAGGACGATCCCACCTTCGGCCGGGTTGAGACCTATCGCGGCACGCTGGTGCTGAAGCTCCCGATCAGCGTGCCGGCCGGCACGAGCAGCATCACCCTCAAGGCGACCTCCCAGGGTTGCGCGGACGTGGGCGTGTGCTACATGCCACAGACCCACACGGTGAAGATCGATCTACCCGGCGGCGCCGCCGCCTCTGGCAAAGGCGCGCTTGCGACGCTCAGGGACCTCGGCGTGGAGCTGGGTGGGGGCGCCGATGAACTGCTGCCGCCGGAAGAGGCCTTCAGGCTGGCGGCAAAGGTGAAGGGCGCGGACGGCGTCGCCGTCACCATCACGCCAAGCGCCAACGTTTACATATATAAAGACAAACTCGCTTTCAAGGTGGTGCAGGGCGCGGGGGTGTCGGTCAAGGATGTAAAGCTTCCCCCAGGGGAGCTGAAGGACGATCCGACCTTCGGCAAAACCGAGGTGTACCACGTTCCCGTCACGGCGGAACTCACCCTCGCCCGGGCCGCCGGCAGCGCCCAGGAGATCGTCCTGCAGGTGGACTACCAGGGGTGCAACGGCAAGATCGGCGTGTGCTACCCGCCGCAGACGAAGCGTCTGAATCTGACGCTGGCCGGCGCTGCGGGCCCGGCGCCGGCCACGGCGACCGCGCCAGCCCCCTCCGCCGATGTGGCACCCGCAGCGGACAGCGTTGCCCCCAAAGGCGGGCCAGCGGTGGCACCCACCGAAGCAGCAGGGGAGGACGAGCAATCCAAGGTCGCGCAGCTGCTCAAAGGCGGCAATTTCTGGGCGATCATCGTCGCCTTCTTCGGCTTCGGCTTGCTGCTTTCGCTGACGCCCTGCGTGTTTCCGATGATCCCCATCCTGTCCGGCATCATCGTCGGGCAGGGCAAGCAGCTCACCAAGACCCAGGGCTTCGTGCTTTCGCTGGCCTACGTGCTAGGGATGGCCATCACCTATGCCATCGCCGGTGTGATCGCCGGCAAGTCCGGGGCGATGATTTCCGCCGCCTTGCAAAATGCCTGGGTGCTGGGCGCCTTTGCACTGATCTTCGTGGCGCTCGCCCTGTCCATGTTCGGTTTCTACGACCTGCAGCTGCCGAGCTTCATCCAGAGCCGCTTCACCGAAGCGAGCAACAAGATGAAGGGGGGCAACCTGATCGGCGTGTTCGTGATGGGCGCCCTGTCCGCCGTCATCGTCGGACCCTGCGTGGCGGCCCCGCTTGCCGGTGCCCTGCTCTACATCAGCCAGACTCAGGACATGTGGTTGGGTGGATGGGCCCTCTTCTCCATGGCCATGGGCATGGGCGTGCCCCTGCTGCTGGTGGGTGTCGCTGGCGGCGCCCTGCTGCCGCGTGCCGGCGCCTGGATGAACGGGGTCAAGGCCTTCTTCGGTGTCCTGCTCCTGGGGGTCGCGATCTGGCTGATCTCCCCGGTGATCCCGGCGGTGGTGCACATGTTGTTGTGGGCGGCATTGCTGATCGTCTCCTCGATCTATCTGCATGCGCTGGACCCCCTCCCGCCCAATGCCAGCGGTTTCAGGAAGCTTTGGAAAGGCGTGGGCGTGATCGCGCTCGTGGTTGGGGTCATCATCATGCTCGGCGCCTTGGGTGGGGGGCGTGACATCCTGCAGCCCCTCTCCGGCTTGCAGCTGGGGACGGCCGGAGGCGGCACGGCCGTGGCGGCCCAGCCACAGGGCCTGCAGTTCGAGAAAGTGAAGAACGTCGCCGAACTCGACGCGCGAATCGCTGCCGCCAAAGGCAAATACGTGATGCTGGATTTCTACGCAGACTGGTGTGTGTCGTGCAAGGAAATGATCCGCTTCACTTTCAGCGACCCGCGGGTGCAGGAACGGCTGAAGGACGTGGTGCTGCTCAAGGCCGACGTCACCGCGAACACCGAGGACGACAAGGCGCTGCTCAAGCGTTTCAAACTGTTCGGGCCGCCCGGAATCATCTTTTTCGATCGTGAGGGCAACGAGCAGACGCTGCGCGTGATCGGTTTCCAGCCGGCGGACAAGTTCCTGCAATCCCTGGACAGCGTGCTCAAGTGAGGGCCCCACGCCGTCAATGGGCGCTGCTCGGCGGGGCCGCGCTCATTGCCCTCGTCCTGGGTTTCGCCCTGGGGACGCTCCGGCATCAGCCGGCGGCGGCAAAGGTGGGCGCCGAGGCCCTGTACCAGACCGCCTTTGACGACCTCGCGGGTGCGCCGACCCCGCTGGCGCGCTGGCGCGGGCAGGTGTTGGTGCTGAACTTCTGGGCCACCTGGTGTCCGCCCTGCCGCGAGGAAATCCCGGAGTTCATTCAGACGCAGGAGCGCCTCGGGGCGCGCGGGCTCCAGATCGTTGGCATCGCCATCGACGATGCCCAGGCCGTCGCCGGCTTCGTCGCGGAATTGAAGGTCAATTATCCCACCCTGATGGGCGGGTTTTCCGGCACCGACTTTGCCCGGGCACTGGGGAACCGTTCCGGCGGGCTGCCGTTCACGGCCATCGTGGACCGCAACGGGGCGGTGGTGGCGGCCAAGGCCGGCAAATTGACCGGGGCGGAGCTGGAAGCGCTGGTCACACCCCTGTTGTGAGGCCTAATTTCGCGCATCTTTCCGGCTAAACTGGACAAGTTGCGGGTATTTGCGGCAAACTTGCGGCCGTGAAACCCACCGCCTCCCGCGCGGCCGACCAGGACAAGCCGTCCAAATCCGGCAAAAAAAAACGCATCCTCGTCCTGCACGGCCCCAACCTCAACCTGCTGGGCACCCGTGAGCCCGAGCATTATGGCCGCGCCACGCTCGCGGACATCGACCGCGCGCTCCTGCAACGTGCCCAGGCCGCTGGCGCCCGCCTGGAGAGCTTCCAGAGCAACGCCGAGGCGGATCTGGTGGAACGCGTCCAGCGCGCCCCGCGGGACGGGGTGGATTTCATCCTGATCAACCCCGCCGCCTTCACCCACACCAGTGTCGCCCTGCGCGACGCGCTGGCGGCGGTGGGCATCCCCTTCGTCGAGGTGCACCTGTCGAACGTGTTCGCACGGGAGCCGTTCCGTCATCACTCGTATTTTTCCGATCTCGCCGTCGGCGTCATCAGCGGCCTCGGGCCTGCCGGCTACGAATTGGCGCTGGACTTCGCCCTGCGGTCATAGGGAAAGGCACCATGGATCTGCGCAAGTTGAAGAAGCTGATCGATCTCGTCGAGGAATCCGGCATCGCCGAACTCGAGATTACCGAAGGTGAGGAGAAAGTGCGCATCACCCGCACCCACGCCGGGGGGCAGGTGATGTACGCGCCGCCCGTGCAGCAAGTCGCCGCCGCGCCGGCGCCGGCGGCCGCCCCCGCCGCATCCGCGCCCCCTGCGGCCCCCGAGGCGGCCGTGCCCGAAGGCCACGCGGTGAAATCGCCGATGGTCGGCACCTTCTACCGGGCACCGTCACCCGGCGCCAAGCCCTTCGTCGAGGTGGGCCAAAGCGTCAATCCGGGCGACACCCTGTGCATCATCGAGGCCATGAAGCTGCTCAATGAAATCGAAGCCGACCAGGCTGGTGTGATCAAGGCCATCCTGGTGGAAAACGGCCAGCCGGTCGAATATGGCGAGCCGCTGTTCATTATCGGTTAAGACCTTGCCCATAGAGGCACACAGACACAGGGAAAGGCGCAACAGGTTCTTGCCGAAGATTCGAACGGCTCTGTGCCTCTGTGTCTCTGTGGTGAACTAAAAGGCTTCCCATGTTCGAAAAAATTCTCATCGCCAACCGCGGCGAGATCGCCCTGCGTGTGCAGCGCGCCTGCCGCGAGCTCGGCATCCGCACGGTGGCGGTCCACTCCGAGGCCGACGCCGACGCGAAATACGTCAAGTTGGCCGACGAGTCGGTGTGCATCGGGCCGCCTCCGTCGTCCCAGAGCTACCTCAACATCCCCGCCATCATCGCGGCAGCCGAGGTGACCAATGCCGAGGCGATCCATCCCGGCTATGGCTTCTTGTCGGAAAACGCGGACTTCGCCGAGCGGGTGGAATCCAGCGGCTTCGTCTTCATCGGTCCGCGACCCGAGAGCATCCGTCTCATGGGCGACAAGGTGAACGCCAAGCGCGCCATGCGGGCGGCCAACGTGCCCTGCGTGCCGGGTTCCGACGGTGCGCTGCCCGACGATCCGGACGAAGTCCTGCGCATTGCCCGGGACGTGGGCTACCCCGTCATCATCAAGGCGGCCGGCGGGGGCGGCGGGCGAGGCATGCGGGTGGTGCACAACGAGGGCAACCTGCTCAACGCCGTGACGATGACGCGCACCGAGGCCCAGACCGCATTCGGCAACCCCGAGGTGTATCTGGAAAAATTCCTCGGCAACCCCCGTCATATCGAGATCCAGGTGCTCGCCGACGAGCACGGCAACGCCGTGCACCTGGGTGAACGCGACTGCTCCATGCAGCGGCGCCACCAAAAAATCCTCGAGGAAGCGCCAGCGCCCCTCCTCGACCCGAAGCTGCGCGACAAGATCGGCGAGCGCTGCGCGGCGGCCTGCCGCAAGATCGGCTACCGCGGTGCCGGGACTTTCGAGTTCCTGTACGAGCACGGCGAGTTCTATTTCATCGAGATGAACACCCGGGTCCAGGTGGAGCATCCGGTCACCGAGATGATCACCGGCATCGACATCATCCAGGAGCAGATCCGGGTGGCCGCGGGAGAGAAGCTGCGCTTCAAGCAAAAGGACATCAAATTCCGCGGCCACGCCATCGAGTGCCGCATCAATGCCGAGGATCCCTACACCTTCGCACCGTCCCCGGGGCGCATCACCCAGTATCATGCGCCGGGCGGACCGGGCATTCGCGTCGACTCGCACGTCTATCAGAATTACTACGTCCCCCCGCACTACGACTCGATGATCGGGAAAGTGATCGCTTACGGCGACACCCGCGAGCAGGCCATCGCACGGATGCGTATCGCCCTGTCGGAAATGGTGGTGGAGGGTGTCAAGACCAACATTCCACTGCACCAGGACTTGATGAGCGACCCCGCGTTCATCGCCGGTGGTGTCAGCATCCACTACCTGACCCACAGACTCGACGCGCTCAAACAGCGCGTCTGACCACGGGCCATGCCCTGGCAGCTGATCAAGCTCGAAGCAGACGCACGGTCCGCGGAGCGTCTGGCCGATGCGCTGCTGGAAGTGGGTGCTTTGTCCGTCAGCATGGAGGACGCCCGTGCCGGCACCGCGGACGAACAGCCGGTGTTCGGCGAGCCGGGCATGGCAGCCGAGCTGTGGGCGACAAGCATCGTCGCTGCGCTGTTTCCTGGGGATACCGCGGTCGAGCCGGTCCTGCGGGCGGCAGCAGCGATGGCAGACCTGCCCGGCCTACCGCCCCATCGCATCGAGCCCCTTGAAGAGCAGGACTGGGTGCGCGCGACCCAATCCCAATTCGAACCCATCCGGATCTCGCCCCGTCTTTGGATCGTGCCCTCTTGGCACACGGCACCCGATCCGCAGGCGATCAACCTGCTGCTCGACCCGGGGCTCGCCTTCGGCACCGGCAGCCATCCGACGACGCGTCTGTGCCTGCGCTGGCTCGAGGCTGCGCTGCCTGCCGGCGCCACGTTCCTCGACTACGGCTGCGGCTCCGGCATCCTGGCCATCGCGGCAAAGAAACTGGGTGCGGGGGCGGTGGAGGGCATCGACATCGACCCGCAGGCAGTGGAGGCGGCGCGCCGCAACGCCGCCGCCAATGGCGTGGAAGCCCGTTTCTGTTTGCCGGATGCGGCCTCTGATGCAGAATACGATGTGGTGATGGCCAACATTCTTTCCAATCCACTCAAGGTCCTGGCACCGGCGCTCGCCGCGCGCACGCGCCGCGGTGGCCGCATCGTGCTCTCCGGCGTGCTGGCGCATCAGGCCGACGAGGTGGCAGCATGCTACCGCACCTGGTTCGACATGGCGTCGCCCGGGTTCGACGAAGGCTGGGCACTGCTCACCGGAACGCGACGCTGAAGCCATGGAGAGCGACCTGCCCCGCACCACCTGCCCCTCCTGCCGGGCGACCTTCCGCGTGCGCCCGGAGCAGCTGGCCGCCCGCAACGGCACGGTGCGTTGCGGCAAGTGTGCATTCGTATTCAACGCCTTCGACAACCTGGTCACGCCCATCGAAACGGTCAGCCTGATCGCGCCCGAGGCTCCCACCACCGCCGCCGAGATGCCACCGCCCGTTGCCGCGCCGACCATGAGTGAGCCGGTCGCGAACTTTCCCTTGCCCAGTGATGAGCAGATCGAGCGCGAGACCGCGGAGATCAATCGCGCCATCGCCGAAAGCGCGGCCGAAGTTTCGATGCGGGAAGACGCGGCCACCCCACCGCCCAAGCCCAGACCCAAACTGGAAATCACCCCCGAGCTCAAGGAAAAGCTCGCCGACCTGCAGCAGCAGTTGACCACCCAGCAGCGCCGTGCCCACTGGCGTACCCTGGCCTTGAGCCTGGGGGTACTGAGCTTGCTGCTGCTGCTCGTACTGCAGGTGGCCTATTTCCGCCGCGATCAGATCGCCGCCCATTACCCGCCGGCGCGGCCGGCTCTGGAGGCAATGTGCCGAATACTGGACTGCCGCATCGGACTGCTCGCCGATGCGACCCTGATCAAACTGGAAAGCTCCGACCTGCAGGCGGAGCCGGAGACCCCGGGGCGCGTCACCCTCAGCGTGACGCTGCGTAATCTCGCCCCCTATCCCCAAGCCTACCCCATGCTGGAACTCACCTTGACCGATGCCGCCCATCAACCCCTCGCACGGCGCCAGTTCAGTCCCAGGGAATATCTGGCGCCCACGGTCAAGGCGGAAGCGGGCTTTCCTGCGGCGGAAGAGCTGGTGATCCGTCTGCCTCTGGATTTGGGTGCCTTGGGCGCGGTGGGCTACAAGCTGTACGTCTACTATCCCTGAACGCCGGGTCCAGGCATTTCCCCCGGTCTCGGGCAGGCTCACCAGATGAGCCAGCGCCTCGATGCTTCGAAGCGCGACTGCTCAAAACAACGCCAGCACGTCGTTGAGAAAGCGGCGGCCCAGGGGGGTGGGACGGATCGTCTCGGGACTGCGCTCGACGAGCCCGCGGGATTCGGCCTCGGCCAGCGGGGCCTCCACGATGCCCAAGGGGAGGCCGGTGCGCTGCGTGAACAGGGCGGGGGTGAATCCGTCCGTCAGCCGCAGGGCGTTCATCATGAATTCCAGCGGCAGCTCACCGGTCTCCACCGCGTGCCGTTCCTGCACCGGATCGCCCGCCAGCGCGCCTTCCATGTAGGCCTTGGGCTGCTTGTGGCGCATCAGGCGCGTCACGCCTTCGTGGCTGGTGAGCTTGCTGTGGGCGCCGGCGCCGATGCCCAGATAATCCCCGAACAGCCAGTAGTTGAGGTTGTGCTGGCATTCGTGATGTTTCCGTGCGAAGGCGGAGGTCTCGTAGTGGCGGTAACCCGCGTCGGCGAGGCGCGCCTCGATTTCCGCCTGCATCTGCGCGCTGGTGTCGTCATCCGGCAGCCGCGGCGGCTGGGCGTGAAACAGCGTATTCGGCTCGATGGTGAGGTGGTAGGTGGAGAGGTGGGGCACGCCGGAGGCGATGGCGGTCTCGATGTCGGCGATGGCCTCGTCCACCGTTTGCCCCGGCAATGCGTACATCAGGTCCAGGTTCACGTTGTCGAAGGTGGCGAGCGCGATGTCCACGGCACGCCGCGCCTCCCGCGCGTCGTGGATGCGGCCCAGTGCCTTGAGATGCTTGGAATGGAAGCTCTGGATGCCGATGGACAGGCGGTTCACCCCCGCATCGCGAAAGCCGCGAAACTTTTCCACCTCGAAGGTGCCCGGGTTGGCCTCCAGGGTGATTTCCGCCAGCGGCTCCACCGGCAGCAGGGTGCGCACGGTGGTGAGGATGCGGTCGATGCCCTGCGCCGAGAAGAGGCTGGGCGTGCCGCCGCCGAAGAAGATCGCCTGCACCCGCCGCCCCCACACCGCGGGCAGAGCCGATTCCAGGTCGCGCGTCAGTGCCGCGATGTAGTCGTCCTCCGGGATGGTGGTGCGTGCCTCGTGGGAGTTGAAGTCGCAATAGGGGCATTTGCGCACGCACCAGGGGATGTGCACGTACAGGGTGAGGGGCGGGGGTGCGTCGAAGCGCGGCGTTTCGGGCAGGGCTGGCCTGATGGGGATGATTTTACGCAACGCGCTCGACCACAAAGGACACCAAGAGCACGAAGGAGCTCCCTGTGTGTCCTTCGCGATCTTCGTGGTTCATGATTTTCCAGTAAAACACAGGTGGCAGATCAGGCCTGGTGCTCATCCACGGCCGCGGCCAAGGCTTGCACGCCCTTGGAGATGGTCACGGGATACGGCGGCGCGGCCTCCAGGCGACGCAGGGCCTCGGGCAGCCGGGCCAGATCCTGGGCCGCCAGTTGGCGCGATTCGGTGAGCGTGGGCAGGCGCTCGGTGCGCTTGCCGTTCTTCATCACCAGCTGCAGCAGCGGCTCGCCCGAGAAGCCTTCGCTCTCCAGGCACAGGGTGTCGCCGGCCATGCACCCATCGGGGCCGTACTGGCGGTACACCTGCTTGCGGCCGGGCCAGGTGGCCTTGCCTTCGGAGCGCTTGCGCCGGGCGTGGCCGGCGTATTCCATGAGCTTGTAGGCGCAGTCGAGGTAGGGCGCGTCGCTGGAGGTGAGCATGCGGGTGCCCACACCGAAGCCGCTGATGGGCGCGCCGGCGGCGAGCAGGGCCTGGATTTCGTATTCGTCCAGGTTGCCGCTGGCGAAGATGCCGGTGTCCTTCAGGCCGCCGGCATCGAGGATCCGGCGCACTTTTTTCGCGTGTTCGGCGAGATCGCCGCTGTCGATGCGCACCGCCTTGATGCGGATGCCGGCGGCCTTGAGCTTCGGCGCGAGGCGCACGACCTTCTCCGCCGCGGCTTCGGTGTCGTAGGTGTCGATCAGCAGCACCACATTATTAGGTTGCGCATGGGCGAAATGCTCGAAGGCAAGTTCCTCCTCGGTGTGGGCCTGGACGAAGGAATGGGCCATGGTGCCGTAGCTCGGGATGCCGAAGCGATACTCGGCGAGCACGTTGGAGCTGCCGTCGAAGCCTGCCAGATACGCCGCCCGCGCCGCGAGCAGGCCGGCTTCCGCCCCGTGGGCGCGGCGCAGGCCGAAGTCCACCAGCAGCTTGTGGGGCGCCGCGAGCACCACCCGCGCCGCCTTGGAGGCGACCAGCGTCTGGTAATGCAGCAGGTTGATGATGCGGGTTTCCACCAGCTGCGCCTGCGCGATGGGGGCGGTGACGCGCAGGATGGGTTCGTCCGGGAAAAACACGCGGCCCTCGGGCATGGCATGCACATCGCCGGTGAAGCTGAAATTGGTCAGATAGTCTAGAAATTTCTCGTTGAAGCGGCCGGTCTGCTCGAGAAAGCGGAGCTCGTCCGGCGCGAAGCTTACCGTCAACAGATAGTCCAGCACCGATTCCAGCCCGGCGGCGACGAGGAAGTTGCGATTGTCCGGCAGCCTGCGCACGAAGAATTCGTACACCGCCACCTCGTCCATGTGCTGGTCGAGATAGCCCTGCAGCATGGTGAACTGGTAAAGGTCGGTCAGCAGCCCGCTGACTTTGCCCGGTGTCATTGGATCTCCCGGCTCGTCGCCTCGGCGACGCCGAGCGCGCGCATTTCCGCCAGCGCCCTGTCGCCGTCGTCCGGCTGCACGTTCACGGCGCGGATGGCGTCGGTCAGCAGCACCACCTGGAAGCCGTTTTTCACCGCATCCTTCACCGTGTTGAGGACGCAGTATTCGGTGGCCAGCCCGCCGACGAGGACGCGCTTGGTACCGTACATCCTGAGCTGCATCGCCAGCGGCGTGTCTTCGAAGCCGGAGTAGGCATCCTTCTCCGCCGTCGTGGCCTTGGAGACGATGGCGGTGAAGGCAGGCAGCGCCAGGCTCGCCGGGAACTGCGCACCATCGCTGCCGGCGATGCAGTGAGGCGGCCAGGGGCCGCCCTGGGCCCGGAAGGAACAGTGGTTCTCCGGATGCCAGTCGCGGGTGGCGAAAATCGGCAGCCCGCGGGTGTGGAAGATGTCCAGCACGTGGTTGAGTGGCGCGATCACGGCGTCACCATCCGGCACGGCGAGCGCGCCGCCCGGAAGGAAGTCGTTCTGCACATCGACGACGATGAGGGCGTCGCCTTCGGCGGCGGTGAGTGTGGTCATGAGTGTTCCAGAATCTTGAAAGCGATTGAACGCAGAGGTCGCGGAGGAACGCGGAGGAAAATCCTCGATATTTCTCTGCGCCCTCCGCGACCTCTGCGTTGAAAGGCCTTTCTCAGCTTACAAAATACCCGTTCCCTTCAACTTCTCCACCAATTCCGCCAGCGCCTTGCCGCGGTGGCTGATGCCGTTCTTCACGTCCATGGGCAGCTCGGCACCGGTCTTGCCCAGCTCCGGCACGAGAAAGTAGGGGTCATAGCCGAAGCCGCCGGTGCCCCGCGGCGTATCGATGATTTCACCATGCCAGCTGCCCTCCGCGATCACCGGCTGCGGGTCGTGGGGGTGGCGCACCAGGACGATCACGCAATAATAGTGGGCCTTGCGGTTCGGTTCGTGTTTCAGCAGCTCGATCAGCTTCTCGTTGTTGCGCTGGTCGGACTTGGGCTCCCCGGCAAAGCGCGCGGAATGCACGCCGGGCGCGCCGTTGAGCGCATCGACGCAGATCCCGGAGTCGTCCGCCAGGGCCGGCAGGCCGGAGTACTCCGCCGCGTGGCGCGCCTTGGCCAGGCAATTTTCGATGAAGGTGCAGTGGGGCTCCTCCGCCTCCGGAATGTTGAATGCGGATTGGGGCAGCACTTCGAGCCCCAGCGGGTGCAGGATGCGCTCGATCTCGCGCAGCTTGCCGGGGTTGTTGGAGGCGATGACGAGTTTTTTCATCAGTTCAAAAGCCTTGAACGCAGAGGGCGCGGAGGGCGCAGAGTAAAGACGGGGTTTTACTCCGCGTCCTCTGCGATCTCCGCGTTTAAAGCTTATCGCTTTCCAGCACTGCTTTTTGCAACGCCACCAATTCGCGGATGCCCTTGTCCGCCAGCGCCAGCAATGCATCCATCTCGGCGCGGCTGAACGGCGCGCCTTCCGCGGTGCCCTGGATTTCCACGAAGCCGCCGCTGCCGGTCATCACCACGTTCATGTCGGTGTCGCAGTTGGAATCTTCCGCGTAGTCCAGATCCAGCACCGGCACCCCCTGGTAGATGCCGACGGACACCGCGGCCACGAAATCCCGCACCGGGGACTCGGCGATCAGGTCCTTGCCCAGCAGATAATTCACCGCGTCTTGCGCCGCGACGAAGGCGCCGGTGATGCTGGCGGTGCGGGTGCCGCCGTCGGCCTGGATGACGTCGCAATCAATGTGAAGGGTGCGCTCGCCGAGCTTGGACAGATCCATCACCGCGCGCAGGGAGCGGCCAATCAGGCGCTGGATCTCCTGGGTGCGGCCGGATTGCTTGCCGCGCGCCGCCTCCCGGTCGGTGCGGGTGCCGGTGGAGCGCGGCAGCATGCCGTATTCCGCCGTCAACCAGCCGCCGCCGCTGCCCTTGACATGGGGCGGCACTTTGTCCAGCACGCTGGCGGTGCAGATCACCTTGGTGTCGCCGCACTCGATCAGCACCGCGCCCTCGGCGTGCTTGGTGTAGTGGCGGGTGATGCGCACGGGGCGCAGCTGGTCGGGCAGGCGTTGGCTGGGGCGCATGGGTCTGCGTGCAAAGCGTGAAAACCCTCATTATAGCGCCCCGCGCGCGGCGCCTTACTTGCTGAATTTCTTGATCGCTTCCTGGATTTCGGCGATGGCGCGCTCGATGTCGTCCTCGGTCACCGGCTGGCGAGCTGCCGGATCACTCTGGACGTTGAAAGGATCCATGCGGGTCGTGATGTCCTGGTCCGGCATCTGGGCCGTGGAGATGGCCTCATGGTGCAGACCGCGTTTCACGGGTTCACCCCAGGTCATGCCGATGGCGGACAGGTTGTCGCCCTCCTCGCCGCCGCGGAATTCTGCATGGTCGAGCAGTTCGGGCACCGCACGGGTGATGTTGTAGGTGTCCAAGATCGAAGCGATCTCCGCCACCGACAGCACGCTCCACACCCCGTCGGTACAGAGCACGATGGTGTCGCCGTCCCGGATCGGGATGCGCTTGGAGATCTCCACCTCCGGCGGCAGAAAACCGCCGAGGCAGTTATAGATCTTGTTGCGCTCCGGGTGGGTGTACATTTCGGCCTCGCTGATCTTGCCCTGGTCGAACAGCTGCTGCACCTTGGAGTGGTCCTTGGTGCGGGCGAGCAGCCTCATGCCGCGGAACATGTACAGGCGCGAGTCGCCCACGTGCACCCAGCAGGCATGTCCCTGCTGCACGACACAGGCCACGCAGGTGGTGCGCGGCGATTCGAGCAGGTTGTGCTTGGCAGCGTAGTCGAGAATTGCCTCATGCGCACTTTGCAGCGCGTGGGCGAGGAAGCGCTGCGGGTCCTTCAACAGGGGTTGCGCATGTTTCTGGAACATTTCCGCCACCATCTGCACGGTGATCTGTGCCGCGACCTCGCCGTGGAAATGGCCGCCCATGCCGTCGGCCACCACCATGAGCAGCGCCTCCCGGCTGTAGGAATACGCCACCCGGTCCTGGTTGTACTTGCGCCCGCCCTGCCGGCTCTGCTGGAAGATCGAAAACTTCATGGGCCGCCCTTAAAAGATTTCCCGGTTCAGGGTCTGGCGGATGGTGTCGATCAGCTTGGGCTTTTTCGGCGCAGGCTCGCTGTGTCTTTCCAGCAGCGCCTTCTGCAGCTGGAACACGCTCTGCGGCCGGTCCATGTAGTTGAGCTGGAGACACCAGTCGATGATTTCGAGCAGCTGGTCCGAATATTGTCCCGCCCAGAGCTTCTTGGCAGGCGTGAGTTTGTCGTTTTCCAGGCGCTGGTCGGCGGCCTGCGGTGCGAAGCCGGCGAGACAGGAGAACATGCTGGCGCCGACGCTGTAGATGTCGGTCCAGGGGCCGAGCATGTCGCGGTTCTTGTAATGCTCCGGCGCCGCGAAGCCCGGTGTGTACATGGGCGAGAGCTTGCTCTTCTCGGTGGTGAGCGTCTGGCGGGCCGCGCCGAAGTCCAGCAGCACGGGCGAGCCATCGAGGCGGATGTAGATGTTGGCGGGTTTGATGTCGAGGTGCAGGATCTTGTGGGTGTGCACCTCGCGCAGCCCATTGAGCAGTTCGGCGAACACACGACGGATGAAGCTCTCCTTCACTGTACGCTTGCGGGACTGGATCTCCTCCTGCAGCGTCTTGCCGCGCTCGTAGCGCATCACCATGTAGACGGTTTCGTTGGCGCGGAAGAAATTGATGACGCGCACCACGTTGGGGTGGTTGATCTTCGCCAGCGCGCGGCCTTCCTCGAAGAAGCATTTCATGCCGTAGCGAAAGGTGGCGAGATTCTCCGCCGTGGTGGCCTGCACGATGGAGCCCTCCTCGCGCAGGGCGAGCTGGCTCGGCAGGTATTCCTTGATTGCGACCGGAACCCCGTTCTCGTCGTGGGCTAAATAGACAATGCTGAAGCCGCCCCCGGAAAGCTGCTTGGCGATCTTGTAGTTCTGGAGTTGATAGCCGTTGGGGAGCGCGCGGTTGGTTTGGGTGGGCATCGTGTTACACGCTCGAAATTGCTTTCATTTTCAGCATTTATTGCGATAAAGTAAAGGTTCTCCTGCGCCATCCCAATATCGGCAGATTTTTCATGATCTACAGCATGACCGGCTATGCGGCGCTGAGCCAGGAACTGCCCCAAGGCACCCTCAATCTCGAGCTAAAATCGGTCAACCACCGTTACCTGGACCTGAGCTTTCGCATCGTGGACGAGTTGCGCGCCCTCGAGGCGCCGCTGCGCGAGCTGATCGGCAGCCGTCTGTCCCGCGGCAAGGTCGATTGCCGTCTCGGCTTCGTTGCCGCCGCGAACGGCGAGCGGCTCGCCCATGTCAACGAAGCCCTGATCGACCACTTGCTTGCGCTCGATGCCCGGGTGCGTCAGCGGGCGCCCGCCGCGGCGCCGCTGACGGTGGCGGAGATCCTCCGCTGGCCGGGTGTGGTGGAGGGGGCCGAGGTCTCGAAGGAAGCCATGCGGGACGCGGTGATGACCCTCGCCGGGCGGGCGCTCGACGAACTGGCGGCGACCCGTGCGCGCGAAGGCGCCAAGCTCAGGGATATCGTCTTGGAGCGCGCGGGCCAGATGGAGGCGCTGGTGACGCGGCTGAGGCCGAAGCTGCCCGCCATCGTTGCCGCGCTACAGGACAAGCTCCGCCAGCGCCTTGCCGAGGCGGGCGTCAGCGCCGACGACGAGCGCATACGCCAGGAAATCGTCCTATTCGCGCAAAAAATCGACGTGGAGGAAGAGTTCGCGCGTCTCACCACCCATCTCGCCGAAGTGCGGCACGTGCTGGATAAGGGCGGTGCGGTGGGCAAGCGGCTCGATTTCCTGATGCAGGAACTGAACCGTGAGGCCAATACCCTGGGGTCCAAATCGGTCGACTTGGAAACCTCGCAGGTCTCGATGGAGCTCAAGGTGCTGATCGATCAGATGAGAGAGCAGATCCAGAATATCGAGTGAGCGCGCGGCGGAACCGGCGCGCCTGTCCGGACCACCGCATTTCCGAACAATTTGCCAGACCCGAAACAGAGCAACCCATGTCCGGAAACGTTTTCATCGTCTCGGCACCGTCCGGTGCGGGGAAAACCAGTCTCGTCAAGGCCCTGCTGGACGCCGATCCCCTGGTCAGGCTTTCGGTGTCCTATACCACCCGGGCGCCGCGCCCCGGTGAGGTGGACGGCGTGCATTACCATTTCGTGTCCATGGAGACTTTCATGGAGATGCTCGAGCGGGGCGATTTTCTGGAGAGCGCCGAGGTGTACGGCAACCGCTATGGCACATCCCAGCGCTGGATCGAGGCGCAGCTGGAAACGGGTGTGGACATCCTGCTGGAAATCGACTGGCAGGGGGCGGCGCAGGTGCGCAAGCTCATGCCACAGGCGAAGTCGATTTTCGTGCTGCCGCCTTCGCTTGCGGCGCTCGAGCGACGTCTCACCGCCCGCGCCCAGGATGATGCCGCGGTGATCGCGCGCCGTCTCGCCGCCGCCCGCGAGGACATGAGCCATGTGTATGAATTTGATTATGTTATCATTAATGACGATTTTGCCGTCGCAGCCCAGGAGCTGCAGGCGGTGATCAGGGCGCAGCGCCTGACATTGAATGCCCAGCTCGCCCGCCAGGGCGAGCTGATCCGAGCACTGCTGGCCTGAACCCTAATGGAGTAAGGAGTAGACCCCATGGCACGCATTACCGTCGACGACTGCCTGCGCCACATCGGCAACCGTTTCGAGCTTGCGTTGGCGGCGACCGCACGCGCCCGCCAGATCGCCAACGGCGCCACCCCGCTCGTGGAACCGAACCGCGACAAGCCCACCGTCATCGCACTGCGGGAGATCGCCCAAGGCAAGGTGGGGCTGGAAGTGCTGAACAAGGGACAGGCCTGACCGACGCCACCGGGCGCGCACGCAATTCGAGGAGTCTCTGAATCGCGTCACCCGGCGGTGGCAGACCGGTTCTGGGATTCCATGCATCTCGCCGAGCTCGCCGAACAGATCCAGTACCTCAAGCCCGAGGATGTGGCGCTGGTCGAACGCGCCTATTCGTTCAGCAAGGAGGCCCACGCCGGCCAGTTCCGCAAGAGCGGCGATCCCTACATCTCCCACCCGGTGGCAGTCGCCAAGCTGCTGGCCCAGTGGCATCTCGATGCTCAGGCACTATCCGCCGCACTGCTGCACGACGTGGTAGAGGACACCTCCATCACCGCCGAGGACGTGAGCAACCGCTTCGGCAAGCCGGTCGCCGAGCTGGTGGACGGTGTTTCCAAGCTCGACAAGATTGAATTTCAGACCGAGGCCCATGCCCAGGCGGAGAATTTCCGCAAGATGCTGCTGGCCATGGCCCGTGACGTGCGGGTCATCCTGATCAAGCTGGCCGACCGCCTGCACAACATGCGCACCCTGGATTCCATGGCGGCGGACAAGCGCAAGCGCATCGCCAAGGAAACGCTGGAGATCTACGCGCCCATCGCCAACCGCCTCGGCCTGAACTCGACCTATCAGGAGCTGGAGGACCTCAGCTTCCGCTATCTCTATCCGACCCGGTACCGGGTCTTGTCGAAGGCGGTCAAGGCGGCGCGCGGCAACCGCAAGGCGGTGATCGACAAGGTCCGGGAGGCGATCCGGCAGAAGCTCGACGAGGCGGGCATCGAGGCGACCGTCACCGGCCGCGAGAAGCATCTTTACAGCATCTACCGCAAGATGCAGGCCAAGTCCCTTCCCTTCTCGGAAGTCTTCGACATCTACGGCTTCCGCGTCATCGTCAAGGATGTGCCCTCCTGCTACCTGGCCCTGGGGGCCCTACACGGCCTGTACAAGCCCATCCCGGGCAAGTTCAAGGACTACATCGCCATTCCCAAGGCCAACGGCTACCAGTCGCTGCATACACACGTGTTCGGCCCTTATGGTACGCCCATCGAGATTCAAATCCGCACCCAGGACATGCACAAGATCGCAGAGGTCGGCGTGGCCTCGCACTGGCTGTACAAGACCGGTGAGGAGGTGAGTGGCGAAGCCCAACAGCGGACGCACCAATGGCTGCAAAGCCTGCTGGAAATCCAGAGCGAATCGGGCGATGCGGTGGAGTTCCTGGAGCACATCAAGGTCGACCTGTTCCCGGACGAGGTCTACGTCTTCACACCAAAGGGCAAGATCATGGCGCTGCCGCGCGGTGCCACTGCGGTGGATTTCGCCTATGCGGTGCACACGGACATCGGCAACCGCTGCGTGGCGGCGAAGATCAACGACGAACTCGCGCCCCTGCGCAGCGAGCTGCACAACGGCGACCGGGTCGAGATCATTACCGCGCCCCATGCCAACCCCAATCCGGCGTGGCTCAATTACGTCATCACGGGGAAGGCGCGCGCGCATATCCGGCATTACCTCAAGCAGATGCAGTCGCAGGAGGCCGCCCGCCTGGGCGAGCGCCTGCTCGCCCAGGCACTGCGCGCGCTGAAGATGGATCCGGCCACCATCGACGAGGCGCGCTGGAAGGAGGTGGTGCGGGAGCTGGGGGCAAAGTCCAAGGAGGAGCTGCTGGCCGACATCGGCTTGGGCAAACGCCTCAATTTGGTGGTGGCGCGGAGGCTGCTGGCGGCGGCGGAGCCGGAGGCGGCAGGAAATCGCGCCCTGGGCTCCATCACCATCCGCGGCAGCGAGGGTCTCGCCGTGCAGTTCGCCAAGTGCTGCCGGCCGATTCCCGGGGATCCGATCCTCGGCTTCATCAACAAGGACAAGGGGCTCATCGTGCACACCCACGACTGCCCGGCGATTGCCCAGTTTCGCGCCGACCCGGACAAATGGGTGGATGTGGAATGGGATCCGGACACGAGAAAGCCGTTCGAGGTCAACATCAAGGCGGTGGTGGCCAACCGCCGCGGCGTGCTGGCCAAGGTGGCCGCCGCCATCGCCGACCAGAACTCCAACATCGAGAATGTCAGCATGGAAGAGGAGGACGGCAGTGCCTACACCTCGATGTTCTTTACGTTGCAGGTGGAAAACCGCACCCACCTTGCGCGGGTGATGCGCGCGCTGCGGCAGATTCCCGACGTGGTCCGCATCGCGCGCACCAAGGGATAGGGCCCGCGTCGGGGCGCATCGGTTTCATTCGTCGATCAGGCAAGGACGCATCATGAAAAGGCACATCATCAAGACCGACCGGGCACCGCAGGCCATCGGCACCTACTCCCAGGCGGTGCGCGCCGGCGATACCGTTTATCTTTCCGGACAGATCGGGCTCGACCCGGCCACCATGCAGCTCGTGCAGGGCGTGGGCGACGAGATTCATCGCGTGTTCAAGAACCTGCGCGCGGTGGCGGAGGCCGCCGGCGGCTCGCTCGCCGACGTGGTGAAGCTCAATGTCTATCTCACCGATCTTGGCCATTTCGCCCGCGTCAACGAGATCATGGCGGAGTATTTCCAGGAGCCTTACCCTGCCCGCGCCGCCATCGGCGTGGCGGCGCTCCCCCGCGGCGCCAGCGTGGAGATGGACGCGGTGATGGTGCTGACGGCGTGAGCCGGGGCGCGGGCGCCCCGCCCGCTGTGCCGGACAGATTGCTCGCGGCACAATCGCCGGCCATCCGGGGCAAGCTGGCCAAGCTCGGCATCCGTCGCGATTTCGATCTGGTCCTGCACCTGCCTCTGCGCTACGTGGACGAGACGCGCCTCTACCCCATCCGGGAGGCGCCGATGGGGCAGACGGTCCAGGTGGAAGGCGTGGTGGTCAAGTCCGAGGTGCGGCTGCGGCCACGACGCCAGTTCGTGTGTTTGATCGAGGACACAAGCGGCGCGCTGTACGTGCGCTTGATCCACTTCTATCCCAACCAGGCCAGGGTGCTCACCGAGGGCGCGCGGGTGCGGGTGCTGGGCGAGATCCGTCACGGCTTCCTCGGGCCGGAAATGGTGCACCCACGGTTCCGTGCCGTGCGTGCCTCGAGCCCCGTCAAAGAGACGCTGACGCCGGTGTATCCGACTGTTGCGGGTCTGTCGCAGCCGGTGCTGCGGCGCTTGATCGCCTCGGCCCTGGACACCTGCGATCTGAGCGATACCCTGCTGCCGACCCTCCGGGAGGCGGCGCGGTTGGGCGAGTTCGCCGCCGCCGTGCGCTACCTGCATCAGCCGCCGCCGGACGCGCCGCTCACCGAGCTGGAATCGCGCCGCCACTGGGCTTGGCAACGGTTGATCTTCGACGAGCTGCTCGCGCAGCAACTCTCCATGCGGCGCCATCTGGAGCGGCGGCGCTCGCAAGCGGCGCCGGCACTGGCCGGAACCGGCCGCCTGGTGGAGGCGCTGCTCGCTGCGCTGCCGTTCCGGCTCACCGCTGCCCAGGAACGCGCGTGGGCCGAGATCAGCGCCGATCTCGCGCAGGCGCACCCGATGCGCCGGCTGCTGCAGGGCGATGTCGGCAGCGGCAAGACGGTGGTGGCCGCGCTCGCCTGCTGCCAGGCGATCGACAGTGGTTTCCAGGCGGCGGTGATGGCGCCCACCGAGCTGTTGGCGGAGCAACACTTCCGTAAACTGGAAGCGTGGCTCGTGCCCCTGGGCGTGAGCGTGGTCTGGCTTACCGGCAGCCTGCCAAAGAAGCAGCGTGCAGCCATGCAGGAGCAGATTCGTACCGGTGCGGCGGCGCTCGCGGTGGGCACCCATGCGCTGTTGCAGGACGAGGTGGAATTCGCCCGGCTCGGGCTCGCGGTGATCGACGAGCAGCACCGCTTCGGCGTGGCACAGCGCCTGGCGCTGCACAACAAGGGGATCAACCCCCACCAGCTGATGATGAGCGCAACGCCCATTCCTCGCACCCTTTCCATGAGCTACTACGCCGATCTCGACGTTTCCGTCATCGACGCACTGCCGCCCGGACGTACCCCCGTGGTCACCAAGCTGGTGGAAGAGGGGCGGCGCGAGGAAGTGATCGCGCGCATCCGCGAAGCCTGCCGTGCGGGCCGCCAGGCCTACTGGGTGTGCCCCCTGATTGAGGAATCGGAAAAACTCGAGCTCAAGACCGCCCTGGAAACCCATGCCCGTCTTTCGGCGACCTTTCCCGAACTTCGGGTGGGGCTGGTACATGGCCGCCTCGGTGCCAAAGAGAAGGCCGAGGCGATGTCGGCTTTCAAGCGCGGCGAGATCCAGCTCCTGGTGGCGACCACTGTCATCGAGGTCGGCGTGGACGTCCCGAACGCCTCACTGATGGTGATCGAACATGCCGAGCGCATGGGGCTCGCCCAGCTGCACCAGCTGCGCGGGCGGGTCGGGCGCGGGGCGGTGCAAAGCGCCTGCATCCTGCTCTACAGCCCGCCCTTGTCCGAGACGGCGCGGGCGCGGCTAAAGATCATCTACGAACATGCCGATGGTTTCGAAATCGCACGCCAGGATCTGCTGTTGCGCGGCCCGGGCGAATTCCTCGGTGCGCGCCAGAGCGGGGTGCCCCTGCTGCGGCTGGCGGACGTGGAACGGGATCAGGCCTGGCTGGAGCCGGCGCGGCAGGTGGCACGGCACCTGCTGGCAACCGAGCCTGCGGCCGCCGAGCGTCATCTGGCGCGCTGGCTGCCCCACGCGGAAGACTTCCTTCGCGTATGACTTTGGTATGCGGTTTGCTACACTCCGGCCTGATGTGGGCGGTTGACCCGAAAACCCAAAATGAAACCGGCCCAAGCGGCGGTATTTCGTCGCAGACGGCGAAAAAGCGGTAGGAGACGACCATGAAACTAGGTATGAACTGGCTTGTGGCCTGTGTCTGGCTGGTCAGCGGCGCGGTGAGCGCGGCGGACTACTACGTGCTGGGCGTTCAGGACTATGTGAAGAACCCCATCCTGGTGGTGCGCGACTACCAGGGCATTTCCGCTTACTTGAGCCGCACCCTGAAGAAGCCGGTGCGTGTGGAGGCGGTCAAGACCTACGACGAATACATCAGGAAAGCCGGCGAGAAGCGCTTCCATTTCATGTATGCGCCGCCCTCCATGATCATGAAGGCGAATCGGGTGGCGGGCTACGAGCCGGTGGTGAGGGTGCCCGGGCTGCTCTCAGCGGCCTTCATCGCCATGGCCGACTCCGGCATTGCCTTCCCCGAGGACATGAAGGGCAAGCGTCTGGGGCTGTACGAAAAGGACGCCATGATCACCCAGCTCGCGCTGGCGGACCTCAAGCAGGGGGGGATCGATCCGGCCAAGTACTTCAAGAGCGTCACCTACTACAGCGACGCCAACGACGTGCTCAACGCCCTCCATTACAAGCTGATCGACGTGGGCGCAGCCAACAGCTCGCTGTTCAACGTGTGGAGCAACCGCGGCCACAACCTCAACATCGTCCTGCAGGGCAAGGGTGTGCCGCACCTCACCTTCGCGGTGCGGGGTGATCTGCCGCCGGCGCTCAAACAGCAGGTGACGGAGGCGCTCCTGAAGGCGCACCTCGACAAGGAAGCGCAGGATTACTTCCGCTTCACGGGCTTCCCCAACTTCGAGCCCGCCAAGCTGTCGGACTATGACGAGTTGGTGGCGTATCTGTCGATCAAGTAGTGCCTCGTACCGCGAGTCACACAAGGAGCCGAAATTGCGTCTTTGGAGTTTCTTGACCTGGTGGTGGGCGAGTCTCATGCTTGCGGGGCCGGTTGGCGCCCAATCCGCACTGTTCGGCATCGCCGAGGGGGTGGCGGAGCAGGCGAGCTTCGCCGAGCTGCAGGAAAAATACCAACCTCTGGCGGATCATCTCGGCAAGGTGCTGAAGCGCCGCATCGTGCTCGAGTCCTCCCAGAACATTCAGAGCGCGGTGGCCAACCTGGCCAAGCAGCGCTACGACCTCATGTTCGTGCGCCCGTCCAATGTCACCGGCCGTGCGATCCGCGACAACGGGTACCAGCTCGTGGCGATGGCGAAGGGCGAGTTCACCGCCAATTTCATCGTGCGCCAGGACCACGGGTTCAAGAAGCCGGAGGACGTGCTGACCCGCACCATTGCCATGCCGGAGCAGTCGGCACTGATGGCCCGAGTGGGCCTGGCAACTCTGCGTGACATGGGTGCCAGCGTGGACAAGCTTAAGATCCGCTACACGCGCTACCAGGAGGCGGTGGGCTACATGGTGGAGCACAAGTTCGCCGACGTCGGCGTGGTCTCGCCGGCGCAGGCCAAGGCCTGGGAAAAGAAAGGCGGCGTGGTGCTGTTCAAGAGCAAGAAGCTGCCTTTCTGGTCAGTGATCGCTTCACCCAAATTTAGCAAGGATGAAGTGGCAAAGATGCAGAAGTCGCTCCTGGAGATGGAACGCAATGCGGAAGGTCAGGCCATTCTGGCCAAGATCAGCGTCAAGGGCTGGGTGCCCGGCAACGCCCAGGATTACATCGATCTTCTGGTCTGGCTCGGCGTTTGAACCAACGCGCGGGAGGGCCGCGAAAGGGGATCTGCCCTGCCTTCTTCACCTTCCAATGATGCCGGCGGTCGGCGAGCTGGGGCTCGCGGAGTACACCTTTTTCGCCATGCGACCGGCGAGAAAGGCTTCACGCCCGGCCTGAACCGCCTTTTTCATGGCCTGTGCCATCAGCACCGGATGCTTGGCCTGGGCGATCGCCGTGTTCATCAGCACCGCGTCGCAGCCCAGCTCCATGGCGATGGCGGCATCCGAGGCCGTGCCCACGCCAGCGTCCACCACCACCGGCACCTCGATGGTGTCGATGATGATCTGCAGGTTCCATGGGTTGAGGATGCCCATGCCGGAGCCGATGAGGGAGGCGAGCGGCATGATGGCCACACAGCCGATATCCTGCAGCTGCTTGGCGACGATGGGATCGTCGGAGGTGTAGACCATCACGTCGAAACCTTCCCGCACCAGCACCTCTGCCGCGCGCAGGGTTTCGACCACGTTGGGGTAAAGGGTGGTGGGATCCCCCAGCACTTCGAGTTTGACCAACTTGTGCCCATCGAGGAGCTCGCGCGCCAGGCGCAGGGTGCGGATTGCCTCTTCCGCCGTGTAGCACCCGGCCGTATTGGGCAGGTAGGTGTAGCGGGAGGGGGGCAGGACGTCGAGCAGGGAGGGTTGATGGGCGTCCTGGCCGATGTTGGTGCGGCGTATGGCCACCGTCACGATCTCCGCGCCGCTGGCCTCTATCGCGCGGCGGGTTTCCTCGAAGTCCTTGTACTTGCCGGTGCCGACGAGCAGGCGCGAGCCATAGGTCTTGCCGGCGATGATGAGATCGTCCATTGGGGTTCCTCGTGCGCGCTGGTGTGAAACGACGTCCAGCGTGGTTGGTGTAGTGCCTGAAAATCAGCCGCCGCCCACTGCGACGACGATTTCGAGACGGTCGCCGGCGCGCAGTTCGGCTTCTCCGTGCTGGCTCTTCGGCACGATCTCGCCGTTGCGCTCGACCGCGACACGCTTGCCGGTGAGCTGCATCTGTTCCAGCAACTGGGAAAGCCGGGTGCCTGCCTCGACCAGGCGCCGCTCGCCGTTCACCGTCAGCTCGATCACTTTCAATAACCTGCTGATTTCCGGTAAGATATGGGGGACCATTCTAGCACGCGGGTGTAGTTCAATGGTAGAACGGCAGCTTCCCAAGCTGCATACGACGGTTCGATTCCGTTCACCCGCTCCAAATTCGTCAGGCCCCCACCGGGGCCTTTTTGCGTTCGGGCTACAATAGCCCGCGGTGATGCCCGTCAAGGACCCTTCGTGCCCAAAGCCCTCAAGTACGTGGTCATCGCTATCGGTAGCCTGGCGGGGGTGTTCCTCCTTGCGCTGCTCCTGATCGCGCTCACCGTGGATCCCAACCGGTTCAAGCCCGAGATCGTGCAGCTGGTGCAGGACGAGAAGCAGCGCACCCTCACCATCGAGGGTGATATCCGGCTGAAACTGTTTCCCAAGCTCGGCGTCGACCTGGGGCGCACGGTGCTTTCGGAGCGGGGAGGCGCGGGCGAATTTGCCGCGTTGGAGAGTGCCCGGCTGTACGTGGCCTGGTGGCCGCTGCTGCGCCGGGAGCTGGTGGTGGATACGGTGGTGCTGGAAGGCGTGCGAGCGAAGCTCGTGCGCAACCCCGACGGCAGCACCAATTTCGACGATCTCCTGCGCAAGGAAGAAGAATCGCCGCAGATCAAGTTCGACGTGGAGGGCGTGCGGCTCATCCGCTCGGCGGTTGATTTCCATGACCACCTCGGCAAGCGCAGGTACGCGATACGCGACCTCGATCTTTCCACCGGCCGCATCCGTGACGATACGCCGACGGATGTGCGGGCCGGCTTCAAGCTCGCGCTCGATCAACCGCAGGCGACCGTCGATGTGGCATTGAAGAGCGGTTTGGTGTTCGCCTTGGAGGAAAAGCGCTACGCCCTGGACGATCTCGATCTGAAAGTCAGCGGCGCGGCGGCGGGTTTGAGCAGGATGGAACTCTCCGCGCAGGGGGGCATCGAGCTGCGCCTGGCGAGCAAGGCATTTGCCTTGGATAAACTCAAGCTGCGTCTCAAGGGCCAGCGCGGCGCGGATACGCTCGAGGTGGGTCTGGATGCCCCGCGCCTGCTTCTCGCGAGCGATCGGCTGGAGGGTGCCAAAATCGACCTGCGGGGGACGCTCGTACAACCCGGGGGCGAGGTTGGCGCGGTGCTTTCCCTCTCCGATCTCAGCGGCAATGCCCGGCAGTTCGAGGCCGGTCGGTTGACCCTGGATCTCGACGGCAAGCAGGGCGACCGCGATTTCAAGGCGCGGCTTGGGAGTCCCCTTGCTGGCAGCCTCGAGACGAAGCGTTTGGTCCTTGCGCAGCTTAGAACGGATGCGGCGGTCAGGGACCCCAGCCTTTCCAAGGGCGGCGTCAAGCTCGAGGCGACGGGCAGTGCCGAGGCGGAGTTCGGGCTAGGGCGCGCCCAGGTCCAGCTTCAGGGACAACTCGACGAGAGCAGGTTTCAGGCCAAGCTCGGGCTCGCCCGCTTCGATCCGCTCCAATTCAATTTCGACGTGGCCATCGACGAGCTCGACGTGGACCGCTATCTGCCGCCGAAGCAGACGGATGCCAAGGCAGCGCCACCCCGGCCCATCGACTTGTCTGCCCTTAAGTCCATCCACGGCACGGGCACCATCCGCATCGGCAGCCTCAAGGTGGTCAAGGTGCGGGCGTCCAACGTGCGCTTCGAGCTCAAGGCGGGTGGCGGACGGGTGGAAGTGAACCCGCTGGCCGCGAATCTGTATCAGGGCAGCTTACGGGGCGCGGCATCGGCGACGACCACCGCCGCGCCGCGCATCGTGCTGAAGCAGCATCTGACCAGCGTGAGCGTCGGCCCGCTGCTGCGGGACCTGACCGAGCAGGATTTCATCGAGGGCCGGGGTGAGGTGATGCTGGACGTCTCCAGCGCGGGTGCCACCTTTCCCGTCTTGAAGCGGGCGCTGAACGGCGTCGCGTCGGTCCGGCTCGCCGACGGCGCCATCAAGGGCATCGACATCGCCGCCACCCTGCGCCAGGCCCAGGCCCAACTCGCCACGCTGCGTGGCGAGCAGATGCAGGCACCGGATGCGCGGCGGCAGACGGACTTCTCCGAGCTGACGGCCAGCTTCGTCATCCGCGACGGCGTGGCACGCAATGATGACCTTGCCGCCAAGTCGCCGCTTCTGCGGCTCGCCGGCAGCGGGCAGATCGACCTGGCGAATGACCGTCTGGATTATCTGCTGCGGGCTAGCGTGGTCGGCACCCTGGAGGGCCAGGGTGGCCGGGAACTTGCCCAGTTGCGCGGCGTGACGGTCCCGGTGCGGGTGAGCGGGCCGTTTGCGTCCCTGAGCTACCGCCTCGACCTGCAGGGGCTCATGACCGAGTCCGCCAAGGCGAGAGTGCAGCAGAAGGTCGAAGAGCAGCTGAAGAAAAAAGGCGGTGAGGATCTGCTGCGCGGCCTCTTTCGACGTTAGCGGGGTGGCGGTGGAGGCTGACCCGGGGGCGTTCGCCGCCCGCCTCATCGCCTGGCAGCGGCGCCATGGCCGCCACGACCTGCCCTGGCAGGGCACCCGCGATCCCTACCGCATCTGGGTCGCCGAGATCATGCTGCAGCAGACGCAGGTCAGCAGCGCCATTCCGTACTACGAGCGTTTCCTGGCGCGCTTTCCCGATGTCGCTGAGCTCGCGGCTGCGCAGGAGGACGAGGTGCTGAAGTACTGGAGCGGTCTGGGTTACTACGCCCGCGCGCGCAACCTCCATGCGGCAGCGCGCGTGCTGATGACGCGCCACGGCGGCAGCTTTCCCCGCAGACCGGAGGAGATCGCCGCCTTGCCCGGCATCGGTCGTTCCACCGCCGCCGCGATCGCCGCGTTTGCCTTCGGTACGCGCGCAGCGATCCTGGACGGCAACGTCAAGCGGGTGTTGGCACGCGCCTTTGGGGTGGAGGGCTTCCCCGGCGACAAACGGGTGGAAAACCGGCTGTGGGCGCTGGCCGAGTCCCTGCTGCCGGCAAGGGACATCGAGGCCTACACCCAGGGGCTGATGGATTTGGGCGCGACCCTGTGCACCCGCGCGCGTGCCCGCTGCGAGGCGTGTCCTCTCGAGCAGACCTGCATCGCGCGCCAGCGCGGCCTCGTGGACAGCCTACCCACGCCCCGGCCGCGCCGGGCGCTGCCTGAGCGTGAAACCGCCATGCTCATCCTGCGCCGAGGTCCCGAGGTGCTGCTGGAGAAACGGCCCCGCCGCGGGCTGTGGGGCGGCCTGTGGAGCCTGCCGGAGCCGGGGCCGGAGACGGTGCTCGCGCCTTATCTCGCCGACCGCTTCGGTGTGCGTGCGCGGCGCGTGTTCCGCCTCGCGCCGCTCATCCATGGCTTCACCCATTTCCGGCTCTTGATCCGGCCGCTTCTGATCGACGTGGAAGGGCGGGGGGATGCCGTGCCAGGCGCGCTGTGGCTCATGCTAGGGGACGCGCAAAGGGCGGCGATCCCGACACCGGTGCGCACCCTGCTGGCGCGCATCGGCGATGGCAGCGTTACCGGGTCTGTCGCGCCTGCATGAATGCGCGCATTTCCGACGCCGGCATCGGCTTCGCGAAGAAATAGCCCTGCGCCAAGGGACAATGGTGCGCTTGAAGCCAGGCGTGCTGTGCCGAGCTCTCCACGCCTTCCGCCACGATCGTCAGCCCGAGACTTTCCCCGATGGCCAGGATGGTGGCGGCGATGGCCGCGTCGTCGTCATGGGGCAGGTTACGCACGAAGGACTGGTCGAGCTTCAGACGGTCGAGGGGCAGGCGCTTGAGGTAGGACAGGCTCGAATAGCCCGTGCCGAAGTCGTCGATGGCAAACTTCACGCCGCGGCTGCGCAGGGCGTGCATCACGCCGCAGACACGCTGCATGTCATGCATGAGCAGGCTTTCGGTGACCTCCAGTTCCAGATGCTCGGCAGGCAGCCCCGAAGCCTCGAGTGCCGCCTCCACGGCAGTGGCGAATCCGGCATGGCGCAACTGCACCGCCGAGACGTTCACCGCCACCGAGGCGAGCGGCAGACCGGCATCCAGCCATGACTTGGCGTCACGGCAGGCCTGGGTGAGCACCCAGGCGCCGATGGGATGGATCAAGCCCGATTCCTCTGCCACGGGGATGAACTTCGTTGGTGGCACCAGACCCCGTTCCGGTGACTGCCAGCGCAGCAGCGCCTCGACACCCCGCACGGCGCCGCGCTCCAGGTCGATCTGCGGCTGATAGTGCAAAATGAGCTCGTTGCGTTCTAGGGCGTGGCGTAGCCCGGTTTCGAGCGCGAGCCGCTCCACGGCGTCGGCATTCATCTCGGCGGCGAAGAACTGGAAATTGTTGCGCCCCGCATCCTTGGCCCGGTAGAGGGCGGCATCGGCATTCATCTCGGCGGCGAAGAACTGGAAATTGTTGCGCCCCGCATCCTTGGCCCGGTAGAGGGCGGCATCGGCGTTTTTCAGCAGGGAGTCTGCATCCTCGCCGTCCTCGGGGAAGATGGCGATGCCGATGCTGGTGGAGGTGAAAAACTCGTTGCCCGACAGGTCATAAGGCTGGCTGACTGCCGCGATGACCTTTTCCGCCACCGCTGCGGCATCCTGTATGCCATTCACTTCGGACAGCACCATGATGAACTCGTCGCCGCCTTGGCGCGCCACGGCGTCTCCTGCGCGCAGGCTGGCCTGCAGACGCTGTGCCACCGCCTGCAACAGCAGGTCGCCGGCGTGATGGCCGAGGGTGTCGTTCACCATCTTGAAGCGGTCCAGGTCGAGGAACAACACCGCGACCCGCCGCCCGTGCCGGCGCGCGTCGGCCAGCGCCTTGTGCAACAGTTCCGCGAGCAGCGTGCGGTTGGGCAGCCCCGTGAGGGCATCGTGGGTGGCCATGTGCTGCACGCGATCAGATTCGGTCTTGCGCTGGGTGATGTCCGAGAACACCGCGATGCGGTGGGTGACACGGCCGCGCCAGTCCTTCACCACGTTGATGGTGAGCCACTCGGCATAGACCTGGCCGTCCTTGCGGCGATTCCAGATTTCGCCTTGCCAAACGCCCTCGTTTTCCAGGGCGCGCCACAGTTGGTCATAGAAGGCGCGGTCGTGGCGGCCCGAGCTCAGGATCCGCGGCGTGCGTCCAATCACTTCTTCGGGCGAGTAGCCGGTGATGCGGCAGAACGCCGGGTTGACCATCAGGATGGTGTTGCGCGCATCCGTGATGAGAATGCCGTTGCTGCTGGACTCGAACACATGGGTGGTCAGGGGCAAATATTTGTTGCGCCGCAGTTCGATGAAAGTGCCAGTCAGCGCAATCAAGGCGAAGGCGAGCAGGACTTCGATGGCGGCGAAGGGCAGCAGGCCGGCCGCACCCCCGGTCAGGGCAGTTGCAACGAGCGCAAGTGCGACGGACAGGGGGATCATCGTGCGGTGTTCTCCCGGAACCACATGAGCGGACGGGGAGGGCGGAAACTTGAAGGCAATGGGCTAGTAGCCCCTGCTGGTGACGGATTCGGTCTCCGGCTCGGCCGGCTTCGGCGTCTCGGGGCCCGGATTTCCCTGAACGGTAGGCGTCGGCGGCTTTTCGGGATGCTGCTCGCACGCCGCGAGCAGGAGCGGCGCGAGCAGGGCAATCAGACACAGGCGGAACATCGTGGCGTTCTCCGGGCGGCTGGTGCAAAGGCCGTCAGGGCGTATCATAGCAGCCGTCAACGGAACATCCACAAGCGATGCACTACACCGACCTGCGCGACTTTCTCGCGCAACTCGAAGCCCGGGGCGAACTCAAGCGCGTGCGCGCCGAGATCGATCCCCGCCTGGAAATGACCGAGGTCTGCGACCGCGTGCTGCGCGCCGGCGGCCCTGCGATCCTGTTCGAAAAACCCAAGGGTCACACCATTCCCGTCCTCGGCAACCTGTTCGGCACGGTGAAGCGCGTGGCCCTGGCCATGGGGGAGGACGATGTTGGCGCCTTGCGCGAAGTGGGCAAGCTGCTCGCCTTCTTGAAGGAACCTGAGCCGCCTAAAGGGTTGAAGGATGCCTGGGACAAGATGCCCCTGTTCAGGCAGGTACTCAACATGGCGCCGAAGGAGGTGTCGCGGGCGCCCTGTCAGGAGATCGTGTGGCAGGGCGAGGAGGTGGATCTTTCCAAACTGCCGATCCAGACCTGCTGGCCGGGGGACGTGGCGCCGCTCATCACCTGGGGCTTGGTGGTGACGCGCGGCCCGCACAAGCCGCGGCAGAACCTGGGCATCTACCGCCAGCAGGTGATCGCGCGGAACAGGGTGATCATGCGCTGGCTGGCCCATCGCGGCGGCGCGCTGGATTTCCGCGATTTTCGTGAAAAACATCCCGGCGAGGGATTCCCCGTTGCGGTGGCGCTCGGCGCCGATCCCGCCACCATCCTTGGCGCGGTGACACCCGTGCCGGATACCCTGTCCGAATACCAGTTTGCCGGCCTGCTGCGCGGTGCGAAGACCGAGGTGGTGAGATGCGTGTCCTGCGATTTGCAGGTGCCGGCCAGCGCCGAGATCGTGCTCGAAGGCTACATCGATCCGGACGAGACCGCGCTGGAGGGCCCCTATGGCGACCACACCGGCTACTACAATGAGCAGGAGACCTTCCCGGTCTTCACCGTGACGCACCTCACCATGCGCCGCGACCCGATCTATCACAGCACCTACACCGGCAAGCCGCCGGACGAGCCGGCGGTGCTGGGGGTCGCGCTGAACGAGGTGTTCGTGCCCTTGTTGCAGAAGCAGTTTCCCGAGATCACGGACTTTTATTTGCCGCCGGAGGGCTGCAGCTACCGCATGGCGCTGGTGAGCATGAAGAAGCAGTACCCGGGCCACGCCAAGCGCGTGATGTTCGGGGTGTGGAGCTTCCTGCGCCAGTTCATGTACACCAAGTTCGTGATCGTGGTGGACGACGATGTCAACATCCGCGACTGGAAGGAGGTCATCTGGGCGCTCACCACCCGGGTCGACGCCGCGCGCGACACCCTGATCGTGGAAAACACGCCCATCGACTATCTCGACTTCGCCAGCCCGGTGTCGGGCCTCGGCAGCAAGATGGGCATCGACGCGACGAACAAATGGAAAGGCGAAACCACGCGCGAGTGGGGCACGCCCATCACCCGCGATCCACGGGTGGTGGCGCGCATCGACAGCATCTGGAAGGATCTCGGGCTATGAGGGCCGTGCTGCTTGTGGCCATGCTGATGCTTGCCGGCTGCAGCCATGTGTCCTACTACCTCCAGGCCATCCACGGGCAGGCGGAAATCAGCCAGCGGGCGATGCCGATTGCCACCCTGCTCGGCGAATCGGGTGCGGAGGGTGGCCTCGCAGCAAGGCTCGCGCTGGTGCAGCAGGCACGCGACTTTGCCAGCCGCGAACTCAAGCTACCGGACAACGGCAGCTTCCGCCGCTATGCCGACCTGGGCCGCCGTTATGTGGTGTGGAACGTGTTTGCTGCGCCCGAATTCGCCGTCACGCCCAAGACCTGGTGTTTTCCCATCGCAGGCTGCGTGGCCTATCGCGGCTATTTTGCCGAGGCGGCGGCACGCCATGCCGCGGCGGAACTGGCAGCGCAGGGCTTCGACGTGCACGTGGCCGGGGTGCCGGTGTACTCCACGCTGGGCTGGTTCGATGACCCGGTGCTCAACACCTTCATCCATTATCCGGAGGCGGATCTGGTGGGGCTGCTGTTCCACGAGCTCGCCCATCAGCTGCTCTATGTACCGGGCGATTCCGCTTTCAACGAATCCTTCGCCACGGCGGTGGAGGAGGAAGGGGTGCGTCGCTGGTTCGAGCAAAGAGGGCAGGCAGCGGGCTTTGCGGCGTTCCAACAGGCACAGATGCGCAAACATGAATTCGTCGCCCTGCTGACGGCCACCCGCGACCGCCTTGCCACCCTGTACGAGGCAGGTGGCGAGCCGGACGCGCTGCGCGCGCGCAAGGCGCAAGTGCTCGCGCAGGCCCACGAAACCTACGCGGCCCTCAAGCGCGCCTGGGGCGGCTATGCAGGCTACGACCGCTGGTTTGCCGACGGTGCGCTCAACAACGCCAAGCTTGCCTCCGTCACCTTATATGCGGACCACCTGCCCGCATTCCGCATCCTGCTGGCGCAGGCACAGGGGGATCTGCCCACCTTGTACGCCCAGGCGCGCGCCCTCGCCGAACTTCCCAAGCCCGAACGCCATGCGGCGCTGGCGCGCGCCGGGCAGAGCCGTCTAGCGGCGGAGGCGGCCGCGCCGTGAGCAAGCCCGCCGGTACGCGCTTTTGCCTTTACGACGCCGCCCAGTTGGACGCGGTGCTGGACGGCATGGCGTGGCAGGCGGCGGGACTGCTCCAGGGGCGTGCCCAGATCGCCCTCGTCGGCGTGCTGCGGCGCGGTGCACCCCTTGCCGAAATGCTGCACCGGCGCCTGGTGGGCGATTTCGGCGTACCGATCCTGATGCGTCTCGATCTGAAGGTGGAGCGCTACGCGGACGACCTCACCCTCCTGCACCCGGAAACGAAGCTCACCGAGCCACCGGAGCATGCAAGCCTGGATCTGGCCGGCCATACCCTGCTGGTGGTGGATGACGTGATGTACAAGGGCTACTCCATGCTGCGCACGGTGCAGTATCTGGCGGCCAAGGGCGCCCAGGAGATACGCACCGCGGTGCTGGTGGACCGGGGTGCGGCCAAGCTGCCGGTGCGCACCGACATCGTCGGCGTGCGCCTCGACGTGGCGCCGACCGACATCATCGAGTGCAACGTTCCGCCCTACGAGCCGCACTTCAGGATCGACCTGCTGCGTCCCGAGCGCTGAGGGGCCACACCCGCATCGGCGTCAGGGGATGCGATCGTCCGGGGCGGGCGCGTGGGGCGGGGTGGCGCAAGGCAAGCTCCGCCGCAGCCGAAGACCGAGTAGTAACGTACCCAGATACCGATCAGGACGGGGAGTGCCAGGGCCAACGCCACCTCCCAGGCGCTGAGCGCCTCGCCATGCCACCACTTGGCGGTGGCGACGACCGATTCCAGGAACGCTACCATGAAGGCGAAGGCGAGTGCGAGCTTGATGATCGTTCTCAGGGCGTTCATGGCTGGGCGTACACCCATTCCAGCAGCGCGTCCTGGACCGGTCGGCCCGCATCGGCACGGGGGTCGTTGATGATGCAGACCACCACCCAGCGGCGCGCCTTCGCGTCGAGCACGTAACCGGCGATGCTGCGCACGTCCCGGAGGGAGCCGCTCTTGATGTGGGCGTTACCTGCGACGCCGTTGCCCAAAAGACGCTTTTTCATCGTCCCGTCGGTGGCGACGATGGGAAAAGAAGACATGAGCTCCGCCGCCACGGGGGAATGGAATGCGGTCTGCAACAGCACGCCCAGGTGGCGCGCACTGATGCGTTCCACGCGCGACAGACCGGCGCCGTTTTCCAGCACCAGTTCGATGAAGTCCAGGCCCTTGGCTGCGAGCCAGTCGTGGATGGCCGCGCTGGCGTTTTCCGGCGTCCCCGGGACGCCGCGTACCTGGGCGCCGAGGGTCAGAAACAGCTGACGCGCCATCACGTTGTTGCTGAACTTGTTGATGTCGCGCACCACGTCGGCCAGGGGCGGCGAGGCAAAGCTCGCCAGCCGCGTTGCCGTGGCCGGCAGCGGCGCCTCCATCAGGCGGCCCCGCCAGGTGCCACCCAGGCCCTGCCAAAGTTCCCGAAACAGGGTCTCCAGATAACCATCGCGCGGCCGGAGCAGCAGATGGAAGGTTTTTTCCTTGCAGCCGCTGGCGTAGCGGCCGCTCAGGGTGAGCACCGCGCCGCGGCGCGACTCCTGAAGATCGATGCCAAGGTCCTCGCGCCAGTTACCGCAGGGGCCGCGCGTCAGCGTCGCATTGTTGACGATGCGCAATCCGGGAATGGGCGGATCGAGCACCACGCCCGGGCGCGTCGCGCCGGTGTCGGCCGCAAGCCGCAGGCGATGGGCATGAAAGTTGACGAGAAAGGCATCCGGCAGCGCGTTGTAGGCGCGCAGGCGCTCACCGTCGAAGGTGCCGGGATCGCCCGGTGGCAGCTGGAAGTAACTGCGGTCGACGATGACATTGCCGTGGAGATCCCTGAGGCCGCGCAGGCGCAGGTCGCGCAGCATCATCCAGAAGCTCTCGAGGGTGAGCTTTGGATCACCATGACCCTTGAAGATGAGGTCGCCCCGCAGCCGTCCGTCTTCGATGCGGCCCCGGACGTAAACGTCGGTCGGCCATTGGTAGGCCGGCCCGAGAAGTTCGAGCCCGGCGTAAGTGGTGACGATCTTCATCACCGAGGCCGGATTCATGGGCCGGTCGGCGTGATAGGCGAGAAGCGGACTCGGCTGGTCGACGCGCTGGACATAGACCGCCAGGCCGTCTGCGTCGATCGCGGCGGCGATGCGGGCCGCCTCCACGGGCGTGGGCAGCCCGGCGGCGTTGCCTTGGGCGTTTACCAGAAAAAAGAGCAAAAGCGATTTACCACGAAGAGCACGAAGGTTCACAAAGAAAAAAGGTTTTCTTCGTGTTGCTTCGTGCTCTTCGTAGTTAAAGAATTTACCGATGCCCGGTGAGATCCCGAACATACCAATCCATGGCGATTTTCAGTCCTTCGCGGATGGTATGCGTGGGCTGGTAGCGAAGCAAGCGTTGGGCTTTGGAAATGTCCGCGAGCGAATGGCGCACGTCGCCGGCGCGGAACTCCCGGTAGATCGGCCGGATCCCCGCGGCATGGGGGAAACGCAGCGCGAGCTCGGCGCGGATGCTTTCAAACAGCTGGTTGAGGGTGGTGCGTTCGCCCACCGCCACGTTGTAGACCTGGTTCTTCGCCGCGTCATCCTCGCTGGTGGCGGCCAGCAGATTGGCCTGCACCGTGTTGTCGATATAGCAGAAGTCGCGGCTGGTTTCGCCGTCGCCGTTGATGTAGACGGGCTCGTTCTTGATCATGGACGAGATCCACTTGGGGATCACCGCGGCGTAGGCGCCTTCCGGGTCCTGGCGCTGGCCGAAGATGTTGAAGTAGCGCAGGCCGATGGTCTTGAAGCCGTAGCAGCGGTCGAACACGTCTGCGTACAGCTCGTTCACGTACTTGGTCACGGCATAGGGCGACAGGGGCTTGCCGATCTGGTCCTCGACCTTGGGCAGGCCCGGGTGATCACCGTAGGTGGAGCTCGATGCCGCATACACGAAGCCTTTCACCCCCGCGTCCCGGGCCGCTACCAGCATGTTGAGAAAGCCGGTGATGTTACTGCCGTTGGTGAGGATCGGGTCTTCGATGGAGCGCGGCACCGAACCCAGCGCGGCCTGGTGGAGCACATAGTCCACGCCGCGGCAGGCGGCGCGGCAAGTGTCGAGGTCGCGGATGTCGCCCTCGATGAAATCGAAGCGCTGCCATTGTTCGGGTGCAACCAGCTTGCTGACCTGTTCCAGATTCCGACGGTGGCCGGTGGAAAAATTGTCCAGGCCCACCACCTTCTGGTTCAGCTTGAGCAAGGCCTCCAGCAGGTTGGAGCCGATGAACCCGGCCACCCCGGTGACGAGCCAGCTGTGGGGGTTGCCAGAGAGGGTCTGGCAGAGGGCTTCGAAGTGAGGCGCACGCATGATTGGTTCTGGGTTAGGCGCTTCGCTGGAAGAAAACTAGGAGCACGAGAAATGACTGGTTGCTTTGTACTCTTCGTGTCCTTCGTGGTGAAGCGTTTTCACAGCCGCCAAAAGCGGGCGAAGGTGGCTTGCGCCTGCTGCGGATCGAATAGACATTTCACGTCGATCAGCGCCCCCCGGCCGTTCATCTTGGCCTTGTAGTCGGACAGCGGCCGCGCCGCGAATGCCTTGTGCGCCACCGCCACCACGATGGCATCCGATGTCGGCAGCTCGTCCCAGGATTCCAGGGTCACGCCGTACTCGTGCATGGCTTCTTTGGCGTCCGAGATGGGGTCGTGCACATGCACCTCGATGCCGTAGCTCTGAAGCTCGCGGATCACGTCGATCACGCGCGAGTTGCGCAAGTCGGGACAGTTCTCCTTGAAGGTCAGGCCCAGCACCGATACCTTGGCGCCCTTCACCTGGCTGCCGGCGGCGATCATCTCCTTCACCGTCTGCTCGGCGATGTATTTGCCCATGCCGTCGTTGATGCGGCGGCCGGCCAGGATCACCTGCGGGTGATAGCCCAGCATGTCCGCCTTGTAGGTGAGGTAATAGGGGTCCACCCCGATGCAGTGGCCGCCCACCAGGCCGGGGCGAAAAGGCAGGAAGTTCCATTTGGTGCCGGCGGCCTGGAGCACTTCCAGGGTGTCGATGCCGATCTTGTGGAAGATCAGGGCCAGTTCGTTCATCAGCGCGATGTTCAGGTCGCGCTGGGTGTTCTCGATCACTTTCGCCGCTTCCGCGACCTTGATGCTGGACGCCCGGTGCACGCCGGCGGTGATGATGGATTCGTACAGTTGTGCCACCTTCTCCAGGGTCTCCGCGTCGTCACCGGACACCACTTTCAGGATCTTGGTGAGGGTATGTTCCTTGTCGCCCGGGTTGATGCGCTCGGGCGAATAACCCACATGGAAGTCCTGCTTCCATTTCATCCCGGAGTGCTTCTCCAGCAGCGGGATGCACACTTCCTCGGTGGCGCCGGGGTACACGGTGGATTCGTACACCACGATGGTTCCCTTCTTCATGTGCTTGCCCACCGAGGTGCTCGAGCCGATGAGCGGGCCGAAGTCCGGCTGGTGGGCCTCGTCCACCGGGGTGGGCACGGCGACGATGATGAAGTCGCATTCCCCGAGCGCGGCGGCATCCGTGGTGCAGGTGAGCTGGGTGGCCGCCTTCAGGTCTTCGGTGGACACCTCGCCCGTCGGATCGCAGTAGCGCTTGTAGTTTTCGACCTTCTCGCTCGACAGATCGACGCCGATGGTCCGCATCTTCTTGCCAAATTCCACCGCCAGCGGCAGGCCTACGTAGCCCAGCCCCACCACACCCACGACAGCCATGTCGAAGTTTCTCCGTGTTGAGTCGAATTTTCCGCGCAGTGTACCCCAGGCGGGATGGCGCGGCCATCGCGTATAATCCTTCAGCTCATTGAGCTGCCAAGGAAAATGCCGTGATGCCGAGGCGTGTTTGTCACCGCCTGGTGTGCGCAATGCTTATTACGATTGCATGGAGCATGCCAGCGCGGGGGGATTTCCCAGCCACCCTTGCACGGGTGAAACCGTCCATCGTCGGCGTGGGCACCTATCTGCCCACGCGCACGCCAGCGCGGAATTTTTCCGGCACCGGCTTCGTGGTCGAAGACGGCCGCACGGTCATCACCAACGTGCATGTGTTGCCGACCCGGCTGGCGACCGATCAGTTCGAGAAACTCGTGGTATTTGCCGGCAGTGGGGAGCGCCCAGAAATGCGTGAAGCGCGTCCGATCGTGCTGGAGCTCCAGTATGACATCGCAGTGCTGCGCATCTCCGGCGAGCCGCTGCCGGCCCTGAAGATCGGCGATTCCAGCACGGTGCGCGAGGGGGCGAGCGTGGCCTTCACCGGCTTTCCCCTCGGCATGGTGCTGGGCCTGTATCCGGCCACGCACCGTGGCATCGTCTCCGCGATCACGCCCTACGTGATCCCCAGCATCAATCCGCGCCAACTCGACAGCAAAGCGGTTCGCCGCCTGAGCCGGCCTTTCAACGTGTTCCAGCTGGACGCCATCGCCTACCCCGGCAACAGCGGCAGCCCCATGTACGATCCGGAGACCGGCGTCGTCTACGGTGTGCTCAACAGCGTCTTCGTGAAGGAATCGAGGGAGAATCTGCTCAAGGCCCCTTCCGGCATCACCTACGTGATCCCGAGCAATTTCATTCGCGAACTGCTTGCGAACGCCCATCCCTAGGCGCAAGGATGCGCCACGCGGCTGCCAATCCCCGCGCAGGCCGGCGGCGCGGATCGGACGTCTGACCAATCAGGCCAAGCCCCTCGAGCCATGCCGGTGTCCGCCACCTCCAGGGCCGGTCTGATGAAAGATGCCGGCTAGGCGAGCGCGGCATCCAGCGTCGCCAGCGCCTGGGCGGTGAGCCAGGCGAATTGCTCCTCGGTGATCACATAGGGCGGCATGAAGTACACCGTATTGCCCAGCGGGCGCAAGAGCACGCCGCGGGAGAGGGCCTCTGCGTAATAACGCCGGGGGAAATCGGCCGGCGCGTCGCGCACGTCGAAAGCCCAGATCATGCCCGTCCGACGCAGGTGGTCCACGCGCGGATGCGCCTCGATCCCCGCGAGATGGGTGGAAAACCGCGCAGCCTGGGTGGCGTTGCGCGCGAGGACGTCATCCTCGGCAAAGATGTCCAGGGTCGCGAGCGCGGCCCGGCAGGCCAGCGCATTGCCGCTGTAGGAGTGGGAATGCAGGAAGCCCCGCGCAACGGCGTCATCGTAGAAGGCGGCGTACACGTCCTGCGTGGTCATCACCACCGACAACGGCAGATAGCCGCCTGTGATGCCCTTGGACAGGCACAGGAAATCCGGCGCGATGCCGGCTTGCTCGCAGGCGAACAGCGTGCCGGTCCGCCCGAAGCCCACCGCAATCTCGTCGGCGATCAGGTGCACCTCAAAGCGATCGCAGATTTCCCGCGCCCGCTTTAGGTACACCGGGTGGTACATGCCCATGCCCGCCGCGCACTGCACCAGCGGCTCCACGATCAGTGCGGCGGTGGTGGCGTGATGCTCCGCGAGATGCATCTCCAACGCGTCCGCGCAGCGCAGCGCGTAGTCCTCGGCGGACTCGCCCGGCTCCGCCAGCCGCCAGTCCGGGCTCGGGGTCTGGTGGGTCTGTCGCAGCAGCGGCGCGTAGGTGTCCTTGAACAGGGCGACATCGGTGACCGACAGCGCGCCGAGGGTTTCGCCGTGGTAGCTGTTGGCCAAGCTGACGAAACCGGTCTTGTCCGGTTTGCCGCTGTTGCGCCAGTAGTGGAAGCTCATCTTGAGCGCGATCTCGGTGGCCGAGGCGCCGTCCGAGCCATAGAAGCAGTGTCCCAGCCTGCCCGGGGCGAGTTGCGCCAAGCGCTCCGATAGTTGCACCACCGGCGCGTGGGTGAAACCGGCGAGGATGACGTGCTCCAATTTTTCCAGCTGGTCCTTGAGCGCCGCATTGATGCGCGCATTGGCGTGGCCGAACAGGTTGACCCACCAGGAGCTGATGGCGTCCAGATAACGCCTGCCGTCGAAGTCGTACAGCCACACCCCCTCGCCGCGGGCGATGGGCACCAGCGGCAGGGTCTCGTGCTGCTTCATCTGGGTGCAGGGGTGCCAGACGGCGCGCAGGCTGCGGGCCAGCCACGCCCGGTTGCTCATGAGCGCCCCTCCAAGGCAGCGTGAAAAGACCCCCACGACGCATTGAAGCGCTTAATTTTCAACACGATATGATTCCGCTCTTGAATTCGTGGGTTATTGGACCTATGATTAGCACTCAAAAATCACGAGTGCTAACAGCTCGGATTTTGATCAGGGTTCGGGCGGGCTTCCGAGGCGCCGCCGGATGCTGTTTTTCATCTAAATTCATCGAGTTAACAGGAGATATACGAATGAAAATCCGTCCCCTGCATGACCGTGTGATTGTCAAACGCGTGGAAGAAGAGCGCAAGACGGCATCGGGCATCGTCATTCCGGACACGGCGGCCGAGAAGCCGGATCAGGGCGAAGTGGTGGCGGTGGGCCCCGGCAAGCGTGACGAAGGCGGCAAGTTGATCCCCATGGACGTCAAGGTCGGCGACAAGGTGCTCTTTGGCAAGTATGCCGGCCAAACCGTGAAAGTATCCGGCGAAGAACTGCTCGTGATGCGTGAAGAAGACATCATGGGCGTCATCGAAGCCTGAGCCCCATCATCAGCATTCAGAAGGAAGGAGATCCGCAATGCCTGCGAAAGACGTGAAATTCGGCGACACCGCGCGCCACAAGATGGTTGCCGGTGTCAACATCCTGGCCGACGCCGTGAAGGTGACCCTGGGTCCGAAGGGGCGCAACGTGGTGCTCGACCGTTCCTTTGGTGCCCCCACCATCACCAAGGATGGTGTGTCGGTGGCGAAAGAAATCGAACTCAAGGACAAGTTCGAGAACATGGGGGCGCAAATGGTCAAGGAGGTCGCCTCCAAGACCAGTGATGTGGCCGGCGATGGCACCACCACCGCCACCGTGCTGGCGCAGTCGATCCTGAACGAAGGCCTCAAATATGTTGCCGCCGGCATGAATCCCATGGATCTCAAGCGGGGGATCGACAAGGCGGTCGTCAGCATCGTCGAAGAGTTGAAGAAAATCTCCAAGCCCTGCGCCTCCAGCAAAGAAATCGCCCAAGTGGGCTCCATTTCCGCCAACTCCGACGAGTCTATTGGCAAGATCATTGCCGACGCCATGGACAAGGTCGGCAAGGAAGGCGTGATCACGGTCGAGGATGGCTCTGGCCTCGAGAACGAACTCGAAGTCGTGGAAGGCATGCAGTTCGACCGTGGCTACCTGTCCCCGTATTTCATCAACAACGCCGACAAGCAGCTCGCGGTGCTCGACGACCCCTTCGTGCTGCTGCACGACAAGAAGATCTCCAGCATCCGTGACCTGCTGCCGGTGCTGGAGCAGGTGGCCAAGGCTGGCAAGCCGCTGCTGATCATCGCTGAAGACGTGGAGGGTGAAGCGCTTGCCACCCTGGTGGTGAACAACATCCGCGGCATCCTCAAGACCTGCGCGGTGAAGGCGCCCGGCTTCGGCGACCGCCGCAAGGCCATGCTGGAAGACATCGCCATCCTCACCGGCGGCACCGTGATCGCGGAGGAGGTCGGCCTGACCCTGGAGAAAGTCACCCTCAACGATCTCGGTCGTGCCAAGCGCATCGAAGTGGCGAAGGAAAACACCACCATCATCGACGGGGCGGGCGCCAAGGCGAACATCGAAGCGCGCGTCAAGCAGATCCGCAAGCAGATCGAAGAAGCGACCAGCGACTACGATCGTGAGAAGCTGCAGGAGCGCGTGGCCAAGCTGGCCGGCGGCGTGGCGGTGATCAAGGTGGGTGCCGCGACCGAAGTGGAGATGAAAGAGAAGAAGGCGCGCGTGGAAGATGCGCTGCATGCGACCCGTGCCGCGGTGGAAGAAGGCATCGTGGCTGGCGGTGGTGTGGCGCTGCTGCGTGCCCGTGCCGCCATCGGTAACCTGAAGGGCGACAACCACGATCAGGACGCCGGCATCAAGATCGTGCTACGCGCGGTGGAAGAGCCGCTGCGGCAGATCGTTGCGAACGCCGGCGACGAGCCCTCGGTGGTGGTCAACAAGGTGCTCGAAGGCACGGGCAACTTCGGTTACAACGCGGCGACCAGCACCTATGGCGACATGGTGGAAATGGGCGTGCTGGACCCCACCAAGGTTACGCGCACGGCGCTGCAGAATGCTGCGTCCGTGGCCGGTCTCATGCTGACCACCGACGCCATGGTGTCGGAGCTGCCGGAGGACAAGCCGGCGGCGGCCGGCGGCGGCATGGGCGGCATGGGTGGCATGGACATGATGTAAGCGCGCCCGCCTCTGCGCTGACGAAAACCCCGCTGCGGCGGGGTTTTTGTTTGCGCCGCGCCCCTAAAGCCCTTGGCCGTGCGTGCCGTAACAGCTAGCATGCCCTCCGGGTTCAACGATGTTCCGCCTTCTTGCCCGACTGCGTGATGCGCTCAGCCGGCCCGGCACCACCAAGCCGCTGGTGCTGGCCTTCGGCGGCGTGTGGCTGTTGATGGCGGCCTTGGGTCTGATCAACCTCTATGCGCTGGCCGAAAACAACGCGCGCATGGAAACCCTCGTCAGCCAGCATAAACGCAAGGCCGATCTCGTCCACACCCTGCGCAGCATCACGCGCGAACGCGCCCTGCTGGTGCACACCATGCTGGCGAGCCCCGACCCCTTCGCGCGCGACCGGCTGATGCTGCGTTTTCGCGACTACGCGAGCGCCTATGTCCGCGCCCAGGAGGCCCTGCATAGCCTGCCGTTCCAGCCCCGCGAGCGCGCCCTGTTCGAGGAATCCCAGCGCAAGATCCGCGTCTCCACCCGGCTCATGGAGCAAGTGGTCGAGCTCGCCCTGGAAGGGCGGGATGTGGAGGCCCAGGCGCTTCTGGTGGATGCGGCCATCCCCGCTCAGGGCCAGGCGCAACAGGACTTCGATGCGCTGGTGGAGTACGAGGAAGGCTTGATCGAGGCGGCGGTGGCCGAAGCGCGGCGTGCCTACCGCAACACCTTCGCGGCCCTGGCCCTGCTCGGGCTCGCCTCCCTGCTGTCGGGCCTGGCCATTGCATCGGCGGTGATACGCCGGACCGCGGCGGTGGAGCGGGCACTGGCGGAGGAAAAGGAGCGCGCCGAAATCACGCTGCATTCGATTGCCGATGCGGTGATCACCACCGATGCCATGGGCCGTATCAATCACCTCAACGACATGGCCGAACGGCTGACGGGCTGGAGTGTCGCGGATGCGCGCGGGCGGCAGGTGGAAGCGGTCTACCGGGTGATGAGCCAGGTGCACCCCAGTGACGCCCTGAGCGCGGTGGCCTCCTGCCTGCTCGACGGGGAGCCACGCATCGGGCCGGACGATCTGCAGCTCACCTCGCGTCATGGGCAGCAATACGCCATCACCCAGTCGGTTGCCGCGATCCGCGATCCGGGCGGCGAAGTGATCGGCGCGATCGTGGTGTTCCGCGACGTCACCCGTGAGCGCGCCTTGTCCACGGAGCTGGCCTGGCAGGCGAGCCATGACCGACTGACGGGGCTCGCCAACCGCCACGAATTCGAGCGCCGGGCGCAGGAACTGGTGGAGGGGGCCCGGGTCCAGAAGTTGCATCACGCCCTGCTGTTTCTCGATCTGGACCAGTTCAAGGTGGTCAACGACACCTGTGGACACGGTGCCGGTGACGAGCTCCTGTGCCAGCTCGCGGCCGTGCTCGCGACCCAGGTGCGCGCAGTGGACACCCTCGCACGCCTGGGCGGTGACGAATTCGGGGTGCTGCTATCGGGGTGCAACATCGAGCAGGCACAGCAGATCGCCGAGAAGCTGCGGCGCGCGATCAGCGATTTTCGCTTCGTGTGGCACGACAAGAGCTTCGCCGTGGGCGTGTCCATTGGCTTAGTCGAGATCACGCCGGAGGCGGACAGCCTGGCCGGTCTGCTGTCGGCCGCCGATGCTGCCTGCTACATGGCGAAGAACCGCGGCCGCAACCGGGTGTACGTGCACCGTGCCCAGGACGCGGAGATCCGTCAGCTGTTCGGCGAGGCGGAGTGGGTGACGCGCATTACCCGCGCCTTCGAGGAACAGCGCTTCCGTCTGTACTACCAGCGCATCCGGCCGGCGCGTGCGGAAGGACGGCCGGAGCATTGCGAGGTGCTGCTGCGCATGATCGACGAAACCGGTCAGGTGGTGCCGCCCATGGCCTTCATCCCTGCCGCCGAGCGCTATACCCTGATGCCCACCCTCGACCGTTGGGTGGTGCGCACCTTTTTTGCCTGGCTCACGGCCAGCCGGCCTGTGCTGCCGGACGCGGTACGCTTCTGCATCAATCTCTCTGGGCAGACCCTGAGCGACGAAGCCTTCGTCGGGTTCATCCAGGAGCAGTTTGCCGCGAGTGGTTTTCCGCCCAGCCGTATGGGCTTCGAGATCACCGAGACCGCGGCGATCGCCAACCTCAGCCAGGCGATGACGCTGATGGGTGCGCTGAAAGAGCTCGGCTGCATGATCGCGCTGGATGACTTCGGCGCTGGCATGTCCTCCTTCGCGTATCTGAAAACCCTGCCAGTGGACAGCATCAAGATCGACGGCGCCTTCGTGCGCGACATGCTCAACGACCCCATGGACAACGCCATGGTCGAGGCCATCGTGCGCATCGGCCGGGTGATGGGGCTCACCACCATCGCCGAATACGTGGAGCATGCGGACATCGCTGCGCGGCTCACGCACTTGGGGGTGGATTACCTGCAGGGTTACGCCATCCACGAGCCGGAGCCCCTGGCCGCGCCGGTTGCGGCGCAGGCCCAAAGCGCTTAACGTTGGCGGGATGGTTGCCGCCCCGCCCGCTACCCTGCTCAACGCCGTTCTGGAACACCTGGGCCGCTTTGCGCCCTTCAATGAAATGAGCCGCGCCGACCTGGAGTGGATGGCCGGTCGGCTGACCGTGGGCTATTACCCCAAGGATGCGGTGCTGCTGGACCCGGCCCACGGCGTGGTGGATGCGTTCTACGTGATCAAGCAGGGCAGCGTGGTGGGGGAGCAAAGCGCGGAGGGGGTGAGCGCCGATGCCGCGAACCTGCAGCTGGTGGAAGGCGAGTGCTTTCCCCTCGGCGCGCTGCTCGCCAAGCGCCCGGTCGCCAATGTGTATCGTGCCACCGAGGACACCTTCTGCTATCGGCTCGCGGCCGCGGATTTCGATGCGCTGCTCGCACGCTCGGTCCCGTTCCGCGATTTCTGCACTCGGCGTATCGCCCATCTGCTGGAGCGCTCGCTTCAGGTGATCCAGGCGCAGTACACCCAGGCGGCCACCGCGCAGCAACCCCTTTCCGCACCACTGGCCAGCCTGGTGCGGCGCACGCCGGTGAGAAGCAGCCCCGACACGCCGATCGAAGCGGTGCTGGCGAAGATGTATGCCGAGAACGTGGGCTCGATGGTGATCGTGGAAGGCGACCAGCCGGTGGGTATCTTCACCCTGCATGACCTGCTTACGCGGGTGGCGCTCGAGCGGCAGGACATGGCCGCGCCGATCGCGACGGTGATGACACGAGATCCGATCGCGCTCCCCGGGCGCGCCACTGCCCATGAGGCGGCGCTGGCCATGGCCCGTCACGGCATTCGCCATGTGCTGGTCGCCGAGGGCGAGCGCTTTCTCGGCGTGGTGTCGGAAAGGGATCTGTTCTCGGTGCAACGCATCGGGCTGACCCAGATCAGCATCGAAATCCGCAATGCCCAGGGACTGGAGGCGCTCATCCCCGTCGCCCGCGACATCCGTGCACTGGCGCACAACATGCTGGCGCAGGGCGTGGGGGCGGAGCAGCTGACCCAGATCATTTCGACACTCAACGACCTGCTCACGGTGCGGGTGCTGCAGCTTGCGGAAGCGAAGCACGGCCTGGCCGGTGCGCCTTACTGCTGGCTCGCGCTGGGCTCGGAGGGGCGGGTGGAGCAGACCCTGTCCACCGACCAGGACAACGGCATCGTGTTCGCGGCAGCGCCGGAAGCGGCCGAGGCCCTGCGCGAGCGTCTTCTGGCTTTTGCTGAAGAGGTCAACCGCGGGCTCGACGCCTGTGGCTTTCCGCTGTGCAAGGGCGGCATCATGGCGAGCAATCCGAAATGGTGCCTGACTCTGGCGGAATGGCAGGACTTGTTCGCCGGCTGGATCGACCACGGCGATCCGGCTGCCTTGCTCAATGCCACGATCTTCTTCGACTTTCGCCCGCTGTACGGCGCGGTGGCGCTCGCCGAGGAACTGCGCAGCTGGCTCGCCGCCCGCGCCCAGGCCAACCCGCGCTTCCTGCACCAGATGGCGGCCAACGCCCTGCGCAACCGCCCACCCCTCGGCCTGGTGCGCGACTTTGTCGTGGCCTCTGGCGGTGAACACGACCACACCATCGACCTCAAGCTCAACGGCACCACGCCCTTCGTCGATGCGGCGCGCATCTACGGCCTCGCCGCGGGGGACACCCATACCAACACGCTGGCGCGGCTGCGCGCCGCCGGATCGCGGCTCAAGATTCCGCGCGAAGAGGTGGAAGCGTGGTGCGAGGCCTTTCTGTTCATCCAGCTCATCAAGCTGCGCAACCAGCATCTCGCGCAACGCCAGGGTGGCGACGGCCACAACCACGTCAACCCGGACGAGCTGAACGAGTTGGAACGGCGCATCCTCAAGGAAGCCTTCCGTCAGGCGCGCAAACTGCAGACGCGCCTGGCACTCGACTATGGCCTGTGAGGCCCTGGGGTGAGCTGGTTCAAGTCCTGGTGGCGCCGCGCGCGACCGCGCCTTGCGCCGCACCAGGCGGCCCGGCTCGCCGCCTGGCAGGCGTTGCCGGCGCCGTCCCAGGACGCGGCCCTGGTCGAGGCCCGCTGGGTGGTGATTGATGTGGAGGCGAGCGGCCTCGACATGCGCCGGGACCGTCTCATTTCCATCGGCGCCGTCGCCCTGCACGGGTGCGACCTGGTGCTCGCTGACAGTTTCGAGGTGGTGTTGCAGCAGGACGTGGTGAGCGATGACGCCAATATTCTCGTGCATGGCATCGGCGGTACCGCCCAGCGGGCGGGCGTGCCGCCGGTGGAGGCCTTGCTGGCGTTTCTGGACTACGTGGGCAAATCGCCCCTCGTGGCCTTTCACGCGGCCTTCGACCAGGCGATGATCGGCCGCGCCCTGCGCCACCACCTGGGCCTGCGGCTTTTCCAACGGCCCCTGGATCTCGCCTATCTGGCTCCGGCGCTGCTGCCGGATCGGGCGCACGGGCGCCATACCCTCGATGACTGGCTGTCTGCCTACCGCATCCGGGATTTTGCCCGCCATCAGGCCCTGTCGGACGCCTTTTCCACCGCCCAGCTCCTGCAGGTGCTGCTGGCGGAGGCGCTGCGCCAGGGCATCACGCGCTGCGCCGAGCTCATTGTCACCGAACGGGCGCAGCTAGAGCTTTCCCGAATGCAATCAATGGGCTCCTGATTTCGTAATGTGAAATCAAGGTGCACTTTACAAGCATTTGGTGCCGCCCCATACTTGCGGCGGTCGCGCATAAGGATGGCTTATTGGCCCATTGACAGGAAACATGGCGACTGCCCACCCGACGGAAGCTGCCGCAAGGGGCTTCGATTGCCAACAAGAAGCAGGAGGAGAGATGGAGATAACCGAAAAACATCGTGAATACTGGCGCAAGAATCTTGCCCTGACGGCCGTGTTGCTGGCGATCTGGTTCGTCGTCACCTACGTCGTCGGCTTCTACGCGCGTGAACTCAACGAAATCACCTTCCTGGGGTTCCCCCTGGCGTTCTACATGGGTGCGCAGGGCGCGCTGATCATCTACGTGGTGATCATCTTCTTTTACGCCCATCGCATGAATAAGCTCGATCAAGAGTACGGCGTGGCCGAAGAGGAGGAAAAATAATGGCGGCCCAGACCCAGGCACAATTCAATGCGGCGCTGAAGAAGTATTACAGCGTCTACACCGGAGGCTTCATCGCCTTCGTGATCCTGCTTGCCATCGCCGAGCAGATGGGGCTACCGCCCAAGTACGTGGGCTATGCCTTCCTGTTTGCCACCATCGGCCTTTACGCCGCGATCGGCATCATGAGCCGCACCGCGGACGTGGCCGAGTACTACGTGGCAGGTCGGCGCGTGCCAGCCGTTTTCAATGGCATGGCCACCGGCGCCGACTGGATGAGCGCGGCCTCGTTCATCGCAATGGCCGGTGGTCTGTACATCGGCGGCTATGACGGGCTGGCCTTCATCATGGGCTGGACCGGCGGCTACGTGCTGGTGGCATTGTTCCTCGCCCCCTATCTCAGGAAGTTCGGGCAGTTCACCATTCCGGACTTTCTCGGGGCGCGTTACGGCGGCAACACGGTGCGCTTCATCGGCGTGCTCGCGGCGATCCTGTGCTCCTTCGTTTACGTGGTGGCGCAGATCGTCGGCGTGGGCCTCATCACCGCCCGCTTCACTGGCATCGAGTTCCAGCTGGGTGTGTTCGTGGGTCTGGCCGGGATTCTGGTGTGCTCCTTCCTGGGGGGCATGCGTGCGGTGACCTGGACCCAGGTCGCCCAGTACATCATCCTGATCATCGCCTACTTGATCCCGGTGGTGTGGCTGTCGGTGCAGCAGACCGGCAATCCGGTGCCGCAGATCGCCTACGGTCAGCAGATCCAGAAGCTCACGGAGCTGGAGAAGAAGATCAAGGACGATCCGAAGGAGATCGAGGTGCGCGGCCTGCACAAGGCCAAGCAGGAGGCGGAAGAGGCGCGCATCAAGGAACTGGAGGCCGATCCCATGGGCTTCTACGCCGCCGAGAAGGCCAAGCTGGAGGCGAAGCTTGCCGAGCTCAAGGCGGCACCGACGCAGGATGAGAAGGCGATCAAGGAGGCCGAGAAAAAGCTCAAGGAATTCCCGGCCAATCCTGATGCGCTCAAGGCGAGTATCAAGAAAGCCGCCGACGCGGCCAAAGCGCGTGCGAATCCGCCGCGCGCCCATGCCGAGGCCTTCCCGGGCAAGGACGAGGCGGAGCGGGACAAGAAGCGCAAGAACTTCCTGGCCCTCATCTTCTGCCTGATGGTGGGTACGGCCGCGCTGCCGCACATCCTGATGCGCTACTACACCACGCCCTCGGTGCGTGAGGCGCGGCAGTCGGTGGGTTGGTCGCTGTTCTTCATCTTCCTGCTGTATTTCACCGCCCCCGCCCTGGCCGTGCTGGTGAAATTCGACGTCTACAGCCACCTGGTGGGGTCGGCTTTCACCGACCTGCCGGGCTGGGTCGCCCGCTGGGCGGCGGTGGATCCCACCCTGGTGTCGATCAAGGACCTCAACAACGATGGCATCGTGCAACTCGCCGAGATCACCCTGGCCCAGGACATGATCGTGCTGGCGACGCCGGAAATCGCCGGCCTGCCCTACGTGATCTCGGGTCTCGTGGCGGCCGGCGGTCTGGCCGCGGCGCTGTCCACGGCGGATGGCCTGCTGCTCACGATCGCAAACGCCCTGTCGCATGACGTCTACTACAAGATGGTGAACCCGAGCGCGTCCACCAAGACCCGTCTCACCGTGGCCAAGGTGCTCCTGCTCCTGGTGGCGCTGGCCGCGGCCTCGGTGGCGGCACAGAAGCCGGCGGACATCCTGTTCCTGGTGAGTGCGGCGTTCTCGCTGGCGGCAGCGGGCTTCTTCCCGGCGTTGGTGCTGGGCATCTTCTGGAAGCGTGCCACCAAACTGGGGGCGATTCTCGGCATGATCGCCGGTGTGGGGGTCACCTTCTACTACATGGCCACCACCCAGGTCTGGCTGCGCGGCGTGTTCGGTGTCACCACGCCGGTGAAGGACATGACCTGGTGGGACATCGAGCCCATCTCGGCCGGCATCTTCGGCGTGCCGATCGGCTTCGCGGTGATCATCATCGTGAGCCTGCTGACCCCGGCGCCGGATCAGAAGACCCAGGAATTCATCGAGCAGGTGCGCTACCCCAGCCTGAAGGGGGATATCCGCACCGAAGCGACCTGATTCCGGGGTTGCGACGTCACCAACAAGGCCCGCGCATGCGGGCTTTGTTTTTTCCGGGGCCTAGACGCGCAGCTCGGCCACCAGATAGGCGAGATCCGCGCGCTCGGTTTCCTGGATCAGGTGGCGTGCCATGCGCGGGTCGAAGCGCACCAGGTGTTTGACCACGGCAGCCACCTTGTCGGGGGCGTGGCAATGGTGGTGTGCCATGCCCAGCGCATGCCAGACATGGGGATTGCGCGGCTCCAAAAGCGCCGCCTGTTCCAGGGCGCGCACCGCCGCAGCATGGTCGCCGCGTTTCGCCTCCGCCAGTCCCAGCCCGTACCAGGCCTGATCCAGCCTGGGCTTGAGGCGGAGCGCGGCATTGAACGCTTCGATCGCGGCCTCGGTGCGGCCGAGCTGGTCGCGGGCGTAGCCGAGATTGAACCAGCTATGGGCATCGGGCTCGATTGCCACCGCCTGCTCGAGGTAACGCTCGGCGTCCGCGAACTCCTTGCGCTGACCGTGCCAGAACGCCAGCCAACGCAACGCCGGGACGTAAGCCGGGTTGCTTTGCAATGCCTCGCGGAAGGCCTGGCCGGCCTGCTCGGGCTTTCTGATCCACCAGAAAAACCGACCGCGCCAGTAGGCGCGCCAAGCATCGTTCATCATGCCGTGGCAGCGAGCGAAAAAAGCGCATTCTCGCCTCTGGTTCGGTCCGCGGCAAGGGTGCGCGACGCCATGCGGCATCCGGGCTAGAATGTGGGCGCATGAACACCCTGTGGCTGATCAGCGCGGCACGTGTCGTGGTGGAAGTGGCGGGCCTGGCCCTGATCGGCCAGGGCGTGCTGTACTTGCTCGCCGGTGCCCATCGGGAACAGAATTTTTTCTACCGCATCCTGAAGACCATCACCCTGCCGGTGTGGAAGCTGGCGCGGTGGGTGGCGCCGCGCTTCGTGCTCGATCAGCATGTGGGGTACGTTGCGTTCCTGATGGTGGGCGTGGCATGGCTGTACCTGCTCGGCAGCCATGTGCAGGCCTGCAAGGCCGATCTGCGGCAGCCGGCCTGCAGTCGGCTTCTGGCCTCCTACATCGAACGCTGCGGCGCCGGTGAGGCCGCTGCATGCGAAGTGCTGCGGCGCAACGGGCTTCTGTCGCCGGCACGCTGACGCCGCTCGGTTGAGCGGCGCGGTACCCTCCGGTATAGTTACGCCAGCCAATTCAATCCATGCGGGAGAGTGCGGGTCCGCCGCCGCGGACCGCCGCCGAAGGCGCAAGCACCCAGAATCGCTCAGGCTTCAGGACTGCGTGGACGAGGCAACTCTGGAGAGCGACGGCCGTGACGCCGTCCACCGAAGGGGCACGCGGGCATCCCGCAATCTCTCAGGTACCGGGACAGAGGGGTGAAGCTGATCGGAAACCATCGGATCGGGACCGGCTTCGCCCGTGCTGGCCGCAGCCACCTTTCCTTCTGATCGTTGACAGCGATTCAGGCGCCGGCTCTGCATGCCGACGTTTTCGGGACACGATGCTGAAACAGACCGCGCTCAATGCCAGGCACCGCGCACTGGGCGGCAAGATGGTGGACTTCGCCGGCTGGGAGATGCCGTTGCATTATGGTTCCCAGATCGAGGAGCATCACCGGGTGCGCCGGGACGCCGGCATGTTCGATGTGTCGCACATGCTCGCCATCGATCTGACCGGTGCCGGGGCCCGCGCATTTCTGCGCCGCCTGCTGGCCAACAACGTGGACCGGCTGCAGCTGCCGGGCAAGGCGATGTATTCCTGCATGCTCAGGCCCGACGGCGGTGTGCTGGACGACCTCATCGTCTACTACCTGCGCGAGGATTGGTTCCGCATCGTGGTCAATGCGGCCACCGCGGAAAAGGATCTCGCCTGGATGCAGGCGCAGGGCGAAGGGGCGGACATTGGGCTCGCGCCGCGGCGGGATCTGTCCATCATCGCCGTGCAGGGCCCCCATGCGCGGGCCCGGGTCTGGCAGGCCGTGCCCGAGCTGCAGGCGGCCACCGAGCACCTCAAATCCTTCCAGGCCACCGACGTTTCGCCCTACTTCGTCGGCCGCACCGGCTATACGGGCGAGGACGGTTTCGAGGTGATCCTGCCCTCCGAGCGTGCGGCCGCGTTCTGGGACGCCGTGCTGCAGGCCGGCGTCGCACCGGTCGGCCTGGGGGCGCGGGATACCCTGCGGCTCGAGGCGGGGATGAACCTTTATGGTCAGGACATGGACGAGACCACGACGCCGCTGGAATCGGGCCTGACCTGGACCGTGGACCTGGACGCCGAACGGGATTTCATTGGCAAGACGGCCCTGCTGGCGCAACGACCCACCCACGATCTAATGGGACTCGTGCTGCTCGACAAGGGCGTCCTGCGCAGCCATCAGACGGTGCACACCGGACGGGGTGAAGGGATCATCACCAGCGGGAGTTTCTCACCCACCCTCGAGCGCTCGATCGCCCTGGCGCGGCTGCCCCGAGGGCTTGCGCTCGGCGAGCGGGTGGCGGTGGACGTGCGCGGCAGGCGGCTGGACGCGAAGGTAGTGAAGTATCCTTTTGTGCGCAACGGCAAGAGTTTGATCGATTAGGAGCGGGCCATGAGCATCCCCACGGAATTGCGATACACCAAGACCCACGAGTGGGTCCGTCCCGAAGCGGATGGCATCCTTAGCGTGGGCATCACTCATCACGCCCAGGATCTGTTGGGCGACATGGTTTATGTGGAGCTGCCACAGGTCGGCCGCCAGCTTGCCAGTGGGGAGGAGTGCGCCGTGGTGGAGTCGGTGAAGGCGGCCTCCGACGTCTATGCACCGGTCGCGGGTGAAGTCGTCGCCGTGAACGAGGCGCTCACCGCAGCGCCCGAGCACATCAACCAGGATCCTTACGGAGCCTGGATGTTCAAGCTCAAGCCGGCCGATGCCGGCGAGCTCGCCGGCCTGCTGGATGCGGCGGGCTACCGGGCCGTGGTTGATGCGGAAGCCCACTGAAGCGTGAGGCGTCACGACGCCGCGATTGTCCACCTCACGCTCCACACCTGACGCTCGACGAGATTCGAATGCCTTTCATTCCCCATACTGAAGACGATGTGCGCGCGATGCTGGCGAGCATCGGTGTCACGTCCATCGACGACCTGTTCGACGAGATTCCTGCCGAGCTGCGCAGCCGCAGGCTCGAGCGGGTGCCGGAAGGTTTGAGTGAGATGGACGTCGCACGCCTGATGCAGGAGCGCGCGGAGCGCGACGGGCGTTACCTCAACTTTATCGGCGCGGGCGCGTACGAGCACCACATCCCTGCAGCGGTCTGGCAGATCGTCACCCGTGGCGAGTTTTACTCCGCTTACACGCCCTACCAGGCCGAAGCGAGCCAGGGCACGCTCCAGGTCCTCTATGAATTCCAAACCATGATGGCCTCGCTGACCGGCATGGACGTGTCCAATGCCAGTCTCTACGACGGGGCCTCCGGCCTCGCCGAGGCGGTGCTGATGGCGGTGCGTGCCCATCGTGGCGGCAAGCGCATTCTGCTGCCGAAAACGGTGCATCCCTATTACCGGCGTGCGGTGCACACCATTGTCTCGCTACAGGGCATTGAACTGGTCGAGGCCGATTTCGATGTCTCCACCGGTATGCTTGCAGCGTTGCCCGAGGGCGACTATGCGGCGGTGGTACTCCCGCAGCCGAATTTCTTCGGTTGCCTGGAGGCGGTCGATGAGCTGACCGACTGGGCCCACGACCGCGGCGCGCTGGTGATCGGCCTGGTGAATCCCACGGCGCTGGCGCTGCTGAAGCCCCCGGGCCAGTGGGGCACGCGCGGCGCAGACATCGCGGTGGGAGAAGGGCAGCCACTGGGCGCACCGCTCGCCTCCGGCGGACCCTACTTCGGCTTTTTGACCTGCAAGCAGGCGCTGGTGCGGCAGATGCCCGGCCGCATCATCGGCCGGACGGTGGATCTGGAGGGCAGGCCCGGCTTCACACTGACCCTGCAGGCGCGCGAGCAGCACATCCGCCGCGCCAAGGCCACCTCCAACATCTGCACCAATCAGGGGCTGCTGGTGACCGCGGCGACGATCTACATGGCCCTGCTCGGCCCCGAGGGCCTGCGGCGGGTGGCAGCGGTCTGCCACGCCAACACCCGCGCGCTGGTGGACAGGCTCACGGCGATTCCCGGCATCGCGCGCGCTTTCAGCGCGCCGTTTTTCCACGAGGCCGTGCTGCGCCTGGCCACCCCGGCAGCCGGCGTGCTGCATGCCCTGGAGGCACAAGGCATCCTCGGCGGCTTCGATCTCAAACCGGTCTATCCGGAGTTGGGTGATTGTCTGCTGGTGTGCGCCACCGAAACCAAGACAGAGGCCGACCTCAGCCGCTTCGCCGAGCAGCTCACGCGCATCATGGGGCGCCAACGGAGTGCGCCGCCCTGTCCCATCAAACCGAAAATCTGACCCTGAAGGAGAACGCCATGAGCACCGTCACCCTGGAAGGCAACCCTTTGCACGTGGAGGGCCATTTCCCCCAACCCGGCGAGAAGGCCCACAGCTTCATGCTGGTGGACAAGGATCTCAACGACGTCTCGCTCTCCCACTTCGCCGGCAAGCGCAAGGTGCTGTCGATCGTGCCGAGCCTGGATACCCCGGTCTGCGCCCAGTCCACGCGCGTGTTCAACGAGATGGCCGCGAGCCTGCCGAACACCGTGGTGCTGGTGATTTCCTCCGATCTGCCCTTCGCACAGGCGCGCTTTTGTGGCGCCGAAGGCCTCAACAATGTGATCACGCTCTCCACTCTGCGCGGGCGCGATTTCCACCGCGACTATGGCGTCCTGATCACGGAACACCCGCTCACCGGGCTCACCGCGCGCGCGGTCATCGTGCTGGATGAGAACGACACCGTGCTGTATTCGCAACTGGTGCCGGAGATCACCGACGAGCCGGATTACGACGCCGCGCTCGCCGTGCTGAAATAGCCGGCATGCTGATCTTCGAGCTTTCCCGGCCGGGGCGTCGCGCGGCGGCGCAGATGCCGGCGGCGGCCCCCGAGGTGGATCTGCCGGCGCACTGTCTGCGCAAGGACGTCCCGCTTCTGCCCCAATGTTCCGAAATGGAGGTGGTGCGTCATTACACCCGCCTGTCGCAGAAGAATTTTTCCATCGATACCCATTTCTATCCCCTCGGTTCCTGCACCATGAAGTACAATCCGCGCGCTTGCAACGCGCTGGCGATGCTGCCGCCCTTCCTGGCGCGCCATCCCCATGCGGCGGCGCCCACCGGGCAGGGTTTCCTCGCCTGTCTGTACGAACTGCAGGAGATCCTCAAGGACGTCACCGGGATGGCCGGCGTGAGCCTGACACCCATGGCGGGCGCCCAAGGGGAATTTGCCGGTGTGGCGATGATCCGCGCCTATCATCTGTCTCGGGGTGATACCGCGCGCACCGAGATGCTGGTGCCGGATGCGGCCCACGGCACCAATCCCGCCACCGCGGTGATGTGTGGCTACACGGTGCGGGAGATTCCCACCGACCGGGAAGGTGACGTGGATCTCGATGCGCTGCGGGCGATGGTGGGTCCCCAGACGGCGGGATTGATGCTGACCAATCCGTCCACCCTCGGGGCGTTCGAGCGGCGCATCCAGGCGATCGCCACGATCGTGCACGACGCGGGCGGCCTGCTGTATTACGACGGGGCGAACCTCAACGCCATTCTCGGGCGCGTGCGTCCCGGCGACATGGGTTTCGATGTCATCCACATGAATCTGCACAAGACCTTTTCCACCCCCCACGGCGGCGGCGGGCCGGGCGCCGGGCCGGTGGGCGTGTCGGAGCGGCTTCTGCCTTTTCTGCCGGTTCCCATCGTGCAGGAGGAACGCGGGGTGTACCGCTGGCTCACCGAGCGCGATCGGCCGCAGTCCATCGGCCGGCTTTCGGCCAACATGGGCAATGCGGGGGTGCTGCTGCGCGCCTACGTGTATGCCCGGATGTTGGGGCGTGAGGGCATGCACCGGGTGGCCGAGTATGCGACGCTGAATGCCAATTATTTGATGGCGGAGCTCAGGAAGGCCGGCTTCGACATCGCCTACCCGAACCGGCGCGCAAGCCACGAGTTCATCGTCACGCTCAAGCGGCTAAAGGAAAAGACCGGCGTATCGGCGATGGATGTGGCCAAGCGCCTGCTCGACAAGGGCTTCCATGCGCCGACGACCTATTTCCCCCTGCTGGTGCCGGAGTGCCTGCTGATCGAGCCGACCGAGACCGAATCCAAGGAAACGCTGGATGCCTTCGTCGCCGCCCTCAAGGAGATCGTGGAGGAGGCCCACAGGGATCCGGACCTGGTGAAAGGCGCACCCTACACCACCCCGGTGCGGCGTCTGGACGACGTGAGGGCGGCACGGGAACTGGATCTCGTCTACAAGCCAGCGGCCTGATGGAATCCCCCCACAAAGGCAAGACCGGTCTTAAGCGCGTGTGGAACGCGTTTTTCTACTCCATGGCCGGGCTTGCCGCGGCGTTCAAGCATGAAGACGCCTTCCGCCAGGAAGTGCTGCTCGCGCTGATCCTGATTCCGCTTGCATTCCTCCTGCCGGTGAGCGGCATCGGCCGCGCGCTGATGATCGCCTCGGTCCTGCTGGTGATGATCGTGGAACTGCTCAATTCCGCGGTCGAGGCGACCGTCGATCGCGTGTCGATCGAGAATCACCCCCTCGCCAAGCGCGCCAAGGACATCGGCAGCGCGGCGGTATTCCTCGCGCTGCTCAACGTCGCAGTGGTGTGGGGGCTGGTGTTGCTGGGCTGAGGGCCGCTCAGGCCGCCAACGCTTCCTGGATCAGCTTCTGCAGCTCGCCCTTGTGGTAGAGCTCGGTCATGATGTCCGAGCCACCGATGAACTGGCCCTTGACGTAGAGCTGGGGGATCGTCGGCCAGTTGGAAAACTCCTTGATGCCCTGCCGGATTTCGGGGTCCTGCAGCACATTGACCGCAAAGAAATCACCAGCACCGCAAGCCTTGAGCAGGGTGGCCGCGTTGGCGGAAAAGCCGCATTGCGGAAACTGCGGCGTGCCCTTCATGTACAACACTACCGGATGGGTGCTGATCTGCTCGCGTATTTTGTCCTGAATGCTCATCTATTCCACCTGAATCGGGTTGTACTCGCAATACCCGAGTAAATTTATCGGGTACTTGCCGCCGTGTCAAGCGCTCACTCGGATTTTGTGGCGAAAGCCTGGTGAATCAAGTGGGGCAGGAGAAGATGGAGCGGCATGCGCAGCCAGTGGCCGCGGACATAGAGGGCGAAGCGTGCCGGGCCCGACAGCCAGTCGTCGCAGCTGGGATGGGGCGCACGCAGGCCGCGACGCATCAATGCGTCCATGATCGCGCCCGTTGCCTTGCCCGGGGCGCCGGCTTCGGCGGCCTTCATCACCGTGTCAGGCACCGGGGTATCGAACAGGCGGCGGCTGTGGCGTAGCGCATGGTAGAGCGGTCGCAGCAGGTCGAGCTCCCGTGCGCGCGGGATGAGCCCGGTCCAGAAGCCGGGGGTCGCGCCGAAATGGCGCAGCAATCCATCGAGGTCGAACAGATCACGCAGGGCGTGATGCGTTTCGCCCTCGTGGAGCAGGTGCGTCGCCGCATGCAGAACCATGTCGGCAGGGGCGAGCACCCTGAGCCTTGCATCCTCACCCACGGGCACGCTGGCCTCCACCAGCTTGGCGCCGTCCGGGTGCATGCGCGCCGTGCGCGGCAGGATGTTGTGGTGCACGTCCAGCACCGTCTCGCGGCCACTGTGGCGCATGGGCGGCAGCTCGTGCATCCAGCGCCGGTAATAGCGCTGGTCATAGGGGCTGGTCTTGGCGGAACCCCAGCCATGGAGCTTCAACAGTGATTCCGCGCGCTCGATCACGGCTTCCGGCACCAGTACGTCCACGTCGTAGAACACGCGTCCCGCCGCAATCGGCAGCGCCGCCATCAGGTACGCCGCACCCTTCAGGATCACCACGGGGGCACCCAGGTCCTCGAGGGCACGGCGGATCTCGGCCACTTCCCAGCGGGTGGTCTGGGCAACCTTATCAGCCACACGCATGGCCGCGATTAGATGACCGCGCGGTTGTTCCGGAATGGCTTCGAGCGTGCCTGCGGCTTCGACGAGGCGTGCGAGCCGCGCGAGCAGATCGGCCCGCCGTGCTTGTCGAATCAGCAGATCCCACTCGCGCAGGCCGAGCCTGGACAAGATCTCTGGGCGGCGCAGGGCCGTGACGAGCAGTTCAGGGGGAGGAATGATCGAGGGCGTCGAAGGCCCGGATGGCGTCGTCGAGCTCACTGTAGGCGAGATCATAGCAGTCGCAACGGGCGACGACCTCGGCCAGGGTCTCGAACGCGATGCGCCCGAGCAAGCTGTAGTTGAAGGTGTTTTCCGCCAGCCGCATGAAGGCTTCCCCGCGCGGAAGCGGCGTGAGGGTGAGGGGGCTTGCGGCGCGGTATTTCGGGAAGATCAGCCAGCGTGGGCGAGCGGGCGTGGCGCCGGCGGCGATGCTCTCGAAGGGCGCGCGCAAATGGGCCACCGTACCCTTGAGCGTGTCCTGGGCCGCCTCGCTGAAAACGGCACCGGGCGCGAAGCGCGCGATCAGGGGGATCGATTCGTTCTTCAGGCTGACCGGCCGCGGCAGCGGGCTCAGGCTGAGGTCCGCTGGTGAAGTCAGCGCCAGTTCGTCTGAGAGCAGGCGCCAGCCGCGATGGATCAGCGCCGCGCACAAGGTGCTCTTGCCCGAGCCGGGGGTGCCGGGCAGGATCACTGCCCGGTCATCGCGTGCCACCACCGCGGCGTGGGTAATCACGTGCTGATGGGCATGGTTGGCCACACACCAGTTGAAACCCCATTCGAACAGGGCGAAGGCCTGGGCCAGCGGCAGGGGTTTGAAAGGCTCGAAACCGTCGAACTGGAATTTCACCTGAGGGCGCAGCACGGCCCGTGGGCCGACGGGCCGCACCAGTTGCACGGAAAAGTCGATGAAGTCCGCCGCGTCCACCAGGGGGTAATCGGGATACACGGTGGCGATGCCCTCGGCCACCGCCGCGATGCGCGAGCGCGCCGCGATGGTGAAGGCCCCGACGCGGAAGCGCAGCCCCTCGCGTGCCAGCGCACGCCGCAGCTCGTAGGGCGCGAGTTCACCGATGCGCATGCGGAACGGGGTGGACCGGCATGGACGGTTCAGCGCGGCGTGCTCTTGACCAGACCAAGATCCTGCAATTGGCGCAGCAATATGTCCAGCTGTCCGGGCTCGAAGCGTTCCGCCAGGTCGTCTTCGGCCTGGGGCCCCGCTTCACTGAGTCTGGCGAGCAAGTCTGCCGCGTGGGCTTCCAGAAGGTGCGTATCCCCGGAGCGCTCGTCATAGACCACGGCCTGATGGTCGAGCCGGCGGATGTGGGTCGATGCGGGCGAAGCGAGCGCCCAAACCAGGGATTCGGTCCGGGCACGGGACATGACTCAACGGCCGAAGGGGCAGTAACGCTCGTTGAGCATCTGGAAGGTGTTCTTCATCTGCTGGGGCTGGGTCATGTGGTAAGTGTTCCACATGCTGATGATGTCGCTGGCGCTGTAGCCGTAGTTTTGCAGGGTCAGGGCATTGAGCAGCGCGGCGCAGGCATGGGCGCCCATCTGATACGGGTCTCCGGTGCCCGAGAGCAGCATCACCTCCATCATGGTCTTGTCGCCAAAAATGTTGCCGCCGAAGGGGCCGCCATACATGGAATGGAACTTGGTGCCGTCCTTCTTCCATTCCTTGCATTGGCCGTTGCCGGCATGCTGCTTGCAGGTGCCGGGCGTGTATGGCGCTGGCCAGCGGGTAACGCCCACCGGATTGGTCCAGAATCCGGGGGTACAGCCCTCACATCTGACCTGATGGGGCGAGGAGGTATTCCCGGACATCATGCCGGAAATCGTGCACTGGTTGGCCAGCACCGGCCGGCTGGCGAGGGTCAGGATCACGCCCGACGCGGCCGCACCCGCTTTGGTGAAACGTCGGCGCGATTCGTCGGCCAGGGCCGTTTCGGTCGGGGATTCGTTTTCCGGTTGTTTGGGTTCTGACATGCCGTTCTCCACCACGGGCCGCGCCTTTCGGCCCCATCGTGTCCGATACCACTGAAAAGCAAATTCTACGCCACTTTCTGCTTCCTGGCCGCTTCCTGGTTCTGTCCATTCAAAACAATCGCTTAGCGTGCCACCCAAGATCGCTGCCGAGGCTGGAGAGGCACATGTGTAAAGTTCTCCGACAGTAACGTGGCGGAGACTAGCCTCGCAGGCATCCCAGGCTCACCCGTTCGTGGCCAGCCAGGTCACGCGCGCTGCGCACTGCGGAAAAGCCCGCCGCCTCCAGGAGGGCGCGACATTTCTCGGCATCCGCAAAGCCGTGCTCGATGAGTAAGTACCCGCTGTTGGCGAGCCACCCGGGAGCTTCGGCGATGATACGCGCGATGTGTTGCAAACCGTCGGGCCCTCCGTCCAGGGCGCTGCGAGGCTCGAAGCGGACATCGCCCTGGGCGAGATGCGCATCCGTACTCGCCACATAGGGCGGGTTGGAGACGATCACATCGTAGCGTATCGCGGCATCCAGACCTTCGAACCAGTCGCTCTGTACGAACTCGATCGCGCCGATCCCGAGGCGCGTGGCGTTTCTTCGCGCCACCTCCAGCGCCGCCGGGGAAATGTCCACCGCGCAGACCCTGGCGCGGGGACGATGGCGCACGATCGCCAGCGCCACCGCCCCACTGCCGGTGCCCAGATCGAGCACGTGGCTCGACGCGTCCGGGGGGATGTGTTCGAGGGCGAGCTCGACCAGGAGCTCGGTTTCCGGACGCGGGATCAGCACGGCGGGGCTCACCGCCAGTTCGAGGCCGAAGAACTCCCTTTTCCCGGTGAGATAGGCCACGGGCTCGCCCGCGGCACGGCGGGCGAGCAGGGCCTCGAACCATGCCGCCGCTTTAGGCGCCAGCACCTCCTCCCCCCGCGCGAGCAGGTAGGCCCGTCCCTGTCCGAGGACGTGCCCGAGCAACACGTGTGCTTCCAGGGCCGCGGCCTCCCGCGGCAGCGCCAGTGCCGCCTGCAGGCGTGCCTTGGCTGCGTTCAGGGCGGCGGCCAGTGTGTTCACGTGTCCTCCGCCAGGCTCGCCAGCTGCTCCGCCTGATGTTCGCTGATGAGCGCCTGGTGCAGTTCGTCGAGGTCCCCCTGCAGGATGCTGTCGAGCTTGTAGAGGGTCAGGTTGATGCGGTGGTCGGTCACGCGGCCCTGGGGGAAGTTGTAGGTGCGGATGCGCTCCGAGCGGTCGCCGCTGCCGATGAGGGATCTGCGCGTTGCCGCCTCTTTCGCCTGCTGCTCCCGCAATTGCCTGTCCTTGAGGCGCGCGGCGAGCACCGACATGGCCTGCGCCTTGTTGCGATGCTGGGAGCGGTCGTCCTGGCATTCGACCACGATGCCGGTGGGCAGGTGGGTGATGCGCACGGCGGAGTCGGTCTTGTTGATGTGCTGGCCGCCGGCGCCGGAGGAGCGGAAGGTGTCGATGCGCAGGTCGGCGGGGTTGATGTCCACGTCGGCCACCTCGTCCGCCTCGGGCATCACCGCCACGGTGCAGGCGGAGGTGTGGATGCGTCCCTGTGCTTCGGTTTCCGGGACGCGCTGCACGCGGTGGCCGCCGGATTCGAATTTCAACTTCGAATAGGCGCCCTCACCGATGATCCGCGCGATGATCTCCTTGTAGCCGCCCACCTCGCCATCGCTATGGGAGACCACTTCCACCTTCCAGCCCTGACGTTCGGCATAGCGCGCATACATGCGGAACAGATCGCCGGCGAACAGCGCGGATTCGTTGCCGCCGGTACCGGCACGGATTTCCAGAAAGACGTTGCGTGCATCATTGGGGTCGCGCGGCAGAAGCAGTTTTTGCAGTTCCCGTTCCTGATGCGCCAGACGCGCCTGCGCATCGTGCAACTCCGCTTCTGCCAGCTCACGCAGCTCCGGGTCCGCGAGCATCTCGCGCGCCGCGGCGATCTCCTGCTGCGTCTTGCGATAGTCCTGATACAGCTGCACCACTGGCGTGATCTCGGCGTGCTCGCGGCTCAGCCGGCGGTAGACCTCCAGATTCGCGGTGACGTCTTCCGCGCTCAAAAGCCGGTTGAGCTCCTCCAGCCGGTCGCTCAACTGGAGCAGCTTCGCGTTGAGCGAATCCTTCATTCCTCGTGCAGGCGGTAGAGGCGCCGCAGGGTGGCTTCGAGCGCGGCGCGCTCCGCCGCTTCGGCGTGGTTGAGGGCGTGGGTCGGGTCGTGGATGAGCTTGTTGGTGAGCGCGTGGGAGAGGTACTCTATCACCCTGCGCGGATCGTCGCCGCGCGCGAGGCGCTTGGCGGCGCGCTCCAGCTCCTGGCGGCGGAAACGCTCGGCGTGGTCGCGTAGCGCACGGATGGTCGGTACGGTTTCACGGCTTTGCATCCAGTCCATGAAGCTGCGCACGCGGGTTTCGATGATGGCTTCGGCCTGCATCGCCGCCGCCTGGCGCCGGTCCAGCCCCTCCTGCACCACATGGGCGAGGTCATCCACGGTGTAAAGATACACGTCGTCGAGCTCGCCCACTTCCTGCTCGATGTCGCGTGGTACCGCCAGATCCACCATGAACATGGGGCGATGCTTGCGCAGTTTGATGGCACGCTCCACCAGACCCTTGCCGAGGATGGGCAGCGGCGATGCGGTACAGCTCACCACGATATCGAACTGGTGCAACACCTCGCCGAGCTGGTTCAGCGTCAACGTGTGTGCGCCGGCGCGCCGCGCCAGCGCTTCCGCACGCTCCAGCGTGCGGTTGGCGATGCTGATGGCGCGCGGCTGCTGGGCCGCGAAATGGTCCAGGCACAGATCGATCATTTCGCCGGCGCCGATGAAGAGCACCGACTGGCCTCGGATGCTGGGGAAGATGCGCTGTGCCAGCCGCACCGCCGCCGCCGCCATGGAGATGGAATTGGCGCCAATGTCGGTGCTGGAGCGCACTTCCTTCGCCACCGAGAAGGTGCGCTGAAACAGCTTGTGCAGCAGCGTGCCCAGGGTGCCGGCGGATTCCGCCGTCCTCACCGCCTGCTTCATCTGGCCGAGGATCTGCGGCTCGCCCAGCACCATGGAGTCGAGCCCGCTGGCGACGCGGAAAGCGTGTTTCACCGCCTGCTCCTGTGGCAGGGCGTAGACATAGGGCGCGATCACATTGGAGTCGATGCGGTGGAATTCGGCCAGCCAGCCGATCGCCGCCTGGGGTTCATGGGTGTTGCAGTACACCTCGGTGCGATTGCAGGTGGACAGGATCGCCGCCTCGCGCACCGCGCGCCGGCCGGCGAGGTCGTGCAGGGCATGCTCCAGCCGCTCGGCCGGAAACGCCACCCGCTCGCGGATTTCGAGCGGTGCGGTCTGATGATTGATGCCGAAAGCGAGCAGCTGCATGGGCGCGCGCAAGTGTGATCGAACCGCGTATTTTAGCGGTTTTTGCTCAAACACTTAAGGGCGCCCCGGCGGGCGCCGTCACGCCGCCTGGTGCGCGGCGCCGGGCAAGGCGGCCAGCACTCCGTCCCAGAAGGCGATGCGCGCGTCGATGGCCTGCTGGGCCGCCGCGGTCGCCTCGGTGATCTTTGCCGCATCGCCGCCGCACAGGCCGGAGAGCAAGCGCAACGACAAGGGCGCGTGGAAATCCTCGTCCAGATGGATGTGACGCTTGAGGTAGTAGTGGAACGTGGGGGCCTCCGCTTCGCTCACCCCCATGCGCGCGAGGAAGGCACGGAACATGGCCGGAATCACGTGCTCGCGTCCGATCGCCAGAGCCGCCGCCACGGTGTGCGGCTTGCCGCTCTCGATGAAGCCGAAGGTCACGCGCGTGAAACGCAGCGCCGGTTCCGGCACCAGGCCCGAGTCCAGGGCCGCCTGCAGTCCCCGGCTGCGTACCAGCTCGACGAATTGCGCTGGCCGCGTGGCATCTGCACCGATTTCCCGCATCGCGCCCAGATAGAGATGGAAGTGGCTGGAAAATTCTCCCGGCTGCCCGGGTGCGGCCGCGTCCGACTCCTCTTCCAGCACCAGCTCGTTGATGAAGCGCTGCACGGCCGCATCCGGCCCCGGGGTCCAGGGCCAGCGCGCCGGCGCCACCGTGTGCTGCAGGTATTTGATCAGGGACATGAAATCCCACACCGAATAGACGTGGTGCTGCATGAACACGCGCAGGTCGGCAAGCGTGCGCAGCGCGCCATATATCGGATGCGCATTCAGCCGCGCCTGCAGGCTGGCGACGAGTTGCGGGTTGAAGGGCTCGGACATGATCGAATCCCGTTCCAATCGAGCTTGGAGGCCGCCGGCCCGCTGCGGTTCACGGGAAAGCGGTCAGACCGGACCGGCGCATTATCCCCCGATTCCACGCGCAGACAACAGCCCGTGCCCTCGTCCGGCGGCAGGCCTGGTCTCCCTGATGGCGTCAGGGTGGAAATTTGGCGGCTGCGGCCCTACCCTCCCTCCAGTCAACCCACCCGTCGATGGACGATCATGCCCCCTTTTGCCTTCGACAACAGCTACGCCCGGGAACTGCCGGGCTTCTACGTGGAATGCCGACCGGAGCGCGTGCCGCGTCCGGTGCTGCTGTTTTTCAACCGCCCGCTGGCGGAGGAACTTAGGCTCGATGTCGCTGGCTTGGATGCGGCGGCCCTCGCAGAAATCTTCTCGGGCAATCAGCTTCCCGAGGGGGCGCGGCCCATCGCCCAGGCTTATGCGGGACATCAGTTCGGACATTTTTCCCCGCAGCTCGGGGATGGGCGGGCGCATCTGATCGGGGAAGTGATCGACTGCCACGGGCGGCGCCGGGACATCGCCCTCAAGGGCTCGGGCCGCACGCCGTTCTCACGCCGGGGCGATGGCAAGGCGGCGCTCGGGCCCATGCTGCGCGAGGTGCTGGTGGGGGAGGCGATGCATGCGCTGGGCGTTCCCACCACTCGCGCGCTGGCGGTGGTGGCCACCGGCGAGCCGGTGTATCGCGAGCGTGTGCTGCCGGGTGCCATCCTCACCCGGGTGGCGGCAAGCCACCTGCGCGTGGGGACATTCCAGTACTTCTGGGCTCATGGCACGCCCGAGATGGTGCGCAGGCTCGCCGACTACGCCATCGCGCGGCACTATCCGGAAATCGCGGGCGCGGAAAACCCCTATCTCGAGTTTCTGCGTGCAGTGGCCGAGCGTCAGGCAGCGCTGATCGCTCAGTGGATGCACGTGGGGTTCATTCACGGGGTCATGAATACCGATAACATGGGCATTCCCGGCGAGACCATCGACTACGGCCCCTGCGCCTTCATGGAAGCCTACGACCCGCGCGCCGTGTTCAGTTCCATCGACGACGTGGGGCGCTACGCCTACGAGGAACAGCCGCGCATCGCCCGGTGGAATCTGGCCCGCCTGGCGGAGACCCTGCTGCCGCTGCTTTGCGAAGACGAGGGCCACGCGGTGTCCCTTGCAACGGAAGTGATCGACGAGTTCGCGGCCCGTTACCAGCAACACTGGCTCCTTGGCCTGCGCGCGAAGCTCGGGCTTGCCGGCCGAACGGGGGACGGCGACGGTGGCGACCGCGCCCTCGGCCAGGCCTGGCTGGACCTTCTGCACGCCCAGCGGGTGGACTACACCCTCGCCTGGCGCCATCTGGCCGACGCTGCGCAAGGCAACGAAGCGCCGCTTCGGGCTCTGTTTGCCGGTCAGCCGGGGCTGGAGGGGTGGCTTGCGCGTTGGCGTGCGCGATGCGCAGCCGAGGATGCAGGGGTGGATGCCGCAACCAGCCGCGCGGCGCGCATGCGCCGCGTCAATCCCTGGATCATCCCGCGCAACCATCGCGTCGAAGAGGCGCTCGCCGCTGCCGAGGCGGGCGAGCTGGCGCCCTTCGAGCAGCTGCTGGATGCGCTGCGCCGGCCCTACGATGCATCCCCCGCGCAGGCCCCCTATGCCGAGCCCGCGCCGCCAGCCTTCATGGCCAAATACCGCACCCTCTGCGGAACGTGAGAAGAATCGCCTCGCGCCCGTGGCCCTGGCAGCAGCGATCAGGCTAGTGCGCGAGGTGCCCGATTGTCTCGACCGATGCCCCGACGCAGGCACGGGGCCGCTTCCAACGCGGCCCTCACGACCACCAGCACGAAAGGCGCATCCCATGGCATCCGTGATCGTCAAACTGCGTGCCGGCAACCGCAGCGCCCAGCTGGCGATGTCTGTGTGTTGGGCTCGCAGTGTCGGCTGGCTTTACATGACATGGCGCAGCGGTCACGTCAACCGAAACCAAATTGTTGTTTTTCTTAGGGTCTCTTTCATCTGGCACGGAGTGTGCTTAGTTCATCAAGTGTGCGGGTAATCCGCCGCGATCAATCAACTCAAATGCACTCAAGGAGAACCGAAGGATGAAGTCGAAGATTCTTGGATTGCTGGCCGTGGCGGCTTTCGCCGGCGCCGGTCCGGCCTACGCGACTTTTTACACATTCACGACCAACAGCCCCGGCTGGCTGATGTCTACCGATAACGGAGCAAGCTACGTGCCAGCTACGAATGGTGCGAGCGGCAACTACGTGCCGGGCGGTGTCTCCATGCCATCTTTGTGGCCGTTGGGTGTCTTCGAGAACACCACCGTACTGTTCAAGTTCGGATTCACGCTGGACGGGCCAATCACCAACGCGACGCTGTGGACGGCGCAGGACGACGATGCGCTCGTGAAGCTGAACGATTTCACGGTGTTCAACGACACCAACGGACTCGCTGGCGGCTCTGGGCCGTTCGACGTCGCGAGTTATCTGAGCTCCGGCAGCAATACATTGCTCGCGTCGGTCCGCAGCACGATTTGTTGTGGTCGAGGCTTCGCCGCGCTGCTCAAGGTCGAGACCGGGGGCTTGAGTGTCCCCGAGCCAGGCACCCTGGCTCTTCTCGGCCTTGGCCTCGCCGGTCTCGGCTTGAGCCGCGGGCGCAAAGCGAACTGAGCGTCCGCGGTTGTGATCGTAAAGACCCCGGGCTGAAGTGCTCTCGTATTTTTCCGACAGTCGGCTGCAGCTAGGCCCGGCATCATAGCGATGGCCGGGCTGGCGCAGCCACCCGGGTCTCCGGGATAGATTCGTGACTGCCAGATCTCGAACTATCCGGAGAACCCAGATGACTACGCTCTCGCAGAGTACCAAGAGAAAGCTGTCCCTTCTGCAACTGGCCGAGGAGCTCGGCAACGTGTCCAAGGCCTGCAAGCTGATGGGCTACCACCGCGATACCTTCTACGAAGTGCGCCGCGCCTTCCAAGTCGGCGGGGTCGCCGCGCTGGTCGAGGAGAAGCGCGGACCGCGCCATCCTCATCCCAATCGCATCGCCCCAGAGATCGAACAGAAGATCCTGGACTATGCCCTGAGCTTCCCAACCCACGGCCCCCAGCGCGTCTCCAACGCGCTGCGCCTGGCCGGCACCGAAGTCGGCCCCGGTGGTGTCCGCGGTGTGGAGTGAAAGGGTCAGGTCTTTATTTTAAGGAGTGAAAGGGTCAGGTCTTTATTTTACAGCAGGAGTGAAAGGGTCAGGTCTTTATTTTACAGCGCTGGCCTCGTCTCGACGCGATAATCGGTCTGGCTTTACGCGCCCGCACCACAATACCACCATTCCGTCCGACTACCGGAGAAAAGTCGCCATGCTGACGCATGGCAGGCTTACCTGGGCGGGCTTTGGTGCCAAAGGAGCGGCGGCTTGTGGCGCTGCACTTCCGGGGAGTATAAACTAAAGGCCTGACCCCGATGGCCTAAACTAAAGGCCTGACCCCGATGGCCTGACCCCGATGGCGTGCTTGCTGTCCAGCGCAGCGCCATCTCGGCATCCCGATAGCGGCACACGCGACGCGTCACCCGGCGCACGGCACCGTTCGGATTCTCGAT
>FWPV01000752.1_pt1 | contig 96272 bp, 97 predicted proteins | sample 2228371 | NCBI WGS metagenome assembly FWPV01 (sample SAMEA103939776, study PRJEB20133) | metagenome
CAGCGCCCTGAGTGCCCTGGTCCGCGACGATCAACTGGTGGTGGTGGACGAGTTCAAGCTGGCTGAGGCCAAGACACGCGCCGCCCGCGCGGCTCTGGAAGCGCTGGTGGGTTCCGGCAGCAGCCTGGTTCTGTTGCCGGGCCGCGACGAGGTGGTGGAGCGCAGCATCCGCAACCTGCCTAACGCGCGGGTCCTGAACGCCAGCTACCTGAACATCCGCGACCTGTTCAGCCATGACAAGGTTATCATGCCGCTCGGCGCGCTGGACGTGATCCGCTCGTACCTGAGCGTGGCGCAGGAGGGTTGACATGGCATCCATCCATCTCTACGACGTCATCGTGCGCCCTGTGGTTACGGAAAAAACCAACGCCATGGCCTCCGATCAGCGCCACTACACCTTTGAGGTGGACATGCGGGCCAACAAGATTCAGATCAAAGAGGCCGTCGAGGTGATCTTTGATGTGACGGTGGAGCGCGTGGCGACGATGATCATGCCGGCCAAGCGCGGCCAGCGTGGTCGCCGGGTCTACCAGCGCACCAAAGCCTGGAAGAAGGCGATCGTGACGCTGGCCCCCGGGCAGAGCATTGACCTGTTCAATCTGTAAAGCCTGAAGATCACAGGACGTGAATCATGCCAGTCAAGACGTATAAGCCCACATCCCCCGGCCGGCGTGACATGACGGGCTTCACCTTCGAGGAAATTACCCGGAGCAAGCCCGAAAAGACGCTGCTGGAGGAGCTGAGGAAGCGCGGTGGGCGCAACAACCAGGGGCGCATCACCGTGCGGCACCGGGGCGGCGGGCACAAGCGCCGCTATCGCATCATCGACTTCAAGCGCAACAAGTTCGATTGCGCGGCGGAAGTGGTCTCGATCGAGTACGACCCGAACCGGTCAGCCCGTATCGCCCTGCTGCGGTATGAGGATGGCGAACTGCGCTACATCATCGCCCCGCTGGGGCTGCAGGTTGGCGACCGGGTGCAGAATGGCCCCAACGCGGAAATCCGCAACGGCAATGCCCTGCCCCTGCGTAACATCCCGGTTGGCACGGTGGTCCACAATGTCGAGTTCCAGCCGGGTCGTGGCGGGCAGATGGCCCGCGCCGCCGGGACATCCGCCCAGTTGCAGGCCAAAGAGGGCGCCTATGTCACCCTGCGGCTGCCCAGCGGAGAGATGCGCCTGGTGAACCAGGATTGCATGGCGACGATCGGTCAGGTCGGCAACACCGATCATGGCAACATCAAGCTGGGCAAGGCCGGTCGCAAGCGCTGGCTGGGCTGGCGGCCGACCGTGCGCGGGTCCGCCATGGATCCCAACAGCCACCCGCATGGTGGCGGTGAGGGTCGCTCGCCTATTGGTATGCCCGGGCCGAAGACCCCCTGGGGTAAACCCGCTTACGGGGCCAAGACCCGCCACAACAAGGCGACCGACAAGTACATCATCCGTCGACGTGGGCGCAAGCGTCGGTAATTAAGGAGAGGCGAGTATGTCGCGTTCACTCAAAAAGGGACCGTTCATCGATCCCAAGTTGCTGCGGCGCGTCGAAGAGATGAACGAAAAGGGCGAAAAGCGTGTTCTCCGCACCTGGAGTCGCGCCAGCACGATCTTCCCGCAGATGGTCGGCCATACCATCGCCGTCCATGATGGCCGCCGCCATGTCCCGATCTACATCACCGAGAACATGGTCGGCCATAAGCTGGGAGAGTTCGCCCCGACCCGTTTGTTCCGTGGCCATGAGGCTGAGAAGAAGAAGAAGCGGTAAGGCGGAAACACTATGCGCGTTCAAGCTAGGACTAAATACCTGCCCATCTCGGCCCAGAAGCTGCGCCTGGTGATCGATCAGGTCCGCGGGATGCATGCCCATGAGGCGTCCGTCGTGCTGCAGCATATGCCGCAGAAGGGCGCGGCGCTGGCCCGCAAGACGCTGGAGTCGGCCATCGCCAATGCCGAGGAGAACTTCGAGCTTAATCGTCAGGACCTGATCATCCACACGGCCACGGTCGATGAAGGCCCGAGCCTCAAGCGTGTCAAGGCCGGGGCACGGGGCCGTTACAAGCCGCGCGTCAAGCGGACTTCGCACCTGACTATCGTCCTCGAGGAACGAGAGGGTTAGCCAAACTATGGGCCGTAAAATCCATCCAATCGGCTTCCGCCTGAAGGTCAATCGTGATTGGGACGCCCGCTGGTTCGCCGAAGGCGATCGCTACCGCGAACTGCTGCAGGAAGACTTTGAGATCCGGCGCAAAATTCTGGCGGAAGGCGAGCGGGCCGCGATCTCCCGCGTGGACATCGAGCGCTTCCCCAACCAGGTGGTGACCACGCTGTACACGGCCAAGCCGGGTATCGTCATCGGTCGCCGGGGCGAGAACGTCAAGGAGTTGCGGACCGCCCTGGAAGCCCTGACGGGTAAGAAGGTCAAGATCGAGGTTGAGGAAATCGCCAAGCCCGATATGGACGCCATCCTGGTGGCCCGCAACATCGCCAGCCAGCTGGAGCGCCGGATCAGCCACAGCCGGGCTATGAAGCGCGCCGTCACCCAGGCTATGCGCCAGGGGGCGGAGGGCATCCGCGTGCAGGTCAGCGGTCGCCTGGGCGGCTCCGAAATGGCCCGCCGCGAATGGCAGGTCGAGGGGCGCGTGCCGCGCAATACCCTGCGGGCCAATATCGATTACGGGACGGCGGAAGCCCTGACCGGTTTCGGGCGGATCGGCGTCAAAGTGTGGATCTATAAGGGCACCCAGCTTCCGGAAGAGAAGCCTGCCGAACCTGCCGACGTGTACGTCAGCCAGTAGCCGTTGCCTCTGGCAGGGTTACCGGCTGAGCGCCTGGAGTAAACGACTATGTTGATGCCAAAGCGGGTGAAATACCGCAAACAAATGCGTGGCCGCCGCACGGGCACAGCCTCCCGCGGCGCCAAAGTGCAGTTTGGCGAGTACGGCCTGCAGGCCCTGGAGCCGGCCTGGATCACCAGCCGCCAGATCGAAGCCTGCCGCCGTTCCATCGTGCGCAAGATCAAACGCCGCGGTCGCGTCTGGATCCGCATCTTTCCGGACAAGCCCGTGACCAAGAGGGCCGCTGAAACCCGGATGGGTAAAGGGAAAGGCTCTGTCGATCACTGGGTGGCGGTGGTTCAGCCGGGCCGTGTCCTCTTCGAGATGGCCGATGTGCCGGAAGAGGTGGCCAAGGAGGCGCTGTCGATGGCCGCCTATAAGCTGCCCATCAAGACCAAGTTCATCAAACGCACGGACCCGATCACTGGCGAGGAGATGGCCTGATGCGAAGCAAAGACATCCGCCAGATGGGCGACGCTGAAATCCGTAGCGCAATCGAAGACGCCAAGACCGAGCTGTTTAACCTGCGCTTCCAGCGGGCTGCTGGCAGCCTGGAGAATACCAGCCGTCTGCGCGCCCTGCGTAAGGATATCGCGCGCCTGTACACCATCCTGCGGGAACGTGAGATTGCTGCCGCGCTCGTCCGGCAGGAGGGGAAGAACAATGGCTAACAACCGGCGGCGGCTGATTGGCCGCGTGATCAGTGACAAGATGGATAAGACCGTGGTTGTGGCCGTGGAAACCGCCGTCCAGCACCGGCTGTACGGCAAGACCATCCGCACAACCAAGAAGTACCTGGCGCACGATGAATCGAACGCCATCCCGGTGGGGAGCATCGTGCGTATCGTCGAGAGCCGCCCGCTCAGCAAGCGTAAGCGCTGGGTGGTGGAAGAAGTGCTGGCCCAAGGCTCCGAGGTCACCGCTGAACTCATGGAAGCGGAAGCGGAGGCCCTGGAGGCCGGGGATGTTGCCGCGGTGACCCACCATACCGGCGGCAAGGAGTAGCCTACCATGATTCAGAACGAGAGTCGGCTGGTCATCGCCGACAACACTGGCGCACGCGAGATCCTGGTCATCCGCATCCTGGGCGGTTCCAAGCGCAAGACGGCCACGGTCGGTGACATCTTCATCGGCGCCATCAAGTCGGCAGCGCCCCAGGGCGCGGTCAAGAAGAGCGAGGTCGTGCGCGCGGTCGTCGTCCGGACAGCCAAGGAATACCGTCGCAGCGACGGTTCCTACATCAAGTTCGACGATAACGCGGCGGTGATCCTGGATGGGGACACCAAGAACCCCAAGGGCACCCGTATCTTCGGGCCGGTCGCCGAACCCCAAGGGCACCCGTATCTTCGGGCCGGTCGCCCGCGAGCTGCGCGACAAGGGCTTCATGAAGATCGTCTCGCTGGCTCCTGAAACGCTGTAAGAGGAGCGCACATCATGCAACGCATCAAGAAGGGCGACACCGTAGAGGTCATCGCGGGCAAGGATATCGGGAAGCGCGGCGAAGTCCTGCGCGTGCTCCCGAAGGAAAACCGCGTCGTTGTGGCGCAGGTGAACATCGCCAAGAAGCACCAGCGCCCCATGCAGGCCGGGCGGCAGCAGATCCAGCCCGGGATCATCGAGTTCGAGGCGCCGCTTGACCTGAGCAATGTCATGCTCGTCTGCACCAAGTGCAGCCAGCGCACCCGCGTCGGCTTCCGCACCAATGAGGACGGCGCCAAGGTGCGGGTCTGCCGCAAGTGCGGCGCCGATATTGACTGAGCAGTGAGGTAAAGACACATGGCCAAAGCCATTCCGCGTCTTAAGCAACGCTACCAGGACGAGGTCGTCCCGGCGTTGATGAAAGAGTTCAATTTCGCCAACGTGATGCAGGTGCCACGCATCCGCAAGGTCGTGGTCAACATCGGCGTGGGCGAGGCCCTGGATAACCCCAAGGCGCTGGAGTTCGCCGTGGCGGACGTGCGCGCGATCACCGGCCAGAACCCGGTTGTCACCAAGGCGCGTAAGAGTATCGCGGCTTTCAAGCTGCGCGAGGGCCGCTCGATCGGGGTCAAGGTGGACGTGCGCGGCGACCGGATGTGGGCGCTCCTGGATCGTCTGTTCAATGTGGCGCTCCCCCGCATGCGTGACTTTCAGGGCGTCAACCCGGATGGATTCGACGGGCGTGGTAACTACACGCTGGGTCTGCGCGAGCAGCTCGTCTTCCCGGAGATTCAGTACGACAAGATCGACAAAGTGCGGGGCATGGAAATCACCATCGTGACCACCGCCAAGAACGACGAAGAAGGTCGGGCGCTGCTGCGCCTGCTGGGCATGCCGTTTGCCCGCAATTAATCGCTAACCACCCTGGCTGTGTGGTGTCCGTTTAAACACCCGCCGGGGCAGGAGGAGGTTGTTCCTGAACTATGGCCAAGAAGTCCATTGTCGCACGTGAGAAGCGACGCAAGTACAAAATCCGCGTCCGCAACCGCTGCCAGTACGTAGACCCGAATTCGGGCAAGATCTGTGGTCGCCCACGCGGCTACATCCGTCGCTTCGGCCTGTGCCGTATTCACTTCCGTGAACTGGCGCTCCAGGGCAAGATTCCTGGCGTCGTCAAGTCGAGCTGGTAGGAGTGGCCTCATGCATAGCGACCCTATCGCAGACATGCTCACGCGGATCCGCAACGGCTTGCTGGCGGGGCACACGACAGTGAAGATCCCCAACTCCAAGCTCAAGCAGGAGATCGCGCGCATCCTGAAAGAAGAAGGCTATATCGTTGATTATCGGCTCGGCGATGAAAAGCCGTTCCCGATGATCAACATCGAACTGAAGTACTTCGGCGATCGTCGCCACCGCCGCCCGGTTATCACCGGTCTGGAGCGCGTCAGCCGGCCGGGGCGCCGTGTCTACAGCGGGCGCCGCGACCTGCCCTGGGTGCTCAGCGGCATGGGCATCGCCATTGTCTCGACCTCGCAGGGCGTGATGACCGCTGACGAAGCCCGTCGTCGGGGCGTTGGCGGCGAAGTCCTCTGCAAAGTGTGGTAAGGGAAGGGTCAAGCAATGTCTCGAATTGGTAACAAGCCCATTGCCCTGCCAGCCAAGGTTCAGGTCGTGGTCAACGGGCCGGACGTCACCGTCAAAGGCCCCAAGGGCGAGCTGCGCCGTACCTTCCACCCCGATATGCAGATCACGGAGGAAGACGGCCACATCGTTGTCAAGCGCCCGACTGACCAGCGCCATCACCGCGCCCTGCATGGCCTGACCCGCGCCCTGCTCAATAACATGATCACCGGGGTCAGCCAGGGTTTCCGTAAAGAGATGGAAATCGTCGGGGTGGGGTATAGCGCCCAGATGGATGGCCCCAAGCTGGTGCTCAAGCTGGGCTACTCCCATGATGTGATCGTTGAACCGCCGCAGAACATCACGTTCTCGGTGGAAGAACGTGGGCGCATCATCGTTGTGGAAGGCATTGACAAGCAGACGGTCGGCCAGGTAGCAGCGGAAATCCGTCGGTGGCGTCCGCCGGAGCCGTATCATGGCAAGGGTATCCGCTATCGTGATGAGATCGTGCGCCGCAAGGCCGGCAAAGCCGGGAAGGCGGGGTAGTAAGCAATGGCTAAGACAAGTAAGAAGCATCTCGCGCGTCTGCGTCGGCATCGCCGTGTTCGGGCCAATCTCTTTGGTACCCCGGAGCGGCCACGGCTCAACGTGTTCCGCAGCAGCGAGCACATTTACGCCCAGGTCATTGATGACCAGGCCGGCCATACCCTGGTTTCGGCCTCAACGATTGATGGCGAGCTGCGCAAACAGTGCGCAGACCTGAACAAGACGGAAGCTGCCCGTGTTGTCGGCAAGGCGCTGGCTGCGCGGGCCAAACAGGCTGGCATCACCACCGTAGTCTTTGATCGCGGCGGCTGGAGGTACCAGGGCCGGGTGAAGGCTCTGGCTGAAGGCGCCCGTGAAGGTGGCTTGGAGTTCTAGGAGTCGCACATGACTGGAAAACCGAATCGGGGACCCCGGCGCGACCGCCGCGAAGAAGAACGGGACGAGCTGGACGAGCGCGTCATTGATATCACCCGCGTCGCCAAAGTGGTTAAGGGTGGCCGGCACTTTGCCTTCCGTACCGTGGTTGTCGTTGGCGACAATAAGGGGCGCGTCGGCGTCGGCGTCGGCAAGAGCCGCGGCGTGCCGGATAGCATCCGCAAGGGTTCGGAGCACGCCCGCAAGGCGATGCAGGCTATCGCTCTGGATGGCACCACCATCCCTCACGAAGTGGTGGGTCGTCATGGCGGGGCCGAGGTGCTGTTGCGCCCGGCGTCGCCGGGCACCGGCGTTATCGCCGGCGGCAGTGTCCGCGCCGTGTTGGAAGCGGTGGGCATCCATGACATCCTGACCAAGAGCCGGGGCAGCGCGAACACCCTCAATGTGGCCTTTGCCACCCTGGACGCGCTGCAGCAGCTCAAGAACATCGATGAGCTGGCGGAGATGCGCGGCAAGAAGCCGGAAGAACTGCAACCCTTCTGGCGTCGCCGCAGACAGCAGGAGACTCAGGCATGAGCAACAAAGCCCTGAAGATCACCCTGGTCAAGAGCGTTATCGGTTACACCGAGCGGCAAAAGCGCACCGTCCGCGCCCTGGGGCTGCACAGGATGAACCAGAGCGTGCTCCACACGGACACGCCCCAGGTCCGGGGCATGATCGCCAAGGTGGTGCACCTGGTGAATGTCGAGGAAGTTGAGCGCGATGAAACTGCATGATCTGCGCCCCAATCCGGGGGCCAAGAAGAAGAAGACACGCATCGGTCGCGGTATCGCCGCTGGCGGGGGCAAGACCTCCGGGCGCGGTACCAAAGGCCAGGGCGCACGCAGCGGGCCGAGCAAGGGCCACTACTTTGAAGGTGGTCAGCTACCGCTGGCTCGCCGTCTGCCCTTCAAGCGCGGCTTTAACAACATCTTCCGTATCGAATACCAGGAAGTCAACCTGGACGCTCTGGCCGAGCGGTTTGAGAGCGGGGCGACCATCACGCCGGAAAGCCTGGCCGAGGTAGGCCTGATCCGTGATGCTGGCAAGCCCGTCGTGATCCTGGGCCGTGGCGACCTGGACAAGCAGTTCACGGTCAGGGCGCATCGCTTCTCCAGCTCCGCTAAGGAGAAGATCGAGGCAGCGGGTGGCCAGGTTGAAACGCTCAAGCTGATGCTGACCGGCGCGCTGGCCACCGTCAAGAAGCTCCGTAAGGAGCAACTGGCTGCGCTTAAGGCCCGCCAGCAGGCTGGTTGAGTCTGCGCTACAATCACACCGCGCCTACGAATTACGGCGGAGAGGGCGCAGTGCCTGCGCCCGCAGTGCCTGCGCCCTCCAGCGCCGTTCTAAGTGGAGTTAAGCTGAGGACACACCCATGATCGAGGCTCTGAAGAACGCATTCCGCCTCCCGGATTTGCGCAACAAGCTGCTTTATACCCTGCTGATCCTGGTCGTGTACCAGTTCGCAGCCCATGTGCCCGTGCCGGGTGTGAACCGTGACGCCCTGCAGGCGCTGTTCAACAGCGAGGGCGCGGGCCTGGTCAACGTGTTGAACCTGCTGTCGGGTGGGGCGGTCTCCAACTTCAGCGTGATGGCGAACGGCGTTTACCCGTTCATCACCGCTCAGATTATCATCCAGCTCCTGACGCCGATTATCCCGCAGCTGGAGGAAATTCAGCGCGAACCGGGTGGCCGGGAGAAGCTCAACCAGTACACGTACTATCTGGCGATCCCGATGGCGGCGTTGCAGGCCTGGGGGCAGATCAACATCTTCACCAGCCTCGCCGGTGGGGAACAAATCGTGGCTGGCTTCGGCAGCGATCCGTTCATCACCCTCTCGACGATCATCACCATGACCGCCGGGACGATGTTCGCCATCTGGCTGGGCGAGCTGATCACCGAGGACGGTATCGGCCAGGGTCTGAGCGTCATCATCTTCTCCGGGATTGTGGCCCGTGTTCCCTATAACCTGGGCCGCCTGATCGTCAATAGCCCTAATGCGCTGTTCAACATCGCGGTGTTTGTGATCCTGACGGTGATCACCGTCGTGGTCATCGTGGTCGTGCAGGAAGGCGTGCGCCGCATCCCGGTGCAGTACGGCAAGCGCGTGCGGGGCCGCAAGATCTATGGCGGCGGCAGCACGTTCATCCCGTTGCGCGTTAACACGGCAGGCATGATCCCGCTGATCTTCGCCCAGAGCATCATGGCCTTCCCGGCGGTGATCGTCAGCCTGTTCCCGCGCGGCCCGGTAGGAGATGCCATCACCAGCACGTTCGGTAGCCAGCAAGGCTTCGCCTACTGGTTCCTGTACTTCCTGCTGGTGGTGGGCTTCACCTACTTCTACACCGATGTCATGATCCAGAACCAGAATCTGTCGGAAAGCCTGCAGCGTCAGGGTGGCTTCATCCCCGGCCTGCGGCCCGGCAAGCGCACCCAGGACTTCATCACCCATGTGGTACGGCGTATCACGCTGGTGGGCGCGCTCTTCCTGGGGCTGGTGGCTGTGCTGCCCGGTGTCATCCAGGGTCTCAACAGCCTGCTCTTCCCGGGGACGGCTGATGGCTACAGCAGCAACCCCGCCCTGGTGATCAGCAGCGCCGGGTTGATCATCGTCGTGGGGGTGGTGATCGACACCATGCGCCAGCTGGAAGCGCAGCTCGTCATGCGTAACTATGATGCCTTCATGCGCTAAAGTGTCGTGAATGTGGGGTTGCCTGCCGCCAGGCGGGCAACCCGCCCACAGCAGTGAGGGAAGAGCATGTACCTGATCATCATGGGAGTACAGGGCGCGGGCAAAGGCACCCAGGCGGCGGCCATCAAGGATCGGCTGAACATCCCGCATATCACCAGTGGTGGGTTGTTCCGGGCGATGAAAGACCAGGATACTCCCCTGGCCCGCCAGGTGCAGGCGATCATGGCCCGCGGGGAACTGGTGCCGGATGATGTCACCATCCAGGTGGTCCGTGAGCGCCTGATGCAGCCAGACGCTGCCCGCGGCTTCATCCTGGATGGCTTCCCCCGGACTCGCCCTCAGGCCGAGGCACTCGACGCGCTGATGCGCGACCTGGGCCAGCAGATCACCGCTGTGCTCTACCTCCACATCAGCGATGACGAGGCGGTCGAGCGGATCAGTGGGCGCTTGCAGTGCACGCTGGACGAAAAGCACATCTACCACCGCCGGTATAACCCGCCCCGGGTGGAGGGCGTGTGCGATCTCGACGGCGGTCGGCTCTTCACCCGCGAGGATGATCAGCCGGAAGCCGTCCGCAAGCGCATCGCCGAGTTCCATCACAAGACGCGCCCGCTACTGGACTACTATCGTGAGCAGGGTCTGCTGCGGGAGATCGCCGCGGATCGACCGATCGAGGCGGTAACCGAGACCATCCTGCAGACGCTGGGGGCCGGTCAGGCTCAGTAAAAGGAACGCGGGGCAATGGCCATCCATCTGAAGACCGCCGAAGAGCTGGAGATCATGCGCGAAGCCGGACGCATTAACGCCCGCGCGCATGCCGCCATGCGGGAGGCCCTCCGACCGGGCATCAGCACGGCGGAACTGGATGCCATTGCTGCCAGGGTGATTGCCGAGGCCGGGGCCAAACCAGCCTTCCTGGGCTATCCGCCGGGCAGCCCGCACCCGTACCCGGCCACGATCAACGCCAGCATCAATCACGAGCTGGTGCACGGCATCCCGCGGCCCGACCGCATCCTGCAGGAAGGCGACATCATCAGCCTGGACTGCGGCACGATCTATAACGGCTTTGTGGCCGACTCCGCCTGGACGTACGCCATAGGCGAGGTCAGCCCCGCGGTGCGGCGACTGCTGGAGGTCACGGAACAGGCTCTGTGGATCGGCATCCAGGCCAGTCAGGCTGGCCGCGATTCCAGCGAGGTCTCCAAGGCCATCCAGCGCTATGTGGAAAGCCAGGGCTACAGCGTGGTGCGGGAGTATACCGGGCATGGGGTGGGGCGGGCCATGCACGAGGAACCGCAGATTCCCAACTGGTGGCCGCGGCGGGCGTCGGCTTACGGCTGGCGCAGCGTGCTCCTCAAGCCGGGAATGACCTACGCCCTGGAGCCGATGGTCAACGCCGGGCGTCCGGAAACGCGCGTACTGGACGACCACTGGACGGTGGTCACACGGGATGGCTCGTTGTGCGCGCACTTCGAGCATACGATAGCAGTTACGGAAAACGGGCCGATCGTCCTGACAGCCCCCTAGACTCGGTCTTCATTTTCTGCTAGAATGAAGCTTCGCGTCTGCTGGAAGGACCATGTTTGCAACAGGAAATTGCCATGAAAGTCACAACGTCGGTAAAGCGGCGCTGTCCAAAATGCAAGATCATCAAGCGCCATGGCAGGGTCATGGTGATTTGCCAGAATCCCAAGCATAAGCAGCGTCAGGGTTAAAACCGAAGGAAACGTCGCATGCGTGTTCAAGGTGTAGACTTGCCCCGCGATAAGCGGATCATCATCAGCCTGCAGTACCTGTACGGCATTGGCCCGACGCGGGCGAAACAGATCATCGAAGCGACAGGCGTCAACCCGGATACCCGGACCAAAGACCTGACCGAGGCCGAGGCTTCCGTCTTGCGGCAGGAACTGAGCAAGTACCAGCTTGAGGCCGACCTGCGCCGCGAAGTGCAGATGAACATCAAGCGTCTGCAGGAAATCGGCTGCTACCGGGGTCTGCGGCACCGCCTGCATCTGCCCGTCCGCGGCCAGCGGACCCGCACCAACTCCCGTACGCGCAAAGGCCCCAAGAAGACAGTGGCCGGTCGCGGGCGTCGGCGCGGTATGAAGAAGAAGTAATCAGCGGCGTCACCGGTTCTCCGCCCTCCTGGCAGCCGCTGCTTACCGGTATCCGGCATACCGGTCCGGGGGTAGCGCGGGATGGCCAGCCGAGTGGAGGACAGCGCCCGGTTTATCGCCTAACGACCTGAAATCAGTCAAGGCAGGATGAAGAGCCATGGGACGTACCAGAAAGGCGGCTCCGCGCCGCGGGGCCCAGCGTAAGGTCAAAAAGAATATCCCTTACGGCCAGGCCCATATTCATGCCACCTTCAACAACACGATCGTGAGCCTGACGGATCAGCAGGGCAACGTGGTCTCGTGGGCCAGCGCCGGCACCTCCGGCTTCAAAGGTTCCCGTAAGAGCACGCCCTATGCGGCGCGTCTGGCGGCCCAGCAGGCCAGCGCTGTCGCCCAGGAACACGGGATGCAGGAGGTGGATATTTTGGTCAAAGGCCCCGGCCCCGGTCGGGAAGCGGCGATCCGCGCGATCCAGGCCAGCGGCCTCAAGGTCCGTTCGATCACGGACGTGACCCCGGTCCCGCATAACGGTTGCCGGCCGCCCAAGAAGCGCCGCGTCTAACGCGGCCCCGGCGCGCAAGCGCCAACAACAATTGAACCGTCTACTACGCGGAGGATGACGAACAGCTATGGCACACTTTGGTGGCCCCGTTTGTAAACTCTGCCGTCGGGAAGGGGAAAAGCTTTTCCTGAAAGGCTCCCGTTGCCTTTCACCGAAATGCTCCTTCGAACGGCGCGCATATCCCCCCGGCCAGCATGGCCGTGATGCTCAGTTCCGGCGCGGACGCGCTTCGGACTATCATCGCCAGTTGCGTGAAAAGCAGAAGGCGCGCCGCATCTACGGCGTGCTGGAGCGCCAGTTCCGCCGCTACTTCCGGGAAGCGCAGCGCCGCCCCGGCCTGACCGGCTCTAACCTGCTTTCTATCCTGGAATCGCGTCTGGATAATGTGGTCTACCGCCTTGGCTTTGCCGAATCGCGCGCCCATGCCCGCCAGCTGGTCGGTCACGGGCACTTCACCGTCAACGGCCGCCGGACGGATATCCCGTCCCTGATTGTCAGCCCCAATGATGTGGTGGCCGTGCGGGAAGGCAGCCGCAAGCGGCAGTACTTCCGTGATCTGCGCAGTGTCCTGGAGAACCGCCCGCCCGTCCCGGAGTGGCTGGCGCTCAACGCTACCGAGTTGAGCGGCTCCGTCCTGCGCCGTCCGGAACGCAGCGACATCGACATGACGATCAACGACCAGTTGATCGTGGAGTACTACTCACGCTAAACCCGAACGGTGGTGGGGGAAGATGATCCCCCGCCCCGCTCGATACCCGGAACCTCAGCGTTAGCGAGGAGGGGTTTCTTTGACGAGCAATACCACGGGCAGCATGGTGCTGCCGAAGATTGACGCTGACGCCAATACCCAGAAGTACGGGCGCTTTATTATCAGCCCGCTGGAGAGTGGGTATGGCATCACAGTGGGGAACGCCCTGCGGCGGGTGCTGCTGGCCTCGCTGCCCGGCGCGGCCATCACGTCCGTGCGCGTGACCGATGTCGCTCATGAGTTTTCAGCGGTTCCCGGCTTGCGGGAGGATATGACCCAGATCCTCCTCCATCTCAAGCAGGTGCGGCTGAAGATGTACGATGTCGACACGGCCCGGCTGACCCTGGAAGTACGCGGCTCCGGTGAGGTCACGGCGGCGGATATCGTCTGCCCGCCGGAAGTTGAGATCATCAACCCCGACCTGTACCTGTTTACCGCCGACGGCGAGGATACGCACCTCGACTTTGAGTTCACCGCCAGCGCCGGGCGGGGCTACAGCCCCGTTGAGAACCGCGAGCGCCTGGCCATTGGCGAACTGCCGGTCGACGCTATTTTCAGCCCGATCCGGCGCGTCAACTACGAGGTTGAGCAGGCCCGCGTTGGCCAGCACACCAATTACGATCGGCTCATCCTGGAGATCTGGACGGATGGCACCATGCGCCCCGATGAGGCCATGAGCGAGGCCGCCAAGATCCTGATCAGCCAGTTGCGGGCCATCGCTGGCGTCAGCGCGGAGACCTTCCTGGAGACGGAGCCGATCGAGGAGCCGGAGGAAAGCGTCAGGCACGAGACGTACGACCTGCCGATCGAAACGCTGGATCTCAGCGTGCGCGTCTTTAACTCGCTCAAGCGCACCGGCATCACCACTGTTGGCGAGGTGCTGGAAATGCTGGAGCGCGGCCAGGACGCTATGCTGGCCATCCGCAACTTTGGCGAGAAATCGCTTTCGGAACTCAAGCAGAAGCTCAAGGAAAAGGGGTACCCGGTTGATGACGAGGCCGGGGAAGCCTAGCCCTGAGCCTGCGCTGACCGGGACGCCCTAGCCCACAAGAGTAGAGTGACACTATGCGACACCGTATTGCAGGCAAGAAACTGAACCGCAACAAGGATCAACGCAAATCCTTGCGGCGCAACCTGATGAACGAGCTGATCCGTCACGAGCGGATTCAGACCACCCGCGCCAAGGCGGAAGCCATCCAGGGCGAGGCGGAGAAGCTGATCACCCTGGCCAAGCGCGGCCTGGCCCACGAACAGCCGGAACGCGGCGTGCATGCCCGGCGCATTGCCCTGGCCCGCCTGAACAACCGCGACTCCGTGCAGAAGCTCTTTGACGTGCTGGCGCCCCGCTATGAGAACCGTCCCGGCGGGTATACCCGTACGCTCAAGGTGGGCCTTCGTAACGGCGACCGCGCCGAGATGGTGCTGCTCGAACTGGTGGATCGTCCGGAAGAGTAAGCCATCCGGCTGAGGGGTGCGATGCCGCGCTTCCGGGCAACCCTGGCCTATGATGGCAGCGCCTATCACGGCTTTCAACGCCAGGCCGGGGCTACCCCCACCATCCAGGCCGTCCTGGAGATCGCCCTCCAGCAGCTCTGCGGGAGGCCGGTGGTGGTCATCGGCGCGGGACGCACTGATGCCGGCGTCCACGCCAGTGGGCAGGTGATCGCCTTTGACGTGGACTGGCGGCACGAGCCTGACGCCCTGTTGAGGGCGATCAACGCTCACTTACCAACCGATATCGCGCTGCAGACGATCGCCGTCGCGCCGCCGGGATTTCATCCCCGCTTCAGCGCCAGGCGGCGGACGTACGTATACCGGTTCTACCGGCGGCGCATCCGTAACCCACTATGGGATCGCTATGCGTGGCAGATCGCTGTCCCGCTGGATGGCGAGGCCATGCAGGCTGCGGCGGCCCTCCTGGTTGGCGAGCATGACTTCGCCACCTTCGGTCAGCCGCCCGGCGAGGACGATCTGGAGGCGCGGGGACAGACCCGCCGCCAGGTGTTGCAGTCCGAACTTGTGTGGGCGGATGGCGCGCTGAGCAGCTACACCATCACCGCCAATGCCTTTTTGCAGCGGATGGTGCGCAGCATCTTCGGTACGCTGGTCGAAGTCGGGCGCGGCGCGATGTCTGTGGAGGGGTTTGCCGCGGCACTGGCCGCGGCTGACCGCAGCCGGGCGGGGCCAACAGCGCCCCCGCACGGCCTGACACTGGTCAGTGTGGAGTATTGACGCGGGCTGTGAGACGCCCCGCAGTGAAGTGGAGTGCAACATGCGTATCAACACCTATGTCACCAAACCCGCCGAGATTGAACGCGACTGGTGGGTGGTGGACGCCAAAGGTCTCACGCTTGGGCGTCTCGCCTCGCAGATCGCGGTGATCTTGAAGGGCAAGCATAAGCCCCAGTACGCGCCCAATGTGGACGCCGGGGACTATGTGATCGTCATCAATGCCGACCGTATTCACGTCACCGGCAAGAAGCTGACCGACAAGAAGTACTACCGCCATTCGATGTATCCCGGCGGACTGAAGGAGACTTCTCTGCGCGTCATGCTCCAGAAGTACCCGGAACGCGTCATCCAGCTGGCCGTGCGGGGGATGCTGCCCAAGAACGCGCTCGGTCGGCAGATGCTCAGCAAACTCAAGGTCTACGCGGGCGAGACGCACCCGCACCAGGCGCAGCAGCCGAAGAAGCTGGAACTGTAGGGCTGAGGATAAACCATGTCAACACAGTATTACGAAGGCGTTGGCCGTCGCAAGACATCGACCGCTCGCGTGCGCATTTATCCCGGCGGCAGCGGCAACATCCTGATCAATGACAAAACGGCGGAAGAATTCCTGACCCGCGAGAACGACATCAACCGCGTGCTGGAACCGCTGCGTGCCACCGGTCTGGAGAAGGCCCTGAACGTCACCGTGCACGTGCGCGGCGGCGGCGTGACCGGCCAGGCGGACGCTATCTGCCTGGGCCTGGCCCGCGCGCTGGTCAAGCTCAACCCGGAGCTGCGCAGCGTCCTGCGCGCCGAGGGCGACCTGCTGACCCGCGATCCGCGTGTCAAGGAACGCAAGAAGCCCGGCCTCAAGCGTGCCCGCAAGGCCCCGACCTACACCAAGCGTTAAGTCGGCCCGCTGCGGCCTGGCCTGGCTGGCCTGATCATCCCGGACTTACCCCACGCAGACGGGGCGGCGGAGGCGTCGCCCCCCTGCGTGGTGTTCTTTCCAGTCAGGGCGGGTATCTGCCTTCTGCCCTTGCTGGAACGTCCCGGTGCCCGTGGCGAGGACCCTGCTCATGCCCGATTTCGCTGACGAGTACGACGATCCGGAACCCATCGAAGCCTACTGTGTCCGTTGCCGGGACACGGTTGAGATGGAAGACCCGCAGCCGGTCTGGACGCGCCGGGGTGCACCCGGTACACGCGGCCTCTGCCCGGTGTGCGGCTCAACTGTCTTCCGTATGGGGCGCACCGACGCCCATGCTGGCCTCAGGCAACCGGTTGCCGTCCGCGCTGCTGTTGCCGACGGCCCAACCGCCCGCCAGAGTCGCCCTGTGCGGGCCGTGTCGACCACCTATATCGCCCACGCGGATGCCGACGCCCCTCTGGCTCATCGCCTTGCCAGTGACCTCAGCAACCTGGGTGTGGCAACCTGGCTGCCCCGCGCCTCCAATGGCGACATCGCCTGGGCCGGCGGGGTGCATCCTGCTCTGGAAGACTGCACACAACTGCTGGTGATCCTGTCCGCTGCCGCGCTCGATTCCGCGCCGACCCGCCAGGCCTGGGAGTACTTCCGCCAGCACCGAAAACGCATCGTGATCGCGCAGGTCGGGGACAGTCCGGTGCCGGATGCACTGCGCCGGGCGCCGCGTATCGTACTTACGGGGGATTACCGGACGGCCCTGCGTCAGCTCGTCCAGGCGCTGGGGGAAGGCTAAAAGTCTATGGGGCAGAGTCGTTGGGAAAGCCACGGTGACGGGCTATGGAGTCCCTGCTTCTGATTTCCGGGCCGGTGATGGTCAGCGCTGCGATCGGCGCCTGGGTGGCTGTCGGGCGGCTGTACGCAGCCCGGCTGGCCGGTATCCGCCTGGGGGGCTGGATTCCCTGGGCGATTCTGGCCCTCAGCCTGACGATCAGCCTTGTCCTGACCGGCACGCAACTGATCAGCGCCGCGCTGGGCACCGGCGTGACCAGCACCGTTGCCATTGAGCGCGGTGCGGCGGCGATCATCGCTCTGCTGATCAGCCCGGTCTGGGTGCTGAGCGCCACGCTGGCCATCCTGGGCGTAGCGCTGCATTACGGTCTGGATCCGCTGCTGGCGACCTTCCGGCTGGTCCCGGTCATCCACGAAGGCCTGGCGTGCGGTCTGCGTGCAGCGTGGGCGGTGATTGGTCTGCTGGCGCTGCTGTTTGGGTTGCAGGCCGTATACGAAGGCGCGATTGTGCAGTACAGCAATACCATCGATGCTGTGCTCAGCGCTGCGGGGCCGGGCAACCTGCTCGCCAATGCGCTGGGCATCCTGCTGGGGCTGCTGAGCATGAGCCTGCCACCGCTCCTGGAGCATAACCGCCGCCGGGAAGCAGCCGGCGCCTCTGCTGGCAACAACCGCTCGCTCTGAACATCCACCCGTCAGCCCAGCATGACCACCACCGCGCCGGCTGTATCGCCATCATGGGTCAGGCTGACTTCCCAGGCGGTCAGGCCCAGTTCCGCCGCCAGGGCTGCCGCCCGCCCATGCAGGCGCAGCAGGGGCCGCTGCCGTTCATCCCGCCCGATCTCCAGATCCACCCAGCGCACGTCCCCGATCCCGCAGCCCAGGGCCTTGGCCGCTGCTTCCTTGGCGGCAATGCGCGCTGCCAGCCGCAGCAGGTCACCCTCGCAGATGGCCAACTCTTCCGCCGTGAAGAAGCGCTGCTCAAAGCGCGTGCCAAAACGCGCGCGGGCGCGTTCCACGCGGGCGATGGAGATGAGGTCCAGCCCAACCCGCAGCATTGTCCCCCCAGTGGCAATCGGGGGCGGGGAGCATGCCCCACCCCCGCCCGAAGAAGATCAGCTTTTGTCGCTATCTGGCATGAGTCGCAGCGATGCCGAATTGATGCAGTAGCGCAGGCCAGTGGTCTCCTGTGGGCCGTCGTCAAACAGGTGGCCCAGGTGACCGCCGCAGCGGCTGCACGTCACCTCGGTGCGGCGCATCCCGTAACTGGTATCAAGATGGTGTTCGACATTCCCCTGGTCGATTACATCCCAGAAGCTTGGCCAGCCGGAGCCGGAATCGTACTTGGTTTCGGAGCGGAACAGCGGCTGGCCGCACCCGGCGCAGACATACGTCCCGTCCGCTTTAACGTTCACATATTCGCCGCTGAAGGGACGTTCCGTGCCTTTCTGGCGCAGGATGCGGTACTGCTCCGGTGTGAGCTGCGCCCGCCACTGATCTTCAGATTGGGTGATCTTGGCTGCCATGATGTCCTCCAGGTCAACTCCAGTCCAGTCTTTCCATCCGATACAACCCATCTCACTCCGATTATACCCGCACGTGGGAGCAGACCGTCGCGTTTCTCATGCGGTTCCAATCCGCCCGGCATCTTCCGCAGTAATGGTATTAGTTGTTTTTACCTGAAATGAATATACTTATTATATTCTTTGCTCCTGCATCATCATTGGCTTGGATGGTCTCATGTACAACCTGCCTGCGACTCTGCGGCGGCACACGTATCTGGCCGCTCTCTTGCTGGTGCTGGTATTGGTCGTCCTGGCCTATGTTAACCGCTTCGTCCAGGACGACGCGTTCATCTCCTTTCGCTACGCCCGCCATCTGTGTGAAGGGTACGGCCTGACCTGGAACGTTAATGAGCCCCCCGTTGAGGGTTACACCAACTTCCTCTGGACGTTGCTCATGGCGATTCCTCACTGTCTCGACCTGCCTGTTGTCGAGTTTTCGTATGCAGTTGGGTTACTGTGCTTCCTCGGTACGCTGTTGCTGACTTGGCACACGGCGCGCTATGCGCTGGACGAGACCTCCGCCCTGCTCGCCCTGCTTCTGCTGGGCACCAATTACAGCTTCAGCGCCTATGCCACCGGGGGCATGGAAACGCAGCTACAGACAATGCTCTTCATGACTAGCGTAGTGATAACGCTGAACATGCAGCAGCGGGGAGCCTGGCTGACACCACGCCTGTTACTGGCCCTGTCTACCGTGGTCGGCCTGGCTCTGCTGACACGCCTTGATTCGGCGGTGTTGCTCGGCCCCCTAGTTGTGGCAGTAGCTTTCAACATGATGCGACAGCCTGTCCCCCTTTCTCGGAAGCTGACCCACCTCGCGATGCTTGGCCTGCCAGCGGCCATACTCATCCTGCCCTGGTTGGCCTGGAAGCTGGCCTACTACGGCGATCTTCTGCCCAACACTTATTATGTCAAGGTGGATGGCGCTGCTGCGTGGACAATTGGGCTTCATTACTTGGCTCAGTTCCTGCTGTCCTACCTGTGGATCCTGCTTATACCGCTGATGATCCTGTCGGCCCGCCGTCTGAACGAGATAATACGCTGGATGCTGGTGCCAGTTGGTCTGTGGTTGCTGTATCTGGTGCGTATCGGCGGTGACTTCATGGAATTCCGGATGCTGGTACCTATCCTGCCGATCACATTTATCTATGTGACATGGTTGTGTTTACACACCATCCGCAATCGCTACGCCCGGATTGTCTTGATCGTCCTGGTGTTGGCTGGCTCCTTGCACCATGCCCTGTATTTTTCGTATTCAGGATTCAACAACTACCTCAATACCATATCACTTCTAAAGGAGGAAATGCGTGAAGATCGGGCTGACGGCTGGATCTCTGTAGGACGCACTTTGGGAAATGCCCTATCTGGTGATCCTACTATTACCTTTGCAGCCATGCCGGCTGGAGCGATTCCGTACTATGCTGGAGTCACAACGGTTGACATTCTGGGATTGAATGATCGCTGGGTGGCCCGCTATGGGAGCCATCTCTCAGATCAACCGGGCCATGGCCGGTACGCCCCATGGGAATATCTGCTATCTCGAGACGTCCATCTGCTTATCGGCCAACCACTGATTGTCCCGGTCGATATTAATCTTGACACTGTGCTGAGTATTGCGGGGTACAGGGCATTCCATGTCTCGCTTGCAGATCCCGGCCTTCTTCCGTCAGATGCTCGTATCCTAGAAGTCCCCCTAGGCGAGACTCACAAGTTCTATCTGCTCTATCTGAAGCCGCATCCCCGGATCGACGCCCTGATCCAGTCTGGTGAATGGAAAGCGTACCCGATTCAGCGCTTATGACAAGGACCTGTGGTGCCTACCGGGACAAGAAAAGCGCGCCCTCCGCTACCGGAGAGCGCGCCGGTAAGCCAACACGCAGGATGATGGTTCAGTCGCCGTTGGTGACGCCCTCGCCGTTGTAGCCGCGCCCGATGGCCCGGTAGTTGAAGCCGTACTGACGCATGGTGGCCGGATCGTAGATGTTGCGGCCATCTACCAGGTTCGGTGCGGCCATCAGGTCGTGCACCCGCACCATGTCCAGCTGCTTGAACTCATTCCACTCGGTGACGACGATCACCGCGTCACAGCCCTCGACCAGGTCGTAGGCGTTATTCTTCAACACGATCCAGGGGTGGGTGCGGGCCACATTCTCCATCGAGACCGGGTCGTAGCCGCGCACGGTCGCCCCCTCGTCCCGTAGCATCTCCGCAATGGTCAGGGAGGGCGCCTCACGCATGTCATCGGTGCCGGGTTTGAAGGCCAGCCCCAACAGACCGACCGTCTTCCCCTCCAGGTTGCCGCCGAGCAGTTCGCGCACCTTGAGCACCGCCGCCTTGCGCTGGAAGTCGTTGATCTGGATCACAGCCTCCAGCAGCTGGGGATGTTTGCCGCGTACCTGAGCCATGTACTTGAGCGCCTTGACATCCTTGGGGAAGCAGGAGCCACCGTAGCCGACACCGGCATTCAGGAAGTGAGGGCCAATGCGTTTGTCAAAGCCCATGCCCCGCGCCACTTCCGTCACGTCCGCGCCCAGACTCTCGCAGATGTTGGCGATCTCGTTGATGAAGCTGATCTTGGTCGCCAGGAAGGCATTGGAGGCGTACTTGATCATCTCTGCCGTGCGCAGGTCGGTCACCACAATCGGGGCGCGTAGCGGCAGATGAAGCTGAGCCACGGCATCCGCCGCCGAGCGATCCTCCGAGCCAAGTACGGTGCGGTCGGGATTCATGAAGTCATTGATGGCGGAACCTTCCCGCAGGAATTCGGGGCAGCTGACTACGGAGAACCTGATCGGGCGCGGCTGGGTCTCCCGGATAATATCGGCCACCCAGTCGCCCGTGCCGACTGGCACAGTGCTCTTGTTGATGACGATCAGCGGATGATCCATGGTGCGGGCGATCGCTTCGGCGGCCATGCGCACGTACTGCAGATCGGCCTCACCGTCGACGCCTTCCGGCGTCCCCACGCAGATAAAGACGAATTCCGCCTCTTTGAGCGCCTCCTCATAGGCGGTCGTGAACGATAGACGCGCAGCGCGCACGTTGCGCTCCACCATCTCCTGCAGGCCCGGCTCGTAGATGGGCATGATGCCCTGCTTGAGGCGGGCGATCTTTTCCTCGTTGATATCCAGGGCGACCACACGGTTGCCCAGGTCGGCGAAGGCGGCGGCTGTGACCAAACCGACATACCCCACCCCGATAACGGCGATGTTTTTCATGGGTTTGTTTTCCTTCTGTTTGTCCTACACCAGTTTCGATGAACGGCCAGCCAGTCTGCTGGCCTGCCATTGTCTGTGCGGCGCAGGGCAATCCGCCCCGGCGCCGCTGATCAGTACACCCACGGCGGCAGAAATCCTCACCGGGCAACCTGCCTTACTGCAGGATGGTCGAGCGATCGGAGAGCAACATCACGCGCAGGAACCACCCTCTGGCCGAGTCTTCAGCCATGTCGCGCCACTGGCTGTGGTATTCCTCACGACTAGCATAACCCAGTTCGGCCAGTTCCTGATCGGTCAGCCGGTCGCAGTCCACCATGCGGATTTCGGTGACCTGCACGCGGCAGACGATTTCGTCGCTCTCCAGCGGGCAAACGGCCAGGATATCGCCCAGACGGGTGGTATATTCCCCGAAGTGACTGACTTCGTTGACCGCCTTGCCGTGTTTCCACAGCCGCCACTGATGCAAGGCATGCCACTGCGCATCCACGCGGAAGAAGTCCGCCCAGGTGGCGATGGTCAGCATCGCTGTCTTGGTACGGGCGTCAAGCATCCGCTCCGCCTGCGCCACCTCGATCACCTTGATCGAGTCAAAGCTATCCATTCACCTCTCCTCTTGCTATTCAATCATTCTCACGCCGCCCTACCGACGCCAGATAGATGACGAATTCCTTCTCTCCATCCAGGCCAAGCAGCCTGTTCAGGCGATCATCGTCGAAGGCAGCCATGGCGCACGCGCCGCAACCGATCGACTCCGCCGCCAGATACAGATTCTGGCAGACATGCCCGGCGTCCAGGTGCAGGTAACGATAGCCGCGTTCGCCGTAGCGCCACTGCATCCGGTAGACATCCGCCACCCAGATGAAGGTGACCGCGCTATCGGCGATCTGCTGCTGATCCAGGCAGGCCGCCATCACCTGAGTGGTGATATCCGCCGGGGCATCCAGCGTGATCAGGTCATGGGCCAGGGCGCCATAACGGTACAGGCCTGCCGCCAGTTCTTCGACGCGGTTAACCAGCACGATCGTCTCAAAGGCATGGCGCGCGCCCGCGGAAGGCACCGTGCGCCGCGTATTGGTCGACGTGACCTTCTTGACTCCCTGTGTACACCACAGCAGGTAGGCCAGTTCGGCCAGGCTCAACGGCGTCGGCGCGTAGCGGCGCAGAGTCTGGCGGCGCGTGACCAGCTCCAGGAAGTTTAGCGGCGCGGGCGCGGCGGTCGCCGCATCCGGCAGGGCCAGCCGGACAGCGTCCGGCGGGGTGGGTTTCTCCAGCGGCGGCTGAGGCATGCCCTGCGACTGGTCGGACGGCCCCAGGTGCGCGTAACGAGTCTGGTACATGAACTCACGTCCGATACTCATGGCGTCTTCCCCCCTCAAGCGATCATTCAAGCAGCAGACGGGCGGCGCGCCGCCCGATCTCAACCGCGTAATTGGTGCCCCGATCCCAGGGATACACCTGGCTCATGCTCGCCCAGTATAGCCCATCCAGCGGTGTCCTGATCGGCGGAATGTGACGCGAATGGTTGACAAATGGCACGGGTTGCGCATACGGGGCGCGGAACACCCAGCGCCGCCGGATCCATGCCGGGCTGAAGGCCGGGTTGACCTTGACCAGTGCCGGGATGAAGCGTGCAGCCAGCGCCTCCTCATCCAGGCGGAAGTATTCGTGATCAGCGGGGACGTAGTCACCCAGGTAGACAATGTGGTCGCCACCGAAGTATTCCGGCGAGACGTAATTGGTGTGCTCAACCAGGGCCAGGAAGGGGAACGGGTTAGCGTTTTTGTCCGGGCTGTTGGCCGGCAAATTGAGCCAGTACGTGCCGTCGGTCATCAACTGGCGGTCCAGCGCCAGGATGACGGCCACCGCCCCCAGGCTGCGCAGCGCCCGCACCTGCGCCGCGTAGTCGTCCGGCAGATCGGGAACCAGGCGCAACAGCAGGCCCGGCCCGGTGGTGACCAGGGCGCGGTCAACAGGCGTCACTTCCCCGCCCATGATGATCTCCAGACCACCGCCCGGCGCAGGCCGGATGGTCTCGACCGGCGTGTTGAGCCGGACCTCCGCCCCGGCATCCCGCACCGCCGCCGCCAGGTCTTCCAGCATGGCCTGGAAGCCGCCCCGGTACGTACCCAGCCGCGCGGTGCGTTTGTACAGCCGCGCCCACATCCAGGCCATGTTGACCTGATCGTACAGCGGGCCGAACTTGCCGATCAGCAGCGGTCGCCACATGACCTCGTAGGCCCGGCGGCCTACCCAGCGCCGCAGCCAGGCGTCAGCGGTGTAGCGTTCCAGGGCGATGCCGCCGGAATACATGGTGAGCAGGAAGCCCACCGCGCCAAAGCGCAGCCGGTCTGGCAGCGACAGGCCCGGCATGGCCAGGACGTTGATCACCCGCGAGAGCAGGGCACTCCCCACACGCGGTTTATCCGCCGGGAAGATGCCCTTCTCCGTCCAGATGCTGGTTGTCGGCCAGGGGAAGAGCACCTTGTCCGCCTGGCCGATCTCAGCGATCAGGCTCAGGATGTCGGTATCCGTCTCAAACCAGTGATGGTAGAACTTCTCCAGCGACCATGCCCAGGCCGGGTCTTTGAACCCGGCGGCCAGCCCGCCGACCTCCGCGCCACCTTCGTAGACGGTCACGTGGTGACCGGCACGGGCCAGGTCCCAGGCGGCGGCCAGCCCGGCGGCCCCCGCCCCGATGATCGCCACTCGCAGATTCGCGCTCATGCGCCTCCATTCCTTGTCAGCGGTTAGTCTACCGCTGGCTCTTTGATCGTACACGGTTCAGGCAGATGATGAGGTAAATTCGCGCTAAATTTGTGCCCGCCGCATCTCAGGGGACATCCTGGCGGGTGGCAGCGGCCACCGCCTGCCGGGCGCGGGCGAAGTCTCCCCAGCCCAGTCCCAGCCGCAGCAGATAGATCACCCCGGCAACCGTCACCGGCAGCCAGATCACGGCGTGCATAACCACCGCATAGGCCGCCGCGCTGGCCTGCTCCACGCCAAAGGCCACCAGTACCAGGGCCACGATCCCGTGAAATGTGCCGATGTAGCCGGGCGTGGTCGGCAGGATGGTCGCCAGGTTACCCAGCCCGATCATCAGCAGCACGACAAAAAAGCTGGCCCGGAAGGGAAAGGCATGCAGCACGATCCAGTATGTGCTGGCCTCTACCGTCCAGCTCAGGAGCGAGGTAGCGAAGGTCAGGGCCAGGTCGCGCGGGCTACGCAGTGCCTCCAGGCCGGATAGCAGGTTATCGGCCAGGGCCAGCAATCGCCCCCTCAGCGGCGCTGGGAACAGGCGGTTGATCAGCGTCACCACCAGGCGGCGGGTCAGCGCGGGACGCAGGGCCAGGGCGAAGAAAGCCAGCAGTGCCACCACGAACGCTGCCGTCAGAATGGCGATACCGGAACGGATACCGGGTGCGTCGAACTCCACAAACAGCAGCGCGGTGAAAACGAAGGCCAGCATCGTGATCCCGTCAAAGACGCGCTCGACCAGGATCGTGGTCAGCGTCGCCGGGATGTTGGCCCCGCTCTGGCGGTTGAGCAGGTAAGCACGGATGACCTCGCCGATGCGGAAGGGGTAGATGTTGTTGCCGGTATAGCCGATGATCACCAGGGGGAACAGGCGGTGGGGGTGGACATCGCGTACCGGGCGTAGCAGGTAATACCAGCGCCAGGTGATGATATAAGCCGCCAGAAAATAGACGGCGGTCGCCGGCAGGAGCCAGCCTGCCTCAATGTTGCGGATCGCCTCCCATAGCCGGAGCGGATCCAATCCGCGAAAGCCCAGGTAGAGAAAGAAGCCGCTAAAGACCAATCCCAGCGCCACCAGTAGCCAGCGTCGCATCTCCTGCCACCATTCTTGCGCCCCTGCCAGATGCACCCGTCGCGGGGGCAGGGCAGAGGGCTATTCTACCCGCCTGGCCGTTCCCGGACAATGTACCTTTGCACTCTCCGCCTGCATTACACGGCCAGCCGCCCGGTTGCTCACCGCGGGGGAGGATTGGCCGGGCCAGGCCCGGCAAAGCGCGACGCTCATCGCTGGATGAGCGTCGCCGAAGCGGGTGGTATCCAGTTGTGGGGGGTGGGCGGGAGCCGGTCGCCCGCTACGCCTGCTCCTCAGACCCTTCGCCCAGCATCCCCTCCAGGACCCTCTCCAGGGCCATGGTGTGGCTGCAGACGCCGCGGGTCTGGAAGAAGTTGCAGGTGCAGGACCAGGTTCCGTGATCGTGTTTGACGGTGTGTTCGCTATTATCGCCCCGGAAGGCGACCTCAAAGGACAGGAACCGCATCCGATCGCGCTGTTCGGCGTAGCGCTTGGCCTTCTCAATCTTGCCGATCATCCCATAATCCACCAGATCGCTCCTTTCCCTCGTGGCGGCGGGCTGCCGCACGGGCTGGCAAACGTGGGAAAACAAAAGCACGCTGGCGCCAAGCCACCGTGCCTCATGTCTGTAAGCGACTCTGTTGTCTCAGTACAACACGCATACGCCCAGCCTGCTTCCTGTACACCCATTTGTTGTAGTATACGGGCCTCCCGGCGGGCTGTCAAACGACGACATCCCTACGCCGGGCCGGTCGCAGCCCACAGGCGGAAAACAAAAGCATGGAGATGAGGGGATTCGAACCCCTGACATCCTGCTTGCAAAGCAGGCGCTCTCCCACTGAGCTACATCCCCATGAAACAAAAACAGGTGGGGCAGACAAGACTCGAACTTGTGACCTCTCGCTTATCAGGCGAGTGCTCTAACCAGCTGAGCTACTGCCCCAGACCCTACGCCGATATGGTAGCGTAGCCCTCTTCCAGTGTCAAGGGTTGGTTGGCCCGGGCACGCGCCGGCGCGAGTCAGATCAAGAGGGGCGCCCCTTGTGGAGCGCCCCTGCTGCTGGACTGTGGACTGGCGCTTACTCCGGCAGTTGCTGCAGGACGACGATCTCCCCGGACTTGATCGCTTCAATTGCCGCGTTGGCGGCGTCAATCACTTCAGCAGGGATGTCCACCCCGCCGTAAACGATCTTCAGCCCGCCGTTGGCGAAGGTCAGGCTGTAAGCCTCACCGCCAAAGACGCCGGTGGTCACCAATTCAACCATGCGACCCAGGACGGGCGTCCAGTTGAAGACCTGGGAGGCGACGACCGTCTGTGGCCAGGCGCCGCTCTGATCGCTCTGCGTGCCGAACCAGTAGCCGCCCGCCGCCTGGATAGCCTCGATCGCGCCGATCACCTGCTGGGCGGAGCCGGACAGCACGTCTGCCCCGGCGGCGATCTGCGTCTGGGCGGCTTCTGCGGCAGCGGCGGTATCGCTGAAGGAGCCGGTGTAGGTCAGCAGGATTTCGGCGTCAGGGTTGCTGGCCTGGATGCCCTGCTGGAAGCCATTGATGTACAGCAGCGCGTCGCCCGCCGGGACAGGGCCGACGATACCGATCACGTTGCTCTTGGTCAGCAGGCCGGCCATCACGCCATTGACATAGCCGCCCTGCTCGGCGTTGGCTTCATAGGCGAAGATGTTGTCCGCCGTCTCGGAGGCGGTGCCCCAGGCGAAGGCGGTTTCCGGGTAATCCTGGGCCAGTTCAAAGAGCGACGTGCCGTACTGCGTGCCATGGGCGATAACCAGGTTGTAGCCGTCCTCGGCGTAATCACGCAGGGCCTGGGCGGCGGCGGTCACGTCGAACATACCCTCGGTGTAGGCGATTTCCAGCTTCTCCGGCCCGCCAAGCTGTTGCTGTAGCTCAAGCAGGGCGCTGAAGATCGCCTGGCTCCAGGCCAGATCGGTGGTACTGCTGGGCATCACGATCGCGATCCGGAACTGCTCCTCCGGCAGTGTGCCAAGCACGTAGGTCTCTTTGTTCATGATCCGCTGCATGGCAGCGCGGCCAGCCTCGAAGACCTCCGCGGGGACGCCTTCCAGGGCCTCATTGAAGGCCATCTGCAGCGCGCCATCGCCCAGGGTGGGCTGGAAGGCGATGCCGCCCTTGACGCCGCTGGCGCGGGCATCCAGCATGGCCTGGATCACGGGCTGCCAGTTGTAGACCTGAGCGGCGACTACCGTATCCGGCCAGACCTCAGCCTGGTTGGTGTCGGTGGCGAACCAGTACCCGTTGGCCGCCTGGATTGCCTCCACAGCGCCGGGCACCTGCTGGGCGGAGCCGGTCAGGATGTCGGCCCCGGCGGCGATGTGGGCCTGGGCGGCGCTTGCCGCGGCAGCGGTGTCGCCAAAGGAGCCGGTATAGGTGATCAGCACCTCAGCATTGGGGTTGGAGACGTTGACACCCTGCACAAAGCCGTTGTTGTACAGGATGGCGTCGCCAGCCGGGACGGGGCCAACGACACCGACCACGTTGCTCTTGGTGAGCAGACCGGCCATCACACCGTTGACGAAGCCGCCTTCCTGTGCCCGCGCGCCATAGGCGAAGACATTGGTGATGCCGCGATCGGCGCCGGTGTCAGAGGAAGTGCCCCAGGCAAACGAAGTGTTCGGATACTCAGGAGCCAGTTCAAAGAGGGAGGTGCCGTACTGAGCGCCGTGAGCGATCACCAGATCGTAGCCTTCGTCGCCGAAGTCACGCATGGCTTCGGTGGCGGCGGTCACATCAAACATGCCCTCGATGTAGGTGATCTGCAGCGCGCTCTCGCCGCCCATCGCCTCCTGGACGGCCACCAGGCCCTCATACATGCTCTGACTCCAGGCCAGGTCGTTGGTGCTGCTGGGCAGGATCAGGCCGACCTTGATCGGCCCCTGGGCGTTGACCGGCACCAGGGCAACTGTCAGCAGCGCAACAATAAGCAGGCTGACCAGCATCTGTTTACGCATTGCTTCTCTCCTCTACTTTAACTTGCATGAACCAATTTGACCGCACAGGCTACCGCCTGGGGACAACAACAGGTACAAGAACGAGACTTCACTCTCAATACTGTAGGGGCGATACCGGCGGGCTGTCAAGCAAATTCGCGCTGCCCGCCTGTGCCCCGCCCTAGCCCTCCTCACGCTCGAACGGCTTGGTGAGCGCCGCCGGTTCCACCCGCTTGCGCTCGCGGGCAAAGACCAGCACCACGATGATCAGCACGTAGGGCACCATGATCAGCAGGTTGGGTGGGATGTTGATCGTCACCCCGCGCAGGCTGTTGAAGATCTGGACGAAGTTTTGCAGGATGCTGGCCGCGCTGAAGAGCAACGCCCCGCCCATCACCCGCCAGGGCGACCACGCCCCGAAGTACACCAGGGCCACAGCGATGAACCCCGCGCCGGCTGTCATGTTCTCCTGGAAGACGTTGGTGATGGCGATCGACAGGGAAGCGCCGGCCAGCCCGGCCATCATCCCCCCCAGGGTGACGGTGATGTAGCGCACGCGAGCCACATTGACGCCCACCGAGTCGGCAGCGGCAGGATTCTGCCCGACGGCGCGCACCTGTAGCCCGAAGTTGGTGCGGTTCAGCACCCACACCGAGATCGGCACCAGGGCGAAGGCGATGTACACCAGGATATTGTGCTGGAAGAGCGCTGTGCCCAGGAACGGCAGGCTGCTCAGGACCGGCAGGTCGATCCGCTGGAAGCCCTGCACCGTGATCACACCCCCGGCCAGTACCTTGAACAGCAGGCTGGACATACCCTGTCCAAACAGGGTGAAGCCGATACCGCTGATGCCCTGCTGCGCCTGCAGCGTAACACTGACAAAAGCCATCGCCAGCCCCAGCAGCCCGCCGACGATCAGCGCTGCCAGTACGCCCGCCCAGGGCGAGAGCGCCAGCCCTTTGTCGGAGACGACAAAGATGGCGAAGAATGCTCCCATCAGCATGATGCCTTCCACACCCAGGTTCAACACGCCCGACCGCTGGGCAAAGACTTCCCCCAGGGAGGCGAACAGAAATGGTGTGGCAAAAAGCAACGTCAGGCGCACGATCTCCGAGATGACGCCGAGGATGTCGTTCATGCGGAAGCCTCCTGCCGGGCGGCGGTCGCAACTTCTACGGCGCTCACCTGGCGCCGGGCGGCGCGGCGACGCACCCAGATTTCGCTGCTGACGACAAAGATCACCACCAGACCCTGCAGGGCGATGATCGTCGCCGAAGGCACCTGTACCGTGCGCTGCATCCGATCTGCGCCGACCAGCAGCGCCCCGAACAGGATGGCCGAGGGGACTGCCCCGATCGGATGCAGGCGGCCAAACAGGGCTACCACAATCCCGGAGAACCCGTAGCCAACGGCGAATCCCTCCACCATACGGTGGGTCACCCCGGTGACTTCCACTGCCCCGGCCAGACCGGCTAACGCCCCGCTGAGGATCAGCGACAGGGCCAGGTAGCGCGGCACCGAGATACCGGCATAACGGGCGGCGTCGCGATTCTCACCGACAGCACGGATACGGTAGCCGAGGGTTGTCCGCCACAGCAGGGCATAGATGATCACGGCCATCGCCAGAGCGATAAACAGGCCGATGTGAATCTGCGAAGGCGGGGCCAGCCGTCCCAGCCAGACCTCTTCCGGCAGAGCAGAGGATTGCGGCACCCGCGTGCCAAGCTTGACCTGTTCCGGATCGATCATCGGGCCGCTGAGCAGGTAGATGAGAAGCTGGACGGCGATCTCATTCATCATCACCGTGCTGAGAATCTCGTTGACGTCGAAGCGGGCTTTGAGGAATCCCGGCACCGCGCCCCAGATCGCCCCCGCCGCTGCGCCCACGATCAGGGTCAGGATGGCCAGCAGCCAGCCCGGCAGATACCCGCTCAGGGCCAGAGAAAAAGCCGTGGCCGAGATCGCGCCGATGAAGAGCTGCCCTTCCGCGCCGATGTTGATCATCCCGCCGCGGAAGGCGATGCAGATGCCGATGGCCACCAGCAGCAGCGGCGTCGCGCGGGTCAGCGTTCGGAACAGGCTGCGATCGTCGCCGAATGCACCGCTGAACATTGCGCTGTAAGCTTCGATGGGATTCTTGCCGAGGGCCAGGAGGATGATCGCGCCGATGGACAGCGCCAGCAACACGGCGACCAACGGGGCCAGGGCCGCCACCGGATCGCCGCCCAGTAAGCGGGTAAGCTTGGGTCGAGATGGCATAACGTCCTCAGGGCGGTAGATGCAGTTCGCTTGTCTGACTTTAGTGTACCCGATAGTGCCCTGTCAAGACACCCGCTGGGCGGGCGAAAACCGGGCCTGTCAGGGCCTCCGGCGGTGAGCAGCCAAGGAGGTAGGAAATGACCGGACGGGAACGGCGCTCCGATCGCTGGCAGCCCTGGCCGGGTCGACCGGCAGGGGTCGTCCCCGGTCGGCGAAGTATGTTACAGTAGTAGCACAAGCGCGTAGCCACTGGACCAGGGTGATCCCCGATGCCTTACTGGCAACACTACCATACCCCGTATACCGTGGAAGAAGCGCTGGCGATCCTGGCCCGCTATGACGGCGCGGCCCAGGTGATCGCCGGCGGTACTGACCTGTTGATCGACCTGCAGTACGGCGGGGAGGCTCCCCGCGCGGCGCTGGTCGATGTCACCCGCATTCCGGAGATGACGACCATCAGCGAAGCAGACGGCATCGCGCTGGTTGGCGCGGCAGTGACCCACACGGCCATCACCCGTTCCGCCCTGCTGGAGGCCCGCGCCACATGCCTGGTGGAAAGCTGCGGCGTGATCGGTGGGCCGCAGGTGCGCAATGTGGGCACGATCGGCGGCAACGTGGCCCACGCCCTGCCCGCCGGCGATGGGGCGACCTCCCTGCTGGCGCTGGGAGCCGAGGCGGAAGTCGCCTGGGCTGATGGGCGGCGGGAATGGTTGCCCCTGGCAGCGCTTTACCGGGGGGCGGGCCGCTCCGCACTGGATTCGCGGCGGGATGTGCTGGTACGCTTTCGCTTCCGGCTGGCCGGGGGGGGGGAGGGCAGCGCCTTCAAGCGGGTGATGCGCCCGCAGGGGGTGGCCCTGCCGGTGCTGGGTTGCGCGGTATGGGTGCGGCTGGACGCGGATAAGGGGCGCTGCGCCGATGTGCGGGTGTGCATCGGCCCGGTAGCGCCAACTCCCGTCCTGGCGACCGCCGTTCAGGATGCGCTGCGCGGGCGGCCATACGATGACGCTGCTCTGGAAGCAGCCATCCGGGCAGCCCATGAATCGCTGCATCCACGCGCCAGCAAATACCGGGCGACCGCCGAATACCGCCAGATGATGATGGAGACTCTGCTGCGCGGGGCGTTGCCGCTGGCTGTCCACCGGGCGCAGACCGGCCAGGCCAGGGCAGAAGGTCTTGGCCTGGGCTGAGGGAGGAACGCGCTGGGACAAGCAGAAGCGGACTGCCAGCCCGGCACGATCGGGGTACACTTAAAGCGCTTTTTGATTCCGGTTATCCGGTATTAAGGAAGTCCACCTGCTATGTCCCAGGAGCAATTGCAACGTGTCCGGGAGCTTGCCGCTCAGGGCCGTTTTGCGGAGGCGTGGGCTATCCTCCAGACGCTTGATCACCCCGATGCCGCCCGCCTGCTGGAGGCCCTCGCTGCTATGGAGCAACAGGCCGCTCAGGAAGGGCAAGGGAGCGACCTCCTGACCCGCCTCCAGCAACGTCGCCAGGCCCTCGAATCCCGCCGCCCTGTGCGTACTGAAGCCGACGGCACGCGCGTTTACGACGCGGGCACCTACCAGATGCTGTGGGACTGCCAGTACTGCGGCACAACCGGTTTGCTTGGTCTGACCCATCGCTTTTGCCCCAACTGCGGCGCGGCCCAGAATCCGGATTCGCGCTACTACCCGGCGGAAGACGCGATGGTGGCCGTGGAAAATCATGAGTACGTTGGCGCAGATCAGATTTGCCCCTCCTGTGACGCGCTCAATAGCGGCAAGGCTGAGTTCTGCGGCAACTGCGGCGCGCCGCTCACCGCCGCCGCCCGTGCCAAAACCCTGGCTGCCCAGAGCCGCGCTGAAGGTGAAAAGTTCGCCTCCAGCGGCTCGCGCGATGTGGTCGGGGAAAAGTTTGAGGCGGAAATGACCCGCGTCGGCGTCCGCAAACCGGACGGAGCAGCTGCCCGGCGCATGCCCGCCTGGCTACCGATCGCGCTGATTGTGCTGGCGGTGGTCATCTGTGGCGGGATCGCCGCCGCACTCCCGGCCACGAAGGACACCACCGTCACGCTGACCGGCCACAGCTGGACGCGCGAGATTCGCATCGAGGAGTTCGCTGCCCTGAGCAGTTCTGCCTGGTGCAACGCCATGCCCGGCGACGCCTACAACATCAGCCGCCGGCAGGAGGTGCGTGATTACCGCCAGGTGCCGGATGGCGAAGATTGCTCCATGGTACGTGTGGACAACGGCGATGGCACTTTCCGTATGGAGCAGCGCTGCCAGACCCGTTACCGCAGCGAGCCGATTTACGATGATAAATGTTACTTTACCGTCAACCGCTGGGACTACCGGCGTGTGGCCAGCGCCGGAGGGCAGCGCCTGGAGGAACCGTACTGGCCACAACCCGCGCTGGCCTGCGCCAACCAGACCCGCCTGGGCTGCGAACGCGAGGCCGGGCGCAGCGAGCAGTACATCCTGATCTTTCGCGCCGCGGAAGGTGACGATACCTATCAGTGCCCGGTCGATTATGATCTCTGGCGCAGCGCAGCGCTGAACTCCCGCTGGAAGCTGGAGGTCGGCGCGGTGCTGGGTGATGCCCGCTGCGGTACGCTCCAGCGGGCCGAGTGAGCGCCCGCCGTCTGATTGTACCGGGCGATGGCTGCTGGCCTGATACGCCGGAACGATTGACCCATGGAAGGAGATACTCAGAAGATGACCTCACAACCCGATCATGAGCGCCTGTTTAACCCTGGCCCGGTGGAAGTCCGGCGTGAGATTCTGGAGGCCCAGACTGCCTGGATGATCGGCCACCGGGGCAAGGCTTTTGCCGATCTCTACGCCCGGCTGCAGGGGCCGCTGATGCGTTCGTTTGGCGGCGGGCCTGCCCACCGCGTTTACATCTACACTTCATCCGGCTCCGGTATCTGGGAGAGCGCCAGCCGTTGCGCCGTCCGGGATGACCAGCCGATCCTGCATCTGGTCAATGGGGCTTTCAGTGAGCGCTGGGCAGAGGTCAGCAAGGCCAACGGCAAGCAGGTGGACGTGATCGAGGTCCCCTGGGGGCAGGCGGTCACGGCGGATATGGTCGCCGAACGGCTGCGGGCCAGGCACTATGACGCAGTGGCCGTGACCTACAACGAGACCAGTACCGGCGTGCTCGGCCCGCTGCCGGAGATCGCTGAGGTCGTTCGCCGCTACCCGGACACGCTGCTGCTCGTCGATGCTGTGTCCTGCTGGCTGGGGACGGAGATCGAGGCGGAAAAGTGGGGCATCGACCTGGTGCTGGCGTCCTCCCAGAAGGCGTTTGCCCTGCCACCGGGGATCGCCTTTGGCGCGGTCAGTGACCGTCTGCTGGTGCGGGCCAGCGAAATCCCCTTCCGCGGGTACTACTTTGATGTGCTGACGCTGGAGCAGCATCATCTCAAGAACAATACCCCGGCTACGCCGCCGATCAGCCTGATGTTCGCCGCTGAGCGCCAGTTCCGGGACATCGAGGCCGAGGGTTATACCGCCCGCTACAACCGTCACCGCGCCCTGGCCGCCCGTACCCGCGAATGGGTCGTCAGTCGCGGCTTTGCCCTCTTCAGCGCTGAGGGATATCACAGCCCGACGGTCACGACGGTCAGGAACACGCGCGGCATCGATTTTGCCGCCATGAAGGCTTTCCTCTCCGCCCGGCACATGATGGTCGGCAGCGGCTACGGCAAGATCAAGAACGAGACCTTCCGTATCGCTCACATGGGCGATATCCAGGCGGAACATCTGGAAGAGCTGCTTGCTGCGCTGGACGAATTTCTGGGTGTATAAGGTCACCGCGATGATCGATCGCCTTCTCGTCAACGGTCGTATTCATACCCTCGATCCTGCCTGCCCGCTGGCCAGCGCTCTGGCGATCATGGGGGAACACATTGTCGCCGTCGGGGACGACTCCCTGCGCGATCTGGCCGGGCCGGGAACCACTGTCGATGATCTGGGTGGGCGGCCTGTCCTGCCCGGCCTGACTGACGCTCACCTGCACTTTGAGTGGCTCTCCCAATCCCTGCAGGAGGTCAATCTGTTCGAGGTCCCAACCAGGGAGGAAGCCCTGCGCCGGGTGAAAGAACGGGCTGATCGTACCCCACCCGGTGAATGGATCACCGGGCGGGGCTGGGTCCAGGACCTGTGGCCGGATCGGGCCTTCCCCACCGCCGCCGATCTGGATGCTGTCGCGCCGCGCAATCCTGTCTATCTCAAGGCCAAGAGCGGTCATGCGGCCTGGGTCAACAGTATGGCGCTGCGCCTGGCCGGGATCACCGCCAGTAGCTCTGATCCGGCTGGCGGTAGTTTTGTCCGCGATACAGGGGGCAACCCGACCGGCGTCCTGCTGGAAGATCCGGCGATGGATCGGGTCGCGGCGCTGATCCCGCGCCCGCCGCTGGAGACTCTGGCCGACTGGATGGCCGAGGCTCAGGAGCGCCTGTGGCGCACCGGCCTGACGGGTATCCACGATTTCGACGGGCCGGCGTGCCTGGCCGCCCTGCAACGCCTGCGCGAGCGGGGAGAACTGGGTTTACGGGTGGTCAAGAACGTCAATGACACCTGGATCGAGCATCTCTATGAAGCGGGTATCCGCTGGGGTTTTGGCGACGCCTGGATCCGTATCGGCGGGCAGAAGATCTTTGCTGATGGCGCGCTTGGTCCGCGCACGGCGGCCATGATCGCGCCCTATGAAGGCGAGCCGGACAACCGGGGCATCGTCGTCACCGACAAGGAGACGATGGCCGAGCGCGTGCTCAAGGCCAGTGCGCATGGCCTGCCTTCCACGATTCATGCCATCGGCGACCGGGCCGTCCACGATGTGCTGGATGTCTACGAAATGGCCCGTCGCCAGGAGGCCGAACAGGGCATCCCCCGCGCCGCCCGCCGCCACCGTATCGAACATGTTCAGATCATCCATCCGGACGATAAATCCCGGCTGGCCCAGCTGGGCCTGATCGCCTCCATGCAGCCGATCCATGCCACCAGCGACTACGAGATGGTGGATCGCTACTGGGGAGCGCGGGGAGAATGGGCCTACAACCTGCGGTTGCAGCAGGCGCAGGGGGTGATCATGGCCTTTGGCTCCGATGCGCCGGTGGAACCGTTCGACCCGCGTCTGGGTATCTATGCGGCGGTGGCGCGCCGCCGTCTGGATGGTTCGCCCGGGCCGGGCGGCTGGCGACCGGAAGGCGGCCTGACCCTGGCGGAGGCATTGCGGGGGTTTACCCAGGGACCGGCCTATGCAGCGGGCCTGGAAGACCGGCTGGGCCGGCTGGCGCCCGGTTGCCTGGCTGACCTGATTGTGCTCGACCGCGACTGGTTCGCTGGTGCGCCGGACGAAATCCCGGCCACTGAGGTGCTGGGGACGATGGTCGGCGGTGTCTGGCGGTACCGCACCTTTGGCTAGGAGCCGCCCGGACGGATCGCGGAGGTGCGGAGAGCGCCGGAATATCCAGAGAGGCCTCGCTCGCGGGGCCTCTCTGGATTCTACTACGCTGTTGCCTTATGGCGAGATGGTGACCGGGATCGGGAAGTCCTGAACCTTGCCATCAAGGTACACGACCCGCAGCACATAGCTGCGCGATGCGGTCGGGCAGACCTCACGCTGGCCCTGTCCACTCACTCCCTGGCCGTCGAAGTAGACTTCCCGCACGTTCTGTACATTCCAGAAGAAGGTGAAGCATGTGCCGGGCGGGTAAGTCACGCCGTCAGCGATGGTCGAGGTGAAGCTGACGAATGGGGCGGCAGGCGTCGACGTCGGCAGGGGGGTTGGCGTCGCTGGCAGCGGCGGGTCAGGCACAAACGGCAGCGCATCGCACGGGCCGCCGATCTCCACCACGCTGCCGGACACCCAGCCCTGCTGTCCGTTGTAGTTCACCACGAACCAAGTGCTGGCGTAGTTGCGTCCGATGACGTTGAGGCTGGTGCCGGGGAAGAGCGAGCCAAAAGCCGGGTAATCGGTGCTCGGCCCACTGCGGACATTGACCCGGTTGGCGCTGGTGACCTGGCACACGCTGGGCGTGGGGGTCGCAAAGCCGGGAACAACAACGCCCCCACCGCCCGGCCCCAGACCGATCTGGACGGTTCCCGGCAGATCGGCGGTCAACGCGCCTACCTCGACAACATAGTCTCCGCTCCCCGGCCCGATGTCCAGGCTGACTCCGCGCAGATCCAGGCCAGCCAGTCTGGCGATCAGCTGACCGCGCCCATCGTAGACACGGGCCAGGAAGCTGAATCCGGGTGTCGTCGAGCTGAGGCTGAGGAGCAGGTTACCCGTCGCGGGTGCCTGGAAGGTGTAGATCAGCGGCGCTGAACCGGGTAACAGGCTGGCGGTCTCCGTTGCACCGGGGGCCAGCGCCGTCCCGATGGGCGCAGGATGGCCATCCAGGATCAGCACGAACTGGCCGGGTGTGTTGTTGACGTTGGTGACGATCAGGCTATAGCTGCCGGTCTGGGTGGCGCGGTAATCGAGCCGCGCCAGACGGTCGCTCGCGGCGCTGAAGGGATCGTCCGCGCTGTTGGCGATCGGGCGTTGATCGGCGCTGACCATCCCGATGGCGGGGAACATGTCCGGGGCAAGGCCCACCACGACAACGCTCATCATATCGCCCGCGTTCATGCTCAGGCTGTAGATCGCAAAGGGCATTTCTGCCGTCAGGGTACCGATCACGCTGGTTCCATAGGTGATCACCTCGCCAGCCTGGGCCTGGGCCGGTGCGCCGGGTGCGGTAACCGCTGCCAGTACAACCGTGAGCGTGACCAGGGTTGTCCATACGATCTTTCTCACGAGGTTCTGGTGCCACATTTGCTTTCCCTCCTCATCACTTGTCCGTCGTTATACCGGAGAGCAGGGGAGAGCGCCAGCCCGCCGGGTCGGCGCGACAGCTTTCTATCGCTTCTGCTCACCCAGCGCTGTGGCGATGAAACCGGCCACGTCCGTTTTGAGCTTGGCCAGCGATCTGAGATCCAGGTAGAGCATGTGTCCGGCCTCGTACTCCGCCGTCTGGATATTGGCCCGCTGCTCCGGGGCCAGATTCATGTGGCTGAGGGTGTAGTAGGTCGCCGAGTAGGGCGTCGCCAGATCGTAGTAACCGGCGGCCACAAAGACTTTCATGTACGGGTTGCGGGCCAGCGCGCTGCGCAGCGCCTCGCTCGTATCCGCGTATCTGCCCTGATCCCACTGCCACTGCAGATTGACCTTGAAGCTCAGGGTCTGATATTCGAGATCGGTCTCGTAGCCCAGTTCACGGCGCACATAATCATTGAGCATGGCCGTATAGGGCGGCATGATGGCGGTGTAGGAGGGGTCAAACTCTGGCCGCTCAGTGACGGCCAGCGCATCCAGGCCCCTGAAGCGCGAATCCAGGCGGCCCACGGTGCGTCCCTGGTCGCGCAGCAATTCCTTGCAGAAGCGCATGATCTCGATACGCAGGCGCGTGCCCTCAATGTAGCGGGGTTCCAGGCCGGTATAGCGGGCCAGCTTTTTGACCACGGCCTGGCGCTCACTATCGGTCAGCCGGTCGCCTTTGGCCAGCGCGATCAGGTATTCCGACCCCGCCCAGGCTTCTACTTCGTCCAGCACGGCTCGCAGCGGCTTTTCCTGCAAGTCGGCTGGCAGCCTGTGATGGTACCAGGCGGTGGCTGTGTACGTGGGCAGGAAGAGCGCGTAAGGGAGATCGTTGCCGTGCTCGAATTCCAGCGTCTGGAAATTGAGTGTGGTGGAGATCAGTACAATGCCGTTGAAGGCGATGCCCCGATCGACCAGAAGACCGGCCAGCCCTGCCGCCCGGGTGGTGCCGTAGCTCTCCCCGGCCAGGAACAGCGGCGACGCCCAGCGTCCGTAGCGGGTCAGGTACAGACGGATGAATTCTCCGACGGCCTGCAGGTCGCCATAGAGTCCCCAGTATTGCTGGTTCAGTTCCGGTTTGACGGCCCGGCTGAAGCCCGTCCCAACCGGGTCGATGAAGACCAGATCGGCCAGGTCCAGCCAGGTGTGGGGGTTGTCAACCAGCCGGTAAGGCGGGGCGGGCATCCAACCCTCATCCTGCATCAGGACACGGCGCGGCCCGACCGCCCCCAGATGCAGCCACACCGATGATGATCCGGGTCCGCCATTGAATACAAAGATCAGGGGACGGGTGCTGGCTGGCGTGCCCTCCGGGCGATCCAGCGTGTAGGCTACAAAGAAGACATGGGCTTCGACCTCGCCCTTTTCCTCGTTGGTGAGTGGCAGCCGACCGGTCGTGACGGTGTAGGAGAGCGTGCGACCATTGACAGCAATGGTGTGGTGCGTCTCAATTGGGGCCGGTTCTGGCGGGATGGGTTTCTTTTCTGCGGTCTCTTCTTTCTTCTGTTCTTCCTGCGCAGGCTTCTGGTTTTCCTCAGGCATGCGATTCCCCTCGTGATGGAAGGCAAACTCAGAAAAGGTAGTATCAGAGATAGTTCTCCGCCTGCAACGGCGGTGGCGATGTGCGGTTCGGCAGTATGGCGGCCCGGAAGCCGCGATCACCGGTTTTTTGTTGTTGCATGCGGTGTCGGCGATTGTACCAGATTTCGGGATCATCGCAGATCAGGGGGACGGAACATTCCGGGAGCAGAAGTCTGTGTACGGGTGTGGCGCCTGTTACTCTTGCTTGCAGCTTTTTGACATGCGGCGGCAAAAGTGTGACAATAGCGTCCAGGCAGCGATGAGGCTCGCTGACGCCGGCCTCAGCCGGCGGAAATGTTCTCCAGAGGACTGATAGCCTCTACCTGTGCGCGAAGCGTGCTGGTAGAGGCTTTTGTTGTTATGGTATCGGCGACTTTGTTTCCAGCCTGGTTGTTGGTTTTCTGTGGTCGGCATTGTCGCCATCGGTTGGCTTCGCTTACAGCCTGCTCCTGGCGGTTCTGGGTACTGTCACCATGATGTTCGTACTCCGTTCGTACAGGAAGTAAAGCGGTGACCCGCGATCTTGTCTCGGTCCATTTACGGCTTGCCCTGCAGCAACCCGGCTGTCCGATCTGCTATCTGAGGGCCGACAGTGAATGGCGATACATCCGATCGCTGCTGTGGGAATCCGTCAATGATCCGCCAACGCGCGGCCACTTCATCCGGTCGCTGGGATACTGCCCTGAACATACCTGGCAGACCGGCCTCCTGGAAAAGGCGGAGTTCGGCATCCCGCTGGGCAATGCCATCCTGTATGAGCATCTCTCCGGCGTGGTTCAGGAACGGCTGGCAGCCTATACCCGCCGGATGGGCTGGCTGCGCCAGCCCTGGTGGCGGCGCTTCCTGCGAACGATCTGGCCCCGCTCATGGCAGCGACTTGCCGCGTCTGAGCTACAGCCTGAGACTCCCTGCCGCGTCTGCCAGATCGGCGAACAATCCGCGCAGACTTACCTGGCATGGCTGCTGCGCGGGTTGTCCGGGCCAGAGGATGTGATTCACACGGAGTACGCTGCCTCGGATGGGCTGTGCCTGGCGCATCTGCGCCAGGGACTGGCAGCCGCCGATCGACAGGTGGAAAAGGGCGCTCAGTTCCTGGTTGAGACCACCCTGCAACGCCTTGGCGCGTTGCGCCGCGATCTGGGCGAGTTTGAGCGCAAGAACGCCTGGGACTACCGTCATGAGACCAAAACGGAAACGGAGAAGACTGCCTGGCTGCGGGCACTCATGCTGTTCGGGGGGAATCGGCAGGTCAGGTCTGAAGAGGACAGGTGAAGGATGGCGTGGCAGCCTGGCGTTGCTCAGCGTTTGTATTGCCGGGGGATGGCCGCAAGAACGGGGCGGCCCATGCCTGGGAGCCGCCCCGGAAGATGCCTGTCAGCGCGGGGAATGCAGTAGGCGTTAGGCCCGGTAGAGAGTCAGCAACTTCTCCAGCCGGGCGATGCTATCGGCCAGCCCGCCGGGACGGTTGCGTGCCAGCCAGATACGCCGGTACTCGTCCAGCAGCGGCTCCAGTTCCTCGGCCAGCCGCGCCCGCTGGCGGGCGGGAATGCCAGCAACCCGCTGGCCTGGCGCCGCCAGCTGCGCCTGCCCCAGCTTGCAGGCGTGCAGCAGCAGGTTGGCGGCCAGGTCGAATTCGTCCATGGTCAGGTCGGCGTCCAGGACCATCATCTGCGCCCCGTCCAGGCGCAGCATGATCTCTTCAATGGCGGCCTGCGTCCTGGCGAGATCGTCGGCCTTCAGCCCGGCCATCCAGGTCTCACCCAGCGGCAAATCCGCATGCATCAACAGACCATGCAGGGCTGAGCGATTGTCGCCCAGCACACCGGTCAGCTGGTAGACATTGCCCAGATCATAGGCCAGTTGCCCCATGACACCCGCTTCATCCTGAAAGGCGAAGCGATCCAGCGCGGCAGGCACGTCGAGGGCGCGGTTGGCCGCCGCTGCCCAGCTGACCGCCGCGCCATAAGCGAAGCCCAGGTAGGAGACGGGCAGGGGCTGCCAGTGGCCGTAGTCGCCCCAGTCAGTATTCAGGTAGCCGATTGCGCCATGCTTGAGGCCGTTTTCTGCGGCGCTCCACAGGTTGGCCAGGGCGTTCGCCGTGCGACCGGCGATGCTCAGCCAGCTTGACGTGCCGGGGCAGACGTAGAACCGGATGCCCGATGCGGCAAAGGCCGCCCCGTGTTCATCAAAGGGGTGGTCGGCCTCGTAGCCCCATTCGAGGGCGATCGCATCGGCGGGGAGTTCCGGGATCAGTTCCGGATGCTTGATGATGATGTCGCCCCAGAATTGCATGGTGCGCCCGTGCCGGGTGACCAGATCGTGGATCTGGCAGAGGAAGTCCAGGTAAACCCGGCCAGCGCCCTTTTGTCGGACGACCGCCTCGCTGCGTGTGCCGGGCTGCCCGACATCCCAGGTTTCGTCGCAGCCGACATTGAACTGGCGGCTGCTGAAGTGTGGTAACAGTTCCTCGTATAGTTCGGCCAGCAGCGCCAGGGAAGCCGGGTCCGTGGGGCACAGGCTGAAGGGTTCTGTGGACACACGGCCCCAGGGGAAGGTGAAGCCATTCGGCGCTTCGGCCAGATGGGCGTAAGCGGGATGCTTGAGCCAGCGCAGCATGTGCCCGAAGGAATTCTGGTTGGGCACCAGTTCGATGTATCGCTCCCGGCAGAAGGCGTCCAGTTCCAGGATTTCCTCCCCGGTCAGGGGGGAAGCCTCCGCCCAGACGACGGGATGGTTGCGATAGGCAAAGGTATGCTCCGTGTAAAGCTGAAGCTGGTTGATCTTCCAGCTGGCCAGGCGGTCGATCAGGTCATAGAGGGTATCCATGGTCGGGACTTTGTCGCGGCTGATGTCCAGCATCACGCCCCGGTTGGGGAAGTCCGGCCAGTCTTCAATCCGCAGGCAGGGCAGGGAATTGCCGTCCATCTGGCGGGCGATCTGGGTCAGGGTCATGGCGGCATAGAAGGCGCCCGGTCGATCGTGAGCGACAATCTCGACGCCCTCCGGCGTGATGGTCAGCGTGTAGCCCTGCGCCGTTGGCACTGCTGCCGGATCCAGGCGAATGGATGCGCCGATCTGCGATCCATCCAGACGGGCGGCCGTTAGAGTCCAGTGTGGCCCGGCAGCTGCCAGGGCGGCCCGCACTGCCCGCCCCAGGGGCAAGGGCACCCCGTCCGCCAGCCAGATCAAACGTCCCGCTTCCAGCTCCAGTGCGCCTTCCAGGTAGTTCAGCCGCTGCGGCGCGGGCAGCAGCACCAGGTTCTGCACCATGGACATACCCCCTGTCATGCACAGGCGATCCGTACCACACCGCAGAGAGTATACCGTGTTCTGCTACTAATGGGCGGGACTCAGGACAAACAGGGGATGCAACAACCATCAATGAGCAGGCTGCCAGAGGCGGGGGAATCCTGTAGCGGCGGCCCGGAGGCCACCGCTACAGGGCACATGCCGCTATGCTGTCGGCCCGGTCTGGGGTGTCGGGGTTCCCGGCATTGGCTCAACCTGGACCATCTCTTCCGGCGCCGCTGGCTCATCAGACGGGGCAGGCTTGAGTGGCAACAGCACGTCGAAGGTGCTGCCCTTGCCGACTTCGCTCTGCAGGCGAATCTCTCCGCCCATCATCTGCACCAGATGGCGAGTGATGGCCAGGCCCAGGCCGGTGCCGCTCTCCTGAGAGTTACGCACTTCCTGGCGGAATTCCTCAAAGATGGTCTTGAAGTTCTCCTCGTGGATGCCGCGCCCGGTATCCGCCACCCGGATTCGCCAGCGATCTTCGCTCAGTCGGTCGATATTGATGTCAACCGAGCCTTTGTCTGTGAACTTGATGCCGTTGTGGGCCAGGTTGATGGCGATCTGACTGAGCCGCTTTTCATCCCCCAGGATGGTCGCTGGCAACGCCGGCGAGAGCGTGACAGTGAAGCGCAGTCCCTTCTCCTGAGCGCTGGGAGCCAGCGTGGATTGCAGGACGTCCACCAGTCGATACAGGGAGAACGGTTCTTCCACAAGCACCATCTCCCCGGCCTCGATCTTGGAGATGTCCAGGATGTCTTCGATCAGGGCTTTCAGCCGTTTGGCGCTGAGCAGGACATGCTCCATACTGGTGCGCATTTTGTCGGAAAGGGGGCCGTACGCACCGCGCAGGGTCAGGTCAGTGAAGACGATGATCGCACTGAGGGGCGTCCGCAATTCGTGGCTGGTACGGGCGGTGAACTGCGATTTGAGCTTGCTGGCTTCCTCCAGCTTGCGGTTGGCCTGCACCAGATCGTAGGTGGCATCGTCCAGCGCGTGACGTAGATCGCTGGTGGCCAGCTGGCTGAGGATGGCCACAAAGAAGATGGTGAGGATCATGATCACCATCATGCTGATCGAGCCGGTGGGTTCCGGTAGCGGGGCCGGGCTGACCCAGCCCTGGGCGAAAGCGATCTGCGTGCTAACCCACAGGAAGGAGGCCACCAGGGCGCTCACGTAGCTTTCCCTGGGGCCGAGCATCATACCGGCGATGACAACGACGGCGATATACACTGGCCCGACGACTACGCTCAAGCCCTCGATAAGCAACGAGTTGATCGCCAGAATGACCATGATCAGCGGCAGGAGCAGGTAGCCGCCCAGCGTGGGGTTGCCCCGGCGAGCCAGTTCGTAAGCCCCCAGGCTGATGGGAATCATGAACAGACACAGCACCAGGGTGAGCAGCACCCTCATATCGTAGCGATCCAGCAACATGAGGATGTAAAGCACAAGAACCGGGATGATGAACAGGGCCATCCCCCGGCTGATATCCATCACCAGGCGCTGGCGCCGGGTATGCTCCAGCCGTTTGTAAGGTGATCGGGTGTCAAACAGATCCCTTGTCATAAAACCCTCTGGTCGCTGGCGACCTCCTCAGGCCCGGTGCCGGGCCGGTGTGATTACGGTTTGCGGACTCGATACGTTCCTACTGGCGAGGCCAGTTCAACCGCCAGGCCATGCTCGGCGAACCAGCGGCGGAAGTCCTCGCGCCAGAACATCCCATGACAGTTTTCGTTGGTGCGGAAGACCAGGTCAAAGTACGGATTGGCTTCCGGTTTGAAGGCCTGGGCACCGAAGATCAGGCCGCCCGGCTTGACCACGCGCACCAGCTCGCTGATCGCCTGGCGCGGATCGGGCGTCCAGTGCAGCATCCAGAAGGTCATGGCCGATTCAAAGCTGTTGTCCTCAAACGGCAGACGGGTGGCGCTGGCTTCCAGGAACTCAGGGCGGTTGTCATCGGTGACCGGCGGGTGGTTGGGGTCGATTTCCTTCAGGTAACCGGCAAAGCTCTCCTGAGCCAGTTCGATGATGCCGGGGACAGGATCGACGCCAACAATGCGGACCTTGCCACCCAGCCGCAGCCAGATTTCGGCGGTTTCCCGCCCGCTGCCGCAGCCAACTTCCAGCAGCCTGCCGCCGCTCAGTAGCCAGCGCATGTCTTCCGGCGTTAGAAAGTCAAAGACTGCCTTGCGCATCGACTGGTACAGGCGCTGGCCGAGGGTTTTGTCCAGCTTGGTCAGGAACTGGCGGCCATCCTTCTCGAAGCTCTCCAGCAGGACGACCGGCTCCTGGCGCATGCGGGGCAGGATATTGACCGTCATCCCATCGGCCATGTGGGAAAAGCCTTTGACCGTGCCGGAAGTGCGGGCCATGATGGCGTTGATATCGGGCATTTCGATGGCCGGGTTACGCCGGTAGCGGCCATCTTCGTGGATGAGCATGTTCTCCTTGTCGGTGGAGAGGATTTCCAGCCATTCCCGGGTGTAGTCGATATCGGCAAACCCGAACTCCGCCAGGATCTGGCCGTAAGTGCGTGGCTCTTTGAGATACTCAAACAAGCCGGCGTCATCAAATACTTTCAGGGCGTAATAACGGAATATTTTGTCAGCCTGCCGCCCGAGGCGCATCACCGATCCGACATTCCTCAGGATGCGCCAGTAGACACGCGCCGTCCTCCACAATAGCATGTATTTACCCTGCCTTTCTGGCCTGTGGCCTAACGATCGTCCTGTAAGTAAGGGGTCAGGAACGAGACAAACCTGTCGATATCGATCGGCTTGGTGAAGTAATCGTCACAGCCGGCCTCCAGGGCGCGCTCCCGATCCCCGACCATGGCATGGGCGGTCAGGGCCAGGATGGGCGTCTGCTGGAAGCGGCTGTCCTTTTTGAGCGACCGAACGACTTCCCAGCCGCTCAGTTTGGGCAGGGAAAGATCCATCAGGATGATGTCCGGCTGATGCTGATAGGTCATGGTGATGGCCTCATGCCCATCACGGGCGAAGAGCAGGTTGTGCTGATCCATGACCAGTTCCAGGATCTGGGTGATGACCAGCAGGTTGGTCTGCTCATCTTCGACAATCAGGATGCGTTTGGACATCAGAGCCTCCACAAACCTTGTTCTGGCTAAGTGCGGCAGGGCGGTGTGGTCGTGTCTTTCCGCCAGCCGGGATCACTGGTCCAAAACGGGTAGCGCACCGGACAGCCAAACACCAACATTTTAAACTATAAAATAAGTGCTGCAAAACGAGCAACTGGCTTGTCAATAAAAAGGTAAGGAATCGTGATAGAACATTGCGTTTTGTTATTGAGTATAGGGCAATCTCTTGGGTACGGGATCAGCTTTCTGTAAAAGAGAATGTGAATTTTTTGTGAAAATGCATTGACAGACAATGTTTTATCAATGGATTGAGATATGATCATGACGCAAGCAACGACTTGACCTGAGCGCTATTCCGCCATTTGCGGCTCTCTATAAGGAGGCGATCTGTGTTTATCGTCCAGTTTCTGCGCGATCTCCGTCGTTATCTCGCCTTCCTGTAAAGAGGGCTTTTGCTGTGCAGTTCTGATCGGCTCTCTTCCCCCTGAATCCTGAGCAGTCTCGCCTCCTCTGCTCACCACCCGGAGCGCCGCGTTCTCCCCAGACGTGGCACTCACCATTTCGCCAGTGGTTGCCGAACCCGCGCGCCCGGCGAATCGGGAGGGCCGCCGGAGCGTTCAGGGGGCTTCCACTGGGGGGCGGGCACTTCCCTGGCAGCGCTGGGGAGGTGGATAATATGGCGGATGGCGACTCTGAGCGCCTGTGTTGATCGAGGGATATCTACAGGACAGGCAGGAGCCAGCCGCAAAGGATGGCCTGCGGCGGGTCGACGAAACGGCATCCCCGGCCCGGATGAGCCGCTGGTCGAGTTCCGCGATCTGCTGGCTGGCGGCGAGACTGATCCTGATCGCGACGGCTGATTCCTACCGCTTCAGCCCCGGATAGTCCAGCAGCATAACCTCCAGCGCCAGGCGTGCATTGACGTTGCGATTGAGATCGTCAAGGGCCTGGCGCGTGGCACGCAGGGCTGTCTGCGCCTGTTCCAGGGAGAGATCGCGGGCGTACTGGTTGAGCAACGCCCGCCGGTCACGGTTGACCGGGGGGACGCCGCTATGCGTTAGCACCAGGATCACATCGCGCCAGAAAGACTGCCACAGGGCGAGCGTTTCGCGCAGGCTAACGCGGTTGCGGGGTTGGGCCAGTGCTTCCGCCCTGGCAAAGCGGTTGAGGCGGTTTTCCGTCAGGATGCGGGTCAGATCGTCCAGGGCCAGGTCACGGGCGATCAGCGTCTCAGGATCGGTCAGGGCGCGTACCGCCCAGCCTGGCCGCCCGCCGGAAAGCTGGGCCAGCAACGCGGCCTGTTCCGGGGCTGCCTCCCAGCGGCTGATCAGCGCCGTCTCCACCTGGCGGGTCGGGATGGGGCGCAGACGCAGCACCTGGCAACGGCTCACAATCGTGCGCGGCAGCAGGTTGACATTCTCCGCCGTCAGGACCAGCACCACGTAGGGCGGTGGTTCTTCCAGCGTCTTGAGCAGTGCATCAGCGGCCTGCGGGCGTGTCTCATGAAAGCGACGCAGGATACCCACCCGGTGGCGGCCTTCGTACGGGCGCAGCGAGAGCATATGCATCAACTCGCGCACCTGCTCGATCCTGAGTGTGCCGCCCACTTCCTCCGCTTCTACCACGCTGACATCAGGATGGTTGCCAGCCGCGATCTTGCGGCAGGCCAGGCACTGCCCGCAGGGACGGGCGTTTTCATCGTCCTGCAGGCAATTGAGCCGGGCGGCGAAGGCGCGGGCCAGGGTGGTCTTGCCAACCCCGGCTGGCCCGATGAACAGGTGCGCGTGGCGTACGCGGCCATGCTGTAGCCCTTTGTGCAGGTGAGCGACGGCCCACTCATGGCCGATGACGCCCCAGTTCATGGCGAGCGGGTTGGCGGGGCCGGACTGGCGTGGGGAATCAGGCATGGCAACGCTCTCAGGATGGACTGGCGACGCTTACATCCCCGGATTGTAGCGCCTGACCGGGGTGCTGACCAGCGACCGTCCGACCTGTCGATCGTCTGGCTGGCTGTTGATATCCCCGTCATCTTCGTGACACGCTCCGCTGCATCACCAGCGCCGCGAGTGGTGTATAATCTTGCGCAGGTTTGACCGCCGACTTCTACGAATCTCATCTCATCACGAAAGGCATTGATCGCTTATGGAATACCGTCGCCTGGGAAACGCCGGGATCAAGGTCAGCGCGCTGAGTCTGGGAGGATGGACGACCTTCGGCGATCTGGTCAAAGACCCGCGGGTTACCCGTGACATCATTGTGCGCGCCTACGATGCCGGGATCAACTTCTTTGATATCGCGGATGTCTATGCCGGCGGCGAGGCTGAACGGATGATGGGCCAGGTGCTCCGCCAGTTTCCCCGCCACACCCTGATCATTTCCTCCAAGGCCTACTGGCCAATGAGCGATGACGTGAACGACCGCGGCCTTTCCCGCAAGCACCTGATGGAAAGCGTCGAAAAATCGCTGCAGCGCATCGGAACGGACTACCTGGATCTCTATTTCTGCCATCGGTATGACCCGGAGACGCCGCTGGAGGAAACCATCCGGGCCATGGACGATCTGGTGCATCAGGGCAAGATCCTGTACTGGGGCACCAGCGAGTGGAGCGGGGCGCAGATCCGGCAGGCGCTGGCCTTTTGCGAGGCGCACAACCTCTACAAGCCACAGGTGGAGCAGCCCCACTACAATATGCTGGCCCGCGATCGCGTCGAGCAGGATGTGCTGCCAGCCGCTCAGGAGGGTGGCATGGGGCTGGTCGTCTTCAGCCCGCTGGCCAGCGGGTTGCTGACCGGCAAGTATGATGACGGTATCCCGGCGGATAGCCGGCTGGCCCGTCTGGAATGGTTACGCAAGGCCAAACTGGAAGGGGAGGAGAACCCGATCCCCAAGGTCAAGGCCCTCAAAGCGGTGGCCGAGCAACTGGGCGTCAGCCGCGCTCAGCTCGCCCTGGCCTGGACGTTGCGCCTTCCGGGCGTCAGCAGCGCCATCACCGGGGCAACCCGTCTGAGCCAGCTGGAGGACAATCTGGGCGCGCTGAAGGTGAACCTGACCCCGGATGTTCTGGCCGAGATTGACCGTATTCTGACCGCCACCGACTCCACCACGCGCTGAGCGCGGGCGGCAGCGGTGAGTTCCGGGCGGGAGCGCATCCCGCCCGCACGGGGGGCGCTATGGGCGCACAAGCAGGGCACAGGCGGCTGGACACCGCGCTGCGAATCGTCATCTACGGGCTGGCCACGATTGTGGTGCTGCTGTTGATCGCTGTACTCGTGGCCCGCCTGTATTACCTGGTTACTCCCAATGTCTCAGCCAGCGCCCAGGTGGACGTGCTGGAGCGCGCTAACGATGCGGTCAACGCGGTCAATCTCCTGCTCAGTTTCCTGGAAGGCGCCTCGGTTCTGATCGGGTTGGGCTTTGGCGCGGCGGCCCTGTACGGCATCCGTAGCGTGGACGAGGTGCGTAAGGAACTGGAGACCGAAGTCGAGCGCATGAAAGCGCTGCAGGAGAACGTCCGCCAGGACCTGCGTGTCGCCGCCGAGCGCGATGAACAGATGCGCCGGCGGTTGGAGGGCCAGATCGAGATTCTGGAAGGCTACCGCCCGGAACTGGAGCAGATCCGGGGCTTGCGGCAGGAGATCGTTGCCGCCCAGGAAGAACTGGCGCTTGTCCAGCAGGCCGATCAGGAATTCCGCCTGGGCAACTATGGCACTGCCTACCGCTTCGCCACGCAGGTGCTGGCTCACAACCCGGACAACTGGCTGGCGCTTTACATCGCCGGCTGGCTGGAGGTTCACCAGCGGGATGATGTGGATGGCGGTATTGCCCATCTCAAACGGGTGATCGAACTCAAGCGCGACTGGCCTGCCGCGCTGGCCGCCTACGGCGTGGCCCTCCGCCGCAAGGCCCGCCGCGCAGAGGGCGAGGAACGCAACAACCTGTTCAACGCCGCCGAGGGTGCACTGTTGCAGGCACTGGGGGAAAGTCCCAAGCTGGTGGACTTCAATGGTGAATCTTTCTGGGGGCCGGTGGGTGGCATCCGCCTGGAAACCGGCCGGCATGAGAGCGCTATCGAAGCCTACGAACACGCCCTGGAAGTCACCCCCGATTCTTCCTACCCCGCCGGGAATCTGGCGACGCTCTATCTGCAACGCGCCCGCCGCAGCGGCGATCCCGCTGACCGTGAACGCGCGCTGGACGCTTTTGTCCGGACTCTGCGCGCCGCCCGGCGGGAGCAGATTCTCAAGCCCAATGATTACTACCTGTGGATGGATGTTGCTCAGGCGCAGACGATGCTGGGCATCCGCGACGAGGCCAACTTTGCCAGCGCGCAGGACGCCCTGGCAACCGCCCTGCATGCACATCCGTCGGTCAACATGCTGGAAACATCGCGGCGCGGCTGGCGCTCCCTGCTGGAAAGCTGTCCTGAAGACTGGCCGGTTGTTCGGACCCATCTACAGGCAGCCCTTGAGGCTTTGGATGCCGCCATTGCGGCAACTGACACCGCCCGGCCCTGAGCCGGTCGGACTCATCGGTATCGTTGCGGGATCGTTTCCGCTACCGGAAAGGAAGTGTGGCAGATGCTGGAGCTTCATGACGAAGTCAAGATCAGACGTCCGGACGAAGATATCGCCGAAGACATTGCCGCGCTCATCCGGCGCTTCCCGCCCCTCATGCAGTCCCGCCACTGGTTCGCCTTCAGCGTGAAGGATGGTGTGGTGACCGTCAGGGGGCACATCAAATCGGCGGTCGGTATGCGGGTGCTGCTGGATAACCTGCCGGATATCCCCGGCGTTGAGTCTGTGGACGCCTCGGAACTGTACAATGACGATGATCTGCGTCGGGCGGTAGGCAGGGTCATCCCGCCGGGCGTACGCGCGACAGTGGATTTCGGTCATGTGTTGCTAACCGGCACTCTTCCGCCCCGCCACAAGGTTGACGCGCTGCTCCGTAAGGTGGAAAAAGTGCCCGGCGTGCGCCGGGTGAGCAGCAATCTGACCTGAGCCAACAATTGCTGCCCCATGGCCCTCTGGTGTTGCCGCCGCCGACAGCCGAGGTATGCACCGGCGCAGCAGGGCATCCGCAGGTCAATGCCCGGCGCCCCGGCAGCGCGCCCGCCTGAATCGTGGATCCGCGTGTAGCCGCTGAGCCACGTACCGGCTTCATCTGTATGACGGTTCGGGGAGATGACCGTGCCCTGCAGACTGCTGGCAGAACGCGCAGCGGTTCAGGCGCTGGTTGTCATCGTCTGGCGGAAAGTCATACTCCGGCTCCGGGTATAGACAGTCTTTTGCCTCCCAACTTTTCGATATCCTGATCGTCAGTGTACACGCAACCAGACGCAACTCTCAGGCTGGTCAGAAGCCGGTGGGGACGGTACACTAGGTGACTGCTCTACACCCCGCGCGGCCCCTGCTGCTGGCAGCAACCGCGCTGTCGTGTTTCGCCGGGCAGCCCGGAAGAGCTTCCCGGCGGTTTTATGGAGGGAACCGGTTTATGTCACTACGCAAACGAACCCGCGAGAGCAGCTGGCAATGGCTGCTTATCGGGGCGGTGCTGGGCCTGGCTTTTTCGGCGGTGATCTGCCTGGGTATGTATGCCACCGGCCTGATCAGCTTTGCCATCGGTGGTGGTGCGCCGCAGGCTGAAGACCTGACTCTGCCGACCGTGCTGGTTAGCGAGGTGGCCGAATTGCCGAGCGCCACACCGACCCGTGAGCCACAGGTCATCATTGTGACGGCGACCCCCGCCGGCATGACCGTGATCCAGCCCACGCCGACCCCCCTGGTCACTCCTACGGTGATCACCGAGACGCCAACGGAGGAACCAGCCGCCGCAGCCATTGCCGCCATCGGTACGCCGCTCATGACGCCGACGGCCACGCCGCCGGAGGGCATCAACCCTATCCTGGCCAACAACCGCACGGAAACTGTCCTGATCAGCGGCGGTGATTACCAGATGGGGACCAACCTCAATGAAGTTGCTGCCGCCGTTTCTGAATGCGTCAATGTCTATAAGGGAGCGTGCGATCCGTCCTTTGCCGAGGACTCCTTCCCGCCTCACCGCGTGATCGTGGACAGCTTCCAGATGGAAAAGACGGAAGTCACCCTGGGGCAATACGTGGCCTTCCTCAACACACTGGGGCCGGGCAGCCACCGCAACGGTTGCGCAGGCCAGCCCTGCGCTGCCACCCGGGCCGAGTCGGAGAGCAGCAACATCACATTTGATGGGGAGTTGTATTCCACGCCCGATATGCTCATCAACCTGCCAGCGACGCACGTAACCTGGTACGGGGCCAAAGCCTACTGCGAGGCGATCGGGCGTCGCCTGCCAACCGAGGCCGAATGGGAACGCGCTGCCCGTGGCTCCGATTCGCGGGTGTATCCCTGGGGCAACCAGTGGTCGCCGGAACTGGCCAACACCAACCGCCGGGATAACTCCGGTCAGCGTACATCCAGCGGCCCGGAACCGGTGGGTAGCTTTCCCAATGGCGCCAGCCCGTATGGCGTGCTGGACCTGGCTGGTAACGTGGCCGAGTGGGTCAGCGACTGGTACCAGGCCAATTACTACAGCCAGCCGGAAGCCAGCGGTTTGAACCCCCAGGGGCCGGTCAGTGGCACCACCAAGGTGGTGCGTGGCGGTTCGTGGGATACTGTGCCGTTCTTTGCCCGCACGGTCCATCGCCAGGAATATGACCCGTTGACCCAGGCGCTGTTCATTGGTTTCCGCTGCGTCAGCGATGAAACGCCCATCCCGGCAGGTGGGACGGGCGGCGCAGGGCTGATCCCCTCGCCAACAGGGATGATCCCGCCCACGCGCGACCCGAACATCACCCCTTCGCCATTGCCCAGCCTGCCGCCCGGCGGCTAGGAGCGGCGGCGTAACGGACAGGGAGGCCCGGTTCCGTTGCCAGAGACGGGCCGGGCTTCTGTTTTTCCACCGGCGGGCAGGCCTGGCGGGATGACTGCCCGCCGGAAATCCTGGCGGAAAGACGCTGCCCGGCGCGTTTTTGCCTATATAATGGAAAAAACGCACCACCGGCAAGCCAGGAGACAACGCGATGGTGATCTTTGATGAGCAACTCGCGATTGGCTGGACTACCTGGGGGCCTGTCGGGCGCGTGTACGTGGCGGCAGGTCCCAAGGGCGTTGCAGCGGTGACCATGGGGCCGTTCGACGAATCGGAAGCCGCCACCCTGGTCTGGGGCATGTTTCACATCCCGACCCTGATCGACGAGCGAGCGACGTCCGACGCAATCCGCCAGCTTGACGAATACTTCGCCGGCCTGCGCTGGACGTTCGACCTGCCGCTGGATCTGCGCACCGACACGCCTTTCCAGCGCATGGTGCTGCAATACGTGCAGCGCATCCCCGCCGGGCAGACCATGACCTATGGCCAGGTCGCCGGAGCGCTGGGCGACCCGGAGCGGGCCATCGCCGTCGGGCAGGCGCTGGCTGTCAACCCGCTGCCGATCCTCATCCCGTGCCATCGGGTCATCGGCGCGGACGGCTCCCTGGTCGGCTACAGTGGGTTTGGCGGGGTGGAGACCAAAGCCGCCCTGTTGCGCCATGAAGGCGCGCTACTGCTCTAACATTGCACCCGTTACCTTTATATCTTTGCAGGCTGTGCCTCACGGAAAGGACCGGCAGAGATCATGTTGCAACTTGAGATCACGCTTGAATACTGTGCCCTGTGAGGCTACACGCCACGCGCCGTCAGGGTGACGGACGAAATTCTGAGCGTGCGGGAGATTGAAGCGCACATTGCCTCGTGGAAGCTGATTCCAGGCCGGGGCGGTGTGTTTGAGTTCAGCGTGGATGGCAGGCTGCTGTTTTCCAAAAAGGCGCTTAACCGCCATGCGGAACCAGGCGAGATCCGCCGGCTGCTGGAAGCGCACATCGCTGCCCTGCAGGCTGGCGCTTGACCGGTGCGATGCCCCGCCGAGAGGTAGAATCTGCTGAAGGCTTGTGCAGCAGACGGCACGGCGATCAACGACAGGGGGGCGGTAGCGCACGGAAACGGGTGGACGGTGATGAACATCATCAACCAGTTCTCTTATATCTGGATCAGCGTCATCGTGGGTGTGATTCTGGCGGTGGCGCTGTGGCGTTGGCGGAAGGGTAACCGGCTGTTGCGGGGCGGCCTGCTGGCGCTGTACCTTGTGGCGGCGATTGCCTTTGGGATGTTGCGCCAGTATCCGCCGCCGGAGGTGAATAGCCTGGCGGAAGCGGAGGCCATCCTGGCCAACGACCGGCCCACCTTTGTGATGCTCTATTCCAACTATTGCGTGGCCTGCCTGGCTGTCCTGCCCGCCGTACGCGAACTGACCGCTGAACTGGCCACCAGCGGGATTGACGCCCTGTTGCTCAATATCCATGATCCTATCGGTAGCGTGTTGGCCGATCGCTTTGAGTTTGTCTTTTCGCCGACCTTCCTGGTTTTCACGCCAGATGGCCGCGAGGTGCTGCGCGCCAATAGTGTGCCACGTCTGGAGGACATCCGTCTGGCGCTGGCTTTTGAGCTTGGCTGATACCTTGCTATCCCGACTCCTCCTGGTTCTGCCTCGACGATGCGCCTTAAGATGATCTCCTTCTCGTCGCGCTGGCTGATGCCGATCGCTCTGATCGGCCTGGCGGGCGTGGCAGCGCTGGCTGCGGCGTTCCGACTGGCTCTCTATGTACCGGCGAGCGAGATGCTGCCCGGCGGCAGTGGCCCGCTGGTGGCCTTTCTGGCCCCGGCAGGTGGCAGCGCAGCCAACATCTACCTGATCGATCCGGCTGCGCCGGGGCAGGCCGTGCCGATCACCGCCAGCGCGACCGGTGTCTATGACTTCGCCGTCAGCCCGGATGGGAGGCGCATCGCCTTCAGTGAGTACAGCACCGGGCGCGGGATCGACCTGCGCCTGCTTGACCGGTCAACCGGCGCGATCAGCACGCTGGTCGCCTGCGCACCGGATGCATGTACCGCGCCCACCTGGTCGCCGGACGGGATGCGCCTGGCCTATGAACGCACGCCTGCCGATTCAGGGAGCGCAGACATTCGCCCGACCCGCGTGTGGATTGTCGATCTGTCCGGCGCTACGCCGGTCAGCGCTCCCCTGTTCAGCGATGAAGCTCTGTACACCTATGCGCCACGCTGGTCGCCTGATGGGGAGCGCCTGGCCTGCTACGATCCGCAGAACGGCGGCATTCTGCTCCATGACCTGTCCGGCGGCCCGGACGCCTTTCTACCAGGCCGTCTGGATCACGCTGTTGCCTTCGCGCCGGACGGGACCCGGCTGGCTTACCTGGATATTGCCTTTGTCTCGGAGACAGTCTTCTACAGCCACACCTGGATTGCCGACCTGGAAAGCGGGCAGATCACGGCCCTCTCCGCGCCGGAAACTCCCCTCGACGATGCGAACCTGCTCTGGACACCGGATGGCACAGCGCTGGTCATCAGCCGCCGGGCGATGGACGAAGGCTATACGCCCGGTTACCAGCTCTACCTGGTTGCAGCGACTACCGGCGACGCCAAGCCGCTGCTCTTTGACGCGGCTTATACCGTTGGCGCTTTTGCCTGGGAACCTGGCGGGGCGCGGCTGGTCGTCCAGCGCTTCCCGGCGGTCGATCAGCCGGTTGCCGAGCGCGGGGCGCGGCCCAGCCTGTGGCTCTTCGATACTGCCGCCGGTCAGATCAGCAAGCTGATCGCCGATGCCTTCCTGCCGCAGTGGGTGCCGGTGTCCCCATGAAGGTTGCGATCGGGTACAATCGCTGCAAACACCGCACCGGACGTGCCCCGGTCCACTCCCGGGGGAAGGTTTTGGGCAATCATGACGACTGCGTCTGTCCAGTTTCTGGCCGCTCAACTTCATCAGCATGGCTTCAAGCTGACCCGCGCCCGGCGGGCTGTCATCCAGGCGCTGGGGGAGGCGACCCGGCCCCTGTCGATCGCCGATCTGCATGCAGCGGCGCAGGCCCATGCCGCCGACACCGGGCTGGTAACCGTCTACCGCACGCTGGAATTGTTGACCGGCCTGGGGCTGGTCCGCCCGGTGCATTTGCTGGACAACTGCCATGCTTACGCTCTGTGTACGCCCGGTCATACCCATCATGTGGTCTGCCAGCGTTGCAGCCGTGTGGTGGAGATCGATGGATGCGACCTGAGCGCCTTCCTGGAGGAGATCGTGGATCGCACCGGCTATCGCATCACCGGTCACTGGCTGGAGATCGCCGGTCTCTGCCCGGAGTGCCAGCAGGCCAGCCGGTGATATCCCCGGCGGGACGTTTCTCCAATGATGGGCAGGGGATTGACTTGCCCGCCAAACATGGTAGGATTCCACTCAACTGAAAAAATCTTTCAATTAGGATGAGCCATGACTCGCTATATCCGGCCCGGATTCCTGCTTTTGAGCCTGCTTGCGCTGGTAACCGGTATGCTCCCCGGCAGGGGAGCGCAGGCCCAGGATCGGCTGCAGGTGGTGGCCAGCACCAGCATCCTGGCTGATGTTGCCGCCAGTGTGGCCGGTGAGGCCGCCGATGTTGTCTCCCTGATGCCGCTCGACGCCGATCCGCACAGTTACACCCCTGCCCCGCGCGATCTTGTTCGCCTGGCGCAGGCCGACCTGATCCTGATCGTCGGCGCGAATCTGGAAGAAAGCTTGATCGAGGCTATCCAGGGCGCGGCCCCTGACCTGCCGCTGATCACCGTTTCCGCATGCGTGGACATCCTGCCGTTTGGCGGCGTGCTGGAAGGTGGCGAGCCGCCTGAGGACCACGCGACGGGCGGAGAGGTCGACGCTATAGCGGCCCAATGCACTGCCCACCGGGCTGAGCTGGAGTCCGCCGGGGTGGTGTTCCCGCCTGGCGAGGGGACGCTTGGGCCGCTCTATACCCTGGATTGTGGCGATGGTGAAGGCGGCGATCAGGCGCATGGCGTCTGCGATCCGCACGTCTGGACGGCCCCCCATAATGCCATGCTGTGGGCGCTGATGATCCGCGACGCGCTGAGCGCGCGCGATCCGGCCAATGCGGCCATCTATGCCGCAAACGCCGCCACCTATGTTGACACCCTGCAGGCTGTCGTCCGCGATGAGATCTTGCCTGTGCTGGTGACGATCCCGGCGGATAACCGCGTGCTGGTCACCAACCACCTGGCCTTCAATTATTATGCCAGCGCCTTCGGGCTGAAGGTGCTGGGCACGGTCATCCCCGGAGCCAGCACGCTGGCCGAGCCGAGCGCGGCGGAGATCGCCCGCCTGGTGGCCGATATCCGCGCGGCGGGCGTCCGGGCGGTTTTTGCGGAGACAACCGCCAATCCCGCCCTGGCTGAGCAGATCGCGCGGGAGACCGGGGCCAGTTTCTACACGCTCTACACCGGCTCGCTCAGTGGGCCTGACGGCCCTGCCGCAACCTACCTGGACTACCTGCGCTACAACACGCAGGTGATCGCTACCGCCCTGGGCGGGATGTCCGACTGATCCGGTGGAGACTACCATGCACAGCCCTGTGTCCCTGAAAATCACCGCTCCACCGCCGTCTGTTGAAGGCTGTCCGGCGCTGCTCGTGCACGGGCTGTCGGCGGGTTATCCCGGGGCGCGCTCGGCCATCCGGGATATCTCCTTCGCCGTCCAGCGGGGGGAGAGCGTGGCTGTGCTTGGCCCCAATGGCGCAGGCAAGAGCACGCTCTTCAAGGCGATCGTCGGCCTGATCCCGCATACGAGCGGCTACATCTCCATGTATGGCGAGGACTGCGCCACCAGCCACCGCCTGATCGGCTACGTCCCCCAGCAGGAGGCCATCGACTGGCGCTTCCCGGTTACGGTGCGCGATGTGGTCATGATGGGTCGCGCTCGTCAGCTGGGCTGGCTGCGCTGGCCGGGTCGCCGTGACTGGGAGGCGGTCGACGCGGAACTGGAGCGCGTGGGGATGGTGGCGTATCGCGACCGGCAGATCGGTCAGCTGAGCGGCGGGCAGCGGCGGCGGGTATTCATCGCCCGTGCGCTGGCCCAGCAAACCACCGTCCTGCTTCTGGACGAACCGTTCAGCGGGGTCGATGCTGCCGCCGGGGAAGAGATCATGGCCGTGCTGGAGGCGCTGCACGCCCAGGGAGTGACCATCATCCTGGCTACCCACGATATGAGCCTGGCCACCAGCCGCTTTGACCGCCTGTTGCTGATCAACCAGGAAGTGATCGCCTACGGCAGGAGCGCCGAGGTCTTCACCACGGAGGCGCTCAGCCGCGCCTATCGCGGCCAGATCGGGATCATCCGCCAGGGGACGGAGACGGTCGTCGTCGTGGACGAGCATGGCCCCGCTGGTGAGGGCAACGGAGAGAACTGAGGGGATATGGACGTCGGTTTCCTGCTTGATCCGTTCCAGTTTGCCTTCATGCAGCGCGCGCTGCTGGCCGTGCTGCTGATCGGTGTGGTCAGCGGCGTAATCGGCAGTTTCGTCGTGGTGCGTGGCATGGCCTTCTTCGGTGATGCTGTCGCGCATGGCACGCTGCCCGGTGTGGCGGTCGCCTATATTATGGGGCAGCAACTCTTCCTGGGCGGTCTGATCGCTGGCCTGGCGGTCGCCCTGGGAATCGGCTGGTTGACCCGGGAAGGTCGCCTGAAGGAAGACACAGCCATTGGCGTGGTCTTCGCGGGGATGTTCGCCCTGGGGATCGCCATCATCAGTACGGCCCGCAGCTATAGCGTTGACCTGGCGCATATCCTGTTCGGGAATGTACTGGGTGTCAGCGATGGCGATCTGCTGATCATGGCTGTCTGCGGCGCGATCGTCGTTCTGACAATCATCGCCCTGTACAAGGAATTCCTGATTCTCAGTTTCGATCCGGTGCTGGCGCGGACGTTGCGTTTGCCGGATGGCGCGCTGCGTCTGCTACTGCTGGCGCTGCTGGCGGTGACTATCGTCGCCAGTCTGCAGACGGTCGGTGTCGCCCTGATGGTGGCCATGCTGGTCACACCCGCTGCGACCGCCCAGCTTCTGGTACGTCGCCTGCACCATATGATGATGCTGGCCGGGGTCATCGGCGCCTTCAGCGGCGTTGTCGGCCTGTACCTGTCGTTTTACCTCAATATCGCCTCCGGCCCGGCGATTGTCCTGATCACCACCACGTTGTTTGTAGCCGCCTTTGTCGGCACGCGCCTGCTGGGCCATGCCGAGCCGGCCTGATCCGTGAGGAAGGGGACACCGTCCCGGACGGATCGCTGATAGATCTTACGGAGAGCATGCTCGTTTGGCTCCGGGATATGGCCACACTGCACCTGAGTGATGTAATCCTGAACCCGCTGGTGTATCACCGCATCCCCACAAAATGCGCTAGAATGAACGTGGATAATATGAACCGGTTCTCATTCGCGCGATTTCTGTGGTTGGTGGCCCGGAAGTTATGGTAGAGCACCCTTATCGATCAATCGAAGTCATCATTAATCCCGCTGCCGGGGTGGACGAGCCGATCCTCAAGCCGCTGAACAATGTGTTTCAGAAGTACGGTGTGGATTGGGATGTTTCCATCACCAAGCGGGCCGGGGATGGCCGGCGGCTGGCCCGGCGGGCCGTCGAACGGGGAGCCGATCTGGTGGCCGTCTATGGCGGTGATGGTACGCTGATGGAAGTCGCCGGTGGGCTGGTGGGGACGGACGTGCCGCTGGCCATCCTGCCGGGGGGAACGGGCAACGTGGTTGCTGTCGAGTTGAATATCCCCCGTGAGCTGGAGCAGGCTGCCGAGCTGATCTTCCAGCCGGGACATCGCCTGCGCCGGGTGGATATGGGCCAGATCGGGGAGCATTATTTCATGCTGCGGGCCAGCGTTGGCTTTGAGGTGGCGGTGGTCCGCAGGACTACCCGTGATCTTAAGGATCGCTTCGGTCTGCTGGCCTATGGTTTTGCGGCCCTGGAGGCGCTCAGTGAGCCGGTGCACGCCCGTTACCAGCTGGTCATTGACGGCCAGGAGATCGAGACAGAAGGGTTCTCCCTGCTGATCGCCAATGTCGGCAGTCTGGGGCGGCTCAATCTGGTGCTCAATTCCTCGGTTAAGCCGGATGATGGCCTGCTGGACGTGATGATGCTCAATACCAGGCCGGAAACCATCGTCTCCATCGCGGCCAGTGTGATCCAGCTGGATAACTTCACAGCTGCCCTGCAACACTGGCAGGGGCGCGAGATCGTCGTGCGGAGCACGCCACCGCAGCAGGTGCAGGGGGATGGTGAGTTGCTTGGTGACACGCCCTTCACGGCGCGGGTGGTGCCGGGTGCAGTGCAGGTGATTGTGCCCACTGCATCTACGAGCCGCCTGCTACCGGGGCTGTAGTCTGGCTTTCCTGCCGGGCAAAACTGCTATAATTACGTCCAGACCTGTGCGCTGCGTACCCTCCTCGTGGCGCGCCTCTTGCCATGGAGTCAGTCCAATCATGAGCGGAGAGACCTGGCAGCTTGGCCCGCTGCGGGTGGAAGCTGGTCGCACCCTGCGCGGGGTATATCAGGTGGATCTGGGCCGGGCGCGGATCGGTTTCCCCATCGCCCTGATCAACGGCACGGAACCGGATCCGGTGTTGCTGGTGACCAGCGGCATGGACGGCGACGAGTACGCCGGGGTTGAAGCTGCGCTGCGCCTGATCGATACGCTCAACCCGGCCAGTGTGGCCGGGCGGGTGATGGTTTGCCCCATCCTCGATCCGCTCAGCTTTGAAGCCATGCAGAGCCAGAACCCGCTGGACGGCCTGATCCTGCGGCAGGTTTTCCCCGGCGATCTGGAGGGTAAGCCGACTCAGCGCCTGGCGCACTTTGTGTACCAGACCTTTATTGTCAACGCCGACGCCTGGCTGGCGCTGGGGGCGGCGGAGCCGGGCGAATCCTGCGCCCCGCTGGCCTGGACCTTCCAGAGTGATGATGCCTTCCTGAACACGCAGAATCGCATCCTGTTGCGGCAGTCCGGCGCAGCGCTGGGATTGTTCCAGCCGGTGGCCAGCTGGGACCCGGCGCCGGTTGCCCTGACCGCCAGCACGGCCATGCTCGGCTCCGCCGCCGGGACACGCGGTCGGATCGATCCCGAAGCTGTGGAAGCCCATCGGCGGGTGATCGATGGCGTTCTGGCGAGTATGAGCATGGTTGCGGCGAAATCGCCACCGCCTGCGCCAGCCATCTATGCCACAGCTGTTCCCCTGCTGGCCGAAGCAGGGGGGCTGTGGTACGCACGAGTGGGCGCCGGTGAAGCGGTCTCTGCCGGGCAGACGATCGGCGAAATCCGCCGCCTGGATGGCGGGGCGGTGCTCCAGACCGTCAACAGCCCGCTGGAGGGCATGGTGTTGGCCGTGCGCACGGCCCTGGCGGTGCGGCCTCGCCAGCGGCTGGCGCTCCTGGCTACCCAGCCGCAACCCAGAACGCCGGAAAACGTATAAATCGTGGGTCGCCGGTCTCCCGGCTGACCGCCATGCAGGGGCATGGCGCGTGCATCATCGCTTTGACACAGGGGGGAGAAGCCCATCCATGGATCTGGGACGCTCGTTCAGTTACATCTTTGACGATGAGGACTGGGTGACCAAGGTGCTGCTGACGGCGCTGATCAGTGTCATCCCGATCCTCAACCTGGCGATTTATGGCTGGATCATTGCGTTGATCCGCAACATGCTCGATGGGCAGGAAAACCCCTTGCCTTATTGGGACGACTTCGGGCAGAAGTTTACCGACGGCCTGATCGTCCTGGTGGCCAGTTTGATCTACAACATTGTCATCGTCCTGATGGCGTGCGTATTCGGCGTCGTGGGCAGCCTGTTGGATCCTCGCGGGGCGGAGGTCCTCCTGTCGCTGGTGGCCTGCGTGATGGGCGTGTTTGTTCTGGTTTATGCGGTTGTGGCCAATGCCGCTCTGTTCATCGGGATGGTGCGCTACGCCCGTAACCCGACCATGGCCGTGTACCTGGCCATCGGGGAGAACCTGCGCCTGGCGCTGGCTAATGTCGGGACGCTGGCCATGCTGGTCGTGTTCCTGGTGGTGGTGAGCCTGATTCTGGCGGTCTTCGGCTGGATTCCGTGCATTGGCTGGCTGGCGGCGCTGGCGCTGGGCACACCGGTCTACGGGCATCTGCTTGGCCAGGCGGCGATCCTGATCGCGGGGCGGAGCAAGGTCAAGCGGGCCGCGGTCTAGGGGGCAGGGTGGCAAGCCGCGCTTGACGAACGGCAGGGCGGCTGCTACAATGCGAAGCGTTGCTGGCCCCATTCGTCTAGTGGCCCAGGACGTGGCCCTCTCAAGGCCAAAACAGGGGTTCGAGTCCCCTATGGGGCACAACCTTATACACTATTGAGCAAGCCACGAACCGCGTTTTGACGCAACTGTATCGTGGCTTTTCGCTTCCCCAGGCCCCCGTAACCAGCCTCAAACGTGAACGCAATGCGGAGCTCCGCGCCGCGTATGCAGCGGGGATGAGCGTGCCGGACCTGGCACAGCGGTTCGGCATCTCCGAGCAGCGGGTGCATCAGGTGCTGCGGGGGAGGAGGAAGTAGAGGGAGTGTTGACACCTTGAGCGAGGCGAGTCCTCGCTCAATTCGTTTCTACCTTTGTGGCCAGTTTGCTTCAGAGTAAAAACGCCGCAGACGGGTAAGCATTAGCACCCTACCTATCTCAAAGAGCAGATTAGAAAAACTTGACATACAAAAGGCTATGAATATACTTCCTTTAACAGCAAAAACACTTCCAATTCTCAGAAGAGTCTCGGACGTGGACCATGGAAGCATACAACTACCAGTTCACTGCATTAAGGGGAATACAATCCGGGCGAGAATACTATGTAGCAATGTGTCCGCTCAAACTGATTCCCAAGATATTCCTCTTTGACGAGGAAGAGATCCCCCCAGAGCTGCGCGCACAGCGAGTCCTGAACCGTGCACGAGTGCCAGAGATTGCGCGGTACATCATAGACAACCCCGATGATTATGTATTCTCATCTATCACCGCGTCAATTGATGGCGATGTGCATTTTGATCCATTGGCAGACCATGGCTATGGCCGAAATGCGGGCGTCCTGACGATCTCAATGAACAGCAGATTCTTGATCAACGATGGACAACATCGCCGTGCTGCTATCGAAGAGGCTCTCAAAGAAAACCCCAGACTGGGCGATGAAACTATCTCGGTTGTGTTCTTCATTGATGCGGGACTGGAACGCAGCCAGCAGCTCTTTGCCGATCTGAACAAACACGCCGTCCGTCCCACGAAGTCAATAGGAATTCTCTATGACCGTCGCGACCCGTTCTCACAACTCTCGTTGAGGCTCATTGACAGTGTGCCGATATTCAGGGGACTGACAGAGACCGAGAAGACCACCATATCGAACCGAAGTCCGAAAGTGTTCACTCTGAGCGCCATCTATCAGGCGACGATGGCGCTGCTCCACAAAAAGCACGGCGACAAGGCGACAGAAAGCGATTATCAGGTTTCGAGGGAATATTGGACGTTGCTGGGTGACATTATCCCCGAGTGGCGGCTAGTCATCACCAAGCAGATCAGCGCGGCAGAACTACGGCAGAACTATGTTCATGGGCACGGGGTAATGCTTCACGCCTTAGGAATCGCTGGACATGTACTAATGCAACTCTCGCCGCGCGACTGGCAAGAACGTCTTGCTCCCCTGGCGACTGTGGATTGGCTCCGTACAAACCGCATGTGGGAAGGAAGGGCGATGGTTCGTGGCAAAATGAGCAAAGCCGGGGACAGCGTAACACTGACTGCCGCGCTCATTAAGAAGCTTCTGGAACTTCCGCTGACGCCTGAGGAAATGGAACTTGAGGGCAGTGTACTAACATTGCAGGGGCAGTGAAATGCATCGAATCGGCTTACCCAGCGAAGATCGTTCCATATTTGACACACGGTCACTAGACGAAATCTACGCCGAGATTCGCGAAGTCTACTTATCAACTGGTTTGCCGTGGGTGATCGGTTATAGTGGCGGCAAGGACTCAACTGCAACGGTTCAACTCGTCTGGTACGCTCTTTCATCGCTACAGAGAGAGCAATTGCGTTTTCCTGTATACATCATTGCCTCCGATACTCTTGTTGAGACACCGGTTATCTCGGACCATCTGAATGCTACCTTGCGGCAGATGAATGAAGTAGCGCGAGAGCAAAGCTTGCCATTCGAAGCCTACAAAGTCACGCCACAAATAACGGATACTTTCTGGGTAAATCTGATCGGGCGCGGATATCCAGCACCCAATCAGCGTTTCCGCTGGTGTACTGAGCGCATGAAGATCCAACCTGCGAATCGGTTCATCCTTGACCGTGCTGCCGAATATGGTGAGGTCGTGATGGTGCTAGGTGGGCGCAAAAGTGAGAGCGCCAGTCGAGCACAAGTTATGACCGCGAAGCATGGGAAAATCACTGGCAGCAAACTTGGTCGGCATCATATCCTTTCACGGGCATATGTCTACACGCCGATTGCCGACTTCACAACAGACGATGTGTGGACCTACCTGCTCCAGGTTCCATCCCCTTGGGGAGGCAGCAACCGCGATCTGGCTGCCATGTACCAGTCTGCGAACTCCGGCGAATGTCCGCTCGTGGTAGATGACACCACTCCTTCGTGCGGTAACAGCCGCTTTGGATGCTGGACATGTACTGTGGTGACACGCGACAAGTCGATGGAAGCCATGATCGACAGCGGTGAGGAGTGGATGCTCCCTCTGTTGGACTTTCGCGATTGGTTGGTGGAAACCCAAAACCCGGAGACCAAGCACCTCTATCGCGAGCACAAGCGTCGCACTGGTGAAGTGCTGATCGAAGCCAGGACTGCAAACGGGCAACGTCTGCGCGGGCTGAAGAACATTGAGATGTACATGGACGAAACCGGCGAAGAAGTCATCGCCCCTAAGCTCATCCGCGGCCCATACAAACTCGAATTCTGTAAAGAAATGCTGCGCCGATTATTGCAGACACAGCAACAGGTGCGTACGCAAGGGCCCGATCCTGAGATCGAGCTTATCAGCGAGGCGGAGATTCACGAGATCCGTCGTATATGGCGTACAGAACGGCAGGATTGGGATGACTCTGTCCCACAAATCTACTACGAAATGACAGGGAAGAGGCTCAACTGGCTCCAAGATGACATTGGCACATTCACCGCTAAGGAGTACCAGGTACTTGACGCTATCTGTCGAGAACATGCGATTCCTACAGATTTGGTTGCTCGCCTGATGGAGCAGGAACGTCAGATGCAGGGCATGCATCGCCGGGCAGGGATTTTTCAGCGAATCGACGATGTGCTACGCGAAGAGTGGCGCGATGAAATGACAATCCGCCAGAAATACAACTTGCCGAACCTAGAAGATAGTGATGAGGCCGAGGCGTAATGATCTTCACGCATTTGACGATAGAAAACTTCGGTGTTTATGCCGGCACACACGAGTTCGATCTGCGCCCACGTAGGATCAACGATCACTTCTTGCCCGTCATCTTGTTCGGAGGAAAGAATGGGGCGGGAAAGACCACGATCCTTGAAGCTATACGGCTGTGTCTCTATGGACAGCTTGCCCTCGGCAGTCGTGTTCGACGCGTGGACTACGAAACGTATGTCATGCAACGCCTTCATCGCGGAGTGGGCACTTCGCGCTCAGTGCGGTCTGCACGCATAGGGCTTATCTTCGATCATATCCACGCTGGGGTTTTGAGCACCTATGACGCAGTGCGCGCTTGGCGCGTAGAGGGCCAGACGCTTCATGAAAGTGTATCCATCTATAAGAATGGCCAGGTACTGAGAGACATTGCTCCCGAACACTGGAGCGATTTCCTGCGGGATCTCATCCCGCCAGGCGTAGCCGATCTGTTCTTCTTCGATGGGGAACAGGTCCAGGCGCTCGCCGATGATGAGACAGAAACCAGTGCTTTGGCAACTGTAATGAACGGCTTGCTCAATCTCGATTTGGTAGAGCGCCTCAAGTCGGACCTTGCCCTGTATGTCAAACAACAGGGAAACCGGGAAAGTTCAGCCCTGCAACGTGCTGCCCAGGAAGCCCAGCTTGCACACGAGAACCTTGAGGCTACCTACTCTGCGCGTTACCAAGATCGTGCAGGACTCCGCACTCAACTTGACCGCGTTCGCAAAAGACTTGAAGATACTCGACAAACGTTGCTAAGAGAAGGTGCAAGCCTTGTGGAGCAGAGAACCGGTCTGGAACTGCGGCAATTGGAAGTTGAACGTGAGCTTGAACAAACACGAGCAGCTATCCGAGATCTTGTGGCTGGTTTGATGCCATTTACATTGGCACCAACCTGGAGCGCTCGCTTGAAAGAACGCCTACAAAGAGAAGCACAGGCAGAACAAGCGCGTTCAACCTATGAAGCACGTCTCGCCCAGGCAAACGAAGTGACAACCCGAGTCCTCGATCCAGTATTTCAACAGGAAATCGCTCCGGGTGTGAACCCTCATGACTGGGCAAAGATATCCAATGCACTGCAATCAATCCTCAAGCCAGGAGAACCTGATAACACCCCAATACTGCATCCGGTTTCGTCGCAGGAGCGGACCTTGTTGATCGAATGGATTGACAGCGTATTGCACGATATTCCGGCGCAAATGCAGGCTCTTGGACAGCGGCTTGAAGCGCTCGAAGCGGAGCAGGGCACCCTTCAGCACGCCTTACAGCAGATTCCAGATGATGCGGCAGCTCATCCTATCCTGGAGCAATTCCATGTCCTGTCGGAAGCGAAAGGAAGGTTGCAGGAGCAAATCCGTCTAGCCGATGAGGAAATCAGTCAAATCGAACTTCAACTGGCCGAAGCAGATCGTCAGCGCAAAAAGGCCTGGCAACAACTGGCAAGTGCTGGAGATACTGACCTGCGAGTTGAGCGCGCAGCAAAGGTTCAGGTCATTCTTGATGAGTACCTGGAGCAGATCACAACCGCCAAGACCGAAGAACTAGAGAAAATGGTGGCACACTTCTTCAACTTGCTGTGCCGCAAAGATCTGCTGATTCGAGAGGTCAAGATAGACCCAAAGCGCCATACGGTTACGCTATACAGCGACAACCGCGTGGAAATACCCAAGTCTAGCCTTTCTGCCGGTGAACGACAGCTCTATGCGATGGCCCTTCTTTGGGCGCTGCGTTCGGTGTCGGGGCGTATGCTACCGATCATCATTGATACGCCGATGGGACGTCTTGACAGCGACCATCGGCGAATGTTGTTGACCGAATTCTTTCCAAACGCGGCCCATCAGATCATCCTGCTGTCCACGGATACAGAGATCAGCGCCGAGGCGTATGAGTTGCTCAGGCCGTCTATCTCTCACGTATTCATGCTGGAATACGATGAAGAGCAAGGATGCACCAAGGTAGAGCATAGGTACTTTGAAGGTTCGGAGGAATTGGCCTCATGAGAATGACACGGCTGCGGGTTTGCAGGGAAGTCGATCAGCGCCTCATGCAACTGAAAGCACGAACCGGATTGAACCCTAATCTGCTGTGCCGTCTCGGGTTTTGCTTATCCCTCAACGATCCGTCTGTGCCTGACCCGGCGGCTTATCCGCCCGACAGTGAGCGCGAGATCAACCGTTATACTTTGACAGGCGAATGGGATGGGTACTTCGTGGCGCTTCTGCGTGAGCGGTGTGCCCACGACAACTTGAACCTGGAGACAGACCTCGAGGATCAGTTCCGGGCACACATCAACCGTGGGGTGTTGATGCTTTACCTACGGGTCAAGCATCTGGGCGATCTGGACAGATTGGTACAGGATTTCAATCCTAACATAGGCGATGAGCAGGCAAAGGTCGGTCTGAATGGAAAAGGCAGAATACATCTACCTTGATCACAACGCGACAACACCGGTTGATCCGCGTGTCCTGGAAGCGATGCTACCTTACTTCACCGAAGTGTACGGCAATGCCGCCAGCATTGATCACGAGGCGGGGCACATGGCAATGCGAGCAGTCGAAGTGGCTCGTGAGCAGTGTGCTCGAATCATTGGCGCTGCCGATCCAAAGGAAATCATCTTCACCAGTGGGGCAACCGAATCGGATAACATCGCTCTTTTGGGGGTAGCTGAGAAATACGCGGACAAGGGTGATCACATCATTACTTGCGCCACGGAACACAAAGCGATACTAGACTGCTGCAAACGCCTCGAGCAAATGGGCAAACGGGTGACCTATCTGCCGGTTGACCAACATGGCCTGATTGACCTCGATGATCTCCGCAAAGCGATCACGCCCAGGACGATTCTCATCTCCATCATGTTCGCCAACAACGAGATCGGGACTATTGCGCCTGTCAAGGAGATTGGCGCGATTGCCCACGAACATGGAGTGCTATTCCATACCGATGCCGCACAGGCAGTAGGCCATGTGCCAGTTGACGTGGAAGACATGCACATTGACCTACTGTCGTTCTCGGCGCACAAAATCTATGGGCCAAAGGGTATTGGTGGATTGTACGTCCGTCGGCGGAATCCGCGCGTGAAAGTAGCCCCCGTGATCTATGGCGGCGGCCATGAACTCGGTCTCCGCTCAGGCACGCTGAACGTGCCAGGCATCGTGGGCATGGGCAAGGCGCTTGAAATCGCGGGACAGCAGATGAGAGCGGATGCCAAGAAGTATCGCGAGTGGACAAAAATGATGTACGAACAACTCTGCGAGCAGCTTGGCGATGTTGCCTTGAACGGCCACCCCACCCAACGCTTGCCTCACAACCTCAATGTGTCGATCAAGGGTATTGAGAGCAAATCGTTGGTCGTTCAACTCAAGAACATCGCCATTTCTACAGGTTCTGCCTGTACATCGGTGACAGTGGAACCTTCGCATGTGATCAAAGCGCTCGGCTTTGGAGAAGACCGAGCGCATAGTGCGATCAGGATTGGGGTGGGGAGGAGTAACAGCACGTCTCAAATCACGCAGGCGGCTCAAGACATCGGATTTGCTGTAGATAGACTCCGGTACCTCAAACGATAGATGGCATTTGCTTCAGCCAGTTGCGGTTTGCAGCAGTGATTTCAAGACTTCACGCAGAATTATGCACTCGACAGATGTGTTGTACTCTCTTCTCAGCCCAAGTACATGCGAGGTGCTATGGAACTTCCTTCGATCGTCTTGGATTCTGTCAAGAGTGAAAGCCTCTTTAGGAACTGTCGGCGCAATCTCATCGGTCCAGCAGATAACGATATCAATTACGTCAGGGTCTTTGTTTGTCTTACCTGATGAGGTGATGATTTCCTGGATGAAGCCGCCTATCGACCACTTAAAATCGACGCACAGATATGGCATTCTCCCATATTCTGCGTGGACGTAGTGGCGCTTTCCTCGGCTCATCAAATGTTGAGCGAGTACTCGACCAATTCCAAGAGGATCATTGGGATAGACATTTTCATCATTTACCGATATTTTGTATTCAAAAGCTGCGTCGTAGGCAGCACTTGAGCTCAAGTACTTTGTTTGGTAGCCTTTTATGATTTCCCTTGCCTGCAATTCATAGAACAAAGCGATCACTTCCTGTTCGTTTTGTGGCAGGTGCAACAACGAGGAAATCTTTCTCAATGCGCTCAGCAATTCAGGTTCGCGTCTGGCATCTTCGTTTTCTCTTTCTTCTACTACATTGATCCTATCCTGAAAATCGGTAGGTGGCAGTCCACCTTCTTCAGGACCCTGGCCGTAATCCAGGTACCGAGAGGCAAACCGAGCAAATGTGTCGCTCTTATCAGTGATCCTTGCCTCATTCAGTAATTTGATCGCGTGCTGGCTAATGGCCCCGGCAAAATAGGGCGATATCCCTTTGCGGCCTGGATCAAGCTGATTGCTGAGATCCATACTTGCATCAACTACCACAAAGTACCGCTTGAGAAAAGATCCCCTGTTGTCCCAATCGTCGACGCGGAGACCGGTTGGCATACCATCAATTGCAAGATGGATCCCATAGGATATACCTACATCACCTGTATCGAACTGGTCTAGACCAAGACTCGCCTCAATGTTAGACAAACGACGTGAGGCAATTGCGGCTAGGGCAAAATCGCATCGAATTCCCCTACGAATACCAACACTCTCATTGGTTACTGTGTGGTACAAACCGCGGAAATTGGGGTTGAAGGTTGCGGTTACCAGTTTGTCGACGTACTCATCGAAGTTATAGGAAATGATCGAGATCTCTTCATGATCTTTTGGATGATAGTACTCGTAAGGAATTGAGAGCTCAGAAACCTGACCGTCATCATGAATTACGCGCAGGTTTATGTCTATTGGGACGATGGGCTGCCTATTGAAAAGTGGACGGGTATTACCGAGAGCCGTGCGAGACCTAAGAATATACTCAAATCCCCTTATCCGATTCCTGTCTGCAGCCAAATCAATAGCGTGGTCGACTGCTGATACTGCCTGGAACTTATCGTAGTACGTATCGGCCAGTTGCACTTTCACGGATGTGTTCCACTCATCATCCAATAGCTGTACCGCCTCCCTTGCATCTGGAACAGGACCATTGGGGAAATCAAGGCGGTTTTCATGATCTGCGATCCAATCGAAAAGCCCTTGAAGACGGATCTCATAACATGGGTTGCTGGAGGGTTGAAAGAATCTGGAACGAAGGTAAAAATCTCTAGAAATGAAAGCCACGTACGTAAGGCCGTAACCCTTGAATCCGTATTCTTGCCCACTGCCCTGGCCTTGCCGCTTGTCACCTCCCTCTGGAAGCAAGAAATCTTCAAACCTATCGTGAGGAATTCCAACTCCGTTGTCAAGAACTTCTATAGTTTTTTCCGCTACATTGATCTCAATGAATATCTTCCCCTGGAACTCGTCGCTCAGGCTAAGTTCAGGGAATCTCTGATGGTACTCCTCATATAACCGAAATTGTGGATCGTTCAGGATACGGAAACGGCGATTGATAGCATCAACTGAGTTCTGCAGGAGTTCGCTATAAATATCCCACGAATGTCTATAAGCACGAACTACTTCTCGCGTCTGATCTCTTAGTTTCTCTTTGACCGACACCGGGTCATTGAATTTCTGTTGGGCTCTTGAAAGTACAGACATTGGATTACCCCCATAGGCGTTCCGGGCAAGGTCGAAAACATGATGGATGCTGTGTCTGTCTTCGTGCCTCCTAAAGGCTCAAGGAAATCTTTCCTTTTCATGACGCACAACAAGGACAGGGTCTTAATCGGATGGTCTTATTGCCTCAACCAAATTCCACAACGGGTGTCCTGCCTGATCAGTGACTGTGCCTCGAATGTAATCAATCCCTGCGTTTGCATACTCCTCTGCGATGAAGACCATCTCATCGAGATCGGCAAGAACCTGAATATCGTTTGTGGTTGCGAGAGCAATTGCTTTGAGGATCGGAATATCTACCTGGTCGGAGAACTGTGTGTAGTGAAAGATTTGCCGTTTGCCACTTACCAACGGGCGGCGTTCACCACGCTCGAAGCCTATACACGCCGCCAACATGAAAATGTCCTTCATCGTGCGGAAAGGCACCCGGAGAGGATCGTTTCCTTCTGATAATTGTTTGTACAAGTCGTGGACATCGGCTTCGATGCTTACGCGTCCACCGCCACTTGACAGCGAGTCAGCCATTATCCCAACTCCTCGATAGTTGTACAACTGGTCATGGGGTCAAAATTAAGGCGGTATTCTGCACCAATACGCGGCGCCAAGTTCTCCAGCGCTTGGTCGCGTAGCTCCTCATCCGTGACAAACAGCACCAGTTGTGGGGCAAGATCAGGGAGATTGCGAGTGATTGCTTCGCGATGGGCGGACGACAAACGACCAAAAGGCGTATCCATGACCAGTGGGGCCTCACGCTGAGCGGCTCTTGCCATTGCCGTAATGAAGGAGAGGCTTAGAATCTGGCGCTCGCCGGCAGAGAGTTCCGGGCGGGCAGGTAGACCGTAACGGTCAATCACTTCAAGTTGATAGTTTTCGGTCAGACGTACATCCTGGAAATGTTCACCCTTCCATGCTAATGAATGGAAGATTCTGCGGGTTTCTTGCTCTACCTCAAGACGTTTGTGTTCCGCGAAGGTAGCATAGACGCGATCAATGATATCCGCAGCATTCTGAGCCAGTTCCACTTTTCGGCTAAGACGCTGCTGGCGAAGTTCAGTTTTGCGCGCTTGTTGGATCTGCTTTTCCAACTCGTTGATCCGTACGCGGATGTATCCCAGCGTTACCTCGTTTCGGACAAGTTCAGCATTGTATTCGTCCTTGTCCGCCTGGTATTCATCTCGACGCTGAGCTAACTGGCTCACTTCAACCTGCTCTGAGCTTTTCATCTGTCGCTGGATATCGTCGCGCTGCGCCCATAAACGCTCGATGGTTTGTTCCAGGCGCACCTTATCCTGCATCGCTGTGTTCAGATCGGAAACGATCTGTTCTCCACGTTCGATGAGTGCACGCAACTGACCACTGGTAGTCAGTACATTGTCCTCAAGCGAACTAGGCACGGAATGACTGAGCAAGCTTGAAAGATGCGCGTAAGCTTCGTCTCCATCGGTAAATGGCCGACCGCAAATGCATCTGTGGCGTTCCAACAGATCCTGAATGAACTGCTGGCGGATGTTGCTGGGAATCTCACCACGTTCGCGTTTTTCGTCCAATATCCGCAGAGCAGCTTCTACAGCATTTCGGCTTAGAGGGGTGTACCCTTGACTAGCGAAGTCACGAACTCGGCCCTTCAGATCCTCGAATTCCTGTTGACGTTCCTCAATCTGTCGCGTATACATGTCATATTGGCGCTGTAGAGCCTCAACTGCTTCGAAATCGCGAAGCTGTTGATTCACTTCCTCTATATGGCGCTCGGCAGCTGCGATGCTTTCTTTCAGTTCGTTCTGTCGCGCAAGCAAGTCTTCTTCTTGCTGGCGCAGATCGTTATCTTCAGAGAGTAGATCCTTCAGTTCGTCGCTGACAATACCCTTGAGCTGACCTCGCAACTCACGAGCTGCCTTCGACAGGTGAGTCTTGGCACGGGTTAGTGTCTCAAGACTGAGGACCTTAAATATCGCCTCTTTGACTTCTTGTGCCGACTCAGGACGGGCAAAGTTATCGATCTTCTCTCCGTCGAAGAAGAAGTACGTGCGTACGTTGCTCGGCAGAATGGTGTTCATGACGCCGATGGGGTTATCTATTCGAGTCGCCACTCCACTGGTTGGAGTACGAGTCAGAAGAAATCCGTTTCCATTCCGTGTCTCACCCAGCGAGCCATCATCTCTTTTCTGCCCGGTCAACTGCCGTGACGCCATGTAACGCTCACCCTCATGCAGGAAGGTGATCTTGACTTCTGTGGTCACCATCTCACCAACCTTGGCACGGCTCACCGCCTCTTTGCTGGTGATCTGGCCTATGTTTTCTACGCCTTCCCCGTACAAACACCAGTTGAGAGCCAAGAAGAATGATGTCTTGCCCGCGCCGTTGACGCCATGAATGACGGTGACGTTCTGCTGATCGTGCTGGGCAAATCTAATGCGATGTTCACCGAAGTACTGCCGGAAGTTCAGGAGACTCACGCGTTCAATTTTCATCCTGGTTGGTCCCCTTCCATTCACTCTGCTTGGCAACGGTTTCCAGTATCTGGTCGATCTGTTCCATTACGCCGTGAGGCTTTTCCAAGTGGATCAGAGACTGCTCGACCTCGATGACTCTTCTTACTACCTCGCGAATACCGGGGTCCACGTCGCTGAATAGATCAAGGAGTTGTTTTTGCAGGCTAGGCATATCCTACCTCACAGTTGAATTCCATACCGCTTGGCAAGGCCCCAAATCACGTCCAGCGCCTGGTGCTTGTTGCGTGCAGAGTCAGCGAACTCCCGGAAACGATGAAGTTCGTGCTCAATAATACCTCTTTCGATGCTAGGTGAGCCATTGCCCCACATTCGTGGTGGACAAGCGATGAAGTCGTAGATCCTGGCTTCGGTCTTGCCGGGGGCGCGGCGCAGGATGCGACCTCGCCGCTGAATAAACTCGCGCGGATTGCTGCTGCTCGCCAGAATAAAGGCAGTGCGGGTGCTCGGTACATCGACACCTTCATCCAGGCATTTCATGGCAACCAACGCCTGCAGGGTTCCACTATCGAAATCTGAGAGCAACTGCTGGCGCAAATCGTTGGGTTCCTCGGCAGTGAACCGTCCAATCAACAACCCAAGATCCCAGCCCAGGAGCTGACAGACCGAATCGATCTGCTCAGGTGAGCAGTAGAACAGCGCATGGGACAAGTCCCCTAATTGCTCAACCAGTTCCTTCAGCGCCACCAGCTTTTGGCTGGCGTTGTTGAGCAATCGAGCTCTTTTGATGAGAATCATCTTCAGGACCTCTTGAAGCTCATCCTCTTCTGCACTGATGAGCCTGGCAATCTGCTCGCTGAGCACTCGGTATTCTTCTAGCTCATCCGCCGTCAGGTCCACCAACTGCGGATAGTAAGCGTAAGGGGTCAGGATTCCGCGTCCGATAGCATCGGCGAGCGTGAAACTGAATACTGTTTCACCGAAGTATGCTCGTAGGGCGGCGGTACCAACATCATCGAACCACCTGTCCGGCGTAGCGGAGAGAGCCAAGCGAAATGGGATGTTTGGTGGTAACTGTGCGCGACTACGTTCTGCCCCCAGATGGTGAACTTCATCGGCAATCAGCAGTCCTTGCCCATTCAACCGCCCGATGGATCTCTGAAAATCCTCGTCAATGAAGGTCGAATGCGTCGTTATTACCGAGAATTCCCCACGGTCACCGCGACTGAACTCCAACACTCGCTGATGCAGTGACTCAAGCCACCGGGCCTTGCTCTGGTAAGCGAGTATCGGTTGCAGCCCAAATCTTTCTGCATCCTCCTGCCATTGATCGACGAGATGCTGATACGGCACAGCTATTATCACTGCCAAGCGTTGTTCACGTTCATACAGTCGAGCCATCGCCGCCAGTGAGGTGATTGTCTTGCCAGTGCCCGTTGCCATTTCAAGTAACCCGCAACAGTCATGCCCAAACCAGCTATCAATAGCCTGAACCTGATAATCGCGGAGCTGGATTTCGGGTGGAACGCGAACGCTGGGCCTAACCAGGTCAATCGTGCACCTGCCCGACAATGAACGCAGGAATGCCCAGTCCGGCTCAGGATAGGGGCGCTCCCCACCTCGCAACTTCACAATGCGTGCCCGTGCCGCGTCAGGTAGGTTGAAGACTTGCACGTTTTCGTCGAAGTTGTTCCATAGTCGTTCAAATCGCTGGGCGTCTGCCGCAACAAGTGGTGCAAACGCTTCATCCCATGAGCAAAAGACTTTGATGGACTCATAGTTGCGCGTTCCTTGTACGCTCTCGTTATATGATCCATTAAAACTAACCTGATTGTTATCACGGTCCGTGAATACTCCGAATTTATCGTGAAACTCTCCCCCCGCCAGCTTGTTGCGCGGTAGTGCCAGTTTGAAATCAAGGATGCCGTCTGCGACCAGCCACGCCAGCGCGCAGAGCGTTTCACACTCTAGGGTTTGTTCAAGGTCCGCTATGTTGCGTTCAATCGCACGGCGCAAGACAGCATCGTGCCGTGCCGCCTCACCTTGCCGAAGCGCAAGCCAGTCACCCTCAGATAGAATGGGGCTGGTCACCCACCGTGCACGCCCGCTGTTTCGCGCGAATTCAACGATTCCGTGTGCCGCCACCCGCAACCAGGCAGCACTAAAGAAGCCTACACCGCGATCGTACCTGATGGAGGCGCTCAAGGCAGGAATGAAGAAATCCGTGATCAGATCGTCTCTCGAGGTGTCAAGGACAGGTTTGAGTGAGAGTTTGCGCAGACTCATACCATCCCAATCGCCCTGTTACTAACCATTCTGGCTCACGCGAGCGATCAAGTCGCACTCGCAATCAGCACTCGATAACCACAACTACCCGGAGGATTTGGGTAACACAACGTCTACACCCATGTTGTGCGGTTCAGACATTCCAGAGCATATATTCCAAGTATATCCGTGTGGTCTGTTTGTGCCAGCGAGTTGAACTGATGCAAAGCACGGAGGTCTGGAATCGTAGTGAAAAAGGCCCTCGCATTGCAGACTACGATTTCACCTACGGTAACGAGCTACCTGAACTATGAGCCGAGAAAACCGGTCGATTCCTGCCCCGACCGGTTGTGTTATTCGCCGCGCGCCGACATCGCGCACCCCCCTTGTGCCCATCATGTACAATAGTGGTCATGGGCCGTGGAGGTGAGAGGCCAGCACACTACGAACTTGAGCCGGACCTGGTAGCCGGTTTCGCCCGCACGTTCATCTCACGCGTTGATTGCTACCCGCTGCAGCGACGCGACGGCCGTTATGTGACCGTCGACGAGCCGCTCACGCTGGCAATGGTCGAGGCGCACCTGAGAGGCACGCGGACCATCGGCGCGTATGCGCTGGACGCTCGGAGCATGGCGAAGTGGATCTGCTTCGATGCCGATGGGGCGCTGGAGTGGTATGGGCTGTGTGCGCTGCACGCTCATCTGGCAGAGCAGAAGCTGCCCTCCTACCTGGAGACCTCGCGCCGGGGCGGTCATCTCTGGTTGTTCCTGGAACCCCTACCGGGGAAAGACGCCCGGCGGTTTGGCAAGCATTTACTGGCTGAACACGACCTGACCGGCATCGAGCTATTCCCCAAACAAGATCAGTTGCGCACGGGGCCGGGCTCGTTGGTGCGGCTGCCGCTCGGCGTTCATCGCAAGAGCGGGCGGCGGTATCCGTTCGTGTCGTCAGCGGGCAAGCTGCTGGCCCCGACCGTCCGTGAACAACTCCACATCCTCGCCAATCCGGAGCGCATCTTGCCTACCGCTGTGGCGGCGCTCCTGGGCTCGGATCACAACGCCGGGGCGACTTCTGCGGCTCTTGCACCTCATGGTGCTGAGCAAGTGAACACCGAGACGCCCTCAGCGCGCGTCAAGAACGCGATCAGCGTGTTCGAGTTCGTGAGCCGGTACGTGGCGCTCGATCCGCAGGGCCGGGGCCTGTGCCCCTTCCATGACGATCAGCACGCGAGCTTCAGCGTGAGCCAGGACGGGAACTACTGGCACTGCTTCGCCGGGTGTGGTGGCGGGTCGATCATCGACTTCTGGATGAGATGGCGCGCGAAGAACGGCCAGGATCCCGGCTTCAAAGCTACCATCACCGACCTGGCCCGGATGCTGCTGTGAGGACTCCCACCTGGCAGGCCGTTCAGATGCCGCCGCCTCTGTTTCACTACTTGACTAATAATGCATATTGATATATACTATTACATAGCAGTATGCACAGAAAGGAGGGCCATGCAATCGACCAACCAGTCGAAGGAATCACGTACACCTGAGCAGTTATTCGAGCAGGCCGTCAAGGCCATCCCCTACGAGCTGACTCCGACGAGTATCACCCAGGGGACCCTCGACGTGGGCCCGAATGAGGACATCGAGTACGCCGAAGAGTTCACCTTTCCAGCCGGACGGCTATTCGATGAGGAATTGATAGCGGGCGGTTGGGTCGAGCTCCGGCGCGACGGGGACGACATCACCATCACGGCGTTCTTCGGTGTCGCTCGCGATGGCGACTGGGACAAAGGGCGCATCCTGCCCGATGATACCGCCGTCCAGGGCTGCTACGATCTTGAGAAGAAGACGTGGGACTTCTGGATAGACCGATATTGACAGGGCGGGGGGCCTGTTGCAGAAGATACGCGAATCACTGTACCACCCAGTCCTGTCGGAGTCATCGGCGCCGCTGGAAGTTGCCCCCGTATGCCAGACTTAACCTATGATCAAACGACAGAACAAGCCCGGACCGCCCCTCACGCCAATATCATCGACCACCCTTCAGCGTGATTTCGGCGGCATCATCCGCCGGGTTCACAACAACCAAGAGCGCTTTCTTGTCGAGCGCGACGGTTTCCCTATGATGGTGATTCTCCCCGTGTCAGACTACGAGGCCCTCCATCAGGACCAGACCGGCGACTAGCGTTCACGAGCGCTCTATTCTTTCCCCGATCGCCCTCCCCGTATTTTCCCCCCCTTGACATCGGTCCCCCGGATGTTCGATGATGGTCTCAGGCGGCAAGGTGCCCAAACACCGGGACGATGCCACCCTTTGCCTATGAGCCTGTTCGACAAACCACCCTACATCGAGAAGTTCGGTCTCAAAGAGACCCCCTACTCCACCAAGCCCAACGAACGCTACCTGTACCTGACCCCGACCCACCAGGAAGCGCTGGCGATGGCCGCCAAGGTGATCCGGGACCGGGAGGGTGGCGGCCTGATCTACGGCAAATTCGGCACGGGCAAGACGACCCTCATGCGCCGGCTGTACTCAGAGATGCGCGACCATCCCGATCAATTCCGCGTCGCAGTCATCGAAAACGCCGGACACTGCCCCACGGACTTTCAGCTGGCTGGTGAAATCCTCGAGAGCTTCGGCGGCAAGAGCCTCTACAACTCCCGCAAGGGCCGCCATGATCAGGTCAAGCAGCTACTGCTCGAGCACTTTCGAGCCGGTCTGGTCTCGGTGCTGCTGATTGACGAAGCCCAGGAGCTTCCCGCGCGGGTACTTGAGGCGCTGCGCGGCTACCTCAACTACGAGAACGGCGAAGAGAAGGTCCTGCAGATCATCCTGTTTGCTTTGCCGAATATCACGCGTAAGCTCGCCTATGCCCGGACGCTGCGCAACCGGCTGTGGCGCACTGAGCTCAAGGAAATGACCCGCGCTGAGTTGGAGGACATGCTGCGCTGGCGGTTCCAGCAGGCGGGCGGCAAGGTGTTTCCGTTTGAGGAAGCGGCGCTCGACCACCTCTACGCGCTGACACGCGGGCATCCCCGCTCGTCGTGCGGCCTGGCGCAGCTTGCCCTGGAGCTGGCGGCGCTGGGCAACGGAGCGATCACGCCCGCCATGATCGACCAGGTGAAAGACAAGCGGTTTCTGGAGAGGAGTACGTATGAGTGACCTGTTCACCAAACTGATGGTCGAGGGCCAGCAGCAGAAGCAGCAGGTGGAGACGTCCAGACGCCCGCCAGGCCCTGGACACAAAGGCACGGTGGAGATCACGCCGGAACCCACGGTGGTCCGTGATCTATCACGTGCTACCTCACGTGACAATCCGCGCGATATTCCACGCGGACTGCCAAGCCGTGACGAAATCCAGGGCTTCAGTTTTCAGCTGCGCGATGAACTCAAGGTGAAAGTGCAGGCTGAGGTGCCGCACGGATGGCAGGACGAACTCGAAGCGATTGCCCTGCGGTTGAAGGTCAGGAAGCTGGAGCTCTACCGCTTCATCCTTGGGGAGTTTCTGGGCAAGGTCCAGCGTAAAAGGGCAGGCTCGTGAGGCACAGCCTATGCAGAAGATCGGGCCATTCGTCAAAGCACGCGTCGAGCAGATCATCGTGGAGAACACGCTGCTGCGTGCCGGGTTCGCCGCATTCCCGTACCTGGTGATGAAGGACCGATCGCTCTCGATCGGCGCACGGCTGGCTTATGCCTTCCTGCTGATGTACGCCTGGCAGGAGGGCAGCTGCTTCCCTGGCCAGGAGACGCTGGCCCAGGAGATGGGCATCAGCCGGGCCCAGGTGCAGCGCCTGCTCTACGAGCTGCGGGACGGGCAGTACATCCGGATCGAGCGGACCGACAGGCGCTTCAACAACACCTACATTATCCTGGACAGGAAACCCAGCAAGCTCCGGACGAGGGCGAACCGGATGCATCACCGGTGATGCATCGGACGCATCATGGGCGAGGCGTCGGACGCCTCGCGGGTGATGCCTCCATACAATAGACCCAGTCCAATAGACCCATGAAATAGACCGTGTGAGCTGTGAAGCAATCGCCATGAGCACAAGACCTGTTCGAGCACCTTCCGTCCCTCCCAGCGTCATCCCCGCCCCATCTCCCGTTTGAGCCCTCACGGTACAGCCGCCGCCAAACCCTGCGCGGTGAGGGGACACCCTCACCGCTGTTGTGGCCCGCCTCAAGGAGGGGCGCTCGCCCCCCGCCTGTCTTAGCGCGTCCAGGCGCGCCAGACAGCGCAGGGGACGCTTCGACCCCTCCCGTTCGGCGTGCCACCCCCGCGTCGGTCTTCGGCGCAGTCTGCGCTGGCGCTGGCCCGCTTGAAGCCCGACCACCGGCCTTGCCGGTCCTCGCCCCTGCCATCTGGCGTCTGTGTGGCCCATGGGCCACGCTGTTCGACGCGCAGCTGGGCCGTGTGGGGGGCGAGGATGCCTTCGACTCTGGCGAGTCTCAGCCGGACGCCGACGGCTGACGGCACTGCGTTGGCCAGCCGCCTGCTCAAGGCCGGTGGTCGGCCTTACAGGCCGACGCGGGGGCGGCGAATATCATCGAGTCGCCGCGAGGGTGTACCGCTGTGGTATAGTGGCAGTAGCACGTATGCCCCAGGGACCAGCGAACCGGCTCACCATCTACCAGCGCGCGAAGCGCCCGCCACCGATGCGGCTCACGGCGCGGGATGGCCGGATTCTGGAGGCCGTTCATGCCTTCGACGGCATCCTGGCCGACTACCAGATCCAGCGGCTGTTCTTCACGGGCCGGACGCAGATGCAGCTGCGCACGCGGCTGCTCTACCAGCACGGCTACCTGGCCCGCCCGGACCGGCGCCAGCGCGCGGCGTTGCCCGCCATGACCTACTGGCTGGCCGAGCGGGGAGCCGCCTATCTGGCCTCGCTGCGCGGACAGACGGCCTCCGAATTGGCCTACCGCAAACAACCGCGCTGGTCGCTGATCCCCCATGACCTGGCCGTCAACGACGTCCGCATCGCGGTGCTGCACGCCTGCCAGCAGCACCCCGCTCTTGAACTGGCGGAGTGGATCCCCTCCAGCGAGTTCTGGGCCTACCCGGACACGGTGGAGTACCGCAAGGCCAACGGCAAGCAGGACCGGCGCAAGGTGCGGCCCGACGGTTACTTCATCATCCTGGTGGATGGCCAGCCCCGGCGCTTCTTGCTGGAGCTTGACCGGGCGACCGAAGACAATCCGCGCTTTGCGCGCGAGAAGGTGTTACCGGGGATCGCCTATCTGAAAAGTGAAGCGTATGCCAGGCGCTTCGGGCACGCTTCGGGGCGCTGGCTGGTGGTGACCACCGGAGAGCGGCGGATGCGCAACATGCGGGAACAGACACGGCTGGCCGCCAGACACGATGCCGGGCTGTTCTACTTCACAACCTTCCAGGCCGTCACTGCCAACACAGTCCTGACCTCACCGATCTGGTATCCGGGCGGGGATACGGCACCCGTGCCTTTGTTCCGGTTCGAGGCGCGCTCCTGAAGGGCCGTTTGAGGGCACGGCATGCCCGCAGGCGGCTCGTCTTGCTGTGAGGATCGGAAGGTATCAGCCAGGCCATGCTCGACCGCCACAGAGGCGTACACGAGGCCAAGCGCGGTTTCCCATCTTCTCAGCGCCGACCCGGTTTGCTATGCTCATCCTGCGTGCGAGGATGAAGTTCTGGCCCGCACCTGACGGCACGAGGTGGGGTCCTCTTGTGAGACCTGCCGCCCCAAGAGCGCAGAGATACGGCAAGATGCAGGTGTTCTGCCCTTTGTGAGGACTCTCCTCGCACACACGCACTGATCCTCACCCTCGCTTTACATCCACGATGAATCAGCATACAACTACAGATAATCCAGTGTGCGAGCAGGGGAGCGACGGCCATGTCCTATCCTCCAGGCTATTCCCGCAGAAGCCCGGAAGACGAAGCCGCAGGGTGTGCGGTCGCGCTCATCCTGGCTGTAATCACCGCGATTGTTGGGCTCTTCGCGTCGATCTTTCTCGCTCAGCGCAACAAGCCGCATCTGCCGACGCTCCTGGAAGGGACGCCGAAGGACAGGCCCACAGGCTTTCGCTACTGGGGCCCGGTTGTGTTCGGCGCGTGCGGTGCCATATATCTTCTGACGTCTCTGGGAGGGGGCGATGGCTCTGGACCCGTTGCGTGCCTGGGGTTGGTATTGTGTGCCAGTGCGGTCGTCATCTGGAAATGGGAGGATTTGCGGGCGCCCAAGACTGCCTCATCCCCGCCAGCGCTCACGGCTACCCCTCGCTGCTACACCGTGACACTGCCCCGCGAGCAGTCCTGGCAGCCGCAGATCGCGCAGCGCTTCGTTGAGCACCTGGCGCAGGTGGTTCCGCATATGGTCCTGCGCATCGTCGCCGAGCAGGGACGGATCCAGTGGGAGTTGCTCGACTGGCGCACGGGGGTCTCACCGGAGACCGTCTCCCAGGCCGTGCACACCTACTACCCTGACGCCGATATCGCCTGTGTGCCGTTCGAGCCGGAGGGACGGGCCTACCCGTTCTATCGCCGCACGTTCTTCTTCCAGCAGGCGTCAGAGTTCGTCTGGCCTGTCAAAGGGGTCGAGGACCTCAAGGACTTCGATCCGCTGGCCGTGTTGACCCAGGCCATGTCCGGACTGCAAGCGGGCGAGCGCATCACCTACACCCTGGCACTGTCGGTGCCTGTGAGTTGGGCTCAGACCGAAGGCGAGAAGATGATCACCGTCAGCCGGGTCAAGCCGCGCCATTTCCTGTCGATCCTGGGGGCACCGCTGGCGCTGGCGGACATGGTGTCGGGACCCGCGCGCGAAGAGAAGTACCGGGAGACTGATCAGCGGGTGGCGCGCGGCAAGCTCAACACCTCGCTGTATCAGGCGCTCCTGGCTGTAGACATTGACAGCCCCAACCAGGGGCGCGTCGAACAGCTGGCGAACCTGGATATCATCATCTGGCAGTTCGAATACCAGCCCTATAACGCCCTGGTCTGGAGCCGCGACGCGTGGATCACGCAGAGTCGCGTTATTGCGGACCCGGAGCAAGACCGAACGCTCAGTGCGCTGGGCGCCATCCGGGCGTGGGTGCTGGGGACAGATGAGCGCTGGCCACACGCCCGCCTGATCCTCTCCACGGCGGAGCTGGCCAGTCTGTGGCATCTGCCCGATCAGCGCTTCACCGCGCCGGAGATTGCCTGGACGCCGGGCCGGAGAGTGCTGGCTCCGGGCGCCGTCGTACAGAGCGCGGCGGGGATCGTGCTGGGCACCAACATCCATGCGGGACGGCAGAGCGAGGTGAGGCTGCCGTATCCGGACCGCGAAACGCACGTGTATCTGCTGGGCAAGACCGGTGTCGGCAAATCCACCTTGCTCCACCACATCATCCATCAGGACATCGCCGCCGGAAAGGGCGTGGGCGTGATCGACCCGCACGGGGAGCTGGTCCGCAACATCCTGCGCTACAGCATCCCACCAGAGCGGGAAAACGACGTTGTGGTTGTCGATGTCGCCGATACCGACTATCCGCCGCCGCTTAACCCCTTTGCTGTGCCGGAAGGCGTCTCGCGCGAAGTGGCGCTGAACCAGATTCTGGGCGTGCTCAAGAAGATCTATACCGACGAGTGGAGCAAGACCCGCATGGAGAGCGCCCTCTATGCCGCGCTGGTCGCGTTGCTGGATGATCCCCAGGCGACGCCGCGCGATCTGTCGCGGCTGTTCCTGGACGAGGGCTACCGCCAGCGGCTGCTCGCCAACGTGACAGATCCGGTGGCGCTGGAATACTGGTACGAGGAATACAACCAGCTCTCCCCGGCGATGCAACGCCAGACGCGCGAGCCGGTCCTGAACCGCATCCGCATCTTCTATCGCAACGCGGCCATGCGCAACATGGTCTGCCACCCGCAGCGGCTGGATTTTCACCGCATGGTCAACGAGGGCAGGATCTTCCTGGCCAGCCTGAACAGCGACGAGATCCGGGCTGAGCTGGCCAATCTGGGAGCGCTGCTGCTGGCCAACTTCCAGATGGCGGCCATGAGCCAACCGGCGGCTGCCGGGCGCGCGCCGTTCTATCTGGCGATCGACGAGGTGCAACAGTTCGTGACCACGACGCTGCCCGTGGTGTTCTCGGAAGCGCGCAAGTTCGGCCTGAGCCTGACGGTTGCCAACCAGTTCCTGGGCCAGCTTGAGGGCGAGACGCTCGAATCGATCCTGGGGAACGTCGGCACGGTGATCCTGTTCGCCTGTGGCCCGCATGATGCGCGCCTGATGGCAGCCCTGGTGAGGCCGCAGTTTGAGGCGGATGATTTGATCAACTTCGATCGCTTCCACACGGCGGTGAAGATGCAGCTGGGGGGCAAGACGCAGCCCGCCTTCAGCATGAGCACCCTGCCGCCGTGGTTCGATCCGGCGCATGTGCCGGACGACGCCCGTGAGCGCGAGGCGCGCCTTCGGCGGGAGGCGATCGTCCGCAACGGCTTCTGGCCGCGCGAACAGGTCGAGCAGTGGTTCGCTGAGCGCTATCCTCGCCCGGACACGAGTGCCCGGGTCGGGGAGGTCACCGACTACGAGTAGCCATGTCCCGCCTGCCCCGCAACAAGCGGGTCGCGAACCCGCCCCCCATGCGCCTGACCGCCCGCGACAGGGAGATCATCCGGGCGGTGCACGACTACCGGGTGCTGCGCAGTGACCAGCTCCAGGCGCTGTTTTTCGGCTCGCAGAGCACCGCGTCCTACCGGCTCTCGCGGCTTTACCAGCATGGCTTCCTCGACCGCCACTTTCTGCCCACGCTGGGCGGCCTGGCGAGCAGCCTGATCCTGTATACGGTTGGCAAGCAAGGGGTTCAGGTGTTGCGGGAAGCGTTCGACTACACGCCGGAAGCGATCCGGCGACGCCCGTCCAACAAGGCACTCACCCCCGCCTGGCTGGAGCATCTGGTGCAGATCAATGCGGTGCGCGTGGCGGTGACGCTCGCGGCGCGGCAACGCGGCTACACGCTTGAGCTGTGGCTGGACGATACAGCGCTGAAAGCCACCTACGACTACGTGACGGTGAAGACGCCGCGCGGCGGCAGCCGCCAAGAGCCGCTCATCCCCGATGGCTACTTCGCGCTGCAAACGCCCAGGGGGCGCGCGTGTTTCTTCTTGGAGCTTGATCGGGGTACGGAGACGACCAGCCGCTTCAAGGCCAGGATAATGGCCTACCAGGCCTACATCACCAGCGGGCAGTATGAGCGCCAGTACGGGTCGCGCAGCCTGCGCGTCTTGACGGTCGTGCCGGGGCCCAGGCGGTTGGCCAACCTCAAGCGGGTGACCGAAGAGGCGGGCGGCGGGCGCGTGTTCTGGTTTGCGGAGCAGGCGGCGATCACGCCCGCGACCGTGCTGGATGCGCCGATCTGGCAGATCGCGGGCAGCGCCGGGTCGTTCGCGTTGATCGAGCCAGCCCACTAGGCAGCCGCTGGCGCCCAGGCTGATCAGCGGTGGGTAGAATGGCGCTTGCTCCGGATGCTATAATGCGTCTGTGGGCAAGGAAGGACAACCGCTACAGCATGATATGTTCAGCGGGGAGCTGGTCGATACCCGCACGCGCCGCCAGAAGAAGCTCGACAGGGAGCGCGAGCAGCCCAAACAAATGGAGATGTTCTCGCAGCGCGAGGTGGCGCAGTTCGGCGTGAACGCGCACCCGCTGTTGCCGCTCTCCCCGAAGACGAAGCTGCTGCTGATCCCCGAAGACCCGCGGACCGAAGAGGAAATCGAGCGCGATATCCAGCGCGCGGCAGAGGAGCGGACCTACCAAATGTTTGAGACGCCGTCCCTCTCGCCTGATGAGGACAACCAGCCCGCGTGACTGCTATCCCCCTTCAGCGCTGTTCCTCCCAGTCGACCTAACAACTGCCAGCTTGACACTCATGTAGTCTCGTGTGCTATGATGCGCCTGCAACGCTATGTCCTGGGTCGAGAAAGGCGCACCGACGCCATTTGATGCACAACCCCCGCAGGGGTTCTTCTACCTGGATGGCGACATCCTGGCCCGCATCGTGCGCCGCGACTGGACCGCCGGACAGAAATGCCCCATGATCGCGTTCCCCTCCGGCCAGGAGTTCGCGCTGTGGGAGAGCAGCAATCCGGATGCTGGAGGCATCGTCCACATCTACGGCGAGATGGACCTGCCGCTCAAAGGCACACGCGACCGCGCGTTCGAGCAGGCCAGCGACATTGCAGAGCAGGTGGGGTATCTGGCCCGCAAGGTCGGCGACGATGGGCTTGAAGTCCGGGGCCAGGACGCGGATGAGCATTTCCTGATCACCTACGACAACGCTGCCGGGCGGATGCGCGACATCGTGCCCCTGAGAACCGACGAAGCGCCCCCCATACACCCCGGCCTGCAGCTGATGACGCAGGCGCTCCGCGACCAACTGCCGACGCTTGGCGCAAACGAGGAGACAGGGCTCGACGCGCTGGCACGGGTCAAGTATTTCATGCCGGATGCCGGGTGGACGTGGTACGCGTCCGAATTCGACGGCGAGGATGTGCTGTTTGGCCTGGTGATCGGCTTCGAGATTGAGCTGGGCTATTTCTCGCTGAGGGAGTTGCAGGAAGCGCGCGGTCCGCTGGGCTTGCCCATCGAGCGCGACCTGTACTACGAACCGAAAAGCCTGCGCGAGCTCCAGGAGCAGCACCGGCGCGAGCGCGGCGCATAGCACATCTGAAAGATATGTCACATGAACGACCAGTACCATCCCCGCGACCAGGTCCGGCCAGCGAGTTCGGATTCACCGAACGCGAGCAGCTCTTCGACCGCGTGAGCCATGATCGGCTGCTCAGTCTTCTCGATGATGAGACCACCGCTGTTCACTGCGTGCAGGAATCCTCCAACAGCTACGGTGAGTTCCTCTTCGTGACGGTCAGCCGACCCGGCGCGACGCGCAGGCTCTGCGTAACCTTCTTCGGGCTCGGCTTCCACGAGCACCGCGAGCGCTGGGTGATTGATGAGTGGTACTGGTATCACGCCACTGTGTTCCCCGACACCTTCGAGCAGCAGATACCCAATGAAGAAGCCAAAGCTCTGATTCAGCGGCGACTTGAGGACCTGCGTTCATACGCAGTCCAGCCAGCACGATCGGCCCGTAGCAGGCTGTTTGAGGTGCTGGCGGATCTCACCGATGAGGACGGCGCGCTGGCTGAGCTGGAAGACCTGGGCGACGCCGCGGATTTCCTGGATGGCGAGACCGATTGACTGATGTAACCTATGAAAGAACGACCCGACCCATCACACACACCGGAGCACATCCTGCACGTGAAGAACGAGCTCATCAGGCAATGGGAGCAGCTCCCGCCCGAACATCAGGCGACGATGGCCCTCGTGTTGTTTCAGCAGACGCTGGAAGGCGAATATGGTCTGTGGCTGCGTTCCGCGGTGAAGGTGATGGATCCGCAAGAGACGGGAAGCCCCTTTCGGTTTCTGCCCATCGTACGGATCACTCCCGCACACCTGAAGCACGCGAATCTGACTGAAGAGGAAATCGCCAGGCTGGATGATGAGGACCTGATGTTCATCAGCCACGCGATCGTGCGTCACTATACCAATGATGTGTTCTGGGAGGAGCTAGAGTTCCTGGCTCGACTGACGCTTTCCACCAAGCAGGAGAAATGATTCCCACCTTCGCGGATACCTGCGGAGCGCGATTGCCCGAATTCCCGGTGAGGTATAGACTACGAGCCATGAGCGAAGAAACGACAGGCAGACCGGGCAAGAATACCGCTGAACAGCTGATCTCATTGGCTGAAGCGGCAGAACTCTGCGGCCTTTCTCACGACCACCTGCGCAAACTGGTGCGCTCTGGAACGGTGTGGGGCGTCAAGATCGCCCGTAACTGGGTGACCAGTGAAGCGGCAGTCCGATCGTACCTGGCAACCGAGCGACGCCCAGGCCCCAAACCGAAAGCCCCTTCAGCGCAAGACGATCAATCAGCTTGACAAACATGACCGATAGCGGGTATGATTATGGTAGTCCCTGGACGTGTTTGACTTCTCGTCCGAACGCTGCAGCGTGTGAGTCCGTGTGGAAGGAGTGCTAGCTCATGGGTGGCGGAGGGTCGTAAACGACCGGGGGAGCGGCGAGCACCGCGCGGACTTGCCGCTCTCTGTTCTTCTCACCACACCCACTTGAGCGCGTACGTCTCGAATAGTACCGGTTTCGTCGTCTCCCAGACCACGCGCTGGCGACCATCCGGCAGCAGTTCTGCCTTGGCGAGATCCAGGGAAGTCACACGCCCCGAATTCTTCTCGATCAGCCACATGCGCTTGCAGTGACGCGCCTTCGGGAAGATCACGCCGGTGCGCAGTCGCTGCATCCGGTGGCTGATGTCCGTCTCGCTCCAGCCCTCAGAGGCCGTGAACCCGTTCCGGACCGTGCGCTCAATGCTGATCGGCATCACGTCCCCGCGCCGTTTGGTCTCGCGCAGCGAGATGAGCACCCGGTACTTGTGCCCATCGCGGTAGCGATCCACTGGCACTCCAGGCGAGCACCTGTAGTCGGCGAATATCTGGCCGATGCCCCACGCCTGATCTTCGTAGGCGGTGACGAAGTCCTGGAGGAACCGGACGGTTTCTCGTTTGCGATAGACCGCCTTCTTGCCTCGCGCATCGCACAGTTCGAGCATGTGCTCGAAGTCCAGCACTTCGTAGAGACCGACGGCCCGTTCGGTGGCGATTGCTCTAAGCAGTTGCCACGCCTGCAGACCAATCACTGCCCATCGCGAGCTGATCAGGCGGAAGATGAGGCTCCGGATGCCGGTGCTGATGGTGGTTGGCTGCATAGCGCGAGATTCTGGCATGTACGACGTAGCGTAGGGGCTTGGCAGGAGTCCGTCAAGCGGAGAACTGCCCCGGAGATCCCGGTGCTGGCCCATAGTCCGATGGCCTCTTTGCGTGGTCTATGGGATAGATGCGTCCTTGACCGCAGCCTTGCCGTGCCTGTTATACATCCTGTCTTGTCATGCGGTGAGGCTGGCGAGACGTCGCATTTCTGCGATTGTGCGATGTTTGTCCGTTGTTTGGAAGTATAATTGGCTTGCGGAAAAAATGAGCAACGACGAGGGTAGCCCCCTCAGTCCTCGTAGATATCCTTGTTCGAAAACTTGGCAACCTAACCGATCGCCCAAGAGCGTAGCCATGAGAGACTTCTACGAAATCCTGGAAGTGCCCACGAATGCCACGCAAGACAAGATCAAAGAACAGTATCGTTTCCTGGTACAGGCGTGGCATCCAGACAAATTCCCTAACCCCGCGCAGAAGGAAAAAGCCCAGGAGAAGCTCAAGGTAATCAACGAGGCTTACGAAGTTCTGGGCGACACGGTCAAACGCGCACAATACGATCTTGAGAGGAAGGAGTCCGATCCGAGCTTTGGTCGAGACAGGTCCGGGCGCGATCGGGTATGGACAGAAGCTGAAGAGCGGCGCGCTGAGCAGGAAAAGCGGCGCAGGGAACAGGCGGAAGAATATCGACGACGTTCCGAACATGAACGTCAGCAGAGGCAAAAGGCCGAAGCGGAACGGCGACAGGCAGAACAGGAACAACGGCAAAAGGAATGGGAACAAGAACAGAAGCGCCGGGCCGAATATGAGCGGCAACAAAGAGCACGAGCTGAGGCGGCGAAGCGACAAGCTAACAGAAAACGTGTGGGCTACGCGCTGCTCTCCGTCATGCTGGTTGTTATGGCAAGCTACTGGCATTCCAACTACACTCGAAACTCGCGGGATGAACTGGTCTCGGGTGACTTGGTCACACGAAATGGATTGGCAAGCGGCTATAGCGAATTCGATGTGTGGGTCAAGAACGATTCGAACAGCGAGAAGTACGTGGCATTTCTCGTCACAGGCCAATATGAAGACGGCACAACAACGACAACTATCAGTAACAGCAGTAGCCCGTCTATGGGTCACCGAATTCCAGCCAGATCGACTGAGAACTATACTGTTACGTTTAATTTTGTTTCAGGCGATGGGTCGATCGAAATCATCGACTGTCACATTATCGTGAGCAGCAATCCGAGCGTTGGTTATTCGTACAACGAGGAGAAACAGATCAGGAAGCCTTGTGCTTCGCAGCCAGTCGCTGAAGTCGCGCCGCCTCCTGCTGTCGTGGCAGCCGGAGAAAGGCCGCAATACGCCTTGCGCTATGTCCAGCACGAGCAAGATGGTACCTATGTGATACGGGAGATGAGTCCTCCAGCGTTCCAGTGGTCCCGCGACATCTATTCGGTTTCAAGGGGAACGATATCGTCGGCACGAGCATATCTATCTCCTGACGGAAGTCTTATTCTCTTCAGCACGGAGTGGAACGGCATAGGGGTGATGGATATAAATGGCGGCGCAATCCGACTGGTCGCAGAAGGCGAGAATCCGACCTGGGCTCCTGGAAACCGCATCACGTACGTAGTTTGGAAATATGGCGTCACGGATATCTGTACTATAGACATGATCGGTACTACCCCCACATGCATTTCCGTTCAGACTAAATGGTCCACGTGTTCAACGATGGCAGCCCAGAACCCGTCCGGAACGAAGATCGCTTTTACCACAGGCTGCAACCTGTTTGTCATGAACCCTGATGGCAGTGAGATGCATAATGTTCTTCTGTACTCTGATGCCATCTGCGACTCGCCAGAATATGTTGTCTGGTCGCCAGATGGAACAAGATTGGCACTCCTATCGAAAGGATACGATTACGCCAACCTCTGTGTCATAAACGCCGATGAGACTGGGCTGCGACAACTGAAGGGCATTGCCGCTGTCGGCGTACCAGCTTGGTCTCCAGATGGTAAATGGCTCGCTTATCCTGGGTATCCCTGGGGAGCGTCCCTGGAGATTGTCTCTGTCGATGGCACGTACCACCAAAAACTGATTCAGAGTGACTACGGTGTATGGTTTGCACCATTCTGGATGCCAAAGTAACTTGGCCCTACCAGCGAATCGGCTCCAAGTACAGGAGATAGGTTGGAACCGTCTGCACTGAACGTTTCACACAGAAAACAGTAGATCACGGATTTGCTGCGCTGTCAGCCTGATCTATAATCGGGTGAAAACAATCTCCCGATTATCCGACACGTGTTTGCCGCATTGCTAATGACATAATCTTCAATATTCCTGACGCGAGAAGCGGAGACAACGGCACCAAGAGACCGACAGTGGCAGCTCACAAGCAAGATTTGGGACAATGTGTCGTATCTGGAAGACCAGAACCGACTGCGCGATCTGTACACCCAAGGAAGCGACACACCGGCAACGAACTGAGTACTGCTCCGCCGAGTGCGTACGACTGAGGACAGAGAGCGAAGCCGCGCTGTAGAGATGCCACGCCGAACGTCTTGAGGACCAGCAGGGTGATTTCACTATGACCATCGTTCATTTGATCCAAAGACAGATTCCTCTAGGTAGTTGTGTCACTTTCACACTGAAGACGGGTCAGGAAGTTACCGGGACTCTGACTGAGATCGGTCGCGATTATGTTGTTATTGAGGAGAACAGCGGTGTAGCGACAATCCTGGTTGAGACAATTGGCTCGTGGAAAGTGAGTTCAGCGCCAGCAACGAATTCGGTCACAGTACCCCCTGCGCACAAGCCGGTTCAAGCACCAAGCGGGAATCTCGACAACGGTAGTATTGATGAATCAGGAGATCTGCTAAAAGAGATCAAGATAAGGTTTGATGCATACCTTGAAACACGCAGACCATTGGAAATCATCGCCCCAAGTTTCGAGATATCCGACGATGACTTGCGAGAATGGCAACGGTCAGGAGCCGTTACCGCATGGAACAGGGCAAAGAGCAAGTATGAGTATGCACTTAAAGTCAACGAGTTGAGTGGCAAGTTTGGAAGAATACAACCCATCATAGCGGAAATCAAGACCATAACCGCTCATTACCCATCTTCCTTGACTGCAAATCGATTGCTTGCATATATGACATACCTGTCAAACGATTCAGTTGAATGTGCGAAGCTTTACGAGCAAATCGCATTGGTCTCCAGAGAACACCAAGATTGGCATAACCTTGCAGTTATTGCACTTGAGAGAAACCAGCGGGAACTGGCCCACTATTCTCTTTTCCGCATCTTTAGGTTGGTTGGACCTGCAACCAGAGTGCAGGAATGGTACTGGTACACTTATCTAGGGAACGAACTTGGTCTCCAATATCAGCTTGCTGAGCTTATTCAGGGACTCGGCTATACGCCGTCAGACGATGACAACAAACTGATCCTCAACACAGCTATTTACATGCTGCTTCTCTCAGAAAAGTCTGAAGAAGCCAGGGATTTACTGCTTAGAAGCCTGGAGAAACTCTCGCTAGACGAGGTCGTTGCCACAATTCAGAACCACTTCACTCCGGACGAGTCCGCAAGTTACCAGGCAGTCAAGAATCGATTTCTAGTGTTGCCCCCCAAACCTTCTCAGGTGCAACGAGAACCCTCTTCGCAACTCCGCAAAGGCGAGATTTACCGCTACTTAGCGGATAGAAACTACGGCTTCCTGCGGAGTGACGATGGGACAAGTTACTTTTTCCACAGGACAGCGATCGCTGACGATCAGTTGATGACAAAGCTCATGAAAGGCATCGCGAAATTGCGCGTGACTTTCGAGCATACCGATGGTCCTAAAGGACCAGTTGCTGTCAGTGTGTCTTTGCAGCGGACTGTTGACCAGGTATTCGAGCTTGCAAAGGGATATGCATCTGATGGGGAGTATCCAAAGGCAATTGCGCAGATTAGGAAGGTTCTTACTCTTTCGCCGGATTATCCTGGTGCTCAGGAACTTCATGAGAAGTGGCGCTCCTATGCGCGCATAACAGGCGTGCCACAAGGATCCAATCCATATGCGAGGGCAAAGCGCGTTCAACTGATCGAGAAGGATTTGGAGCGAGCGGTCCGTCTGTTCAAACAAGCTATTCAAGACGGTGACAATGTTGAGAGTGCTATCAAAGACCTCGCATCTGTCTATGTGCAACTCGGTCAAACCCAGAACGCAATCAAGGTACTAACTCAGCACAAGTCCAAGATTCATGATCCGCAATCAGTAGATAACCTCCTGATAGGTTTTTATCAGAAGGCAGAACAATATCAAAACGCAGTTGACCTGTTGCGCAAACAACTTGCTGGAGCAAAGACCAATGATAAGAAAGCTCACTTTCTTTCACAGATCGGGACCTGTTTGTTGAGACAGGGTGACTATGTGGATGCAGAACGGAGTTTCCGCGAAATCCTCAACCTGCAGCCATATAACCAAAGTGCCAAGAGAAATATAGCTATCTGCCTCTTTCACCAGGACCGCCTGGACGACGCAGAGACTCTGCTGAATCAGATTCTTGATGTTGCGCTTGACTATCAAGCTGCAGAACTGTTGGAAGCAATCCGACAAGCGCGACTCACAGGTCGTTCTGCAGAGATTCAGATAGAGATGATTCAGTCGATTTCGTCAAGCGCAGTCAGCGAGCTTACGGAGTTCTTCCTGGAGCGCTGCGATTATCAGGGTGTTAGGGCCGACCGCTTTCGTGATGGAAGATATGATGTCAGGCATGCACAGGCAGATCTACAAGCTCTCGAGCGTCTGGCGGGGGAGCTTCGTACTGCGCGTCCGCGTGAAAGGGCTGGATACTATCTTTCGGCCGCGAAAATAGCCCTCTTGCGTGATGACAACGCACCTTCCGATCAGTTCTACAAATATCTCTGCAGAAGCTTTGCCTCAACAGCAGATGGATTCTTGAGTGAAGGTAGACATCTCAATGCGGTGCAGGAAATGTACTGCGAAGCCCTAGCTGTTTATGACGGCGATCAGAGTCCAAAGAAAAACGAACAGGATGCAGAAAATTCCCTGGTAAGATTCATTGCATCCACGCTAGGGGCCACGCACATCCCCAGAACACCTAACATACCAACCGTAGATGAAGTGATCGAAGATATTCTTGAGGAGCACCCTCAGACTGACAAGGCTTTTGATGCGCTGGGCTACCTCACGCTCAGAAGTCGTTATGCAATGGACCGTGTTCTGAGATCACTGCATAAGCAAGTCCGTACAAAATCCACTTTCCAGGCTCATCTACACACCTATATGAAGCACAAGGGAGTCTCTACCGGTACTCACAATTTGGATAAACTGGACATCCTCCTCGAAGTATGGAAGGAGTTTCGAAGAAAAAAGCTTGATGAATACCGTCAGGTAAGTGATGGACTTCGGGTTATTGGGGAGTTTGAAATCAAAGCTGCTTCTGTCGAGAATTGCATTGAACAACTCAAACTACTTGCTCCCTTATTGTTCTTTGAACTCGACCAAGATCGTTTCAGGGATCTGTCTCGCCTATTCAACTTGATCCTGGACCTGAGCAAACAAGACACTTTTGACGATCAAGAAAGGCTGTGTGTAAGGATCAAACTGAGTGCGCAGGACCTGATCAATGAGATCGAAAATAACCCCACGAAAGTCTCGGTTGAGGGACTGCTGCCTCTTGTCAAACAGATCATTGACAAGGTGAATATGTGGCAAGAGAACCTTTATCAAAGCGCAACGCCGCAATTGTCCTTGAGAGTTCCCGTCGAGTCTTATACCCCGGATGGACAAGATCAGATTGATGTTCAGGTCGTCATAGAGAATCGGCGTGGCTGTAGCCCGGCAGAAGCGCTTCAGTTGGTGGTACAAGAAGATCGAGAGCTGTTCCAAGTAATCGGACAAGGTGTCAATCTGGAAGGCTCGTTGCGCGGCGGTGAACAACGAATCCTACGAGTTCCTATCAGGGTCCTCAATGCAGCACAGGCATCTGAGACCTTCTCGTTGCCTGTTTATGCTCAGTACAGTACCCGTTCTGGCGATACAGACCAGACTCCTGTGCACAGCTTCTCAATACTGCTTTACTCAAAGGACGACTTTGAAGAGATACGCAATCCGTATGCCGAATACGCGGAAGGTGGAATTGTTGGCAATCCCAAGATGTTCTATGGACGAGGTGATCTCATAGCAAGAGTCGCGACCACAATTAAGGAGTCTCACTCACAGAGCAAATGCGTGGTGATTTATGGGCAGAAGCGTGCTGGCAAATCCTCAGTTCTCCATCATCTCAAAAAGGCGCTAGAAACAGAAAATGTCTTGGCACTCGATATCGGGAATATTGGCGCAGTGATTGACGAGAACTCGCAGGTGCCATTGCTATATCAAATTCTCTGGAGTGTGTTGCAGCAACTCAAATACGCCATAGAAGACAGAGTAGACAGTGGGTATGATGCGTTAGGTCTCGACTTTCCTCGTGATGTCGATTTCTTTAAACATCCAAGTCCTCTGAATTTTTTCGTAGATATCTTCGAGGATTTTCGCCGAAAATCATCACGCAAGAAGCCATGGAAAGACTTGCGTCCAGTAGTGCTGATTGACGAGTTTTCCTATGTTTATGATCAGATAAACAAAGGGCGGCTCTCCCCAGAATTCATGAAGAACTGGAAGGCAATCCTGCAGCAAAACTTCTTCAACGCCGTTCTTGTTGGCCAGGACGTGATGCCTAAGTTCAAAGAGCGATTCCCCAATGAGTTTGGCACGACCCAGGACGAACCCGTAAGCTACTTGCGTCCAGAAGATGCGATTAGGCTAATTGACGAGCCCATTCGGTTTGGATCAACGAACGAAAGCCGATACCGCGAGAAGGCAATCGAACGTATCCTCGATCTAACCGCAGGTAGCCCATTCTATATCCAGATACTATGTAATCGTCTCGTGCAGTATATGAATAGGAAACGGGCGCGTTTGGTCACAGATGCCGACATTGAACAAATCAAGCAGGAGTTGATCACAGGTGCAAATTCGCTGGGCAAAGACAAGTTCGACAATCTGGTGAGCTCTGGTGATACGTCGTCAGACGCTATCGGCGAGGACGACATTCTGAGAGTTCTTGCCGCAATTGCCGTGAATAGTCGAACTGGACCCTGTAACCGACAGAGCATTGCGTGTGAGACTGCTACTCCCATTGATTTGATCTTGGAAGATCTAGTGCGGCGCAGAGTACTTGAAAGAGAACGAGGGAGTTATTATCGCATAACTGTCGGTCTCTTCAAAGAATGGCTGATTGTTCATCAAGGATGAGAAGTAATGAGTTCCTTCCCCCCGAATCCTTTTGACGGCTACGGCCACATTGTTCGGGGTAGCCAATTCATTGGCCGCCGCAACTCGTACCAGGCAATAACCAGTCGAATTGTCACTTCGGCAGAACCTGGCAATTTAGCCATCATAGGAGATCACCGTATTGGCAAAAGCAGCTTAGCTCATGTAGGAATTATGGAACGTAAGGACGCTCTGATAGCCCACAATCGGGTGCCAGTGTGGATCAATCTGGCAATCTTTGAAAACCCAAGAGAATTCTTTGTATCTCTGGTCAATCGTTCTTTTTCTGCCCTCGATGAGCTTGGTCTCACAACAGTTATTCTCGTGCGTGAGCACGAGCGAATTAACCAACTAGACAACTCATGGGCAGAAACATTCGAACGGATCCAACGCTTCTTCAGGCACGTGAGAGGTACTGGAGTATGGATGGTCTTTGTACTGGATGAATTCGATCATGCTCGTATTTTGTTTAGAGACAGCATCTCCGGATTTCAGCAGTTGCGTTCCCTATCCTATGATGATCCAGATGGACGGGTTGCCTTTGTGACAACTTCCAGACGGACCATTCGAGAGATCGAGGAACAAACGCATTCGATATCGACCTTTGATGGCATCTGCGCGAAAGAATATCTCGGGATGTTTGATGGGCAGGATATTGAAGAATACTTTGCGAAATTGGCGGCAACTGGTATCGAAACGACAAATGATTTGAGGACTAGAATCTACGAGTATTGTGGTGGGCACCCGTATCTGTTGTCTTGTCTTGGTCATAAGCTGGTTGATAACTTCCAATCAGGGTCGGGTGTTGATGTGGATCATGCAATGGCCGAATTATTGCCAGCCTTCCTTAGCCAATATGACAGGATGACACGCCTGTTGGCGGAAGACGGAAGAATCAATAGACTTCTACAGACTTTGTTCGGCCC
>FWPV01000775.1_pt1 | contig 96182 bp, 73 predicted proteins | sample 2228371 | NCBI WGS metagenome assembly FWPV01 (sample SAMEA103939776, study PRJEB20133) | metagenome
CACCCAAACGGTGAAGGCATTGCTCTTCAAGCGTCGGCTGGTCATAAAGTACAGCGCGGCAGAGGCGGCGGCGACCAGAAAGGCGGAGCCGGCGGCAGTGTGTCGGCCCGAGGCGTGCAGCAGCACCCCGGCCGCGGCTGCCGCACCGGCCGCATAAATGAACGGTTTCATAGCAGCATTCTACCTCAAGAGTGTTCTGCAGCGGCTGCGGTTCATTCCAGGCGCAAACCGGTGAAATCGAATTCCATACGGCTGTCGTCGGCAAGGAGCTCCGCCCAGGTGACCGGGCGCCCTTCATAAGCGGCCTTACGGCCGAGAATCGTAACCAGATTGCTGCGCACGCTCGGTTCTACCGTGGGATTCTCAGAGTTGCCGTTAAGGATGCTTTGATGAAAAGCGTCGATGTTGGCCGCTGCACCGTCGGTATAAATGCCCGGGGAGGAGCCGCCTTTGTAGAACTCTTCGCCGCGAATGAGCACCCTGCCGCCGTACTCGGTTTCCAACACGCCTTTGGAACCGAACATGCGGTTGCGGATGCCTTCCGGCTGGGTGCCGTGACCGTTGAATTGGCGCGAGCTGAAGGTGACGCCGACGTTGTTGGGGTATTCGAAAATCAAGGCAAAGTAGTCGTGACAGAATTTTTTCGCCCGCGCCAGATGGCCGCAGGTCCCCGAGGCTTTGAGCGGCTCGGCGTCCATGATCCACGACATGACGTCCAGTGTGTGAATGTTCTGCTCGGTGATGATGTCGCCGGACAGCTCCCTGCTCAGGCCCCAGGCTCGGAGCCACTCTTCGGCGTCGGGGTGGGGCTTGTCCACGAATTTGTGCATGTGAGCGAACGGCGTATCGGCATGATAGATCGCTTCGCCGAAGGCAAAGGCACCGATGGCGCCGCCGTGTACGCGCTTGAGCGCTTCGATAAAAAACTTGTCGGCCCGAGTCTGAAAGTCGATGAGAAAACTCAGGCCCTTTTCGCGCGCCTTTTGGCCCGCCTGTTCCACCAACCGGCAGCCGGGCACATCGACGGCGATCGGCTTGGCCAAGTAGACGTGCAGCCCTGCGTCTACGGCATCGGCCGCCTGTTGCGGATGAAAATAGGGGGGACTTTCGACGGCAACGGCGTCGACGCCGCAGGCGAGAAGGCCTTTGTAGCCGTTCAGCCCTGTAAAACGACGGTTAGCCGGTATGCCGAACTTGTCGCCGAACTCGTCCGCGCGGTCACGAAAATAGTCGTGGCCGGCAAAGATTTCATAGCCGCCGTGCTTTTTGAACAGATCCATGATCCACTGGCCGCGACCGCCGCAACCGATCAGCCCGATCCGGATTTTCGAATTGGCCGCACTGCCGCGCACCAGCTCCGGTTTGATGATCGTCAAGGACGCCGCGGCTCCCATTCCGACCATAAAGTCGCGACGCGTGACGCCTCTTTTTTTGTCCGTCTTGCCCATTTTCTGCTCTCCTTTTTGTCCTTTGGCCGTGTGCAAAAAATATCGAAGCATCGACGATAGGAATAGCCGTCCAGGCCGAAATTCCGCTTCGGCGCTAATTTGCATGTTTCGTGGGCCTTGTCACCCTTATTTTTTCAGACGCAGTTCGACGACCGTATCGATCTCATCCGGCAGGCGAAAGGTATACTGAAGCGGTCTGCCGAAATTGATGAACACATCGTTTTTGCCGATGAAAGAGCGCTCGCCGAGCCAAAAGCCCGAAATGAACACCTCGGAACCGTCGCGAAGCAGCCGCGCCGACTCGATTTTGTCTTTGAGGCCCACCAGACAGATTTGGCCGATCGGTTGCTCCAAAATGTGCGCATAAAGGATGTCGCCTTTTTGCGTATAGCGCCCCCACTCGGGCTTGGGCAGATCGGCGGCGCCGCAGCCGTAGATGCTGTCGCCGTTTTTGGCCATCCAATCGCCGACGCCGCGCAGCACGGCCAACGACTCGTCCGGAATACGCCCCTTGGCGTCCGGACCGACGTTGAGCAGCATGTTGCCGCCCTTGCTGACGCAGTTCACCAGCGCGCGAACCATGTCCTTGGCCGTCTTGTATTCACGGTCGTTGGCGGCATAGCCCCAGTTGTTGTTGAGCGTGACGCAAAGCTCCCAGGGAATCCGTCTGCCCGCCTCGTCGAATATGCCGTCGGTAGGGATCACCTGCTCGGGCCCCTCAAAGTCGCCGGCATAGATCTCCGGCTCGAGGCTTTCCATATTGCCGCCCAAGCGGTTGTCGATGATGATGCCGGGCTGCAGCTCGCGCACCAGCTTGACCAGCTGGCTCGCGCCCCACTTTTCGCCGGACATCTCGCCGTAGGAAAAGTCGAACCACATGATGTCGATCTTGCCATATTTGGTGCACAGTTCGCGCACCTGCTTGTGCATGTAATCGACGTAATTGTCGAAATTGTGCTTGACGCCCTTCCACGCCTCGTTGCTGCTCTCCGGGTGGATGCCGTCGCCGTAATGGGGATAATCGGGATGATGCCAGTCGAGCAGAGAATAGTAGAACCCCACCTTTAGGCCTTCGGCGCGAAAGGCTTCGACAAACTCTTTCAAAAGATCGCGCTTGGCGGGCGTGTTGGTCGCCTTGTACTCCGTGTACTTGCTGTCGAACAGGCAGAAGCCGTCGTGATGCTTGGCGGTCATCACCGCGTAGCGCATGCCCGCCTGCTTGGCGGCCTTGGCCCAGTCGCGGGGATTGTATTCGGTGGGGTTGAAGCTGTCGAAATAGGGTTGATAGGCCTCGACGCTCAACTTTTCGGCGTTGCGCACCCACTCGCCGCGCGCCGGTATCGCGTAAATGCCCCAATGGATAAACATGCCGAAGCGCGCCTCGCGGAACCATTCCGTGCGCTTTTGCCGCGCCTCGTAAACGTCGCCGTGTTGAGAGAAGAGCGGCACGACGGCAACGAAAAAGAGCACGATGAACCTCTTCATCCGTCACCTCTTTTTTGAAGGCCTTCTATTTTTCTAATTTAGCGATTTTCGGGATATAGCAAAGCGCTTTTATCTTTTTTCTTGTGCCTGTCGAAGAAAATGTTTACGATCTTTCATCAGAAGGACATTTCCAGGTGACGGCATAGTCAAGTCGTCTTTTGTGACGTTCCGCTGCTTCTGCAGGAAGCGGCGGCGGCGTTTCGTCCCAATCCGAACTCATGAGGAGGCGTTTGTTGAAATCGATTCTTGCTTTCGGCGAATTGTTGTGGGACCTGCTGCCGGATCGAACGGTTTTGGGCGGCGCGGTTTTCAACTGCGCCTATCGACTGGCAACGCTGGGAAATCGCGTTCGTTTTGCCGGCAGGATCGGCAACGACGAGCTGGGCCGCCGCGCAGCCGACGAGGTCGTCCGCCTCGGCCTCGATCTCGATCTGCTGCAGATCGACGCCGACCACCCCACCGGCATGGTTTCGGTTACGCTGCACAACGGGGTGCCCGATTTCTACATCGTACCCGAGGTCGCCTATGATTTCATCGAAACGGACGCTCGGCTGCTTGCAGCTGCAGCGGAAGCCGACGCGTTGGTGTTCGGCACGCTCATCCAGCGTAGCCCGCGCTCGCGCGCAACGCTCGCCGCCGTCATCGAAGCGGCACCGCGGGTGCTGAAATTCCTTGACCTCAATTTGCGCAGAAACTGTTACTCCGAAGAGACCGTGCGCAGTTCTCTCGCCGCCGCCGACCTGCTCAAGCTGAACGAAGACGAAGTCACGATGACCGCCCGACTGCTCGGCCTTCACGTCGATTCGGCCGCCGAGTTTGCGGGCGCGATGATCGATGCCTTTGCTCTGGAGTGTGTCATAGTGACCCTCGGCGAAAAAGGCGTTTTTGCCTCTTCTGCGGCCGGCGAACAGATTTACGAGCCCGGTTACCGCGTCGAGACGGCGGACACGGTGGGCGCCGGCGATGCCTGCGCCGCCGGCTTTCTGCATGCCTATCTCGGCGGCGAATCGCTCCGTCGGTGCTGCGCCTTGGGCAATGCCCTCGGCGCGCTTGTCGCCGCGACGCACGGCGCTACCGCAAAGGTCGAAAAGGAAGAGATCGACGAGCTTTTCAGCAAAGGCGGAGAAAGAATTGTCGACCCGCAATACCAAAGATCTCTTTGAAATCAGCATAAAAGCGGAGGAAAGATGGGTGGGTTGAGAATCCTGATGATTGCCGCATGCTTGACGGCGTTCTGCATGCGACCTGAAAGGCCCGTGACTTGGAAACACCTCTCCAGCGCCGACGGCGACATTGAGGTGCCGAACGCCGGGGTCCAGCAGACCGCCACAGCGCTGTTCGACATCAACAAGGACGGCCTGAACGACTTTATCATTGCCGAGCGTTCGCAGGCGCCGGCTCTCGTCATGTACCTGCGCACGGCGGGCGGCTGGGATCGCTATATCGTCGAGGCGGAAGCGCTGCCTATTGAGGCTGGCCCCGCGGTTGCGGACATTGACGGCGACGGCGACCTCGACGTCGTTTTCGGCGGCGACTACCGAAGCAATCAGGTGTGGTGGTGGGAAAATCCCTTCCCCAATTTCGATCCCAACGTGCCGTGGAAGAGGCGACTGATCAAAAACGGCGGCGCCAACAAGCATCACGATCAGTTGTTCGGCGATTTTAACGGCGACGGCCGCGAGGAGCTGGTGTTCTGGAACCAGAACGCGCGCACGCTGTTCCACGCCGAGATTCCGGATGATGTGAAAAACGTCGATGTGTGGGAGCTGACGCCGATTTATACCTACAGCAACGTGAGCGAGCCGCCGCAACGCGGCACCTATCCCTCTTGGAAGGGCGTCAACGAGCACGAAGGGCTGACGAAAATCGACATCGACGGCGACGGGGTGCTCGACATTGTCGGCGGCGGGCGCTGGTTCAAGCACGTCGAGGGCAAGACCTTTGAGGTGAACGTCATCGACGACACCTATGCCTTTTCGCGCGCCGCTGCCGGCGATTTCGTCGAGGGCGGTCGGCCGGAGGTGTTTTTCGTGGTCGGCGACGGCCGTGCGCCGCTGGTGATGTACGAACGGCAGGACGACCGCTGGGTCGACAAGATACTCATCGACGAGGTGCAGGACGGCCACAGCATCGATGTGCTCGATTTCAACGGCGACGGTCATCTCGATCTGTTCCTCGCCGAGATGCGCCTGGGCGACTATTCCAATCCGAAGACCCGCATCCTGCTCGGCGACGGCAGGGGCCGTTTCGACATTCTCGTCGTCCATACCGGTTTCGGTCTGCACGAGTCGCGCATCGCCGATCTGGACGGCGACGGCGATTACGACATCCTGGGCAAGCCCTACACCTGGGCGGCGCCGCGGCTGGATATTTGGCTGCAGGGGCAATAACCTTCTGTATGGACTAAGGCCGCAGGCGGTTTTGCACTTCTGCAGAACTGAGGGGCAAAGCTGAAAGGCGGAAATTCGCAGTATTCAAAAAAAACGTGCAGCGCCTCGTGCGAAGCGCTGCACGTCATGAGATCAGCGCAGAAGGGTCAGCTTGCGGATTTTGCAGACATCATCACCCTGCAGCCGGCAAAAATAGAGACCGCCGGCCGCCGGAAGGCCGTCGTCGCGCAGACCGTCCCAGGTTAACGAGTGGACGCCGGCCGTTGCAGAGCCGTCGTAAAGCGTTCGAATCTCTTGACCGAGGGTGTTAACGATCGTCAAGCGAATTCCGGCCTCACGCGGCAGAGTGTAGGTGATGATCGTCGTCGGGTTGAAAGGGTTGGGATAGTTTCGGAGAGCAAACGACTGCGGCGCGGGCGCTTCCTCAACCTTGACCACCTTGGGGTCAACGATGCGCACATGATCGATGTACAGCGTCCGGCCTTTAAAGTTGTGATGTTCGGCAACGATCTGGAACTGGTCGACCGCCTTCCAGTCGAATTTGCCGGCGGGGTTGAACCAGCCGTTGTCCCACGAGCCGCCCTCGGTAAACTGCCGGAGGGGAATCTGCAGATGCTTCCAGTCGCCGTCCCACTCGGCGACACTTTCAGTAATCGTATACTTCATCCGCCAGGGGTGGTCGTCAGGGTCTTCGGTCTTGGTGTCGAGAAAGCGGACGTCGATTCTCATGTAGGGATCGTCGCTGCGCAGGTAGAGGTCCAGCGCGTAGCCCTTTTTCACCAGCTCGCTTAGATCTTTGACGGGCTTGAAGCGGAAGCCGGTGTGATTGTATTGATCGACTTCGCTCATTTTGATGCAGAAGCGTCCCTTGGCCGGCGCGTCTTCGGAATAGTAATCGATGACGCCGCTTCCGCCCCAACTGGCGTCGAACACGCGCTCGCCGAAAAAGTCGGTGTAGAGATCAAAAGCGGCGCTGTCCGGCAGAATGACCAGCGGTTTCTGTTCGGGCGGGTTGAGCCCCATGGCGGCCACCAGCTCGATGTTGACGTCGTGCTCGAACAGATCGCTCCCGCCTTTTCGAAAGATGCCGAAGCCGCCAGTATAGTCCCACATCGTCCACGGAATTTTCTGCTCGGTCAGATAGGGTGCCACAACGCCGTACCAGCGCACGCGGTCTTCGTTGGCGCTGTTCTGCATGTAAACGCCGAATTCGCCGCAAAAGATGGGAACTTTACGGTTGTCGCGAAAACGAATGGCAGTGCCGATGAGGTCTTTGACCCGTTTTTCCGTGCCGTCGGTCTTGTAGCCGCTGTTCAGGCTGCTTTCGACCCAGGTGCCTTTGAGTTCCGGAGGACAGGCCGGCATGCGTGCGGCGTCGTAGGGGAAAGGCACACCGGCCAGCGGCGCGAGCGACGGTGAGGTCCAGCTTGCCCCCTGGTGGGTGAAAAGAAACGGATCATAAAAATGGAAGGAGTAGATGAGGTTCTGATCGGTGTATTTGGGCAACGCCGCCAAAGCGGAATAGGCGCCCCACTGCGCGCCGGTCACCACGACGGTGTGCTTTTGATCGATCGAACGAATGGCGTCGATCACCTTTCCTTGGATGGTTCCCCATTTGTTGTCGGCAATGTCGTGCGGCTCGTTGATGATTTCGTACAGAATATAGTTCGAGCGGTTCTTGTAGCGTTCGGCCATCTGCGTCCACAGCGCGATCAGGCTTTTTTCGAGATTGGGATCTTGAAAGGTCGAAGACTCGGTGGCGTGATAGTCGAGGATGAGGTAGATCTCCAGCTCTTCCGCCCAATCGATGACCTGATCGAGAAAGTAGAAAAAGAGGGGATCCAACGTATAGTTTGGCGCGCCGCTCGACATGCGCATCAATTCGATGGGCAGGCGAACGACGTCGCAGCCGAGGCTCTTGATGTTGCGGAAATCCTGTTGAGTGAATTTCGTAAAGTGCACCTGCCGCGCCGATGAGGTTTGGAACCAGCCGGTCAGGTTTACCCCTCGCGAAAAGGGGACCTCCAAGGCGGCGGCCGTTGAGATCATAATGAGAAGGCAGAGCAGCAGCTTCTTCATAACCGTTTCTCCTTATTGTTTCATTGATTCGTTGGACTTATGAGTACCTTGTTTTTCAGCGGATGAGGCACACTTTGCGTTGCAGCCGCTGAGCACCGGCGCGCAGCTCGACAAGATAGACGCCGCTCGGACGATCGGCAAGGTCGAGCGGCTCGCGGTGAACGCCCGCCTCGCCGGCCACGTTCCGGCTGCCGAACGTCCTGCCGTGCAGATCAAACAACCTGAGCGTCACCGCCATCGGCCCGGGCAGCTCGTATTCGACGGTCGTTTCACTGTTGCATGGATTGGGAAAAACGCGCAGCGCAAAGCCCGTCGGCTTTTTCCCGCTTTCGACCGAAAGCTCGGGATTCAGCGTTGCAAACAGAAAGGTCGGCTTTTCCGACAAGGTCATGACGACCGTCGAAACGGGCGTGCCGGCGTTCTCCGGCGTCACTGCAACCTCGCGCCCCTGGGTGCTGCCGTCGATCGGCTCGACCGCCCGCACCGAATCCAGGCCCGCTTTTTGGAAGCGGTAGTCGGCGATGATCGTGCCGTCGTCCGTTTTGGCTTTCGCCTTCCGGCACCAAAGAACCCAGCAGAAGCGGTTCGCTTCCGGCGCCTTTAAGCGGCAGCAAAAGACTTCCGGATTATCACTTCGGTAAAGCTCGAACGCTTCGAAGGAATAGTCGCCCAGCAGGTTCTTCAGTGTTGCAAGATAGTAAAATGACGGTTTCGGCTTCAGGCCGTGCGCTTTGTCGGTGAGAATGCCGCACGAGGCGTACTGGGTGATGTCGACGCTGTTGGGATCGACGTCGAAAAAGACAAAGGCCTTGCCGATGCCGTAGCCCATCAGCAGAAAGATCGAGCGCAGCAGATAATTCGCCTGCGCCTGTTCGCCTGCGTACACATAGGAGCCTTTGCCCTGATTGTTTTGATAGGTGTCCCAGCCGAACTCGGTCAACCAAACCGGCAGGCCGGGGGTATGTTGATCGCGCCAGTCGAGAAACGTGCGGCAGATTTTTTCAAAGCCGTATAGTTCGTCTTCGGGCTGCCGGGCCGATGTTCCGCTGGTGCAGTAGTGATGAAAGTTGATGACGTCGAAGGGAATTCGGCCGTCGGCGGCGGCAAAGAGCTGGTCCAGGTAGGAAATATCCCGCGCCGCCAGTCCGCCGAGGACGTGCACAGCGGTCGGGTCGACGTTTTTGATGCCGATGAGCGGATAATCGGGGTGAGGGGGGACGTTCCATCCGTCGTGCACGGCGTTCAAATACTTGGCGTAAAGCTGAGGGGGCCAAGTCGGCTGACGCCACCATTGATCCGGTTCGTTTTCGTCCTCATAATATTGGATGTAGCCCAAGCCGCTCAGTTTGTCGGCGGTCTGCAGTTTGTCCGCGACGATTTTATGCGAACCGTATCGCGCCACGGCTTGGGCGATGAACTCGGCCTTGTCGCGATAGTGTTCCTCCTTGGTGCCGTCGTTGCGGCCGTAGGGCGGGCCGTAAAGGCTGCCGTCGGGACTTGCCCATTTTACGGAACCTTCGGCGCACAGCACCATTTTGATTCCGCGGCGCATGCATTCCTGCACAAAGCGGGTGTGAAACGGCCAGGCGTTGCCGTTGTGCGCCGGCGTCCTGTCGTCCCAACCGTAAAGGTTGGGACTCTGCTCGTAGTGTTCCCAAAGATGATATTCACGCATCCATTCGGCTGCCTGCGCCAAACGGCCGACGATGCCGTTGTCGTATGCTGCCACGTTGGAATTGATGCCGACAAAGTCACGAACCGTGCCGTGATATGGTTCGGCATAGAGTTGGGGGAAAAGGTAAAGGGTGCAGAACAGAATGCCGCGTTTTTTCATGTTCGACCTCAGAGAAAGGCCTTTTCAGATGGCGATAAAATAAGCACTTTCCGCAAACAAAACCAGGATGAAAAAACGCGGGAATTGTAAACTGTCGCTCAACGTCCGATCGGCCACTTGACGGCCAGCGCCGCTCCCCACGCACGCCGCGCCACGAGAGCCGTCAGTTGACTGCGGCCGTAATTGAAGCCCAAGGCAGCGGCCGGCGAAAGGGTGTCGTTCGAGTGCAGCAGACCGACGCCTGTGGTGAAGGAGAGCGGCGCAAAGCCGAGCAGCCGCTTAACGTCGAAATAGAGGGACTTGTATCCCTGATGAAGGCTGTCGGCGACGGCCAGCAGTTCGGCTTGTTTGGCGATATGGGCGTCGGCGGCTTCTTCATAGGCGGCATAACGGCGCAGCAGCGAGTCCTGCACCGCCAGCACCTTCTCGTGACGGCGGATGAGCGCGTCTTTTTCGGCAATAATGCGCGTCAATGAATCGACTGTGCTGCGGGCGATCAGGTAGAAATCGGCGTTGTCGATTCGCACGACCCAAAGCGCCTCGTCGTAGCGCGTCAACGGCAGCGTCTCGTTGCCGCGCCGCAGGGTCAGCGATTGACAATAGGCGGCGGCTGCCGCCAGAAGAATCAGAATCGAGGTCTTCACGGTTCACCTGTTTCTTAACGCTTCTTTGATCTTGGCCATCGACTCTTCGACCGTCAAATGGGCATATTCGTTTTCGATGGCGGTAAGCTCGGCGTCGAGCTCGCCGTCGGCACGAAGGATCGCTTTGGCCGTTTCCAGCTTGGCCGCCTCCAGTTCGGCTTTGGCGGCGCGCCATGCCTCTTCGCTCAGCTTTGCCTCTTCTTTGAGACGATCGTACTTTTTCTCCAATTCCGCCAGCGCCTTTTCCCGCTCTTCCAGCAGAAGCAAAAGCCGGCGCCGCCGCCGCGCCTGCAGCGCAAAAAAACCGCCGATAACCGCAAAAGCGGCCAAAGCGATCCATGACTGTCGACTGGTGAACTTGAAATCGAGCAGAAAGAGCAGCAGCAGCACAACAAAGGCGCCGAGGAACAGCGCGCCGGTGGTGTCGAAGAACAGCTCCTTCAGCGTATTCATTGTAACCCTCCCGCTTGGCGCTTTTTCTCCAGCCGTTTTTCGATACGGCTGATGACCTGGTGCAGCGGCTGCACGCCGAGCGAAATTGCGACGGCGCTCAGCAGCACATTGACCGCCGGATACGGCCTGGGTGCCAAGATGCGTGCGGTCTCGGGATAAGCTTGGGTGATGACGGCCACCAGATCATAGCGCAGGGAGAACGCCAGGATGAGCGCCGCCGAAAACGTCAAGCCGTAGGAGATGAGGCGGTAATAGTATTTGCGGATGAGATCGACGGAAAGCAGGCGTCGATCGCCGGCGTCGGGCACGGTAATCAGCGTCTTCAACAGGCCGTCCACGACTGCCAGGCCGCGACGGTCGGCGGTCTGGAGGCGGTAGTAGCGCTCAAGGCGCAGGCGAACCTTCTCGCCGATCGCCGGCCAATCCGGACGATGAAGCTTCAACTCGGCGTATTTCAGCGAAGCCATTGCTGCTTCGGTAAAGCGTTCCGTCAACAGCGCGGCAACCAGGTAGGAGAAAAAGACGGCCGTAACGCGGGTAATGAAAGCGGTCTCCATCTTCAGCCCTCCTCAAGCCATAACCATGGGTTGCTGTTTGAACAGCTTGAGCGCTTTTTGGAACGTCTTGTCCTTTTCCCAATCTTTATAATAGGCCAGCGTTCTTTTGCGGAAGCGTTCTTCGGGAAATCTATTGCCCGGACAGGCTTTGTCGGACACTCGGCAATGGGGAATGACGGCGGTCGGAGCCGGCGGAATATCGTACAGCAGGCACCAGAGCGCCGTGATGCGGGCACCGGCGTCGAGCTGGGCCGAGGTCGGTGCGAATAGGCCGAGGCGGCCGTCGTAATTGGACTTTGGCATTCGCGGGTCGGTTTCGAAGCAACCCTGAAACGCCAGCCCCAGCGACCGCTGGTTCCAACCCAGGGCGTGGTTGCCGAAGCGGTCCCAGCGGCAGAGCACGCGAATGGAGCCGTCGGCAAAAACGACGCAGTGATAGCCGGTCAGCCAGCCGCGCTCGTCGAAGACTCTGACGAGATCGGCGAACGAGGCGTCGGAATGAAGACAGGTGTGATGGAAGATGATGCGGTCGAGCGGCTCGGTGCGGAGGTGAGTGTGTTCCAGCCGTTCCGGCCGATCGCCGCCGTCGTAGGTGAAGCCGATCAGCTCTTCGAGGGCGGGACTGCGCAGCGCCGCAACGGGCGGAGAGGGAACCGTTGCGGCGGCCGTTTCCGCCACAGCCGAAGCGGGCGCCGGCGGTGCGCTGCCGCCGATTCTTCGGGTCAGCAGATAGTTCATGAGAAAATGGATCGGCTTGCTGCCCGAACCGATGATGATGCCCAGAAGGATGAACTCCCAAAAGTGAGGCGCCGTTTCGCCGGCCATGCTTTCGACTCGAATGAGGCGCAGAAACGAGACGTTCCAATAGAAGCAACCAACGACGCCGAAAAAGATGCCGAACAAGTGGCACCAGAACTCTTTGCGCACCTTCAGCGCGTCGATCGGTGCGGGCGGCTGCAGCACGAGAAGCGGCTCGGCTTTTGCCGGCACGTCCGGATGAAAAGGAATCTCGAGGTAACGGCTTTCGATCGATCGGTTCGCCTCACGAAGCAGCGACGCTTCTCGGTCCGCCTTTTCCAGGTTTGAAAGCCGTTCCTTCAAGGGGTCCGGCACCGCAGGGCCGGACAGGCGGCGAGCCAACTCCAGCTTGTCCATGAACCAAGCCAAAACGGCCAACAGACGTTCGATAAAGAATGAAAAGGCGAGCAGAAGCGCCAGCGTGGCCAAAAGCTGGGACGCATGGATCAGTTGCGGTTCAGCCTCACTGACAATGGTCGGCATATGTCCTCCCTTGCTTCGTAAAAAAGGGGTCAACAAACCGCCGGATCGATGCAACATCGGTCGAGTAGCCCGTGGGAAGGAAGGGCGGAAGAGGAAATCGGCTGACGATGCGGGTACCCGTTTTATTCTAAGAAAAAATCGGCTGCTTTGCAAGAAAAAAGGCCGGAGAACTCCGGCCTTTCTTCCTGCGCCGCCTTACATGGCCGCCGTCAACTCAGCAGTTTGACCAAAGCGGCATAGCTGATCGCGATTTCGTCCAAAATGTCCTTGTCTTTGCGCGTGTTGTCCTGCTCCACGATGTACCACTTGACGCCGATCTGCTGCGCTTTCTTCACCACTTTTTTCATGGGAATGACGCCTTCGCCCACCGGCGCAAGCTTTTTCTCTTTGTCGAGATCCTTCATGTGGAGACACACGATTCGATCGGCATAGCGGTCCATTAAAGCCACGGGGTCGACGTCGGCGTTGAAGGCCCAGGCGACGTCGAGCTCGGCTTTGACCAGCTCGGGGTCAGTGGCAGCAAAAAGTATGTCCCAAATGGTGCGCTCGCCGTCGACCTTGGCGAACTCGAAGGAGTGATTGTGATAGCACAATTGCAGGCCGTGCTTTTTGGCCTGATAACCGAGCACGTTAAGCTTGTAAGCGAACTCGTAGAGGGCGGTCGCATCCGCATTGCGCAGCGACCAGGGCATGGAAGGAATGACGACCAGCGAGTTGCCGATGGCCTTGTTGAATTCAAAAACCGCCTCGGGATCTTTCTGCAACCCCTCATAACCCTCGTGAGTGCCGCAAACGGATACGCCGAGTTCTTTGAGGAAGGCGCTGAGCGCACCGGCGTCCATGCCGCCGTAGCCGGCAAATTCAAAATGCCGGTAGCCGATACGGGCGACTTTTTCGAGGCCGCCTTTAAAGTCCTTTGCCAGCACGTCGCGCACCGTGTAAAGCTGAATGCCGATGGGCAGGTCTTTAGCAGCTGAAAGTTTGGAGGCGCCGAGGAGCGTCGCTGCGCCGAGCGCCGCTACGCCTCGGGCAAATTCGCGGCGGGAAATGGGTTCGTTCATGGGTCGATCTCCGATTTTGTTCGTTCTGCGTAATAAAGGTAGAAGATTTTTCAATGACTCGCAAGAGCAAAGAAATGCCTTTGCGTGCCGGCCACACCAAAGGCAGAGTGCGAGAGGAAAAGGGTTGGTAAGCTGTGCGAAAAAGAGTATCTTTCGCCGCCGGCCGAACCCGAACGGCGGCCTTTTCATGAGGGAGGCCTTTATGCGACGGACAGCTTTGATCCTTGTGCTCATGTTGTTGCCGCTCGGCGCGCAAACGACAGTCGATCGCGCCGCCCTGGCAGACGAAGTGGAAGAGGCGCTCATCGAAAATGAGCTGCACGCCTGGTATCCCCGCTGCATTGATTCGCTCTGCGGCGGCTATCTGACAAATTTCGACGCGCAGTGGCGGCCGCTGGATCGTCAGGACAAGATGATCGTCACCCAGGCGCGCTGCCTGTGGACGGCCTGTAAAGCGGCGCTCCTCTATCCCGGGGACGGACGTTATCGCCAAGCGGCCGAGTCAGGATTTCGCTTTCTCAAAGAACAAATGTGGGACGCCGAGTACGGCGGCTTTTATCAAATGCGCACGCGTGAAGGCGGCGACGTTCAGCAGGGCTATGGCGAAGAAAAGCGGGTTTATGGGAACGCGTTCGGTCTGTACGGCATCACCGCCTATTACGAGCTGACCCGAGATCCGGAGGCCCTCGAATTTGCCCGGCAAATCTTTCATTGGATCGAAAAAACCGCCTATGATTCGGTCAACGGCGGTTATTTCGAATTCATCCGTCGAGACGGTCGCGTTTTCGGAAAAGGCTACGCTTCCGGTGCCGGCGACTCGCTGCACTTCGGCTTGAAGGACCAGAATCCCACCATTCACCTGCTTGAAGCCTACAGCGAACTCTACCGCGTGTGGCCCGATTCGCTGCTGCGCTGCCGGCTCGTGGCTCTGCAAAAGCTGGTGCGCGACGTGATCACCGGCGAGCACGGCTACATGAGGCTCTTTTTCACCCCCGATTGGCGGCCGATCTCGCACCGCGACTCTTCCGAAGCCTTTATTTTAAAGAATTATGCCTTGGATCACATCTCATTCGGCCACGATATTGAAGTCGCCTACCTGCTGCTCGAAGCTTCGGATGCTTTGGGCTTTGCTGAAGATTCGACCACGCTGAGGGCGTCGAAAAAGATGATCGATTTCGTGCTGGCGCACGGCTGGGATCATGAGCGCGCCGGCGTTTTTCATGCCGGCTACTGGTTCAAGGGCGAGGCGGCTCCGCGTATCATTCGAACGGAAAAAGACTGGTGGGCGCAGGCCGAAGCGCTCAACTCGCTGCTCATGGCGGCGCTTCTCTTTCCGGAAGAACCCGCCTACGAAAGAGCCTTCCTTCAGCAATGGAGCTACATCAAGACCTATCTTCTCGACCGAGAAAACGGCAGTTGGTACATCCTGGGGCTCGATACGCGTCCCGACGCCGTGACCGCTATGAAGGCTCACGCGTGGAAAGGCCCCTACCACGCCTGCCGTGCCTTGATGAACGTGGTCAAGATGCTGCGCTGCGGGCGCTTGTTCGAAGGAAGGGAACGCTAATCCCAGGGCGAATTCTGCGACAGCGAGTCCTCGTCCGGTTTCGTCTTGAGATCGTACTTTTTGATTTTTACGTGAAGATTCTGCCGCGGCATTCGGGCAATGCGCGCCGCCTGCGAAATATTGCCGTGCGTGCGCCGCAGCAGATCGAGAATGTACTCTCTTTCAAAAAGGCATTTGGCTTCGTTATAGGAAACGAACTGGTCGCTCTTGACGGACCAGTGGGGTGTTTGGGTTCGCAGCTCCGGAGGCAGATCATCGAGGCCGATCCAATCGCTTTCCGTCAGCGCAACGATGCGCTCGATGACGTTTTCCAGCTCGCGTACGTTGCCGGGCCAATGATAGGAAAAGAAGGCGTTCAGCGCTTCCGGCTTGAAGTAGATTCCCAGGTGATTATGCTTTTGTGAATACTTGCGCAGAAAGTAGCGCGCCATCGGCTCGATGTCCTCCGGCCGTTCGCGCAGGGGCGGAATTTCGATGGTCACCACATTGATGCGATAATAAAGATCCTCGCGGAATTTGCCCTGTTCCACCAGCTTTTTCAGATTGCGGTTGGTGGCGGCGATGATGCGGGCGCGACTGCGGCGCTCCTCGCTGTCGCCGATGCGGAAAAAAGTGCCGTCCTGCAGCACGCGCAGCAGCTTGACCTGGGTGGTCATGGAAAGCTCGCCGATCTCATCGAGAAAAAGGGTGCCGCCGGCCGCCAGTTCGAAAAAGCCCTTCTGGCTTCGATAGGCGCCGGTAAAGGCGCCCTTCTCGTGGCCGAACAGGGCGCTTTCGAGCAGCGTCTCCGGAATGCCGGCCGCATGAACCGGCAGAAAACGGCCGCATTTCATGGGACTACTTTCGTGGATCATCCGTGCCACGATCTCTTTTCCCGTGCCGGTTTCGCCGGTGATCAGGACGGTGGTGGTCAAGGGTGCTATTTTACTGATCAACTGTTTGATTCGAACCATCGCCTCACTTTCGCCGATCAACGGATCGTGCGGTTGAGGGGGAATTTCGCTGTTGTCCACCTTTTCGCTCCTCTGTTTTCTTACCGTTTGACAACAACCTTCCCTTGTTACTCAAACTCCGTGCCGCTGCAGCGGAAAAGGCGCCATGATTTCCGCTTGTAAATCATCTTGAAAACGTTGGACTTGAAGGGCGACTTTCGGCTGTCGTCGATGACCCGTTGCCTTCGAACAGCCGTTTCTGTGGCGCGCAAGCCACAGAACTGGGTCTTTGCGGCGCCGCCCGCAGCCTTGCGATTCGGAAGGGTGTTTCGTATATTGGGCGAGAAGAGGAGGCGTCATGAAACTGCTCCATTTTTCCGATACCCATCTCGGCTTTTCAGAATATCACCGCATCGACCCGCAGAGCGGCCTCAACCAGCGCGAACGGGATTTCTACGCCGCTTGGGAAAAGGTGATCGACACGGTTTTCGAACACCGCCCGGACGTGGTGGTGCACGCCGGCGATCTGTTTCACACGCCGCGGCCGAGCAATCGCGCCATCCGCGTGGCGCTCGAAGGCATTCAACGACTCAGCGACGCCGGCATCCCGCTGGTCATGGTTTCCGGCAATCACGAAACGCCGCGCATCCGCAGCACCGGCTCCATCTTCGAGGCGCCGGCGCTCTTCCCCAACGTCTTTGCCGCCTTTTCCGGCCGCCTGCAGCGCTTCCGCGTTCGCGACGTCGATTTCTACTGCCTGCCGCACTGTTCGCTCACCGAAGAGCTGGAGCAGGCGTTGGAGGCGCTCAAAGCGGAGGTCGAATCCTCTTCGGCGCCGCGCGTGTTGGTCAGCCACGGCGCGTGGACGAGCAAGTCGTTTTACGGCATGGGCGAGTTCAACGAGCAGCGCCTGCCCGACCTCGAGGCGGCCGCCGGCGTCTCCTTCGACTATATCGCTCTCGGACACTATCATCGCTGCATCGAAGTCAAGCAAAACGCCTGCTATTCCGGCTCTACGGAGCGCACCGGCTTCAACGACCACGGCAGCCGCTGCGGCTATCTGCTCGTCGATCTCGAAAGCGGCGAGCGCGTCTTCCATCCGCTGGCGGTGCGGCCCATGATCAAGGCGCCGGCCATGGATTGTACCGGCAAAATGGCCTCCGCGGTGTACGACGAGCTGGAAGCTTTCAGCCGCACGGTGCCCGAAGGCGCCGTCGTGCAGATCGTTTTGGAAAACCTTTCGGACGATCTCTTTCTGCGCCTCGACCTTCGACGAATCGACGAACTCTTTTCGCAGACGCTCTATTTGGAAAAGCAGCTCTTCCGCAGCGCACCCAGGGAGGGCGACAAACCGGCCGCCTCCGCCATCCGCTCGCTGCCGGTTGAGTTCGAAGCCTTTCTCCAAAAGCAGGCGGAAGGCGGGTTCGATATGGAAAAAATGCGCCGTCTGGGCGAAGCGTACCTCCAGGAATAGCGATCCTTCTGAGCGGAGCCGAGTATGGTCATCAAATCCCTCAAACTGCGCAACTATCGCCGTTTCGAGCGCCTCGACCTGGAGCTGCCGGAGAATCTCATCGGCGTCATCGGCCGCAACGGCGTCGGCAAGTCGACGATCGTCGAGGCGATCGGGTGGGCGCTCTACGGCAACAAATTCAACCGCGGCGACAAAAAGGATGTTCGCTCGCAGCATCTCGATGCGGCGGCCGTCTGCAGCGTCGAAATGGTCTTTGTTTACGGCGGCGAGGAATACCGCCTCGAAAGGCGGTTGAAAGGAAAGAGTGCGGTGGTTGAGGCGGTCGTCTGGCGGGCGGGAAACGGTGATCCCGAGGCTGTGCGGGACAGCGGCGTCACCGATTTTATCGAGCAGCTCCTTCGGCTGGACGATGTTTCCTTTGTGGCTTCGGTTTTTGCGCAGCAGAAGGACCTGGCCAGACTCTCTTCGATGAAGCCTGAGGAGCGCCGGCAGGCGATCAACCGGTTCATCGGCATCGACCGTATCGACGAGGCGCGGCAAAAGGTTCGCGACGACAAGAACCTGAAGAGCAAAGAGGCCGAGGGCATGCAGGCGGCCCTCAAGGACACCGCCGTTCTGGAGGAGCGCCTGCAGCAGCTTCGCACCGAAGAGGAGGAGCGGGCCACGCGGCTGCGCGAAGCGGAGGAGGCGGCGGCGCAGAGGGGCCGTGAATTGGAAGAAGTGAAGGTCAGGTTCGAAGAGACCTCCAAGCTTCGCGATCGGCATCAAGGCCTCGAGCTTCGGCTCGGTCGGCTGCAGTCGCAGCGCGAAGAGCAGGAGCGTCTTCTGCAACGGGCGCAACGAGAGCTTGAAGAAGCGGAACAGGCGGAGGCGCAACGGCAGGCCCTTCTGCCTCAAATCGAACGCTATGAAGCGATCAAGCTGCGCAAAGAGGCGTTGGATCGGGAGCAGAAGAGAGCGCTCGAGCTGCAGAGCCGCCGAAAGGAGCGCCAGTACGCCCAGGCTTCTTTGGACAAAGAAAAGAGGGCGCTTCAAGAAGCGCAGAGCGGTTGCGACGGCCTCGAGGCCATGGAGGCCGAACTGGAAAATTTTCTTAAAAGAGAAAAGGAAGCCGAGCAGCGGCTGTCTGCTTTGCGTGAGGCGGCAACCAAGGCTTACGGCGAAACTCTGTCGGTGGAAAACAGAGGGCGCGAGCTCAAGGAAAAGATCGAATCGATCAAACACTTGGGGCCGGACGGTGAATGTCCGGTCTGTACCCAGCGCCTGGGCGGCCGTTTCGAAGAGGTCATGCAAAAGCAGGCGGCCCAGTTGGAAGAGCTGCGGCTGGAGTATCGGCGTCTCAAGGCCGAAGAGGAGCTTTTGCGCCGCCGTGTGCAAACGGCGGAGGAGGACTTGGCGACGCTGCGACGTGAAAAAGAGGAACTGGGCAAACGGGTGCGTTTGGCGCAGGAGGCCAAGAGACGCGCCGGCGAGATCGAACAGCACGCGCGCGCTTTTACCGAACAGGTGGCGCTGATCGACGCGCGGATCGCCGAACTGGGCGAGCCGGCCTACGACGCCGAAGAGCACGAGGGGCTGATTCGGCAGCTGGAGGAGCTTTCGGAGTTGATGCAGAAGACGGCGAGGCTGGAAGCCGTCGCTGCGCGGCGCGCTTCCGCCATGGAGTCGATCGAGGCGGCGAGCCGTGCCATGACGGCGCTGACGCAGGAGACCGAGGCGCTCAAAGATGAACAGCGCGCGTTGAACTTTGACGAGGCGGCCTACCTTGCGCTCAAAAACGAGGTCGACGAAGCCGTGCAACGATTCAACCTGGCCAAGGACGCGGCGGCTGCAGCGGCGCGTGACCATGCGGTGCTGCGCCGGGACATCGAAAACGCGGTCAAAGAGCTTGAAGAACAGGAACGGCTGCGCTCGCGCGTCGCTTCGCTTCAGGAGGAAATCCGCAGCCTTGCGCTGCTGGACGAGCTTTTCGGAAGATTCCGCCTCGACCTTGCCGGCCGCGTACGGCCGCTCATCGCCCATCGAGCTTCGGAACTGGTGGCGCTCACCACGCGCTCCCGCTACTCATTGCTCGAATTGGACGAAGACTATGAGATTTTTATGTACGACGGCAACCGCCGTTTTCCGCTGCGGCGCTTTTCCGGCGGCGAGCAGGATCTGGTGAACCTCTGTCTGCGCATTGCCGTCAGCCAGGTGGTGGCCGAACGCCACGGCGGCGCGCCGATCAACATGATCGTGCTCGACGAGATTTTCGGCTCGCAGGACGTCGAGCGCCGCGAGCTGATCCTGAGCGCGCTGGGGATGCTGTCGTCGCAGTTCCGCCAAATCTTTGTCATTACGCACATCGAGGCCGTTCGCGACATGCTGCCGGTGCTGATCGAAGTGGAAGCGGCCGACGAGTTCACCAGCCGCGTGCGTATGCTGTAGGCCGTTTTTCAGAGAGCCGGTGCGTCGTTGTCCGCCTTTTCAGCCTGCTCCTGCACGCTTTTTAGACTGACGCCCGTCAGCGGCAGAAGAATCAATCCCACGATGAGGATCGGCAGAAAGTTGACTCCGTGGAGCACCAACGCGAAGGTCAGTGCTTCGCTTTCGGGTACGCCGAACAGCTCGAGCGAAAGCCGGCAGAGGTAATGATAGGTTCCCACATAGCCGGGGGAAGAGGGCACCACCACGGCGATCGTGGTAATCACCAGAAGCACCAGCGGCGTCGTCCACGGCAGAGAGTAGGTCTGCGTAAAGCTGAAGGCCTTCAGTCCGAGCTGAAAAACGTAACCGTAGCAGAACCAGATGAGCAGCGATAGGGCGGCCACCACGATATAGTCGCTGCGGCGTTTCAGCCCCACCACGCCGTCGAGAAAAGCGTGGAGAAGGCCGTTTACTTTGGCTCGGACGCCGGCCGGAAAGGGCCTCAGCAGGCGGTCGCTCAGGCGCGTTGCCGCCGCGCGGTGCTTCCTGGCGATCAGCAGCAGGGCAAAAGCGGCAACGATGACGGCAAACGAGATGTAGCCGCTCTTGCGCACCCATTCGGGAAAAGGAAAGACGATGACGGTCATGGCCATCAGGAGCAGCAGGGTGAACACGTCGATGAGCCGTTCGATGACAATGGTGGCAAAGACCGCCCCGCCCGAGATCGGACGCTTCTTGGCGACCACATAGGCGCGTACAAACTCTCCCAAGTGAGCGGGCAAAAAGGTGTTGGTCATGTAGCCCAGCAGAAGCGCCGAAAAGAGGGTGCCGAGGTCGATACGCGCGATGGGATCGAGGAGGTAGCGCCAGCGCAGGGCGCGCAGCCAGTGGCTGAAGAACACCAAGATCGGCATCAGCAGAATGATGACATAGTTCGCCTGAGATGCCGCTGCCGCCATACGGCTGAATTCCACTTTTCGGAAAGCCAAATAAAGACAGAACGCCGCCGCCGCCATGCCCGCCCAAAACTTCCAATCCCTAATGCCTTGCTTCATCCTCGAGCTGCTCCGTATCGACTATTTCCCGGAAGCGGTGCGGTTAATCTGCTTGACACACCGCCGACAATTCCCTATATTCTGCCGAAACTTGCGGAAAGAGACGGCCAAAGTTAATCTTTTTACGGCTAATTTCAACGAGGAAAAGATGAGCGACGCGTATCCGCTGGGCATTTTCATGATTTGCGACCATGATTTGCCGTTGCGTCTGCAGACGGCGCAGCGGCTGGGAATTCCCACGGCGCAGATCCTGGCGCCGCCTTCGGCCGAACGGACGCGGGAAAAAACAGCCGAACTGCGGCAGAGCTTCAAGGCGGCCGGCATTGCCGTTACGGTTGTCTTTTGCGGATTCGAGGGCGAAAGTTACGCCGACATTCCCACCGTCAAGCGAACGGTGGGGCTGGCGCCGGCGGCAACTCGGGCCGAGCGGCTTGCCGAGGCAAAGCGCATCGCCGAGTTTGCCCACGAGCTGGGCGTCGACGCCGTCGGCATGCACATCGGCTTTATTCCCGAAGAGCGCAGCGATCCCGAGTATCTTCCTCTGGTGGAAGCGGTGCGCGACTTGTGCGACGACTGCGCCCGCCGCGGACAGCGGCTGCACCTCGAAACCGGCCAGGAGACCGCCGAGGTGCTGCTGCGCTTCGTGGACGACGTGAAACGGCCCAATCTGGCGGTCAACTTTGATCCGGCCAACATGATTCTCTACGGCTCCGGCGAACCCATCGCCGCGTTGCGCCTGTTGGGCGGCCGCGTGCGCAGCGTTCACTGCAAGGACGCCCGTTGGGCCTCGCGGCCGGGCGTGGAGTGGGGCGAAGAGACGCCGCTGGGAGAAGGTCAAGTCGATATTGCGAAATTCATCGCCACGCTCAAAGAAATCGGTTACCGCGGCCCCTTGACCATCGAACGCGAAATCGCCGGCGAACAGCAGGCGAAGGATATCGAAAAGGGCGTGCGGCTGTTGCGCGAGCTGATCAGCCGATGACCGTATCGGCTCGCGCCCTCTGCACGGACTCGTCGTGGGCGGCCGCTGCGGCGTCGCCTTTGCGATGATTCAAACGAATTCCGACGATTGGAAAACATTATGGCAGAACCAAAAGTTCAACGACCGGCGGGCAAGCTGATCGCCGTCGAAGGACTCGACGGCTCCGGCAAGTCCACGCAGATCTATCTGCTCAAACGCTGGCTGGAGCTCGAAGGTTACCGCGTCTCTTTTACCGAGTGGAACTCTTCTTTTCTGGTAAAGAGCGCCACCAAAAAGGCCAAAAAGCTCAAGCTGCTCACGCCCACCACGTTTTCGCTGATCCATGCTACGGACTTTGCCGACCGCTACGAACGCCACATCTGGCCGCTTTTGTGCGCCGGCTACCTGGTGCTGTCGGATCGATATTACTTCACCGCCTTTGCCCGCGACGTTGTCCGCGGCTGCGACCCCCAATGGGTGAAGAACCTCTACAGCTTTGCCGTTCCGCCCGACATCACCTTTTTCTTCCGCGTCGACCCCGAGGTGGCCGCCGGCCGCATCCTCGACAGCCGCCCGGAGCTCAAGTACCATGAAGCCGGCATGGATCTCAACCTTTCTCCCGACCCCTATGAGAGCTTTCGCATTTTTCAGGGCCGCATCAACGAGGCGTATCAAAAGATGATCGAACCGTTCGGCTTTACGGTCATCGACAGCAACCGCCCGCCCGACGTGGTTCAACGGGAGGTTCGCGCCTTGGTCAAGGAGCGAATCGAACTGCCCCTCTACAAACTCCGTTCTAAGGTGAAGCTATGAGATTCTACGGCAAAGGCATTCCCGGCGTGCGCGTCGATGACTTGATCGGCAAGCTGATCGTCATCGAAGGCGCGGACGGCTCGGGCCGTTCCACACAGATCAGTCTGCTGACCGACTGGCTCGAACGCCGCGGCAGGGCGGTGGTCCATTTGGGACTGAAACGGTCCAACTTGGTCAGCGCCGAGCTCGAAGCGGCCATGCAGGGCAACATCCTCAGCCCGCTGACCATGAGCCTCTTTTACGCCACCGACTTTGCCGATCAAATGGAAAACCGTATCATTCCGGCTCTCAAAGCCGGTTTCATCGTGCTGGCGGACCGCTATATTTACACGCTCATGGCGCGCGACATCATGCGCGGCGGCGACCCCAACTGGCTGCGCGGAATCTATGAAGAGATCGCTTTGGTGCCCGACGCCGTTTTTTATCTCGACGTGGCTCCGCGCTTCCTTATCGAGCGCAACCTGAGCAAGAATCAAACGCTCGACTATTGGGAATCGGGTATGGACATTCACCTTTCCCGTGACATTTTCGACAGCTTTATCAAATACCAGCGAAAAATACGGCTGATTTTCCGCGAGCTGGGAGAACAATACGGCTTTCAGATCGTGAACGGAAACCGCAGGCCGAAGGTGATCGCCGCCGATCTGCAGAACCGTATTGAACAAATTTTTTAGGCGCATGGCATGACCCAAGAGAACCAAACCGCTGATCTGCAGCGGGAGCTGGCGCGTCAGATCACACTTTTGCGCGGCGATTTCCAGGAGACCGTCGAGCGCTACCGTACTTCGGTCGAGGCCGAAATGGTCAACCTGATCGACCTGCTTTCCGCAAGGCAAGAAGAGCAAACCGCTCCCTGCAACGACGTAGAGACGCTTCGCTTTCTGCTGGAACTGATCAAGACCGGCCGCTACCGCAAAGACAAGGGACGCTTGAAAGACCTGCGCCGCATCCATGAGCTCGTCAAGACGCTTTCCGATCGGTTGGCCGGCTGAGCGTCCTGCCTCGCCGGTACGCCGCGCCGCCGTGGATATCGGCACCAATTCCACGCGACTGTTGATTGCCGAAATCGATGCCGCAGGGATCTTGCCTCTCTGTTACCGAGAGCAACTCACCCGTTTGGGCGCCGGCCTTAAAGTCGACAACCGTCTCTTCGAAGCGGCGATGGAGGGCGTTTTGAGGGCTTTGCAGCAGTTCGAGGCGCTCATCGAAAAGAATTCGGTCGAACGGGTGCGGCTCTTTGCCACCAGCGCCGTCCGCGATGCCGAAAACGGCGCCGAGCTTTTGCAGCGCATACGGCGAGAGATCGGTCGCGAGTGCCGGCTGCTCAGCGGCGTTGAAGAAGCGCGGCTCACCTTTCTGGGCATGAGGGGCGACCTGCCGCAGGGGAGGGTGCTGATCGCCGACGTCGGCGGCGGCAGCACCGAGCTGGTGCGCGCCGTCGACGGAAGGATGACGAGCCTCGTCAGCATCGACATCGGCAGCAGCCGCATGACCGACCGCTTTCTGATCGGGGATCCTCCCGCGGCCGCGGAAATCGATGCCCTGCGCGCGGCTGTCCGCAGCGCTTTGCGCCGGCGCCGTGGGCCGCTGGACGCGCTTGTTGCTTCGGGCGGCACCGCTTCCGCACTCGCGCTGATCGATGCCGGGGGAGTGGGAGACCCTTTCGAGCTTCACGGTCGACGACTGACGCGGCAACGGCTTTACGAGTTGACGGCCGAGCTTTGTGCGCAGAGGGCGGCCGAGCGGGCTGCAATGTTCAACATCGCTCCGGAACGCGCCAAGGTCATGGCGGCCGGAGCCGTTATTTATGAGGAAATTCTCGATCACTTTGGAACAGAGTCCATGATCATCAGCCTTAGAGACGCACTTTTCGGAGCAGTCATCGAAGAATGAAAGACGAACGGCATTCGCGGCTTGCGGTTTTTATGAGCCTGATGAAACGGTACGACCGCGAGCCACATCATGCGCTGCAGGTGGCGCGTCTGGCGACGCAGTTGTTCGATGAACTGGTGCCGCTGCATCGCCTCGATGCCCCTGATCGCCACTATCTGGAAGCAGCGGCGCTGGTTCACGATATCGGCTGGACCCAAAGCTCTTCGGCGCATCACAAGGCTTCACAAAAAATGATTCTAAAGTCCGAGCTGCCCGGCTGGAGCGACGAAGAAAAGCTCATCATCGCCAATGTGGCGCGCTATCATCGCAAGGCGCCGCCCAAGATTTCGCACAAGGCGTATGCGGCCCTTGATGAGGCCGCGCAAGAGCGGGTTCGGCGGCTGGCAGCCCTTCTGCGTGTGGCGGACGGACTGGACCGCTCGCATCGCAATATTGTGCGCCGCCTCCGTTGCGCCATCGGTGATTCGGCCGTGCGGCTGCAGCTCTATTGCCGCGGCGATCTGGGGTTCGAGCTTTACGGTGTGGACAAAAAGAAAGACCTCTTTCGAACCGTTTTCGACCGTGACTTGATTGTCGACGGCGTTTACGATCTGTCGCTCGAAAGCGACAAGGCGGAATAATGGGCTCTCGGCGTTCGATCAGCAGCAAGCGCGGCGACGACGGCAGTACCGGTTTGCTCGACGGCTCGCGGACCCTTAAAAACGATCTTCGGCCGGAAGCCGTCGGCGCCGTCGACGAAGCCGCGGCGTTCATCGGCTTGGCGCGCGCCAAAACGACACTCGAAGAAACCCGCAGCCTCCTGCTCTTGGTGCTGAACCATTTGTATCTGATCAACGCTGAAATCGCCTGTCCGCCGGAGCGGCTGAATCTGCTCACGCGGCGCCTGGCGGCGGCTCATCTGCAAAAGCTCGAAACACGGATGCAGACGATCGAAGAACGCCTGCAGTTGCCCGCGCGCTTTGTGCTATACGGCCAATGCGAAATATCGGCGCTGCTGGACGCGGCGCGCACCGTGGTCCGCCGCGCCGAACGGCGCCTCGTCGATCTCCACGCGGCCGAACCGATCGCCAACCCGCACCTTCTCGCTTACATCAACCGCCTGTCGGACGCCCTGTTTCTGCTGGCGCGCCTGGAAGAGGCTGCGGCCGGCGTTCCGCTCATCCATCCCTGCGATGAAGAACCCTGTTGAGGAAAATCATGATCAGGCAAACCTTCATTTTGACCCTGATAACGGCGGCCGTGCTTTCGAAAGCCGTTTACGCTCAAAGCGGGCGGCCGCACCTTACCGCCGTCGACGGCGTAACGCGGCTGATGGTGGACGGCCGGCCGTTCATCATGCTGGCGGGCGAACTGCACAATTCGAGCGCTTCCAGCAGCGACTATATGGCGTCCGTTTGGCCGCGGCTCGCTGAAATGAACCTGAACACCGTCATCGCGCCGGTTTATTGGGAGCTGACCGAGCCTGAAGAGGGCAAGTTCGATTTTTCGCTGGTCGATGACCTGATCGCCGCGGCGCGTGCTCACAACCTGCGCTTGGTGCTTTTATGGTTCGCCTCGTGGAAGAACACCGAATCGACCTACGCGCCGGTGTGGGTGAAACGAGATACCCAGCGGTTCTTTCGCGCCCTCACCTCATCGGGCGAAAAGCGCGAGATCCTTTCGCCTTTTTGCCTCGAAGCGCAGCAGGCCGACGCCCGCGCCTTTTCCCGCCTGATGCGTCACCTGCGCGAGATCGACGGCGACGTTCATACCGTGATCATGATGCAGATCGAAAATGAGGTGGGCTTGTTGGGTGACCCCCGCGACTTTAGTCCTGCGGCGGAAAAGGCCTTTCAGGCGCCGGTGCCCGCTGAGCTGATCGACGCTCTAAGGCGAAACGCCGATCAACTGCATCCCGAGCTGCGCGCCGCCTGGCGGAGCGACCGCCGCTCCGGTACATGGAGCGAGCTGTTCGGCGCCGAAGCCGCGGAGGTGTTTTCCGCTTGGGCCTTTGGGCGTTACATCAACGCGGTGACGGAAGCCGGAAAAGCAGAGTATCCTTTGCCCATGTACGTCAACGCCTGGCTGCGCGCCGACGGTCAGAAGGCCGGACAGTATCCCTCCGGAGGCCCTATCGACAAGGTGCACGACGTTTGGCGCGCCGCGGCGCCGGCCGTCGATCTGTTCGCGCCGGACATCTATTTGCCCTATTTCAAACGGATCTGCCGCGATTACGTGCGCAACGGCAACCCGCTGATGATTCCGGAAGCTCACCCCGAGGCCGAGTCGATCGGACAGGCTCTCTATGCCCTGGCGTCGTGCAACGCCTTGTGCTACGCGCCCTTCGCCGTTGACGGCATTCAGGACGGCCGCAGGCTGCGCGCAGGCTACGGCTTTCTGCGGCAGCTTCTGCCGCTTTTGGTCGAACGGCGCGCCGGCGTCGATATGATCGGCTTTTTGCAGGAAAATGAGGGCGAAGAAGAGTGCACCCTGGCGGAATATCGCTTCTTGATTCGCTACAACAACCCTATCGGCAAGGGCTTCGGCGCGGTGATTCGTACGGCGCGCGACGACTTGCTGGTGACCGGCTCCGGTTTTGAGCTGTTCTTCCGTCCTGGGCAACAAGGCGAAAAAGCGCCGCAAATTCTGCAGGCCGACGAACTCCTTTTGGTCAACGGTGAACTGAAGCCGCGCCGCCGCCTGAACGGCGACGAGACCTATTCGCACGAGCGAATCATCGTGCCTGCCGTAACGCTGCCGGGATTGCAGCCGGAATCGGACAGGGACAAATCGCTGCCGCCTTTGCCCAAGCTGCCGACAGAGTACACCGTTCAACGGGTTCAACTTTACCGCCCGTGAAGGCGGAGTTCAAAAGCATAGGAGAAAGGACGATGAAGACGATTTGGCTTGTGCTCGTGCTGTTGAGCGTTTCCGTTCTGGGCGCCGCAAACGACTATCCCATTAGGCCCATTCCCTTCACCCAGGTGAAGGTGCACGACGCCTTTTGGCGCGCACGCATCGACACCGTCCTTCGGGTAACCATCCCGCACGCTTTCAAGCAAAGCGAAGAGACCGGCCGCATAAGCAACTTTATGAAGGCCGCCGGTCTGATCGACGGCAATTTCGAAGGGGATTTCGGCTTTAACGACAGCGATGTCTACAAAGTCATTGAAGGCGCCGCCTATTCGCTGGCGTTGGCCTATGATCCCGAGTTGGACGCCTACCTCGACCGCATCATCGGCTACATTGCGGCCGCTCAGGAAGAAGACGGCTATCTTTACACGGCATGGACGACGCGGGCGCGCGAAACCAATCCGAACATTTACTGCTGCTACATCGAAAAACGGTGGGATAACCTGCGCAGCAGCCATGAGCTGTACAATTTGGGGCACCTCTATGAAGCGGCGGTTGCACACTATCAAGCCACCGGCAAGCGCACTTTACTCGATGTGGCTTTAAAGAGCGCCGATCTCTTGTGCGAAACCTTCGGCTTCGACAAGCTGCCGGACTATTCAGGCCATCAGGAGGTCGAAATCGGTTTGGCCAAGTTGTACCGCGTGACCGGCAATGAAAATTATCTTAACCTTGCAAAGTACTTTCTCGATGCGCGCGGCAGTGGATATCGCACATACAAGGACAGCGGTCTTGCGTGGGAGCTTGCGACGTATGCTCAGGATCACAAGCCGGTCGTCGAACAGGACGAGGCGATCGGTCATGCGGTGCGCGCCGTCTACATGTATTCGGCCATGGCCGACGTAGCCGCATTGACCGGTGATGCCGCCTACATCAAGGCCATCGACCGCATTTGGGAAAACGTCGTCAAGAGCAAACTTTACGTTACCGGCGGCATCGGCGACATGCCGGAAGGGGAGGCGTTCGGCCCGTCCTATCATTTGCCCAACGCCACGGCTTACTGCGAGACCTGCGCTTCCATTGCCAACGTTTTTTGGAACCAGCGCATGTTCCTGCTGCACGGCGACGCCGCCTATATCGATGTCCTCGAGCGCACCCTTTACAACGCCCTGCTCTCCGGCATTTCGATGGACGGGCGCACCTTTTTCTACCCCAACGTGTTGGAGACGACCGGCGATGAGCGCAGTCCGTGGTTCGGGTGTGCCTGCTGTCCTTCCAACCTGGCCCGTTTCATCCCCTCGCTTCCCGGTTACATCTATGCTCAAAAGGACGGCGAACTTTACGTCAACCTGTTCATCGAAAGCCGAACGACGGTGGAGCTGAACGGCGTGCCCACGGTCGTTTCCTTGAGCGGGCGCTATCCATGGGAAGGACGCATCGCCCTTAGAATCGAACCGAAGAAAGCGACGAACTTTGCCCTCAAGGTCCGCATTCCCGGTTGGGCAGTCGATCAGCCGGTGCCCAGCGACCTTTACCAATTCATGCCTGCGGAAAGCGAGGCCGTCAACCTGCGCCTGAACGGCAAGCCGATCGCCTTTACCCGTGACAAAGGCTATGCGGTCATTACCCGGCGGTGGCGCAAAGGCGACGTCGTCGAGCTGGACCTGCCGATGCCGGTGCGCCGGGTGTCGGCTCACGAGGCCGTGGCGGATGACCGCGGCAAGACGGCGCTGCAGCGCGGGCCGCTGGTCTTTTGCGTCGAGGAGGCCGACAACGGCCCGGTTTTGGGCATGCTGCTTCCCGATGACGTCGAGTTGACGACCTGTTTTGCAAAAGACCTTTTGGGCGGCGTGCAGATCATTCGAGGGACGGTGCCGACGGTTCGAATCACCGAGGAGGGCCGCGCCGTGACCACGGAGAGCAAGACGATGACCGCCATTCCTTACTATGCCTGGGCGCATCGCGGCAAAGGCGAGATGACCGTGTGGCTGCCGCGACGGATTTCGAAGGTGGTGATCGTTCCTTGAGCGCGGCGCCGTTCTGCTCAACGACTTTTTTTAAAAGATCGGCCGTCCTTGGTGTTTTTCAACGGCTGTTTTCTTTAGGTGAAAAGAAGGCTTGATGTCCATCGATCAAATAACCGTCACCGTTTTATTCGTTTTGACTTATCTTGGCATCGCCGTTGGACGGATTCCCGGCCTGTTGATCGACCGCATCGGCATTGCCGTTTTGGGAGCGACGGCGATGGTGGTGCTCGGCGCCGTGCCGGTTCATGAGGTGCACAAGGGCGTAGACCTTTCGACACTGCTGCTGCTGTATGCCCTGATGATCGTGTCGGCGCAACTGCGGCTGGGCGGCTTTTACACGCGCACGGCTCTGCGCATCACCCGTATGTCGCGGCAGCCGTTGGTTTTATTGGCCTGGGTAATGGGACTCAGCGCCCTTTTGTCCGCTTTGCTGGCCAACGACATCATTTGTCTGGCGTTTACGCCGGTGCTGATCTACTCCCTCAGCTCCGTAAGCCTGAACCCTTTGCCCTATCTGCTCGGTTTAGCTGCTGCCTCCAACATCGGTTCCGCCGCCACTATTATCGGCAATCCTCAAAACATGCTTATCGGCCAGGTGGGGCGGCTCCACTTTTCGCGGTTTTTCTTTTGGTGCGGGCCTCCGGCGCTGCTTTCTCTCGTTGCCGCCTTTGCAACGATCGCCTTTCTTTACCGCGGCCGAATGCATCTTTTGGAACCGTTGACGGCGGATCGAACCACAAAATGGCCGAGCTATAATCGTCGGCAGAGCACAAAAGGAATCGCGGCCGTGGCAGTGCTGGCGGCGCTGTTCTTCACCTCGATCCCGCGGGAGCTTTCCGCCACTGCCGTTGCCGGTATTCTGCTGCTGAGCCGCAAGCTCGAATCGCGCGACATCATGGCGCTGGTCGATTGGAACCTCCTGGTGCTCTTTCTGGCGCTTTTTATCGTCGTTCACGGCATTACCTCGGCGGGCATACCCGCGCTGGTGATGGCGGACCTGGCCCGCCGAGGGGTGGACCTGCACAATCTCTATCTTCTCAGCGGCCTCTCGATGCTGCTCAGCAATGCCGTGAGCAATGTGCCGGCCGTTATGCTGCTCGTTAAATTTCTCGACCCGACCGTACCGCAGCAGTGGTATGCCCTGGCCGTCTCAAGCACCTTTGCCGGGAACTTGATCACCATCGGCAGCATCGCCAACCTTATCGTCATCGAGCAGGCGCGGCCGTTCGGCGTGGAGATCAGCTTCAAGGAGCACGCCCGGGTCGGCGTGCCGGTAACGCTGATTTCGATGATTATTCTGGCGGCGTGGATCGCCGTTACCGGCTAACGGAGTGACCCGCGAAATACACGAAAGGCACGAAAGAGGGCTCAATGTCCAATGACGGCCACAAATTCGCCTGAACGATTAAGCAAACGTGTACTCTGCCGTTGAGCGCAAATTTTGCCAATGAGCCCATATCGCCTGCACAACATATAAGCAACTCGGTAACTTTAGTTTGCCGTTTATGGAACTGAATAAAAAATGGCCTTTTGGTACCATTGCTCCGGCAATTCATTTTGTTTCGCGTATTTCGTGTTCTTCGTGGTAAAAAATCTTTGGGAGATTGAATGACCGGACGTGAACTCATTCGGGCGGCCATGACGCTGCAACCCACGGAACGAACTCCGTGGACGCCCTTTGTCGGCGTGCACGGAGGCGCCCTCATCGGTGTTTCGGCTAAAGACTACCTGCGCTCTGCCGACCTCATCGTCGACGGCCTCAGTCGTGCCGTGGAATTGTATCGCCCGGACGGCTTGCCGATCGTCTTCGACCTGCAGCTCGAAGCCGAAATCCTCGGCTGCCGTCTCGAGTGGGCCGAAGAAAACCCGCCCGCCGTGGTTTCGCATCCGCTTGCCGAAGGCGCCGCGATATCCGATTTGCAACTGCCTGACTCTTCTCAAGGCCGCCTGCCCGCGGCGCTGGAGGCTGCGCGCCGTATGCGCCGTTCGTTTCCCGATCTGGCGCTCTACGGCCTGATCACCGGCCCCTTTACCTTGGCCCTTCACCTGTTGGGCACTGAAATTTTCATGAAAATGATGCTCGAACCCGAGTATGTTCACGAGTTGTTTGCCTTTACCCGCGACGTGGGCAAGCGCATGGCCGATTTCTATATCGATGCCGGTGTCGACGTCATCGCCCTCGTCGATCCCATGACCAGCCAGATCGGGCCCGAACAGTTCCGCCAGTTCGTGACCGAGCCTGCGAGCGATATTTTCCGACACGTGCGCAGCCGCGGCGCGCTCAGCTCCTTTTTCGTTTGCGGCCATGCGCAGCAGAACGTGGAGGCCATGTGCGAGTGCCGGCCGGATAATATTTCCGTCGATGAAAACATCCCGCTGGACTATGTCCGCCAAATTGCCTTGGACGCAGGCGTAAGCTTCGGCGGCAACCTCCAGTTGACCGTCGTTCTGCTGCTCGGCAGCGATACCGACGTCCGTCGCCATGTGGTCGAAACGCTTGACCTCGGCGGCGAACGGGGTTTTATTCTGGCGCCGGGCTGCGATTTGCCCTACCGCACGCCGATCGCCAACCTGCAGGCGGTCGCCGAAATCGTGCACGACCCTTACCAGCGCAGCGTGGCCCGAACGCTGCAGGCGGCCGCCGTTGAAGGCGAAACATGGGACCTCAGCGACTATGGCAAAAGCGACCGCATCATCGTCGACATCATCACGCTCGACTCCGAAGCCTGCGCTCCCTGTCAGTACATGGTCGAAGCCGTCAAACAGGCGGCGGCTTATTTCAAGGACGTGGTCGTGTGGCGGGAGCACAAAATCAAGCATTCAGAGTCGGTTCAGTTCATGACCTCGCTGATGGTGAAGAACATTCCCACCATCTGCATCGACGGACGAATCACCTTCGTGTCGCGCATTCCGCCCAAGGAGGAGCTGATCGCCGCCATACAGCGCCGCATCTATGAAAAGCTGAGCGGAAGAATCCGTTCGCGCAAAGGGAAAATGATCATTTTCGGACGTGACGAGGAGGAGTGCCGTGCCGTCGAAGAGGCGGTTCGGCGTGCGATGCGCGAGATCGGTGCCGATGTGGAAGTGGTCTGCAGCACCGACGCCGAGGAGAGGGCGGCCTACGGTGCGGCCGCTACCCCGGCCGTCGTTCTGGCGCTCTACAAGCTGAAAGCCGAAGGCGCGATCCCGCCGGTCGCGGCGATCAAGGAGTGGATCAAGGAAATCGTGTGATGCCCGTACCGCTCTATCTCATCACCGGCTTTCTCGGCAGCGGCAAAACGACGCTGCTGCGGCGTTTCCTCGACACGTTTGCCGACGACATTCGAACGGGCGTAATTCAGAACGAATTCGCCGCCGTCCACGTCGACGCCGACGAGCTGAAGTGCAGCGGCAAAACGTTTCACCTGTTGGAAGTCAACCGCGGCTCGGTGTTCTGCGTCTGTTTGGTCGCCGATTTCAAGCGGACGCTGGCTCAGTTCGTGGACGAACATCGTCCCGAAGCCCTCTTTTTGGAGGCGACCGGCCTGGCCGATCCGATTGCGGTCGCCGAGCTTTTCTCGGCGCCGGAACTGCAGCGGCGCCTGTTCCTTGCCCGCGTCTGGTGCGTCGTCGACGCGGCGAAGTTCCTTCTTCTCGAAAAAGTCAATCTTTGCATGAGCCGCCAGGTGCGCACGGCCGACGCGGTCATCATCAACAAGACCGATGCGGCGGACGAGGCGACCATCGTCGCGGTCGAAAACCGCATCAGCCGACTCAATCCCGCCGCCGAAATTTATCGTACGGCTTTTTGCGAACTGTCCGCCGCGGAATTGCGCGCCGGACTGCAGCCGGCTGCGGCTGCGGCGCGGCCCAAGGCAGCGCCGCACGAAAGACCCTTGGGCCGACCCGCCGTGGGAACCGCCGTCATCAAAACGCCGCGGAAAATCGGGAGAGCGGCGTTGGAACGGTTTACCGACCAAGTCGCGGCGACCGCTTGGCGCATCAAGGGCTTGGTCCACTGCGCCGACGACGTGCCGCTGATGGTTCAGACCGTTTTCGGAAAAACGCAATATTACAGCATGCCCGACTATCGAGGATTGACCGAGCTTATCGTCATCGGGCCTCACGTGAGGCAGCAGACGATTGTCGAACGCTTTCGAATGATGTGCGAATAAACTCGTTGCTTCTGAAATACCGCGGTCGTACGTTCCGAAAAGTTCTTTATCAATTAGAAGCTTTTCCGTTGGGCGAAAAGTGAGGAGAAAGCTCGATGACTTCGGCAGAGCGTGTTTTGACCAGTTTGTCCCACAAGGAGCCGGACAAGATTCCCGTCGATTTCGGCAGCACTGCCGTCACCGGCATTCACGCTAAAATGGTGGCCGAGCTGCGGGACTATTTCGGGCTGGAAAAGCGCCTCGTCAAGGTGCACGAACCTTATCAGATGCTGGCGCTGATCGAACCGGACCTGCAGGAAGCGCTGGGCGTCGATGTCGAGGGCGTGCCCGGCCGCGAGACGCTGTTCGGTTTTCCTAACGAAAACTGGAAGGAATGGACCTTTCTCGACGGCTTTACCGTGCTGGTTTCCGAACATTTTCAAACGGACAAGCTGCCGGACGGAAGCTGGGTGATCTATCCCAAAGGCGACCGCAGCGCGCCGCCGAGCGGCCGCATGCCGGCCGGCGGTTACTTTTTCGACTCGATCATCCGCCAGGAGCCGATCGACGACGCGCAGCTGAACGTCGAGGACAATCTCGAAGAGTTCGGCGAAATCAAAGAGATCGACTTGGCCTATTTCGAGCGTGAAGCCAGGGGGGCGCGCGCCACGGGCCGAGCGGTCATCGCGTCGTTCGGCGGCACCGCGCTGGGCGACATTGCCTTGGTTCCCGCGCCGTTTCTCACGCACCCAAAAGGCATCCGCGACGTGCAGGAGTGGTATCTCTCCACGCTCATTCGCCAAGATTACGTGCGCGAAATTTTTGACCGCCAGTCGCAGATCGCCGTGAAAAACCTGGAAAAGGTTCGGCAGCGCGTCGGCGATCTGGTCGATGTCGTGTTCTTGTGCGGCACCGATTTCGGCACCCAAAGCTCCACCTTTTGTTCGGTCGAAACCTTCCGCGAGCTGTGGCTGCCCTACTACAAACGCATGAACGACTGGATCCACGAGCACACCACATGGAAGACCTTTAAGCACTCCTGCGGTGCGGTGGCGTCGCTCATTCCTTCGTTCATCGAAGCCGGTTTCGACATTCTCAATCCGGTGCAGATCGCCGCCGCCGGCATGGAGCCTGCCCGCTTGAAGGCCGAATTCGGCCGCGACATCGTCTTTTGGGGCGGCGGCGTCGATACGCAGACGACGCTGATGTTCAAGTCGCCCGGCGAAGTGCGCGACGAGGTGCTGCGCAACTGCGAGATTTTCGGCCGCGACGGCGGCTTTGTGTTCAACACCGTTCATAACATTCAGGGCAACGTGCCGGTCGCCAACGTCGTGGCCATGATCGAGGCGTTGCGCGAATTCAACGGACGCTAATCGTTCCTTCACTCTCACCAAGGGCCGGTCATCGTGCAGAGTCGAAACTTTCGCATGTCCTACATTTGGGCGATCGCTCTGACTGCGGCGCTCGGCGGCCTGCTGTTCGGCTACGACTGGGTGGTCATCGGCGGTGCCAAACCGTTCTACGAAAAGTATTTCAACCTCGTCTCTTCTTTTGAAATCGGTTGGGCGATGAGCAGCGCCTTGGTCGGTTGCCTTTTGGGCGCGTTGGTCTCCGGCGGGCTGTCGGATCGTTTCGGCCGAAAGCGGCTGCTGATTTTGGCGGGTGCGCTGTTCACCGTTTCGGCCGTCGGTACGGCGGCGGCATGTTCGTTTTCCCTCTTTGTGTGGATGCGCCTGCTGGGCGGCGTCGGCATCGGCCTGGCCAGCAACCTGTCGCCGATGTACATTGCCGAGGTCTCGCCCGCCGAAATTCGCGGTCGGTTTGTTTCGATCAATCAACTGACCATCGTCATCGGCATTTTGGCGGCGCAGGTCGTCAACTGGCTGATCGCCGAGCCGGTGCCCGAGGGCGCAACCGCCGCCGACATTCTGGCCTCGTGGAACGGCCAATACGGCTGGCGCTGGATGTTCGGCGCCGAGACCGTGCCCGCGGCGTTCTTTTTCGTCGCCATGTTTTTCGTGCCCGAAAGTCCCCGCTGGCTGGTGAAGTACGGCCGCGACGACGCTGCCGCCCGCACACTCGCCAAAATCGGCGGCGACGCCTTTGCGCAGCAGAGCATGAGCGACATCAGGGCGTCGCTGGTCAACGAAATCCGCCGCGTCGACTTTCGCGAACTGCTCGAGCCGCGCATGAGGCGCGTGCTGGCTGTGGGCGTGACGCTGGCGGTCTTTCAGCAGTGGTGCGGCATCAATGTCATTTTCAACTATGCCGAAGAGGTCTTTTCCGGCGCCGGTTACGGCGTCAGCGACGTTCTGCTGAACATCGTCATCACCGGCGCCATCAACTTGGCGTTTACTTTTGTCGCCGTTCACACCGTGGACCGCTGGGGACGACGGGTTCTGCTGCTCCTCGGCGCCGGCGGGTTGGCGGTCATTTACCTGCTGCTGGGGGCGGGGTATGCGCTGCATCTCACCGGCCCGCTGATGCTCTTTGCGGTGCTTTCCGCCATCGCGGTTTACGCCATGTCGCTGGCGCCCGTGGTGTGGGTTGTGATTTCTGAGATTTTTCCCAACCGCATTCGCGGCGCCGCCATGTCGATCTCGGTGTCGGCGCTGTGGATCGCCTGCTTTGTGCTGACCTACACCTTTCCCTTTTTAAACAGCGGCCTGGGCGCCGCCGGTACTTTTTGGATCTATGCCGCGATCTGCGTCGGCGGATTTCTTTTCATCAAACGACGCGTGCCCGAGACTAAGGGAAGGACGCTCGAGGAGATCGAAAAGGCGTTGTTGCACTAAAGCTGCGGGAGGTCACATGCTTTTAAAGACGGCTTCAGCTCTTTTGATCACGCTTTCCCTTGCGGCGGCGCAAAGCCTGTCGCTCGACGGTGAGTGGCGCTTTGACGTCGACCCGCTGAACATCGGCGAACAGAACGGCTGGTTTTCCCCCTCATTCGGCACGTCCGATTGGCGAATCGTCACTGTACCCCACACCTGGCAGGTGGACGCCGGTTTCGAGGACTATTACGGCTTTGCATGGTATCGGCGCTCGGTTCATCTCGATGCGCCCGAGGACGCGGTGCTGCGCCTCGAGTTCGATGCCGTTTATCGCGACGCCGACGTTTGGGTGAACGGCCAAAAGATCGGCAGCCATTACCACAGCGGCTGGACACCCTTTGCGCTGACCGTGCCGGTCGATCCTTCCGGCGATTACCTGATTGCCGTGCGCACGGACAACCGTTTTTCGGAAAACGCCCTGCCGTTCAGGGACTCGTTCGATTGGGCGAACGACGGCGGAATCATCCGCAGCGTGCGACTGACGGTTCTGCCTGCGGCGCACCTGCACGAGCTGCTGGTCAGCGCCGGGCCGACAGGGAACAAACGGGCCGAGCTGCACGGCAGCGTGCGCGTTTCGCAACCCGGCGGCTTGACGGTGCGGGGAAAGGTCTACGATCCGTCGAATCATCTCGTGGCTGCCTTTGAAAAGCCGGCGGGCGAACGGGTCGATTTCAGCCTTTCTATCGACAATCCGCGGCTGTGGCACTTTGACCTGCCGCACCTTTACACGCTGAAGGTGGAACTGATCGAGCGAAACCGGACGGTGCACTCGCTGGAGACGACCTTCGGCATTCGCCGCGTCGAGGTGCGCGACGGCTTTTATTGGCTGAACGGCGAGCCGATGCGCCTGATGGGCGTGGAGTGGATGCCGGGCAGCGATCCGCGCTACGGCATGGCCGAAAGCCCGGACTATATCTGCAGCGTGCTGGAGGACATGAAGCGGCTCAACTGCATCATCACCCGATTTCACTGGCAGCAGGACGCCGCGGTTTTCGATTTCGCCGACCGCGCCGGTTTGTTGATTCAAGAGGAAATCCCCACGTGGGGATGGGCGACGCGGCTGGAAACGTCGGCCGAGGTTCAGGAGCAGCAGATGCGCGAAATGATCCTCGCGCATTACAATCACCCGTCGATCTACGCTTGGGGTTTGTGTAACGAGATTTGGGGGCCGGCAGAGGCCGGTCACACCTTTGTCAAGAACGGCATCCGCATCGCGCGCGAGCTCGATCCGTTCCGCGTTCTCACCTATGCTTCAAACACCGTTCATTACGATCCGGCAAAGGACGCCTCCAAGTTGGTTGATTTTGTCGAATGGAACGACTATTACGAGTCGTGGTACGGCGGCGGACTGGAGGATGTCGATCGCAAGTTGGCGCAGATGAAGAAAGAGCTGCCGAACCATTCGGTGGTCATTTCCGAGTACGGCCTGTGCGAATGCTCGCCGAGCAACCCGGTCGGCGACCCACGCCGCATCGAAATTCTCAGAACGCACACCGATGCCTATCGCCGGCACGCCAACGTTGCCGGCGCCATATTTTTCGATTACAATGATTATCGCACGCACGTCGGCGACAAGGGGCGCGGCGCTTATCAGCAGCGCGTGCACGGCGTCGTCGATGTGATGAATCGCCGCAAGCCGTCGTGGGAGGCGCTGCGCGACGAAATGTCGCCGATCAAAGCAATCACCTTGTCGCCGCCGCGCCGTTCGGAGAAACTGACGCACGTCGAGGTTTCGCTGATCACACGCGACCTAAAGAACGATTTCCCAGCCTATATTTTACGCTCGTATCGATTGGTGTGGACGGCGCTGAACGCCGTCGGTCAGCCGATCGAGGGAGGCGTAGTGAATTTGCCGGAGATCAAGCCGGGAACGACGCACAAGGTCGCCCTCGAGTGGCCGACTTTTGAATTGGCCAAATTGGTCGTCGAGGTATATCGCCCGACAGGCTATTTGGTGACCGGCGCCGAGGCGAGCTATGAGTGAGCAGTCTGCTGATTACGATTTTTAACGAAAGGACAACGGGTGACTGAACAAAAACGCTACGTCTATTTCGCCTCCTTTGTCGCGGCGTTGGGGGGACTATTGTTCGGTTACGACACAGCGGTCATCTCCGGCGGCATCGGCTTTTTGAAGGAATTCTTCGGCCTGAACCCGGTACAGGAGGGCTGGGCTGTGTCGAGCGCGCTGGTCGGCTGCATCGTCGGCGTGGCGGCCTCTGGGGTGCTCAACGACGCCGTCGGCCGCAAAAAAGTGCTGCTGCTCTCCGCAGTTCTGTTTACCATTTCAGCGATCGGATCGGCTCTGCCGAAGACGTTTACCGAATTCGTCCTCTATCGTATGATCGGCGGCGTGGGTGTCGGCGCGGCTTCAATGACTTCGCCGCTGTTCATCGCCGAGATCGCACCGCCGGCCATGCGCGGACGACTGGTGTCGTGGAACCAACTGGCCATTGTCTTCGGCATGTTGGTGGTTTATTTTGTCAACTATTTCATCGCCGATCCGCTCAACCAAGCGTGGAACGTCGCCTACGGCTGGCGCTGGATGTTCGGCTCCGAGACCTTGCCGTCGGCGCTCTTTTTCCTGCTGCTCTTCCGGGTGCCGGAAAGCCCGCGCTTTTTGATCAAGCAGGGGCGACGTGAGGAGGGAAAGGCGATCCTGGCGAATATCGGCGGCAACGATGAGGCCGAGCGGCAGGTCGCTGAAATCGAAGCGACCCTTGCGCAGGAGAGCGGCTCGTTCACCGAAATCTTTCGCCCCGGCTTGCGCAAGCTCCTCTTGGTCGGTATCGCACTGGCGATTTTGCAGCAGATCACCGGCATCAATGTCATCATTTACTATGCGCCGGAAATTTTCAAAAAGCTGGGCAGCAGCACCGACGCCGCCTTGCTTCAAACCGTCATCATCGGCGCGTTCAATCTGGCGTTCACGGTGGTCGCCATCAACAGCGTCGATCGGTTCGGCCGCAAACCGCTGATGCTCATCGGCGCGGCGGGGATGGGCTTGTCGCTGCTGGCGTTCGGCGTCACCGCTTATCTGAAGATCACGGGTCCGGGACTGCTGGTTTTTGTTCTCACCTATATTTCGTGTTTTGCCATCTCGGTCGGGCCGGTCACCTGGGTGCTGCTGTCGGAAATCTTCCCCACCCGAATTCGCGGACGCCTCATGTCGATTTGCACCGTTCTGTTGTGGGCGGCAAACTATCTTGTTTCGCAGACATTTCCCATGCTGGACGCCGACCCTTTCTTAGTAAGCCGTTTCCACCATGCTTTTTCATTTTGGCTTTACAGTCTGTTCTGCATTGTTCTCTTTATAACGGTTCAATACCTGGTCCCGGAAACAAAGGGAAAATCCTTGGAGGAAATCGAGGCTTTTTGGGAAGGCCGTCGTTCGTTCCAAGGGTGAGATAAAGCTCGAACCGCTCTCGACCGGCCAAGTCGGCGGTTTGTATAACGCGAAAAAGGGCGTACCGGCTTTGATGGTCGGCAAAAACATGATCCATTTTAAGGAGGAGGTGGGTGCATGAAAGCGCGTCGCATAATGTTCATGGGGCTGCTGATGATGGCGGTGTTATCCTGCGGAAAAAAGAATCCTGCAGCGCCTCAGGAGGACTTTAGGGGTTATTTTCCGTTGAACGTCGGCAACAAGTGGTACTTTTACCACCCGGGAAACCCCGATGCAAAGGTGGTTTATCGCGTGTGGGAAACGCGCGAGCTCGACGGCAAGGTCTATTCGGTCTACGGCAACAAGGCCGAAACCGGTGATCTGTTTCGTCAGGACGAGCGCGGCAACATATACAAGAAGCGGCCGGTGGGCGAACTGCTCTGGTTCAACTTTGCGGCGGCAGACGGCGGGATGTACGAGGTAAAGCTGTCCGATAATTTCGTCTATACGGTGACCGTTCACAAAAAGCAAGCCGTGTCATATGACGGCCGCACCTTCAACGACTGCGTCGTTTTTTACTTCGACGCGCCTAACCTGACGACCGAAGAGGAAACTTTTGTGTTCGCTCCGGATGTCGGCATTGTAAAGCGGGAAAACGCCTGGATGACGCTTTTGTTGGACACGTATGAGTTCCAAAACTAAGACGCATGGGGTGAAACGGCCCCTTTTTGAGGGATGCGTTAAAGCCTAATGGATGACGATGAGGATCTTTTAATGAAGAAAGCGATCGTTTTTTTCATTCTTTGTGCGATGCCGCTTTCGGCGGCGCCGCGGCAAGTCCTTTCGCTCAACGGACGCTGGCAGTTCGAACAGACCGAAACCGCTTTTCCGCCGAAAAAGTTCACTCGGACCATTCCCGTGCCCGGACTGATTCACATGGCGGAACCCAAGATCGAGCAGTACGAACGGCTGTTCGCCAAATCGAAAACGGCCGAGAACAAGACCGACCACCGCGTCCTAGATATTCAGTATAACCCGCGTTATAGTTGGTACCGAAAGGTCGTCGATCTTCCGGCCGCGGCCGGTCGCCAGGCGGTTTTGACGATCAAAAAGAGCCAGTACGTGACGCAGGTCTTTGTCAACGGTATGGACGCCGGCGGCTCGATGGAATGCTATACGCCGATCGACCTGCCGATCACGCCGTTCGTGCGTTTCGGCGGCAAAAACGAAATTCTAATCCGCGTCGGTGATCGTGCGTGGCTGCCGTCTCCGGCGGCGGGAAGCACCGATAAGGAAAAAATCATTTATTTTCCCGGCATCTGGGATGATGTCGAACTTTCGCTTACCGGCTTTATGCGCATCCATCGGGCGCTGGTTTTGCCGTCGGTCAAGAACGGCAACGTTACCGTCAAGCTGCTCATCCGCAGTTTCCTGCCCGCGCAGCAGGAATACGGCGACCCTATGGAGGACTCTTGCCGCGTGCGGGTCGCGCTGTTCGAGAAATCCGGCGGTCGTCCTTTCGGCGAAGCGGTGGAAAAAACGGTGATCGTTCGACGGGACGCACTGACTTTTGCTGAATTGAGCCTCCCTGCGGCCGATGCTCGTCTCTGGTCTCCGGAAGATCCCTTTCTCTATAACGCCAGGGTGGAACTTTTTTTCCGCGACCAGCCGTCGGACGAGGTCGTCAAAACCTTCGGCATGCGCGATTTCGAGCGCCGCGGCAAGTTTTTCTACCTCAACGGTGAAAGGCGACTGCTGCGCGGCACCAACGTCACGCTGCACCGCTTTTTCGAAGACCCCCACTGCAGGGCTTTGCCCTGGAACCGTACCTGGGTGACTCGCCTTTTGGGCCATTACCCGAAACAGCTCAATTGGAACTCCATGCGCGTCTGCGTCGGCATTGCGCCGGATTTCTGGTACGACATCGCCGATTCCGTCGGCCTGATGCTGCAGAATGAGTGGCTCTATTGGCAGGATCACGGCTGGGACGAGCAGATTCGCGCCGAGTACACCAACTGGCTGTGGTCGGACGGCTCGCACCCGTCGATCGTCATTTGGGACGCCATCAATGAGAACTGGAACGACTATATCGGCAACACGCTCATTCCCGAACTCAAGCAGCTCGACCCCACGCGGGTTTGGGATGCCGGCTATATGACCGCCGAGCACATGACACTCGACGAGATGGACGAGCCGCACCCCTATCCGTTTTGGACCGGGGATTTTGATGATTTGGAAAAGTTGCGAACAAACCTGCACCCTCTGGGCGATCTTTCCTTTTGGAAGGATAGGTGGCCCAAAGTGTGGGAAAGCAGCGCCGCGCAACTGGTCAACGAGTACGGCTGGATGTGGCTGTGGCGCAACGGAGAGCCGTCGCATCTCACCAAGCCGGTCTATGATTTCTACCTCGGCGCCGACGCCTCGCCCGAGCAGCGCTGGGAGATGCAGGCCTACTGGCTGCAATGCGAAACCGAAGCGCTGCGCGCGCGCCGCGACCTGGCCGGCATCTTGGCCTTTTGCTATCTCTCCGATAATCTCGGTTTTACCGGCGACTGGTGGGTCGGCGATGTGGCGCAGCTCAAGCCCAGTCCGGCGCTCGCGTGGTTCAAACACTGCTTCGCGCCGACCGCCGTGTTCATCGATTTGATCGATCATCGCTATTCAAAAGCCGCACGGCCGTTTGCGCCCGCTGCGCAACTCTCCTTCAATCTCGTCGGCGTCAACGACGAGCGGTCGCCGGTGTCCGGTGTGGTGCGCCTGCGCCTGTTGGACGAGAGCGGCGGCGAAGTGTGGCGCGACCGCCGCGAAGTGATCATCCCCGCCTTCGTCAATCATTATATCCCTGTCTGCATGACGCTGCCGACGAAGGAAGGCGGCTATTTGCTCCTTGCCGAGTTTTCCGCAGAGGGAAAGGAGCCGGTGATTTCGCGGCGCTATATCCGCATCGGCGATTCGCCCGCCGCTTATTACGACTTGAAACCGCAACCGCTCGAATAGAGGGGGCGCCGTGCATCCGTCACTTGCTCACATTCTCGAAATTGCCCGCCGGCGGCATCCCGATTTCGGCAACCTGCTTGCCGTGCTCCAACGTCGCGTGCCTTCGCGTCCCACGCCTTTCGAGTTCACCCTCAATCAACCTTTGTACGAGTTGGTCACGGGTCGCCCCGCACCTGCCGACGGCGACGGCCTCGGCTGGTCTCGCTACTTGATCGAGGCGTTCGGTAAGCTGGGCTATGATTTTGCCGTGGTCGGCGGCTGGCACCATCGGGCGTTGGTGTTCGAAAAAGAGTCGGTCGAGCAAAAGGCCTCCAAGTCGCTCAACAGCGGTGCCGTCATCAGCGACGAGGCGACGTTCGCCGCCTATCGATGGCCCGTGCTCGACCAAAGTCGCCTCGCTTTTTTCGAAATCATCGGCGGCGAGCTGCCCGACGGCATGAAACTGATCGCCTGCGGCTATGAGGGCGTGCTGGAGACCGTCATCGATCTGGTCGGCTTTGAGAACCTCTGTCTGATGCTCTATCTGCAGTCGGAGCTCATCGAGGCGGTCTTCGAAAACGTCGGTTCGCGCATTCTCGCCTTCTATCGGCAGGCGGTGCAGTACGACGCCGTCGGCGCCGTCATTGCCAACGACGACTGGGGATTTAAAACGCAGACCATGCTGAGCCCCGACGACTTACGGCGGCTGGTGTTTCCGTGGTATCGAAAGATTGTCGAGGCTGCGCACGCTGCCGGCAAGCCGGTCATTCTGCACTCGTGCGGCAACTTGGCTGCGGTTTACGACGACATCATCGACGACTTGAACATCGACGGCAAGCACTCTTTCGAAGACGCCATCCTGCCGGTCGAGGAAGCGATCGGGCAGTACGGCGGCCGTATCGCAATCATCGGCGGCATCGACGTCGATTTTCTCGCCAACCAGCCGCCCGAAGCGATCTGCTCGCGCACCCGCCGCATGGTCGAAACTTCGATGACGCGCGGCGGCGTTGTCGTCGGCAGCGGCAACTCGATTCCCGAATATATCCCGCTCGAGCATTATTGCGCCATGATGTCGGAAGTTTTGCGGGAATGATTCTGATCGCCTGCTGAGAGTGAATTGTGGGTTTCGTATCCTCGGCGCCCGCTGTTCAAAAGAAACCCACGGTTGGAAAAACCCGCCTTCGCAATGTTTGTCGTTGCAATTTTGAAAAGAAAAACATATCTTGCAGTGTTAGTTCACTGAATGAATGAAAAAAAGAGGGTGGATTGTGGTTGCAGAGAAAACTCTTTCGCCCGTTGAAAAGCAGGCTTTGACCGTTGCAAGGCACAAATTCATTTATCCACCGACGGAAAAGATCGGGGTAATCGAGGTTGATAACTTTCCGCTTCTCGGCCGTTTGACGGCGCTGCGATTCCTGGAATGGGTGCAGGAGCATGAGGAGGGAGTGATAGCGCTTCCCACGGGTAAGACGCCGGAGTATTTCATCAAATACGTTATCCGTTATCTGAACAATTGGGAAAATCCGCAGACGAAAAAGGAGCTCGAAACTTTGGGTCTAAACCCCGGCAAACGGCCGGAGATGCGGGGCTTGCATTTCATTCAAATCGATGAATTCTATCCCATTGACCCCAAGCAGAAGAACAGCTTTTACTATTACGTCAACAAGTTCTACATCGAGGGTTTCGGGCTCGATCCCAAGAAGGCCATGTTGATGAACTTTTGGGAACTGGGAACGCCGCCCGGCTGGACGTTGAAGGATGTTTTTCCGGACGGGCGCGTCGATTTGTCGCTGCGGCACCGCCACCCGACGACGGCGGCCGAGCGACGGCAAAAGGCTGCTATTGAGGCCGTCGATCAGTGGTGCACCGACTATGAAGAGAAAATCCGCAACTTCGGCGGCATCGGCTTTTTCCTCGGCGGCATCGGGCCGGACGGGCATATTGCCTTCAACATTCGGGGCTCGGATCACTTTTCGACCACCCGTCTCACGCAGACCAACTATGAAACGCAGGCCGCCTCGGCCGGCGACTTGGGCGGCATCGAGGTGGCGCGCAATCGACTGGTGGTCACGATCGGGCTCAAGACCATCTCTTACAATCCCAACGTAACGGCCATCATCATTGCGGCGGGCGAGGCGAAAGCCAAAGTGATCGCCGATGCCGTTCAATCGCCCAAAAGCATCCTCTATCCCGCTTCCGTTCTCCATGATTTGCCCAAGGCCCGTTTCTACCTCACGGCCGGGGCCGCTTCGCGCCTCATAGAGCGGAGGCTGGAAGATTTCAAGACCGCCGAAGAGCTTCCCTTCGAGGCCATAGAACGGGTGCTCATCGATTTGGCCGTGCGCCTCGACAAACGACTCGTCGATTTGACGCGCAAAGATCTCAGCAATGACCCGTTCGGCGCCGAACTCATCCGTCGCTTCCCGGACGAATGCCTCCAACTGCCGCAACAGGTCGCCCAGCGACTGATCGAAAAAATCAAAGACGGTTTGGAGGAGATCAAGAACATCACCATCATGCACACCGCACCGCATCACGACGACATCGAGCTCGGTTATTTGCCCTACATCTATCACCTGGTGCGGCGCCCGGATAACCAACACTTTTTTACCTATTTGACCAGCGGTTTTACCGCCGTCACCAATCAATACATGCTCGGACTTTTGGAAAACCTGGACGAACAGCTCAAGCGGCCTGAGCTGCAGCAACTGATCGACTCGGGATATTTCAAGACCGATCAGCAGACCGCAGATTGGGATGTGTACCACTATCTCGACGGGGTGGCGGCAAACAGCCGACAGATTCGGCGAGAAGCGGATGCCCGGCGTCTGCTTCGCATTCTCATTCAAATCTATGAGGAAGAAAGTACCCTTCATCTGGCCGACCGCATCAACGAACTGATGGGCTACTTCCGCACCCAGTATCCCGGCAAAAAGGATTTGGCGCACATTCAAAAACTCAAAGGTATGGTTCGCGAGTGGGAAGCGGACCTCTTTTGGGCACACTTCGGCTTCAGCTCCAAGGCGGTGCGCCATATGAGGCTCGGCTTTTACAAGGGCGAAATTTTTACCGAAGACCCCGAATTCGTCCGCGACGTTGAGCCGCTGAGCCGCTTCATGCAGGAAATTACACCGGACGTGGTCACCCTCGCTTTCGACCCGGAGGGCAGCGGGCCGGATACCCATTACAAGGTGATGATGGCCCTGGCCGAAGCGCTGCGCGATTATGTGGAAAGAAAGGGGCACAAGCCGCCCGAAATATGGGGCTATCGCAATGTGTGGTACCGCTTCCATCCGGCCGAAGCCACCACTTTCGTTCCGGTTTCCATCAACTCCATGGCCGTTCTCAGCAACGCCTTCATGAACGCCTTCGGCTCGCAGGTCGACGCCTCGTTCCCCAGCTATGAACTGGACGGCCCCTTTTCACGCCTGGTTCAAAAGATATGGGCGGAACAATTCCAAGCGATCAAGACCTGCCTTGGAGAGGATTACTTTAACAACAACGATCATCCGCGGCTGCGCGCCTGCCACGGCTTCTGTTTCATAAAGAAAATGTCGGTCAACGAGTTCTTCGACCGGTCCATGGCGCTTAAGAAGAGGCTCGAATTCCATGAAGAATGAAACCGACGCCCGCCCGCAGCCCCTCTTTTTCGGCGTCGACTTGGGCGGCACCACTGTCAACATCGGCCGTGTTGAAACGGACGGCAGTGCGACTTTTCTGCGGCAGATTCCCTCGCTGGTGCACAAAGGTGCTTCCGACGTGGCGTCACGTATTGCCGAGGCCATCGGCGAAATGGCCGGGCCTGCGGCGATTCAAGGCGTAGGAATCGGGGTAGCAGGTCTGGTCGATGCGGAACGCGGTGTTCTGCAGGAAGCGGCCAATTTTCCCCAATGGCATCAGGTTCCTTTGGCCGAACTTTTGGCTGAGCGGCTTCACGCCGCCGTTTATTTGGAAAACGACGCCAACGCGGCGGCGCTGGGAGAGTACAACTTTGGAGCCGGACGCGGATGCCGTTTCATGCTGATGGTCACGCTGGGAACCGGAGTCGGCGGCGGTCTGGTGCTGGACGGCAAGATTTACCGCGGCGGTCACGGCGTGGCGGGCGAATTCGGGCACATGACCATCGACCTGAACGGCGAGCTTTGCGGCTGCGGGCGCCGCGGCTGCGTTGAAGCTTATGTGGGCTCAAAAGCGCTCATCCGCTCGGCGCTCGAGCTGCGCCGCAGCCGGCCCGAATCGCCGTTACACGGCTATGACGCTGAAACGTTGACGCCCAAGATCATCTGCGAGCTGGCGCGGAAAGGCGATGAGGCGTCGAGGCTGGTGTTCGCCCGTGCCGGGGAAAAATTGGGTGCCGCGCTCGGAAACGTCGCCAACCTTTTGGACATCGAGCGAGTGGTCATCGGCGGCGGCGTTGCCGGAGCCGGTGATCTGCTTTTCGAAGCCGCCGAGAAAAAGCTGCGGGAAACCGCCCTCAACCTGGCCAATTCGCAGGTTGTTCTTCTGCCGTCGCAGCTCGGCAACGCTGCAGGCGTCATCGGAGCGGCCTCGCTGGCCATGGCCGCCGATTCAAACGCTTGATCTTTTGCGTAAAAAGTCATACATTTTTTTGCCATGAATACAAAAGAACCGATAACCCTCGCGGAAGATTTTCAGCTGTCGATTCCCAGCCATCGACAGATCCTGAACACCATCCGAATTCAAAAAGAGATCAGCGGCGCGGAGCTGGCGCGGCAGAATAATCTAAGACCGTCTACGCTGGTCTATATTCTGCGGGCGCTCAAAGAGCGTGGGCTTGTCGAAATCAGCCGCGTTGCGTCGCGCCACAAAACCGCCGGCAAACCGCCGACGCTGTGGCGTTTGGTGGCGGATAAGGGCTATATCTTCGGCATCGAGGTCATCCCCAAAGAACTTCGCGGAACGGTGCTGAACTTTCGGTGCGACGTGGTGCATCAGGAGCATCAAATCGGTGTCGAAAACATCGGCGAAGAAAACCTGATCGACGCCGTCGCTCAATTCGTCGACCGCTTGCAGAACCATTTGGGGCTGCCGCGTGAAAAAATCATCGGCGTCGGCGCGGCGCTCACCGGTCTCGTCGATCGCGAGGCCGGCATCGTGCGTTATTCCCGCCGGCTCGACCTCGAGGACTTTCCCGCACAACAGCGCCTTGTTGAAAGGCTTCAATTGCCCGTAGAAGTGGTTAACGACGCCAACGCCGGGGCGCTGGGCATCAAGTGGCAGGTGGAAGACGACGTCGGTATGATGCCGAACGTCGTTTTCTTGACGTTGAACGAAAAAACCGCCTATTTCGGCGCCGGATTGATTCTCAACCAAACGCTCTATGAAGGCATGAACGGCGCAGCCGGAGAGATCTGCGACGCGCTGCCCAGCCTCGACGAATTCATCAATCGCGTGCGCACCCGCATTGACGGCGACTCTCCGCTTTTGCGATTGAAAAGAGAAGGGCGCGAGCTCAGCATCGAAGAGGTCATCGATTGCGCCCGAAACGGCTGCGAACTCTCGCGGGAAACGCTGGCTGAATACGGCCGCATGATCAGCAGCGAAATCCTGCGCATCGTCCAACTGCTGGCGCCGAACGTGGTGGTCATCGGCGGCGATATTGCCGACGCCCGCGAATTTATTCATCAGCAAATCATCGACGATGTCGACCGCAGCCTGAAGGCGCTTTTCCCCGCCGGTATTACCGCGCCGGAAATTCGCTTTTCTCAGTTCGGAAGCTACTCGGTTTCAGTCGGAGCCGCGGCGTTGATCATGCGCCGTATCTTCCTGCCATAAACGAGCGGCATTTTTCACCGCGATCGTTCGGCCTGGTGCTCCTTCGGTGTGAGGATGGGAAAATTTTCTCCCGCAATGAGCGACACGGAGGGACGGTCCGGGCTGAAGCGATAGCTGATGCCGACCCGCGGAAGTCTTATCCCCCAAATGATGACAGGCTCTATCGCCCCGATCGTGACGCCGATTTCGAGTTCGTTGCGCACACGGCCTGAATGCAACGGTTGGGCAAGTGCTCCCACGGAGGGACAAAAGAGATAGTGGACGGCAAAGACGCCGGCATCAAAGGGACGGCGGAAGAGAGTGCGGCCCGTGGGGCATCGGAACTCGACCCCGCTTTTCATCAAAGCAAGATCGTCAAAGGCAACGCCGTCCGTGTTATGAAGGATGGTGTAGAACAGCAACGAAAGCAGCCTGAGGTCGCCTTGGGGCAGGGGAAAGACGAAAAGGTTGCGCAGGCCGGCTCCGGATATCCAATGGGTGGTTTGGTGTTTGAATGAACCCGCGGCGCCTGCGCCGATGATCGGCGCGATCAGATGGCGGGAAGTGCGATAATGTTCGAATTCGAACATGGCCAGGGCGGCCGCCGAGGCCGCCTGTTTGGGCAACCCTTTACTCAAGGCGTCGGTATAGCGGTAATTGACCGCGGCGCCGGCAATCGGCATCCTTAACACAAGTCCCCAGGAGTGCAGCAGAGAAGAGCGCAGGGTGACGGAAGGGGTGGTGCGGTAAACGTAAGCCGTTTGTCCGCCGCTTTCGTAGATGCCCGAACCCATGTATAGGGCGAAAGCATGGTGCGCCGGGTCCTTGGGCGACTGGGCTGAAAGCGCAGCGGCAAACAACGCAGGGGTTATGAAGATAAGTATTTGAGTTCGAGCGGTCATCTTCGACATCCTACTTGATCAGCATCAGGCGCCCGACAAACTTTTGCCCGCAGAACAAAAGGCGGTAGAAATAGACGCCGGACGGTTGCCCGGCGCTGTCCCACGTGAGAAGCCGTTCGCCGGCCTCCATTTGGCCGTCGAAGGGAACGGCGACCAGCCTGCCTGTTTCGCTAAAGATTTCCAGCCTTACATTTCCGCTTCGGCTCAGGGTGATCGGGATGGACGTGCGACCGTTCGACGGATTGGGGAAGGGGGCAGCGGCTTTCGATTCGGAAGAATTGGCGACTTCTTTTATCGCCGCCGTCGGCCCGTAATCGTAGGGTTCGTCCACAAGATGCCAATAGGGCTCTGAGCTTCCGCCGTAGTCGCGGCGTAGATAGTAAGTAAGCAATGGGGTTCGTTTAAATGCTGAAAGCGACGTTGCGACGGCATTGCCGTCGGCGGTCCATTCAAAGAGAGGAACGGCGCGAGGATCAAGGAATCGGCTTAGGCCGCGTTCTCGAGCGAGGTGAAAGAGTCCGAAATTGCCCGGCTCATGTCCTGCGAGAAAAGTGCCTATGATGTCAACATGGAAAGGGTTTTTACCGAAGATGATCAAATTGGTCAGGAAATCCTCGGCGAAGCCGTTGTGCGGGCCTTCGACAAAATTTCCGTCATGGGCATACAGCCCTTCGATAATGTGGAGTTCGGCTTTCAAGGTGCTGTTGTTGTCGAGGCAGCGCGTGGCCCATGTTTCCTGCCATAACCCGCCGTCGGCGCCGGGGCGATCCCAGCGGGGGATGCCGGCCGCAGTATGTCGCCGGTAATTGGCCTCGATGACGGCTTTGGCGTTCGTCTGCACATGGTTGGGGTCGATCGACATTTCGTTCTGCAGCATCGTGCAGTGCTGCTGATAGTTGGCCGCTATGGTTCCCTGAAGGTTTTTGGCGCACAAGGTAACGCCCATGCCGTGAGTTTTTAATTTGGCAACGTTCAGCAGAAGCGTGTCGGGTGCATTTACAGGGCTGAGATAAGGAATCTTTTTGAACCACACGCCGTTCGGCACCTCTTTCCACACCACCTGCTCGGGTAAAAGTTTGGATACCGGAGTTGAAATGATCTGCACATCGGCTCCGGTTCGGCGCCCCACCTCGCTGTAGCCGCCTTCGGTCAGGTTCTCGACGCCGTTCACCTCACGGATATGAAAACGGCTGCCCTCAAGTCCCAGGCACTTCATCCCCTCTATGAGGCCTTCCACAAAATCCACGTCGGTGATGACGCCCATGGAGCGTTCGGTGGTATAGCCGCGCTGCCATGATCCGCGCGACGTCAGGTTCGGCTTGATGACGATTTCTCGGCTCAAAGGGAAGGCTTGCTCGGCTGTATCCGAGGGAAGAAAGACGGAACGGCCGAAAGAGAAACCGGCCTCGCGTTTGGCGGCAGAGTCAAATTTATCCGCAATCGCCGTGCGCATGATGAACACAGCCTCCGGAGAAGCGTTGATGAAAGGATGGAGTCGAAAATAGATACAACAGCTTTTTCCCTGCAGGCCTGAAAAGCCGAATGCGGTTCCAAAGGTTCCCAATGCTTTGAGAAACTGGCGCCTTTTCATATGATGCCTCTCTTTTTCTAAATATACCGTTTTGCCGGCAAACTGCGAAGCCTCTTTTGTTGAGTAAAAAAACCGCTTGACATTTCTCGATTATTTTATATCTTTACATAGTTCATTCAATGAACAAAAAAAGAGAGTGATTAACAAAGGAGAGGTGCCATGAAAAGAGTTACTGCCGTTTGGTTCGCCATTCTGTTGTGCGCGAGCGGCGCTTTTGCTGTGGATTTCTTTTTCCCATTCATGCAAAAGGCCGTAGAGCCGGTCGTCATCGACGGCGATCTCGATGAGTGGAATTTCTGTTTCCCTATCGACGTCAATACTGTTACGGTGCCGGATAATGCCCGCTGCCATGACTGGTTCCCTGAGGACGACTATGATCTTTCGGGAACCATCATGCTGATGTGGGACGACAACTATCTTTACGTGGCGGCCAACATTCGCGACGATGTCCCCGGCGTGTTGCCGCAGCCGGCCTCCTGGAACGCCGACGCCGTGGAAATCTACCTCGGCAACTACAATGTCGGCAGAGTGCCTTGGGATCCCAACGGCCAAGCTCGCGTGCCCGATGATGATGACGGCAAGTTTGCCTGTCAGCTCGCTTTTTACTACGACGCCGAGGCCGACACCGGCCGCATTTATCAATACACTCCGCTCGCCCAGCTCATCAAATCCGAAAAATCGACCATTAAGGGGAAAGAATGGGTGACCGGTGACGGATACATCTTTGAGGCGCGAGTGGCCTGGTCGGACATTGCTTCGGCCAAGGGCAACGGATTCCATCTCAAAGGCGGCGAGATCATCCCCTTTACCTTCTCCCTGTATGACCGCGACGATTGGACAAAAGACGACTTTCAGGGCTATGCCTATTCCGAACGTGAATTCCCGGCTTGGCAGGGCCCCGGCAAAGGTTGGCAGGTCATCGAGGTTAAAGGCGCCCGTGAATCGGCTTATTACCTGCACTCTTCGCCCTACATGAAGCTGGCGGCCTTTCCGGTCCTCATCGACGGCGTGCTTGAAGAGTGGAATTATTGCTTCCCGGTCGATATGAATCAAAGCAGTATTCCGCCTTATTCGCGCGCATGGAACTGGTTCCCCGAAGACAATTACGACCTCAGCAGCGCTCTCAAGTTCATGTACGACGACCAATATTTATACGTCGGCGCTTCGGTGCGGGATGACGTGCCCGGTGTCAATCCCGTCGAAGGCGACTGGAATACCGACGCGATTGAAATCTATATCGGCAATTACGAGATCGCTGATTTCGGCGTCAGGCCGGAGCACACCGGTTACATCAACTCGGGCGATGAGCTGGACGTGCAGCTCGGTTTCTATTACAATGCCGACGCCGACAAAGCTTACATCAAGCTGTGGAATCCCGGTGATCGTGCGGGTCTGGTGCCTATGGTCGAATCGCAGGCCAAGGCTAAGGTGTGGCCCGGCGGCGACGGCTACGATTTCGAAGCGCGGCTCTCGCTCAAAGAGCTGGCTCAAATGGTCGACGACGCCGGCGTGCGTACTTTCGACTTTATGGCCATGCAGGGAGCCATCCTCCCCTGTACCTATGCACTCTATGACCGCGATGAATGGACCCGCGACGATTTCCAGGGCTACCAATACGTTTCAAACGATGCGGCACCCTATCAAGGCCCCGGCGCCGGCGGTTGGGAAGGGGTAGAAATTCTCCCGAAGAACCTGTACGACGTTCTGGGCTGGTTGTGGGAGAACTATACGACGGTCGATAAACACAAACCGACCGTGGTCGCTTCCAGCTCTCTGATGCAGAATTATCCCAACCCGTTCAACCCCACGACCACCATTGAGTTTGCTCTCGACCGCAGCCGCAACATCAGCCTGCGGGTGTACGACCTGATGGGCAAGGAAGTGGCTGTCCTGGCGCAGGGTGTACATCCGGCCGGCGTCCATCATGTCACCTTCAGCGGCGAAAATTTGAGCGGCGGGCTCTATCTCTATCGTTTGGAGTACGACGGTTTTAGCGAAACAAGACGCATGGTTTTGCTCAAGTAGCTCCATGCTGCGCTTAAAGAGCCCTTTTAGTTTCACCGAAAATTGATACATTATGAGGAGAAGCGGACAGCCGTCCCGCTCTCCTCTTTTTTTAAGTTCTTCGAAGGTCCGCGTCCGTTGTAGCGATTCGCCGATGAAAACGTCATTTTGAGAATCGTTCTATGAAAAAACTCATCTTTCTTCTAATCGCCCTGGCGGCCACGATCGATTGCCGCAGTACGGAATGGGTCATCGGCTACTATCCCTCTTGGAGGCGCGAGCGATTCCCCGCCGAGAACATTGACCTGGAGCGACTGACGCATGTGATGCATGCTTTTGCCTGGCCGCTCGCCGACGGCTCCCTGCAGCATTACAGCGAATTCCTTTACCCGGAGCTGAACGACCGAGTCCACAGGCGCGGGCGCACGATTCTGCTTTCACTCGGCGGCTGGGGACAATCGGACGGTTTTTCGCCCATGGCCGCGGACTCGCTTGCCCGTCGCCGTTTTGTCGAAGAGGTCTGTCGATTTCTGCTTTCCCACGATTATGACGGTGTAGACCTCGATTGGGAATTTCCGCAAAATGCCGTCGATCGTCGCAACATGGTGCTTTTGGTCAAAGAGCTTCGCGAGGCATTCGACCGCTGGGCGCGGCCGCAAAAGCTTTGGATCACCATGGCCGTTTCAGCAGGTGACTGGGCCGGTCAGTGGTTCGACTATACGGCGCTGGCCCCGTATGTCGATTTCTTCGGCTGCATGACCTACGATTTTCACGGCCCGTGGACCCAGCACGCGGGACACAATTCGCCGCTTTTTCCCAGCGGCGGCGACACGGACGGCTCGGTTTCCGGAGGCATCGCCTATCTTCGACGCCGCGGCGTGCCTGACGAGAAAATCGTGCTCGGTATTCCCTTTTACGGACGACTCTTCAACGCCTCTCGGCTTTACGGCCCCAGCAGCGGCGGCGACCAGTCCTTCGGCTATGTGCAAATCGTCGATCTCATTCGCCAAGGGTGGCAGCGTTATTGGGACAACACGGCCAAGGTGCCCTACCTGCTGAACGCTTCGCACACGCAATTCCTGACCTACGACGACAGCCTCTCCGTTCGGTTAAAGTCCGAGTATGCGGTTCAGCAAAAACTGGCCGGAGTGATGATCTGGGCCCTCGGCGACGATTACATCGACGGCCGACAGCCGCTGCTGGAGGCGGCGGCCGCACCGATCCTTCAGCCGACCAGGGCGACGACGACAGAATCTCGGGCTTTTTCGGCGGCCGTTTTCCCGAATCCGTTCAACCAAACCGCCGAAATTTCTTTGAATCTCGATATCGCGCAGACGGTGGTCGTCGAGCTTTTTGATCTTTACGGAAGAAATGTTCGTCGCCTTTATGCCGGAGAACTCGGCGCAGGGCGTCACCGACTCGCCGTCGATGGCGGCGACTTGCCCTCCGGCCTTTATTTCTGCAAACTCTCTTCACCTCGTCTGCAGATCATTCGACCTTTGACCCTGATTAAATGAGGAGCTGATCATGCCTTTGCAGCCGCTCGACCTGTTGGTCATTATTCTTTTTTTCATCATGGTGTTCGCCATTGCCGCTTATTATGCACGTCGCGCGGGCAAGGACACCGGCTCTTTTTTCCTGTCCGGCAGAAATCTGCCGTGGTACATCGCCGGTACGGCGATGGTGGCCACCACGTTTGCCGCAGACACACCGCTCGCCGTCACCGAGCTGGTGGCGCGGAACGGCATTGCCGGTAACTGGCTGTGGTGGAATATGGCCGTGGGCGCCGTGCTGACCGTCTTTTTCTTCGCCAAATTGTGGCGCCGCGCCGCAATTATGACCGACGTCGAGTTCGTCGAGCTGCGCTATGCCGGCAAGGCGGCGGCTGCGCTGCGCGGCTTTCGCGCTGCTTATCTCGGCCTGTTCATGAACGCCGTCGTCATGGGCTGGGTGAACAAGGCCATGGAAAAAATTTTCCGCGTCACCCTGCCCGGCATCGATCCGTTTCTTCTGGTGACGGTAACGGCTTTAATTATTGCCGTTTACGCTTCGGCATCAGGGCTCTTGGGAACGGCGCGCACCGACAGCTTCCAGTTCGTTTTCGCTATGGCGGGCTGTATCATTCTGGCCGTCATTGTCATCAAGCTGCCGCAGATCGGCAGCACCTTGGCGCTCAAGCGGCAGATCGCGCCGCAGTTGCTGGACTTTTTCCCGCGCGTCGCCCGAGCGACGGCGGGAGGCATAACCGGCGGAGCCCTGGCGCTTTCCACCGGCGCTTTTTTCGCGCACATCGGCCTGCAGTGGTGGTCGAGCTGGTATCCGGGCGCCGATCCGGGCGGCGGCGGTTACATTGCCCAGCGTATGATGTCGGCTAAGGACGAAAGGCACAGCTTGTTTGCCACGCTGTGGTTCACCATCGCGCATTATGCTCTGCGCCCTTGGCCGTGGATTTTGGTCGCGTTGAGCGCCCTGGTGCTGCTGCCGCGAGCGACCGATCCCATGACGCTTCAGCAGGAGAATCCCGTGCTGTTTCAACAGGTCGAACAGGCCTACAAGAGCGGCAACCTCGGCGGCGACCAAAGCCCCGAGTTCCTGGCTTTTTATGAAAAGTATGAAAACACCGTCGATCCGGGCATCATGTACCCCAAGCTGATGATCCGCTATCTGCCCGGCGGTTTGTTGGGACTGCTGATCGCCGTTTTCTTGGCGGCGTACATGTCCACCATATCCTCTCAGCTCAATTGGGGCACTTCGTATCTCATCAACGATTTCTACAAGCGCTTCATCAAACGGGATGCGGACGAGCGCCATTACGTCGCCGTTTCGCGCGTCGGCATGGTGCTGATGATCGTTTTTTCGTTGGCCGTGACGCGACTCTTGGGAACGATCTCCGGCGCGTGGGAATTCATCATCAACGCCAGCGCCGGCATGGGGGCCGTGCTGATTCTCCGCTGGTATTGGTGGCGCATCAACGCCTGGTCCGAGATTTCGGCCATGATCGCGCCGTTGATCATCTATCCGATTGCCCGCTTCGGCTTCGGGCTGCAGTCGCCCATTTCGCTCTACCCCGTTGTTTTGGGAACCACGGCGGTGTGGCTGGCGGTCACGTTTCTGACCGAACCGACAGATGAGAAAAGGTTGATGGAATTTTTTCGGCGCGTCCACCCGGGCGGCATCGGTTGGCGGCCCATTGCCGAAAAGCTTCCCGACGTTAAGGCCGACAGCGGCTACGGCCGGCTGTTCGTCGACTGGTTGTGCGGCGTGGTGATGGTCTACAGTGCCCTCTTCGGCATAGGAAAACTGTTGTTTGCCGAGTGGTGGGCCGGTACGGCCTTTATGGCGGCCGGCGCGATCGCCGCGACGGTGCTTTATCGTCATTTGAAAGGCCGTTCCCTCGGTTGGATGGAAGGCTGAAACATCGATGATTTTCCTAATCATGGAGGTAAAGATGAAGACGATCTTGATTATCGCTCTGATGCTGGCGGCAGCATCGGCAGCAAAGGGAGAACAACCCATGAGCCTCAATTTGATGCCCGTACCCCAGAAGGTAACGCTCGGCGAAGGTCGCTTCGACCTGCAGGAATCGTTCACCATAGCGGTCCAAGGCGGAGGCGATCGTCTTTACCGCGGTGCGACCCGCGCTCTGCGCCGACTTTCGGATCGCACCGGTTTGTTTTTCCCCCAAGATTTCGTTTCGGAAAAAACGCAAAACGGCTCGCTGCTGATTAAAGTCAAACGAATCGGCCAGGTGAGGCTTTATGAGGACGAAAGCTATGCGCTGACCGTCACGCCGACCGGCCTGACGCTTGAGGCGGAAACCGACATCGGCGCGCTGCGGGGGCTGGAAACCGTGCTGCAGTTGTTGTCGGCGGACGAGCGCGGTTATTATTTTCCGGCGGTGACCATCGTCGACCGGCCGCGTTTCCCCTGGCGGGGCTTGCTCATCGATGCCGCACGCCACTGGCAGCCGGTCGACGTCATCAAGCGGAACCTGGACGGCATGGCGGCCGTGAAGATGAACGTGCTGCATTGGCACCTGACCGAAGACCAGGGTTTTCGCGTCGAGTGTAAAACCTTTCCCAAGCTCCACGAGCTAGGCTCGGACGGCTTTTATTACACGCAGGATCAGATCCGCGACATCATCGCTTATGCCGCCGACCGCGGCATCCGCGTGATGCCCGAGTTCGACATTCCCGGCCATTCCACCAGTTGGTTCGTCGGCTACCCTCAGTATGCCTCTGCCCCCGGCCCTTATTCGATCGAACGGCGCTGGGGCATCATGGATCCCACCTTCAACCCAGCCATCGAAGAGACCTATAAATTTTTCGACGCCTTTTTCAAAGAAATGAGTGCCCTCTTTCCCGATGAATACTTTCACATCGGCGGCGACGAAAACAACGGCAAACAATGGGACGCCAATCCCCAAATACAACAGTTCATGAAAAAGAACGGCCTCCGTAACAACCATGAGCTGCAGAGCTATTTTAACAAACGCATCCTGGCGATTCTCAAAATGAACAATAAAAAAATGGTCGGCTGGGACGAGATTCTGCAGCCGGATTCGCCGAAGGACATCGTCATTCAATCGTGGCGCGGCCGCGAATCGTTGATCCATGCCGCCCAAAACGGCTATCGCGTGCTGCTTTCGAACGGCTACTACATCGACCTGATGCAGCCGACGACCGACCACTATTTCAACGATCCGTTGACCGAAGACATGGGCCTTACGCCGGAGCAGGCGGCCTTTATTCTCGGCGGGGAGGCGACCATGTGGAGCGAGTTCGTAACCTTGGAGAACATCGACTCTCGCATTTGGCCGCGTACGGCCGCGATTGCCGAGCGCCTTTGGTCGCCCTCGACCGTTCGCGACGCCGACGACATGTATCGCCGTCTCGAAGTCGTCAGCTTTCGCCTTGAGGAGCTGGGACTGACGCATGAGAAGAACTATGAGATGATGCTGCGTCGTTTGACCGGCGGACGCTGCACGGCACCGCTGCGCACCCTGGTCGATCTGGTCGAACCGCTAAAGTATTACACCCGCGGTCAATACCGCGACTTTACCCAGTACTCGCCCTATACCCGGGTCATGGACGCCGCACGCCCCGATCAGAAGGAGGCGCGCGAGTTCCGCCGCATGATGAGCGATTGGTTGAAGGGCGGGGCCCGCAACGCGGAGACGGCTTCGCGCTTACGCTGTCGTCTGGAACTTTGGCGGGAAAATCATGAAAAGTTGCAGCCGACCATTGCCGTTTCGCCGATTTTATGGGAAATCGAGCCGCTGTCGATTCATTTGCGGGACTGTGCCGTTGCCGGCCTCGAACTGATGGACGCGGCAAGCGGTGCGGCCAAGCCGAGCGATGAGCGGTTGAAGGAGATCGCCGACCTGTTCAAAGCGGCCAAGGCACCCGTAGCCCAGGTGGAGCTGATGATCATGCCCGCCTTGGAAGAGCTGCTGGAGTATTATCGCTCCACCCGTTAAGCCCCCCTTTTCGGCAGCGCGGATATCAACCGCGCTGCCGGTTTTTACCCGCCGGTCTATTCAATGATGACGATGTCATAGATCTCGAGCCGTTCGATAACGAACGACAGCTTGCCGTTCCTGTAGGTGGTTTTAAGGCGGCGGTTCTTCGGTTGCAGGGTAGCCTTTTTCGACGGCGGAACCGAAATCTCCACATTCAGTGGGCCGATCGGCGGGATGTCTTCAAAAGTGTGCACGCTGCGGTCGGCGTGCGGGCCGGCCATGTTCACCAAATGAACGCCGAGGCGATCGCCTTTCCGAAGCAGGGAGACGTCGACGTACGATGAGCCGCTCACCCTTACCAGCGGCTGGGGCATCAGCGTTCCGATCAGTTCCGCCAGGAAGCGGCGATTGATTGCCGATTTGCTGTGAAGATAGCGTTCACCCAGACCAAGGTAGACGGCGGCGATTTTTCCGCGGCCGTAATCGGCGACGGAAGCAGCGGTGTAGGCTTTGCCGTCCTTGTTCCAATAATCATAGTAGCGGCCGAAGGGCCGCGCCATTGAGCTGAGCTCGACCTCCTGCGAAAGGCTGTAGGTGCAGGCGATCCAGTCGTCGGCTTCGAGGCCATTCGACTTGAGCACGGGCTCGCCGAGCAGTTTGACGCGCAGTTCTTGTTCGAAAAGCTTGGCTGCCTTCGGCCCGATGACGAGGAGTCGGCCCCCACGTTCCACGTAGCTCAGCAGCATGGATTTCATCGCCGGCGTGATCGTTTCCCACTCGGGCCAAACCAGCAGCGGGTAGTCGTTGATGCTGCGGCGCAGCGTGTGATCCATGACCACGTCCACGACCATCTGCGCGTCGAGCATGGCCTGCAGGATGCCGCGCAAGGCGTCGTGCGATGGGGCGGAGGTGCCGAACAGACGCGGGTTCTTGCGATAGCATGCCTCGGTGTGAAGGATGAGGCCGATCTGGGGCACCGGTTTCCAGCCCTGGCAGAAGGGTTGACGGGCGCGGCAAAAAGCGGCCGTCGCTTCTGCAAGAGGAATCGTCCATTCGTAGATCGAGCCGTCGCGGCGCTGCTGCAAATACATCTGAAATCCGCCGCCCTGCGCCAGAACCGCTGCGGTTTCCTGCTGCATCTGCACCGGCCGTTTGACGATAAAGGCCGCCGGGTCGTTGCCGTTCCACGTAAAGCCCCAGGCCATCAAGTCCCATGGAACGCCCTGCTGCGCCATCACTCGTGCCTCCAGCCGCGCCTGATTGACGGCGTCGAGCGGCGTATAGTCGCCCGAGATGTAATCCACCGGCACCAGGACTTCTTCGGGCATGAAGGAACTGTAGGCCCAATTGGAGGCGATCTGAAAGCCGGGGGCGGCCTGATGAAGCGCCGTAACGTAGCGGTTCAGATAGTCGCGAAAGGCCCGGCGGTGGAACTGCATCCACTCGAACCAATGAGGCTCGTCGGGCTTGCGGGGGATGTCGGAGATGCCGGTTTTTTGCCTAAAGAGTTCAATTGCGCGCTCGCTGTAATCCGGCAGCGTGCCCCAGTTTTCGCCGTCCACCCAAACGCCGTCAACTCCGTAGTCGAGCGCCAGCTCGCGCAGTTGGGGAATGAGCAGTTCGTCCACGTAGGGCCCGAAAACCGACGTGACCTGATGAGAGCGGTCATCGCTGTTGACCACCGCCCAATCGGGGTGCAGCTCGCAGACGCGACGGTCGATGACGCCCGAATAGTGCATGTAAAGCGCCACGCCGTTGCGCGCGGTGACGTCGCGCCACACGCGCAAGGGATCCCCGACGAACTTGCCTGCCGAATGGCCCACACGCGTGGGATAGCTGGAGTAGCCGGGATGACCTTTGCAGTCGATTTGGATGAAATCGGGGCGTACACGGTCGATCAGCGACTGAACCATCTGCGGGGTCACTCTTTCGCCGATGAGCGTGTCCGAAGGGCCGGCATGAAAGTCGAAATGAAGCCCGAAAAAGCTGTCGGCCCGACGCAGACGGGAAGGCGTCTGGGCAGAAGCAAGAAAAGCGGTGAGAAGCAACAGGACTATCACTCGCTTCATATAACCTCCTTTTGTCCGAAAAGGTTATTCGATGCCGTCACGGCACCACATGACGGCCTGAGATCGGCATAAAACACCCGGTAACTGGGCGGGATCATTTATTGATTAAAGCAGGAAGGTCCTGCTCCGCAACAACGAGCCTTGTGCTCCTGTTCCGATGGGGAAGGCCTGTTGAAAAGGAACGCCGCGGCGTCTGCATGATTGTGCCCGCTCACTGCGGTTCGGGGCGGAAGAAAAAAACAGTTCCCCTTCAGCCTATTTGACCTTTGAAGAGAAACAGCATCATCATACATGGACAACTGCCTTCACGGATGCGGACACTTGCTCGAATATGGCAAATCAAAGTGCCAAACGCAAGAACCGGATGAGCCGAGTTGCGAGCTTGAATGAGTTGGAAAGTTGGAAACAGCTAATAACTTTAAACAATGAGCAAACGTGACAAAAAAAAACTTGCGCAATAAAGCGAAAGAAATTATATTTGCCCGCAAAATGACGGAGAAAGCACCGTCAAGTTCTTTTAAAACGGAACGTGCGGACGATCAACTCCCCCCGTGCTTACTGACCCCCCCTAGGTAAGTACACTGAATCGTTCGCATCGAAAGGCGATCCAAACGTCTTTCGCGATGTTGGAGATCGCCGATTATAAAAACGGACGGCTTCCCCCCCGTACTTGCTGACCCCCCCTAGGTAAGTACAAAAGCCGTCCGTTTTTTTTTTAATCAAAGCGAAATGGTCGTTCGCCTTACGTGAACAAATACCTCAAACGGCCAAGTTTTTCGGTTGAAATCATTTTTCTCTGAAGAGGTGCCGTTGAGCTCAGCGGCCTTCAACTCTTTTGCATCAACAAAAAGGCCGAGCTTTAGGGCTCGGCCTTTTTAGTTCCGCAGGGGAAAGCCGTTGTCGACTTGTGCCGGCTAAAAAGAATAACTGACGAATGCGGCTCGTCGGCCGTCGGGGCTCCATGAAGGCACGTTGATGGTTCCCTGTCCGCCGTAAAGATAGGCCACGGTCCTGATCGGGCCGCCTTCCGTCGGCATGAGGCGCAGCATCACGTGTTTGTAGTGGGGGTGCGATTGAGCTTCGACCTCGGGCGGGTAGGAAAGGAAGAGCAAGCGACTGCCGTCCGGTGAAGGATGCGGGAACCAGTCGTTCCAATCGTCGAACGTCATCTGTTCCTGGCCGCTGCCGTCGGGCTTCATGCGCCAGATCTTCATGGTTCCGGTGCGCGCCGAGTTGAAATAGATCCATGTGCCGTCCGGAGAGTATTCCGATCCGTCATCGAGGGTCGGCTGATCGGTCAACTGAACTTCGCGGCCGCCCTTGGTGCGAATGCGGTAGATGTCGTATTGGCCGTTTCGCTCGGCGGTGTAAACCAGCCATTTCCCGTCCGGCGACCAGCCGTGCAGATAGGAGGGCGTCCGATCGGTCACCCGGCGCGGGGTTCCGCCTTCAATGGGAACGATAAAGATGGCCGACCCGCCGCCTTCTTCGCCTTCGACATGATGGCTGATGCCGAGGCGTTTGCCGTCGAACGAAATTACATGATCGTTGTTGTTGCGGTTTGCAAAGCCGGTGGGGATAAGCTGCGGCTGACGCGTCTCCAGGTCAAATCGGTAGAGAAGTCCGCGGCTGTTGTAGATCAACGCCCGTCCGTCGCGCGTCCAGTTCGGGGCCTCCAAGGGTTCAGGCGATTCAAAGACGACGGTTCTGAGGCCGGTGTCGACGTCGAGGATTTCGAGGCGGCTGCCGCTGTAATCCTGATAGGGGCGGAAGCCCGGCGGCGCCGGCACGTCGATGCGGACATTGGAGACGCGTACCTGCTCCATAACCTCTTCATCATGCGAACAGATCACCAGTCCCGCATACACGCTGTCGCCCAGCGCTAATTCTAAAGCACCGGTTTGCCGCAAAGGCTCGCCGAAGCGGGCGGCGCGCATGATGATAAGGTCGCCCGACCGTTCCAACTGCAGCACGTCTGCCGCCGTGAGATCGGCGCGGATTTCCTCGGTGTCGTTGCCAAAGTCGCGGCGGAACTGCAGGGAGGTCAAACCGTCACCGTGAACGACGGCGTCAGCATAGGGCGAGTCGGGGGCAAGCGTCTTTCGGATCATCCAGCCGGTTTTGCGATGGGCATTGACGCCCTGGCCGAAGAACTCGAAACGCGCCGTGAGAATAAAGTTGCCGGAAACCTTTTTCCACGCAAAATGAAAATCGTCGTGACCGAACCACATGTTCTGCCCGGAACCGCTGAGCAGAAAGGTCTGCGTCTCGGCGTCGTAGCGGGTGCTGCCGGCGATTTTGCAGTCGCCGATGTCGACGCCTGCCTGCAGCGGGCCGAGTGGACCGTTCATGCTGTTGCCTCCTTGGGCCGAAACGGTCGAACAGCAGGCGAGCAACAAGAAAAGCATGTTGCGCACAACGAAACTCCTTCCTTTTTACTGTTCCATTGATTCAACGCCTGAAGAGCAGGGCGACGCCGAGAACGGTCGTAACGGTGCCGATGACTCCCCGCCACGACGGCTTTCTGTTGTAAAAGATGTATTCGAGGGGAATGATCATTACCGGTACGGTGGCCATAAGGGTGGCGGCAACGCCGGCTTCGGTATATTTCACGGAAACGATGGACAGCCAGACGCCGATAAAAGGCCCCAAAAGCGCACCGCAAAAAACGGTCAACATGGCGCGGCGATTCTTGAGTGCCTGTAGTGTCGGCTTTACCTGCCGAATGACTGCGGCGAAAATCCACATCACCAACGTTGCAGGCAAAATACGAATCAAAGTGGCCGATAAGGCGTCGAGCTCCGGCGTTAGCCCCCGCTTTGCCAGCACGACCCCCAACGCTTGTCCGAAGGCGGCCAAGAGTCCCAGCAGAACGCCTATGGTTTTTGAGCCGCGCAGTTCGTCCTGCTTTCCCGGTTCGCTGATCACCCACACGATGGCACTGACCGTTACCACAATGCCTATGGCGGCATTTTTCGTCAACTCTTCGTGGAGAAAAACACGGGCGATGAGTGCGGTGATCGGCGGCGCCAATGAGAGCAGCAGCGTGGAGAGTCGGGGGCCTAGTATAACGATGGCGTAAAACAGGGCACCGTCTCCCAAGGCCAGACCGACCAGGCCGCTGAGCATCAGCATCTTTAAGCTGTAAGGGGAAACGTGCACGGGGAAAAAGACGCCGTGGGTGAGCTTGACGGCTATTCCAAGTAAAACACAGCCCATTACCAACCGTAAAAGATTGGTCGGCAAGGCACCGATTTTGGCCCCGGCGTTTTCGAACAGAAAAGCTCCCGAACCCCAAAAAAACGCCGCGGCCAGCGCGGCGAACTCTCCAAGATAAGGCATCCTGCTTCTCAAACTTTTAAGTTACGGGTGAACAATACGAAAAATATTATGAGATTGCAAGGGCAAACTTTGCTGAGACAAAAAAGCCCTCCCTGACGGAAGGAGGCTCAGGGAGGGCTGAGAAGGAAGGAGCCTGCTCTACTTGAGAATCGTCATCATTTTGATTTCAACAGCGTCGTCGGCCTGCAGTTCGTAAAAATAAACGCCCGACGGTACGGCTACTCCGCGATGATTTTTGCCGTTCCATTGCACCTTGTATTCACCGGTCGGCTGCAGTTGGTCTACAAGCGTGGCGATCCACTGACCCTGAAGGTTGTAGATTTTCAGTGAAACCGCGGCTGAGTTCGGCAGCCGGTAGCTGATGGTCGTGGTCGGGTTGAAGGGATTGGGATAGTTCTGTTCAAGAGAGAAACCCTTAACCTCGGACATCGAACCGGCGACGGAGGTGCTCCGGTCCGGGAAAAGTCGGACGGTCACTTCGGGGGTGTCGGCGGGATCGCCGCTGTCGACAGCAAGCGTTTGATCCCCGTTCGGGTAGTAGGTTGTTTCGAAGGTGGGACGGGCGATCATCAGACGGTAGTCGCCGCTTTCGAGCTCGGTGAGGGCAAAACTGCCGTCCGGCGCGGAAAGGGTAGAAGCCGCAATGTCGCCGTTTTCATCGACGGCACAGACCATCACCTGATCGATTCCCTCGCCGTTTTCGTCCTGCACCGCACCGGCCAACATGCCGCCGATCGGGCCGCGGCTGCCGGAAGCTTGCCGGAGCGCCGCATCGAGGCCGCTCCTTTCGTCCGTGCCGCTCAATTCGATGAAGGTCGCCTGCTTGGGATTTTGAACATCATTGTAAAACTCGCCCACGTAACCCCTTGCCCAGAAAGACAGGATATAGCTTCCGGTCGAAATGCCGGCAATTCGATAGGCGCCGTCCGCATCGGTATAGGCCGAATAATACATCCGCGACCACTGGCCGTTATTGGTTGCGGCCGGGCGTTTCGCGGGAAATAGGGTCACCAGCGCGCGCGAAATCGGCGCGCCGGTCGCCTCGTCGGTAACCGTACCGGAAATAATGCTGCCCGCGGAGGGCGCCGGCGGTATGCGGAAGTCGATGTTCGCCGTTTCGGTGCCGGCGGCGACGCGCACGGTGTCGGCATCGCGCGGTCCTTTGTCGTTGTAATATTCCACATAACCGTTGTGGCGCACGAGGATGAAATAGTCTCCTTCGTACAGCGGATGGAGGCGATAGGCGCCGTTTTCGTCGGTGAAAGTCACGAGTTCGGACGGTTTCCTCGCTTGAATGCTTCTATTGCCCCTTATCGGCACCGCCTGAACGACGGCATTGGCAACCGGCGAGTCGTCGTCTTCAAAGCGGACCGTTCCGCTGACGGCACCGTAATCCGTGGCCGTATCGAGGACAAAATCGATGCCCTCGACCTGCTGACCCGAGGCCAACACGATGGCGGTTGCCTCCCTTAACGTGGCGGCGCCGTCGTACCATACGCCTTTGAATTGACGGCCGTCCTTGATCCAAGCGCCGACATAGTAGGTGCCTGGCCGCAGATTGGCCAACTCGTAACGGCCGGCCTCATCGGTCTGTGCGTAGACGCGGAGCTTGGCCCAGTTCTTTTCGTCCCCATCGTTGCGATAGACGAAAGTGACGAATGCTCCGCTGATCGGATTCCCTGTTGAATCTTTGACCGTTCCCGATATGCGGCCGGTGGTTTGTGTAAAAGTAAAGTCGATTCCGGTCGTCTCGCGGTCGGCTTCCACCGTGACCGGATCGGCCTGCTGAGGCCGAGTCTTTTCATTGTAAAATTTGACGACGGCGAATCCGCCGATCACCGTCCGGGCGGAAACCCGATATCTTCCTGCCGGCAGGCCGGAGATGCGGTAGTTGCCCTCGGCATCGGTGACGGCCGTCTGACGCAGCAGCGTGAGGCCCGGGATTTCAATGGGCGTTCTTTCGAGCGATTCCGCAAACACCTGAACGCCGGCGAGCGGCGACCCCAGGTCGGTTTGTACTTTGCCGCTGATTGCACCGCCTTTATCGAGGGAGAAATTGACGTCGTTCACCTCGACGCCCTTCACCGCAACCGGTGTGGCTCGAACAGGCGAAGGGGCGTTGTCGTAGAATTCGGGCAGATAACCGTTGGCATAAGCCGCCACTAAATAGACATCGTCGGCTACGGAGTCGATTTTGTAAGTCCCCGAGGCGTCGGAGACGGCGAAAAGGTTCTTGGACGACATGGGCTGCTGCCTGCTGAAGGCCATGATCCAGGCGCCGGCGATCGGAGTCCCGCTTTGCTCATCGACAACCGTTCCGGTGATGCAGCCTTTACCTGAGGGCAGCCTCTTCAAGTTAAAGTCGATGCCTGTAACTGCGCCTTGTTCGTTTACGGAAACGACCTCGGCATCGAAAGGTGTGCGGGCGTTGCGGTAAAACTGCACCGCATAGTTGGGTGCAGAGGCGACCACATAATATTCGCCGGCTTCAAGCGCGCGCAGCGAATACGTGCCGTCATTACCCGTGACGGTCGCGGCTGCCGCTGCTCCGGCCTCCGTCACTTTCCAGCAGAAAACCTTTGCGCCTTTGATCGGACGCCCACCGCTGACCACCCGGCCGGCGATAGAGCCGTCCCCATCACTCTGCCTTACCGCATTGAGGTTGCCGTTGCCCGCATCGGCCACGTTGTAGAAAAAGCTCAGCGCTGTTACCATGGTCTGCTCGAAGGGTGAGCCGGGCACGAAGGGTTCAGCCGCATTCAGGACCCCCGCGAACAGCATCAGGGTTCCTATGGTGAGTGTTAGAAAACGAGTTTTCATGTTTGATTTACCTCCTTTACGGTAATGTGCCTTTTCGACTCCGCTTCCTGTTTGCAATGCACGTGCCGAGCAAGGATGCGTAGGAAAGAGTTTTTCCTCCGATCCGGCGCTCATTCTTAACGAGCCTCGGAAAGCTCAAATTCCCATCAGGTTATCGTGTTCTCTGCGGTCGAAAAAAAGGCACTCCGCGGTTTGTTTTGAACAAAAACCGCCTTTGCTGCAACCGATAAGGCCGCAAAAAATTCCTATTCTGTGCAGAAAATGCAGAACGCAGCAGGGAGCTGTTTCAAAGAAACAGAAAGCGGCAGATGAAGAGTGCCGCCGCCATTCCCGCCAGGTCAGCCGTCAGGCCGACCGGAACCGCGTATCGAGTTTTCTTTATGCCCACGGCGCCAAAGTAGACGGCGATCACATAGAACGTGGTCTCCGTGCAGCCGTAAAGCGTTGAAGCCAGGTTGCCGATAAAGGAATCCGGGCCGTGAGTCTTCATCAGCTCGGTAATCAATCCCAGCGATCCGCTGCCGGAGAGCGGCCGCAGGAGTGCCGCAGGCAGCACCTCAGCGGGCATGCCGACGCGCTCGGTGAGCGGTGAAAGCAGACGAACCAGCACCTCCATGGCGCCGGAGCTGCGGAAAAGTCCTGCAGCCGCCAATACGGCGGTGAGATAGGGAAGGATGCGGACCGCCGTATGGAAGCCTTCTTTTGCCCCTTCGACAAAGACTTCATAGATCTTTACCCTGCGCATCATGCCGACGGTCGGGATGATAAGGAGGAGCACCGGAATGAGCCACGCGGACAAAAGACGTACAGCGCTCCGCAGCAGGTCGGCCGCTTGAGGGATGTGAACATATTTGATAATGAAAGCGAGCGTGAAGACCATGAAAAGGGCCACGCCTGCCGTTGCAAGTTTTGCCGCATCGAGTCGTTTGCGCGCAGCGGCGCCGTAAAGCTTGGCCGCCGCAACGGCCGTAACCGTGGCCGCGGCAGAAGCAAAGAGCGAAGGACCGACGATGGCCGCCGGTTCGGCGGACCCCAAGGCGGTGCGCACCCCGATAATGGTTATAGGGGCCAGCGTCAGCCCGGCGGTGTTCAGGCCGAGGAACATGATCATGGCGTCGTCGGCGGTCTCCTTGTCGCTATTCAGCGTCTGGAGCTGTTCCATCGCTTTGATGCCGAAAGGCGTTGCCGCATTGCCGAGGCCGAGCCAATTGGCGCTCAGATTGAGCATGATCGACCCGAATGCCGGATGGTTCGGCGGAATGCCGGGAAATAAGCGACGGCTGAGCGGCGCCGCAAGGCGTGCCAGCAGCCGTACGAGGCCGGCGGCTTCGGCGATTTTCAGCATGCCTAACCACAAGGTCATGATGCCGATCAAACCGAAAGCAACCGTTACGGCGGTACCCGCAGCATCGACAACGGTCTGCGTCACCGTCGACACATGGCCGGTGGCCATGGCGGCGATGAGAGAGATTAAAAGGAGTAAATACCAGATCCAATTCATCATACCTCTTCTCCATAGCGAGGGTCTTTATAAACTATGCTTTTTTGCGCCAAAGACAAGGAAAATAAGGCCGGCGGCGGACAGAAAATCACTTGGAAAAATCGCCGTTCTTTTTTATTTTTCTTCGCAAAAATTTTATGCCGGTTTTTCAAAGACATTTCTTAAGGAGGTCATTCAATGAAGGTGAAAATTGACGCGGATCTGTGCACCGGCTGTGAATTGTGTGTAGACACGGTTCCGGATGTTTTCGAGATGGGCGACGGCGTTGCCGTAGTCAAGAACGCTCAAGTGCCCTCCGAGCTCGAGGCCGAGGTTAAGGAAGCCGCCGAGTCTTGCCCTTCGGAAGCGATCATCGTCGAATAACACGTTTTGCGCCCTCATTGCGGCCGATGAAAGTCGGCCGTTTTTTTATCCGGCAACTCTCATCCTCGAACCGATCGTCTTTCGCGGAGTGACCATGCGTCGTGCCCTGCTGCTTTTTGCCGTCGTCGCGTTATCGCTGCAGATAGGCTGTAGTGCGGGGGACAAGAGCGTCCGTGTCCTCAAGATTGCCCACGGGCTGAACGTCGACAACCCCGTGCACAAGGGTATGGAGTACATGGCGAAGCGCGTTTGGGAAAAGTCGGGCGGCACGCTGCGCATCGATATTTATCCCAGCGAGCAGTTGGGAAACGAGAAGGAGTGCATCGAACAGCTTCAGCTCGGCATTTTGTCAATGACCAAGGTTTCGAGCAGTTCTTTGGAAAGCTTTGCGCCGGCGTTCAAGGTGTTTGCCGTTCCCTATCTTTTTCGCGACGATGAGCATAAATGGCGGGTCTACCGCAGCGAGCTGGGCCGCCGGCTCCTCTTGGCGGGCGAGAGCAAAGGCATGCGCGGGCTGTGCTACTACGACGCGGGTGCGCGAAGCTTTTACACCAAAGCACGGCCGATTCTGCACCCTGACGATTTAAAGGGGCTGAAAATACGCGTGCAGCTCAGCCCCATGGCCATTCAAATGGTCAACGTCCTCGGCGGTTCGGCCACGCCGATTCCGTGGGGAGAACTCTACACGGCGCTTCAGCAGGGCGTAGTGGACGGCGCCGAAAACAACGAGCCGAGTCTGTTCACGTCGCGGCATTATGAGGTGGCCAAACACTACAGCCTCGATCAGCACACCATGGTGCCCGATATTCTGTTGATCAGCACACTTGTGTGGAACGACCTCAGCCCTTTTCATCAAGAGGTGCTGCAGGAAGCGGCGGATGAATCGGTCGACTATCAGCGCCAAGTATGGAAAGAATTCGTGAAGCAGGCGATGGAAACCATGATCGCTCAAGGTCTGCAGGTCTATTATCCGGATAAAAGGCCGTTCATGGAGCGCGCTCAAACGATGTATCAACTCTATGAAGGCACCGAGATCGGCGAGCTGGTTCGACAGATTCAGGAGATCGAGTGATGTTGCGGCGTTTCAAATCGTTTCTCGACCGCTTCTTGGAAACATTGGTCGCCGCGTCCATGGCCGTGCTCGTGGTCGACGTCACCTGGCAGGTGACCACTCGTTTCATTATCAAAAACCCGAGCAGTTGGACCGAAGAGCTGGCGACCTATTTAATGATCTGGGTGGGACTGCTGGGCGCCGCCGTGGCCCTCAACCGTCGTGCTCATCTGGGCATCGATTACTTTGTTCTTCGGTGGCCCCCAAAAACCGCGGCTGTCGTAGAAGCGATTGTTTATCTGCTTGTCTTTCTCTTTTCCGCTTCGGTTCTGGTCGGCGGAGGATTGCGGCTGGTGTTGATTACCTTTCGCTTCGGTCAGTTGACGCCGGCGCTCAAGCTGCCGATGTGGGTCGTCTACTTGGCCGTCCCGACCGCCGGTATCTTTTTATCGATCTACACCCTCGATCTCATGGTTGCGGCGTGTCGCAAAGTGCGTCGACTTTTACCGCATCACGGGGAAACGACATTCGAATCGTCGCTGCGCACCTGAGGAGCTGAAATGGATTGGTCCTTGATCGTGCTGACGGGCAGCTTTCTGCTGCTGCTTTACATCAACGTCCCGATTGCTTTTGCCGTCGGCATTTCGTCTCTGCTGACCCTTTTCGTCATCGGCGGAATGCCGGAACTGCTGACGGTGGCCTTTACCATGACCACCGGCATCGACAGCTTTTCACTGCTGGCGATCCCCTTCTTCATCTTAGCCGGTATTCTGATGGGGCAGGGCGGAATTGCGCGTCGCCTGATTGCGGCAGCCGAGGCACTGGTCGCTCGTCTGCCGGGCGGTTTGGCTTACGTCAACATTTTGACCTGCATGCTTTTCGGCGCCATCTCCGGATCGGCCGCCGCGGCGGTCTCGAGCATCGGCGGCGCCATGATCCCGCTGATGAACAAAGCCGGCTACAACCGCGAGTTCAATGCTTCGGTCAGCATTACCGCCGCGACCACGGGCCTTCTGATCCCGCCGAGCAACGTGATGATCGTCTATGCCTTGGCCGCCGGCGGCGCCGTGTCGGTCGCCGCGATCTTTATGGCCGGCATTGTGCCGGGTGTTTTGGTCGGGCTGGGACTTTTGGCGACCGCCGCCGTCATTTCCGTGAAAAACGGCTACGGCCGCGGACAAACCGTTTCGGCAGGGGAAACGGTGAAGCGCCTTCTCGCTGCGCTGCCGCCGTTGTCGCTGATCGTACTGGTGCTGGGCGGCATTCTCAGCGGCGTTTTCACCGCAACCGAGGCTTCGGCGGCGGCGGTGATTTATGCGCTGCTGCTGTCGGTCGTCTTGTATCGGGAAGTGCGCCTGCGCGACTTGCCGCGCATCTTTCTGCAGGCCGGCATCACCACCTCCGTGGTTTTTCTGTTGATCGGCAGCTCGATGACCATGTCCTATGTGCTGGCGCATCAAAACATCCCGCAGCAGATCAGCGCCGCTCTGCTCAGCCTGTCCTCCAATCGCCTGGTCATTCTGTTCATCATCAACCTGCTGCTGCTGTTTGTCGGCACGTTTATGGATATGACGCCGGCCGTGCTCATTTTTACGCCCATTTTTCTGCCGGTGGTCACCAAGCTGGGCGTTCATCCGGTGCATTTCGGCATCATCATGATCGCCAATCTGTGCATCGGCATCTGCACGCCGCCGGTCGGAGCCTGTCTGTTCGTCGGCTGCGGCATCGCCGAGACCACCATCGCACGGGTTCTGAGGCCTATTCTTCCGTTTTTTATTGCCATGATCATTACGCTGTTCATCATCACCTATGTGCCGACACTGTCGCTGGCGCTTCCAAAGGCGCTGCATCTTTTCTAAAGAATGGTGAAACAGACGACGGGTGCTTTTGATGACTTTTGTTGAAGAACTTTATTCTCTTCGAGGACGCACGGCGATGATTATCGGCGGAGGCGGCGTGTTGGCGGGCGCCATGGCGGTCGGTCTGGCCAAAGCGGGCGCGGACATTGCCGTGTTCGACCTGAACCCTGAAAATGCGGAACGCACGGCAAGTGAGGCGGCCGCCTGCGGTGTGCGCGCCGAGGCTTATGCCGGCGATGCCACGGTTAAAGCGGATTTGACCGCGGCGCTGGAAAACGTCTGTCGGCGGCTTGCTCCCCCCACGATTCTCATCAATGCGCCCGGAATCAACTCGGCCACGCCCTTCTTCAACATCACCGAAGAAGAGTACGACCGCATCATGGCCGTCAACCTGAAGAGCATGTTCCTGGCCTGCCAGGTGTTCGGAAAAAAGATGATCGACAACGGTCGCGGCGGCAGCATCATCAACATCTCCTCGGCTTCGTCCGGCCCGCCGCTCTCCAAAGTGTTCACCTACAGCCTCAGCAAGGCAGGGGTCAACAATCTGACCCAGTACCTGGCGCGCGAGTGGGCGCCGTTCGGCGTTCGCGTGAACGCTCTGGCGCCGGGATTCTTTCCGGCGGAACAGAACCGCCGCATTTTGACCGAAGAGCGCACGGCCGACATCATGCGCCACACCCCAATGAATCGCTTCGGAGAGGCGCACGAGCTGGTGGGCGCGGTGATTTGGTTGGCGTCCGACCGCGCCTCCTCCTTCGTCACCGGCGCCGTCATCCGCGTCGACGGCGGTTTCAGCGCCATGACCATTTAGACGGATCGACCGATGAAAAGAAACGCCGTTCTGCTTTTCACGATCGCCTTGCTTGCCTGCTCGCTGTTCCAAAAGATCGAGTGGGTCGCCGGTTCGTTCGAAACCGCCCTCGAAGGCGCCATGGAGCAGAAGAAGGCTACGCTGGTCTATTTTTATTCGCCGGCCGCAGAGCCGTGCGCGCGGCTGGATAAAGAGTTCTTTGGCAACCGGCAGGTTGCGGCTCTCATCGAGCGGCGCTATGTGCCCTTCAAAAGCACGGAGGGCGCGGGCGATGACCTCCGCCTGAGGCAGTTTTTCCAAATCAGCGTTATTCCCACGCTTGTGGTGCTCGGCACCGACGGCGTGGAGCGCGACCGTATCGTGGGCTACAACGGCAACGCTCGCGAGGTGAAGGAACTGCTCGAGGATTGGGCTGCAGAGCGAAATTCGCTTTTTATTTACCTGCGCCGCTGGGGCCAAGATACAACGGATGTAGAGTGGAATTATCAAATTGCCCGACGCTATCTTGCGCGCGGTCAGCCCGAGCTCGCCGACAAATATTTTGCGCGGGTTCTGCGCCATGATCCCAGGAATGTTGCCGGCTATAACGCCGAAGCGCGTTTTCAAGTGGCCCTATCGTGGCTGCGCCGCACCGGCGAAGAGGAACCGCTGCGGCTGGTGCTGAGGCATGAGCGCGACAGACAACGACTGATCGACGGCTATTCCGCATTGGCGGCGGCCAACGAGAGCCGTGCGTTGCAGGGCGACGAAGAAGCACTGGAGCGCGCCGTGGATGTTTATCGAGAAGCTTTCCGAAAAATCCCCGATTCGGCTGAACTGTATAAGAACTGCGCCCTGTTTCTGCGCAAAGCGCGGGCACGCCGCCATCTCGACTTTGCTCTGGAGGCGGCCCAAAAGGCGGCGGAGCTGCAGCCGAAAGACGACGGAATCTGGGACAATCTGGCCTGGTTATACCACGCGGCCGGACGCCACGATGACGCAACGGCCGCCATGAAGAAAGCCGTACGACTGAGCCCTAAATCGGAGGCCTATCGACAGGCGCTGCTTCAGATGCAGCGCGAAGCCGAAAAAGCGGCGCGCAGCAGCCGTGAAACCGGCAGTAAGTATTAAGCAAACGAAAGGGAATTGAGAATGCAATGTGATATCGGTCTTATCGGGCTTGCGGTGATGGGTGAAAACCTCATCCTCAACATGGAACGCAACGGTTTCAGCGTTGCCTGTTACAACCGCACCACCTCCAAAGTGGACGATTTTATTTCCGGACGAGCCCGCGGCAAAAAAATTAAAGGCTGTCATTCCGTAAAGGAACTGGTCGATTCGCTCACGCGGCCGCGCAAAATCATGCTTATGGTGAAGGCCGGTCCCGCCGTCGATGATTTCATCGAACAGCTTCTGCCTCACCTTGAACCCGGCGACGTCATCATCGACGGCGGCAACACCCACTTCCCCGACACCATCCGGCGGACCGCCTATGTGGAGTCCAAGGGGCTGCTTTACATCGGCACCGGCGTTTCCGGCGGCGAGGAGGGAGCCCTTTGGGGGCCGTCGATCATGCCCGGCGGCTCGCCCGCCGCATGGCCCCTGGTCAAACCGATCTTTCAGGCCATCGCCGCCAAAGTGGACGACGGCGTTCCCTGCTGCGACTGGGTGGGTGAAAACGGCGCCGGCCATTTCGTGAAAATGGTGCACAACGGCATCGAATACGGCGACATGCAGATGATCAGCGAAACTTATCATCTCATGCGCGAAATCGGCCTCAGCAACGACGAGATGCATCGCGTTTTCGCCCGCTGGAACCAGGGCAAGCTCAACAGCTATCTGATCGAAATCACGCGCGACATTCTCGCCCACAAGGATGAAGAAGGCAACTATACCATCGATCTCATCCTGGACGCGGCCGGTCAAAAGGGTACCGGCAAATGGACGGCCATCGAAGCGCTCAATCAGGGCATGCCGCTCACGCTCATCGGCGAAGCGGTGTTTGCCCGCTGCCTGTCCGCCATCAAAGAGGAGCGCACGGCGGCCTCCAAGATTTTAGCGGCCGGTTCGCAGCCCTTTACCGGAGATCGTGAACGCCTGATCGAGGACCTGGAAAAGGCGCTCTATGCTTCCAAAATCGTCAGCTATGCCCAGGGTTATCAACTGATGCGTGCCGCAGCCAAAGAGTACGGCTGGAACCTCAATTACGGCGGCATCGCCCTCATGTGGCGCGGCGGCTGTATCATCCGTTCCGTTTTTCTGGGAAAAATCAAAGAGGCTTTCGATCGGGACCCGCAGCTCGTCAATCTGCTTCTCGATCCGTTTTTCAAGAGCGAAATCGCCGACGCCCTTCCGGCCTGGCGTCGGGTGGTGATGACTGCGGTGGAAATCGGCGTGCCCATGCCCGCCGTCAGTTCGGCTTTGGCCTTTTACGACGGCTATCGCTGCGAGCGTCTGCCCGCCAATCTGCTGCAGGCGCAGCGCGACTATTTCGGCGCCCATACCTACGAACGCGTCGATAAGCCGCGCGGACAGTTCTTTCATACCAATTGGACCGGCCGCGGCGGTCAAACCGCTTCGACTCCCTATACGGTATAACCCTCTCGGAAAAGGAGACGCAGGTGGTCATTGGCAAAGGGGCTGCTGACGCCGTATTGACGGAAAAGGAGGTCGAAGAGATCTGCGCGAGGGCGTTCGAGGAAAAGCGCGTCGACGGCAAGCGGCTGCTCTTCATCATCCCCGATCACACCCGCAGCGCCCCTATGGATATGATGTTTCGGGTGCTCTATCGTCTGCTCGCCGATCGTGTGGAACGGTTCGATTTTCTGATCGCTTTGGGCACTCACCCGCCGATGAGCGAGCCGATGATCCTTCGGCATTTGGGGATCAATCCCGAAGAACGGGCGGAACGCTTTTCCAACGCCCGCTTTTTCAACCATCGTTGGAGCGATCCCGAGCAGCTCGTCCTTATCGGTGTTCTCGAAGAAGACGAGGTCGCCGAACTCTCCGGCAGTCTCCTTCGTCGCCGCACTGAGGTCAAGATCAACCGCATGGTGCTCGATTATGATCTGCTGATCATCGTCGGCCCGACGTTCCCGCACGAAGTTGTTGGATTTTCGGGCGGAAACAAGTATCTTTTCCCCGGTATCGCCGGTGCCGAGATCATCGATCTCTTTCACTGGCTCGGCGCTTTGATCACCAATCGAGCCATCAACGGCGTCAAATACACGCCGGTGCGGGAGGTGATCGACCGCGCGGCGTCCATGGTGCCGGTGGAGCGCTTTTGTCTCAGCCTGGTGGTCAAGGAAAAAAAGGCCGCGGGACTTTACGCCGGCCCGCCGGAAGAGGCATGGTCCGCCGCCGCCGATCTGTCGCGGCAGGTGCACATCGTTTATAAAGAGCGGCCCTTCCGCAGCGTTTTGGCGTGTGCACCCGAGATGTACGACGACCTGTGGACGGCGGGAAAATGCATGTACAAGCTGGAGCCGGTGGTCGCTGACGGCGGCGAGCTGATCATTTTTGCGCCGCACATCACCGAGATCTCGGTGACGCACGGTTTTTGGCTGGAGCGCATCGGCTATCACGTGCGCGACTATTTCCTCAAACAGCCGGATCGCTTTGCCGACGTTCCCGGCGGCGTGCTGGCGCATTCGACCCATGTAAAGGGTGCCGGAACGTTCGAGGACGGGATGGAGCGACCGCGGATCAACGTGACGCTTGCCTCCGGCATTCCGGCCGAGGTGTGCGCGCGCATCAACTTGGGATACCGCAACCCCGCCTTCATCGACCCGCGTGAATGGCAGGGGCGTGAGGATGAGGGGCTGCTCTATGTGCCCCGAGCGGGAGAGATTCTTTTTCGTTTAAAAGAAGATCCTTTGACAAAGGAAGGAGAATTCGGAGGAAGGCTTTAATGGCGTTGTTCAAGAACGTAGTGGTGGCGCAATCCGGCGGACCTTCGCCGGTCATCAACAATACGGTGCGGGGCATCATCGACACCTGCCGCATGTTCCCCGATCGGTTCGAAAAAGTCTATGCCGCCTGGCACGGCATCGAGGGCGTGCTGAAGGAGGAGCTCCTCGACCTGTCGCTGCAAAAGGATGAAGAAATTGCGCTGCTGCGGACAACACCTGCGGCCGGAGCCATCGGCACCTGCCGCTATAAAGTCAAGCCTTCGCAGACGGAAGACATGCAGCGAATCGTCGACGTGCTGCGGGCGCATCATGTCGGATATTTCATCTACATCGGCGGCAACGACTCCATGGATACCGCCGACCGTGTGGCGCTGTTGGCGCACCAGTCGGGCCTGGACTTGGTCGTGGTCGGGGGTTCGAAGACCATCGACAATGACGTGGGCGACGCAGAGTTCAAACTGGTCGATCACACGCCGGGCTACGGCTCGGTGGCGCGCTACTGGGCGCTGAACGTGCAGAACGCCAACGAAGAAAACCTGGGCTCCAGTCCGGCGGACCCGGTGCTGGTCATTCAGGTGATGGGGCGCAAGATCGGTTTCATTCCGGCCGCCGCGAGACTGGCCGATCCCAAGCGCGAGATGCCGATGCAGATCTACATGCCCGAAGCCGGTGTAACGCTGCAGGAGCTGGCGGACAACGTCAACGACGAACTGAAGCGCAGCGGCCGTTGTCTGGTCATCGTGTCCGAGGGCTTTGATGCCGGCGACGTCGGCGCCCGCCGCGACGCCTTCGGCCACATCGAGTACGGCGCCAGCGAGGCTTCCGTTCAACAGTTGGTCGTCAACTATTTGAACCGAGTCGGATTGAAGGCGCGCGGAAAGGCGCGCGGGCAGACGGTCGGAACCGACCAGCGCAGCACCATGATCTATGCCTCGACCGTCGACCTCGACGAGGCCTACAAAGTGGGCCAAAATTGCGTGGCCATCGCTCTGGAAAAGGGTTCCGGATACATGTCTTCCATCGTCCGGCGGCCCGGACCGGTTTATGCGGTCGACTATACCGCCGTGCCGCTGGCTCAGGTGGCCAATTCGGAACGGCAGTTCCCCAAAGAATGGATTGCCCCGAACCGCATCGATGTGACCGACGAGTTCGTTCGTTACGCCAGACCGTTGATCGGCGAAGATTGGGTGAGCGTGCCGCTCGTCAACGGTCTGCAGCGGTTCGCACGGTTCGAAATGATTTTTGCCGAACAACTGCTGCCGCCCTACGTGCCGCAGGCGTTCAGAAATAAAGAGTAAAGCATTGGAGCTGTGCCATGGATGGTGTGCAGGAATTCATATCCCTCAAGCCGCAGCACAATTTTCTGGTCGCAGTGGATTCCGACGGTTGTGCTTTCGATACGATGGAGATCAAGCACAAGGAGTGCTTTATCCCGAACTTTATAAAGTATTTCGGGCTGCAGGCGGTCGCCAAGTATGCCCGCGAGGCGGCCGAGTTTGTCAACCTCTATTCCAAATGGCGCGGCGCCAATCGTTTTGTCGCCTACCTGCTGGCGCTCGACCTGCTGAGAGAACGGCCCGTGGTCAAAGCACGCAACGTTGACGTGCCGACGCTGCCGGGGCTGAGGGCCTGGATCAATCGCGAGAGCAAACTGGGCAATCCTACGTTGCAGGCGGAAGTGGAACGGACGGACGACCCCGATCTGAAGCTCTGCCTCGCTTGGTCAACGGCGGTCAACGATGCAGTGGCCGACATGGTACACGACATCCCGCCTTTCCCCTTGGTGCGGGAAAGCCTGGCGAACGTTTCGCAATGGGCCGACATCATCGTGGTCTCGGCTACGCCTCAGGAAGCCCTGATTCGCGAATGGGAAGAACACGACTTGAGCCGCTACGTCCGCTTCATCGCCGGTCAAGAGGTCGGTTCCAAAAAAGAGATACTGGAAGCGGCCATGAAGGACAAATACGAACCTTCACGCGTGCTTCTGATCGGCGACGCGCCCGGCGACCTCAAGGCGGCCAAGGCCAACGGCGCTCTCTTCTTTCCGGTCAATCCCCATGCCGAAGAAAAATCGTGGGAGTTGTTCTATCTGCAGGCGGCCAATCGCTTCAAAGCGGGCACCTACGGCGGTCCTTATGAGGATTCACTGATCGAAGATTTCGAAAAGCTGCTGCCCGATACGCCGCCCTGGAAACGGTGAGGAACACTTCGACTGAAGTCTCTCGACGGCTTCCTCTTATCGAAAGGCTGAGAGCCTGTGAAGCAGGTTACTTCTGAAATAGAGATACTGGCAACCCCCGAAAAAGTGTGGAGCGTGCTGACCGATTTCGAAGCCTATCCCGAGTGGAATCCTTTCGTTCGAAAAATAAGCGGTCTGATGGAAGTGGGACGTCGGTTCGAAACCGTGCTGCAGTTCGGCGACCGGAGGCCCGTTACCTGCTCTTCGCTGCTGTTGCGAATGATCCCTCGGCGTGCCATCAGTTGGAAGGGCACTCTCGGTCTAACCGGTCTGTTTGACGGCGAGTACACCTTCAGTCTCCATTCACCTGCGCCCAAAGTGGTTCGTTTCACCGCCTGCAAGCGGTTCAAAGGCCCCCTCTCCTCGATCGTTCTACGCAGCACCATCGAACGCACCCGTCTCTCTTTCGAAACCATGAATCGTGCCCTCAAGGCGCGCTGCGAAGCATGAAGGCGCAGCTCGCTTTTTCCCCTATGCTGTCGGAAAAACGGCCTGTCTACCCATTTCAAGGAATCTTATGATGCGCGCATGCCTCTATACGGTGCTTTTGGCTGCCGGACTTTACGCTTCGGTTTTGGACGGTTACGATTCGCCGCAGCAACTCGAACAGGCGTTTCACAAATCGGCGGCCAAGCATCCGAAAATAGCCCAAACGAGGGTTTTGACCTCGACGCCGGGCGGTCGCCCTGTTCAAATGGTTATTCTGGGGCAGGAGCAGTCGCCCGCGATCGCCATTGTTGCGGGATTGGAAGGCAACGACCTGGCCGGTCCGGAAATCTGTCGCCGTTTTGTGGAAACCGCCTGCCGCCTTTACGGGCATGCCGACAGCGTTACGGCGCTGCTCGACAAAACCTGTTTCTACATTTTCCCCTGCATGAATCCAGACGCAAGAGCTCGAGCCTTTCGCAAACCCTTTTCGGTCTCCTCGGTCAACGACAGAACCGTCGACGATGACCGTGACGGCGAGGCCGACGAGGACGGCCCCGAAGACCTTGACGGTGACGGAGCCGTGGTGATGATGCGCGTAACGTCGCCGTTCGGCGAGTGGATGCCGGACCCCGATTTTCCCAACTTACTGCGCCGCGCCGACCCCGCCAAGCAGGAGCGCGGCCTCTATAAGCTTTACAGCGAAGGGGTCGACAACGACGGCGACGGCTTGTGGAACGAGGACGGGCCCGGCGGCGTCGATATCGGCCGCAACTTTTCCTTTCGCTACCGCATTTTTGCTTCGGGAAGCGGAACCGGGCCTTTTTCAGAGGTCGAAAGCCGTGCCCTTGCCGATTTCTTTTTCGACCATCCCGACATCTTTGCCGTTTTCAGCTTCGGTTCTCGGGATAACCTGCTTCACCCGTGGGAAGGGGCAAAGGAGACGAGCGAGGAAAAGCCGCCGCAGGCGCCGCCGCCCCAAGATGCAGCCTTTTACCGATTCATTGCCGAAAGGTACAAACGCATCCTGCGACTCCCCGTGTACGAAGCGGCGCCGGCCGACGCCGGTACCTTTGCCGAATGGGCTTACTTTCACTTCGGCCGCTGGTCGTTCTGCGCCCCGGCGTGGTTGCCCCCGGCTGATTCGGCGGAGAGCAAGCTGTCCCTTGAAAAGGCGCTCTATCGCTGGAGCGGCGGCGAACGCTTCGTACCCTGGCATCGAATCGAACATCCCGATTTCCGCGGTCGGGCGGTCGAAGTGGGAGGGCGGCTGCCGTACGCCGACAGCCCGCCGGCCGACAGCCTCGATGCGCTCGCCGGCCGTTATAGCGACTTTTTTCTGGACCTGGCGCGCCGGATGCCGACGCTCGAGCTTTCCGTGGAAGCGGAAAGACTGGGCCGCGACCTTTATCGAGTGACGGCGACGCTCGGCAACAGCGGCCGTCTACCGACGGCCTCCAAGCTCGGCGATCGCGTGCAATGGCTTCGTAAAATAAAAATCGAGCTGCTGCTCGACGAAAAGCAGCAGCTCGTCAGCGGAAAAAGGTTCTATTTGGAGAACGGCCTGCTTCCCGGAACGGCCGTCGAAAAAAGCTGGACCATTACCGCGCAAGCAGGCCGGTCGGTCCGCGTCGAGGCGTCGAGCCCGTCCGTCGGGCGAACGGTCGCCGCGGTCCAGCTGCGATGAGACGCTTACTCTGATTCGACATTTTGAAGCGTCTGCGCATAACGATCCAACAGCTCGCGCAGCACCCCGCCCACGGCCGTTGCCGCGGCGTGCGGATCGTCGATCGAACCGTCCAGCAGCGAGGCGGTGTAAAAGAGACTCTCGGCGGCATGCTGCAGCAGCGGATCATGGGCGTTTTTGCGGTATATCTTGTAAAGCGACTGAATGAGCGGATGCCGCCGGTTGATCTCCAGAATCTTGGGCCGAGGCTTCAGCTCCGGCATGTAAAGGTGCATCAGCTTTTCCAACTGCGACGACATGCCTTGGCTGACCAGCACCGCCGGGCTTTCGATGAGGCGGTCCGAAAGCCGCACGTCTTCGACTCTTTCGCCCAAAATGTCGCGAAGGCGACGGGCAAGCTTTTCCAACTCGCGCCGGTCACCCGCCGGCTCCCCTTCAAGCTCTTTTTTGAAGGGTATCTTTTCCAGCTTGGCGGGATCGGCGATGTCGGCCGACACGATCGGCAGCCTTTGATAGTCGTATAGCCCGGGCAGCGCGAATTCGTCGATCGGCTCGTAACAATAGAGCACCTCGACATCTTTGGCCTTGAACAGCTCCAAAGCGGGGTGATTCTCGACCGTCTTGCGGTCCGGGCCCGAGAGATAATAGATCTCCTGCTGATCGGCCGGTTTGCGCGCCATATAGTCATCCAGCGAAATTAGGTCATCGCCCTTTTCGCATTTGGATGAGTTGAAACGGAAGAGCGCCGCCAGCTTTTCTTTGTTGGCGAAATCATTGTAACCCTCTTTGAGAATACGGCCGTGCTGCTTCCATAGTTCCTTGTATACTTTCGGTTCGTTTTTGGCCGTCTCCTGCAGGTGAGCCAGGACCTTGGAGACCAAGGTACTGCGGATTTTGGCGACGTGCGGGTTCTCCTGCAGGGTTTCCCGCGATATGTTCAGCGGCAGATCGTCGCTCTCGACCACGCCGCGCAAAAAGCGCAAATAACGCGGCAGCAGGTCTTTGAACTTGGCGTCAATGAGCACGCGGCGGACGAACAAATGCAGCCCTTCATCCGGCGCCTCGATGCCGAAAAACTCGACGTTGTTCTTGGGCACAAAGAGCAGGGCGCTGAACTGAATGGGCGCGTCGGCGCTGAAATGGATGTAGGTCAGCGGCGGTTCGCCGTCATGAGCAATGAATTTATAGAACTCTTCGTACTGCTCTTTGGAAATGCTGCTCTTCGGCTCGCGCCATATGGCGGTGATTTTGTTGACCTGCTCGCCGTTCAGCCTGATGGGAAAGGCAACAAAGTTCGAGTACTTTCGGATGATCTCCATCAGACGTTCTTTTTGCGCGAACTCTTCGGCGTCCGGCCGCAGGTAGATTTTGACTCGAGTGCCGCGCCGCGTCTCGGCCGGCGCCGGCGAGATTTCGAAGACACCGCTGCCGTCGCAGCTCCATACGTGCGGCGCCTCATCGGCGAGCGCCGATTTGCTGGTCACCTCGACCCGTGCAGACGCCACGAACACGGAATAAAATCCGACGCCGAACCGGCCGATGAGATTGACGTCCCTGCTCTCCTGGGCGAACTTGCGGATGAACTCGGCGGTGCCCGATCGTGCGATGGTGCCCAAGTTTTCGATCAGCTCCTGTCGAGTCATGCCGATGCCCGTATCGGCGATGGTGATCGTCTTGTTCTTTTCATCCGTCTCGATGGAAATTTCGAAGGCGAGATCGGGATCGGCAAGCGGTTCGCCCTTGATGCTTTTGAAGCGCGCTTTGTCGAGCGCGTCGGCGGCGTTCGAAATCAGCTCGCGCACGAACACGTCGCGATGAGTATATAATGAATGCGAAAGGATGTCGAGCAGTTGCCGCACTTCAGCTTGAAATTCGTAACGGGCAGGTGCAGCGTTCGCTTCGCTCATAGATCGACCTCCATGGTTAGTGACAAAGAAATCGTTATGTCTTGAATTCCGTCTTTGGACAATCGGCGGCAAATTTAGCAATTATTGTGCAAAATTCAAGAATCGCATATGTCGTTGAAAAAACGCCGTCTTCGGCTTCGAGGCGACGGCCGTCACTCTGACAATGCGGCAAACGGCAAGCGACATGACAGGGAGAGGCTTGTGAAACGAAAGTTACGAGTGCTTGCGGCGCTGCTGCTGAGCGTCGCTTTGCGGGCGGCCGAAACGGTGCCGCCGTTCAAAGCCGTCGGCGCGCCGAGTGCGCCGCGGCTGCGCATCGCGTGGAATCGCTATTACGACTCGCAGGAGATCGGCGAGCTGTGCCGACAACTGGTCGCCGCCCATCCGCAGCTCGTCCGACTATCGACTATCGGCTGCTCGGCGATGGGGCGAGACCTTTTGCTGCTGACGGTCGGCAATTTCCGCTCCGGCGACGTCGATCGGCGACCGGCCATGTACATCGACGGCAATATCCACTCGAACGAAATCCAAGGCGCCGAGACGGCCCTGTACACGGCCTGGTTTCTGGCTGAAAGTTACGGGAAAATCGACTGGATTACCGAACTTGTCGATCAAAAGACCTTTTATATTGTGCCGACGATCAACCCGGATGCCCGCGACTATTTTCTGCATCACGGAAATTCGCCGCACTCGCCGCGCTCCGGACTGCTTCCTCGCGACGACGACGGCGACGGCGCTTTCGACGAAGACCCGCCCGACGATCTGGACGGCGACAGCCACATCGTGCAGATGCGGCGACAAAATCCCTACGGCAGCTGGAAAGTCGACCCCCAAGACCCCCGGCGCATGGTGCGCGCCCGCGACGATGAGCGCGGCGACTATGAGCTGCTCGGTTACGAAGGCATCGATAACGACGGTGACGGGCTGGTCAATGAGGACGGCCCCGGCTACTACGACCCCAATCGCAATTGGGGCTGGAACTGGCAGCCGTCCTATATTCAGCAGGGTGCCGACTATTATCCCTTTTCGATTCCTGAAAATCGCGCCGTGGCCGAGTTCGTCCTCGCGCACCCCAACATCGCCGGCGCGCAAAGCTATCACAACGCCGGCGGCATGATCCTGCGCGGCCCCGGCGACGCGCGCGATACGATCTATGTCGCCGAAGACGCCCGCGTTTACGACGTCATCGGCAAACGCGGCGAGGAAATGCTGCCCGGCTACAAGTATATGGTGCTCTACAGAGACCTCTATTCGGTCTACGGCGGCGAGCTCGACTGGTTCTACGGCGTCCGCGGCATCTTTACCTTTACCAATGAGCTGTGGACCTCCTTTGATTACAACCGAAGACAGGACGACAGCGGCTGGTTCGGTGGTGAGGAGGAAATCTATCGGTTCGACCAATTGCTGCTTTTCGGGGAAGGAATCGTGCCTTGGAAGCCGATCGATCACCCGCAATTCGGCAAAATCGAGATCGGCGGCATTAAAAAGTCATGGTCGCGCACCGCGCCTTCCTTTATGATCGAAGAGATGTGCCACCGCAACATGGCCTTCACGCTTTACCATGCCTATCAACTGCCGCTGGTGCGCATCGATTCGGTCTCGGTCAAGAAGCTTCACGGGTTGCTTTATCAGCTCGACGTGCGTATCGTCAACGACCGCCTGATTCCGACCCGTTCCGGCCACGAAGTCAAATACGGCATCACGCGTCCCGATTTGGCGATTTTCGACAAAGCTGTCGCCGGTTTTATTGTGGAAAATCCGCTGCTCGACATTTCCACCGAGCAGAAAAGACGACCGCATCGGCTGGCGGTCGACCGAGTCCCCGGACTGGGAGCGGTGCATGTACGTTGGATTACCGAGGGACCGCCGCGCGGAACGATCATTTTCGACTCGCTGAAAGGCGGCGTCGTCACGCGTCGCGTGGAGTAAAGCATGCAGGGTCGTACGCTCAAATCGGACTTGTTGCTTCTGTTGGCCGCGGCCATTTGGGGCTTTGCCTTCGTTGCTCAACGAAAGGGCATGGAGCACATCGGGCCCTTTCTCTACAATGCCGTGCGCTTTTCCTTGGGAACGCTCGTGCTTTTGCCTTTGCTGCGCCGCCGCAATGAGCAGCCCTTCCGCATTCCGCGCAGCGGCATTGTCCTCGGCTTTCTGCTCTTCTTGGGAAGTTCCAGCCAACAGATCGGCCTGATCCATACCGGCGCAGGAAAGGCCGGCTTTATCACCGGTCTTTATGTGGTGCTCGTACCGCTGGTCGGCAGCTTTCTCAAACACCGGGTCGATTTGCCCCATTGGCCGGCCGCCATGTTGGCCTTTATCGGCCTCTTTTTCCTCACGGTGAACGAAACGCTGATACCGGAAAAGGGCGACCTTTATGTGCTGCTCAGCGCTTTTTTTTGGACAGCCCATGTGCTTTACCTGGGGAAAATTTCGCCGCGTCATTCGGCCGTCGTGCTGGCGGTAACCCAGTTCGGCACCTGCGCCCTGCTCAGCGCCGTCGTTGCTCTTCTGCGCGAGCCGATCGTGCTAAAGGCAATCATGGCCGCCGCCTGGCCGCTGCTGTACGGCGGTTTGTTGTCGGTCGGCGTCGCCTTCAGCCTGCAGGTTTACGGGCAAAAGTATGCGCCGCCGACGCATGCGGCCGTGCTCATGAGCATGGAGGCGGTGTTCGCCGTTCTCGGCGGCCGGTTGATTTTAGCGGAAGCCCTGACGCCTCGCAGCCTTCTGGGGTGCGTCCTCATGCTCGCCGGCATGCTCATGGCGCAAATGCCGTGGCAGCGACTGAAAACCCGTCTCCATGAGGCATGGTCATGAAGAAGCCGCAAAGCATACTGCTCAGCCGCACCGACGGCATCGGCGATGTGGTACTGACGCTGCCGGTCGCCGGCCTGCTGAAGCAGCGCTTTCCGTCGTGCCGGGTGGTTTTCCTCGGCCGCGACTACACCGAGCCGGTGATCCGCGCCTGCGAACACGTCGATGACTCTGTCAGTTGGGATGAGGTGAAAGCCCTTTCTCCTTCTCAACAGGCCGAGCGACTGGCCGCGGAGGGGTTCGATGCCGTGATCCATGTTTTTCCGCGAAGGGAAATCGCCGACGCGGCGCAACGCGCGCGCATCCCGCTGCGCATCGGCTCCGGCCGCCGATGGTTTCATTGGCTGACCTGCAATCGCTTGACGTTCTTTTCTCGCCGCTCCTCCGACCTGCACGAAGCGCAGCTCAATCTTCGGTTGCTCGAACCGCTCGAACTGGGGCCGGTGCCGCGGACGGAAATCCCCGCGCTCTTCGGCCTCACGCACCTCGAGCCGCTTCGCGACGAGTTCAGGGATCTGCTCGTCCCTGACCGAATTCATCTGATCCTTCACCCCAAGTCGCACGGCAGCGGCAGAGAGTGGGGCGTGGACGACTGGGCGCGCCTGATCGCCGCCCTGCCGCCGCGCTTTCAGATTTTCCTAACCGGAAGCGAGGCCGAGGGCAAACAGATAAGGACGACCCTGGTGCAGCCGTTTCCCCAAGTACACGATTTGACGGGAAAGCTGCCGCTCGGCCAACTGATGTCGTTCATCGCCGCCGCCGACGCCTTGGTCGCCTGCAGCACCGGCCCCCTGCATTTGGCCGCGGCGCTGGGCACTCTTGCCGTCGGCCTTTATTCGTCGCGGCGCCCCATCCACCCGACGCGGTGGGCACCGTTGGGCCGCCATACGGTCATCCTCGAAGACGGCGTGAGCGAGCGCTACGACGGCCCTTTGGCCATTGCGACCGAGAGGGTGATCGACGTGTTGATGAATCTGTGAGACCGAATTGCGGGATGAGACGTCCTCGCTGAATATGGGAGGCAGCAGCTTCAATTCAAGATGAAAATCAGGGCGATGGAAGGCAACCCTGACGTCGGCCTTAGAGGGGCGCAGGTTTTAAAGCGAGGCAGCTTTTTTCAGGCGTTTCGTCATAGCGACTTTTTCTCCCTTTTCATTTTGATCCCTGCCCCTTCTTCACCTGTTCGCAGCGACGATCCGGCAGACCAGTATAATAGCGATAGGTGGGGAAGAGAACCTCTGCCACGCAAAACTGTCTCTTGATGCGCGCCATAAATTCGCTCTCGCAGGAATAGGGGAGGAGCTTAAAGCCGCCGCTTTGCAAAAACGACGTTTTTTTCCCGAACAGTGTGGCACCTATGGTGCAGCGCGACAAATGAATGACCCGCGAAGGATCATGAGCATCGACCACCCAGTGGGTTTCCGGCAGGCCGACCAGTTCCACACCGCCGTACAGAAAATCGACGTTCGGATGGTCCTGCATAAATCGCACGCGTTCTTCCAAGTGCTTCGGCAGATATTCGTCGTCGGAGTCGAGAAAGGTCACATAGCGCCCCAGCGCGGCGTGGATGCCGATGTTGCGCGTCGCCGCCAAGCCGCGATTGGCGTGCTTCATGTAACGCATCGACCGTCGTTCCAGCACCATAAGCAACAACTCGCGTTCGAGACCATCGGTGCTGCCGTCATCGACGACCACAAGCTCGAAATCCCGATGCGTCTGCGCATGAACCGACTCTATGGCGCGAAAGACGAGTCGCCGACGATTGTATACCGGCAACACCACCGTCACCAGGGGGTTTCCCACAACGGAGTCCATGACGCCTCCTTGTCCATCACGGGTCTCTAACAGAATAGAAAAAAGTTCCAACTTGACGGAATTGTGCTTGAAAAAAACCGTTTGCCGGTGTAAGTTAGCCCCGCGTTTTTTCGAAAGGAGAGAGAAATGTTCATGAGAATGTGCCTTTTTCTGCTGCTGATGTCGACGGCCCTATTTTCCCAACTGCCGGTCGGGGTTGTCCTGAGTACCAAGGACTGGATACCGTTCCCCCTTTCCGCGTTCGACGAGGTGAAGGGAACGGCGCTGGATATGTCGTGGCTGCTCGACGCCCCTGCGGGCAAACACGGCTTTATCTCCGTTGAGGGCGAACGCTTTGTTTTCGAGGACGGAACCGAGGCGCGCTTTTGGGGCGGCAACATCTTCGGCGAAGCCAATTTCGGCGATAAGGCCGAGGCGGAGCGGCTGGCGGACATTATCGCGCGCTCCGGGGCAAACCTGGTGCGCATGCACCACCTCGACGTCGTCAAGCCGTGGACCGACAAGGTGGTGCAGCGCAGCTTTTTCGGCGGGCAAATGCCGGCGACCACCCGCGTCATCGACCCGCACATGCTCGACCGCTTTCATTACATGTTTTATTGTTTGAAACAGCGCGGTATCTACATCTTTCTCAGCCACCAGTCGTCGCGTTTCGTCATGAAGGGCGACGGCTTCCCCGGTGACGAGGAGGGTTTCGAAGACGTCGGCCAAGGATTCAAGGTGGAGGGAATGTTCGACCCCTACCTTATCGAGCTGCAGAAGGAGTATCTGCAGCAGATTCTGACCGCGGTGAACCCCTATACCGGCCTGGCCATGATCGAAGACCCGGCCCTGGTCATGACCGAAATCACCAATGAGAACTCGCTCTTTTGGATTCAGCCGGACGGGACCTTCGGCATCAATTCGAAACACTACCAGCGGATGCTGCAGGGGCAGTTTTCCGCTTGGCTGAAAAAGAAATACGGCGACGAGGCGGCGCTGATTTCAGCCTGGACGCAGGCAGGCAAGACCGCCCTTTTCCCCGGCGAATCGCTTGCCGACGGTTCAATTCAAATTCCGCACATCTATGTCTCGGAAAAGGACTGGCCGGTCTCCGCAGCGCGCAAACGAGACACGTACCAGTTTCTTTACGACATTACCGATGACTATTATCAGCAGATGGCGGGCTTTCTCCGAACGTTGGGCATGAAGGCCGCCATCACCGGAAGCAACCACTGGTGTCAGGACCTTGCCGACCTGCACGTCAACGCCCGGCTCGATTACGTCGATCGACACAGCTACTGGACGCATCCGCATCACGAGTACAACTACATCGCCGGGCAGGGCATCATGGCCGAAGCGATGGTCAAGAGCCGCAAAGGCGGCAATATCGGCGATAACGCCGTGCGCTGCGTGTACGGCAAGCCGTTTACGGTGTCCGAGTGGCACAATCCGCTGCCCAATCCCTACCGTGCCGAGGGTACGCCGATCATGGCTGCCTACTCCTGTCTGCTCGGCTGGCACCCGATGCACTACGCCTACTGGGGCGCCCGACAAGCCGCCCCGGACACCATCAACTCGTTCGAAGCGATGTTCGATCCGACGCAGTTCAACCTGCTGCCGATCTCGGCGCTCATGTTTCTGCGCCGCGATTTCAAAGAGGCGGAGCGCGGCTATTTCGAGGTAGTGACACCCGATCAGATGATGAATCCCAAGCTCGAACTTGCCCGAAGGCCCGAGGTCGCTTTTCTGGGAAAATACGGCATTGCCTTTACCGACATGGCCGTGCCGCGCTGCAACGACGCGACGCTGCTCAAAGAGGCGCTGGAGGCGAACGGCCGTTACCTCTCTTCCACCGGCGAGCTGATTTGGGACACCAACGAGGGCATAGTCACGCTGAACTCGGCACGCACCCAGGGCGTCATCGGGTTTGTCGGCGATAAGGTTCTCGACACCCGCGACCTGACCTTTCGCCTGACGACTCCCTTTGCTGCAGCCCTGGCCGCTTCGCTGACCGACGACGAACTCTGCAACTCCAAACGCATTCTGATCTCGACCTCGGCGGACGCGCGCATGACCGGTCTGCAGATCAACGACGACTTTACCTTGATCACCAAAACCGGTCGTTTCCCCTTTTTGATGCAGCCGGTCGAAGGAACTGTTACGCTGAAAACGACGGCGCCGGTCAAGATCTATCGGTTGTTGCCGGGCGGCAAACGGATGGGCGAGGTCAAAACGACGCAAACGGCCGACGGCGTGAGCTTTGCGCTGACGGCCAAAAACAAGGCAATGCACTATGAGATCGTGCGTTGATGTCTCCGGCCTTTGCATGAAAACGACGAGAGTTTGATGGATCGCCGAACCATTCTCAAGAATCTGGCCGTCGGTTTTTTGCCGCTGCTCGTCTTTATCATCGCCGATGAGATGTTCGAGCTGCTGACCAGCCTGCTGATTGCGTTGGGCGTGAGTGTCGTCTACCTGCTCGTCAGTTATCTTCGCGAAAAGCGGTTCGATCGCTTCCTCCTGCTCGATGTGGCGCTGATCGCTGTCTTGGGCGGTGCCTCGCTGGCCTTCGACAGTCCAGCCTTCATCCTCGTCAAACCGGCGGCCATCGAGCTGGTGTTCGTGGTGCTGATCGGCATCACCGTATTCACCGACAATCCGCTGCTGATCCGCATGTCGCAGCGTTACATGGGCGGCGTGCAACTGGGCGAGGCGCAGATGCAGGCTATGCGGCGGATGCTGCGCTCGATGTTGTGGCTTTTGACGGCGCACACCATGCTGATCGTGCTGACGGCGCTCTATGTCGGCAAACCGGAGTCCGAGGGTTACCTGCGGCGCAAAGAGCTGTGGGCGTTTGTCAGCGGCGGTATGCTCTACCTGTTGATGGGGGGTGTTTTCGTCGTGCAGTTTATCAAAGGCAAAATTGCGCAGAAGAGACTTTTGAACCTGTACCGCAATGACGAGTGGTTCGACATTGTGACGCCGGAGGGCAAAATCGTGGGCAGGGCGCCGCGCAGCCTATGTCACGGAAACCCGGAGCTGCTTCATCCGGTGGTGCACGTGCATGTTTTCAACTCGCAGGGCGAGCTGTGGCTGCAGAAGCGCGCCTCGAACAAGGAAATTCAGCCGGGCAAATGGGACACCTCGGTCGGCGGCCACGTGATGAGCGGTGAGCGGGTGGAAGAAGCCCTGTTGCGCGAGGTTCGCGAAGAGCTGGGCGTTCCCATGATGCCCAACGAGCCGCTCTACCGCTACGTTATGCGCAATGAGGTGGAAAGCGAGCTGGTCTACACCTTCCGTGGCCTGCACAACGGCCCCTTCCGTCCCCCCAAGGAAGAAATCGAAGAGGGACGTTTCTGGAAGATCAAGGAGATCCGAAAGCAGTTGGGCAAAGGCGTGTTTACGCCCAATTTCGAGCAGGAGTTCGAGCTGCTTGAAAAGCTCAAGATCGTCTGAAAGAAAAGGCGGCGGCAAGAAAATTTTCTTGCATTTTTGAGCAAAATGTTTATCTTTACGGCCGTCCTAAGCGGGAGTAGTTCAGTGGTAGAACACAACCTTGCCAAGGTTGGGGTCGCGAGTTCGAGCCTCGTCTCCCGCTCATAAAGAAAAAGCCTCGGAAATTCTCCGAGGCTTTTTCTTTTTAGTCATCCAGTAGTTCTGCCGCCTTCCCCAGATGTTCCAGCAATCGATCCGCCGGCGAAAAATCCAGATGCAGGTTATACGGCTTGAGCAGCGCTGCCGCGAAACAACCGGCGGCCTTGGCGGAGAGCACGCCGGTGACGGTGTCTTCGACGGCCAGGCACTGCCGCGGTGAAACGGCGAGCATCGCGGCGGCCGTGAGATACGGCTGGGGATGAGGTTTTTTGTGCGACACGTCGTCGCCGGTGACGACGGCGTCGAAGAGCAGGTCGGGATCCGAGCCGCTCTTCTTCACCTGCTCGAAGACCACCCGAACCTGCGGCCGCGAGGTGGTGGTGCACAGGGCCGTTTTCATCCGCCGTTTCCGCGCCCTTTCGATGAGGGGAAGGATGCCTTCCTGCGGCGGCAAGGACTGCTGCGACAGCTTTTCCACATAGGCAAGGTCGAAGGCGCGCCGCACGGCTTCCTCGTCAAAGTCTATATGAAAATCGTCGCGAATATCCTGCAGGTTGTTCGAAAACGGCTTGCCGATGAATTTGTACATGTATTCGTCGGTGAGGGCAATGCCCAGGGGAGAAAAGACTCGTCGAAAGACGTCAAAGACCAACGGCTCGGTGTCCACGAAAACGCCGTCCATATCGAGGATGAGGGCGGAGAACTGCATCGATTCCTTTCCGTAAGGTAAAGACGGTCAATAGGGTTGAAGATCGCCGATGCGATCGACCAGGTTGTGAACGACGGCGGGGCGGCCGGCTAAAATGAAGGAACTGTCGCGGCGCCACGGCCGGCCGCGCCAATCGCACACGAGGCCGCCGGCCTCGCGGATGATGCCGATTCCCGCCGCAAAGTCCCAAAGGTGGTCACCGGAGCTGATAAAGGCGTCTGCGGCGCCGTCGGCGGTGCGGCACATTTCATAGGCTGAGGTGCCCATGAGCCTAACGTCGAAATCGAGCGCCAGGCGACGTACGTTTTCCGTCATTCGACGCTTGTGATCGTCGGCTACGCCGCATTCCAAAAAGACCACCGGCTGCAGCGAAGGCCGGGCGTCGATCTGCAAGGGAGCTTTGTTCTTGAAGGCGCCGCTGCCCTTTTCAGCGAAAAAACAGTCATCGGTTATCGGATCATAGATGACGCCTACCAGCACCTCGTCTTCTTCCATCAAGGCGATGGAAACGACAAACAGCTCCAAGCGGCGACTGAAATTGGTGGTGCCGTCCAGCGGGTCGACGACCCATACTCGGCCGCTTTCGCGGGCGGTCAGCCCTTCTTCTTCGCCCAAAATGGAATAAGGGGTGGCCGACAGCCTTTCGCGGATAAGCCGTTCGGCGGCGCCGTCGAACTCGGTGACCAGTGAGCGGTCGCCTTTGCGCCGAACGCGGCCTTGGCGTAGAAAGCCGTGCCGCAGGACATCGCCCGCGGCACGAGCGGCCTCGAGGGCGGTTTTTAAATCGGCGGAGGCCTTCATGCGTTTATTCCTTTCCGACGGGAATGGGTGCGGCGCCGCTCCTGCGGGCAAGACGGTTTGTTCCTCCGAAGGGGCGAAAAGGCCGTTCCGCCTTGCAAGGCCGTAGCCGGCAAAAAGGAAGGATGAGCAAAGAAAGCGGCGCCGTTCATCGCGGCCGTTTGTAGAGGCCGATCAGCTCGGTCTGCTCGATGACGTGACCGTTCATCGCTTTCAAAAGGTCGGATTTGGTCGGCGTCTTGAGGTCGGGCAGCATCGTGTCCAGCGCGTAGAGTTTGAAAAAGTAGCGATGTTTGCCGATCGGCGGACATGGACCGCCGTAGCCGGTGCGGCCGAAATCGGTTCTTCCCAACAGGGTGCCAGGCGGCAGATCGCTGGCTTTGGCGCCGGCGGGAAGGCTGCCTTCAGACGGCGGCAGGTTGTAGAGCAGCCAGTGCACAAAGGTCATGCGCGGCGCCGCCGGATCCGGGGCGTCGGGGTCGTCGACGATCAGCACCAGGCTTTTTGCGTTCGCCGGCACTCCTGTCCAGGTCAGCGGCGGCGAAATGTCGCGGCCGTCGCAGGTGTAGAGCGCCGGCATGTCGCCGTTGTGCTCGAAAGCGGACGATGTCAGTTTGAGCGCCATATGAGTTCCTCCGACGGTTTGAGGTTCGTTGCCAAAGACCGCAGCGCACCGGAGAACCGCTGCGGCGGCGAGGATGGATTTCCGGGTCATCATCCTCCTCCCAATGAATACGACCAAAAGTGAAGGCTTGAGCAAATTTCCGTTTCATAGCGGCCGCGGGGCGCCGTCCGAGCGCAACAGCCCGAGGGGTTAAAGCACCTCGTTTCCTGCTGCGTCGAAAACGCGGCCCCGCTTGACCGTGCGGTAAACGAGGTTGACGCCGAAATAATAGGGCAGCTCCTCGGGCTTTTCGATGTCCAGAATCACCAGGTCGGACTGTTGGCCGGCTTCGAGACTGCCGATTCGATCGCGGCCGAGCGCGCAGGCGGCGTTTACAGTGGCGGCGGCAATCGCCTGCTGCGGGGTCAGGTTCATTTTTCGACAGGCCAGAGCGATCATCATCGGCATCGAAAAGCAAGGCGATGTGCCGGGATTAAAGTCGCTCGCCAGCGCCACCGGAACGCCTCGATCGATCAGGCGGCCGCCGTCGGCATAGGCCGAGTCGCCGGTGTGAAACACCGTACCGGGCAGCAAAACGGCGACTGTGTTGCCGCGGCTTAACGACTCTATTTCGTGTTCTTCGAGATGATCGCAGTGGTCGACGGAAACGGCATGCAGGTCAACGGCCGACGACACGACGCCGAGTGAATGAAACTGACCGGCGTGCACCTTTACTTCAAAGCCGGAGTTCTGTGCAGCGCGCAGCAGAAGCTCCGTTTCCTTGCGCGAAAAGGCTTCTGTTTCGCAAAAAACATCGAAAAAGCGGGCGTACGACCTTGCGATGACGAGGGCTTGGGTACACAGCCACTGAATGTACTCTTTCCGCTCCCGATCGGGCGGTACGACATGAGCCAGAAAGGAAGCTTCGATGTCCAATACATGACTTTGCTGCAGCCGCCGAATGACGCGCAGCATTTTGAGTTCGCTTTCGGTGTCGAGGCCGTAGCCGCTTTTGATTTCGACGGCGGTGGTGCCGTGCGCAAGCAGGCGGTCGAGCCGCGCCGAAGCACGGCAGAAAAGCGATTCTTCGTCGGCGGCGCGCACTGCTCGCACGGTGGCATGAATGCCGCCGCCGGATTTTAAGATGTCGAGATAGCTTTCGCCCGCCAACCGTCTTTGAAATTCATCGGCGCGGGAGCCGGCGAAAACGAGGTGGGTGTGCGGGTCGACAAAACCCGGCAGAATGAGCCGGCCGCCGGCGTCGAGCACTTTTGCAGAGGAAAAGCGGCGCAGAATTTCCTCTTCTCGATCTACCGCCGCAATAGTTTCGCCCTGCACGGCAACGGCGCCGTGCGCGATCGCCGCCGTGTCGCTCATGGCCCTGCCTCGACGAGGCCGCGGCCCGGCGAGCGTGAGCACCGCGGCGCTGTTACGGATGATCAAATCGACGGTCTGACGGCTGTCCATCGCGACCTTCAGCGGGTTAAGCGTCGTTGAACCAAACGACGAACGGCGGCGACCTTACGTTTCGCCTGAAGGATCAATTGCTCGGCAGAATGACTCAGCTCTTGGCGAAGTTCTTGGTCGCCGATCTGCGGCAGGTTGATGAGCACGTTGTAATAGGCGCCCCAGGCGGCCGCTTCAGCCTGCAACGCTGCGGTGCAGGCATCCGACAGGGCGTTGACGTTGCCCTTTTTAGCCAACTGTTCGATGGGCGTCAACAGCGCGACGGCTGTTTGCAGGGTGCGCAACGGCGTTTCGGTCATGCGGCGCGCCGCCTCGTCCATGGCCGTTCGTCGCGCCGCTTTTTCGGCGTCGCTTTTCTGCGGCATTCGCAGCGCCGCCATAAAGGCGTCGAACGAGCGGCTGTCCTCGTCGACCAGTTCAAGCAGTTGCTCCTTCAGCCGCTGCGCCTCCACGGCGATGTTCTCCATCAGGGCATCGTGGCGACGGTACTCTTTTTTGCCGAAGGTGACGCCGGCGACCATGGCGGCCAGCGCCGCGGCCATGGCGCCGCTGAGCGCGGAAACGCTGCCGCCGCCGGGGGTCGGGGCGTCCGAGGCCAGAACGGAGAGGAAACCGCTCACCGGTCGATCCGTCAGCGAAGGGCTCTTTTCACGGACGGCATATTCGATGATGCGTTCTTCGGGGTTGAAAGGCGCTGTTTCGTTCAATCCCAGCGAGCGCACGGCGGTGTAAACGGTCTCCGCTTCTCCTACGCCGGCGTGCTTGCCCTGTTTGTGCAAATAGTGAATCCCCGCATCGAGAAACGCCTGAAGCGGCGCCATGCCGATCAATTCGCTGCCGGTCACGCGCAGGCCGCACTTTTCCGCTTCTTCGCATACGGCATCGAAAGCGTGATGCAGGCCCGTGACCGACAGGTTGTGCAGATTCATCGACACCTGAGCGCAGCCGTACTGCTCGATATACCATCCGACGGCCTGCACATGCTTCAGACGGCCGGGGATTTTTACCGCCTGACCGTTTTCATCGCGTATGATTTCACCGCGCTTGTCGCGTGCGGCGCGGCCGCTTTCGCGCAGCGACAGGGCGATGTCGTGCGCAAGCGCTCGGTCACGGGTGTTGAGATTGACGTTGTAGGCGAGCATGAAATCGCGCACGCCCACTACGGTCGCGCCGCTCTTGGCGTTAAAGACCGCCGGCCCATAGTCCGGTGCGAACTCGGGCTGCTGCAGCTTTTGCGGAAGCGCCTCATATTCGCCCTGGCGGATGTCGGGGAGTTTTTCGCGCTCCGGCCGTGAGGCCGCCTTGCCGTAGAGATAGACGGGTATGGCCAGCTCTTCGCCGATTCGCCGCGCCAGCCGCTTGGCCCACTCGACGCACTCGGCGTCGGTTACGTTGCGGATGGGAACCAGCGGGCACACGTCGAGCGCGCCGATGCGCGGATGAGCGCCGCGGTGACGCCTCATGTCGATCAGCTCCGCCGCCTTACAAGCGGCCGCAAAGGCGGCTTCCACTACGGCTTCGGGTGCGCCGACAAAGGTCATGACCGTTCGGTGGGTGTCCCGGCCGGGGTCGACATTGAGCAGACGCACGCCTTCCACGCTGCGGACGGCTCCGGCGATTTCTTCAATGATTCGGTTGTCTCGTCCTTCGGAAAAATTGGGAACGCACTCGATGAGTTTATCCATTCTTCAATCCCGGTATCTTGGCTCCGAACTTTACGGCGGCTGAAACGGCTTCCTGGTAACCGGCGTCGACATGGCGAAAGATGCCGGTCAGCGGGTCGGCGGTCAAAACACGTTCCAGGCGCACCCGTTTTTCATCGCTGCCGGTCGCGACGATCACCTGGCCGGCGTGCAGCGAATTACCGATGCCCACGCCGCCGCCGCAGTGGATCGAGACCCAATCGGCGCCGCAGGCGGTATTGGCCAGGGCGTTGAGCAGCGGCCAATCGGCCACGGCGTCGCTGCCGTCCTGCATGGCCTCGGTCTCGCGGTTGGGCGAAGCGACCGAGCCGCAGTCCAGATGGTCGCGGCCGATGACCACCGGCGCGCCCAGTTCGCCCTTTTTCACCAGGTCGTTCATGCGCACCCCGAATTCGGTGCGTTGGCCGAGGCCGAGCCAACAGACGCGGTTCGGCAGACCGAGCTGCGGCACCTTGTTTCGAGCCAAACGAATCCAGCGGTTGAGCAG